>Ga0209674_100016_pt1 | contig 696756 bp, 578 predicted proteins | sample AraplaCvi_mMS_r2_FD_184279 | JGI IMG/M metagenome (GOLD analysis project Ga0209674, IMG submission 184279) | Arabidopsis root microbial communities from North Carolina, USA - plate scrape CL_Cvi_mMS_r2 (SPAdes) (version 2) | ecosystem: Host-associated > Plants > Roots > Endosphere | place: USA... | reverse complement strand
AACGTCTACAACGCCATCCGCCGTGACGGCCATCAGCGCAACGTCATCGATACGATGCAGACGCGCGAAGAGCTGTACGACCGCATCGGTTACCACGACTACGAACGACGCCTGGACGAACTCTTCTCCAAGAAGAGCTGACCCACCCGTTCCGTGAATCGCTTTTGACGCTGCACGTCTTCAGGAGATGTATCGAATGACCGAGCAAACCCTTCCCAAGCCCAAGAAATCCGTCGCGCTGTCTGGTGTGGCGGCTGGCAACACCGCGCTGTGCACGGTGGGCCGCAGCGGCAACGATCTGCATTACCGCGGCTACGACATCCACGATCTGGCCGCCAAGGGCTGCTTCGAGGAAGTGGCTTACCTGCTGGTGCACGGCGTGCTGCCGAACTGGGCGGAGTTGAACGCCTATCGCGCCAAGCTCAAGCGCCTGCGCGGCCTGCCTGCGCCGGTGAAGAGCGCGCTGGAACTGCTGCCGGCCGCCACGCATCCGATGGACGTGATGCGCACGGGTTGTTCGGTGCTTGGCACCGTGCTGCCGGAGAAGGACGACCACAACATCACCGGCGCGCGTGATATCGCCGACCGCCTGATGGCCTGCTTCGGTTCGATCCTGCTGTACTGGTTCCATTTCAGCCACAACGGCAAGCGCATCGAGACGGAGACAGACGACGAATCCATCGCCGGTCACTTCCTGCACCTGCTGCACGGCAAGAAACCGAGCGAGCTGCACGCACACTCGCTGGACAAGTCGCTGGTTCTCTACGCCGAGCACGAGTTCAACGCGTCCACCTTCACCGCGCGCGTCATCGCCGGCACGGGTTCGGACATGTATTCGGCCATCACCGGCGCCATCGGGGCGCTGCGTGGTCCCAAGCATGGCGGTGCCAACGAAGTGGCGATGGAGATCATCGCGCGCTACCGCAATGCGGCCGAGGCGGAAGCGGACATCCGCGCCCGCGTTGAGCGCAAGGAGATCATCATCGGCTTCGGCCACCCGGTGTACACCGTGTCCGATCCGCGCAACGAGATCATCAAGGAGATCTCGCGCAAGCTGTGCACCGAGGGCGGCAACCCGACCTTGTTCGACGTGTCGGAGAAGATCGAGAAGCTGATGTGGGATCAGAAGAAGATGTTCCCGAACCTCGATTGGTACTCGGCCAGCGCGTATCACATGATGGGCGTGCCGACCGCCATGTTCACGCCGCTGTTCGTGATCGCGCGCACCTCCGGCTGGAGCGCCCACGTCATCGAGCAGCGCATCGACGGAAAGATCATTCGTCCGAGCGCGAATTACACCGGTCCCGAAGACCAGGCTTACGTGCCGATCGAAAAACGCTGATCGGTCACTCGTTTGTCACGAAAGAAGGGAGCCAGCGGGCTCCCTTCTTTTTTCCTTAACTTTCGTTGCGGTTCAGGAGCCTGTACGACATTGCTATCGTTTTGTATGCATGGGTGTAAAGCGATTGCTACATCATTGGCGGGGCGTGCTTCCTGCCTCGAAACAAGCCGCAACTTGCTGATTCTTCGATCGATCCCGGAATGCCCGCTCCGCGCGCTCTATACCCGGCTTCTTATCGGCTGTAACAGCGGTGAATCAGCTTCGCATCCAAGAAGCTGACTGGGACCGCGGCTCAGTATTCATGAGTCTCTTCAAGCGACTGATTTCGCTGGCTGTCCGTGCATGAACAAGCACAAGGGCGTGATGGCACGCATGTTGCGTTTACCACGTGCTGGATTCTGCAACACCAGCAATACAGGGGGTCACCGCATCGTTCCAGGAGTAATGACCATGCGTAAGACTCTAATTGCGACCGCGATCGTGCTGGGATTGGGATTAGCACTTCCGGCCTTCGCGGATAACACGGACAACTCAGGCAATTCAGGCGCAATCACCAGTACCAGTACCAACTCAAGTACTCACTCCAACACCAACTCGAGCACGCATACCAAGACCTTCACGGATGCGTTCAACTCGGGCGACGCGGCTTCTGCCGGTGCGGGCACTGCGGCTGCCAATAACGGCGGAACCGCAACAGCATCGTTCTCCGATGCGTTCAACAGCAGCACTGCCGTTGCCAGTAGCGATCTGAGCGGCACCGTCAGTGACGTATCGGTAAGCAACATCGGCAACTACGCCACCAACAACGGCAACGCCAATGGCGGACGTGGCGGAAGTGGCGGACGTGGCGGAAGCGGCGACGGCGGCAAGGCCGTTGGCGGCAATGGCGGGCGTGGCGGATCGGGCGGCGACGCCCTCTCGGCCAGCGGTCGCGCAGGCGGCAGCGGTGCGTCGAGCGGCGATGCCGGCGGTGCATCACTTGCGGGTGGCGGAAGCAGTGACGGTGACAACTACGCCAGCGCTCATGCACGCGCTCGCGGTGCTGGCACCAACACCAGCACGTCGACCGGTGGCACCGGCTCATGGGCTGGCGGCTCCGGCACGGCAGGTGCTGGCACCGGAACCAGCGGCAGTGCTTCGGCAACCGGCGGAACCAGCGGTAGCTCGTCGAGCATGGCGGGTGCCGGTGGCGCAGGCGGCGCGGGCACCGGCGGAACCGGTGGCGCAGGCACGGGAGGCGCAGGCGGTGCGGGCGGCGCAGCGGGTGCGGGCGGCACGGCTTATGCCACCACGGGTGCGTTCGACATGTCGAACCAGATGAACGGTTCGGCGTCCGCGGCGGCAGGCGTGTCGATTCTTGCCCAGAACAGCGGCGCAGCCTCGCTGGTACAGCAGAGCGTAAACGTTCAGGCCAACCTGAACTTCAGTCACTAAGTGCGAGGAGACCACGCACGGTGGGACGTGGGTCCCACCGTGCGTGGTGCTGCAAGGCGGCCGTCTTCAGGGACGACTGATTGATACGAGCTTCGATCGAATGGGTGCCTGCGCGCCCTGGGAGATTGTGCCGTGCGATCCTTCAAGTGGATGCTTGGACTCACTGTGTGCTGCGCTCTGATGACACCCACAGTGCTTTGCGCGAGCGACGCGCAGATTCCTCCGGCGTATCTCGCCGATGGCTCCGACTCGCCAATAGCCGTCTATATCGCCGCGACCCGCGTCGACGAGCAGAGTGCGTCGCAAGACCTGGGGGCGAGCGTGGACAACGCCACCCTGGCCGATCTCAGCGGCGGCACCTTGATCTGGCAGGACACCAACTTGAGCGGCACGGTGTCCAACAACAATGTCGATCATGTGTTGACCGGCGACAACGTAATCACGGGCAATTCCCTGAGTGGCGCCACCGGGTTTCCGACGGTGATCCAGAACTCGGGCAATAGCGTGCTGATACAGAACGCCACCGTACTCAACGTCCAGTTCCAGCCATGAACAAGTGGACGGCGCTGTGCATCCTGATCGCGGCGCTGCCGCTGGAAGGGCACGCCACCACGCCGGTCGCGGTTGCGGGCGGCACGGGCATGTACACCGTGCACCTGACCAGCGTGAAGGAAGCGCGCTACAAGGCCACCATTCACCAGAAGTACGACTTCAGCTGCGGCTCGGCCGCCGTGGCCACGTTGCTTACCTACCAATACGGCTATCCGGTCGACGAGCAGGTCGCGTTCGAGCAGATGTACACGCATGGCGACCAGGCCAAGATCAACCGCGAAGGTTTCTCGCTGCTCGATATCAAACGCTTTCTCGAGGCGAACGGTTTCCAGGCGGATGGCTACAAGGTGCCGCTGGACAAGCTAGCGCAGGAGAAACTGCCCGCCATCGTGCTGATCGACGAAAAGGGCTACCACCATTTCGTGGTGGTGAAGGGCATGCGCAGCGGTCGCGTGCTGGTGGGCGATCCCGCACGCGGCACGCGCGTGCTGTCCGAGACGAAGTTCATGTCGATGTGGAAGAACGGCCTGGTCTTCGTCATCCACAACCGTCGCAACCTGGCGGTGTTCAACAGTGCGAACGATTGGAAGGTGGCGCCGGGCGCGCCGGTCAGCAATGTCATCGACCGCAACGGCCTCTACAACTTAGTGATGCCCAAGAAAGGGCCGGACGATCTCTAGGGAGCGATGATGAAATCCGTCGCACGCATCGTAGGTCTTGGCACTCTGTTCCTGGCGTGCGGCCCATGGGTCGTGGGCGCGCAGGCACAGGACGGGGCTGCGCCCATGCCCGCGCCCGCCGCGGCCGAACCCGCCGCGCTCGCTCATGTCGTAAGCGGCATTCCTGCCTCCGACGACATGGCCGGCTGGATGCCGGTGAGCGCCGAAGCACTGGATGAGGCGCGTGGCGGTTACGACTTGGGCAATGGATTGATGGCGTCGTTCGGCATCGACCGCGCCGTCTACGTCAACGGCAACCTCGTCACCTCGACCAGTTTCAACGTGCCGGACATCGCGCACATGACGACAGCACAGGCGACCGCCATGCAGAGCGCGCTCAACACGGTCACGGTGACCCAGGTCGGCCCGAACAATACGTTCGATCCGTCGTCGATCGGGCAGAACGCGGGCGCAACGGTCATCCAGAACACGCTGAACGGCCAGCACATCCAGAGCATCACCACCATCAACACATCGGTCAACACGCTCAACGCATTCCGTCAGGCGAATTTCCAGGATGCGTTGCAACAGGCGCAGCTGCAGGCCATCGGGCACTGACATGCGATGCGCCACGCCACTGTCGTATCCCACCGCGGAGTCGTCGCGATCGATCGTCGCGACGCAACCGTGGGCAGCTCTTGAACCCGGCTCATGAGGAAGCATGATGCGACACTCAACGTGGCGATATGTATGGTCGGCAGGATGCGCGGGGCTGGTGATGCTGGGCCTGCCTGTCGCGGCCCAACAGGCGGGCGCACCGGCGGGTGGGGCAGTTGGTACGCCGCCGCCTGTGGCATCCAATCCCATTGCATCCGTTGCTTCCACGGAGCCGGCACCCGGGGATTCGAATGAGATCCGCAAGAAGGTGGCCGAGCAGGGCGAACGCATCGAGGCGATGCGCAGCCAGATCAGTGCGCAGATGGCCCAGCTGGATGCGATGAAGCGCGCCCTGGCGGAACAGGAGGCCGACTATCAATCGCTGCGCCATGCCGTAGGCATCGATGTGCTGGACAAGCAGCGCGCCGGCAACATCGCCGCGGGAGGCGCGGGCGCTTCTGCCTTGCCGATGCCCGCGGCCGATTCGGTGGCAGCCGTTGCACCGGCGCCGCAGCAGCAACCGGTCGGCGAAGCGCCGAAACCCGATACGCGTCCGCCCGAAGTGGCGCCGATCTTCCAGCAGCCCGGCGTACTCACGCCCAAGGGCAAGTTCGTCATCGAGCCGGCCTACCAGTTCGGCTATTCGTCGGTGGATCGCGTGGCGCTGGTGGGCTACACGGTGATTCCCGCGATCCTGATCGGCTTGATCGACGCGCGACAGGTGAAGACCACCACGCAGATCGGCTGGCTGACCGGACGCTATGGCATCACCGATCGCATGGAAGTGGAACTGCGCGTGCCTTATGTATGGACGCATCAGGACACCGTCAGCCGCGAGATCTTTACCGGTACCGCCACTGACAATGCCTTCGGATCCAGCGGCAATGGCCTGGGCGATATCGAGGCGACCATCCGTTACCAGCTCAACGTCGGTGGCCCGGACAAGGCGTTCTACGTCGGCTGGTTCCGCGTGAAATCCAACTCGGGCAAGGATCCGTTCGAGGTCACCACCGATTGCATCCAGCGCTGCGTCGAGAACGTGCTGTCGGAGGTTCCGTTGTCGGTGACCGGCACCGGACTGCCGCTGCATCAACCCTCGGGCACCGGCTTCTGGTCGCTGCAGCCTGGCGTCACCTGGCTGTATCCCACCGACCCGATCGTGCTGTTCGGCAATGTCAGCTATCTCTACAACGTGCCGCGCGACAATGTCACGCGGCACATCCTGCTGGGTGGAACCGAGCAGCTCGGCAAGGTCAAGCCCGGTGACATCGTCGACCTCAGCATCGGCATGGGCCTGTCGCTCAACGAGAAGGCTTCGATGAGTATCGGCTATGAGCAGGCCTTCGTCGGGCCCACCAAGCAGAACGGCCAGCGTGTACCGGGCTCGACCAAGATCGTGCTCGGCACACTGCTGATCGGCGGCTCGTGGCGCTTCAACGACAAGCGCACGCTCAACTTCACCGTGGGCGTGGGCGTGACGCGCGACACGCCGGACGCAACGGTGACCGTACGCGTGCCGATGATGTACTAGCGCACGCGCATGCGCGTATTACAGGCCTTCCTGCTGCAGGGCCGCCTTGACGCCCGCATCGTCCAGCATGCGCTGGAGGAAGCGCGGGAGGTTGTCCAGTCCGCTGAGATCCACTCCCTTCGCCATCGCCCAGCGCAACACCACGAAGAGATAGGGATCGGCGAACGAGCGCGAACCCGTGAGCCAGTCCCTGCCTTCCAGTTGCGCGTCCAGGCGCTCGTAATAGCTGCGCAGCCGTGCAATCGACTTCACGCGCAACGCTTCCTGGGCCGCTTCGTCGTCGATGAAGCGCTCCGGACGGAACACCGGGCGGAACAGCGGATGCAGGTCGGAATTGATGAAGGCCAGCCAGCGGTTCACCTCGGCGCGGCTGCGGGCCGAGCCGTCGCCGCCCAGCCCCGTTTGCGGATTCAGATCGGCGAGGTAATTGAGGATGGCGGCATTTTCGGTAAGCACCCAGCCGTCGTCCTCCTGCAGTGCCGGCACCACACCCGAAGGGTTGACTCGCAGGTACTCCGGCGTGCCGAGTTCTTCGCGTGCGACCCGATACGTCTCATAGGGGCGGCCGATCCATTCGAGGACGATGTGGTCGGCCAGCGAACAGGCGCCGGGCAGGTAGTACAGCTTCATGCGGTCGATCCTTGGTCAGCGGAAACCGTGCAGTGTCGCTTGCGCGGCACGCGTGCCTCAAGCCTTGGCGTGCACGCGCCGATGCCGGCGCTGGAACAACCAGCCACCCAGACAGATGCCTGCCACGAGCAACACATCCAGCGCGTAAGCAGTCCAGCGATGGGCATCGAACCACGGCGCCAGCCAGTGGTCGTGCGAGATCATGCGAGCCGACGTCCAGGCGATGGCGGCCGCGCCGATGTACACGATGACGGGAAAGCGCTCGATCAGCCGCAGGATCAGCGTGGAACCCCACACCACCAGTGGCACGCTGATGGCGAGGCCGATGACCACCAGCGGCATGTGTCCCTTGGAAGCGCCGGCGATCGCCAGCACGTTGTCCAGTCCCATCAAGGCGTCGGCCACGATGATGGTGCGCATGGCCGTCCAGAAGCTGGAGGCGGCGTCGACTTCATGCGCGGGCTCCGGCTCCTGCTGCAGCAACTTCCACGCGATCGGCAACAGCAGCAGGCCGCCCGCCAGCATCAGGCCGGGCAGCTTCAGCAGGTAGACCACGACGGCCGTCATCAGCAGGCGCACCACGATGGCGCCTACGGTTCCCCACAGCACGGCCTTCTTCTGGATCTGGCGCGGAAGATTGCGCGCCGCCAGTGCGATCACGATGGCGTTGTCGCCCGCGAGCACCAGGTCCAGAAGCACGATGGCCAGCAGGCCGGAGAGGAAATCGGTACCAGTAAGTTCCATGCACATGTCTCTGCGCGTGGGACCAATGCAGCAACAACGGACACGCGCAGCCCGTCGTTACCGCAAAAGTCTCGTTCACGGCAGAGCCGCTGCGGTAACCGGGGCAGTGCGCTGCCCGTGGTGACGACGACCGCAAGGACACACAAGAAATCGGTGTCCGGAACTACTCCCTTTTGGGATAAGTGTCCTTGCATTGTCCTTGCGGCAACGCCGGGCGGTCAAGCGAGAACACTCAAGCCATACGTGTCGGCGGGCTACGATCACGGTTTCCCTTTCGCCGTGGGATTAGCCTGATGAGCGAGCCCGACCTTCGTTCCGCCAAACGACCGGATCCCGACCAGCCGATGGTCGATGTCGCCGACTACGTCATCGGCTACCGGATCGATTCCGCCGAGGCCTACGACATCGCGCGCTACATGCTGCTCGATTCGCTGGGCACGTCGATGCTGGCCATGAAGTTTCCCGAATGCGTCAAACACCTTGGGCCGCTGGTGCCGGGCGCCCCGTTGCCGGGCGGCGCGCGTGTACCCGGCACCAGTCACGAGCTGGATCCGGCGCAGGCTGCGTTCGCCATCGGCACGCAGATCCGCTGGCTGGATTTCAATGACACCTGGCTGGCCGCCGAGTGGGGACACCCTTCGGACAACCTGGGCGCCATCCTGGCCGTGGCCGACTATCTAAGCCGTAGGGCTGAGCGCGAGGGAGGCACCCCGATGACGGTGCGCGATGTGCTCGGCTATGCCATCAAGGCGCACGAGATCCAGGGCTGCTACGCCCTCAGGAACAGCTTCAACCGGGTCGGGCAGGACCATGTGGTGCTGGTGCGCCTGGCGTCCACGGCGGTCGCGACCGCCATGCTGGGCGGCAACAGGGAGCAGATCGTCACGGCCGTCTCCCATAGCTGGATCGACAACGGCTCGCTGCGCACCTACCGCCACGCGCCCAATACGGGGCCCCGCAAGAGCTGGGCCGCCGGCGATGCCTGCCGACGCGCCGTCATCCACGCCATCAATGCCGTTTATCGAGGGGTGGTGGGCTATCCGTCGGCGCTGACCGCGCCGGTTTGGGGTTATTACGACGTGGCCTTCAAGGGCAACGCCTTCCAGTTCGAGCGTCCGTTCGGCAGCTACGTGATGGAAAACGTGCTCTTCAAGATCAGCTTTCCGGCCGAATTCCATGCCCAGACCGCGGTCGAGTGCGCCATGAAGCTGCATGGGGCTGTGGCGGGCAGGCTGGACCAGGTCGAGAAGGTGGTCATCGAGACCCAGGAGGCGGCGACCCGCATCATCGACAAGACCGGCCCGCTGGCCAACTATGCCGACCGTGACCATTGCATCCAGTACATGGTGGCCGTGCCGCTGATTTTCGGGCGGCTCACCGCCGACGACTATGGCGATGCGGTGGCGGCCGATCCGCGCATCGATGCCCTGCGCGGCAAGACGGTGGTTCGCGAGGACCCGCGATTTACCAGGGACTATTTCGACCCCGAGAAACGTTATATCGGCAATTCGGTCCAGGTCTTCTTCACGGACGGCTCCCATACGGATAAGGTGTCCGTCGACTATCCCATCGGCCACCGCAGGCGTCGGGAGGAGGGCATCCCGGAGCTGCTGAGAAAGTTCGAGACGGCCATCCGGGGCCACTTGCCAGCCCACCGGGCCGAGGCCATTCTGGAGGCTACGGCGGACCCGGCCAGGCTGGATGCCATGCCGATCCAGGATTTCCTGGGTCTCTTCACGCTGTAAAGACGGCGTTAGCAGAAAATGAACGGGCGTTTGGGGTCGATTTGCAATTGTTTAACTTTTGCTAAGCTACTCCGCGCCCGTTTCGGGTAAACCAAGCATCGAGGTTCTGAGGTAAGTCGGCGGCTTCATAGGAACACGAATCCACGACTGATGTTGTTCCCGTCTGGGGTGAACGGACGCGTACACCAATAAACGAGGAGACACCTGATGAAACGTAAGGGCTTGTACATGCTCATTGCCCTCGCCTTGGGCGGCGCAGGCGCCGTTCACGCGCAGGACAACACTTCCAGCTCCGCTCCGGCTCCGACCACAACGCCCAGCTATGACGGCCGTTGGTACATCGCCCCGACCGTGGGTGGTTACTACAACGATACCGACCGCAACACGAACAGCCGCCAGTTCTACTATGGCCTGGGCGTCGGCCGGTTCTTCTCGCCGAACTTCTCGTTGGATCTTTTCTTCGATCGCACCAAGCGTGATCGCGACACTTACGTCAATGGCGTCACCACCAATGGCGGCAAGTGGGCGAACAACAATTGGGGCGTCGCTGCACGCTATTACTTCCGTGACTGGACCGACTGGCGTCCGTATCTGTTGGGTGGCCTGATCGGCAGCTACCACCAGAACAGCAACGACAACGGTTGGGATCCCGCGGCCGAAGTCGGCGTGGGCCTGTCCAAGACCGTCACCGACAGTTCGGACGTCCGCATCGAAGCGGGCTATCGCTATGACTGGGACGACAAGACCCAGCCGAACAAGAGCGGTTACGGTGACTGGTTCCTGGGCTTCAGTATCGTGTCCCGCTTCGGCGAGCCCGCTGCTGCGCCGGTGGTCGCACCGCCGCCGCCGCCGCCGGATTGCTCGAAGCTCGACAGCGACGGCGATGGCGTCAACGATTGCGACGACAAGTGCCCGAACACCCCGGCCGGTACGATCGTCGGTCCGGATGGTTGCCCGCAGAAGGTCGTGATCGATCTGCGCGGCGTCAACTTCAAGTTCGATCGTCCGAAGAAGGGCGAGAAGGACATCAGCAAGGCGCTGGCCGAACCGAGCAAGGATTCGATCGCGGTTCTCGACCAGGCCGTCGACACCCTGCAGCGTTATCCGCAGGTCAAGGTCATGGTGGCGGGTTACACCGACAGCGTGGGTACGGACCAGTACAACCAGGGTCTGTCGGAGCGTCGTGCGAAGATCGTGTACGACTACCTCACTGCCCATGGCGTCGACGCAAGTCGTCTCGAAGGCCCGGTTGGCCATGGCGAGAACGATCCTATCGACAGCAACGACACGGACGCCGGTCGTGCGCGCAATCGCCGCACGGAGCTGCAGGTCCAGCAGTAATCGGACTTGTAAACGCAGTACCGAAAAGCCCGGCGCAAGCCGGGCTTTTCTTTTGCGCCATGCAGGCGACATCGATAGGGCGGTATCGGCGGACGTATATATCGAGGCGCGACATCTTGTCGCACGCATCGCGTACCTCTCTCGTAGCAAACGTGCGTTGTCTGAACAGCGCTTCACCAACGGCGTCTCCGTAGGCGTGCGATGCGCTTAACGGTTTTGCTACACTTCGCCCCGCTTTGATCTTTGACACCAAATTGATCGGGACGCAAAGCAAGGGGAAGGAAGTAAGTCCCCTGGATGTAGAAGTCAGTGACGCGCGTTTTCCGTCTGGGGTGGAGCGGACGCGAATACCAATAAACAAGGAGACACCTGATGAATCGTAAGGGCTTGTATTTCCTGATTGCCCTGGCCCTGGGCGGCGTAGGTGCCGTTCACGCGCAAGACAACACTGCCGGTGCGTCGACCACGCCGAGCTACGACGGCCGTTGGTACATCGCTCCGACCGTGGGCGGCTACTACAACGACACCGATCGCAACACCAACAGCCGTCAGGTCTACTACGGCCTGGGCTTTGGTCGCTTCATTGCGCCGAACACCTCGATCGACCTGTTCATCGACCGCACCAAGCGTGACGCCGATGCCGGCGGTCGCTGGGCGAACAACAACTACGGCGTGGCCGCTCGCTTCTACTACGGCGACTGGAATGCATGGCGTCCGTACCTGCTGGCCGGCGTGATGGGCAGCTACCACCAGAATGCCGTCGACAAGGGTTGGTCGCCGGCCGCCGAACTCGGCGCTGGTGTGTCCAAGACCGTCACCGACAGCACCGACATCCGCGTCGAAGCTGGCTACCGCTATGACTGGGACGACAAGACCCAGCCGGCGAAGAACGGCTACGGCGACTGGTTCCTGGGCTTCAGCATCGTGTCGCGCTTCGGCGAGCCGGCTGCTGCTCCGGTCGCTGCCACCCCGCCGCCGGCTGCTCCGGACTGCTCGAAGCTCGACAGCGACGGTGACGGCGTCAACGATTGCGACGACAAGTGCCCGAACACCGCGGCTGGCACCATCGTCGGTCCGGACGGCTGCCCGCAGAAGGTCGTGATTGACCTGCGCGGCGTCAACTTCAAGTTCGACCGTCCGAAGAAGGGCGAGAAGGACATCAAGAAGGCGCTGGCTGAGCCGACCACCGACTCGATCGCCATCCTCGACCAGGCTGTGGACACCCTGCAGCGCTACCCGCAGGTCAAGGTCAACGTTGCCGGCTACACCGACTCGGTCGGTAAGGACGCCTACAACCAGGATCTGTCCGAGCGTCGCGCTCAGATCGTGTACGACTATCTGACCGCTCACGGCATCGCCGCCAGCCGTCTGGAAGGCCCGGTCGGTCACGGCAAGAACGATCCGATTGGCAGCAACGACACGGACGCTGGCCGCGCCCAGAACCGTCGTACGGAGCTGCAGGTCCAGCAGTAATCGGACTTGTAAACGCAGTACCGAAAAGCCCGGCGCAAGCCGGGCTTTTCTTTTGCGGCGATGGGCTCGTTGCGGCGGCGCAACTAGTGCGCGACCGCGCAATCCCGTCGTATCGCTATGTAGGCTTGTCACGTGCATGATGTGCTCCCGGAAGGATCACTCCCGGCGCACGAATCACCTACCATCGCCATGCTTATCTGCCGGCTGTCGAGTGCCTTCATGCGTTCATCTCGTCCTGGGTCGCGGCCATCCGCGCCTTCAACGCCACGCCATGGCCTGGCACGCGTGCTCAGCAAGCTGGGCGTGTGTTCCCGCAGCCAGGCCGAGAAGGCCGTGCGCGAGGGCAGGGTGTGTGTGGATGGCAAGGTCGTGCTCGATCCTGAACGTCCCGCTGATGCACAGCGGCAACGCATTACCCTCGATGGCGAGGCCGTGGCAGCGAGCGAGCGCGTCTACATCGCGCTCAACAAGCCGCGCGGCATTGTGGTGAGCGCCGCGGACGAGCGCGGGCGAGATACCGTTTATGACCTGCTGAAGCATGCCGGATTGCCGTGGCTGGGGCCGGTCGGGCGTCTGGACAAGGCGAGCGAGGGCCTGCTGCTGTTGAGCAACGACAGCGTGTGGGCGGCGGGGCTCACCGAGCCGAAGCATCATGTCGACAAGACGTATCACGTGCAGGTCGACAGTATTCCCGATCAGGCGCTGCTCGACGCCTTGGTGGACGGTGTGATGGAGCAGGGTGAGCGACTCGCTGCGCGTCGTGCTGTGCTGTTGCGACAGGGTGAGAAGAACGCCTGGCTGGAGATCGTGCTGGATGAGGGGCGCAACCGGCATATCCGGCGGTTGCTGGCGGCGCACGATGTTTCGGTGTTGCGGTTGATTCGAGTGGCGATCGGGCCGTTGGTGCTTGGCGAGTTGGCCAAGGGGCAGTGGCGGCACCTCGGCGAGAGCGAGATGCGGGCGCTGAGTCAGTCGTAGGCGTGCTGCCCTGGCGAGGGGATGGGCGTTCCCATTTCTTGCTTCCTGCTCCTGCAGGAGCGCACCCTGTGCGCGACATCCTTTCGCCCCGGTCTCCATTGCTCGTCATCCCGGTTTAGGTCGGAGGCGCTTTTCGACAGCAGAAGGCTGGCCGTCCAGTTTCGCCAGGCTTGTCGCGTTCCCGCTAGGTTGCCGCCTACGATAGAAGGGAGTCCCTGTGGGACGCGGCGGGCATTTCGACGTCCTGCCGGCGACGCGAAGCCAGTTCCGTGGGATGCTCGAGTCCCTCTTTTGCGGGTCCACGCGCGCACTCTTTGCGTGCGAACCAGAAGCCGGCTCGACGGGCGGAGGGCCTAGCCCGGAGTCAAAGAAAATGGCCTTCAGAGCGAAGGCTCGCGGCTATATATGGAATAGAAGCGCCGGTCGGCCGAGGTTAGACGGGATGCGCCCGTTACTACCTCGAACGGAGCGGCGACACCGCAACGCGCTGATACGAAGAAGACTTGGAGCGTGGCTGATGAAGAGGGCTGACGAAGCCCTCTTCATCGTGGAGCTCGCTTAGATAACGCCCAACTTCTTGCCCACCTTGGTGAACGCAGCAATCGCCTGGTCCAGATGTTCGCGCGTATGTGCCGCACTCATCTGCGTACGGATACGCGCCTGGCCTTGCGGCACCACCGGGTAGAAGAAGCCGGTGACGTAGATGCCTTCTTCCAGCAGCTCGGTCGCCATGGCCTGCGCCTTCTTGGCGTCGTAGATCATCACCGGGACGATTGGATGCACGCCCGGCTTGATGTCGAAGCCGGCCTTGGCCATCTGTTCGCGGAAGTAGGCGGTGTTGGCCTTTACCTGTTCGCGCAACTCGCCTGCGGCGGACAGCATGTCGAACACCTTGGTACCGGCGGCGACCACGTGCGGCGGCAGCGAGTTGGAGAACAGGTACGGACGCGAGCGCTGGCGCAGCATCTCGATGATCTCGCGCGGGCCGGTGGTGAAGCCGCCCAGTGCGCCACCGAGCGCCTTGCCCAGCGTGCCGGTGATGATGTTGATCTTGTTGAGCACGCCTTTGACTTCAGCCGAGCCGCGGCCGGTGTCGCCGAGAAAGCCGGTGCAGTGGCATTCGTCGATGTGCACGAGCGCGTTGTATTTCTCGGCGAGCGCGGTGATCTGGTCCAGCGGTGCGATGAAGCCGTCCATCGAGAACGCACCGTCAGTGGTGATCAGCTTGGTGCGTGCGCCCGCGGCGTCGGCCGCTTGCAGCTGCTTCTCCAGGTCCGCCATATCGCAGTTGGCGTAACGGAAGCGCTTGGCCTTGCACAGGCGGATGCCGTCGATGATCGAGGCGTGGTTGAGCGCATCGGAGATGATGGCGTCCTCTTCGCCGAGCAATGGTTCGAACAGGCCGCCGTTCGCATCGAAGCAGGCTGCATAGAGGATGGTGTCCTCGGTGCCGAAGAAGTCGGCGATCTTCTTCTCCAGCTGCTTGTGCAGGTCCTGCGTGCCGCAGATGAAGCGCACGGAGGCCATGCCGAAGCCGTGCGTATCGAGTGCTTCCTTGGCAGCCTGGATCACGTCGGGATGGTCGGCAAGACCGAGGTAGTTGTTGGCGCAGAAGTTGAGCACTTCCTTGCCGCTGTCGAGGCGGATCTTCGCCGACTGCGGCGAGACGATGATGCGCTCGGCCTTGAACAGGCCCTGCTCACGGATGGATTCGAGTTCGGCGGCGAAGCGCGACTGGCCGGGGTAGCTCATGGGACGTTCCCGCTGGGATCAAAACGCTATTTTGACCCCTCGAAGGCGGGCTGTGAAGGAACGGCGCAGCAGGCAGCGTGTCCGGGCTGTCTCCCGCAGCTCTTTGCGGATAGGGCCGCGTTCATGCCGTCATTCCGGCACGGACCGGAATGACGGTGCAGGCGAGGTGGCGCAGCCGCCTCATCCCTGGTGCAAGCCAAATTCCACGCGCGTCGTCTTGCCCTTGTCGTCGATGCCCTTGGTGTCCAGCACAGGCGCCTTCAGCGACATGCGCTTGTCATCCAGCTTGCCCTTGAGCCAGGCCTGCACGGCGGCGGCACGGCGCTGGGCGAGGTCGCGCATGGCGGACTCGTCCACCGAAACATTGGTTTCCATCAGGCTGCGCATCTCGTCGGGATCGAGCGACTTCTTCAGACCGATGAAGTTCTTCGGCTTGCCCTTGAAGTCGTCGTCCTTGTACGCGCGTCGAAGGTACTTTTCGTACTCGTCCGGCGTGACGTTGACTGCGGCGAGCGCGGCATCGGAGGTATCGGCATTCTTGCCGTCCTGATCCAGTGCCTTCTGACGGCGCACCATGGTGTCCACCGTGAATTTGCGCAGCCCATCCTGGTCCTTCGACGGATCGACGCGGCCGGTGATATCTAGGTTGAGCGAGGTCTTCTGGTTGAGCATGGCGACGACTTTGCCCAGTCGTTCCTGTGCATTCTTGTCGAGCACGGCGGAGCCGGGGTCGAACTCGACATAGCCAAGATCTTCATGATTGCCGCCGGCAAATGCGGCGCCCAGCAGGCGGAACGGCGCGGTCACCGCCTTGGCGATCAAATTTCCGACGGCGCGCCAGATCAGGCCGCCCATGCTGAATTGCGGATCGTCCAGCGAACCGGACACCGGCACGTTCACGTCGATGTTGCCCTGCGTGTCCTTCAGCAGCGCCACGGCCAGCTTCACCGGCAGATGTTGGATACCGGGGCTTTCGTCGCGGTCGCCGAAGGTCAGCTGCGTGATGAAGATGTGGTTGTCAGCGTTGAGCTTGCGCTGGTCCAGCATGTAATGGACGTCCATCGTCAGCTTGCCGCCAGTGATGGGATAGCCCGTGTACTTGGTGGAGTAGGCGCTCAGCCCGGTCAGTTCCACTTCGTTGGCCTTGCCCTTGATGTCGAGGAAAGCCACGGGCTGAAGCGGATTGATGGTGCCGTCGATATCGATGGGCGAGTTGTCATTCAACGCCGCCTGCACCGACAGGTCGGCCGGTGGATCGCCCGGCGTGGTGCCAAAGGCACCGATCTTGCCGGTGACCTTGGTCATGTTGGCCGTGTAGTTGGGCTTGATGAAGTTGTCGGTGTAGTTGAGCTGGCCGTTGATCAGCGTGATGCCGCCAATGCGTATATCGGCCGGCGGCGTCGCAGGTGTGGTGGAGGCCGGCGCAGGCGTTGCGGCGGCGACTTCCTTCTTCGCTGTCGATGTTGCAGCGGGGGCAGGAGGTGGCGTCGGTGCAGACGCGGCGGGTGCCGGCTTTCCAGGCAAGGGTTGCTCATTCTCGCCGCGCGTCACCGAGACGGGCGCCGACTCGGGATTCGCCACCACCTCGGACAGGTTCAGCGTGCCGTTGGAGTTGACGATCATGCGTGCATAGAACGAGCTGAGCACCAGGCTCGCCACGTGCATGCGCGGTGCGCCGATGCCGTAGGAGACATCAAGCTGGTTGCTGCTCAGCGTGCGCCAGCGCAGGAAGTCATCGCCCGTGAGCTTGTCCTGGATGCGCACCTGCTCCAGTGCGGCGTTGCCCTTGTAGGTCATCTTGGGCTCGGCACTGCGCCCGTCGTAATGCAGCTTGCCGGTGCTGGTGATGCGCGCGCTGGAAATGGTCACGTTCAGCGGCACGCTGATGTACGGCTGGAAGCTGGAGATATCCAGGCGTTTGGTGTCCAGCTGGATATCGGCGAGCGTCGGCATCGGCTGCACCTTGCCGCTGGCCGTGAAACTGCCCTTGTCGATGTTGCCCGACAGCTTCATCTCGCGCGGCTCGTTGAGCTTGTCGCTCAGGTTGTCCATGCCGCCGCTGAGCGAGCTGATCTTGATCTTCACCGGCTTGTCGCCGCCGGCTGCCAGGTCGGTGAAGGCGACGGCGGCGTTGTCGAACACAAGGTGCGCGACGCTCCAGTGCCACGGTGTGCTGCTGACCTCGGTCTTCTTCGCTGGTGCGCTCTTGGCGGCGAACAGGTCGACGAGGCTGATGTACTTGTTGGTGTTGCGCTGCACGTCCAGGCTCAGGCCCGTTGCCTTGACGGTGCCGAGCTGCGCCTGCTGCGTGGCCAGGTCGATCTGGGTGATCTCCGACTCCAGCACCTTCCACGCCACCGGCGAATCGTGACCCTTGTATTGCGGCTCCATCGCGAAGTCGGTGACGGTGGTGTGGGCGTTTGACAGGTGAATGTTGAACGGCTTGCCCCAATCGACCTGCAACTGGCCGGTGGCATCCAGCTTGCCGTTGGTCAGGCGTGCAGCCAGGCCCTGGTAGGTGGCTGCCTGCAGCGGCGCCATGTCGACCTGCTTGGCGTTCAGCGCTGCAACGAACTTGCTCTTGGCGAGATCCACCGTGCCCTTCATGGACAGTTCGCCGCCGAAGAATTGCGCCGTTACGTCCAGCTTTGCCGCCGGGGCCGCCTGCATGCTCAGCCCCTGGATGCCGCCGTGGAGATTGTTGACGTCCATCTTGCCGGTGGCATTGGCGTAGTGGATGGCACTGTTGGCGAGCGTCATCGACGCGATGCGAAGGTCCATCGGCTGGGCTTTGGCATCGCTGGCGGGCTTCGCGGGCGCGGCCGTCAGCGTATCGAAATTGCTGCGGCCTTCTGCGGTCGAGGTGTAATAGAACTGCGCCTGCTCGAGCGCGAGTGCGCCGATCACATAGCGCGATTGCAGCGGCTGCACATCAGCAAGGTCGGCGGTGCCCTTGCCAAGACTCAGGATCGCCTGGCCGTCGCTGCTGTTGAGAGTGAAATCATCCAATTGCAGCTTGCCGGTGAGTTGCAGCTGGGGTTCGGGCTTGGCCTGCACGAAATGCAGGGTGAGGTCGCCGCTCAGCAGACCCTTCGGAATCCTGACTGGCAGCGTCGTGGGCGCATAGGCGATGTAGCGCGCGAGATCGAGCCGGTCGAGGCGGAAGTCGATGGTCGATTCGCGGTTGTCCGCGAAAGGTTTGGTATGGCCATCCATGCGCAACGGGCTACCGTCCACCTTCATCGAGAGCAGCGGCTGCACGAAGATGTCGGTATCGCTGGGCAGGTTCGCGATGAACGGGATACCCAGTTCGAGGTTCTCGACGTGATGGCTGGTCTTCAGTGCGTCATCCTGGAACTGGATGTCGCCGCCGTGCACGCTGATGTTGGACAACGCGAAGCGGGTGGGCGGTGCGTTCGGGTCCGAGGGCGTGGCGTTGAAGCGATCGATGATGTCGCTGAAATTGAAGCGCTGGTCGCCCGTGCGCACGATATGGATGCGCGGACGCTGCAAGGAGAGTTCATCCAGCACCGGCTTCAGGCGGAACAGCGAGCCCCACGAGGCATTGATCACTGCCTGGTCGATGTCCACGAACGGCGATTTGCCGTCACCGTCCGCGATATGCAGCTGGTCGAGCTCCAGGCGCAACGTATAAGGATTCAGATGCACGGCGCCCAGTGTGACCTGGCGCTGCAATGCGGCGCTCGCGCGCTTCTCGATCTGGCTGCGGATGATGTAGGGCGCAGCGAGGAAGCCGAGCAGCCCGAAGACCACGATCGCGATGACGGCGATCAGGCTCCACTTGCGGACGCGGTGCGAATGGTAAATGGCGAGGGCGCGGTCGCGTCCTGCGGCCAGACGGGGGTTGCTGAACAGATCAGCCATGCCGACGATGCTCCGATGTCATCGCGAGCCGACCGTGCGAGGTCTCGATGACCTGCAACGTCACTGTCCAGTCATGCTATCGGCGCGCCCTAGATCCGGAGTGTACTAGGGCGGCCGAGACGGAAGCATCGGTTTTTCCGCCGGACGTACCGGCGGAATATTCGATTATGTGATGGTTTCGTGGAAGCTCAGCTCCAGGAGCACACGACCTTGCCGCACTTGCCCGCATCCATCAGGTCGAAACCTTTCTGGAAGTCGTCGATGTGGATCTGGTGCGTGAGCACCTTCTGCAGCGGGAAGCCGGTGAGCACCATCTGGGTCATCTTGTACCAGGTCTCGTACATGCGACGGCCGTAGATGCCCTGCAGGGTGAGGCCCTTGAAGATCACCTTGTCCCAGTCGATGCCCGCGCCGCGCGGCATGATGCCGAGCATGGCGATCTTGCCGCCGTGGTACATGCACTCGAGCATGTCGTTGAAGGCGCGCGGGTTGCCGCTCATTTCCAGGCCCACGTCGAAGCCTTCCATGTGCAGGTCCTTCATCACGTCCTTCAGCGACTGGTTGGCCACGTTCACCACGCGGGTGGCGCCCATGTCCGCCGCCAGCTTGAGGCGGTAGTCGTTGATGTCGGTGACCACGACGTTGCGTGCGCCCACGTGCTTGGCGATGCCGGCGGCGATGATGCCGATCGGGCCTGCGCCGGTGATCAGCACGTCTTCGCCGATCATGTCGAATTCAAGCGCGCAGTGCGCGGCGTTGCCATAAGGATCGAAGAAGGCGGCCAACTCGGACGGAATCTGGTCGGGGATCGGCCACAGGTTCGAGGCCGGCATGGTCATGTATTCGGCAAACGCGCCATTGCGGTTCACGCCGATGCCTACGGTGTTCGGGCACAGGTGCTGGCGGCCGGCGCGACAGTTGCGGCAGTGGCCGCACACGATGTGACCTTCGGCCGAGACGCGGTCGCCGATCTTGTAGCCAGTGACGCCGGGGCCGATCTCCACGATGCGGCCAACGAACTCGTGGCCGATGGTCAGGCCGGGCTTGATGGTGCGCTGGGACCAGTCGTCCCACTTGTAGATGTGCAGGTCGGTGCCGCAGATCGCGGTCTTTTCCATCTTGATCAGCACCTCGTTGGGGCCGACCTCGGGGACGGGCACTTCTTCCATCCAGATGCCCTGCTCGGGCTTGCGCTTGACCAGGGCTTTCATCGTCTGAGGCATGGGATTTCCGTGGGGAAGGACGGGAAAACGGACATTATAGAAGGCGGCCGGGGCGTCGGCTTCATGCACTGCAACGTTGTGGTCCCGGCCCCGTGCTTTTACTGTCGCAAGACTGTGCGTCACTGAACGGAGCGGGCGAATGCGTTTGAGCACGATGGGGAGTTCGGTCTTGGCGAGGGGGAAGCTAGGAAAGTGGCCGGTCACGGCTACGCTGATACTGGTGTCGGGCCTGGCGCTGTCGCCGGCCTGGGCGGCGCCGGAGCAGGGCGCCAAGGCGCCCCTGCAGTTCCGCATCACCGAAGGGAACATCGAGAACGCGTTCTTCCAGGACGGCAGCATCGCCGCCCATCTGCTGCTCAGTTCAGGGGAGAAGCCGCGCGTGCTGGTGGCTTTCCCGGCCGGTAACAGCGGGGCGGGTCTCTGGTTCGAGCCGGCCGACAAGCCGGTGCGATGGTCCTTGGGCCAGCTGACGGGCCAGCGCCGCACGGTGGATGGCCAGGCCTGGAACGGCATCGCCGCCGACGCCAGCGTGACGGCGGACCGTCTGGTGCTGAAGGATGCCGTGCTCGGCAGCATCCGCATGCTGCGCGATTACCAGCAGGGCCAGGGCTATGCGGCACAGCTCGCCGCTACGCCGAAGGTCGCCGTCACACCGCAGTTCACCGAGCGCTCGGTGAGCTGGCAGCGCCAGCGGCTGGATGGCGCGCCGGGCTATGCCATTGCGTTGAGCACGGACAACGGTCGATTCACGCGGGAAGACGGTCACATCGTGCTGCGCCCGGACCACGCGGGCGAGGCCATGCACCTGCACATCGAGGCGAGCACGGGCGAAACCCCGCTGACGCCGTTCTCGAATCTGCTCAACGATCGCGCGCAGCCTGACGAGCGCAGCCGCGAGGCACTGCAGTTCCTCAGCTACCGCGAGAAGTTCCTGGCCGGCTCGTGGCGCTTCGACACCTATTTTGGCCGCGACACGATGATGTCGCTGCGCCTGCTTATGCCGGTACTGCAACCGGCGGCGATCGACGCCGGTATCGCCTCAGTGCTGGCGCGCCTGTCGCCTGACGGACAGGTCGCGCACGAGGAAGGCATAGGCGAGTTCGCCGTGCTGCAGCACCTGAAGGAACAGGGCAAGGCGTCGGCCGAGCCGATCTACGACTACACGATGGTCGACGGCAACGTCATGCTGCCGCCGGTCGCGGTCGCATGGCTGTTGGAAGACCCGCGCGGCCGTGAAGGCGCCCGCGCCTTCCTCGCGGCGAAGCTCGGAGCGGGGCGACAGGGCGATGCGCTGGTGCGCAACCTGCTGTTCGTCGCCGCGAGCAGCGAAGCGTTCGCGCGCCAGCCGGTGTATTCGAACCTGGTTGCGCTCAAGCCCAATGCCAAGGTGGGTCAGTGGCGCGACAGCAACGAGGGCATCGGCCGTGGCCGCTATCCCTACGACGTCAACGCGGTCTGGATGCCGGCCGCGTTGCGCGCCATTGGTCAGTTCCTCGACGCCGGCCTGCTGGAAAACTACACCACGCCCGCACAGCGCGAACGCCTGCGCGCGGCCGCGGCCAGCGCCAACGACTGGGAGCAGCACGCCAGTGGGCTGTTCACCGTGCGCATCCCGAACGATCGTGCCAGCCAGCAGGTACGCGATTACGCGAAGCAGATCGGTGTGTCGGATGCCTCCGCGCTGAAAGCCGTGGACGGCGGCAATGTCGAGTTTTCCGCCATCGCACTGGACGCGCAGGGCAAACCGATTCCGGTGCTGAATTCCGATGAAGGTTTCGAGCTGCTGTTCGGCAAGCCGGAAGCCGCCGTGCTGGATCGCAACGTCAGCAATCTGATGCGGCCGTTCCCGGCCGGCCTGATGACCGACGTCGGCATGGTGGTCGCCAATCCTGCGTACGCCGATCGCGATGTGTGGCCGCGCTTCGGCAACAACGCCTACCACGGCACCGTGGTCTGGGCATGGCAGCAGGCGATCATGGCCGCCGGCCTGAAGCGCCAGCTGGCTCGCGCCGACCTGTCGAGCGCGACCCGCCAGCACCTCGAGGCGGCGCAGGCCGGGCTGTGGCATGCGATCTGCGCAGCGAATGCAGTGCGCACGTCGGAGCTATGGTCGTGGTCGTACGCCAATGGCCACTACCGGATCGAACCCTTCGGTGCGGAAGGCGCGCACGAGGACGAATCCAACGCCGCGCAGCTGTGGAGCACGGTGTTCCTTGCGCTGCCGCCGCCGGCCGGGCTGTCCTGTCATTGATCGGTTCGGCGCCCGTTCTTCGCGGCAGGCGCCGATTGCAGTGTGCAATGCAGCGTTACCCGCGCGGGCGTTTCGTTCTATGGTCGCAAGTTATTGCGAATCGCCCGAGGAACAGGCATGCGTTTGAAAAAGATGGGGTGGGTCATGGCCATGGTGCTTGCAACGACGGCCCACGCTGACGAAGGCATGTGGATGCCTTCGCAACTGCCCAGCATCGGCAAGCAGCTGCGAGCTGCGGGCTTCCAGGGTAATCCCGCCGATCTCGCCGACCTCACCAAGGCGCCGTTGAGCGCCGTGGTGAAGGTGGGCGGAGCCACCGGTTCCTTCGTCAGCAGCGATGGCCTGGTGCTGACCAACCACCACGTGGCTTTCGGCGTCATTCAGTACAACAGCAACGCGCAGCGTGACCTCATCCAGAACGGTTTCGTCTCGCACGACCGCGCAGAAGAACTCCCCGCCAATCCGGATTTCCGCCTGCGCGTCACCACCGGTTTCGACAAGGTCACCGACAAGGTGCTGGGTGCGGCCAAGGGCAAAGCCGGCCGTGCCTATTACGACGCTGTCGACGCTGCCAGCAAGGCGTTGGTGACCGAGTGCGAGCGCGAACCCGGCATGCGCTGCAGTGTCGTCAACATGTTCTACGGCCGCGACTTCTACCTGGTGAAGCAGCTGGAGCTGCGCGACGTTCGCCTCGTCTATGCCCCGCCGCGCGCCATCGGCAACTACGGCGACGAAGTGGACAACTTCGTATGGCCGCGCCATTCGGGCGACTTCACCGTCCTGCGCGCCTATGTGGGGCCGGATGGCAAGCCGGCGGATTACGCCAAGGACAACGTGCCGTATCACCCGCCGGCCCATCTGCAGATCGCTTCGCAGGGTGTGCGTGAGGGCGACTTCGTGATGCTGGCGGGTTATCCGGGCATCACCTATCGCCATCGCACCGCCGCCGAGTTCGCCGATCAGGTGCAATGGCGCCTGCCGACCACGGTGGACGTGCTGCGCCAGTTGCAGGAAGTGATCGAAGAGATCGGCCACACCGATCGCCAGGCGACCATCCGCTATGCCTCGCAGCTGCAGTCGCTGAAGAACAGCATCAAGCGCTTCAGTGGCGAGCTGGATGGCCTCAGGCGCAGCGACGCCGTCGCCATCCGTCGCAAGGACGAGGACGCGATGATGGCCTGGTTGGCGACGCAGCCATCGGCCACCACGCTGCGGCCGCAGATCGACGAAGTGGCGCAGCTGATCGCTGCCGGCAATGCCACGCGCGAGCGCGACCTGCTGGTCGCCGTGATGCAGACGCAGACGCAGCTGATGCGTTCGGCGCTGACCCTGCAGCGGCTTGCGCATGAGCGCGCCAAGCCTGACGCACAACGCGAAACCGGCTACCAGCAGCGCGACGAAGACCTCACCGCTGGCATGCTGCGCCAGGTGCAACGTCGGTACGATCCCAAGGTGGAGAAACAACTGCTGGCATCGCTGCTGGCGCGCTATCAGAAACTGCCCGACGCCCAGCGCTTGCCGGAATTCGACGCCGCTTTCGGGCGCAGTCCGGCCGAACTGTCGGGCGCGCTGGACAAGGTCTATGCGGCCACGCAACTCGGCGACGAAGCGCAGCGCCTGCATTGGCTGAAGGCCGAGCCGATGGAACTGGCCAAGTCCAACGACGCGTTACTCGTGCTGGCCGCCAAGCTGCAACCGGCGCTGTTGCGCATCGAGGAAGAACGCAAGGCGCGGGAAGGCGACCTGCTGCGCCTGCGGCCGGCATACATGGATGCGCTGATCGCCTATCGCGAGAAGCAGGGGCGCGCGGTGTATCCGGATGCCAACTCCACGCTGCGCGTGAGCTACGGCAAGGTTACGCCGCTGGAAGCGCGCGATGCGGTGGTCTATCACCCGCTCACCACGACGGCGGGCATCGTGGAGAAGAACACCGGCGTGGAACCGTTCGACGCGCCCAAGCCGCTGCTCGATGCGATCGCGCGTGGCGACTATGCCGGCTACGCCGACGCCAGGACCGGCGCCATGCCGGTGGATTTCCTCAGCAACCTCGACACCACCGGCGGAAACTCCGGTTCTCCCGTGCTCAACGCCAAGGGCGAACTGGTCGGCCTCAACTTCGACAGCAACTGGGAAGCAGTGAGCGCGAGCTGGATGTTCGATCCGCGTTACAAGCGCGCCATCCATGTGGACCTGCGCTACATGCGCTGGCTGATGGACAAGGTGTATCCGGCGCCGCAGCTCTTGAAGGAGCTGGGCGTGCCTGCCCACGCTGCACCCTGATCGATCCTGTTGGCGTGCCTTTTGCGGGCACGCCAACATCGCGGCACCGCCTTCCCCAGATCGTGCTCCGGCCCGGTTCACGCCGGTTTCATTGCCTTCGGCGTGCAGTAAGCGTTCGTTCCCTCGGGGAGGAGGGTGTCATGGACTTGCATGAAGAGGCTTGCTGCGCGGGCTTCCATCTTGGTCGGCGCGCGATGATCAAGTCGACCCTTGGCTTGGCGGCGCTGGGCGCCATGGGTATCGCGCCTTTGTTGCTGCCCGGGTTGGCGGAGGCAGCCGCGCTGACGAAAGCGCAACGCGATGCGATGACGCCCGACCAGGTGATCGCCATGCTCAAGCAGGGCAATGAGCGCTTCCGCGCGGGCAAGTTCGATACGCACGACTACCTCGCGCAAAAGCGCGCAAGTGCGGCGGGGCAGTACCCGGCGGCGGTGATCCTCAGCTGCATCGACTCGCGCGCGCCCGCCGAAATCATCTGCGATGCAGGCATCGGCGACACGTTCAATGCGCGCGTGGCCGGCAACATCGCCAACGATGACTTGCTGGGCAGCATGGAATTCGCCTGCGCCGTGGCCGGCGCCAAGCTGGTGCTGGTCATGGGGCACACCGCGTGCGGGGCCATCAAGGGAGCCATCGACGGTGCGAAGCTTGGCAACCTGACCGGCTTGCTGGAGAAGATCAAGCCGGCGGTGGAGGCGACCAAGTTCGACGGCGAGCGCAGCAGCAAGAACGACGCCTTCGTCGATGCGGTGGCAGCGACCAACGTGCACCACACCATCGATGAAATCCGTCGCCGCAGCGATGTGCTGGCTGGCCTGGAGAAGGACGGCAAGATCAAGATCGTCGGCTCGATGTATCAGCTGGTGGGCGGCAAGGTCGACTTCTACGCCTGAGCGGCGTTGCCCTGTAAGCGTGCGGGCGCGGCACCGTACAATGACCGGATGCCGATCGATCAGCGCCCGCTCGCCGTATTCCTGATGGGCCCGACCGCGTCGGGCAAGACGGCGCTTGCCTGTGCATTGAGCGAACGGTTTCCGGTGGAGTTGGTGAGCGTCGATTCGGCGCTGGTCTATCGCGGCATGGATATCGGTACCGCCAAGCCCGATGCGGCGACGCTGTTGAGGTATCCCCATCGGCTCATCGACATCCGCGATCCGGCCGAACCTTATTCGGCAGCCGATTTTCGTGGCGACGCGATGGCGGCCATGCACGACATCACCGCCAAGGGCAGGGTGCCCTTGCTGGTCGGCGGCACAGGGCTGTACTTCCGCGCGCTGCAGCAGGGGTTGTCCCAGCTGCCGGAAGCCGATCCGACGATACGCGAACGCCTTGCCGCCGAGGCCGCGGATACGGGATGGCCGTCCTTGCATGCGCGGCTGCAGCGCCTCGATGCCGCCGCGGCAGCGCGCATCGGCCCCAATGATGCCCAGCGTATCCAGCGCGCGCTGGAGGTTATTGAACTCACTGGCCGGCCCTTGTCAGAACAGCAACAGGGCGGCAGTGGCGAGCGGTTTCCATGGCGAGTGCTGAAGCTGGCGCTGCTGCCTGCCGACCGGGCGCCGCTGCATGCGCGCATCGCCGAACGCTTCGACGCCATGCTCGCCGGCGGCTTCCTGGACGAAGTGCGCGCGCTGCGTGAGCGCAAGGACCTGCATGCCGACCTGCCAGCCATCCGCGCCGTGGGCTACCGACAGGCCTGGGAGCATCTGGACGGCCAAACGAGCGCTATCGAATTTCGCGACAAAGGCGTCTTCGCCACGCGCCAGCTCGCCAAGCGGCAGATCACCTGGCTGCGCAGCGAACTGGACGCCAGGGTGCTCGATCCGGACAAGCCCGGCCTCAAGGCTCGGGCGGAAGGTGCATTGGAGCTGTTTCTCTGAGACGCCGGACACATCTTGCGATGTGTTTTCTAAACGTCTTTTTCACACATGAAATCCAAGCACTTCTGGTCTTTCATCAACGATTTAAAAGTGGTTAATATTCCTCAGTCTTGGGCCGGGACGCGGCGTGCGTCTTTTTCTCCGGCCCGTCCGTTTCAAGAGGGGAGAACAAGAAATGTCCAAAGGGCAATCACTGCAAGATCCGTTTCTGAACGCACTGCGCCGAGAGCGCATCCCGGTGGCGATCTACCTGGTCAACGGCATCAAGCTGCAGGGCACCATCGAATCCTTCGACCAGTTCGTCGTGCTGCTGCGCAACCAGGTCAGCCAGATGGTCTACAAGCACGCCATCTCCACCGTCGTGCCGAGCCGCAACGTGCGTGTCGGCAATGGCCACGAGGGCCACGGCGAAGCCGCCATGGCTGCCGCCGATACCGAAGGTTGATTCGGCGGACCTGTCGACCCATGTGAGTGAGAGGGCGTCCGGCCGGGTCCGCATTGGGATCTGGCGACGCGCCGGCATACACTTCCACTCCCGCCTGGCGCCGTGGCCCTAGCTCGCGGCGCTGCGCCATCTCACAGGTCCGTTCCTATCCGTGTTTGATCGTCAAAAGAAAGGCGAGCGCGCCCTCCTGGTCCTTCCGCATTCGCGCGGGGAAGGGGATGCGGTGCGGCGCGCCGAAGAATTCGCCGAGCTCACCAAATCCGCGGGTGCCGACATCCTCGGCACCATCAGCGCGCGCGTCGACGTGCCCAATCCGCGCTATTACATCGGCACCGGCAAGGCTGACGAGATCGCCGAGGCGGCACGTGCGCTCGAGGCCGACCTGGTGCTGGTCGACCACCTCCTCACGCCGGTGCAGGAACGCAACCTCGAGAAGCTGCTCAACATCCGTGTGGTGGATCGCGCGGGCCTGATCCTGGACATCTTCGCCCAGCGCGCCCGGTCGCACGAAGGCAAGCTCGAAGTGGAGCTGGCGCAGCTCAAGCACCTGGCCACGCGTCTGGTGCGAGGCTGGACTCACCTGGACGCCCAGCGCGGCGGCGCCATCGGCAACCGCGGCCCTGGCGAAACCCAGCTCGAAACCGACCGCCGCCTGCTTGCCGAGCGCGTGAAGATGCTCACCAAACGCCTGGAGAAGGTGCAGACCCAGCGCGTGCAGCAGCGTCGTGCGCGCCTGCGCAACACGGTGCCGCGCGTGGCGCTGGTGGGCTACACCAATGCCGGCAAGTCCACCCTGTTCAATGTGCTGACCGAGGGCGAGGTGTTCGCCGCCAACCTGCTGTTCGCCACGCTGGACCCGACCGTGCGCAAGCTCGATGGGTTGTCCTGCGGACCGGCCGTGTTGGCCGATACGGTGGGTTTCGTGCGCGAGCTGCCGCACGACCTGGTCGCCGCGTTCCGCGGCACCCTGGCCGAGGCGCGGGATGCCGACCTCTTGCTGCACGTGAGCGACGCCGCCGACGAGGAGCGTGAGCGCCTCGCCAAGGTCGTGGACAGCGTGCTCGAGGAAATCGATGCGGGCGACCTGCCGCAGCTTCGCGTGATGAACAAGATCGACCTTGCCGGCCTGGAGCCGCGCATCGATCGCGACGCGGAAGGCCGGCCGACCACCGTCTGGCTCTCGGCTGCCACGGGCGTGGGTGTGGACCTGTTGAAGCAGGCGCTGGGCGAACTGCTGGGCGGCGATCGCGTGCAATCGGAATTGCGCCTGCCGCACTCTGCCGGTCGCCTGCATGCCCGCCTCAAGGCAGCGGGCGCCATCGCAGGCGAAGAAGTGGACGAGCAGGGTTGGCGCCTGAGCATCGACGCCCCTCGCAGCGTGATCGCACCCTTGAGCGGAGGCAGTACCGCCGAGGCCGCCCTGTTGCGCGATTTACTTGGTACCCCTGAAGAACAGCCCTTCTTGTAGGAGCGCACCCGTGCGCGATAAGCAGGCGCGTGGCTTGCCTGCCACGCAGGCCGTCGCGCGGGAACCGGCACTGCATGGCAGGCCGGGGGCGCAGGGGGAGGAATCCACGCCCGGCTCTGCTAGAATGCCCAGTGTTTGTGCGGCCATCCGGGCCCGGGCGGCACACTTGTCACGACAAGCACCCGAGACCATGTCCAAACCCGTTCAACGCGTTTTCCGGCCAATGCAGCCGGCCTCCCAGCGGCCTCAAGGAGACTGACCATGGCCTGGAACGAACCCGGCAACGGGCAACGTGATCCCTGGGGCAAGAATCGACCGACCGGCAACAAGCCGGGGCTGGACGACATCCTCAAGCAACTGCGCGATCGCTTCGGCAAGCTCGGCGGCGGTGCCGGCGGCATCTTCGTCATCCTGCTGGCCTTCGTCATCGTCTGGCTGGTGATGAGCAGCTACACCATCGTCGATGCGCGCCAGGCCGGCGTGGTGCTGCGCTTCGGCAAGTATTCGCGCACGCTGCAGCCGGGCTTCCACCTGAAGTTTCCGCGCCCGCTCGAGACCGTCACCAAGGTCGGCACCACCGAGATCCGTTCGGTGTCGGACAAGGTGCGCATGCTGACCAGCGACGAGAACATCATCTCGGTCGACTTCAACGTGCAGTACCAGGTGTCCGATGCACGCAAATACCTGTTCTCGCTGAGCGGCCCGCCGGAAGACACGCTGCGCCAGGCTGCCGAAGCCGCCGTGCGCACGGTGGTCGGCGCCAACATCATGGACAACATCCTCACCAGCCAGGGCAACGAGCAAGGCACGGCCGCCACGCCGGCCACGGCGAGCACGGCGCCGACGGTTGCCACGCCCGTGGTGCCGGCAACGCCAGCCGCGGCGGTGCGGGACACGCTGCAGCAGCAGACCCGCGAGATCCTGCAGGCCACCTTGAACGAATACGACTCGGGCCTGATGGTCACCGACGTGAGCTTCCAGAACGTGGCGCCGCCGCAGGAAGTGAAGGACGCCTTCGACGACGTCAACGCCGCGCGCGAAGACAAGCAGGGCACCGAGAACAACGCCCGCGCCTACTCCAGCCAGGTGGTGCCCGTGGCCCGCGGCGATGCCTCGCGCATCCTCGCCGAGGCCCAGGGCTACAACGCGCAGCGCGTGGCCAGTGCCACCGGTGACGCCGCGCGCTTCAACCTGATCCTCAAGGAATACAAGGCCGCGCCCGATGTGACCCGTCGCCGCCTGTGGCTGGAAACCGTCGAGGACGTGATGTCCAACAATCCCAAGGTGCTGGATGGTTCCGGCGGCCGCAACATGATCTACCTGCCGCTCGATCGTGCCACCGGCAAGGACGTGCCCGGCGTAGGCGCAGTGATGCAGTCCGCGGGCAGCGATGCGATGGCTGGCAAGGAGAAGCAGCAGTGAAATTCGCCTCCGCCATCGTTGCCGTGCTGCTCGTGCTGATTGGCTTCAACAGCCTGTTCGTGGTGCATGAAGGACAGACCGCCCTGGTGCTGCAGTTCGGCCGCATCGTGCGCACCGGTGACACGCCGGGCCTGCACGTGAAGATGCCGTTCGTGCAGCAGGTGATGACCTTCGACAACCGTATCCTGACGCTGGAAGCGCAGCCCGAGCGCTACTTCACCTCCGAGAAGAAGAGCGTCAACGTCGACTTCTACGTGAAGTGGCGCATTGCCGACAACGCTGCCTATTACCGCGCCACCGCAGGCGACGAGCTGCAGGCCGCCAATCGCCTCACGCCCATCGTGAAGGACGCGCTGCGTTTCGAGTTCAACGGCCGCACCCTGCAGGAACTGGTCTCGGCCGGCCGCAAGGACGTCACTGAGCGCGTGCGCAAGCAGACCGATGTCGCTGCGCGCAAGAACCTCGGTATCGCCGTGGTCGACGTGCGCATCAAGCGCATCGACCTTCCGGACGAAGTGAGCGAGTCGGTCTACAAGCGCATGCGCGCCGAACGTGCGCAGCTCGCCAACGAGCTGCGTTACACCGGCCAGCAGGCGGCCGAGACGATCAAGGCCGATGCCGATCGCCAGGCCCAGGTCATCAAGGCCGAGGCCGAGCGCGACGCCGCCAAGGTGCGCGGCGAAGGCGATGCCCAGGCCGCGGCGATCTATGCGCAGGCCTACGGGCAGGATCCCGAGTTCTTCGCGTTTTATCGAAGCCTGGCGGCGTACCGTAAGTCGTTCCAGGACGGCAAGGGCGTGCTGGTGCTGAAGCCGGATTCGGAGTTCCTGAAGTATTTCCACGACGGCGCGTCGGCCAAGCACTGAGTGGCGGCTGCCGATGTCGCGTGAACTGTTGGCGGCGCTGTGCCTGGTGCTGGTGATCGAAGGACTGGTGTTGTTCGCCGCGCCGCGCAGCTGGCAGGCCACCATGCGCGAGGCGGTGAAATTGAATCCGCGCACGCTGCGCGTATTCGGCGCCGTGGCCATCGGCATCGGGCTGGTGGCGTTGCAGTTGATGCATTGAGTTGATGCGGCGGATGGGCCGTTCAAAACCATCGGGAATTGGTGCGAGCGTGGTCGCTCCGGCGACGTGATGGCCGGCTGGGCAGCCACGCTCCGAAAGAGACTCGCCCTCGCGGGCACCCGACTTTTCAAATTGACGAGAGCAACATCATGGGCAAGTCAGTAGTCATCCTCGGCGCGCAATGGGGCGACGAAGGCAAGGGCAAGATCGTCGACCTGCTGACCGAGCAGGTCAAAGCCGTGGCGCGTTTCCAGGGCGGCCACAACGCCGGCCACACGCTGGTGATCAAGGGCAAGAAGACGGTGTTGCACCTGATCCCCTCGGGCATCCTGCGCGACGATGCGCTGTGCCTGATCGGCAACGGCGTGGTGCTGTCGCCGCAGGCGCTCAAGCAGGAAATCGAAGAGCTGGAAGCGCAGGGCGTGGAAGTGCGTTCGCGCCTGAAGATCAGCCCGGCTACGCCGCTGATCATGCCGTACCACATTGCCGTGGATAAGGCGCGCGAAGCCGCCGCCGGCAAGTCTGCCATCGGCACCACCGGCCGAGGCATCGGCCCGGCGTACGAAGACAAGGTGGCCCGCCGCAGCGTGCGTGTTGCCGACCTGATGTATCCGCACGAGCTGCCGGAGAAGATCAAGGCGGCGGTGGAGTACCACAACTTCATCCTGACGCAGTGGCTGAAGGCCGAGCCGGTCGACTTCCAGCAGGTGCTGGACGATGCGCTGGCCTATGGCGAGTTCATCCGCCCGATGGTCGACGACGTCGCCACCATCCTGCACGACGTGCGCAAGGAAGGCGGTCACATCCTGTACGAAGGTGCGCAGGGCGCGCTGCTCGACATCGACCACGGCACCTATCCGTACGTGACCTCGTCCAACACCACCGTCGGTGGTGCGCTGGCCGGTACCGGCGTGGGCGCGGGCGACATCGACTACGTGCTGGGCATCTGCAAGGCGTATGCGACGCGCGTCGGCGGCGGTCCGTTTCCGACTGAGCTCGAAGACGAGATGGGCGAGCGCCTGCGCAAGGTCGGCAACGAGTTCGGTGCCAGCACCGGTCGTCCGCGTCGCTGCGGCTGGATCGACCTGGTGGCGCTCAAGCGTGCCGTGCAGATCAACGGCATCAACGGCCTGGCCATCACCAAGCTCGACGTGCTCGACGGCCTGCCGAGCATCAAGGTTTGCATCGCTTACGAATATCGCGGCAAGCGCCGCGAGCTGGCGCCACTGGACGCCGACGGCTGGGCCGAGTGCAAGCCGGTGTACCTGGAGTTCCCGGGCTGGGAAGAGTCCACCGCGGGCATCCGCGAGTGGGACAAGCTGCCGCCGGCCGCTCGCGCCTACCTGCGTGCGGTGGAAGAGCTCTCCGGCTGCAAGCTGTCGCTCGTCGCCACCGGCGCTGATCGCGACGACACGATCGTGCTGGACGATCCGTTCGCCTGATCGGGCGAACTTACGGCTAGACCCCAAAAAGCCCCGCATTGCGGGGCTTTTTGTTGCGCCGCGCACACGCCCTTGTAGGAGCGCACCCAGTGCGCGAAAAACCTACGGAGCGGTGACGTCGTAACTCCGCGGTCGCGCACTGGGTGCGCTCCTACAGGAGGGGCGCGCCTCAACCCACCATGACTTTCGGCCATGTTGGTTGGCGCGCGCATGCCCCACCATCGATGTGTTTTGCACCATTTCCGGGCCACCCGTTTGGTCCACCAACAAAGGGATAAACATGCGTACTCGCCTGGTTTCCGCCATTGCGCTCGCATTGGCTGGCGTGACTTTCACCGGAGCTGCGCTGGCGGCCGAAGCCGCGCCCGCGGCGCAGACCACCACCCAGCTTCCGCGCGCGGTGCGTCCTTCGCACTACGCCGTGTCGATCACGCCGCATGCATCCACGCTGACGTTCGACGGCAAGGTGACGGTGGATGTGGAAGTGCTCGCGCCGACCAATGTCATCACGCTCAACGCCATCGACATGAGCTTCAGCAAGGTGGAACTCACGGCCGGCAAGGGCGCGTCCGCGCTGGTGCCGAAAGTGAGCACTGACAACGATGCGCAGACCGCGACCTTCACCTTCGACAAGCCCATCGCCAAGGGCAAGTACCAGCTGTCGATGAGCTACGCCGGCAAGATCGGCACGCAGGCCAATGGTCTGTTCGCCATCGACTACGACAGCAAGGCCGGCAAGAAGCGCGCGCTGTACACGCAGTTCGAGAATTCCGATGCGCGCCGGTTCATCCCGTCGTGGGATGAGCCGAACTACAAGGCCACGTTCGATCTCGACGTGACCGTGCCCGCGGGTGACATGGCGGTGAGCAACATGCCGGTCTCCTCGAAGACCGACGCTGGTAACGGCCTCTCGCACATCACGTTCAAGACCTCGCCGAAGATGTCGACCTACCTGCTGTTCTTCGGCACGGGCGAGTTCGATCGCATCACCACGACCTCTGAAGGCGTCGAGATCGGCGTGGTGACGCAGAAGGGCCTGAGCGCGCAGGGCGCCTTCACGCTGGAATCGGGCAAGGCGGTGCTGAAGGAATACAACGACTACTTCGGCGTGCCGTATCCGCTGCCCAAGCTCGACAACGTCGCCTCGCCGGGCAGCAGCCAGTTCTTCTCGGCGATGGAGAACTGGGGCGCAATCTACACCTTCGAATACGCGCTGCTGCTCGACCCCTCCTTCTCCACGCTGCAGGACAAGCAGAACGTGTTCGGCACCGCCGCGCACGAGATGGCGCACCAGTGGTTTGGTGATCTGGTGACCATGCGCTGGTGGGACGACCTGTGGCTCAACGAAGGCTTCGCCTCGTGGATGGCTTCGCGCACCACCGATCGCCTGCACCCGGAGTGGAACACCAAGCTCGATGCGGTCGGCATCCGCGAAGGTGCGATGTCCCGCGACGCCGTGGTCACCACGCATCCGGTCGTGCAGCGCATCGACACGGTGGAGCAGGCCAGCCAGGCGTTCGACTCGATCACCTATTCCAAGGGCGAGTCGGTGATCCGCATGCTGGAAAACTACGTGGGCGCCGACAACTGGCGCACCGGCGTGCGCAATTACATCAAGGCGCATGCCTACGGCAACACGGTGTCAGACGATCTGTGGCATGCCATGGATGCCGTCGTGCCGGGCAAGCAGGTCACCACCATCGCGCATGAATTCACGCTGCAGCCAGGCATTCCGCTGATTCGCGTGGAAGCCGGCGCATGCGCCAACAACGCGGTGACGATCAAGCTTACGCAGGGCGAGTTCACCAAGGATCGCCCGGACAAGAAGCCGTTGCGCTGGCACGTGCCGGTAACGGCACAGAGCATTGGTGGCAAGCCGGTGCATACGCTGGTCGATGGCGAAGCCACGCTGGCGGTGCCGGGCTGCGGTCCGGTGCTGGTGAACGCCGGGCAGAGCGGTTACTACCGCACGCTGTACGCGCCGGCGCAGGTCACGGCGATCAAGGAGAGCTTCACCAAGCTCGAACCGATCGACCAGCTCGGCGTGATGAGCGATACCTGGGCGCTGAGCATGGCCGGCCTGCAACCGGTGGCGGATTTCCTGGATCTGGCGAAAGCCACGCCGGTCGATGCCGATCCGCAGATATGGGACGAAGTGGCCGGCAGCTTCTCCGCGCTCAACGACTACTATCGCGGCGATGCCAAGCGCCAGGCGACGTTCCGCGCATATGCCATCAAGCGCCTGTCGCCAGTGTTCGCACGCGTTGGCTGGGAAGCCAAGCCGAACGAGAGCGTGCCGACCACGATCCTGCGCAGTCACCTGATCAGCACGTTGTCCAACCTGGGCGACAGCACGGTCATCGACGAGGCGCGCCGTCGTTATGCAGCGCAGGCTACCGATCCGAAGGCTGTGCCGGCAGAACTGCGCAAGACCATCCTGGCGATCGTGGCCACCCACGCCGACGCCGCCACCTGGGACAAGATGCACGCTGCCGCGAAGGCTGAGAAGACGCCGCTGGTGAAGGATCGCCTGTACGCGCAGCTGGCGTCGGTGGAAGACGAAGCGCTCGCCGAGCGGGCGCTCGATCTCGCGCTGACGGACGAGCCTGGTGCCACCAATAGCGCCGGCATGATCCGCATCGTGTCGCGTCTGCATCCGGAGCTGGCGTTCGACTTTGCGATCGCGCATCGCGAGCAGGTGGACAAGGTGGTGGATGGCAGCTCACGCAGCCGCTACTACCCGGCGCTGGGTACCAGCGCGTTCGACCAGGCCATGATCGACAAGATCAACGCCTATGCGACCAAGTACCTGGCACCAAGCTCGCGTCGCGATGCCGAGACGGCCGTGGCCAACATCAAGTACCGCATGATGGTGCGCAACGAACGCCTGCCGTCGGTAGACGCGTGGCTGGCGAAGAACGGCGGCTAAGCCATCGCCATTGCAAGCGCTTCTCGAGGCCCAGCCATGCTGGGCCTCTTTTTTTGCGCGTGAGCCAACTCATCGACAGTGCGGCAACAGCAAGGCAACCGGCGGCGGTCGAGACTGCAGGCGAACTTCGGAGAAGCATCATGAAGCAAGCCAAGCAGCCACACTCGAGCAAGACCGCAGGCGAGAACGTGCAGAATCAGGGCGGTATCGGCCGAAACGAAGTGGAAGAAGCGCGCAGCAACTTCGATCCCGCTTCAGGAGGACAGGGCGGACATCTCGCCACGCAGGTGCCGGGACAGTCGCTGGATGAAGGCGGCGATGAGTTGAATACCGGCTTCACCGGCGACGATGGTGCGCATGTGTCCGCGAACACGGTGTCCGAGCCCGGCGATCTCGAGCCTTGGCAAGCTGCCAATACGATGCCCGACGACGGACAGGGCACGGACATCAACATCGGCAGTCGCGACATGACCGATCGGCCGCCTACGGACGACATCGGTACCTACGCCGCGCCCACATCGACAGAAGGCGGGCAAGGCAGCGTCAGCGGCACGGGCAATGCGCGGCCGCATCATGGCCGCGAAACGGAAAACGAAACGATCGAGCGTTCGGGTGGTGGCGGCACCGGGCAAGGCTCCGCTTATCAACGTGGTGGTACGGCCGTCGATCGTGCGCAGAAGGTCGCCGAGCGCAAGGCGCAGGAAGGTACGGCGGCATCTCCGAAAAGCGAGGCCGGTAGTCGCGATCCGTCGCCGGGTACGCCGCTCGGCAAGGATCGCAGTCGCTGAGGTGCGAATTCCTGCATCCGCGGGCCGGCATGGACGCCGGCCCGCGACGCGTTCGTCTTATCTGCCAAGGTCACTCAGGAACCGCTTGGTGAACTGCAGGTTCGTGCTGGATGGCACCGAGTTGCAGGTCGGCGAAGCGGTGGTCTGGTTGCACGGGTTGTCGCGATCGAGCGACCAGAAGTGCAAGCCGGCGAGGCCGTTGCTTACCGCATAGCTGGTGATGGCGTCGGCGTTGGCTACCGAGAAGTTTTCGCTCGATACATCGTTGACGCCGATCATCGGGGTGAGCTCGATCTTGCTGGCGGGAATGCCATAGGTGTGCTGCAGGTTGGTCACGGCCTGGATGGCCGACTGGCCCATGTCGCACACGCCGCCCGACACCACGCACACGCCGGCGCTCGGTCCGCCGTAATCCATGACCATCAGGTTGATGGTGTAGTTGGTGAGCGACGACGCCTTGATGGCCCTTACGACCATGTCGCCCAGGCTGTTCACGCCACCGTAGCTCCCGTCCGACGCGCCCAGCGTGGCCAACGTGAAGGAGAAGCGCAGGTTGGGATACAGCGACTGGCCGTACACCGCAGCGGCGACGAGGTTGTTGATGGTCTGCTGCGACTGGCCGCCTTCGATGTCGAAGTCCACGCCCACCATCTGCGGCGACATGTAGCGAGAGAGGAACGTCGCGAAGTTCGCCGTGCTGCCGCAGGTGAATGTGCCCGCCTGGCCACCGGTGGATACCACGTAGGGCAGGCCGGCATTGGAGAGCGCGCTGATGTTGGCGCTGGCGAAACTGGCGCCGGCCACGCCGCCCCAGTTCTCGCTACCGCATTCGCCGGTGGCGAAGGCGAGGGTGATCGTGCTCAGGTTGGTGACGTAGTTTGATTTCAAGCTGCCGCTACCGACGACCGGAATCGGCGAACCGGTGGCCGTCGCCGTCTGCATCACGTTGGTGTTCCAGTTGAGATTGACCGTGATGTCCTTGTAGGGACTGAACAACAGGTTGGCACCGGTGCCAGGCGGGTTGGTCGTGCCGCCGCCGCCCGTACCGCCGCCCCCGGTGCCACCGCCACCCGTACCGCCACCGCCGCTGCCACCTGTGCACGAGCCTTGCGATGTCCAAGGCTGGGCAGATCCGGTGGGACCGTTGTTGGTCGCCGGGTCGTTGCCCTGGGTCCACCAGTTGGCGACGTAGTTGATGCCGTTCTCGCTGGCGACCTGACCACCGGTATAGACCTGGCTCGATACCCACGCGGTCGCACACGTTCCACCCGAACCCGTGCCGCCACCACCGCCGGTGCCACCCCCGGAACCTGAGCCGCCGCAGGCTCCTTGCGAGGTCCAGGGTTGGCCCGAGCCGCTGCCGCCATTGTTGGTGGCCGGGTCATTGCCCTGGGTCCACCAGTTGGCGACGTAATTAGTGCCGTTCTCGCTGACCACGGCGCCACCGTTGTACGCGGTGCTGGCGCTCCACGCCGCCGCGCAGGCGGGCGTGCTCTGTGCCTGTGCCGTCTGCACGGGCGCCATCGTCATCAGGCTCATGGCCATCACGCCGCCGGCGGTGCTGCCGAGCGCGTGGAGGGCCGTGCGAAACCACATCACCGATTGCTTTACACGCATAAGGGTTTCTCCTTGGGTGAAAAGTGCAATGCCAGGATGGAGCTGTTGTGGCGACTGGCCGGTTCCCGCCGGCCAACCGGGTGCGATCGTTTGGATGTCCGTATCCATTCATGGCGAGCGCCATGCTGGAGCGATGTCGTTTGTGTCCCCGGAATGACAACGTTGTCCTCAATGACTCGATGGAACTGTGACGTGTGCCGTGAAATCGAGCTAAGTAGCACGGCCTTATGGACGTCTGGTTATGTCCCGCGATGCAGCAGGAATCTGCTGCTTTGCAGCGATCAAATCAGCAATAAACCGATAAATGGCCGCATAGTTGATGCTGTGTCGCGATCAGTGACGAGTGCCGCCTGAAAGGTCCGATTTCCTCTCGGTGACAACGTTGTCCTCACTGGCTCTTCTGTAGGAGCGCACCCAGTGCGCGAAAAGCCTACGGAGCGGTGGTCCCGCCTCTGCGGTCGCGCACTGGGTGCGCTCCTGCAGAAGTAGGGGAGAGGTCGCTGTCGTTGACCACAAAAAAGGGCTCCGCGAACGGAGCCCTTTTTAATCACTGCTATGCGCGATGTATTACGCGACGTTCGGCTCGCTGAACGCCTCGATCTCGCCCTTGAACGCTTCCACCGGCACGCAGCTGCAGAACACGTTCTTGTCGCCGTAGACGTTGTCCACGCGGGCCACGGGGCTCCAGTACTTCTGGAACTTCAGGCTGGGCAGCGGGAAGGCGGCCAGTTCACGGGTGTAGGCGTGCGTCCACTCCGAGGCCGACACCATCACGGCAGTGTGCGGTGCGTGCTTGAGCGGATTGTCCTCGCGATCGAGCTTGCCGCTTTCGACGGCGCGGATTTCATCGCGGATCTGGATCATGGCGTCGATGAAGCGATCCAGCTCGTACTGCGATTCGCTCTCGGTCGGCTCGACCATCAGCGTGCCCGCGACAGGGAAGCTCAGCGTCGGCGCGTGGAAGCCGAAGTCGATGAGTCGCTTGGCCACGTCTTCGGCGCCGATGCCGGTGGCGTCCTTGAGCGGTCGCAGGTCGAGGATGCACTCATGCGCCACCAGGCCGTTGCGGCCGGTGTAGAGCGTCTCGTAGTGCGGGGCCAGGCGCTTGGCGATGTAGTTGGCGTTGAGCAGAGCCACCTGGGTCGCGCGACGCAGACCAGCGTTGCCCATCATGGTGATGTACATCCAGCTGATCGGCAGGATCGAGGCCGAACCGAAGCTGGCCGCCGACACCATGCCCACTTCGCCCGTGCCACCGAACGTGCGCGGCAGGAACGGCGCCAGATGCGACTTCACCGCGCACGGGCCCACGCCCGGGCCACCGCCGCCATGCGGGATGCAGAAGGTCTTGTGCAGGTTGAGGTGCGAGACGTCCGAACCCCACTTGCCCGGCTTGGCCACGCCGACCAGCGCATTCATGTTGGCGCCGTCGGTGTACACCTGACCGCCATGCTCGTGCACGATCTCGCAGATCTTGACGATGTCTTCCTCGAACACGCCGTGCGTGGACGGGTAGGTGATCATCAGCGCGGCGAGGCGGTCGCTGAACTTCTCGGCGGCGCGCTTGATGTCCTCGACGTCGACGTTGCCGTTCGCGTCGCACTTGGTCACCACCACCTGCATGCCGCACATCTGCGCGGAGGCCGGGTTGGTGCCGTGGGCCGACTCGGGGATCAGGCAGATGTCGCGATGGCCCTGGCCGCGCGAGCGGTGATAGGCGCGAATGGCCAGCAGGCCGGCGTATTCGCCTTGCGCACCGGAGTTCGGCTGCAGGCTCACTGCGTCGTAGCCGGTGCACTCCACCAGCATCGCTTCCAGCTCGTCGATCAGCTGCTTGTAGCCAGTGGCCTGGTCGGCCGGGGCCAGCGGATGGATGTTGGCGAACTCCGGCCACGTCACCGGGATCATCTCGGCGGTGGCGTTGAGCTTCATGGTGCAGCTGCCCAGCGGGATCATGGTGCGATCCATCGCCAGGTCCTTGTCGGCCAGCGAACGCATGTAGCGCAGCAGCTCGTGCTCGCTGTGGTGCGTGTTGAAGGCCGGGTGGGTCAGGAACTTGGTCTTGCGCAGCAGATCGCGCGGCAGCGCATCGTGCGCATCGGCATCGAGCGCATCGATGTCGGCGATGGTGGCGCCGAACACGGCAGCCAGCGCGACAACATCAGCGCGCGTGGTGGTTTCGTCCAGGCTGACGCCGACGCTGTTCGCATCGATCGCGCGCAGGTTGATGCCGGTGGCACGTGCCTTCGCATGCAGGGCAGCGGCATCCACGCCGGTGACGTGCAGCGTGTCGAAGAAGTCGCTGCCGGCGGTCACGCCAGCCTGGCGTAGCGCCACGAACAGGATCGAGGCCAGGCGATGCACGCGGCGGGCGATGCGGGTGAGGCCTTCCGGACCGTGGTACACGGCGTACATGCTCGCCATCACGGCCAGAAGCACCTGCGCGGTACAGATGTTGGAGGTGGCCTTCTCGCGGCGGATGTGCTGCTCACGCGTCTGCAGGGTGAGGCGGTAGGCCGGCTTGCCTTCGGCGTCGATGGACACGCCGATCAGGCGGCCCGGCATCGAGCGCTTGTAGCTGTCGCGGCAAGCCATGAAAGCGGCGTGCGGACCGCCGAAGCCAAACGGCACGCCAAAGCGCTGGGTGTTGCCCACCACGATGTCGGCGCCCCATTCGCCGGGCGAGGCGATCAGGGTGAGCGCAAGCAGGTCGGTGGCCACGCAGACCACGCCATGGCGCGCGTGCACCGTATCGGCCAGGGCCTTGTAGTCGTTGATGCGGCCGAAGGTGTTGGGGTACTGCAGCAGCACGCCGTAGCTTTCGACCGTGGTGGCTTCGCTGTCGTCGCCGATATGCAGGTCGATGCCCATCGCCTCGGCGCGGGTCTTGATCACTTCCAGCGTCTGCGGATGCACGGCGTTGGAAACAAAGAATACGTTGGACTTGGACTTGGCCGAACGCTTGGCCAGGGTCATCGCCTCGGCGGCGGCGGTGCCTTCATCGAGCAGGGACGCGTTGGCGATCTCCATGCCGGTGAGGTCGGCGCACATGGTCTGGAAGTTGATGAGCGCTTCCATGCGGCCCTGCGAGATTTCCGCCTGGTACGGCGTATAGGCCGTGTACCACGCCGGGTTTTCCAGGATGTTGCGCAGGATGACGTTGGGCGTGTGCGTGCCGTAGTAGCCCTGGCCGATGAAGCTCTTGAACACCTGGTTCTTGTCGGCGATGGCGCGGATCTTGGCGATCGCTTCGACTTCGGTGATCGGTGCCGGCAAGGCGAGCGGGGCGGGCGACTTGATCTTGCCCGGCACGATGGCGTCGGTCATCGCTTCCAGCGAGTCGTAGCCGACCGCGCCGAGCATGGTGGCGATTTCCGCGTCGTTGGGGCCGATATGACGCTCGATGAAGGCGTCGTGGTGCTCGAGGTCGCGCAGCGAAGGATGGGCGTTCTGACTCATTGGCAGGGGCTTCCGGAAATGACCGATGACGGCCGGACGTGCAAGCCGCACGTGAAGCGCCCCTCTGTCCTTTTGCCTGAGAGTTTGGAAGCTTGCGCTTCGTGCCCCTTCGGCGCCGGATTCAACCGGTCTCTCCAGAGTGTTGGTGCGTGATGATGGTATGGGGCCTGAGCGATTACGGGCGTTGCGCCTTCGGCAGCGGTTCGCACCGCTTCTCCCACCACACGCTAAACCGCGATTATAAGGTGCTCGGGCGGGCTTTGCCTCCCTCCCCGGGCTGCGCTTCAGTCGCGGTGCGGTCCGAGTCTCACCCCGCGTAAGATGAGCGCCCCCAAACCCGGTTAACGCCATGACACCTCCCTTCCAACTGGCCCGGATCGACCATGTGGTGCTGCGCGTGCACGATCTGCCCGCCATGCAGCGCTTCTATTGCGAAGTGCTCGGCTGCCGCGAGGAGCGCCGGCAGGAGGAGATCGGCCTGGTCCAGTTGCGGGCCGGCGACTCGCTGATCGATCTCGTCGCGCTGGACGGCAAGCTCGGCAGGCTGGGTGGCACCGGGCCTGGCAAGGAAGGGCACAACATGGATCACCTGTGCCTGCAGGTGGAGAACTACGACGAGGCGGCCATCGTGGCCCACCTCAAGGCGCATGGCGTGCGCATGGGCGAGATCGGCTCGCGTTATGGCGCCAAGGGCGAAGGTCCGTCGATCTACCTGTACGACCCCCAAGGCAACATGGTCGAGCTGAAGGGGCCGCCTCACGCCTGATGGCAGAGGCCTCTCGCGCTCACGCAAGGGATGCGTCCATCGTCGCAGTATGTCGTGCCGGCCGCGTGTCGTTTTTGCGGTCGGCAGCACCCGTGCCCACAGGTTCGCCGCCTGGCGTTGTGGGACCGACGCCACCGTCGTTACCGCCCAGGTCCCTCCATCACGTTTGTTTCGACGAGGAGAGCGAGCATGGCGACCTATATTTCGTTGACCCGCCTGACCGACCAGGGCATGCGCGCGGTGAAGGACACCACCCAGCGAGCCGAGGCAGTCAAAGCGCTGGCGGGCAAATTCGGTGCGACGATCAAGGACATCTACTGGACGCTGGGCCAGTACGACATCGTGGTGGTCATCGAAAGCCAGGACGAGCAGTCCGCTACGGCCTTTGCCCTCAGCATCGGCGCATTGGGCAATACGCGCTCGGAAACGTTGCGGGCGTTCTCGTCGGAAGAAATGAAGGGCGTGCTGGCCCGAGTGGGGTAGCGCACTCGGGGAATGGCGTGGAGCGGCGAGGCCTGCCACGACGGTTCGATCGACGGCCGCTTCAGAACTGATACGTGACGCCAAGGCCGCCACCGTTGGTGGCGAGGCTGATCTGGTTGCCGTCCTCGTGGCTGCTTTCATCCTGCGCGTAGTAGCGGTGGAAGATGTAGCCCGTCAATTTCCACTGGGGCGACAGCGTGTATTCCAGGCTCAGCACCGTCTCCCAGTTGGTCTGCGCGGTCTTCACTTCGCCGCCTTCGGTGCGGAAGCTGTTGACCCAGGGCAGGCGACCCCAGCTGGCATCGGCGGTGAAGCGCAGCTTGTCGTTCAGCGGATAGCGCAGATGCAGGCCGAAGATCGGCACCGGAAGTTCCTGCACGTAGAAGTCTTCCTTGAGTTCGTTGCCCACGCTGTCCGCGGCGACGGTGCCGCGTACCCTGAAATTGAGCATCACATACGTCGCGCCGACGCTTCCGTACAAGCTGCCACCCTGGCCTACATCGAGCAGGCGGTGCCAGTAGGATGCGTCGAACGCGATGAAATCCTGGAAGTGCGTCGCGCTGCCAAGGTGGCCCGGTGCGACCGTGGTGCCGTTGAAATACACGGGCACGTCGGTGCTGGAGTTGCCCAGCAACTGGTGGGTGGCAAAGCCCAGGTGCAATTCGCTTACGTCGGAGAACGACTTCCAGGCCTGCAAGCGGATGGTCTGCATGTCGTTGACGTTGAGGTCGCCGCCGAGATGCAGGCGGGTGCCCTGGATGTTGTTTTCGCGGACCTGCACCCAGCCGTTCGGCGCGCTCCATTCACCGGAAAGCTGCAGGTGCCACGAGGTGTCGTCGGCGCGCGCAGGCGTCGCGCAAAGCAGGGTCAACAGCGGTAGCAGCAACGCCCTGCGCCGGGTGCGCAACCGATGCCTTGCCATCGATGGACTAGTGACGACCATGACCGGGCGAACGGCGGCGTGTGGCCGGTGCCGCTCCCTGGCGAGTGCTCCCGCCGTACTCCGCAGGGAAGTCTACGTCGCTGGATGACCCGAACAGTGCAGGCGATGTGAAGAGGCCTGCCGTCGTTTCGCGGACGGCATCCTTTCGTTCGAACTTGCGGTTCTTCAGCCCTGCGGAATGCCCGCCATGTCCGGCAGATGGTGCGCGATACCCTTGTGGCAATCGATGCAGGTCTTTTCGCCGGACCCCAACCAGCGCTTGTGGATTTCAGCCGCGCGACTCGATTGGCGCGTGATATCCATGGACGTGTAGTTGTGGCAGTTGCGGCACTCGAGCGAATCGTTGGCCTTCAATCGCGCCCATTCGTGCTCGGCCAGCTCCAGCCGGTGATCGAGGAACTTTTCGCGCGTATCGATCGTGCCGAAGATCTTGCCCCAGACTTCCTTGGAGGCCTGCATCTTGCGCGCGATCTTGTCGGTCCAGTCGTGCGGCACATGGCAGTTGGGGCAGGTGGCGCGCACGCCCGAGCGATTGGTGTAGTGGATCGTGGTCTTCAGCTCCTGGAACACGTTGTCGCGCATCTCATGGCAACCGGTGCAGAACGCTTCGGTGTTGGTCGCCTCCAGCGCGGTGTTGAAGGCGCCCCAGAAGATCACGCCGGCAATGAAGCCGCCCAGCGTGAGGAAGCCCAGACTGTAATGCACGCTGGGGCGGCGCATGGTCCGCCAGAAGGCGAAGGCCCACGACTTGATCCGTGTCCACATGGTCAGTTCGCCTTGTGCTCGGGCTGTTCGGGCTGCTCTGACAGGATGGTGTCGATATCCTTGAAGTTGTTGGCGACCAGCGGCTGGGCGTCGGTCTGCACGACATGGCATTGGTTGCAGAAATAGCGGCGCGGCGAAATGGTCGCCAGGAACTGGTCGTCGCGATCCATGTAGTGCGTCACGCTGACCGGCGGTGCCTGGAACTTGTCTGCATTCGCGCGTGCGTGGCACAGCAGGCAGCGATTGGAGTTCTTGTCGATCTGGTAGTTGTCGATGGAATGTGGAATGGTCGGCGGTTGCATGGGGTAGGCGCGATTGCGTTTGATGTCCGCGTTTTCCACATGGGCCAATGCGGGCGCCATGCCTTCCTGGTTGATCGGTACGCCGCGGCGGATGGCGTCGATCTGCTTGCCCTGTGGCGCCTCCTCTGTCGCAGGTTTGGTGGCGGACGGGGGCAGGTTGGCCGATGTCGATGCGGTAGCGACCACGGGTGGTGGAGCACTGCCGGCTTTTCGGCCGGCCACGAAGGCAACCGCGGCCACGACGATGACCACCAGCAGGCCGATGGCGATGAGAGGCTTGTCGCGCATATCGATGTCCCCTTTTTAGACGGCCACGACCTTGACGGCGCACTTCTTGTAGTCGGTCTGCTTCGAGATGGGATCGGTGGCGTCCAGCGTGACCTTGTTGATCAGCTGGCCCGCATCGAACCACGGCACGAACACCACGCCGGGAGGCATGCGATTGCGTCCGCGCGTTTCGATGCGTGATCGCATGTCGCCACGGCGCGACACCACGCGCACCTCGTCGCCGCGCTTGAAACCACGCGCTTTCGCATCGTCGGGATTCATGAACACCACGGCCTGCGGAAACGCCCGGTAAAGCTCGGGCACGCGCATCGTCATCGAGCCCGAATGCCAGTGCTCGAGCACGCGGCCGGTCACCAGCCACAGGTCGAACTCCTTGTCCGGGCTTTCTGCGGGCGGTTCATAAGGCAAGGCCCAGATGACCGCGCGACCATCCTTGTTGCCATAGAACTGGAAGCCGGTGCCGGCCTTGACGTAGGGGTCGGTGCCTTCGCGATAACGCCACCGCGTTTCATGGCCATCCACCACCGGCCAGCGCAGGCCGCGTGCCTGGTGATAGGCGTCGAAGGGCGCCAGGTCGTGGCCGTGGCCGCGACCGAATTCGGCGTATTCCTCAAACAGGCCCTTCTGTACGTAGAAACCGAAGGCGGTCGATTCGTCGTTGTCGTAACCCGCTTCGATCTGCGAGGTGGGGAACTTGTCCACCTTGCCGTTCTTGAACAACACCTCGAACAAGGTCTTGCCCTTGTATTGCGGATTGGCCGCGAGGATGTCCGCCGGCCAGCATTCGTCGGTGGTGAAGCGCTTGGAGAACTCCATCAGCTGCCACAGGTCCGACTTCGCTTCACCGGGTGCCTTCACCAGTTGGTGCCAGAATTGCGTGCGCCGTTCGGCGTTGCCGTACGCGCCTTCCTTCTCGACCCACATGGCCGCTGGCAGGATGAGATCCGCAGCCTGGGCCGTGACCGTGGGGTAGGCGTCCGACACGACGACGAAATTTCGCGGATCGCGATAACCCGGATACGTCTCCTGCATCAGGTTCGCGCCGGCCTGCATGTTGTTGTTCACCTGCACCCAGTAGGCGTTGAGCACGCCGTCGCGCAACTTGCGGTTCTGTTCCACCGCGTGGAAACCGGGCTTGGGCTGGATGATGCCGTGCGGAATGTTCCAGATTTCCTCCGCATGCTTGCGATGCTCGGGGTTGGCCACGAGCATGTCCGCCGGAAGGCGATGGCTGAACGTGCCCACTTCGCGCGCGGTGCCGCAAGCGGAAGGTTGACCCGTCAGCGAGAACGGGCTGTTGCCCGGCGTGGAGATCTTGCCGGTCAGCAGGTGCAGGTTGTAGACCATGTTGTTGGCCCACACGCCACGCGTATGCTGGTTGAAGCCCATGGTCCAGAAGGAAACGACCTTGGTTTTGGGGTCGGCATAGAGCTCGGCGAGTTGTTCCAGCCAACCCTTTTCGACGCCCGTCATCTCGACGGCTTTCTCCAGCGTGTACGGCGCGACGAACGTGGCGAATTGCTCGAAGTCGATGGGGTCGCTGGCCGTCGGGTCCTTCGCGTTCTTGGCATTTACTTCCAGCGGGTTGTCCGGGCGAAGGCCATAGCCGATATCGGTGACACCACGCTTGAAGCTGGTGTGCTGGTTGACGAAATCCTTGTTGACCTTGCCGCTCTTGATGATGTGATTAGCGATGTAGTTGAGGATCACCAGGTCGGTCTGCGGCTTGAACACGATCGGGATATCGGCCAGCTCGAAACTGCGATGTTCGAACGTCGACAGCACCGCCACCTTCACCTGCGGGTTCGACAGACGCCGGTCGGTGACGCGCGTCCACAGGATCGGATGCATCTCGGCCATGTTCGAGCCCCACAACACGAACGCATCCGTGGCTTCGATGTCGTCGTAGCAACCCATCGGCTCGTCCATGCCGAAAGTACGCATGAAGCCCATAACCGCGGATGCCATGCAGTGCCGCGCGTTGGGATCGAGGTTGTTGCTGCGGAAGCCGGCCTTGTAGAGCTTGTTGGCCGCATAGCCTTCCCACACGGTCCACTGGCCGGAGCCGAACATGCCGACCGAGCCGGGGCCTTTTTCCTTGAGCACGCGCTTGAACTGCGCGGCCATGACATCGAACGCCTCGTCCCAGGACACCGGCGTGAACTCGCCATCCTTCGCATAGGCACCGTCTTTCTTGCGTAGCATCGGCTGCGTCAGGCGGTCGCTGCCGTACATGATCTTGGAGAGGAAATAACCCTTGATGCAGTTGAGGCCGCGATTGACCTCTGCGTGCACATCGCCGTGCGTCGCCACCACGCGCCCGTTCTTGACGGCGACATTGACGCCGCAGCCCGTGCCGCAGAAGCGGCAAGGTGCCTTGCTCCACTTGAGCTGCGTGAGGTCACCTTCCAACAGCACATTGGTGGCGCTGGCGGGGAGGGCAATGCCGGCGACGTTGGCGGCAACGGCGACGGCCGTGTTGCGTATGAACTCGCGTCGCGTCATCTGGGCGGTCATGCGTCGGCTCCCTGATGCGATGCCATGGTGATGGCGGGTTGATCGAGCTCGTCGGTGGACTCGACGTGGTGATAGACCAGCGACACATTGATCACGCCGGGAAGCAGTGACAGGGCGTCGATGTGATCGACGATGGCGCGTTGGTTGTCCGTCTCGCACAGCAAGATGCAACGACAGTCGCCTTCGGCGGCGATCTGCAGCGACTCGTGAGTGGCGGTGAATTGGCGCACGATCGACGCGCTGTCAGGCCGGTGAAGCACTACGAGGCTGGATATGTGTTGTTCGCCCTTCATGATGTCCCCTCTGCCGGATACGTTGGCCAACAGCGCACGCGTCAGTGGCCGGGCGGGCCGCTGACGAACATTTGCCAGAACCAGACGACGAACCCATAGCCGGCGACGAATATCACGGCCACTACGGGGAAGAGGACAACGGCGAGCAGGAGGAAGGTATTCCTCTCCTGACGTTTTAAGGCCGCCTTCGGTGACGTTTCCATGCACACCCCCTCAAGCTGGAAGCTTCCGCACTACTCCCGACACTTAAGCTAAGCGCATCGCCCCCTGCATCTTCTGATTCATGTCAGGGCAACATCACAATGGGCGCGCGCCTACACTGGACGACTCATGTAGACAGCGGCAAGTTTACGCAGCGGGCTGGTCCATGCAGTGAAGGGTGTGTGAAATCAAGCCAAGGGAGTGATGGATGTCGAGCCGATCCGGAAAGTTCTGCCTTTACCTGTTTGTTTGTCTTGTCGCGCTATCAGTTCTGCCGATTCACGCGGCCGATGTGGTGTCGGACCCGATATCGGACGTGCGAGTCAATGTGGCAGGAAAGGTCACGTCATTAAGCGCGTCCGTACTGGCGGGCATGCCGCATGTCGATGTCACTGCCGCGGCGCATGACGAGCTACCCAGCACCTGGAGAGGTGTGTCATTGGTCGACGTGCTGTCCCGCGCAGGCGTTGCGTTGGACAAGCCGTTGCGGGGCAGGGACCTGGCGTTGTTTGTCCGTGTAACGGCATCCGACCGGTATCAGGTCGTATTTGCTCTGTCCGACCTGGACCCAACGCTGGCTCATAACCAGGTGCTCCTGGTAGATCAGCGCGACGGCAAGCCGTTGGACAAGGACGGCCCCTACCGGTTGCTGGTTCCGGGGGACAAACGGCCCGCACGTTGGGTCCGCAATGTGGCCGTTATCGAGGTGGTCGACGGAGCGACATCGGCGCGTCCGTGACGTTTGCTCAGGTAGCGTCGATGGGCGGTACTTCCAGGTCGACGATGGCTTCCTTGGCCAGCGGCATCAGTCCCTCACCGCCTTGCGCGAGATGGGCCTTGATCTGCCGGCGCATCGCGGGGTCCCAGAATCGCTTGAGATGATCGCGCACGCTGGTCACGGCGGCGGCGTGATCGGGCTCGCTGGTGAAATAGGTGGCGATGTCGTTGGCCATGGTGACCAGGCGTTCGATTCTCATGGCGTCTCCTGCGGTGCCGGCGGCTGCAGGCGGTGTGGATGGGTGTAGATATTGTGGCTGCCAGGCCGGGTGAAGCCCACCAGGGTGATGCCGGCGCTGCGCGCCAGTTCGATCGCCAGCGCCGTGGGTGCCGAAATCGCCGCCAGTACGGTGATGCCGGCGCTGGTGGCCTTGGTCACCATTTCGTAGCTGGCGCGGCTGGTGACGAGCGCCATGCCGTCGCCGGAGTCAAAGCCGCCACGACGCATTGCGCCGATCAGCTTGTCCAGCGCGTTGTGGCGACCGACGTCTTCGCGTACCAGCAGGATCTCGCCCTCGCGGTTGGCCCAGGCTGCCGCGTGCACGGCACCGGTGGCGGCGTTCATCGGCTGCCGCGACTGAAGCTGTCGCAGTGCCCGTTCCAGCGCGTCGCGCGTCATGACCTGGCCCTCACCGACCGCTTCGCCGTGGCGGATGGCCTGCTCAAGCTCGCGCGTGCCGCAGATGCCGCAGCCGCTGCGACCGGGCAGCAGGCGCTGGCGCTCCTTCTCGAGGTGGGCACCGGATGCGTTGTCGGTGACGCGGATGGCCAGCTCGATGCCTTCGATGAGCGCATGGCTTTCCATCTGCAGCAGCTGCGAAGGATCGTTGATCAGCCCTTCGCTGAGCGAGAAGCCGAGCGCGAAGTCATCGAGGTCATGCGGCGTCGCCATCATCACGGCAAAGGTCGCGCCGTTGTAGACCATGGCCACGGGCACTTCTTCGGCGACGAAATCGCTCTCGTGCGTGGACTCGCCATGTCGCCACCGGTCGACCGGCCGGGTCACGTAGCCCTCGGCGGGCTCCTCTTGCCCGGGAGCGGTCAAGCGGGCCTCACCGACGGGTCGAGCAGTGCTTCCTGGGCCTCGGTGAAGGCGCGGTAGCGGCGCTGCCATTCGGACGGCTGGGTGACACGGGTGACCTGCACGGCCGTCACCTTGTACTCGGGGCAATTGGTCGCCCAGTCCGAATTGTCCGTGGTGATCACGTTGGCGCCGGAGCCCGGGAAGTGGAATGTCGTATAGACCACGCCGGGCTGCATGCGCTCGGAAATCAGCGCGCGCAACACGGTTTCGCCCGAGCGGCTGGTAATGCCGACCCAGTCGCCGTCTTCCACGCCGCGTTCCTCGGCGTCATGCGGATGGATCTCCAGCCGATCCTCGTCATGCCACATCACGTTGGCGGTACGTCGCGTCTGCGCGCCCACGTTGTACTGGCTGAGGATGCGGCCCGTGGTGAGGATCAACGGATGTTCGGCGTTGACCTTCTCGGAGGTCGGCACGTACTCGGTCAGCATGAAGCGGCCCTTGCCGCGCACGAACTCGTCCACGTGCATGACCGGCGTGCCGAACGGATGCTCGTCGTTGCAAGGCCACTGTACCGAGCCGAGCTCGTCGAGCTTGGCGAAGCTGATCCCATGGAAGGTCGGGGTGAGCCGCGCGATCTCATCCATGATTTCGGAGGCATGCGTGTACTGCATCGGGTAACCCATGGCCTGCGCCAGCAACTGGGTGACCTCCCAGTCCGCATAGCCGCCCTTGGGCTCCATCACCTTGCGCACGCGCGAAACACGCCGCTCAGCATTGGTGAAGGTGCCGTCCTTTTCCAGGAAGGAACTGCCCGGCAGGAACACATGCGCGAACTTGGCGGTTTCGTTGAGGAACAGGTCCTGCACCACGATGCATTCCATCGAGGTGAGCGCCGCGGTGACGTGCTGCGTATCCGGATCGGACTGGGCGATGTCCTCGCCCTCGATGTAGAGCCCCTTGAACGTACCGTCCAGTGCGGCCTCGAACATGTTGGGAATGCGCAGGCCCGGTTCGGCCAGCAGCGGAACGCCCCAGGCTTCCTCGAAGCTGTGGCGCACGGTGTCGTCGCTCACATGCCGGTAAGCAGTGAACTCGTGCGGAAACGAACCCATGTCGCACGAACCCTGCACGTTGTTCTGCCCGCGCAGCGGATTCACGCCCACGCCTTCACGTCCGATGTTGCCGGTCGCCATGGCGAGATTGGCGATGCCCATGACGGCGGTGGAACCCTGGGCGTGTTCGGTGACACCGAGGCCGTAGTAGATCGCGGCATTGCCTCCGCGCGCATACAGGCGCGCCGCGCTGCGCACGAGTTCCGCTGGCACGCCGGTGACTTCCTCCATCGCCTCGGGGCTGTACTTGTCCTGCGCGACAAAGTTGCGCCATTTGGCAAAGGCATCGGCCTCGCAGCGGCGGCTTACGAATTCCTCGTCGACCAGACCTTCGGTCACGATCACGTGGGCCAGGCTGTTGAGCATGGCGACGTTCGTGCCGGGGCGCAGCTTGAGATGGAAATCCGCCGCCACATGCGGCGTGCGCACCAGGTCGATGCGGCGCGGATCGATCACGATCAGCCGCGCGCCTTCACGCAGCCTGCGCTTCATCTGCGAGCCGAATACGGGGTGCGCATCCGTCGGGTTCGCGCCTATCACCAGCACCACATCCGTCGATTCGATCGAATCGAAATCCTGCGTGCCCGCCGATTCGCCGATGGTGGACTTGAGTCCGTAACCGGTCGGCGAGTGGCACACGCGCGCGCAGGTATCCACGTTATTGTTGCCGAAGCCGGCGCGTACCAGCTTCTGCACGAGATAGGTTTCTTCGTTGGTGCAGCGCGATGACGTAATGCCGCCGATGGCGTGTCTGCCATAGGTCGACTGCAGCCGCTTGAACTCGCTGGCGACGTGGGTGATGGCTTCCTCCCAGCTCACCACGCGCCACGGATCGGAGATCTTCGCCCGGATCATCGGCGTGGTGATGCGATCCGGATGCGAGGCGTAGCCGATGGCGAAGCGGCCCTTCACGCAGGAATGTCCGTGGTTCGCGTGGCCGTCCTTGTTCGGCACCATGCGGACGATCTCCTGGCCCTTCATCTCCGCGCGGAAACTGCAGCCGACGCCGCAGTAGGCGCAGGTGGTCACCACGCTGTGCTCGGCCTGGCCCTTGTCGATCAGGGACTTCTCCGACAGCGTGGCCGTGGGGCAGGCTTGTACGCACGCGCCGCACGAGACGCATTCGGAATCGAGGAAGCGGTTGTCCTGGCTGGCCGATACCTTCGAGTCGAAGCCGCGATCCTGGATGGTCAGTGCAAACGTGCCTTGCACTTCCTCGCATGCGCGTACGCAGCGGGAGCAGACGATGCACTTGGAGGGATCGAAGGCGAAGTACGGGTTGGATTCGTCTTTGGCCGTGAAAAGGGGGTTGGCGGAGCCGTCCTTCCGCGTCGGCGCGACATGATTGGCGCCGTCGTAGCCGTAGCGAACTTCGCGCAGGCCGACCACGCCGGCCATGTCCTGCAGCTCGCAATGCCCGTTGGCGGGGCAGGTGAGGCAGTCGAGCGGATGATCCGAGATGTACAGCTCCATCACGCCGCGACGGATATCGGCCAGCTTCGGCGTCTGCGTGTGCACATGCATGCCCGCTGCAACGGGCGTGGTGCACGAGGCGGGATAACCCTTGCGTCCTTCGATCTCCACCAGGCACAGCCGACACGAGCCGAACGCCTCCAGCATGTCGGTGGCGCACAGCTTGGGTATGGCAATGCCGGCCTGCGCCGCGGCGCGCATCACCGACGTGCCTTCGGGCACGCGGATGCCGCGACCGTCGATGTGCAGTTCGACCAGGCTTTCGGATTTGGACTGGGGCGTGCCGTAGTCGATTTCGACGATGGACAGCATGGGGTTCTACCTCCTCAGGCGTTGGCCTTGTCGGCCGCGCCTGCGAAATCTTCGGGGAAATGATCGAGCGCGCTGAGCACCGGGAACGGGGCCATACCGCCGAGCGCGCACAGCGAACCGGCGATCATGGTCTGGCACAGGTCGCGCAACAGTACTTCGTTGCGCTCGCGCGCATCGCCAGCGACGATGCGGTCGATGACTTCGACGCCACGCGTGGAGCCGATCCGGCATGGCGTGCATTTGCCGCACGATTCGATGGCGCAGAACTCCATCGCATACCGCGCTTGGGCCGCCATGTCGACTGTGTCGTCGAACACCACCACGCCGCCGTGGCCGAGCATGCCGCCAATGGCGACGAATGCTTCGTAGTCGATGGGCGTGTCCAGTTGTGAGGCGGGAATATAGGCGCCGAGCGGACCGCCGACCTGCACGGCGCGGATCGGTCGACCGCTGGCCGTGCCGCCGCCGTAGCCTTCGACCAGGTCGCGCAAGGTGAGTCCGAACGCGTGCTCGACCAGCCCGGGGCGCTTGAGGTTGCCGGCAAGCTGGATGGGCAGGGTGCCCCGCGACTTGCCGGAGCCGTAATCGCGGTAATAGCCGGCGCCCCGATCGAGGATGATCGGCACGGAGGCGAGCGTGACCACGTTATTGATGACCGTGGGCTTGCCGAACAGACCCTCGATGGCCGGTAGCGGCGGCTTGAAGCGCACTTGCCCGCGCTTGCCCTCCAACGATTCCAGCAATGAGGTTTCCTCGCCGCAGATATAGGCGCCGCCGCCCATGCGCACTTCGAGACGGAACGCCTTGCCGCCGCCGCAGACGTTGTCGCCGAGATACCCCGCCGCTTCGGCGGTGGCGATCGCGGCTTCCATGGCGCGCTGGGCATGCGGATATTCGACGCGCAGGTAGATGTATCCCTGCGTGGCGCCCACGGCGAGGCCGGCGATGGTCATGCCTTCGATCAGCACGAAGGGGTCGCCTTCCATGATCATGCGGTCGGCGAACGTACCGGAGTCGCCTTCGTCGGCGTTGCACACCACGTACTTGCGCAGCGATGACGCATCGAGACAGGTTTTCCACTTGATACCGGCGGGGAATGCGGCGCCGCCGCGTCCTCGCAAACCGGAATCGAGCACGGTCTGCACGATCTCCTCGCCACTCATGTGCAGGGCGGCCGCAAGGCCGCGATAACCGCCATGCGCGCGATAGTCTTCCAGGCTACGCGGATCGACCACGCCCACGCGCTCGAAGGTGAGGCGCTGCTGGCTCTTCAGGTAGTCGATGTCGGCGGTCGGGCCATGCGCGAGCGCGTGCTGGCCACCATGAAGGAAATCCGCATCGAACAGCGACGGTACGTCCTGCGCCTGCACGGGGCCATAGGCGACGCGGCCCATGGATGTCTCGACTTCAATCAGTGGCTCCAGCCAGAACAGGCCGCGCGAACCGTTGCGCACCACGCGCACGTCGGCATGTCGCCGGCGGGCCTCGCTGGCAATGGCGCTGGCCACGGCTTCCGCGCCGAGCGAAAGCGCGCCGGCGTCGCGCGGCACGTAGACGGTGACGCTCATGGTGCCTCCGCCTCCAGCCATGCATCGAAACGCTCAGGGGTCATGCGACCCTTGAGCTCGCCATCCACCATCATCGCCGGCGAACATGCGCAGTTGCCGAGGCAATAGACCGGCTCCAGCGTATAGGCGCCATCGGCCGTGGTCTGATGGAAATCGATGTCCAGTCGACGCTTGATATGTTGCTCCAGCGTGACAGCGCCCATCGCCTGGCACGATTCCGCGCGGCACAGATGGATAACCCGCCGCCCCGCGGGCCGCTGCCGGAAGTAATGATAGAAAGTGATCACGCCGTGGACATCGGCGCGCGAGAGGTTCATCTCACGCGCGATGAGGGGAACAGCGTCCTCTGGCACATACCCCAGCGCGTCCTGCACCCCATGCAGAATGGGGAGCAGGGCGCCGGGCGTGTCCTTCAGCCGACCGGTCACTTCGAGCACCGCGACGCGGATGTGCTCGGGAATGGCCGGCAGCACGGCGATATCTATCGCTCGTTTCATGTTTTGGCGGATCCTTTCAGAACAGTGCGGCAGCCTTCGTAATGGCTATCCATACACCGATCAGGAAGGGAATGCCAACCGCCGCCCAGGCGATCATGCCCGTCAGGCCGAAGCCGCCGCGCGCCGAGTCCTGGGCGTTGGTCGAGACGTTCGCTGCTTCATGCTGCAATGAACGCTCGCGGTCCAGTTCCTCGTCCGTCATCAAGGCGCTTTCCTTCACCGGCTTCACCAGCAGGTTGCAGATCATGCCGACGAGCAGGAGCACGGCAAGAATGTAGAGCGTGCGGTCGTACACGAGGTTCTTGGCTACACCGGCGTTGAGCTGCGCTTCACGTACCGCTGCAATGAGAAACGGCCCGACGATGCCCGCCACCGACCACGCCGTCAGCAGGCGGCCATGGATCGCACCCACCATCTGCGTGCCGAAGATGTCCGACAGATAAGCCGGCACGGTGGAGAAGCCGCCGCCATACATCGACAGGATGATGCAGACCGCGATCACGAACGCGCCGGCCAGGCCCATGTGGCCCAGCGTGGGCAGCGAGCAGTACAGCGCGATGCCGAGGGCAAAGAAGATGAAGTACGTGGTCTTGCGCCCGATGAAGTCCGAGGTCGAGGCCCAGAAGATGCGCCCCAGGCTGTTGAACAGGCTGATGAGGCCGACCAGGCCCGCTGCCGACGCGGCGATCGCAGCTTTTTGCGCCGCGGTGAGTTCGACGGCGCTATCCAGGCCGAGCAGCTTGCCGCCGAATACGTCCTGGAACATGGGGCTCGCCATCGACAGCACGCCGATGCCCGCCGTGACGTTCACGCACAGCACGGTCCAGATCAGCCAGAACTGCGGCGTCTTCCACGCCTTGCGCAAATGCACATGGCGATGCGTGATGAGCTTGTTCGCCGATTCGGCCGGCGGTGTCCAACCCAGCGGTCGCCAACCCGTGGGCGGCACGCGGAAACCAAATGCGCCCGCCGACATCGCGACGAAGTAGAGCAGACCCATGCAGATCAGCGTGGACGACACGCCTGGCACGCCGTTCGTGGTGAATTTCTGCATCAGCGCCACCGCGATCGGCGCACCGATCATCGCGCCACCGCCATAGCCCATGATGGCGAAGCCCGTGGCCAACCCTCGTCGGTCGGGAAACCATTTGATCAACGTCGATACCGGCGATATGTAACCCAGGCCCTGTCCTATGCCCCCCAACACACCCGCGCCGAGATAGACCAGCCACAACTGGTGCATCGACACGCCGACGCCGCCGATTACCAGGCCGCCGCCCCAACACAGTGCCGCGATGAAACCCGCCTTGCGAGGGCCTGCATGTTCGAGCCATGCACCCCAGATCGCCGCGGAGATGCCAAGCATCGCGATGAAGGTTTCGAAGATGTGATTGACCGCAGGCACCGTCCAGTTGCAGTCGGTAGCGAACAGCTGGGCAAGGAAGCCGAGCTTTGCGCAAGCGGCCGGATCGGTCTCGGTGATCAGTTTGGTCATCGGCAGCCAGAACACGGAGAATCCGTAGGCCATGCCGATGCTGAGGTGGATGGCCAGCGCCGCGGGCGGCACCAGCCAGCGATTGAAGCGTGGTCCTGCAATGGTGCGTTCCCTGGCAAGTACTCCCGGCGACCCTCCCTTCGCCGTCGTAAGGACATCTGCTTCCGGCACGCTCACCATAAGCACTCCCCATTGTCGCCAGGCCAAGGGGCCGGGCATCAGGCGCGATCTTCAAGCGGGCGCCCTTGGCGATGCCACCCGACTTAAGTCGAATGCGTTCACCGCAAAATGTCGCGATGGGGAGGGGCGTCGCCATCTTTGCTGCGTTGCGATGGGCGCGCGTGCGAGTTGCCAGGCGGTTGCAGGCCGGATGTTTGCGGCTATGCGTTCGGGAGTGGCGTGATTGCCACGACCACGGATGACAAGTTTGCAGCGTGCGCCACGGCAGTGCCGGTTGCCGCCATGTTCAAAAGGAGTGGCACATCCGAGGTGAGCTCTTCTGTATGTCTCCGAACCCTTTGCGCTCAAGTCGGGACTTGGTAGTACTGAACATGTTCAACCGTATAGACGTCCATTTGCGATGGACTGCCGGCGTTGACCTTCTGAGGGGGGGGGCTTCCGTGAGCGTTGACGGTGCTTTTCGTGATGTTGATCTCTCGTATCAGGTCTCTGTTGCTCTCGCCATGTGAGACGACGCCGACGGTCAGTCATTCGCGCCCGGTGATGCGATCCCGGTATGTGGCGACGCGGAGCAGGCTCGCAAATTGCGGTTGACAATGGCGAACGTCATCCAGACGGCAAAGCAGATGGTGTAAGCGAACGTGCCGAACAGGCCTGCCTGCCCAGGGTAGATGACGCTGGACGCGAGGTTCCGGCTGTGCGCCTTTCGCTTGGGAGTGCGAAGTCCGTTGGCCCTGGAGAAGGCGAGGAAGAGCGGAAAGCCGGCCCGCGCACTGGTGGAAAGGCAAAGAAGCGTGTCGAGCGGCCACGGTGATTGGTTCAACCGACCCATGGGCGACGGTGAGCCGTCGACATATGCTTGCCCGGAGGCCATCGGTGTGCGTGGATATGCATCCACTGGCCCTTCACCACGACCCCCATAGCGTTCACGTCACATGATCAGTTACGCCCAGGCATTGGAACGGCTTTGCGCGGATGTCCGGCCGTTGGCCGGCGAGGCTTGCCCGCTGTCGGCGGCATCCGGTCGTGTGCTCGCCCGCGACGTGACCAGTCCCATGGACCTGCCTTCGTTCGATCATGCGGCCATGGATGGTTATGCCTTGTCGGCGAAGGGTGCCCTGGGAGCCGGGGCGGAGCACGACGTTGGCGGTTCGCAGGCTGCCGGTGACGCGACGACCGGGGCACATCGAGGTGCCTGGGAAATCATGACGGGGGCCCAGCTACCCGAGGGGCTGGACACGGTGGTTCCCGTGGAACGTACGCAATTGCTCAGCCAGGGCGATGATGGCATGCCGGCGCGCATCCGCCTGCTGGAGCCGGTCGAACCCGGCGCCAATGTGCGCCTGGCCGGGAGTGATGTCGCAAGAAGCACACACGTGCTGCCCGCGGGCGTTCGCATCGAGCCCGCCCACGTCATGTTGCTGGCGGCCTTGGGCATCACGCATGTCGAGGCGGTGCGCATGCCGCGTGTGGCCATCATCTGCACGGGCAAGGAGCTTCAGCCCGATCCGACGCAGCCGCTGGCGGCGGGGCAGATCCACAATTCCAATGGCCCGTATCTGGGCGCCGCATTGGCGGCGATGGGCGTGCAGGTCGTGTCGTGCGAAACGGTGGACGACACGGCGGACAACTACGCACGTGCCGTGCAGGCGGCATGTGCCGCGGGTGCCGACCTCATCGTCAGTACCGGCGCCGTGTCGATGGGGCGCTACGATTTCGTGCCGGAGACCTTGCGCGAGCTCGGCGCGGAAGTGCTGTTCCACAAGGTCGCGATGCGGCCAGGCAGGCCGTTGCTGGCGGCGCGCATGCGTGATGGCGCTTTGGTCCTGGCGTTGCCGGGCACGCCGATGGCCGTCGCGGTGGGCTTCAGATTCTTCATCGTCCCGGTGCTGCGTAGCATGCAGCGATTGGGCGGCGAGCCGGTGGTGCACGCATACCTCGATACAGCCCAACAGCCGAAGCAGGGCCTGCGGCATTTCCTGCGCGCGACGTTGTCCCAGGATGGAGAAGGACGCCTGCATGCGATCGTGCAGGGTCCGCAGCATCCCTTCCGCGTCCGACCCTTCGCCGAAGCGGATGCCTGGGTTGTTCTTCCCGAGACGGCCGGTGATTGCCCCGCCGGTACGCTGGTTCAGATTGTCGGCATGCAAGCCTTTCCGGCTTTCCCGCTGACGCTTATGCACGCCCCAGGAGCCATGGCATGAAGCTGCAGATCGAGGGACAGAGCCTGCGCGTGCGCATCGGCGAGGCCGAGCTGGCGCAGTTGCTCGCGGGTCATGCCGTTGAATCGCACACCCATCTTGCCCTCGGGCTATCCATGGGTTGCGCGTTGCGTCTTGTGGCAGGCAACGTGGCGCAGCTGTCGGGGCGCGCCGATGCATGGCAGATCGATCTGCCCGGGAGTGCGGTACGCGAACACGCGGCACGGCTTCCCACGCGCGAAGGGCTGACGTTCGTGCTGCCGACGGGTCACGGTGACGACACGCTCGAACTGCTGTTCGACGTGGACGTGCGCGACAGCGTGAGGCAGCGTCGTTCGTCCTGAGATCGTGTTCCGATACAGCTCCCGCTACATGGCCCCGCGCGCAGACGAAAGGAGACGCGACGAATGAAACGCCAGCTTGCCTCGTGTTGGCTCCTGCTGGGGATGCTGTTGGCGCCGTGGTCCGTGTCTGCGACGCAGACACGGCACATCACGATTGCCGCGGCGGCCGATCTGCATGAGGCCATGGGCAAACTGGTCGAGGCGTATCGGCATGATCATCCGGATACCGTGCTTGACGTGGTCTTCGGCGCTTCGGGCATGTTGCTGACGCAGATCGAGCAGGGCGCGCCATTCGAATTGTTCTTCTCGGCGGACAGCCAATACCCGCAGCAGCTCGTCGACCACGGCAAGGCAGGCGGTACACCGGTGCCGTACGCACTGGGACACCTGGTGATGTGGAGCGCGAGCATCGACATGCGTGGCGTGCAGGTCGCCGATCTGGCGCAGCCTCGCTTCGGTCGCATCGCGATCGCCAACCCTCAGCACGCGCCCTATGGCAAGCGTGCCGAGCAGGCGCTGCGCGCGGCGGGCATCTGGGATCAGGTACAAGCCCGTCTGGTGTTCGGCGAGAACATCGCTCAGACCGTGCAGTTCGCCCAGAGCGGCAACGCGCAGGTGGGGCTCGTTGCCGAATCGCTGGTGCTGGCGTCGCCGGGCAAGGGCAGTTACGCCGCCGTGCCGTCGTCGCTCCACGAGCCTCTGCGGCAAAGTTTTGTGCTGACCAAACGTGGCGCTGGCAATGCGCTGGCGGAGGACTTTGCTCGTTACGTCCAGCAACCGCCCGCACGCGCCATCCTGGCTCGATACGGCTTCAGCCTGCCTGACGGCGCCGGCACCGAGCCGCGACCATGACGTTGCTTTCTGACCAGGATCTGCAAGCGCTTGGGCTGACGCTGCGGCTCGCGGGGCTCGTTACCCTCCTGCTCCTGCTGCTGGGGATGCCGCTGGCCTGGTGGCTGACCCACACGGATTCGCGCTGGCGGCGACCGATCGCGGCCGTGGTGGCCTTGCCCCTGGTCCTGCCGCCCACGGTCCTGGGCTTTTATCTTCTGATGCTGCTGGGGCCGGATGGCGTGGTCGGGCGGGCCGTTGCGGCGCTCGGCCTGGCGGCGCTCCCTTTCAGCTTTCAGGGGCTGGTGGTGGCGTCGATGCTCTACTCGCTGCCTTTCGTGGTGCAACCGCTGCACAATGCCTTCGAATCGATCGGCAATCGTCCGCTGGAGGTCGCCGCCTGCCTGGGTGCCGGGCCCGTGGATCGCTTCGTCACGGTCGCCTTGCCGCTCGCGTGGCCGGGCGTCGTCACGGCGGCGGTGCTTGGCTTCGCGCACACCGTAGGCGAGTTCGGCGTCGTGCTCATGATCGGCGGCAACATTCCCGGCCAGACACGCGTGCTGTCCATGCGCATCTACGATCACGTGCAGGCGGGCGAATACCACCAGGCCAATGTGCTGTCGCTGTGCCTGCTGGTAGTTTCGTTCGCCGCGCTGCTGGCCATGTCCTTGCTTCGCCCGCGCAGGTACGTGCGTGACTGAAGCGGCGCACGGACTCGATGCAAAACTCGCGCTGCGCCGGGGCGCCCTGGTGCTGGACGTCGACATCGCCTTGCCTGCGCGCGGCATCACGGCGTTGTTCGGGCCTTCCGGTGCCGGCAAGTCCACTTGCCTTCGCGCGATCGCCGGCCTCGAACGGGACGGCATCGGCCGGGTGTCGTTCGGCCACGACGTGTGGCAAGACTCGGCGCGGCGCATCTTCATGCCTCCGCACCAGCGACGGCTCGGTTACGTGTTCCAGGAACCAAGCCTGTTCATCCATCACACCGTGGCGGGCAATCTCGACTATGGCTACCGGCGCGCCGGGCGACCGGCGCACCTGGATCGCGAGGGCATGATCGACCGCTTCGGCCTGCGTGCCTTGCTCGATCGCCGCGTCGGTACGCTGTCGGGCGGAGAACGCCAGCGGGTTTCCATGGTGCGTGCGCTGTTGTCCGATCCGGCCTTGCTGCTGTTCGACGAGCCGCTGTCCGCACTCGACGCCACCGCCCGCGCCGACCTGCTGGGGTGCCTCGAGCGGCTGCACGGCACGCTGCAGGTGCCGATGATTTACGTCAGCCACAACATCGACGAGGTGGTGCGGCTGGCGGATCACATCGTGTTGCTCGACGACGGCCACGTGGTCGCGCAGGGCAGCCCGCAGGACACGCTAACCCGCCTGGACCTCCCGCCTGCCTTGGGCGAAGCGCTCGGATCGGTCATCGAAGGCACCGTCTCAGGCATCGATACCCATGACCAGCTGATCGAGCTGGCATTTGCGGGGGGAACGCTTTCGCTTCCCTATCACGGGGAAACGATGGGGCAGTCGATGCGCTGCCGCATCGCGGCGCGTGACGTCGTACTGACCCGGGAGCGACAGCTGTCCACTAGCGCGTTGAACCAGGTCGCCTGTCGCATCGTTGCGATGGCGGATACCGGCGTCTCTTCTCAATGCCTGGTGCAACTCGACGCTTCCGGTTCGGCGCTGCTTGCGCGTATCACACGCCGCTCCTGGCACGCGCTGGGGCTGTCCGCGGGGGACGCAGTGTGGGCGCAGGTCAAAGCCGTGGCGCTGGGGGCATGATGGATATCGCGTGTTTGATTGTGCATCGCGGACGCCGATCCCATAATCGTTGCCAGCACCTCGATTGGGTTGCCACCGTGCCATGTCCATGACCGAGCTGATCAGCGTCGCGCAGGCCGAATCGCTCATTGCCGAGCACATGCCCTCGTTCGGCAGCGAGCGGGTGCCGCTGCACCAAGCGGCCGGTCGCATCCTTCGCCAGCCGGTGTATGCCGAGCACGATCATCCGCCGTTCGACCGCGTCATGATGGACGGCATCGCCATCCATTGGCACGAAAGCCTGCCGCGCGATTTCAGCCTGGCCGGTGTGCAGCTGGCTGGCATGGCGATGCAGGCGCTGGTGGCCAGCGACGCGTGCATCGAGGTGACCACGGGCGCGATGCTGCCGGCCGGATGCGATTGCGTGATACCGGTGGAACAGACTCGGCGCGACGGAGACTTCTATCGACTGGCCGACGGCTATCAGCCGGCGCGCGGGCAGTTCATCCACTCGCGCGGGTCCGACTGTGTGGTCGGGGAGCAGCTGCTGGATGTGGGTACGCGCATCGGCGCGCCGGAAATGGCCTTGCTCGCCGCCAATGGCTTTGCGCAGGTCGACGTGGCCGCGATGCCCTCCATCGCCATCGTTTCCACCGGCGATGAACTGGTGGACGTCGGCGCGCCGCTGGGCGAAGGGCAGATCCGCCGATCCAACGACATCGCGGTCGCCACCGCGCTGCGGCTGCACGGGTTCGAGCGCATCGTCATCGAGCATGTCGTCGACGACGAGCAGGCTACGCGCCACGCCCTGGCGAGGTTGCTGGCCACGCACGACGTGCTGATCCTGTCGGGCGGCGTGTCGATGGGGCAGCGCGATTACGTGCCGTCGGCGCTGCAAGCGCTCGATGTGCGGCGCGTGTTTCATCGCATCGCGCAGAAGCCCGGCAAGCCCATGTGGTTCGGCATCGGGCCGCAGCGACAATGCGTGTTCGCCTTGCCCGGCAACCCCGTGTCGGCCCTGGTCTGTGCGGTGCGCTATGTTCGTCCCGCGCTGCTCGCCGCCATGGGCAGCACAGCGACATCCGCGGAGACGGTTTGTCTCGATGCCTCGATGGATACCCACGTCATGTTGACCAGCTTCGTTCCCGCGCACGTGCATACCGACGCGCTGGGGCTCACCATGGCGCATCCCGTGCCTTCGCGAACATCGGGTGATTTCTCTTCGTTGCCGCGCACGCACGGCGTGCTGCAGCTTGCGCCTGGCCTGGGCCCGTTGCCGGCCGGTGCTGTCGCCGCGTTCTATCGGTGGTGACATGAACCTCATGAACGTCCAGCCCGAAGCATCGACGGCGTGGCCGCTGGACCGGCATGGCCGCCCGATGCACGACCTGCGCATCTCGGTGATGGATCGCTGCAATTTCCGTTGCCCGTACTGCATGCCGGAGTCGACGTACGGTGAGCATTTCACCTTCCTGCGCAACGACGAGCGCCTGAGTTTCGACGAGATCGAGCGCCTGTGCCGGCTGGCCGCGACATTGGGCGTAAGCAAGCTGCGATTGACGGGAGGCGAGCCGCTGTTGCGTCCGCACCTCGCGGAGCTGGTGACGAGACTGCGGCGCCTCGACGGCATCACGGACCTGGCGATGACCACCAATGGCGTGCTGCTCGCGCGGCATGCGCGGGAACTGCGCGAAGCAGGCCTCGATCGCATCACGGTCAGCCTGGACACGCTGGATCCCGCGCTGTTCCACCGCATGAGCGGCGGACGCGGCGCGCTGGACGATGTGACGGCCGGCATCGAGGCCGCCAGGGAGGCCGGTTTTCCACACGGCGTGAAACTCAACACGGTAGTGCAGAGAGGCGTCAACGAGCACACGGTGACGGACCTGGTGGAGCGCTTCCGCGGTACCGGTATCGTGGTGCGCTTCATCGAATACATGGACGTGGGCAACCACAACGCCTGGCGCGCCGACGACGTGGTGCCGTCACAGGTATTGATCGAGCGCATCCACGCGCGGTGGCCGTTGCAGGCGATACCGCCCAAGTATCCGGGCGAGGTCGCCACCCGCTACCGCTTCGTCGACGGAGCCGGGGAGATCGGCATGATCTCATCCATCAGCCAGCCCTTCTGCGGAGGCTGTTCGCGCGCCCGGCTCTCTTCGGAAGGGCGCCTGTATACCTGTCTGTTCGCGACGCACGGCACCGACCTGCGCAGCCTGTTGCGCGACGGCGCCAGCGACGAGGCAATCGTCGACTGCCTGCGCGAGGTCTGGCTGCGCCGCAGCGACCGGTACAGCGAGGAACGCGCCGAGCGCCATGGGCGGCGCAAGCACAAGATCGAGATGCACTACATCGGTGGTTAGCCGGCGTAGACGGTTTCTTAATGCTGACGCCGCTTGCGAGGCCGATAATCACGCCATGCCAGAACCGGAATCCATCGTGAGTTCTTCCACTGCCAAACTTTCCCACGTCGACGAGTCGCAGCAACCGCGCATGGTGGATGTGGGCGGCAAGCCGGTGACCCATCGCGTGGCCCAGGCCCGGGCGAAGGTGACGTTTCCGCCAGACATCGCGCAGGCCCTGCGCGAGGCGGGCCACGTTACCCGCAAGGGCGCGGTGATCACGGTGGCGCAGATCGCCGGGGTGATGGGCGCCAAGGCGACGCCGCAACTCATCCCGCTGTGCCATCCGCTGGCCATCGACCGTTGCGACATCGTCATTCGCATGGAGGGCGATGAAGCGCTGATCGACTGCACCGTGTCGTGCCGCGGCAGTACCGGGGTGGAGATGGAGGCGTTGACGGGCGCCAGCGTGGCGGCGCTGACCATCTACGACATGTGCAAGGCGCTCTCGCACGACATCGTGATCGGCGAGATTCGCCTGGTGGCAAAGACGGGCGGCAAGCACGATGTCGTCGCCAGGGAGTCTGCATGAGCGATCGGCCTTCACCCCTGTACGGCCTGCTGCTCAGCGGTGGCGCAAGCCAACGCATGCGGCAGGACAAGGCCGCCTTGTCCTATCGCGGCGAGCCGCAATTGCTGCGGGCATGGCGGTTGCTCGAGCGTTTCACCGAGCGCAGCTTTCTGTCGGTGCGCGATCACCAGCGCGACGATTCCGTGCGCGCAGGCCTGCCGCAGATCGTCGACAGCTATGAGGCGATCGGGCCGGCGGCGGGCATACTTTCCGCGCAGGATCGTTTTCCCGAGGTGGCCTGGCTGGTCGTGGCCTGCGATCTCCCCTTGCTCGATGAGCGCACGTTGCAGCAACTGATGGATGCGCGTGATGCCTCCGCTGACGCCACGGCCTTCGCCAGTCGCCACGATGGATTGCCGGAGCCGCTCTGCGCGATCTGGGAACCGTCCAGCCATGCGCTGCTCAAGCAGCGCCACGATGCCGGCAGTTATTGCCCACGCAAAGCGTTGATCCAGTCGCGTCTCGTGCTGTTGCCTGCACCCGGCGAGGCGCTGGACAACGTGAACACGCCCGAAGAACGAGAAGAGATGCAACATCGCCTGGAGTATCCGGCATGACCGTGGTGAACCTGCAGTACTACGCGCAGCTGCGCGAACAGGCCGGCGCTTCCAGCGAGCAGCTGCATACGACGGCCACGTCGCTGCAGGAGCTCTATGAAGAACTGCGAGCCAGGCACGGCTTTTCGCTGGGCGCGGAATCCTTGAAGGTGGCGGTCAACGCGCAGTTCAGTGCGTGGGACCACCCCTTGCGCGATGGCGACACCATCGTTTTCATCCCGCCGGTGGCAGGTGGCTGATGCGCTTTCGTCTTTCCAGCGGCCCGGTCGATACCGCGCAATCGCGCGACGGCCTGAAGCATCCCGGCAGCGGTGGTTTCTGTTCGTTCGAAGGCTGGGTGCGCGACAGCAACGAGGGCCGTGACGTCGATGGCCTGGAATATGAGGCATACGCGGAACTGGCCGAAACGGAAGGCGAGCGCATCGTGGCCGAAGCCATCGAGCGCTACGGCGTGACCGATGCGCTTTGCGTGCACCGCACCGGCAGCCTCAAGGTGGGCGATCTCGCCGTATGGGTGGGCGCATCCGCCGCGCATCGCGATGAAGCGTTCCGCGCGTGCCGCTACATCATCGACGAGATCAAGCATCGCCTGCCTATCTGGAAGAAAGAGCATTACCTCACCGGAGATACCGAGTGGGTGGCTTGCACCCACGTATATCGCGCGCACGAGCACGAAACCGGGCACACCCATCACCATCATCACGAACACGCGGCCCCACAACCCTTCACCCCGGACTATTCGCGCCAGCAGGTGCTGCGCGAGGTCGGCGTCGCGGGGCAGGCGAAGCTGTCCGCAGCGCGCGTGCTGGTGATCGGCGCGGGCGGCCTGGGTTGCCCCGCCATCAGCTACCTGGCAGGCGCAGGTGTCGGCACGCTGGGCATCGTGGACGGCGATCGCCTGGAAGCGAGCAATCTGCATCGCCAGACCCTATACGACGCGCGGGATATCGGCGAGTTCAAGGCGGCGCTTGCCGCGCGACGCGTGGCGGCGTTGAACCCGACCGTATCGGTGCAGACGTGGACCGAACCGCTGCATGCCGGCAACGCCGTCGAGCTGTTTCGCCAATTCGACCTGGTGCTGGAATGCACCGACGACATGCGCAGCCGTTACCTGAGCAGCGATGCCGCCGTACTCAGTGGCACGCCGCTCATCCTGGCCAGCGTGTACCAGTACGAGGGGCAACTGCAGGTGGTGACCGCGCGCGCCGGCGATCCCTGCCTGCGCTGCCTGTGGCCGCAGGAGCCGGCACCGGAGGCCGTCGGCAGCTGCGTGCTGTCGGGCGTGCTGGGCCCGGTTCCTGGCGTGTTCGGCACGCTGCAGGCGATGGAAGCGCTCAAGCTTCTGCTCGATCTTCCGCGGCCGCGCGAAAGCTCGTTGCTGCTGTTCAATCTGCTCGATCATGCGCTGACACGGTTGCCTATCAACGCCGCGGCAGGATGCGCCAGCCATGGCGGCTGCGTGGCGGTGGCGCACCAGTCCCTGGCGCGTGCAACGGATGAGCAGGACATCGATCTCGCCTTCGATCGCCTGGAGCAGGCCATTGCGGCCGGCTACCGACTGGTCGACGTGCGTGAGGCCGATGAAATCGCACGCGATCCCCTGGAGGGGCTGCCGTCGCTGCAGGTGCCGTCGTCGCAGATCGTGGCGAGGGTCGTTGAACTAGGCGACGGTCCACATTTGCTGGTGTGCGCGAGCGGGCGTCGTAGCGGCCACGCGGCTCGCCTGTTGCGGGCCAGTGGTTTGCGCCATGTCCATTCGCTGGAAGGCGGCATCATGGCGTTGCGCGTCATCAGTTAGCCTGCTGCGCAACGGCGATCGCTTCGCCGGTTCCACGCAAACAAGTTCAAGGTCTCGCACTTGACGCCTTCGGCGGATCGCGCCGGGGCGGCGTACGGTCGCGTTCGTCAACTTCGCCGTCGATAGCTTCATCCATCTGCTCGACTGAACGTCTGCCAGGAAATTCACGCCAAGAACACCGCGAGAACGGCAAACCGTTTGGCGGTTCTGCTCGTCTGGGTGATCGCGCCGGACGGCAGCGACCGGAGGTGGAATCGGAGTGGTGACCCTGTCGCCATGCAGTCTGACGGAAGGGCCATGAGCGATCCTGAGATATTGCAATTCGACCAGCGGGCGGATGAAGCCACTGGCTTTTCGTCCCGCGGAAACGCCGATGGACTCGTTGGTGGCGGCGAGATGGGCGTGCGCACCCGCGCGTTCGACTGGTCGCGTACTCCGGTGGGGCCGCGGCACGCATGGCCGCAGAATCTCGCCACGGCGGTGAGCATTTGCCTGGGTTCCCGCCACCCGATCGTGATCTGGTGGGGCAAGGATCACCTGACCCAGTTCTATAACGACGCGTACATTTCGTTCCTCGGCGACGCAAAGCATCCGGCGGCTCTGGGCCAATCGGCCCGCGAATGCTGGCGCGAGATCTGGCCCATCATCGATCCGATGCTCGAAGGCGTGTTCGCCACGGGCGAAGCGACCTGGTCGGAAGACTTCCTCTATGTGATCGACCGGAATCTCCGCCACGAAGAAGGCTACTTCACCTTTTCCTACAGCCCGATCCGCGATGAAAGCGGTGCGATCGACGGCATCTTCTGCGCCTGCAGCGAGACCACCGGTCGCGTGATCGGCGAGCGCCGGCTGCGCACGCTCGGCGAGCTCAGCCGTATCGAGGTGCAGACGACCGCCGAGCGCGCTTGCGAAGTCGCTGCAGCGCGATTGGCTGGTAACACGGCCGACGTTCCGTTCGCACTGATGTACCTGCTGGATGAGTCGCGCAGCAGGGCACGCCTCGTTGCGACCACAGGGCTGCGCTTCGGCGATGCGGCTGCGGTCGCCGATATCGAGCTGGCCGAAGGAGACGCGGCCGCATGGCCGCTGGCCCGTGTGCTGCAGACGGGCTCGAGCGCATGGGTGTCGGGGTTGCAGAAACAATTCGGCGCGCTGCCGGCCGGCCCCTGGCCCGAGTCGGCCGACGCGGCGCTGGTCACGCTCATTCCTGCCACGCTGCAAGCCATGCCGGCAGGATTCCTGGTCTGTGGGCTGAGCCCTCGGCGAGTGGCGGATGCCGACTACTCGAGCTTCGTGGAACTGGTCGCCGGGCACATCGGCGCCTCGGTGACGGCGACGCGTGCCTATGCCGAGGAACGCAAGCGCGCCGAGTCGCTCGCCGCGCTGGATCACGCCAAGACGCAATTCTTCTCCAACGTGAGCCACGAGTTCCGCACGCCGCTCACCCTCATGATCGGTCCGCTGGAGGACGCGCTGGCCAACCGCGAGCTGCCAGCGGCCAACCGCGAGGCGCTTGCCGTTGCGCATCGCAATTCGCTGCGCCTGCTCAAGCTGGTCAATTCGCTGCTGGATTTCTCGCGGATCGAGGCGGGCAGGGCGCGGGCGTCCTACCAGGCGACGGATCTGGCGATGTTCACCGCGGATCTGGCGAGCAACTTTCGTTCTGCCTGCGAGCGCGCGAATCTTGGTTTTTCCATCGACTGCGAGGCTCTGGGTCAGCCCGTCTACGTCGACCGGGACATGTGGGAAAAGATCGTCCTCAACCTGCTCTCCAACGCGTTCAAGTTCACGCTCGAGGGCACGATATCGGTCGCCTTGCATGCATCGGACGGCGCGGCGGAACTCGTCGTGTCCGATACTGGCGTGGGTATTCCCGGCCATGAACTGCCGCATGTGCTCGAGCGCTTCCATCGCATCGAAGGGCAGGTCGCGCGCACGCACGAAGGGAGCGGCATCGGCCTGGCGCTCGTGCACGAGCTAGCCAAGCTGCATGGCGGCGCGGTCAAGGTGGAAAGCGAGGTGGGCCGTGGCACGCGCGTGAGCGTAAGGATTCCGCTGGATTCGGCCCATCTTCCGCGCGAAAGCATCGTCACCGCCGTCGGCCTGGCATCGACCTCCATTCGTGCCGACGCCTTTATCCAGGAGGCGCTGCGCTGGCTGCCCGATGCGCCGCCGATGATGGGCGAGACTGCCGCTGTCGGTTCGCTCGCAACCGTGGTTCCGGTCGAGGATGGCATGCAGGTGCTGGTGGCTGAAGACAACGCAGACATGCGTGGCTATGTCTGCCGGCTGCTTGGTCATCATTACGACGTGCGGTCGGTCGGGGATGGCGAAGCCGCGCTTGTCGCCATGCGGAAACAGCGGCCTGACCTGGTGATCGCCGACGTGATGATGCCGCGGCTGGATGGCATGGGGCTGCTTCGCGCCATCCGCGAAGAGCCGCAATGGAGCGGCATTCCCGTCGTGCTGCTGTCCGCGCGTGCGGACGATGAATCGCGTACCGAAGGCCTCGGCGCAGGCGCCGACGACTATCTCGTCAAGCCGTTCTCGGCGGGTGAGCTGGTGGCTCGTGTATCGGCCCACCTGGGACTCTCGCGGATTCGCCGCGAGGTGAACCAGCGCCTGCGCGAGAACGCCGCCTGGCTGGATGGCCAGCGCGAGGCGTTGGCCTCTGCGGTGGATGGCGCTCCGTTGATCGCGTCGCTGGACGTGCTGGTGCACACGGTGGTCAGGGCGATGGGCAAGGACACGCGGGCTGCGTTTTACCTCGCCAATATCGATGGCACCTCGCTGCACCATGTCGTGGGCATGCCCGACGATTATGTCGCGGCGGTCGACGGCATCCGCATCGGTCCGGAGTCCCTCGCATGCGGCCTGGCCGCGCATCGCGGCGTGGCGGTGATCACCGCGGATGTGCAGCGCGATCCCAGCTGGGAATCCTGGCGCTGGCTGGCCGAGCGCCACGACTACCGCGGCTGCTGGAGCTTTCCCATCCACACGGAAACGGGCAAGTTCATGGGCACGCTCTCGATCTATACGCGCGGGCCGCGCGAACCGTCCGAGCGCGACCTGGAACTCGCGACGCTGGTGACCAACACGGCATCCATCATCATTTCGCGCAACAAGGTTTCGGAAGAGCGCGAGCGCGCCGAACGCGCGCTGCGCGAAAGCGAGGAGCGTCTGCTTGCCGCGCTCCAGGCTGGCCGGATGGCGTACTGGACCTGGGACAGCGAGGCGATGGTTGCCTCGCATACCATGGACGAGCTGCTGGGACTTCTCCCGGGAGAATCGTGGCACGGCTATGGGACGTTCGGTCTTATCCATCCCGAGGACCGCGACAGGCATCGCCTGCTGGTTGAGCAGAACCGCCGGGACGGCCAGGGCTGGCACAGCATCTTCCGCATCATCCGGCCGCGTGACGGGCAGGTGGCATGGCTGGAGGAACGCTGCGAGCCGTCGCGCGATCCGATCACCGGCAAGCTGCGGATCGCGGGACTGGTCTGGAACATCACCGACCAGAAGGTGGCCGAAGAGCGGCAGAAAGTGCTGGTGGCCGAGCTGCAGCATCGCACCCGCAACCTGCTCGGCGTCGTGCATTCGCTTACCGAGCGAACGCTCGCGCGTTCATCCTCGCTCGAAAGCTTTCATGTGACCTTCCGCGACCGGCTGGATGCGCTGGCCCGCGTGAACGGCTTGTTGTCCCGGCTTAACGAGGGAGATCGAATCACCTTCAGCGAGCTCGTGCGCACCGAACTCTCGGGCCATGGCGTCGCGGATGTCGCGAGCCACGGCGGCCAGGTCGAACTGGCGGGACCGGAGAACGTCAAGCTGCGATCGTCCACGGTGCAGACACTTGCGCTGGGATTGCACGAGCTGGCCACCAACGCCGTGAAGTACGGTGCGCTCTCGCGGAGCGGCGGACGGCTGTCGATTCATTGGTCCGTCGAACGGACGGCCGACGACTCCCGGCGGCTGAGAGTGGAGTGGCGTGAAACCGGCGTGGCGATCGAGCGCGCCGAACCGGAGCGCCGGGGCTATGGGCGGGAGCTGATCGAGCGTGCGTTGCCTTACCAGCTCCAGGCCGAGACGACGTATGCCCTTACGTCCGACGGTGTGCGTTGTACGATCACGCTACCGGTGTCCACCACACATGACATGCATCCCGATGCCTGACGCTTTTCTGCAAGGCTGGCGCGTTCTGATCGTGGAGGACGATTACTTCCTTGCAGACGATCTGCGGCGGCGTTCGAGCAACACGGTGCAACGGTGATCGGTCCGGTCGGCCGAGTGGGCCATGCGCTGGAGATATTGAGTCGCGAACGAGTGGACGGCGCGGTGCTGGATATCAATCTCGGCGGTGAACTGGTTTACCCCGTAGCCGATGCCCTGCGCAGTCGACACATCCCGTTCGTGTTCGCAACCGGTTATGACCCCGAAAGCATCCCGTTCCTGTATCTGGACATCATGCGGTGCCAGAAGCCGGTGGCCTCGTCGGAGGCTGCATGGTTGCTGTTCGGTATAAGGGACCCGCGCTGACCCGCGAGGCGCATGCACAGCGGCGTCGGCAGCCCGTGGATCGCGGCGCTTCAGCGAGTGGGCGGCGTGCGCAACCTACATGCAGCACGGCATCCATCCGAACGCCGGAAACGAAAAAGCCCGCATCGCTGCGGGCTTCTTCTATAATTGGTGCCCAGGAGAGGACTCGAACCTCCACGGTTTTACCCGCTAGTACCTGAAACTAGTGCGTCTACCAATTCCGCCACCTGGGCAGGTGTCACGCTGTGCTTTGTCAGCTGCGTGAGCCGCGTAGATTAGGCATGTGACGGTGAGTTGTCAACTATTCTTTCACTGATTTTTGATCGGACCGCGGCGTTCGCGGCCCGGCCCTAAGAAAAGGCATGGATGTGACCCGAAAAAAAGAACCACGCAACCGCAAGCAGGACGCCAAAAGCAGCCCGGTGTCGCCCAAGAAGGGCGCACGGCGCACGGCCCACGACCCGTCGAAGGGACGCGTGGGCGTAATGGACGACCCGCATGCCGAACGCGAGGCACAACGTTATGAACGCCCCATTCCCAGCCGCGAAGCGATCCTGTCGTTGCTGGAATCGCGCGGCGAGTTGCTGACCGAGGCACGCATCGCCGAGGCGCTTTCCCTCCTCGACGAGTACGAACTCAACGCGCTGCGCAAGCGCCTGGGCGCGATGGTGCGCGATGGCCAGTTGCTGCTGGGCCGTCGCGGCGGCTACGCGCCGGCGAACAAGCTGGACCTGATTCCCGGCGTGGTGCTGGCAAACGCCGAAGGTTATGGCTTCCTGCGTCCGGATGATGGTGGCGACGACCTTTACCTTTCGCCGCAACAGATGCGCTCCGTGCTGCACGGCGATCGCGTGCTGGCGAGCGTGGTCGGCATCGACCGGCGCGGCCGCAAGCAGGGCGCCATCGTCGAAGTGCTGCAGCGCCGTTCGCCGCGGCTGGTCGGTCGCGTGGTGCTGGAGAACGGCGTGATGCTGGTGGCGCCGGATGACCGGCGACTGCATCAGGACGTGATGATCCTGCCCGGCCAGGACATGGGTGCACGGTCCGGCCAGATCGTGGTGGCGGAGATCACCGATCCACCGACGCCGCATCGTGGCCCATTGGGCGCGATTCGCGCGGTGCTGGGCGAACGCCTGCAGCCGTCGCTGCTGGTGGAGATGGCGATCGCCAGCCACGACCTGCCGCACGCATGGCCGGATGCCGTGACGCGCGATGCGTCGCAGGTTGAGCCGCAGGTCACCGCCGCCGAACGCGAAGGTCGGATCGATCTGCGTTCGCTGCCGTTGGTGACGATTGATGGCGCCGATGCCAGGGATTTCGACGATGCGGTGTTTGCCGAACCGCGTCGTGGCGGTGGCTATCGCCTCGTCGTCGCGATCGCCGATGTATCGCATTACGTCAAGGTGGGATCGGCGCTCGACAAGGAAGCCTACGAGCGCAGCACGTCGACCTACTTCCCGGGCTTCGTGGTGCCGATGCTGCCGGAGACGCTCTCCAACGGCATCTGCTCGCTCAACCCCAAGGTCGAGCGCCTGTGCATGGTGTGCGACATGGTGGTCGACGCGGAAGGCGAGGTGACCAAGTCGAAGTTCTACAACGCCGTGATGCGCTCGCACGCACGCTGCACCTACGACCGAGTGTGGCAGGCCATCGGCCTCGATGACGCCGATGCGCGCCACGAGCTGGCCGACGTCATGCCGCACCTGGAGCATCTGCACGGCCTCTATAAATTGATGGCGGCGCAGCGCAAGCGTCGCGGCGCGATCGACTTCGAGACGCCGGAGGTAAAGTTCCGCCTCGACCAGCGCGGCGAAGTGGAGACCATGGGCGCCACCGAGCGCAACGATGCGCACAAGCTGATCGAGGAATGCATGATCGCCGCGAACGTGCAGGCGGCGCTGTTCCTGGAAAAGAAAAAGATCCCGGCGCTGTTCCGCGCGCACGAACCGCCGCCGGCCGAGAAATACGAGGACCTGCAGCAGTTCCTGCGTGAGTTCAAGCTGCGCATGCCGCCCGTGGAAGAAGTGACGCCCGGCGACTTCGCCGATGTGCTGCGCCTCGTCCACGACCGCCCCGAACGCGAGCTGATCCAGTCGGTACTGCTGCGCGCGCAGAGCATGGCGGCCTACCAGCCGGACAATCGCGGCCACTTTGGCCTCGCCCTGGAGGCGTACGCACACTTCACCTCGCCGATCCGCCGCTATCCGGACCTGCTGGTGCATCGTGCGATTCGCTATGCGATCGCTGGCGGCAAACCCTCCGGCTACAGCTATACGCCCACCGAGATGGCGGCGATGGCGGTGCACTGCTCGCAACGCGAGCGTCGTGCCGAAGAGGCCGAGCGCGATGTGGACGAGCGCTTCAAGTGCGCGTGGATGTCCAAGCACGTCGGCAGCGAATTCGATGGCACGGTGACCGGCGTCACGTCGTTCGGCCTGTTCGTCGAGCTGGACGACTCGAAGGTGTCGGGCCTGGTGCACATCAGCCAGTTGTCCAACGACTACTACCACTTCGATCCGGTGCGCCACCTGCTGAAGGGCGAACGCAGCGGCGCGCAGTTCCGCCTGGGCGATCACGTGCGTGTGCAGGTGCTGCGCGCCTCGCTGGAGGATCGAAAGATCGACTTCCGTCTGGTGTCGCCCCGTAAGGAGAAGTCGGCAGAGCCGCCGCGTGGCGAGCGCCGCTACGACTATGCAGGCGCGGGCGAGCGTTATTCGTTGCCACAGCGCGGACGCAAGGCGACGGAGCGGGCCACATCGCGCGATAATGCGGCCCCCGCGTCGACATTGCCGCCCTTGCCGCCGCTGGAGCACAAGGCTGCAGCCAGGGCCGTCGGCAAGTCGACGGAAGGCAAGGGCGTATTCGCCAAGGTGAAGTCTGCGGCGAAGGGCAAGCTCAAGGCCGCGAAGGAAGCGGCTTCCAAGGCGACCTCCTCGGTCCGCAAGACGAACAACAAGAAAGGTAAGCGATGAGTGAGAGTTGGATCGTCGGGATCAACCCGGTCGAAGGCGCGCTGAGCAACGATGCGTCGCGCGTGCGCGAGCTGCTGGTGGAGCAGGGGCAGCGCAATGCGCGTGTGCAGGAGTTGGCCACGCGCGCCAAGACGTTGAACATCCCGGTGCATCATCGCCCGCGCGAGCAGTTGGACAAGCTGGCGGGCGAGGCGCGCCACCAGGGCATCGTGGCGCGTTACGAAGCACCGCCGATGGGCGGTGAGAACGATATCGCCGGCTTGCTCGAAGCCGCTGGCAACGAGGCGCTGGTACTGGTGCTGGATGGTGTCACCGATCCGCACAACCTCGGCGCCTGCCTGCGCAGTGCGGCAGCGGCGAAAGCCACCATGGTGATCGTGCCGAAGGATCGCGCCGTGGGACTCACGCCGGTGGTGCGCCGCGCGTCGGCCGGCGGTGCCGATCGCGTGCCGTTGATCGCGGCCACCAACCTGGCGCGTGCACTGCGCACGCTGAAGGATGCGGGCGTGTGGATCACCGGTCTGGCCGGCGACACGGATACGTCCGTCTACAGCATCGACATGAAGGGCCCGGTGGCGCTGGTGCTGGGCAGCGAAGGCGAGGGCATGCGCCGGCTCACCCGGGAAACCTGCGATTTCGTGGCTAAGATCCCGATGCCGGGCGTGATGGAGAGCCTCAATGTCTCTGTCGCGGCGGGCGTCGTCCTGTTTGAGGCCTTGCGTCAAAGGAGTGATAAGCGATGACCTTCCTGTGGCACGACTGGGCGGGATATATCGGTGTGGTGCTGGTGCTGCTGGCGTTCCTGTTGCTGCAGGCCCATAAGCTGCACGGCAACGGGCTGGTCTATCAGCTGATGAACGTGTTGGGCGCGCTGGGTGTGATCCTGTCGCTGATATTCGGTGTGGCGATGAACTGGCCAGCATTCCTCATGCAGGTCGCATGGATCGTCATCGGCGTCTACGGCATCGTGCACTCGGCGCGCGCACGTCGCGAAGCGCGTGAGCTGGGCAGCAAGATCACGTCCTGAAAAGGCGTTCAGGCGGCTGGTGTAGAATGACGTAGCTGGCCCTGCAACGGGGCCAGTCTGCGGGGACGACCCCGCATGCATGCTTTATCGCGGGGACGACCCTGCTCTTTCCAGAGGAGCGGTCTTATGCCCTGGATCTATCTTGTCCTTGCCGGACTGTTCGAAGTGGTCTGGGCGATCGGGCTCAAATACACCGAAGGTTTCAGCCGTTTGTGGCCCAGCGTGATCACCGTGTCGGCGATGACGGCCAGCATCGTCCTGCTGGCGATGGCAGTAAAAACGCTGCCGATCGGCACGGCCTATGCGATATGGACGGGCATCGGTGCCGTGGGTGCGGTGTTGCTGGGCATCGTGTTGTTCGGTGATTCGGCCTCGCCGTTGCGGCTGGTCTGCGTGGCGCTGGTGGTGCTGGGCATGGTGGGGTTGAAACTCACCAGCGGCGTGCACTGACCGGATTTTCCACTGTAGGAGCGCACCCAGTGCGCGATGACCTGGCGGAGCGGCGCCGATGAGACGCCGCGGTCGCGCACTGGGTGCGCTCCTACAGTGTTTTCCTTCTTAGTCCTTGTTGCCCAGCTTGGTCAGCTCGGGGTTCGACGTGAAATCGCGCTTGGCACGCTGCGCGGTGAGCGGTTCGCCGTTGACCTGATACCAGATGCTTTCGGCGATGTTGGTCGCGTGGTCGCCGATGCGCTCGATGTTCTTCGCCATGAACAGCAGGTGCGTGCACGGCGTGATGTTGCGCGGGTCTTCCATCATGTAGGTGAGCAGCTGGCGGAAGTAGCCGGTATAGGCTTCGTCCAGCTCGGCGTCGTCCTTCCACACCTGGTAGGCGCGCTCGGCATCGCGGTCGCGGTAGGCGACCAGCACGTCGCGCACTTCCTGTGCAGCCAGCTCGGCGAGGTAACCCAGGCCACTGGTCGGGCTGACCGGTGCCACCATCGACAGCGGGATGGAGCGCTTGGCCACGTTGGCGGCGTAGTCGCCGATGCGCTCGATGTCGGCCGCGATGCGCAACGCCGCGAACACGTTGCGCAGATCGCCGGCGATCGGTGCGCGCAGTGCGAGCAGACGCACCACGTCGTGGCTGATTTCCTGCTCCAGCAGGTCGATGGCGTCGTCGTTGTTGACCACGTGCTGCGCGGCGCGCTCGTCACGGCGGTCGATCACGTCGATGGCCGCTTCCAGCTGGCTCACCGCGAGCTCGCCCATGCGAACGATTTCGCCAGTGAGGCGGGTCAGCTCGTCGTCGTAGCTCTTGATGATGTGTTCTTTGCTGCTGCCGCTCATGGTCAGGTTCCGTAGTGTTCAGTAGGGAAGGGTGTCGCGGGGTGGCCCCTCACCGTAGCCCTCTCCCCAAAAGGGGAGAGGGAATGTCGCCATGATTAACCAAATCGACCGGTGATGTAGTCTTCGGTCTGCTTCTTGCCCGGCTTGGTGAAGATCTGCTCGGTGCGGTCGAACTCGATCAGCTCACCCAGGTACATGAAGGCGGTGAGGTCCGAACAGCGGGCCGCCTGCTGCATGTTGTGGGTGACGATGACGATGGTGTACTCGTTCTTGAGTTCTTCCACCAGCTGCTCGATGCGGCCGGTGGCGATCGGGTCCAGTGCCGAGGTCGGCTCGTCCAGCAGCAGCACTTCAGGCTTCAGCGCGATGCCGCGGGCGATGCACAGGCGCTGCTGCTGGCCACCAGAGAGGCCCAGCGCGCTCTGCTTGAGCTTGTCCTTCACTTCGTCCCACAACGCGGCGCTGCGCAGCGCCTGCTCGACGCGGATATCCATGTCGGCGCGCGAGAGCTTCTCGTGGTGGCGGATGCCGTAGGCGACGTTCTCGAAGATGGTCATCGGGAACGGCACCGGCTTCTGAAACACCATGCCGACCTTGCTGCGCAGGCGATTCATCGAATAGCTGGTGTCGAGGATGTTCTCACCGTCCAGCACGATCTCGCCCTTAGCTTCCAGCTTCGGGTAGATCGCATAGATGCGGTTGAAGATGCGCAGAAGGGTGGACTTGCCGCAGCCCGACGGGCCGATGATGGCCGTCACCTTCTTCTCCGGGATATCCATGCTGATGCCTTTCAGCGCATGGAAACCGTTGTAGTAGAAGTGCAGATCGCGCACCTTGATCTTGGTGGGCGCGATCGGGGCAGGCGAAGCCGCGGACTGCGGATGAATGCCGGCGGCAGCGGACTCAGTCATGGGACACCTTGGAACGGGAAAGGACCAGACGGGAAGCAAGGCTCAGCAGCAGCACGAACATGGTGAGCACGAACGCACCGGCCCAGGCGATGGCATGCATCGCTTCGCCCGGATCGTTGGCGTACTGGTAAATCACCTGGGGCAGGCTGGACATCTTGTCCATCGGGTTGACGGTCATGTAGTTGTTGCCAAACGCAGTGAACAGCAGCGGTGCGGTTTCGCCGCTGATACGCGCGAGGGCGAGCAGCACGCCGGTGATGATGCCCGAGCGCGCCGAACGCATCAGGATCTGCGTGGTGAGCTTCCATTGCGGGATGCCGAGCGACAGCGAGGCTTCGCGCAGCGTGGAGGGCACCAGCCGCAGCATCTCGTCGGTCGTGCGCACGATCACCGGCAGTGCGATCAGCGCCAGCGCGACGCCACCGGCGAGGCCGGAGAACGTGGTGTTGCCGGAGGTCATCGCGGTGGTCGGCAACACGATGATGGTGTAGACGAACAGGCCGAGCACGATCGAAGGCGCCGACAGCAGAATGTCGTTGAGGAAGCGGATCGACTCGCCCAGGCGCGTACGATTGGCATATTCGGCGAGCCATGCACCAGCCATCACGCCGATCGGCGTGGCGATGAGAATGCCGATCAGGTTGATGATGAAGCTGCCGACCATGGCATTGGCCAGGCCGCCGTCCTCGCCATAGGCGGTGATCTTGGTGAAGAGCTTGGGCGTCAGCGCGCCGATACCCTGGCGCAGCGTCTCCCACAGGATCCATGCCAGGAAGATCAGGCCCAGAATCGTTGCCATCGTGCTGAGCGTCAGCGCCAGCGCGTTGGTGAAGCGACGACGCAGGTAAAGAGCGGAGTTGCCGGCCATCAGCGACCCTCCTTATGGGCGAGCTGACGCAGCATCCAGCGAGCGATCAGCAGCACGATGAAGGTCACCACGAACAGCAGGAAGGCCAGCGCCATCAGCGTGGATTTCTGCAGGCCCGCGGCCTCGCTGAACTGGTTGGCGATGGTCGATGCGATCGATGCGCCCGGATCGAGGATGGACGCGGAGAACTGCATCGCGTTGCCGAGCACGAAGGTCACTGCCATCGTCTCGCCCAGCGCGCGGCCGAGGCCTAAGAAGATGCCGCCGATCACCGCCGAACGCGTGTAGGGCAGTACGATGTCCCAGGACACTTCCCACGTGCTCGAACCCAGCGCGTACGCTGATTCCTTCAGGCGCGTGGGCACCGTCTGGAACACTTCGCGCATCACCGAAGAGATGAAGGGGATGATCATCACCGCCAGCACGATGCCCGCGGTGAGCACGCTTGCGCCAAAGGGATAGTCGCTGCCGAACAGCTTGCCGATGAAGGTGTGCTGCGCCACCCATGACAGCTTGCCGTCGTCCGGCTTGTTGCCCAGGTAGTTGGTGAGCCAGGGCTTGATGTGGTCGGCGAAGAAGGGCGCGAAGATGAAGAGGCCCCACATGCCGTAGATGATCGAAGGAATGCCGGCGAGCAGTTCGATGGCCGAGGCCACCGGCGTGCGCAGCCAGGTCGGCGCCACTTCGGAAAGATAGAGCGCAACGCCGAAGCTGATCGGCACCGCAATGATCAGTGCGATCACCGAGGTGGCGATGGTGCCGTAGACGGGTACGAGCGCGCCGTAGGTGTCCGAACCCGGATCCCACGCCGAACTGAACAGGAAATGCCAGCCGAAGGTGCCGAACGCATGGCGGCCGCCCCACAGCGTGGCGCCGGCGGCGCCGAGCAGGCTGGCCAGCACGAGCAGGGCGCAACCCTTGAGCAGCCAGGAGAACAGGCGGTCGTGTCGCGCATCGCGATGCGCGCGTTCCTCCTGGACCATGGTCGAGGCGACGGCGCCTACATTCGCTTGCATGTGATTGCGATCCCTCTCATGGCTGTCGGCCGGGCAATGCAGGCCCAGCCGATCATTGACGATGCGCCGTCATGCGGCGCCTTTCAGCAACAGGCCGCCCGAGGTGAGTCGGGCGGCCATACCTTGCTTCAAGCCTGAGGGTAGGCCTCGCCGGTTGCCGTAGCATGACCGGCGAGACGTGACGCCTTAGTGCTTGTACTCGGTGCTCCAGTAAGCCTCGATCTTCTTGACCAGGCTGTCCGGCAGCGCGACGTAGTCGAGCGAGGCGGCGTCCTTCTGGCCGTTTTCCAGCGCCCACTTGAAGAACTCGAAGGCCACCTTGGTGTGCTCGGCGTTCTTCGGCTTCTTGTACATCACCACCCAGGTGGTCGCGGTGATCGGCCACGCCTGCGCACCCGGGGCGTTGGTCATGATCAGGTTGAAGTCCTTGGCGCTGGCCCAGTCGGCGGTGGCCGCGGCGGCGGCGAAGGCGTCGGCGCTCGGCGCGATGACCTGGCCGGCGGCGTTCTTCAGGTTCACCCAGCTGATCTTGTTCTTCACGGCGTAGGCGTATTCGACGTAGCCGATCGAACCCTTGATCTGCTTGACGTACTGCGACACGCCTTCATTGCCCTTGCCACCCACGCCGGTCGGCCAGTCGACGGCGGTGCCGAACTTCACCTTGCCCGCCCACTCCGGGCTCACCTTCGAGAGGTAGTTGGTGAAGTTGAACGAGGTGCCCGAACCATCCGAGCGATGCACGACGGTGATCTTGCCGGCAGGCAGGTTCAGGCCGGCGTTCAGCGCGGCGATCTTGGGATCGTTCCAGTTGGTGATCTTGCCGAGGAAGATGTCGGCGAGCGTGGCGCCGTCCAGCTTGATCTGGCCCGCTTCGACGCCATTGATGTTGACCACCGGCACGATGCCGCCCACCACGACCGGGAACTGGCCCAGGCCGAACTGCGCGAGGTCTTCAGCCTTCACCGGCGCGTCGGTCGCGCCGAAGTCGATGGTGCCTTCCTTGATCTGCGCCACGCCGGCACCCGAGCCGACGGACTGGTAGTTGAGCTTGTTGCCGGTCTTCTCGGCATAGCCGGCGGACCACTTGGAGAGCACCGGGTAGACGAAGCTCGAGCCTGCGCCCGTGATGTCGGTAGCGTGAGCCGCCATGCCGAACATCGAGGCCGCGGCGAACACGGCAGTGGTGAGGTATTTGGTTGAGTTCAACACGGTGGCTCCTTGAGCGATAAGGGTCTCGGGGGATTCCCGCCCGCCGCTATTTCATGTGTCCCGTGTTGCAATGAAATGAGTTCAATGTTTCAGCTATATGACAATGCGCAGGTCTTGTCATATGGCGCTGATAAAAAAGGGATTAAGACGGCCGCCCGTCATCGGCCGCCGGGCCGCTCCCGCTTTTACAGCGACTCAACGCCGATCTGCTCCCGCTCGAACACTTCAAGCCGGCGCCAGCGGTTGATGATGGTGCAGAACAGTTCGGCCGTGCGCTCGGCGTCATAAATGGCCGAATGCGCCTCGCGCGTATCAAAAGGAATGCCCGCGGCCTGCACGGCCTTGCTGAGCACCGTCTGGCCGAATGCCAGGCCACTCAGGGTGACCGTATCGAAGCAGCTGAAGGGGTGGAAAGGATTGCGCTTGTGGCCCACGCGGCGCACGGCGGCATTGAGGAAACCCAGGTCGAAAGCCGCGTTGTGGCCCACGAGAATGGCGCGCTGGCAGTCCATGTCGCGCATGGCGTCGCGGATGGGCTTGAACACGTGATCCAGCGCCAGCCGTTCGTCCAGCGCGCCGCGCAGCGGATTGTCCGGATCGATGCCAGTGATCTCCAGCGAGCGCGGATCGATGTTCGCGCCCGGGAAAGGGTGCACGTGCGCCGATACCGCCGGCGTCGGCTGCAGGTAGCCCTCGGGTGTCATGCGCAGGACGACGGCGGCGATCTCCAGCAGTGCGTCCCGCTCGGCGTCGAAGCCGCCCGTCTCCACGTCCACGATCACCGGCAGGAAGCCGCGAAAGCGCTCGGCCATGCGGCCGGCCATGCTGTTGCAGAGGTTTTCCATCGCCCAAGCATAGCAGCCGCCGCCGCACCCACGCGGATCATGGGGCGAGGCCTGCCACTCGTTAGGCCTCCGTTGGCGGCCCCAGGCGCATCGGTGTCTTGGATCTGTCACATAACGTGCATGTAACGGTAAAGACGCAGCCGCATCCTGCGCAGCGATCGTGCTTGGACGGCCGGAGATCGAAAGGGGGCGGTCCAGGTGGTTCCTACCTACATGCGGAGAATATCCATGCGTTCCAAGTTGCTCGCGGTAGCCGTTGCTGCCGGTTTGGGCGTTACCAGCTTCCACGTCATGGCCGATCCGGCCCCGGCGAAGTCGACCTCGAAGACCACCACGCAGTCCGCGCAGTCCGCTGAAATCGAAGCGCTGAAGGCCCAGTTGCAGGCCCTGCAGGCGAAGGTTGTCGAGCTGGAGCAGCGTACGGATGCCCAGTCCGACATCAACGTGTCCACCGGCCAGGCCGTGGAGCAGGTGCAGAAGCAGGTTGCCGCGACCGACACCCAGATGAAGAAGTCGGCCGACAAGATTGCCTACAAGGGCGTGAATATCACGCTCGGCGGCTTCCTGGCGGCGGAATCGATCTACCGTTCGGCCCAGGAAGGCGCGGACATCGCCTCCAACTACAGCGCGATTCCGTACAAGAACGTGCAGACCGCGCACATGAGCGAATTCCGCATGAGCGCCCGCCAGAGCCGCCTGTCGGCTCTCGCGCAGGGTGACGTGAACGCGAACACGCATCTGGCCGGCTACATCGAAATGGACTTCCTGGGCGGCGCCCAGACCGCGAACTCGAACGAGTCCAACTCGTTCAACCCGCGCATGCGCAACGTCTACATGACGGCCGACTGGGACAACGAAGGCCTGCACCTGCTGGCTGGCCAGAACTGGTCGCTGCTGACGCTCAACGCCAAGGGCATCACCCCCCGCACCGAGCAGATGCCGCCGCAGATCGACGCGCAGTACATCCCGGGCTTCACCTGGGCGCGCCAGGCGCAGATCCGCCTGGTCAAGGATTGGGACAAGAAGTACTGGCTGGGTATCTCGCTCGAGAACCCGCAGACCACGTTCTACTCCAGCCCGAACCAGGCCAACTCGCCGGTGCAGCAGACGGCTTACAACATCGGTGCAGGCTCGGGCTTCGACTCGGCCAACACGCTGTCGCTTAACCACCTGCCTGACGTGGTCGTGAAGTTCGCTGCCGATCCGGGCTACGGCCATTACGAAGTGTTCGGCCTTGGCCGCGCCTTCTACAACCGCTACGCCGTCAATGGTTCGTACCAAAACCACGACACCTACGGCGGTGGCTGGGGCCTCGGCGCGATCCTGCCGCTCATCGACAAGACCCTGGATTGGCAGATCTCGGGCATGTCGGGCAAGGGCATCGGTCGCTACGGCAGCACCCAGCTGCCCGACGTGACCTTCTCGCCGAGCGGCAACCTGGCTCCGATCAAGGAGAACATGATCCTGACCGGCCTGACCTGGCACGCCAACTCGGACATCGACGTCTACCTGTTCGGCGGCCGCGAGTCGACCAGCAAGAAGGACTTCATTGCTTCGAACAAGGGCGCCCTCGTGCAGCTCGGTTACGGCAATCCGGCCTACAACAACAGCGGTTGCGACACCACCGGTGCCGCTGCTGCCACCTGCGTGGGCAACGCCAAGGACATCTGGCAGGGCACCGCGGGCTTCTGGTGGAAGTTCTACCAGGGCAAGTTCGGCAAGATGCAGTTCGGTGCGCAGTACTCGCACACCGAGAAGGAAGCGTTTGCCGGCCAGGGCTTCGTCAACGGCGTGCTCACCAACGGTGCCGCTTCGCCGAAGGCCAAGGAAGACATGTTCTTCACCTCCTTCCGCTACTACCCGTTCTAAGCGCTACGACTATCGCAAGGGAGTTCGACCCAAGGATGGAGAAACGGCGGGCTTTGCCCGCCGTTTCTTTTTTCGTTTCACGCATTGGATGGCTAAACGTTTCCTGAGTTGGTGCACGAAATTTGTCATGATGTCATCGCAAACACTTGCGATGCATGACTGCTTTCCGATAGTTTGGACGCATGACCTCGCGTCGCCTCTCTTCTCCTTTTGCCGCATGGCTCGCCTACGTGTTCAGCGTTTTGTTGCTGATCGGCGTGCCCGTGCGTCCGCTGCCCGCGTCGACGCCGACGAAGGCGGCCGAGAAGAGTGCACTCGTCATCACCATGACGGATGACGTGCAGGACGATGTCGATTTGTCCGGGCTGTGCTCGCTCGACGACAACACCAGCGGTGGGATGGATGACATCCTCCACCCCTTCGATACCGCGCACCTGTGGGCTCCCATGCCCGTCGGTCCTCCGGTGGCCGGTGCCCACGACGTGGGGCCACATGCTCCCTCCCGGCTGCTGCGCCCGCCTGAAGCAGCCTGATTGACGCCGCTGTCCCTGTAAGGGACGTGCACGGATTTTCCGCGTGCATGACACATCGGCGCCTGCCTCCCTGAGTCGTTGATTGCTGCGCGCTGCGTGCGCCCGCAGCCCGTCACGGCCATTCCCATCATTCCAAGTCTCTCGGTGCCGCGTCGTCGCATGGCGCGTCGTGGCATCGCACCCGATTTTTGCCTGGAGTTTTCGCATGAAGCGTTTGATCGAAGGTTTCGAACAGTTCCGCAACGACGTTTTTCCCGCACAGCGGGAGGTATTCCGCAAGCTCGCCGGTGGCCAGAGCCCCAGCACGATGTTCATCACCTGCGCCGATTCGCGCGTGATGCCCGAGATGATGTTTTCCACGCAGCCGGGCGAGCTGTTCGTCTATCGCAACATCGGCAACATCGTGCCGCCGTATGCGCAGCACGTAAGCGGCGTGGTTGCGGCGATCGAATACGCGGTAAAGGTGCTCAAGGTCGGCCATATCGTGATCTGCGGGCATTCCGATTGCGGTGCGATGAAGGCGCTGCAATACCCCGAGCTGGTGCAGGACATGCCGTCGGTGGCGGCGTGGATGAAGCACGCCGACGTGGCGCGCTACGTCGTCGAGCAGAATGGGCCCGATCTGCAGGGGCCTGAAGGCCTGCGCTGCCTCACCGAGGAAAACGTGGTGGGGCAGTTGGAACATCTGCGCACGTTGCCCGCCGTCGCGGCCGCGCTTGCGAGCGGCCAACTGAGCATCCACGGCTGGGTCTATGACATCGCCCATGCGGAGCTGAAGGCGTTCGATGCGCAGCAAGGCTGTTTCGTGGCGATCGAGCCCGGCAAGGGGAGGGTGCCCGAAGCCACGCCGCATGCGCGCTTCTCGATGCCCACTGCGTCGGCTGCGTGAGGAACGTCGCCGTGATACAGCGTTATTTTTCGCAAGGACTGTTCGGGCGTGATCTGCTCGGTTCGGTCGTGGTGTTCCTGGTGGCGTTGCCGCTGTGCATGGGCATCGCCATTGCCTCGGGCATGCCGCCGGCCGCCGGACTGATCACCGGCATCATCGGTGGCGTGGTGGTCGGCGCCATCGCGGGCTCGCCCTTGCAGGTCAGCGGGCCTGCTGCGGGTCTTGCGGTGCTGGTGTTCGAGCTGGTGCGTGAGCACGGTGTCGCTGCGCTCGGCCCCGTCGTGTTGCTGGCGGGCCTGATCCAGATCGCTGCCGGCTTGTGTCGTGCTGGCGTGTGGTTCCGCATGTGCTCGCCAGCCGTCGTTGCCGGCATGTTGTCGGGCATCGGCGTGTTGATCGTGGCTTCCCAGATGCACGTATTGATGGATGCGGTACCCAAGGCGCGTGGCCTCGAGAACTTCGCCGCGTGGCCGGGTGCACTGGTCGATGCCGTGCAGGGCGAGAGTGGAAGCCTGGCCGCGTTGGGCGTAGGCGTAGCCACCATCGTCATCATGCTCGGCTGGGAAAAACTGCGTCCCGCGAAGCTGCGTTTCGTGCCTGGCGCCTTGTTGGCCGTGGTGGCTTTGACGGCCGCAGTGCAGGTGATGAACCTGCCTGTGAAGACGGTGGATGTGCCGTCCAACCTCATGGCGGCGGTGGCCATGCCGAGCTGGAGCGGCCTGGCCGGTTTGCTCGAACCGTCGCTGCTGATCGCGGCACTGACGTTTGCCTTCATCGCGAGTGCAGAAACCTTGTTGTCGGCGGCTGCGGTCGATCGCATGCATGACGGCGCGCGCACGCAATACGACCGCGAACTCACCGCCCAGGGCGTGGGCAACATGCTGTGCGGCCTGCTGGGTGCCTTGCCGATGACCGGCGTGATCGTGCGCAGTGCGGCCAACGTGCAGGCCGGTTCGGCGACGCGCATGGCGACCATCATGCACGGTGCGTGGTTGCTGGTGTTCGCGGCACTGTTGCCATGGCTGATGCGCATGACGCCGGTGGCATGCCTCGCGGGCATCCTCGTCTACACCGGCATCAAGATGGTCAACTTCAGGCAGGTGAAGGTGCTGGCGCAGTACGGCACGGGCACCGCGTGGATCTATGTCGCGACCACGCTCGCCATCGTGGCGACGGATCTGCTCGCCGGCGTACTGGTCGGTTTCGCGCTGTCGCTGTTCCGACTCGCGCTGCATTCGTCGCGGCTCAAGGTGAAGCTGCACCAGCATGACGAACCCGGCAACGCGTCGTTGCGTCTCGAAGGTTCGGCCACGTTCCTGCGTGTGCCGTCAGTGGCCCGCACGCTGGAACGCGTGCCGCCGAATACGCGTCTGCAGCTGGTGGTGGATCGTCTTCATCACGTCGACCAGGCGTGTCTGGAACTGCTGCGCGAATGGGGCCGTAATGCGTCGTCGCGCGGCTGCGAACTGGTCGTGGACTGGCAACAGCTCAACCAGCGCGTCGAAGGCGTGAGAAGGGCCGCATAGGACGCGGCTCGGTAAAGGAACCTGTTCGCGGCCTCCCCCTCTCTCCGCGTGCGAACAGGTTCCAGGGTCCCCGGGCGGGCGCGTCGGTGTAGGTCCGACGCGTCAGTGGGCCCGGGGCAGCATGGACCTGTTCGCGGCTTCCCCCTCCCTCCGCATGTGAACGGGTTCCAAGATCCCCGGGCGGTCGTATCGGTGTAGGTCCGATGCGTCAGCGGGCCCGGGGTGTGTTTTCCGAAAGTGCCTTGTCTTCGCTGGCCAGTTGCGACGTATCCCAGCCGCCGCCGAGTGCGCGGATCAAATCGATGCTGGCCTGCAGGCGACGCGTGCGCACCTGTTCGGCGCTGCGCTCGGCCTGCAGTGCAGCTGTCTGCGCGCTCACCACGTCGAGGTAGTTCACCGCGCCTTCGCGATAGCGGTTCGTGGCGATGGTCTGCGAATCGCGCGCCGAACTGGCGGCATCGTCCTGTTCGTGCGCTTCCTTGCCGAGTTGCTGCAGCAAGGTGAGGTTGTCCTCCACCTGCTGGAACGCGTTCAAGACCACTTGCCGGTACTGGCCCGCCGCCGCATCGAGATTCGCTTGCGCGGCTTGCACGCGCGAGCGGCGCAAGCCACCGTCGAACAGGCTCATCGCGAGGTCGGGGCCGAGCGCCCAGTATTGATTGCCCGCCGTCAGCAGTTCACCGCCGGTGTTCTGCCAGCCGAAGACGGCAGACAAGCCGATGCGCGGAAAGAACGCCGCTCGTGCCACGCCGATCTCCGCATTCGCAGCGAACACGCGCCGCTCGGAAGCGGCGATGTCCGGCCGTCGTTCCAGCAGGGTCGAAGGTACGCCCAGCGGGATGGCGGGTACGGCGATCGGGGTGTCGGTGGTGGCGAGCTTGAAGCTGGATGCCGACTCGCCCACGAGGGTGGCGATGGCATGTTCGGTGAGACCGCGTTGCGCTTCCACTTCGGAAACCTGTGCCATCGCATCGGAGAGCTGCGTCTTGGCGCGGCTGACATCCAGGCCCGAAGCGATGCCGCCCTCAAAGCGCCGTTGCGTCATCTCCAGTCCCTGTCGATAGGCATCCAGCGCATCTTTCAGGATGCGGTCCTGCACGTCATAGCCGCGCAGGCGGATGTAGAGGTCCGCCAGTTGCGCTTCCAGGCTGAGCCTGGCGGAGGCGAGGTCGGCTTCGGCCGCCGTCGCATTGGCTTTGCCCGCAGCCACTTCGTTGCGCACGCGGCCCCACAGGTCCAACTCGTAGGCCGCGCCGAGACCGACCGTCTCCGCGCTGTACTCGTTGGGTTGATTGCTGCCGCGCAAGGGGCGGTTGTCGGACTGGCGGTTGCGCAGGTCGCTGCCGCCCACGCCCAAGTGCGGATAGAGATCCGAACGCGCCTCCCCGACCAGCGCGCGCGACGCGTCGTAACGCGCCAGCGCGACCGCCAGCGAAGGATTGGCCGCATCGAGCTGCCGTTCCAGTCGATCGAGCTCGGGATTGCCATACACCGACCACCACGGCCCGCGTGATGCCGTGTCCGCCGGATGCGCCGGCGACCACATGCCTTCCTGGGTCTGGCCGGCGAATGACGCCGGCAACGCGCCGACGTCCGGTTTCTGGTAGGCCGGCGCCAGCGAACAGGCTGGCAGCACGGCGATCATCGCAAGACAGCCCAGGCGCAGCGGAAATGCACGACGCATGATCGTTACCCCTTCTTCGCGCCGGCTGCTGCGGTGGCCACCATCACCTGGTCGCCCTGCATCAGCGAATCCGGCGGATGGTCGATGATGCGGTCGCCGGGCTTCAGGCCCTGGTCGATCTGCAGGTGATCGCCCAGATCCATGGCGATGTGCACTTTGCGCAGCTCGGCCTTGTTGTCCGCGCCCAGCACGGCCACCTGAGGGCCCTGCGCGCGGAACAGCAGCACGGTGGCCGGCACGGTGATGAGGTGGCTGCCCTTGTCGGTCGGCAGATGCACTTCGGCATAGGCGCCCGGCATCAGCGCGTTCTTGGTGTTGTCCACTTCGAATTGCGCGAGCACGGTGCCGGAGGCCTGGTTCACCGCACCGGCATTGCCGATGAGGTGACCGGTGAACTGCTCGCCCGGATGATCCGGCACGTCCAACTGCACGCTCATGCCCGGCTTGATCGCGCTGGCATAGCCCTGCGGTACCTCCACATACAAGCGCATGCGGCTGGTGTCGGAAACGGTGAACAGGGCGGGGCCGCTGTCGTTGGCGCTGATCAGGTCGCCGATGTCGGTGTGACGGGCTGTGATCGTGCCGGCGAACGGCGCGGTCACACGCTTGAATGCCTCCAGCGCGGCGATGCGGTCCATATCGGCCTGCGCGGCCTGCACGTTGGCTTCCGCCGCCTCGGCTTCGCCGGCCTTCTCATCGGCTTCCTGGCGCGATACCGAGTTGGAGGCGAGCAGGTTCTTCCAGCGCTTGTCGGTCAAGGCGGCAAGACGTGCATTGGCTTTCGCGCGGGCGAGATTGGCCTTGGCCTGTTCGAACTGCTGGTCGAGTTCCGGCGTGTCGATGGTCGCCAGCGTTTGATTCGCGGCGACCTGGCTGCCGATATCGTGGTCCCAGCTCTTGAGGTAGCCACCCACGCGTGCATGGATGGGTGCGCTGATCCAGGCGTCCAGATGACCGGGCAGGCTCATGCCCTCGGCGTTGCCGCCGACATCCGGTGTAATCACCTGCACGCTCGGCAGAACCTGCGCATCGGTCCACTTCACCACGCGGTGGTAGTCGTACGCGCGCACGGAAATGCCCGCGATGGTGGCCAGCACGGCCAGGGCAATGCCTGCGCGCAATGCCTTGGACACATTGGGCGGTTGCCGCGGCGTCGTGGCGGCATGGGCATCATGCGGCATGAACGGTATCTCCAATCAGGGAATCGGGTGACGGCTGCGCCTGCTCACGACCGTGCACGATGCTGAAGATCACCGGCACGAACAGCAGGGTGGCGAAAGTGGCGAACAGCAGGCCGCCGATGACGGCGCGGCCCAGCGGCGAGTTTTGTTCCTGGCTGAGCGCCATCGGCAGCATGCCGATGATCATCGCCAGCGCGGTCATGCAGACCGGACGGAAACGGGTGAAGCCGGCTTCGAGCGCAGCCTTCATGGCGTCGCCATGCTCGGCCAGGCGTTCGCGGCAGAAGCTCACCACCAGGATCGAGTTGGCGGTGGCCACGCCCATGCACATGATGGCGCCGGTCAACGCGGGCACCGACAGGGTGGTGTGCGTGATGAACAGCATCCACACGATGCCGGCCAGCGCCGCGGGCAGGGCGGTGATGATCACGAACGGATCGAGCCACGACTGGAAGTTCACCACGATCAGCAGGTAGATCAGCACGATCGCACCAACCAGGCCGAAGATCAGGCCGCCGAATGCCTCGTTCATCGTGCCGACCTGGCCATGCAACGCAACCACGGTGCCCTTGGGGCGTGTGGCGGCAAAATGGTCAAGCACTTTCTGCACGTCGGCGGAAACGGCGCCGAGATCGCGATCCTGCACGGTGGCGTAGATGTCGTACGCCGGCATGATGTTGTAGTGCGATACCACCGCTGCACTGGGTTCGCGCGTGAAGGTAGCGAGGCCGCCGAGGATCTGGCTCGCGCTCTTGCCGCCGGCCGTGACCGGCAGGCTGGCGAGGTCGGCCATGCTGTCCATGCGGTATTGCGGCGTGGCGGCAACGATCGCGTAGGACACGCCGCTCTTCGGGTTCAACCAGAACGCCGGCGCCACCTGCGAGCTGCCGGCGAGCGAGGCCACCATGCTGTTGGTGACATCGCGCTCGGTCACGCCAAGCTGGTCGGCACGCGTGCGGTTGACCTTGACGTTGAGCTGCGGATAGCTCGAACTCTGCTGCAGGCGTACGTCGGCAATACCCGGCACCTTGCGCAGCTCCTTCATCATCGCCATCGCATACGCTTCGTTGCCTTCGCGATCGCGACCGGTGATGTTGATGTCCAGCGGCGCCGGCGCACCGAAGTTGAGGATCTGCGTGCTCATGTCCGCCGGCAGGAAGGCAAACTGCGTGCCGGGGAATTCGCGTGGCAGCTTTGCACGCAGTTCGCGCACGAAGTCCTCGCTGGGGCCGTGGCCATCCTTCAGCACGATCTGGATGTCGCCGTCCTGCGGACCGATGGTGCCGCTGGCGTTGTAGACCAGGTTCACGCCGCTGAGTGGCAGGCCGATGTTGTCGATCACCGTATCGAGCTGGTCGGGCGGAATCACCTTGCGGATGGCTGCCTCGATATGGTCGAACTCCGCGGCGGTCTCTTCCACGCGCGTACCCATCGGGGCACGCACGTGCAGGGCGATGGAGCCGGCGTCGACTTCGGGGAAAAAGTCTCGGCCCAGGAACGGCACCAGCGCGAACGAGACAAGCACGAAGCTGAGGAAGCCAATGACGAACTTGCGGCGATGGGCCAGCGCGATGCTCAGCGTCGCGTAGTAGAGATCGCGCACGCGGGTGAAGTGGTGCTCGAAGCGCTGCTGCATCGACACCAGGCGCGACATCAGCGTGGACCGGCGGCGCGGCGCCGGCTGGTCGCCTTCGTGGTGGTTGATGTACGGGTCTTCCGGATGGTCACCCTTGCCGTGCTCGGTGTGGTGCGGCTTCAGCAGGTACATCGCCAGCGTCGGCACCAGGGTGCGCGAGAGCAGGAACGAGGAGGCCATGGCGAAGATCACCGACAGCGCCATCGGGCGGAACAGGAAGCCGGCGATGCCGTTGAGCATGAACATCGGCACGAACACGATGCAGATGCACAGCAAGGAGACGAAGGCCGGCGTCACGATCTGCTTGGCGCCATCCATGATGGCGGTATGGACGTCCTTGCCCTGCTCGAGATGCCAGTTGATGTTCTCGATGGTCACCGTGGCGTCGTCCACCAGGATACCCACGGCGAGTGCAAGACCACCCAGCGTCATCACGTTGAGCGTTTGCCCGGACGCAGCCAATAAGGCAATGGCGGACAGGATCGACAGCGGAATCGACACCGCGATGATCACCGTGGAACGCCAGCTGCCGAGGAACACCAGGATCATCACCGAGGTGAGCAGGGCGGCGATGATGCCTTCGCGCGCTACCGAACTGATCGCGGACTTCACGAACACCGACTGGTCAGCCAGCAGCGAGATCTTCAGCGAAGAGGGCTGCGTTTCCTTGATCAGCGGCAGCAGTTTCTTGATACCGGCGACCACGTCCAGCGTCGAGGCATTGCCGTTCTTCAGCGCAGGCATCAGCACGGCGCGCTTGCCGTCAACGCGTACCACATTGTTCTGCGGTGGTGCACCGTCACGCACGTGCGCCACATCGCCAATGGTGATGGTGGCGCCGTTGACGGTCTTCACCGGCAGCGTGTTGAGCTCCTCGATCGCCGTCGGGCTGTTGTTGAGCTGCACGTGGTATTCGTAGGTGCCGATCTTCGCGGTGCCCACCGGGATGATCTGGTTCTGCGCTGACAGCGCATTGCCCACGTCCTGCGCGGACAGCCCCTTGGCGGCGAGCGCCTGCGGGTCAAGATCGAGCGTGATCTGGCGCTGCTTGCCGCCGTACGGCGTGGGGATCGCCACGCCGGGCACCGAGATCAGCGTTGGACGCATGAAGTTCTGGCCGATGTCGCGGATCTTCGACTCGGACAGCTCGTTGCTCGACAGCGCCATCTGCAACACCGGCACGGTCGAGGCGTTGTAGTTGAGGATCAGCGGCGGCGTGATGCCCGGCGGCATCTGCTTCACCACCGTCTGCGAGATCGAGGTGACCTGCGCGGTCGCGGTGCGGATGTCCACGCCGGGCTGGAAGAAGATCTTCACGATGCCCACGCCCGGCAGCGACTGCGACTCCATGTGCTCGATGTCGTTGACCGAGGTGGTGATCTGGCGTTCGTAGTAGTAGATGACGCGGCCGGACATCTGGTCGGGCGGCAGGCCGTTGTAGGTCCACACCACGCTGATCACCGGGATGCCGATGTTCGGGAAGATGTCGGTGGGTGTGCGCACGGCCGCCAACGGGCCGGCGATGAGAATGACGATCGCCAGCACGATGAAGGTGAGCGGTCGCGACAGGGCGATTCGGACTAGACCAAGCATGGAGATTCCAGCGGAACGTGGGCGCGCGGTTGGCGCCGGGAAGGCGGCGCCGTTACAGGGAGGTCACGGCGAGGACAGCTGGGCGCGAGGTGGTCCGGAGGCGCGGGAACGCGGAAGCAAGGGCATGTCATGGCTCGGTGCAGGCGCGGGGCCCGATGAGCCCATGATCGCAACGCAATCTTGTGGAAACCTTTTGGGTGGCTGAAAGGCGCTGTCGCGGTGCCGGGCGAGACCGGACGCGTTCATGCGCGGCCGGTTACGCCGGCTGGCAGGCCATGCGGATGCGCACCAGCAAGCCTCGTCCCAGCGGCGATTCCAGCAGCTCGACGGAAGCCTCGTGCAGCTCGATGGCTCGCTGCACGATGTTCAATCCCAGCCCGTAGCCGCGCGTGGCGCTTTCCTCCTCGCGGTGGAAGCGCTGGAACACGGCTTGGCGGCGCCCCTCCGGAATACCGGGGCCGTTGTCCCAGATATCGATGACAGCGTCGTGACCGTCGCGATGGATGGCCACCTCCACCTGGCCGCCGGCCTCGGTGTAGCGCAGCGCGTTTTCGATCAGGTTGCGGAACATGGCGGTAAGCGCCACTTCGTGGCCGCGCACGACCACCGGCCCGTCGTCATGGCTCAGGCTGGCAGAGATGTCCTTCTCGGCGATCAGCGGCGCCAGTTCCTCGATGACCTCGGTGGCTATGCGAACCAGGTCCAGCTCCGTGCGCTGCTGCGAGGCTGCGCCGGCTTCGAGCCGTGCCATCGCGAGGATCTGTTCAACGCGCCGTCCGAGTCGCGCCATGCTCTGCTGCGCGTTGCGCACGGTGAATTCCACCTCGGTGGGATCGTCCGAGATCATGGCGCTTTCCAGATGGATCATGGTCGCCGCCAGCGGCGTGCGCAGTTCATGCGCGACATCGGTGGCGAAGCGGTGCTCGCGCTCCAGGGCATCCTCCAGGCGTTCCAGCTGCTGGTTGAGCGCGACGATCAGCGGCTTGATCTCCTGTGGCGCGACGTCGGCGGGCATCGGCTTGCGGCTGCCCGGCGTACGCCGGTCCAGCACTTCAGTGAGCACCGCGACGGGGCGCAGGCCGCGCTTCACCGCCAGGCTCACCAGCAGGGCGAGCAAGGGCAGGCCGATCAGCAGCGGCAGGGTGTGTTCAATCACCAATCCGCGCGCGATGTCCTGGCGGTTGTCCGAACGTTCACCGATGCGGATCACCAGGTTGGCGCGGTTCTGCAGGGTGAAGGTGCGCCACAGGCGGCCTTCGTGGCGAATGTCGCGGAAGCCGCGTTCGTCGACCGAGGGCGGGGGCAGGTCGGAAAGGTTCGAGGTCGCGGCAATCAGTTCGCCGCGAGGATCGTAGGCCTGGAAGCCCACTTCCGGCTCGTAGTTGCGCGGATGCACCGACACCACGACGCCGTGGTGTTTTGTTTCATCCTGCTTGATGCCAGGCAGCGCGGCATCGCGTTGCGGTAGCTCACCGTGCGCGATGAGCGTGCCCAGCGTGCGGCCGGCCTGTGCGAGGCGGCCATCCAGCAGCTCGTTCATCTCGCGCAGTTCGCGGCGGTAGCTGATCCAGCCGAGCGGAATCAGCACGACGACCATCACCGCGATGATCAGCCACGTAAGGCGCGTGCGGAGACTGGCGGGATGGGCGTTCGTCCTCATTTGGGTTCGCGCGGAATCATGTAGCCAATGCCGCGCACCGTATGGATCACCTCGGTGCTGAGCTTGCGACGCAGCCAGTGCACCTGCACTTCGATGGCGTTGCGCTCGACGATGGTGTCCAGCCCATAGACGGAATTCTCCAGCGTCTCGCGGCGCACGATGCGGCCGGCGCGTTCCATCAAGACGCGGAGCAGGGCGAACTCGCGGCGGGTGAGGCTCACCAGCTCGCCGCGGAATTCCACCTCGGCCGTGGCGAGGTTGAGCCGCAGTCCGCCGACTTCGACCAGATTGTCGGCAAGGCCTTGCGTGCGACGGGTCAGCGAGCGTATGCGCGCTGACAGTTCGCCCAGGTGGAACGGCTTGACCAGATAGTCGTCGGCGCCCAGGTCCAGGCCCCGGATGCGTGTTTCCAGCGCATCGCGCGCGGTCATCACCAGCACCGGCGTCTTCACGCCCGCGCGTCGCGCCTGCGCGAGTACTTCGAGACCGTCCTTGCCGGGCAGCCCCAGGTCCAGCAGCACCAGGTCGACCGGCGTGCCGCGCAGTGCCTCGCTGGCTTCGCGGCCGTCACGCAGCCAGGTGACCGCGTACGACTGGTGCTCCAGCGCATGCTTGATGGCGCCGCCCAGTTCGGCATCGTCCTCGACCAGCAAAATGTGCATGCACAAGCACCCGTATCGACGTCGGGAAAACGTGGCCCATGCCACCGTCCGCCGCCATGATCCCCAGACTTCCTTTTGTGGATCTTTTGCCGCCGGCAGTGGACACGTTGGCCGCTGGGATGCGCGCCGTCAATCGATTCGGGTGTTCACAGTACCTGACGACGGGCCGTGGCCCGCCGTCAGTTCCCTGCGATGGCGCCCAATGGACGCCGGAGAACCGTGGTTCAGGGCCCCTTCGCCAGTGCCGCGGCGACGATGGCCTGCTTGAGCTGGGCTTCATTCAGGGCGACGCCCTGGGATTGGTCGATGGCCACGGCCTTGATGGTCTGGGGCTGCAGCATCAGGTGACGTTCGCGTTCCCAGCCATTGGCCTGCTGCTGGGCACGGGCGAAGTCTTCGGGGGTATGGCCGACGAAACCGATCACGGCATAGCCGTTGAGGTCGACGGTGTAGGTTTCAACGGCGGCGCTGGCGGTACCAGTGAAGACAAGTCCTAGCGCGATGACGGCGGGGAGAATCAAGCGCTTCATGATGGCCTCCTGACGGGATGCGAGGTTCCGGGGGAGGCTTCAACATAGGCTCGCACCGCTCGGCAAGCTTGATGGAGTTGCGCGAAACGCTGATGAAAACATGAGGCTTAGGCGCGCAAAGCGCGTTCTATATGCCACTCGTCATGCTTTTTCGTCGTCGACGGTCTTGTGCTTGTAACGACACAGGTCGCGGATGACACAACGCGGGCAATCAGGCTTGCGCGCCTTGCACACGTAACGGCCGTGCAGGATCAACCAGTGGTGAGCGTCCTGCTTGAACTGCACCGGCACTACCTTCTCGAGTTTGTCTTCCACCGCGCGCACGTCTTTGCCCGGCGCGAGACCGGTGCGATTGGCGACGCGGAAAATATGCGTGTCGACCGCGATGGTCGGATGGCCAAACGCGGTGTTGAGCACGACATTGGCGGTCTTGCGTCCCACACCCGGCAGAGCCTCCAGCGCCTCGCGTGTGTCGGGCACTTCGCCGCCGTATTGCTCGACCAGGATGCGGCACAGCGCGATCACGTTCTTGGCCTTGGCGTTGAACAGGCCGATGGTGCTGATGTACGGCTTGAGCTTCTCCTCGCCGAGGTCGAGGATGGCCTGCGCGGTATTAGCAACCGGATAAAGTTTTTTTGTCGCCTTGTTCACGCCCACGTCGGTGGCTTGCGCCGACAACACCACCGCCACCAGCAGCTCGAACGGCGTGGTGTAGTTGAGTTCCGTGGTGGGATGCGGATCGAGTTCGCGCAGGCGAGTGAACAGCTCGACGACATCGGCCTTCTTCACGAGGGCTTTCCTTGTTTCGCGCGGGCACGCGCAAGCGCGGCAAGTACGGGGTTGGTTTGCGTGGCGGTGCCCACCTCGGCCTTGCGCGCCGCCAGTTCCGCCTCGCGCCGAGACTCCTCACGCGCAAGCCGTGCCTCGCGGCGCTGGAAGTGGGCGCGTGCGGCATCGGCGTGGATGGGATCCTCCACCTGCGCGAACGGCATCGGCTCGAGCACGATGCAATCCACCGGGCAGGCCGGCACGCAGAGCTCGCAGCCAGTGCAGTCGTCGGCTATCACCGTATGCATCAGCTTCGCCGCGCCGACGATCGCATCAACCGGACAGGCCTGGATGCACTTGGTGCAGCCGATGCAGTCCGCTTCCACGATGCGCGCCAGCGTGCGCGGCTTCTCGACACCGTGTTCCTGATCGAGCGGCAGTACAGATACGTCCAGCAGTTCAGCGAGACGCGCGATGCCTGCCGCGCCACCTGGCGGACACCGGTTGATGGGCGCCTCACCGCGCGCCATCGCCTCCGCATAAGGGCGACAGCCATGGAAGCCGCATTGTTCGCATTGCGTCTGCGGCAGCAGGGCGTCGATGCGATCGGCAAGCGTCATAAGATCAGCGGACGGTCGCGCCCGGCTTGGCTCCCTGGTCGGCATCCAGCAGGAACAGATCGCTGCCGCCGTCACCGGCGGACAGGATCATGCCCTCGGACAGGCCGAAACGCATCTTGCGCGGCGCCAGGTTGGCGATGAACACCACGTTGCGGCCCACCAGCTTTTCCGGTTCGCCATAGGCGGCGCGGATGCCGGAGAAGATCTGGCGCGTGCCCAGCGGACCCGCGTCGAGTTCGAAGCGCAGCAGCTTGTCCGAACCGTCCACGAATTCGCAGGCGGTGACCTTGCCCACGCGCAGGTCAAGCTTGGCGAAATCGTCGATGCCGATCACGGCGGGGCCGTCGGTGGTGGCGGTCGGGGTGGTGCTGGCTTCGCTCATGGGCTTGCTGGTGTCCTTGGCTTTCTTCGGCGTGGGCTTGGGCTTGTCGGCGGGCGCGAGGGAGTCCTTGGACATCTCCACCATCGCCACGACATGCTTGGGATCGATGCGTCCGAGCAGCGGCTCGAACACATTGACGGTGTGGTTGTGCAGCTCGGCGCGCGCGTCGTCGAAACCGTTGATCGGCGCGGCGAGGAAACGCTCGGCCGCCTCGACGGTGCCCGGCAACACGGGCTTGAGCAGGCCGGCGAGCAGGCGGAACGCGGCCAGTGCGAACGAGCACACCTGGTGCAGTTCGTCGCGGCGCGATTCGTCCTTGGCGATGGCCCACGGCGCCTTGGCGGCGATGTAGCCATTGACCATGTCGGCCATGGTGACGAAGCGGCGCGTGACCTCGGCGAACTCGCCGCTGTTGTACAGCGCGGGCACGTCGCCATAGAGCGAAAGGAGCTCGCGCCACAGCTCCTGCTCTTCATGGCTGAAGGCGGGCGCGAGGCGTCCGTCGAAATACTTCTGCACGAAGCCGGCGGTGCGGCTGGCGATGTTCACCCACTTGCCGACGAGATGCGAATTCACGCGCTCCTCGAAGGCCTTGAGGTCCAGATCGACGTCCACCGGCGTGTCGCTCAGCATGCTGGCGAAGTAGTAGCGCAGGAACTCCGGATGCAGGCCAGCATCGAGATAGGTGCGCGCCTGGATGAAGGTGCCGCGCGACTTGGACATCTTCGCGCCATTCACCGTCAGGTAACCGTTGACGTGCAGCGCGGTGGGCGTGCGGAAGTTCGCGCCGTGCAGCATGGCCGGCCAGAACAAGCCATGGAAATTGATGATGTCCTTGCCGATGAAGTGGTGCAGTTCGGCATGGCTGTCGGGCGCTAGGAAGTCCTCGAACTTGAGATCGGTGCGGTCGCATAGTGCCTTGAAGCTGGCGAGGTAACCCACCGGCGCGTCCAGCCACACGTAGAAGAACTTGCCCGGCGCATCGGGGATCGGGAACCCGAAGTAGGGCGCATCACGCGAGATGTCCCAATCCTTCAGGCCGCCATCGAGCCATTCGCGCAGCTTCGCCACCACGCCGCTGTTGGCGACAGGCCGGCCGTCGGTGAGCTTGCCGGCGAACCAGTCGCGCAGCAGCGGCTCGAATTTGCCGAGTTCGAAGAAGTAGTGCTCCGAATCGCGCAGCACCGGCGTGGCGCCCGACATCACCGAATACGGGTTGACCAGATCGGTCGGCGCATAGGTGGCGCCGCAGTTCTCGCAGTTGTCGCCGTACTGGTCGGCCGTGCCGCAATTGGGGCAGGTGCCCTTGATGTAGCGGTCTGGCAGGAACATCTGCTTTTCGGGGTCGAACAGCTGCTGGATATCGCGGCGTGCGATGTAGCCGCCATCGCGCAGGCGCGTGTAGATCAGCGAGGCAAGTGCGCGGTTCTCTTCCGAGTGCGTCGTGTGATAGTGGTCGAAGGCCACGTTGAAGGCGGCGAAATCCGCCTCGTGGCCCACACGGATGCCTTCGATGTACGTCTCCGGGGAGAGGCCCGCCTTTTCGGCGGCCAGCATGATCGGCGTGCCGTGCGCGTCATCGGCGCAGACGTAGATCGTCTCGTTGCCCTGCATCCGCTGCGCCCGCACCCAGATATCGGCCTGGATGTAGCCCACCAGGTGACCCAGGTGCAGCGGGCCATTGGCATAGGGCAGGGCGTTGGTGACGAGTAGGCGACGGCTCATGGGCGGTAGCGGCTGCGAGGGGGTTGTGCATTATGGCATGGTGTCCCTGGGAAACCGCGTCGCTGGCGCTGCCGAGCCGATCACGTCCGTTTGGACGTCCGCTGCCATGCCACGATGCACGCCGCGACGATGGCCGTCGGCACCCACACCCAGCAAAACTCCGACACCAGCACCTGCCATCCCCTCTCGCTCAAGAAGCGTGCGCCGATCGGCGACACCGCGATGGGATGAAGCGGTGCAAACCAGCGCGTATTGCTGAAGGGCCACCACAGTGCCACGCCAAGGCCGCCATCGGTGCAGGCATCGAGCAACGGATGCGAGAGCGCCGCCCATCCAACGAAAACGGCGCTACGCCATGGCGTGCTTTCCCATCGCTGGAGCCCAATGAAGGCAGCGAGGCCAAGCAACAACGCGAAGGCAATCGAATGTGTCGCGCCGCGATGGCCGAAGTTGTCGGCGTAAGCGACATGCAGCTTGAACGCGAGCACATCGGCATCGGGCAACATCGCTGCGATGGCGCCGGCGGCGAGCAGTCGGCGACTGATGACGCGGCGGCCCGCCGCGGCACCAAGTGTCAGCGGGACAACAGCGTGGGTGAGGATCGTGGGCATGTGCGCTATTCCCTGCGTGGCCTTGGTCTCAGCATCCTTGGCGGATAGGGCGCCAGGAAGGCGAGGGGCGGGCAAAGGGCGGTGCACGGTTGTCATGGTGTTGCACGTTTTTGCACGATTGGGTACCTTGGAGGCGTTCTCTCTTCCCAGAGCCTGTTGTGAAAGCGATCCCCGATCCTGTCCGTGGCCTGCCCGAGGCCCGTTCGCTGGCCGCCGCGCGGCGAGCGACGCGTGTGATCTTCCTCGTATCCGGCATCGGCATGTCGGCGTGGGCGCCCATGGTTCCCTATGCCAAGGCGCGGCTTGGCCTGGATGACGCGCAACTGGGTCTGGCGCTGCTGGTGTTCGGCGGTGGTTCGATGTTGTCGATGCCCTTCGTGGGCTGGCTCGCGCACAAGCTGGGCAATCGCACGCTCATCGTCGCTTCGGGTCTGTTGATGTGCCTCGCGCTGCCTGCGCTGGCCTTGGCGTCGAGCATCGCGATGCTGGTTACCGCGCTGTTCTATTTCGGCGTGATGCTCGGCGCGGTCGATGTGGCGATGAATGCGCACGCCGTCGACGTGGAGCGGCTGGATGGCGGCCGCTTGATGTCGGGTTTCCATGGACTCTTCAGTGTCGGCGGCCTCACGGGCGCTGCCGTGGTAAGCGGTCTGCTTGCCGTGGGATTGCCCTTGCCGATCGCGGCGACGCTCATCGCGGTGGTGTTGTTGTCGCTGGTGCTGTGGCTGCGCCGCGATCTGCTCGACAATGCGCCGCTGGCGACCGAAACGGAAAAAAACACCTTCGGCATGCCGCACGCACTGGCGTGGCTGCTTGGCCTGATGTGCTTCGCCAGCTTCCTCGCCGAGGGCGCGATGCTCGACTGGAGCGCGGTATTCCTGCGCGATTTCCGCGGGTTCGCCGCAGCTTCCGCCGGCTTCGGCTACGCATGTTTCTCCGTGGCCATGGCTCTGGGTCGCCTCACCGGCGATCGGCTGATCGCGCGTTTCGGGCCGGTGTGGGCCGTGCGTACGGGCGCCGCGCTGGCGGTAGCAGGATTCCTGGTAGTGGCATGGGCGCCCGGCGCGTTCGCTGCGCTCGGCGGCTTCGTACTGATTGGCCTGGGTGCTTCCAACATCGTGCCGGTGATGTTCAGTGCCGCCGGCCGCTTGCCCGGCACGCCGCCGGCCATCGCGATTGCCACGGCGACCACGTTGGGGTACGCGGGCCTGCTGAGCGGTCCGGCCTTGATCGGTTTCGTGGCGCATGCGAGCAGCTTGCCGGTGGCGTTTGCCGCCGTGGCGGGGCTGCTGGTGCTGGTGGGGCTTTCGGCGAGGATCGTGCAGCGATGAGCAAGCCTGTCGACACCGTGGTCTTCGACCTCGGCAACGTGTTGATTGCGTGGGATCCGCGTCGGCTCTATCGGCAGCTGATCGATGACGAGGAGCACATGGACTGGTTCCTGCGCGAGGTCTGCAACAGCGCATGGAACGAGCAACAGGATGCGGGGCGCCCCTGGTCCGAGGCGACGGCCTTGCTGCGTGGTCGTTACCCCGAGCATGCGGATCTGATCGACGCTTATCACCTGCGCTGGGAAGAAACGCTGGTCGGGCCTATCGAAGGCACCGTGGCGCTGTTGGCCGAACTGAAGGCACGCGATGTGCGCCTGCTCGCGCTCACCAACTGGTCGCAGGAGATGTTTCCGATCGCCCGGGAGCGTTTTCCGTTCCTGCAATGGTTCGAAGGCATCGTGGTGTCGGGCGAGGAGCGGCTGATCAAGCCCGATCCGCGCATCTACCAATGCCTGCTCGAACGCTATGCGGTGGATCCGGCACGTGCGCTCTACATCGACGACTCCCAGCGCAACGTGACCGCGGCGGAAGCGCTGGGCATGCAGGGCTGGTGGTTCCACGAGCCGGATGGCCTGCGTGCGCGACTGCGCGAACTGCATCTGCTTGGTTCCGACGAAGGCGGGACAGGCCATGGCTAAGCCTGCGCCAGATAGCGGTGCGCTTCCGCAGGAACGGCAGCAGCGCATCCTGGCGAAGTTGCGCAATGACGGGCGCGTGGTGGCGGCGGAACTCGCCGCCGCGTTCGATGTGTCGGAAGATTCCATCCGCCGCGACCTGCGCGAGCTGGCGGCGCTGGGTTTGTGCAAACGCGTTTACGGTGGCGCACTGTTGCCTACGGCCACGCCGTCGCCGCTGAAGCAGCGTCGCAACGAACATTCGGCACGCAAGCTGGCATTGGCGCGCAAGGCGGCAGCGCTCGTGCGGCCCGGCCAGACCTTGCTGATCGACGCCGGCACCACCAATGTGGCGATTGCTTCCGTACTGCCGAACGACGCACGGCTTACCGTCATCACCAATGCACCGCACATCGCGCAGCTGCTGCTGGATCGCGAAGGCTTCGACGTACTGCTGATCGGTGGGCGCATCGACGCCAGCATCGGCGGCACCATCGGTGCGCAGGCGGTGGAGCAGGTGCGTCGGGTACGAGCGGACCTCTGCTTTCCGGGCGCGTGCGCCATCGATGCGGCGCACGGCCTGTGGGGTTTCGATAGCGAAGAGGCGCTGTTCAAGCGCGCGATGATCGAAGCCAGCGACGAGACGGTGGTGGTTGCCACGGACGACAAGCTCGGCGCGGTCGCCACGCATCAGGTAGCGGAGCTGTCACGGGTACAGCACCTGGTGGTGGAGCACTCGGCGGATCGGGCCGCGCGTGCGGCGTTCACGGCGCGTGGCGTGGCGGTGCATCGCGCGGATTCGGCCTGAGCCGCATCGCCGTTGTGGGAGCGCACCCTGTGCGCGACAGACCCACATGGCGGTGATTTGCAGGTCGCTGTCGCGCACAGGGTGCGCTCCCACAGATGAGATTGGGGTTTTTCGCTAGATTGCCCCCTCACCATCGTAAAGGTGGCAAGGCCCCAACCCTCTCTCCCACGGGACTAGCTTCGCGTCGCCCAACGGGGAGAGGGAGTAAATCGTGGTCACTCCTGCCGCTGCCACTCCTGGCTGCGACCCAGCAGCGAGAAGCCGATGTAGCCACGCACGGTGAGCTTGCTGCCGTCGGCGCTGGGCTGCAGCTTCACCTTGTAGACCTTGCCGGTCTTGGGGTCGAGGATCTTGCCGCCGTCCCACACGTCGCCGTCCTTGTGCACGCCCCACATGATGTTCATGCCTTCGATCGGCTTGTCCTTGCGCTCGCCGTCGCAGTTCTTGCAGATGGGGTGCGGGCCATCTTCGGACTGCAGCACTTCCAGCACGGTCGCCTTGAGCTCGCCGCTCTCGTCGGTGATCTTCACGATGGACTTGGGCTTGCCGGTCTCATCGTCGATGGTCTTCCAGGTGCCGACCGGGGTGGTCTCGGCGGCGAACACCGATCCGGCGCCCAGGAGCAGGGCGGTGACGACGGCGGCGCGAAGCAATGACTTCATGGGTGATCCTCCCGTACGAAAGCGTATGTTTGGAGCCTGACCGAGGTCAGGCGGGAGCGTCAAGTTGCATTGCGAAAGCGTCGCAGCGGGTCGGGCAGGGGGCTGCGGCTGGCATAATGGGTGATCCCCATGACAGTCCACGATTCGATATGACGCAGGCAAGCGAAGCCCTGGTCCGCCACCTTCTAGGCGAGCTGGTCGACCCCCACACCGGCGCACCGCTGGCCGACGCCGTGCGCGCCATCGGCGTGGACGGTGATCGGGTTTCGGTGGATATCCAGCTGGGCTACCCCGCCAACGGGGCCATCGCCGCGCTGACGGCTCGCGTCAAGGAGGCCCTGGAGGCCGACCCCGCGATTGCCTCGGCCGCTGTTTCCATCGGCACGCGCATCCACTCGCACAAAGTACAGGGCACGCTGGGCCCGCAGCCGGGCGTGAAGAACATCATCGTGGTGGCCTCGGGCAAGGGTGGCGTGGGCAAGTCCACCGTGTCGGCCAATCTCGCGCTTGCGCTGGCCGCAGAAGGCGCCAAGGTGGGCGTGCTCGATGCCGACATCTATGGGCCCAGCCAGCCGCGCATGCTCGGCATCAGCGGCAAGCCGCAATCGCCGGACGGCAAGACCATCATCCCGATGGAAGCGCACGGGCTGCAGGCCATGTCGATCGGTTTCCTGATCGACGAAGAAACACCCATGATCTGGCGCGGCCCGATGGTCACCCAAGCCATGATGCAGCTGCTCAACGACAGCCGCTGGGAGCAGCTCGATTACCTCATCATCGACCTGCCGCCGGGCACCGGCGACATCCAGCTCACGCTGGCGCAGAAGGTGCCGGTGTCGGGCGCCGTGATCGTCACCACGCCGCAGGACATCGCGCTGCTGGACGCACGCAAGGCGCTGAAGATGTTCGAGAAGGTCGAGGTGCCGGTGCTGGGCGTGATCGAGAACATGGCCACGCACGTGTGCTCGAACTGCGGCCATGAGGAACACATCTTCGGCGAAGGCGGCGGCCAGCGCATGGCCGAGCAGTACGGCGTGGCCTATCTCGGCTCGCTGCCGCTGGACATCCGCATTCGCGAGCAGGCCGACGGCGGCACGCCCACCGTGGTCGCGATGCCCGATTCAGACCTGGCCGCGCGCTACCGCGAGATCGCCCGCAACGCCGCCGGCCGGCTCTCGCGCCAGCCGCGCAACAAGTCGCTGGGTCTGGGCAAGATCATGGTGCAGGGCACTCCGTGAGTCCGGATGCCGGACGGGAGACGCCACTGCGTGTGCTGTGCCTGTCCGGCAGCCTGCGTCGCCGGTCCGGCAACACGGCATTGCTGCAAGCCGCAGCGCGTCTCGCGCCCGTGGAACTTCACCTGACCGTCTACGACGGACTGTCGAGCCTGCCGCTGTTCAATCCCGACGATGAAATGGAGGCGCTGCCAGCCAGCGCCGCCGCCTTGCGACGGTTCGTCGGCGAGAGCGATGCCTTGCTGATCGCCTGCCCGGAATACGCACACGGTGTCCCCGGTCCCTTCAAGAACCTGCTGGACTGGCTGGTGGGCAGCCTGGAGTTTCCCGACAAGCCGGTGGTGCTGTGGAACGCCTCGGCGCGCGGTTCGCACCATGCGCAGGACGCCTTGCGCGAGATCCTGCGCACCATGTCCGCCCGGCTGCTGGAGTCGCCATCGGTGACGGTTCCCTTGTCGGGTGCGGGCTGCGAGGAGGGCGACGTGCTCGCCGACCCGTCGCAGGTCGCGCTGGTACGCGGTTCCCTGGGCGTGCTGGCCCGTGAACTGGCCCGGGCGACTGGCAGGTGAACCCGGGTTTCCGCTATTTTCCCGGTCTTTACGCCCAACGGCGCGACTGACAACCCCTTCGGGAGTCCGAGTGAGCATCAAATCCGACAAGTGGATCCGCCGCATGGCAGAACAGCACGGCATGATCGAGCCGTTCGAGCCGGGCCAGATCAAGACGCGCGACAACACCAGGCTGGTGTCGTACGGCACGTCGAGCTACGGCTACGACGTGCGCTGCGCGCGCGAGTTCAAGATCTTTACCAACATCAACTCGACCATTGTCGATCCGAAGGCATTCGATCCGACCAGCTTCGTCGACGTCGAGGCGGACGTGTGCATCATTCCGCCCAACTCGTTTGCGCTCGCGCGCACGGTCGAGTACTTCCGCATTCCGCGCAAGGTGCTGACCATCTGCCTGGGCAAGAGCACCTATGCGCGCTGCGGCATCATCGTCAACGTGACCCCGCTCGAGCCCGAGTGGGAAGGCCACGTGACGCTGGAGTTCTCCAACACCACGCCGCTGCCGGCCAAGATCTACGCCAACGAAGGCGTCGCGCAGATGCTGTTCCTCGAGTCCGACGAGGAGTGCGAGACCAGCTACAAGGACCGTGGCGGCAAGTACCAGGGCCAGCAGGGCGTGACCCTGCCGCGCACCTGAGACGGGCCCGAGGCGCACCTGAACGGCTGCCGGGCCGACCCGGCGCGGCGGCCCGGCGCGGCGCTACACTTTCGACGTTCACACCGATGCATTGCAGGAGATTCCGCATGACCCGTTTTCCCACGCTGCTGAGCCGCGCGGCCGCAGCCATCCTGCTGGGCAGCATGCTGGTGCTGGCCGGCTGCCATCGTGGCGGCACCAAGGACGAAGTGCGTACGGCGGACATGAAGAGCCAGTTCGACGCAACGATCCAGGCCTACAAGAACGGCCAGTTCATCGTCGACGGTGCCGTGCTTTCGGCGCTGGATACGGGCAGCCACTTCGCCTACCTCAAGGACCAGGGCAAGCTGCCCAAGACGGTGCTGGTCGAACCCAGCGACGACTCCAAGGTCCGCAAGCAGCACCTGCAGTACATGGCGCGCCTGCAGCTCGACTACGGCTTTACCGTTTACTACGACGATGGCGGCACGCTGAAGAAGATCAGCGTGGTGGATACCAAGGCGCGCGACCTGGAAGATTACAAGGCGCCGGTGAAGGCCTCGGAACCGCCGCCGCAGAAGCATTGATCGATGGTTGATTGAAGAAAAAGCCCGCGATGTTCGCGGGCTTTTTTTGTGGGGATTTCGCGAAGGGCGGTCGCGCACTGGGTGCGCTCCTACAAAGAGCAGGTGGCTCCGCGCTTTTGTAGGAGCGCACCCAGTGCGCGACCTGCCCTCAACTCGCCAATGCGGCGCGCAGTTTTTCGATCACCGCCACCAGCGCACCTTCCCCATAAGGCTCCGTCCGCCCGCTGCCCCACACGGGTCCCGGCCAGGCGGCATCGCCTTCGCGGCGACCGACGACATGCACATGCAGCTGCCGCACGATGTTGCCGAGAGCGCCGAGGTTGAGCTTGTCGAAGGGCGATAGCGTGCGCAGTGCCTGCGCGGCGAGATTCACTTCCTGCCACAACGCGGCTTGCGCTTCGGGCGGAAGATCGCAGATCTCGACGAGTCCGTCCTGGCGAGGCACGAGCACCAGCCAGGGGAATCGCGCGTCGTTCATCAGCAGCACGTCGCACAGTGCGAGTGATGTCACGCGCCGCGTGTCGTTGGCCAGGCGCGGGTCCAGCGCGAATTCGCTCATGCGCCTTGCGCCAGGTGCTTGTCGAAGAAGCCGAGCGTGCGCGCATAGGCCAGCTTTGCGCTGGCTTCGTCGTATTGCAGTCCCACGTCGCGATTGAAGGCGTGCTCGGCGGGATAGGTGAACACTTCCATCTGGGGAAGCATGTCGCGGTGCTTCTGCACCATCTCAGGCGGAATGCTCTTGTCCTTTTCGCCAAAGTGGAACATCACCGGCGCCCTGGGTTTTTCGCCGAGAAACGGCACATTTCGCGCGCCGTAGTAGCTCACCGACGGCAAGCCCAGGCGCATGGCCGCCAGCATCGCCACCGTGCCGCCCCAGCAGTAGCCGACCGTACCGATGCGTCCCGCGGATGAGATGGCTTCGGCCGCGCTCGCCACGTCTTCCACGGCGCGGTCCAGGCCGAGCTCGGTCACCAGCGCCTTGCCGCGCGCATAGCCTTCCTCATTGTAACCCAGCTCCACGCCACTCTCCAGATGATCGAAGAAGCAGGGCGCGATGGCCGTATAGCCCTCCTTCGCGAACCCGTCAGCCACGTGACGGATGTGTTCGTTGACGCCGAAGATCTCCTGGATCACCACGATGCCACCCTTGGACTTGCCTGAGGGTTTGGCCAGGTACGCGCCGATGCATTGCATGCGCGTGGTGTTGAGGTTGATGTTCTGGCCCATGGCGATGCTCCCTCGATGGCAAGAGAAGCATTGTAGTCGTTCAGGGATTGGGACCGACCTGGGCTATAATGGTCCGTTTTCCGCATAGTTACGGTTGCTCCTCCATGTCGCAGGCCTCGCCCAAAGTCGGTTTCGTCAGCCTCGGTTGCCCCAAGGCGCTGGTCGATTCCGAACGCATCCTCACCCAGCTGAAGGTTGAGGGTTACGAGATCGTGCCCAGCTATGGCGCGGCAGACGCCGTGGTCGTCAACACCTGCGGCTTCATCGATGCGGCCGTGCAGGAATCGCTGGATGCGATCGGCGAAGCGCTGCACGAGAATGGCAAGGTGATCGTCACCGGCTGCCTGGGCAAGCGTTCGGAACTGATCCGCGAAGCCTATCCGGACGTGCTTGCCATCACCGGCCCGCAGGACTACGCCAGCGTGATGACCGCCGTGCATTCGGCGCTGCCGCCCAAGCGCAACCCGCTGCTGGACATCATCCCGGACACCGGCATCAAGCTGACGCCGAAGCACTACGCGTACCTGAAAATTTCCGAAGGCTGCAACCATCGCTGCAGCTTCTGCATCATCCCGTCGATGCGTGGCGACCTCGTCTCGCGTCCGGTCGATGAAGTGCTGGTGGAAGCCGAGCGCCTGGTGAAGGGCGGCGTGAAGGAACTGCTGGTGATCTCGCAGGACACCAGTGCCTACGGCGTCGACGTGAAGTACGCCGAACGCCAGTGGCGCGACAAGAGCTACCGCACGCGCATGACGGAACTGTGCGAAGGCCTTTCCGAACTCGGCGTGTGGACGCGACTGCACTACGTCTATCCGTACCCGCACGTGGACGAGGTGATGCCGTTGATGGCGGAGGGCAAGATCCTTCCGTACCTCGACATCCCGTTCCAGCACGCCAGCCCGCGCATCCTCAAGCTGATGAAGCGCCCGGGCAACATCGACAAGACGCTCGAGCGCATCCGCAACTGGCGCAAGGTCGTACCCGATCTCACCATCCGCAGCACCTTCATCGTCGGCTTCCCCGGCGAGACGGATGCGGAGTTCGAAGAGCTGCTCGATTTCCTGCGCGAGGCAGAACTCGATCGCGTCGGCGCGTTCGCCTACTCGCCGGTGGATGGCGCCAAGGCCAACGAGCTGCCGGGTGCCGTGTCCGAGGAATTGAAGGAAGACCGCCTGGAGCGGTTCATGGCGGTGCAGGCGGAGATCTCCGCCGCCAAGCTGCAGCGCAAGATCGGCCGCACGCTGAAGGTGCTGGTCGACGAAGCGGGCGCCAACGGTGCCGTCGCGCGTTCCGCATCCGATGCGCCGGAAATCGATGGCGTGGTGCATATCGCCAACGGCCAGCAGCTGAAGCCGGGCCAGTTCGTCGATGTCGTGGTGGAAGACGCCGACGAGCACGACCTGCACGCGCGTCTCGCCGGCTGATCGCGGCGGCGTGGCGCCATGCGTTATGTGGCGCCCGCGCGCGGCACGATCGATCCTGAGGTTTTCGTTCGCCCGCCGTTGAGCGAATGGCAGGCTTACAACTCGTGGTTGCGCGGAGATGCGTGGCCGGGCATCGATGCCTTGAATGCGGCGCGGCCCGCGACGATGCGCGAACGTTTCGTCGCGCAGACGCCAGCCTTGCTCGAAGACGGCCTGCACTACGAGCAGCGCATCGCCGAACGTGGCGATATCGCCACGCGCGAGGCCAACTGGCATGACCTGTTCAATGCGCTCGCCTGGCTGCGTTATCCGGACATCAAGCGCGCGCTCAACCTGCAGCAGGTGATCGATGTCGGGCGCATGGGCAGCAAGCAACGTTCGCGCGCGCAATATGCGATGACGCATTTCGACGAGGCGGGCGTCATCGTCGTGTTGCGCGACCGTCGCTTGCTGGACGCGTGGGATGCGCACGACTGGCACGTGTTGTTCTGGCGCGAGCGATCGGCCTGGCAGGATGGCCGCATCGCCATCGATCTTTTCGGCCATGCGTTGCTGGAGCACGCGTTGATGCCCGGCAAGTTGCTGGTGGGCAAGGCGCTGGTCTTCTTCGCGGACCACATGCAGGACAGCGCTGTCAGCGCGTGCGCGGAGGGCGTTAGGCATGGCCGGTTATTGCGCGATCCGCTGGACCTGAGGCCGCTGCCGCTATCGGGTATCCCGGGCTGGCATCCGGAGAACGGCCAGGAGAACTTCCATCGGAATGCGGCCTGCTATCAGCCTCGCCGCGAAGGGCGGCGCTATCCGGCGCCCCTCACGATCTGATCCGCGCGCTCGCCTCTCGTATTTTCAAATTGCGATGCTCCTGCAATCGCGCTAAAAGGCTAGGCAGCAGTGCGCTGGGAAACGAGCATGGAAAAGGCCGGTCAGACGCGCTTTGGGGAGAGGCTGTGGCAGCTGTTTGCAGCCGTCATGCTGTTCTGCCTGGTGGCTTGTGCCCATCCTGCCCGCGCCGACGATGCCGTTGGGATGAAGGATCCCGCATCCTCGATCCATTTCGGCATCCTGCCGATCGGTAGCGCAGCGGAATCGCGCGAACAATGGCGACCGTTGCTGGAAGACCTGGAAAAAAAGCTCGGGCATTCGGTGGATATCGTGTCCGTCAGTAGCTATGCCGGCCTGTCGGGTGCCATCGCCGACAAGCGCGTGGACATCGCTTTTCTGTCCGGCCGCCTCGCCACCGAGGCCGTGCAACGCCAGCACATGCGGGTGGTCGCGCAGTTCGTGCGCAGCGATGGCGCCAAGGGCAATGTGGCCATGCTGATCGTGCGTGCCGACAGCCCGATCCATGACCTCAAGGACCTGTTCTCCAAGCCGGGGCATTGGCGTTACGGCCGCGGCGAACCGCTGTCGGTGACTGGCTATGTCGCGCCGGAGGCCCAGGTGTTTGCGTCGCGTGGGCTCAACTCGGATACCTTCTTCTCCAGCGTGCGCGTCTCCAATCACCAGAACAATGCGCTTGCCGTGGCCAACGGCGAAGTCGATGTCGCCACCTGCAACAATCCCGACCTCGACCTGTTCCGCCAGAACTTTCCCAACGAGGCATCGCAGATTCGCGTGATCTGGCGATCGAGCCTGATCCCTTCGGGCGTGCTGGTGGTGCGGGAAGGGATGGCCGAACCGTTGCGCACGCAGCTGATCGCCTTCATGCGCGATTACGGTCATGCCCCGGGCGCGGCCGGCGAGCGCGAGCGCGCCAACCTCGCACGCATCCCGGATCTCGCCGGGTTCGATGCGGCCGACGAAAGCGTGCTGCGGCCCTTCGTCGACATGGAATTCCAGCTGATCCGCGAGCAGGCGAGAAATGGTCGCTGGGTCACCGAGCAGGCCCGCAATGCGCGACTGAAGCAGATCGATGCGGACTACCAGGTGGCCGTGCATCAGCTGCTTCGGCACTGAGTGATCGTTCAAGCGCCGGCTGCTAGGGTAGTGCTTTCGCCGGCGCCGCCGGCGGCCTTGACGGAGATATCCATGCCTGCCTTCGACCGTGCCCTGCAGCTGTGCCGTGTGGGCGTGCTCACCTTGCTGTTCGCCATCGCGCCGCTGGCGCACGCGCAGCTCGTGCCCTCGGGCCTCCCGGACGCCGACAAGCAGCAGATCAAGAACTACACGCTCAACGACGACGTGTTCAATCGTCTGGCCGCAGCCACGCGCGAGGCGCGTGCCGCCGGGATTCCGCCGCAGGCCGCGCCTGATGCCACCAAGGTGCACAGTCTGGATGATCTCGCCGCGCAGGCAATGGCGAGCGATCAGCGCATCCCAGCGCTGGTGAAGAAGTATGGCTTCACGCCACGGGACTTCATGGTGGCCAACATCGCGCTGATGAATGCCGTGATGGCGGTGCAGGCACGCAACGATCCTGCCTTGTCCAACAATCTCAACCAGGTATGGGTCAACCCGGACAACCTGCGCTTCGTCGATTCGCATCGCGCGCAGATTTCCGCGCTGCTGCAGGGCCAGTAAGCGTCGCGTCGCCTCAGTAGCTCACCGCCACGATCGCGAAGCGCGTCTGCCCGCCGGGGAGCTCCGCCTCGAACTCGTCGTCGAGGCGCTTCTTAAGCACGGCGCGCGCAAGCGGGGAGTCGACGCTGATCCATCCCTGGCGTGCGTCCGTTTCGTCGGGCCCGACGATGCGATAGACGACACTCTCGCCCGACTCGACGTTCTCCAGCTCGATAGTGGCGCCGAAGAACACCACCTGGCGATCCGCGGGCGCTCCCTCGGCCACCTTCAGCGAAGGGATGCGCTTGCTCAGGTAACGGACACGCCGGTCGATCTCGCCGAGCTGCTTCTTGCGATAAGTGTATTCCGCGTTTTCCGAGCGGTCACCCTCGGCGGCCGCAGCGGCCAGCGCCTTCGCCACTTCCGGTCGCAACGTGTGCCAGAGATGGTCGAGTTCGGCCTTGAGCTTCTCGAAACCCTCGCGGGTAATGATGGCGGTGGAATGGGGGGCAGGCGGTCGCCAGCGGGTCATCGTGTTGCATCCGTCGTGCGTGTTCGAAGCCGATTCTATCGGCAGGCGGGTGCGAGGCGTATAGCGCGCAGGGAGGCCAGCGGCAAATCGCATGGATGACGAATCGTGACGCTGCGGCGTGTGCGATGGGCGTCAGGCCGGCCTGGGCTGCGGTTCCTGCAGGCGTTGTGCGAGCGTGTCGATGTCCTTGCGCAAGGGATGTTCCGGCCACGCGGCGGCGAGCTTACCCAGCAGCACGACCGCTTCGGCGCGTTGGTTCAACTCCTCGCCGAGCAGGCGTGCGGCGAGCAGGCCCATGCGTGGCGTCTCCGGCGAACGCGGCCAGCGCGCGAGGTAGCCGCGACCGAGCTTGAGCGCCAGCCGTGTCATGCCCGAGCGTGCGGCGAGTTCGGCGAGCGTGCTCGCATGCTCGGGTGCATCGGGCATGAAGGCCGGTTCGATCTCCATGCATTCCTGCACCAGGCCCAGCGCGCGTCGCGATTCATGGTTCGCCAACAACATCGCGATCCAGATCTGCCCGTGTTCGAGCAAACCCTCACGCAGGCCTTCCTGCCGCAGCAGATCGCGGTAGGCCTGATGGAGCGGTGCAGGCGCGCTGCGGCCCTGCATGCGCGTCACCAGCATGCCGATGGCGGCGCGGCGATCGGTGGTGGCGACAGCCTTCACCTGTTCCAGCAGATGCGTGTCATCGTCATAGCCGCCTTCGCGCACCAGTTTTTCGGCTTCGGGTTCGAGGTCGAAGCTCTCATGGCGTTGATGGATCATCGCGCCCATCAGATGCAGGTTGAGGATGATCAGGTAGGTATAGGCGAAGGCAAACAGCGGGAGCGAAATCAGCCTGGGCAGGAACGCGGCCGCTACCGAAGCCAGGATGATCAGCATGCCGGTGGCGAGATTGAGTCCTACGGGAATGAGGTAAGCCCAGCCGAAACGGCGCATGACCTCCCACCAGTTCACCGGGCTCATGGCCAGTTCCATGCTGCCGTCGAAGGCGAGTGACATGTCGATGGCAGGCAGGGTGAGCGCAAACAGCAGCACGAGCGGCCACATCGCCGGCGGATAGAACACGCTGCTCACGAAGCAGAGCGCGACGGCAAACAGGTGGATGGCGGTCAGGCCGTTACCCGCGGCGGGGTTCTCATCGACGCCGATGTCTGGCGGGTCGGCAAATCCGTTGGCGGTATGCAGCAGGCAGGTGGCTGCGTAGCGCCAGGTGGCTCCCCACAGCGCGAACGCGGCGAAGATGCCGATATAGCTCGGGAGGATCGCCAGGTAGTGGGCGAAGGCGAGCACGACGCAGGTGGCAAGACCGCCTCCGCGTAGCGGGTAGCTCAAGCCTGCAACGAAGCGATCGCTGAAGGGCATGTCGGCAGAGACGGTTGCGACGCGTGGCATCAGGGCCCTCGGTAGGTGGTCGCCGAATCAGTGCGTGCGAACGCGCTTCAACGTTTGCCGCCGAAGATGCCGCCCAGCACGCCCCGCACGATCTGTTGCCCCAGTTTGGAGCCCACTGCGCGGCTGGCGGATTTCGCCATCGCTTCGATCATGCCCTGGCGACGACTGGTGCCGAGCAATGCATCCTTCACGGCATCGGTCCAGTCCGGTCCTTGCTTCTGGGCGGCCGCGTCGTTCGAGCCACGAGTTGCGATGACCTGCGGATCGGCAGCTTTCTCGCCGGCTCGCTTGGCAAGCATCTCCGCGGCGGATTCGCGATTGACCGCCGTATCGTATTTGCCTCCCACCGGCGACCGCTGGCGCACAAGGCTGCGCTCGGCATCGGTGATCGCACCGATGCGCGCGGTGGGCGAGGTCACCAACACGCGTTCGACGGGAGAAGGCACACCCCCATCGCGCAACGTGGAAGCCAGCGCCTCGCCGACGGCGAGCTGCGTGATGGCTTCCACCACATTGACTTTCGGATTGGTCACGAAGGTTTCAGCCGCGGCTTTCACGGCCTTCTGGTCACGCGGCGTGAAGGCACGCAGGGCGTGCTGAACGCGGTTACCGAGCTGGCCGAGGATGTTGCCGGGCACGTCATCCGGATTCTGCGAGCAGAAGTACACGCCGACACCCTTGGAGCGGATCAGGCGCACCACCTGTTCCACGCGCTGCAACAGTGCGGGCGGCGCGTCGTCGAACAGCAGGTGCGCTTCGTCGAAGAAGAACACGAGCTTCGGCTGATCGAGATCGCCCACCTCGGGCAACTGTTCGAACAATTCCGACAGCAGCCACAGCAGGAAGGTGGAATACAGCCGCGGCTTGAGGATCAGCTGGTCGGCCGCGAGGATGTTGATGACACCGCGTCCGCTCATGTCCTGGCGCATCAGGTCGGCAAGCTCCAGCGCCGGCTCGCCGAAAAACTGGTCGGCGCCGTCCTGTTCCAGCTTGAGCACCGCGCGCTGGATGGCGGCGATGCTCTGCGTGCTGATCAGGCCGTAGTGGCTGGAGATGTCCTTGGCGTTCTCGCTGGCGAAGCCGAGCAGGGCACGCAGGTCGGCAAGATCGAGCAACAGCCAGCCCTGGTCATCAGCCACCTTGAAGATCACTTCGAGCACGCCTTCCTGCGTGTCGTTGAGTTCAAGGATGCGCCCCAGCAGCGTCGGCCCCATCTCGCTGATGGTGGCGCGCACAGGGTGGCCGAGCTTGCCGTAGATGTCCCAGAAGATCACCGGGTTCGCCTGCGGCTTCCAGTCGGTGAGTTGCAGCTGGGCCAGTCGCGTCTTCAGTTTGTCGCCCGGTTCGCCGGCAGGCATCGACAGGCCGGCGAGGTCACCCTTGGCGTCAGCGAGGAAGCAGGGCACGCCGAGCTTCGAAAAGCCTTCGGCCAGCACCATCAGCGACACCGATTTGCCGGTGCCCGTGGCGCCCGCGATCATGCCGTGACGATTGCCGTAGTGCGGGTCCAGGCACACGCTGGTGCTCTCGTTGCGGCCGATCAGGATGTCAATCATGGGTTCCGTCCTCAGGTGGCTCCTGGATTGTATCCACGCGAACATCGCCTGGACACGCGTGCGCGGAGGCATGCGCCTTCATGGTGAAGTGAGTCGGATCGGTTGAGTCGCCGGGGCGATGCGCAGTAAGGTCCGTCCATCGATCCGACAGCGAAGTCGTCCATGGTTTTCCCCGCATTTCGTCGCTCCCTGCGCCTGGCGCCCCTTGCCGGCGCAACCTTGCTGCTTGCCGCATGTGCGAGTGGTGGTGGCGGCACCAAGCCGTCGGCCGAGGCCAATCAGCTCTACACGCAACTCGACCAGGCCAGTCGCGGCTACGAGAATGCCGTGAGCCAGGCGCGCGCCGGCAACACGCAGGCCGCGCAACAGACACTCAATGCATCGCTGGACCAGTTGAAGAGCGCTGCCGCACATTGCCCGAGCACGCCGGGCTGCGACTCGCAGCGCTTCTTCTCTGTGTTCGATCGTCTGCTGCGGCTGAAGGATGGCAACTTCTCGCTGGGCGACGATCTGGGCGCGATGGGCGATGAGGTACCGGAAGGCAGCGAGAGCGGCAAGACCGGCGCGGCCAGCCTGCCCGAAGCCCAGCGCAGCGTGACCCTCCTGCGCGGCCAGCAGCTGTCCCAGCTGATTGCGATGAACGGCCCGGTGAAGGCCGCGCTGGAGATGTGGCTGACGCAGTGGCGCGGCAATCTCATGGACGCGTACATCAACTACCAGTTCCTGCGTTACCAGATGTGGCCCGAATACCAGAAGGCCGATCTGCCCGAGGCACTGTTGTTCGGCATCCTCGCCAAGGAGTCGGGCGGCAAGGTGCATGCCGTGTCGCGCTCGGGCGCGGCGGGGCCGCTGCAGTTCATGTATGCCACTGGCCTGCGCTTCGGCCTCACCACGGAAGACGGCTTCGATTCGCGCTTCGATCCGGCCGCATCTGCGCGCGCGAATGCCGAGTACATGGACGAGCAGCTGCGCGCCTTCAACAACAATCTCGAGCTGACGCTGGCGGCCTACAACGGTGGCGAAGGGCGCATGCGCCGCATGGTGGGCGACAACACGTCGGTGAGCCTGTACGACCCGACCGTCTACAACCAGCTTTCGCAGGAAACGCGCGACTACGTGCCGTCGGTGCTGGCGGCGGCATGGTTGTTCCTGCACCCGGAGAGCTACAACCTGCGTTTCCCGCGCGTGGATGGCGCGCCCGGGAGCATCGTGCTCAAGCGTCCCGCATCGCTGACCGAACTGACTGTGTGCCTGGGCTCGGCCGCCGGCATGAGTGACGGCTGGTTCCGTACCTTGCGCAATCTCAACCCGCGGCTCGATCCCCAGGTCAGCCAGCCGACCGGCGTGCGCGTGATGGTGCCGAAGGTGCTTGAGAAGCCTTACGAGGCACGCTGTACCGACGGCCCATGGCCGATCCTTGCCAACGACCTGCACACTGCCGTGTTGCCGGTGGTGCCGCCGTCGCCACCGCCGCCGGTGTCTACATCGTCGCGTTCATCCAGCAGCGGCAAGACCCGCAGCTATGTGGTGCGACGCGGCGATACCCTCACCAGCATCGTCAACAAGCTGGGCTGCACGTCGGTGCAGGAGGTGGCCGAGATGAATGGCCTCAACCACCAGCACATCAAGCCGGGGCAGTCGTTGAAGGTGCCCGCCTGCCGCTGAGCTTCGCTTTCGCGGGCTTGAAAAAGAAACGCCACCCCGAAGGGTGGCGTTCCTCTTTCCACGGGCGGTGTAATCAGGCGGCAGCGGTAGCCTGCATCCAGTTCTGCGGCGAGTCGCTACGGTGCGCCTCCTTCAACTCGCGCAGCAGGCGCATCAGGTCGCGATGCTGCGGACGCAGGTTGGCGTGCGGGGTGTCCTTGGTTTCGTGGTAGGCCACGGCCAGCCACAGGGCGATGCCGCGCATGGCGATTTCGGGATTGTCCGAGCGTGCGCGGGCGAAGCCAATGTCGGTGCCCTGGCCCCAGGGCAGGTAACGCTCTTCCGGGGCGGTGCCGTAAAGATGTGGAAATTCCGAGCGCGAGGCCTGCCCGATTTCACGCAAGGCCATGGTGCCGAGCCGGGCGCGGATGCGCTTGGGCAGGGCGTGGACGCTGCGCTCGATCTCGCGGAACTGGCGCCCCAGCTGGCGTGCGCGGTTCATGGCGATGAGGCGGGTGACGATGCGCATGGAGGCTCCTCGGGCAGGCCTGGCATCCGCTCGCTGCGGCGCCGGCAGCGAGCTTAGCCATACCTGAAGAGACGTTGCGCCAAAATCGTCACAAAACGACAAAACACGTCACTTGCAGCGTCAATAAATTGACGCCGCAGCTTCAGCCTCTGGGCTGGGTGCCCAGGCGCTGACCGACTTTCACTGCCTGCTGAGATGGCAGCGCATCGAGTTCGGCCGTGCCTTCCGGGAACAGCAGGATCACCGTGGAGCCCATGTTGAAGCGGGCCATCTCGGCGAAGCGCTCCAGCGTGATGTTCTGTCCCGAGAAGGACTTGCGACGGATCGAGGAGGCATAGGGCGGAATCACCAGACCATCCCACACGGTGGCCACGCTGGACACCAGGATGGCACCGACCATCACCACCACGAACGGGCCGCGCTCGCCCTCGAAGTGGCAGACGAGGCGCTCGTTGCGGGCGAACAGGCGTGGAATGGCCTCCACGGCAAACGGCGCCACGCTGAAGATGCGGCCGGGCACGTGCACGGTTTCCTTGAGCGTGCCCTTCAGGGGCATGTGCACGCGGTGATAGTCGCGTGGCGACAGGTAAATAGTGGCGAAGCTGCCGTTGCGGTAAGGCGCGGCGCTGGCCTCGTCGCCGAGCAGTTCGGCGGCGCTGTACTCCTGGCCCTTGGCCTGGAAGATCCGGCCGTCGACGATACGGCCCATCTGGCTGATCTTGCCGTCGGCGGGCGAGAGCAGAGCGGCGGGATCCGCATCGGCCTGTCGTGCATCGGGCCGCAACTTGCGCGTGAAGAACGCATTGAAGTGCTGGTAGGCCAATGGGTCAGGCTGCGCTGCCTCGGCCATGTTGACCTGGTAATTGCGCACGATGGTGCTGATCAGGAAATCCTTCCACGGCTTGAAGGTCCAGCGCGTGGCCCAGTAGACCACCCGCGACAGGGCGCGATGGGGAAGGATGTATTGGAGGAGTACGTTGAAGGTCATCCGGCAAGTATGAACGATGCGCGTGCCGATTACGCCTGGGTGACAGCCCGGCTCCGGCTATACTTTGCGGCCCCCTGACGCCTGACAAGCCGCCGTGACCCACGAACTCGCCTCCATCATCGACTTCATCCGTTACGGCGCCAGCCGCTTTTCCGCGGCGGGGCTCACCTTCGGGCATAGCCACGACAACCCGATCGATGAGGCCACTCATCTCGTGCTGGCCAGCCTGCACCTGCCACCGGACATCCCGCCGGCTTACGGTGCCGGTCGCTTGACCAGCGAGGAGCGCGAGCGGGTGCTGGCGCTGATCGAGCGTCGCGTCAACGAGCGACTGCCGGTGGCCTACCTGGTGGGTGAAACCTGGTTCGCCGGCCTGAAGTTCAAGAGCGACCGCCGCGCCCTGGTGCCGCGTTCGCCGATCGCCGAGCTGATCGAGTCGGGCTTCACGCCTTGGCTGGATCATCGCCACGTCGAGCGCGCGCTGGACCTGTGCACGGGTTCGGGCTGCATCGGCATCGCCATGGCCGAGTACAACCCGGACTGGCAGGTCGACATCGTCGACATCAGCGATGAAGCGCTGTCGCTGGCGCGCGAGAACATCGTGTTCCAGCACGTCGAGGGTCGCGTCGAAGCGGTCAAGTCCGACCTGTTCAGCGGTCTCAAGGGCCGTCGTTACGACCTCATCGTGTCGAACCCGCCTTACGTTACCGAAGACGAATACGCCGCTCTGCCGGGCGAGTACAGCCATGAGCCGAAACTCGGCCTCACCTCGGGCGAGGATGGCCTGGACATCTGCATCCGCATGCTCGACGAAGCGGCGGACTACCTCACCGAAGACGGCCTGCTGATCGTCGAGGTGGGTGAAAGCGAACGCGCGCTGGTCGAAGTGCTGCCCGAGGTGCCCTTCGTGTGGATCGAGTTCAAGGTCGGTGCGATGGGCGTGTTTGCGCTGGAGCGTCGCGACCTGATCGAGCACGCCGAGGCCATCCGCGCCGAAGCGCAGGCGCGCCAGGGTCGTTGATCGACCATGGAGCTGGAGACGACACGACTCCGGCTCGACGCGCTGCAACCGGCCGATGCGCTTGCGCTGTTTCGCTACCGCGCCGACCCGGTCGTGGCGCGATACCAAGGTTGGCAGCCTGAAACGCTGGTGGACGCGGATCGTTTCATTGGTAAGCAATCGGCGGCACCAGCGCCTGGTACGTGGTTCCAGCGGGCGATCCGGCTGCACGATGGTGAGCTGATTGGCGACCTGGGCTTCTGTTTGTCGAACGACGGCCAGGCTGAATTCGGCATCACCGTGGCGCCGCCGCAGCAGGGCAAGGGCTTTGCGCGCGAGGCGGTGCAGGCGGTGCTTGGCGAACTGTTCGGCCGGCTGGACGTCCGTCGCGTGCATGCCTCGGTCGATCCGCGCAACGCACCCAGCATGGCGCTGATGCGCTCCCTGGGCCTGCGCCAGGAGGCTCATTTTCGCGAGAGCCTGCGCTTTCGCGGTGAATGGGTGGACGACGTGGTTTTCGCGATGCTTGCGAGCGAATGGCGCGAGATCGCGGCAAAGAACGCAGCGATGTCCGCATCGCGCTAAGCTGTGCGGGTTTCCCCGCAGACGACCGAGCCTCGTGTCCAGCAATTCCTTCGGCAAACTCTTCACCGTCACCACCTTCGGCGAAAGTCACGGCCCCGCCATCGGCTGCGTGATCGACGGTTGTCCGCCAGGCCTGCCGCTGGCGGTGGAAGAGTTCCGAGCCGACCTGGACCGTCGTGCCACCGGCAAGACGCGCCACACCTCGCAGCGGCGTGAGGCCGACGAGGTGGAAATCCTCTCGGGCGTCTATGAAGGCAAGACCACCGGTACCCCCATTGCGCTGCTGATCCGCAATACCGACCAGCGCAGCAAGGACTATGGCGATATCGCACAAACCTTCCGCCCGGGCCATGCCGATTACACCTACTGGCAGAAGTACGGCATCCGCGATCCGCGTGGTGGTGGCCGCTCTTCCGCTCGCGAAACGACCATGCGCGTGGCGGCTGGCGTAGTCGCCAAGAAATGGCTGGCCGAGCGCCATGGCGTGCGCGTGCGTGGCTATATGGCACAGATCGGCGAGATCACGCCCGGCTCGTTCGACTGGAGCGTGGTGGAGCAGAACCCGTTCTTCTGGCCCGATGCGCACGAGGTGTCGGTGCTGGAGTCCTACATGGACGCGCTGCGCAAGTCCGGTGATTCCGTCGGCGCGCGTGTCAATGTGGTGGCCGATGGCGTGCCGCCGGGTTGGGGCGAGCCGATCTACGGCAAGCTCGATGCGGATATCGCCGCCGCCCTGATGTCGATCAACGCGGTGAAGGGCGTGGAGATCGGCGACGGCTTCGACGCCGTCATGCAGCACGGCAGCCAGCATCGCGACGAGATGACGATGGACGGCTTTACGTCCAATCACGCCGGCGGCATCCTCGGCGGCATCAGCACTGGGCAGGCCATCGTGGCGTCGATGGCGCTCAAGCCCACCTCGAGCATCCTGATTCCAGGCCGCAGCGTGAACCTTGCCGGCGAGGCGGTCGACGTGGTGACCAAGGGGCGTCACGATCCTTGCGTGGGCATTCGCGCGACACCGATTGCCGAGGCGATGGTTGCACTGGTGCTGGTGGATCACGCGTTGCGCCATCGCGCGCAGTGCGGCGACGTCGGTGAGATCAGTCCCCACATTCCCTGAGTTTTGGCGCGCAGGTTGCGCCGCCCGATGTTGGAAAGACCTATAAGCTGATGACCGCCAAACCGAAAGTCTGGGTGTCACGCCCGCTCTTCCCCGATGTGCTTGCGCGCCTGGCCGAACATTTCGACGTCGAGGCCGAGGCCGTCGAACGTCGCCATACTCCTGACGAGCTGAAGAAGAAGCTGGCGGGCGTGGACGCCGCCGTGGTCGGTCTGGCGGATCGCGTAGACGCGGCGGTGCTGGAAGGCAATCACCGCCTCAAGGTGGTCGCCAACCTCGGCGTCGGTTTCAACAACCTGGATGTTGACGCGCTGACGCGCGCCGGCATTCTGGCAAGCAATACCCCGGAGGTGCTTACCGAAAGCGTCGCCGACTTCGCTTGGGCCCTGATGCTGGCCGCCGGTCGCCGCATGGGTGCGGCAGAGCGTTGGCTGCGAGCGGGGCACTGGCCAGGCAGCAACATGCGCTTCGATGACTGGCTGGGCGTGGACATCCACGGCCGCACCCTTGGCATCCTCGGCATGGGCCGCATCGGGCAGGGCGTTGCCCGCCGCGGGTTCGGTTTCGACATGCGGGTGCTGTATCACAACCGCTCGCGACTGCCCGAGGCTGTGGAGCGCGAATGCCACGCGACCCTGGTCAGCAAGGACGAGTTGCTCCGCCAGGCCGATTTCCTGGTGCTGGTGCTGCCGTTCACGCCCGAGAACCGGCATGCCATCGGCGCGCCGGAACTGGCGCAGATGAAGCGCTCGGCGGTGTTGGTGAATGTTGCGCGGGGCGGCATCGTCGACGATGCTGCACTGGCGGCCGCGCTTCGCGAGGGGCAGCTGGCCGCGGCGGGGCTGGATGTGTTCGAGGGCGAGCCTTCCGTGCATCCGGACCTGATGTCGTTGGACAATGTGGTGCTCAGCCCGCATATCGCCAGCGCCAGCGAAGAAACGCGTCGCGCGATGGCCGATCTGGCCGTCGACAATGTGATGGCGGCGATGGGTTTTGGCGGGTCGGCCGGAAAACCGCCGACGCCGCTGAATCCGGCGGTGATGAACCGCTGGGCGACATCCAAAGCGTGATGACTTTCACGCCCATGCGTGTCGCAGGTTGTTTTGTGCGCTGCCCCGGCTAGATTTCCGCGCATAGCGGAAATCGGTGCCGAAAGGCAGTTTTTCCGATTTCTCCTCCTACCTGATAACGGGACATGAGCAAGAAGAGCAGCTACAAGGTGGCAATGGTCGGCGCGACAGGCGCCGTGGGCGAAACCCTGCTGGCCATCCTGGCCGAGCGCGAATTTCCGATCAGCGAGCTGGTGCCGCTGGCCAGCGAGCGTTCGGCGGGCGAAAAAATCACCTTTGGCGGCAAACAGGTCACCGTTAAAAACCTGGCCGACTACGATTTCGATGGCGTGGATATCGCCTTCTTCTCGGCCGGCGGCTCGGTGAGCCGCGAGCATGCCCCGCGCGCTGCCGCCGCGGGCGCCGTGGTGATCGACAACACGTCGGAATACCGCTACCAGGACGACATCCCGCTGGTGGTTAGCGAAGTGAACCCGCACGCCATCGCCGAGTACACCACGCGGGGCATCATCGCCAACCCGAACTGCTCCACCATGCAGATGCTGGTGGCGCTGGCGCCGATCCATCGCGCGGCGGGCATCGAACGCATCAACGTGGCGACTTACCAATCCGTGTCCGGCGCCGGCCGCAGCGGCCTGGAGGAACTCGGCCAGCAGACCGCTGCGATGCTGAGCTTCCAGGACGTGGAACCGAAGAAGTTCTCCAAGCAGATCGCCTTCAACGTCATCCCGCACATCGACGACTTCCAGCCGAACGGCTACACCAAGGAAGAAATGAAGATGGTGTGGGAGACGCGCAAGATCCTCGAGGACGACACCATCCAGGTGAACCCGACGGCCGTGCGCGTGCCCGTGTTCTACGGCCACGCCGAGGCGGTGCACATCGAAACGCGCGACAAGATCACCGCCGAGCAGGCACGCGAGCTGCTGCAAAACGCCGAGGGCGTGGTGGTGATGGACGAGCGCAAGGCCGGCGGCTATCCCACGCCGGTGGGCGATGCCGCAGGCAAGGATCCGGTGTTCGTGGGCCGCATCCGCGAGGACATCTCGCACGAGCGCGGCCTCGACCTCTGGGTCGTCGCCGACAACATCCGCAAGGGCGCCGCACTGAACGCCGTGCAGGTCGCCGAACTGCTCATCAAGGATTACCTGTAATGAAAGTTGTGCTGTCCAGGCTGTTGTGGTGTGGGCTGGTGCTTGCGGTACCAGCCTGGGCAGCACAAAACCCCGCCGCGTCGGCAAGCCAGGCTCCCGTCCAGCAGAAGCAGCTGGAGCAGGCCATTTCCTCGCAACAGGGAGAGGTAAAGCGATTGCAGGGTGACGTTCAGAAGGAAGAAAGCCGGACGCACAAGGCAGATGAGAAACTGAAGCAGCAGGATCAGCAGATCGCCGACCTGCAGCGGCAGCTCAAGGCGCTCCAGGCCGGGCAGCAGGGAACCGGCCATCCCTGAGCAATTCCGCGCCAAGGATGGATGCGGACGGACAAGAACAAACTGCAGCAAGATGTTGTAAATACTGGCCGGTACTATTGTTGATTGGCTTGTACCTAACTAAAGTGACCCCTCGTTGCGGGTGCCGCCGTCCTGCGGTGAGCCAATAAAAACGTCGGGGTCGTTCGGGGGAATACACGATGAATCGTTCGTTGAAGCTGTCGATGCTGCTGGCGCTTGCCTTGGGCAGCAGCCAGGCAGCAGCGCTGGAACTGGGCCAGATCCAGGTGAAATCCGCCCTGGGACAGCCGTTGCTGGCCGAAATCCCGGTCAATCCCGACAGCCCGGCCGAGCTGCAGAACCTCACCGCACGCCTGGCTTCCGCCGAGGATGCCGCCCAGGCGGGCGTGGCTGCCGGTCCGGCAGTTCCCCTCCAGTTCGCGGTGGTTGATGGCGGCAACGGCAAGAAGATCATCCGCATCACCAGTTCCGCACCGGTGAACGATCCGTACCTGGATCTCCTCGTTGAAGTGAACAACGCGGCCGGCAAGAGCCTGCGCGAATTCACCATCCTGCTCGATCCGCCGAGCAGCGTGGCCAACAGCGTGCCGGCGACCCGCGCCCCGACGCAGGCGGCGGCCCCCAAGCCTTCGCGTCGTGCCGCCAGCGCGCCGCCGGCTGCCAGCAGCACCAGCCAGGCAGCCGCACCTGCACCTGCGCCAGCCGCCGAAGCCAAGCCCGCCAAGCCGGCAGCGGCTCCGCGCGCCGCGGCAGGCGACACATTCGGCCCGGTCGAACGTGGCCAGACGCTGTCGGCCATTGCCCATGAGACCGCGCCGGAAGGCGTCGACATCAACCAGATGCTGCTGGCTCTCAAGCAGGCCAATCCGGACGCGTTCTATCGCGACAACATCAACGCATTGAAGACCGGTGCCGTGCTGCGTGTGCCTTCGAAGGCCGATGCGCAGGCGACGGCCGTCGCTGCGGCGGCTGCTGAAGTGATGCGCCAGAACGGCGACTGGCGCTCGGGTGCCGCGCGCACGCCGACCACGGTGGCCGATGCCGGTACCCGTGCGAATGCGTCGTCTGCACCCACCACCTCTGCGCCAGCCGGCGATCGCCTCGCCCTGGTCCCCGCCAAGGAAGGTGCCGACAACGCTGCGGGCAAGGGTGGCAAGGGCGGCGACAAGGCGGCGGAGAAGGGCATGGCCGCTCTTCATCAGGATCTGCTGCGCAGCCAGGAAGCGCTCACCACCCTGCAGCAGCAGGGCAATGAGCTGAAGTCGCGTCTGAAGGACCTGGAAGACATCAACGGCAAGAACGAGCGCCTGCTGTCCCTGAAGGATAGCGAGATCGCCGACCTGCAGCGCCAGTTGGCCGAAGCCCGCAAGGCTGCCGGCCAGCCGGCTCCGGCCGCTGCGCCAGCCAAGGCAGCTGCCGTGACTGCAGCCGCGGCGCCGGAAGCGAGCAAGCCGGCGACTGCGAAGCCTTCCGAAGACACCGTGGTCAAGGCAAACGAGCCGGCCTCGGCGGCCACCGCTCCGTCGGCTGCCGCCCAGGCTCCCGCCAGCGAGCCGGCGCACGCCAGCACCGCCGCGGCAGCCAAGCCGGTCATCGCGAAGCCTGCCGCCAAACCCGCCGCGCCGACGCCGGTGCCGGTGGCCGAAGAAGAACCCTGGTACATGCAGACGTGGGCTTGGGGTGCGGGCGCAGGCGCTGCCGTGCTGTTGCTGCTGCTCGCGCTGCGTGGCCGCAACCGCAAGCCGGCTGCCACTGCCGCTGCTGCCTCGACCGGTTCGCTGGCCGACCGCTTCGGCACCGAGCCGACCCTCGGCCTGGGCAGCGCGGATCCCGATCAGGACGAACTGCTCGACCAGTTGGCCGAGCATCCGGACGACATCGGCCTGCACCTGGAACTGGTCAGCCTTTACTACAGCCGCCGCGACGTGGAGCACTTCGAGGCTGCCGCCGAAGCGATGCATGCGCACATCGCCGATCCGCAGCAGGCGGAATGGCAGGATGTGGTGCATATGGGTGAAGATCTGGTGCCCGAACACCCGCTGTTCTCCCACGGCGCGCCGGTGCCGCCGCGCAGCGAAGACGAGCACGACGCGCTCGACCACTTCGACCTGGACCGCTATGCCAGCGACTCGGACGATCTCGAGCCGCCGCCGCTTCCGCCGCAGTCCTCCGCGCCCAACAAGAAGGTCAGCGAATACCATTTCGATTTCGACCTGACGCCGCGTCCCGCGCACAACCATGCCGGTGCGGCCGCCGCTGCACCGGCGGCCGCCGTCGAAAATCACGTCGAGGAAGAGCTCGAAACGGGCGGCACCAGCTGGGCGTTCGCCGAGCCGGCCGAAGAACTCTCGACGCATTCGCTGGAACCGCTGGATCACGAGATCGGCCAGTTCAGCGACGATCCGGTGGATACCAAGCTCGATCTCGCGCGCGCCTACCTCGACATGGGCGACCCCGACGGCGCCCAGGCGATGCTTGAGGAAGTCATGCACGAAGGTACCCAGATGCAGAAGGACGTGGCCAAGCGCCTGCTCGACAGCATCCACTGACGCGCCGCTTCATCGCTGCACATCCCGCTCGGGCCGGCCTATGCCGGCCCGAGCGCGTTTGGGGCCTGTTACCCTTGTTGTTCCTGTAGATGGCGTTTCCCCTTCATGCGACTTGCCCTGGGCATCGAATACGACGGCACCGAGTTCTCCGGCTGGCAGCGGCTGACCCACGGCGACACGGTGCAGGGGGCGCTGGAGAAGGCCTTGTCGTTCGTGGCCGCGCACCCCGTCGAGGTGACTTGTGCAGGGCGCACCGATGCCGGCGTTCATGGGAGCTGCCAGGTGGTGCATTTCGATACCGATGTGCAGCGCGACATGCGCGGCTGGGTGCTCGGTACCTGCTCGAACCTTCCGACCAGCGTCGCTGTACTTTGGGCGCAGCCGGTGGATGAGTCGTTCCATGCGCGCTTTTCCGCACGCAGTCGGCGCTACCGCTATCGCATTCTCAATCGTCCCGTGCGCGCCGCGCTGGATGCACGCTACGTGACGTGGGAGCGACTGCCGCTGGACGCCGCGCGCATGCATGAGGCCGCGCGGGTGCTGATCGGCGAGCACGATTTCACTGCGTTCCGCGCCGTGTCCTGCCAGGCTGCACACGCCCGTCGCGAAGTGCTGGCAGTGAGCGTGCGGCGCGAGGGCGAGCAGGTAGTGATCGAGATCGAGGCGAACGCGTTCCTGCACCACATGGTGCGCAACATCGTCGGTTCGCTGCTGCCGATCGGGCGCGGCGAACAACCGGTGTCCTGGATGGGCGAACTGCTCGATGGACGCAATCGCGCGGTAGCCGGCCCCACGGCGCTGGCCTCGGGGCTGACCTTTCTCGGCCCGCGCTACGAAGCACATTGGGGTCTGCCTGCGGAGGTGAGCCAGTGACTCGAATCAAGTGCTGTGGCATGACCCGTGTCGGGGACGCGCTGCTGGCGGCCCAGCTCGGCGCGGATGCGATCGGCCTGGTCTTCACCGCGCGCAGCAAGCGACGCGTCACGCTCGAACAAGCCCGAGCCATCGTGGGCGCGTTGCCGCCGTTCGTTGGCACCGTCGCGCTGTTCATGGATGACGACACCGAGCTCGTGCAGGAAGTGATCGAGGCCGTACAACCGGATATGCTGCAGTTCCACGGCGAGGAACCGGATAACTGGTGTGCGCAGTTCGGGCGGCGCTTTCTCAAGGCCATCGCCATGGGTGAGGGCAAGGTCGCGCTGCACAAGCTTCGGCGTTATCCGTCGGCCGCCGGGTTGTTGCTCGACGGTCACGGCCTGGGAGAAGCCGGCGGCAGTGGCAAGGCGTTCGATTGGTCATTGATGCCGACGGAACTGGAACAACCGCTGATCCTCGCCGGTGGCCTCACGCCGGAAAACGTCGCCGAAGCGATCCGCGTCGCGCGGCCGTGGGCGGTCGATGTCGCCAGTGGCGTCGAGTCGGCGCCGGGCATCAAGGATCCGCAAAAGCTCGCCGACTTCATCCAAGCCGTCCGCAACGCCTCCCTGTAGGAGCGCACCCAGTGCGCGACCGCAGAGCTGAAGTGTTCCGCTCCGCCTGCCGTCGCGCACTGGGTGCGCTCCTACAGGAGAGCCGAGGTGCGCTGCTAGCATGGCTTGTCAGCCGTGATGCAGCCCAGGTACCACATGTCCGAACCGATCGAAGAGTTTCGTTTTGACGGTCAGCCCGAAGCGTTGGAGGCCCTTGTCGCCGGCGCGCGCCCCAGGGTCATCCGAGGGCTGGTGAAGCACTGGCCGCTGGTGGCGATGGGGCGGCAATCCGACCAGGCGTTCGCATCGCATCTCATCGCGCACGACAATGGCACGACCGTCGATGCGCTCGTGATGCCGCCCGAGGCCGAGGGCGTGGTGGGTTATCGCGGCGACGTGGATGCGTTCAACTTCAGCCATTACAAGGTGACGGTGACGCAGGTTCTGCAACGCCTGCTGGCTTCCGCCGACCAGGGCCAGGCGCCGGGCATCGCCTTGCAAAGCGCCACCATCGCCGGTTGCCTGCCGAAGCTGCTTGCCGAGCACACCGTGCCCATGCTCGACCCCGCTATTCCGCCGCGGCTATGGATCGGCAACCGGGTCACCACGCCCGCGCATTTCGACGAGTACCAGAACATCGCCTGCGTGGTGTGCGGTGCGCGGCGTTTCACGCTGTTTCCGCCGGAACAGGTTCGCAACCTCTATGTCGGCCCGCTGGATTTCGCGCCGACCGGCGCGGCGATAAGCATCGCGCGCCTCGATCGCCCGGACGACCCGCGTTTCCCGCGGCTCAAGCTTGCCTTGGAGCATGCGCTCGTGGCCGAGCTGGAGCCTGGCGATGCGATCTACATCCCGCCGATGTGGTGGCACCACGTCGCTTCGCTGGGCAAGCTCAACGCCTTGGTGAACTACTGGTGGAAGCCGCCACAAGGCAAGGGCCTGGTACCGAATACGCGCCTCGGTGGCCTGCTGCACGCCATCCTGTTGTTCAAGTCGTTGCCGGAGCCGGAGCGTGCGGCCTGGCGCGAGCTGCTCGATTACTACGTATTCGGCGACGACGATCCTGCGGCGCATCTCCCCGAGGAAAAGCGCGGCTGGCTGGGTGAGCTTGATGCCGAGCAGTCGATGAAGCTGCTGGAGCGGATTCGCCAATACCTTTAGCGCGAGATCTTTTTTGTAGGAGCGCACCCAGTGCGCGATAAGCGGAGCGTAACGCCTCAGCTCCGCGGTCGCGCACTGGGTGCGCTCCTACATCCGTAGGCATCGACATGGTTTTCCACAGCCAATGTGGATGCGTGCTGGAAAAGCCTGTGGATAGGTGCGCTATCTGCTTGATGGCAAAAGCGTCGCGACGCGCTGGTGCGCAAATGCGCAATGCTTCACTCGGCGTGGCGACTGAATTCCGCCTTGAGCCAAAGCGCCAGCGCTTCCGATCGTTCGGCCGGCATGCGTGATGGCGTGGCGAGCACCCACTCGGCCGAAGAATCCACGAAGCCCCAGGGCGCGACCAGTCGTCCTGATGCCAGGTCGTCGGCCACCAACGGTTCGGGCGCGATGGCGAGGCCACGCCCGGCGACGGCGGCTTCGATCAGGTGGTAGAGATGCGGATAGCCCTGTGCCATGGACAGCTGCGCGGGCGCGACGCCGATGGCTTGTGCCCAGCTGCTCCACACGCGGGGGCGTGATTGCGTATGCAGCAGCGGTAGCTCAAGGGCCGCCTCGGGTGATCGCCCGGCAAGCCGGTGCGCTTTCGCAAACTCGGGGCTGGCCACCGGGCCAATGCGTTCGCGCACCAAAGGTCGTACACGCCACGATGCCGGCCAGGGCGCCTCGCCTGCCAGCACGGCGGCGTCGAGACCGCCGAGGGCATCGTCGAACGGGGCTTCCTGCGGGCGCAGGTGCAGGTCGAGGCCGGGCAGGTCGGCCATCAGGCGCTCGAGGCGGGGAATCATCCAGCGCGCGAGCAGGCTGACCGGGCAGCCCAGCACGAAAGGCGTGTGGCTGGCTTCAGGCCGCAGCGACTCCACCGTGTCGCGCAACTGGGCAAAGGCTGCCGTGCTCGTGTCGCGCAGGCGCTGTCCGGCAGGCGTGAGCGCCAGGCCGCGTCCCTGGCGCTGGAACAGGGCCACGCCCAGCTCTTCCTCCAGTGAGCGGATGTGTCGGCTCACGGCCCCATGGGTGACGTGCAGCTCGACCGCCGCCTTGCTCACGCTGCCCAGTCGGGCAGCGGCTTCGAAGGCGAGCAGGGCATTCAGGGAGGGCAAGGGCCGGGGCATGGCATCTGTGAGTTTATTTGACAGATGATGTCGATCATATCGCTTTTGGGAAAAGGGCCGCTGGGGTAGGGTGACGAGCGCATCCCCGCTTGCGAGCGTCCCCAATGACCAAGATCGATTTCAACGCCTATCCCGACGAACACGGCCGGTTCGGCGCCTACGGCGGCAGCTACGTCGCCGAAACCCTGATGGCCCCGTTGGCCGAGTTGACCGAGGCCTACCTGCGCCTGCGCGAGGACCCCGCGTTCCTGGCCGAACTGGACCGTGACCTGAAGTACTACGTGGGCCGTCCCAGCCCGATCTACTATGCCGAGCGCCTGTCGCAGCACGTGGGCGGCGCGCGCATCCTGCTCAAGCGCGAAGACCTCAACCACACCGGCGCGCACAAGATCAACAACACCATCGGCCAGGCACTGGTGGCCAAGCGCATGGGCAAGCCGCGCATCATCGCGGAGACCGGCGCGGGCCAGCACGGCGTAGCCAGCGCCACCGTGGCGGCGCGCTTTGGCCTCAAGTGCGTGGTGTACATGGGCGCGGTCGATATCGAGCGCCAGAAGATCAACGTCTACCGCATGAAGCTGCTCGGCGCAGACGTAGTGCCGGTGACGTCCGGCTCCAAGACGCTGAAGGACGCGCTCAACGAAGCGATGCGCGACTGGGTCACCAACGTGGCCGACACGTTCTACATCATCGGCACCGTCGCCGGCCCGCATCCGTATCCGCTGATGGTGCGCGACTTCAACGCCATCGTCGGTCGCGAAGCACGCGTGCAGATGCAGGAACAGTTCGGCCGACTACCCGACGTGATCACCGCTTGCGTGGGTGGCGGTTCCAACGCGATCGGCCTGTTCCACGCCTTCCTCAACGACGACAAGGTACGTATCGTCGGCGCCGAGGCGGCCGGCGAGGGCATTGCCACCGGCCATCACGCCGCTTCGCTGGCCGCCGGTCGCCCGGGCGTGCTGCACGGCAATCGCACCTACGTGCTGTGCGACGACAACGGCCAGATCACCGAAACGCATTCGGTGTCGGCCGGCCTCGATTATCCGGGTGTCGGTCCCGAGCACGCGTTCCTGAAGGACGCGGGGCGTGCCGAATATGTCGGCGTCACCGATGACGAAGCGCTGGAGGCGTTCCATCTGCTGGCGCGCACTGAAGGCATTCTCGCTGCACTCGAATCGAGCCATGCCGTGGCGCAAGCCATCAAGCTGGCGCGCGAATACCCGAAGGATGGTCTCGTGCTGTGCAACCTTTCCGGCCGCGGTGACAAGGACGTGCACACGATTGCCGCACGCGAAGGAGTGCAGGTATGAGCCGCATCGACCGTCGTTTCGAGCAGCTGAAGTCAGCCGGGCGCACCGGATTGATTCCTTTCGTCACCGCGGGCGATCCGTCGCCGCAGCATGCGGTAGCGCTCATGCACGCCCTGGTGGATGCGGGTGCCAATGTGATCGAGCTGGGCGTGCCATTCTCCGACCCGATGGCGGACGGCCCGGTCATCCAGCATGCCAGCGAGCGTGCGATCGCCAAGGGCGTGGGTCTTGCCGATGTGCTGGGCTGGGTCGCGCAGTTCCGTCAGCGCGATGCGGACACGCCGATCGTGTTGATGGGTTATCTCAATCCCATCGAAATCCATGGCTATGCCCGCTTCGCCAAGGAGGCCGTTCAGGCCGGCGTCGATGGCGTGCTGGTGGTCGATTGCCCGTTGGAAGAGGCCGCCGTACTCAAACCGCTGAAGGATGCTGGCCTGCAGCAGATCCTGCTGGCGGCGCCTACCACCGCACCCTCGCGTATGGTGCAGTTGTGCGGGTCGGCGGAGGGTTTCCTGTACTATGTCTCGTTCGCCGGCATCACGGGCGCGGCACGATTGAGCACCGATGACATTGCGGCTCGCGTGGCCGATATCCGTGCGAAGTCCAAGGCACCGGTGGCCGTTGGTTTCGGTGTGCGCGACGCGCAGTCGGCCAAGGCCATCGCCGGTTTCGCGGATGCCGTGGTGATCGGCAGTGCGCTGGTGGAGCGCCTGGCGGGTGCGAAGGATGTCGAGGACATCGTCGCGCGTGCCAAGGGGTTCCTGGCGCCGATACGGCAAGCGTTGGACGCCTGACGCTCAGCTCCCTCTCCCCGCCGGGAAGAGGGCTGGGGTGAGGGGCCGGGGCTTGCGGTAGCTGTTGAATGAGCGAGCTTTGAACACATTCATGGTTCAAAGCCGGACCGAGGCAAGATTGGCCCCTCACCCGACCCTCTCCCCGGAGGGGCGAGGGCAAAAGCGTTTGAGGTTGAGTTGATATGAACTGGCTCCAGAAAATCATGACTCCGCGCGCCCGCACGGAAGCCACCGGCACCGGCGGCAAGGGCAAGGTGCCGGAAGGCGTGTGGGAGAAGTGCGGCGGTTGCGGCACGGTGCTGTACCGGCCCGAGCTGGAACGCAACCTGATGGTGTGCCCCAAGTGCGGCCATCACCACACCATCGATGCGCGTGCGCGTCTGGATTCGTTCCTCGATCCGGGTTCGGCGCAGGAACTGTGGGCCAGCATGGAGCCGAGCGACCCGCTCAAGTTCCGTGATTCCAAGAAGTACCGCGACCGCATCATCGCGGCGCAGAAGTCCACCGGCGAGAAGGATGCGCTGCTGGCGATGAGCGGCCGCCTCAAGGGCCGCCCGCTGATGGCCGTGGCATTCGAGTTCTCCTACATGGGCGGCTCGATGGGTTCGGTGGTGGGCGAGAAGTTCACCCGCGCCGCCGAGCGTGCGCTGGCCGATCGCAGTGCCCTCGTGTGCTTCTCCGCCACGGGCGGTGCGCGCATGCAGGAATCGCTGTTCTCGCTGATGCAGATGGCGAAGACCTCGGCCGCACTTGCTCGCATGCGCGATGCTGGCGTGCCGTACATCAGCGTGCTCACGCATCCGACCACCGGTGGCGTGTCGGCGAGCCTCGGCATGCTGGGCGACATCAACGTCGGCGAGCCGAAGGCACTGATCGGCTTCGCCGGTCCGCGCGTGATCGAGCAGACCGTGCGCGAGACCTTGCCGGAAGGCTTCCAGCGTTCCGAGTTCCTGGTCGAGCACGGCGCGATCGACATGATCATCGACCGTCGCGAAATGCGCGATAAGCTGGCCGACCTGCTTGGCATCCTGCAGAAGGCGCCGCGCGTGGCGTGATGCACGCGCCTGCATGCACTACCAAAGACAGCGCTCTCGTGGCGCTGTTTTTTTTGCGCTGTTTTCCACAGCCAGTGTGGATGTGCGCGGTAACAGCCTGTGGATAGGTGGGCTATCTGCTTGATGCCAAAGAGGCGGTGACGCGCTGGTGTTTGATTGATCAGTCGCGTGGCGTGTTCCTGTCGCGCACAGGGTGCGCTCCCATAATGAGCACATGGCTCGCAGTGCCACCGAGCATGACGAAGTCCCGAACGTTTTCCACAACCCATGTGGATACGCACTGCCGAAGCCTGTGGACAGTTGCGCTATCCTGTTGACGCAGAACGCATCGCTACGCATTGATGCGCGTTTGAGCAGTCAACCGTCCGTTTTTTGTGGGAGCGCACCCTGTGCGCGACTGCGACACACCGGGGTTTTCCACAGCGAATGTGGATACGCCTCGCTATAGCCTGTGGACAGTTGCGCTATCTCGTTGACGCAGAACGCATCACTACGCATTGATGCGCGTTTGAGCAGTCGACCGTCCGTTTTTTGTGGGAGCGCACCTTGTGCGCGACTGCGACACACGAGGGTTTTCCACAGCGAATGTGGATACGCCTCGCTATAGCCTGTGGATAGTTGCGCTATCTCGTTGACGCAGAACGCATCGCTACGCATTGATGCGCGTTTGAGCAGTCGACCGCTCGTTTTTGTGGGAGCGCACCCTGTGCGCGATCGCGACACGCCAGGGTTTTCCACAGCCAATGTGGATGCGTGCGGGCAAAGCCTGTGGATAGGTGCGCTATCTTTTTGAGTGCAAAGCGCGTGCGACGCGGTGGTGGAGAAATGTGCAGGGTGAGGCCAGGTTTGATCGCGCACTGGGTGCGCTCCTACAAAAAAACACGATGCTCTTGTAGGAGCGCACCCAGTGCGCGATTCACGCTTGCCTCAGCCCACCAACGCCCGCAACGGCAATAACCACAGCGACAACGCACCCAGCGCGCCACCGATCGCCGTCGCGGCAATCACGTCGCTCGGATAATGCAGGCCCAGGATCACGCGCGACGCCCCCACCAGCGTGGTGAACGTGAGTAGCAATGGCGCAAGCAGCGGATACCAGGCCAGCGCTACGACCGTAAAGCTCACTGCCTGCAGCGTGTGGCCCGAGGGGAAGCTGAATTCATCGAGCGGCGGCACGTGCGCAATCACCCCAGGGCAGGCGCGAAACGGCCGAGGGCGACGCGTCCAGCGCTTGAGCAGGCGATACAGGAACAACGCGGTAAGGCCAGTCACCGCCATTTGAGCGGCGGCGAGGAGGCCGCGACGACCATCGACGAGCGCCAGTACCGCCATCAGCGAATACCAGAACACGCCATCGCCGAGCCGGCTGATGACGCCGAAGAAGACGCCCACGGCGCGACGCGTGCCCCAGCGGTTGGCCGCGACGCACATGCGGCGGTCGATGGCCAGACGAGGGCCAGGGAGTGTGTTCATGGCTTCTCCGTCATCCGCGTTGAGTTGCAATGGCCGCCAGGGAGTGGGGCGCGGCGAAGCGCCTGACCGGGTGTCAGGTCGAGCCGTGGACCGCTTCCTGGCGGCCATTGCAACTCAACCCTTCGGGCCGGGTTTGTTTGCCCACGAGTCGGCGTCATCACTCGGTCGTGTATCGACATACACTTCCTCGTTCTTCCTTGTCTCGCGGACAAACAACTCCCGGCGCGGATCACGGAGAAGCCATGAACACACTCCGGGTCAGGCGTGTGCAGCGGTGGCATGGTGCTCATGCACGTTCTCCTGGGCCAGTTCACGCAAGAGGGCTTCGAATTCGCGAATCACGGCGTCGGGCGAAAGATTGGCGATGCTGGCGTGCGCCGCGCGTCCCATATGGCGGATCAGGCTGGCATTGCCGGCGAGCGTCACGGCCGACTCAATGAAGGCCTTCTCGTTGCCGGCGTCGATGCGATAGCCGTTCTGGCCATGCAACAGGTGTTCGCGCGCGGCGCCTTCCTCGTAGGCGACTACGGGCAGGCCCGCAGCCAACGCTTCAAGGATCACATTGCCGAAGGTTTCGCTGAGGCTGGGGAAGGGGAACAGATCCGCGCTAGCGTAATGACGCGCCAGCGCTTCGCCGCGCTGCATGCCGACGAAGATGAAATCCGGATTGGCGGCCTGCAGCGCCGCGCGGGCCGGTCCATCGCCCACCCACACGTAACGGGCCCTGGGCACCTGTTGCTGGATGGCGCGGAAGGTGCGCACTGCAAGATCGAGATTCTTCTCGGGCGCGATGCGTCCGACGTAGAGCACCACCGGCGTATTGCCGTCGACGCCCCAAGTCTCGCGCAGTTCCGCGCTGCGATAGCGCGGATGGAACAGCTGGGTGTCGACTGCGCGACGCAGCAGGCGTGCCGTATCGACGCCCAACGCCGCAAGCTCGTTGGCCAGTGCATCGGTAGGCACCAGCGTGGCGGCGGCACGGCGATGGAAGCGGCGCAGGTAGCCGCGTACGACTGGTGTGAGAAAACCCACGCCGTAGTGATCGGCGTAGGTATCGAAGCGAGTGTGAAAGCCCGTAGCCGCCGGTATGCCCAGGCGCCTTGCGGTACGGATGGCCGACCAGCCCAGCGGGCCTTCGGTAGCGACGTAAATCGCGTCGGGGCGCAACCGCATCCAGCGTTCACGTAACGCGCTGCCCGCCGGCCAGCCGAAGCGCAGTCCGGGGTAGCGCGGTAGCGATGCGCCGGGCACCTCCAGCGCGACGATGCCAGGTTCGTCCTGGAACGATTTTTCCTGGCGGGGACGAATGAGATCGATCGTGTGCCCCTGCGCCGCCAGCCCGGCGGCGAGGCTGTGCACGGTCAGTGCCACGCCGTTGATTTCGGGTGGATAGGTCTCGCTGACAATGCCGATGCGCACTGTGATCTACCGTTGGCTGGCCCGGTGCAGATTCCTCCCTGGGCGTTGCGGCGGCATGGCGCGCGTGTGACGCATGCATGACGACGGCCATGCGGGAGATCGCCATGAACACCCTCAACACTGTTTCGTGGTTACACTCCGAAGACTTGTCACGGTGGAGACACGTCGATGAAACGCATGCTGCTCGCACTCGCGCTTACCGTTGCCGCTGGGGGCGTCTTCGCCGCCGATGCGCCCGGGGTGCCTGTCACGAAGGCTCCTTCGGGTGCCGAGCTTTACATCATTTCGCCGAAGGACGGCGCCGTCGTTGGCACCGAAGTCACCGTGCAGTTCGGCCTCAAGGGCATGGGCGTGGCGCCGGCGGGCGTAAAGAAAGAGGGCACCGGCCATCATCACCTGCTGGTGGACGTGAAGGACATGCCGGCCGCGGGCCAGCCGATTCCCAAGGACGAACACCACCTGCATTTCGGCAATGGGCAGACCGAGACCAGCCTCAAGCTCGCCCCGGGCAAGCACACCTTGCAGTTGGAGCTGGCGGACGAAAACCATGTTCCGTTCGACCCGCCGATTGTCTCCAAGCAGGTCACCATTACGGTGAAGTGAAGGTCGCGATGGCGGTCTAGCGACCCAGGAACACCGACACGCCCAGGCTGACCATCCACTGCTGGGCGTGTCCGGCAATGCGTCCGCGCAAACCGCCATCGAGCTGCACGCGCCGGTTCACCAGCCAGGCAACGCCTGCGCCGGCCTCGGTGCCGCTGCCCACGACGGTCTCGTGCACCTCGGCCAGTTCCACATAACCAACTACTGCCTTGCCAAGCTGATGGCTCTCGTTGAGCGCCGCGGTGGTGCGGTAGTCGTGGTCGCTGCGCGTCCGCTCCAGGTAGCCGCCGACGCCGTCGCTTTCGCTGAGCTGCCAGTTCACATCGGCACCGAGCAGATAGGTCTTGTGGTCATTGCGCACGGCCGGTGAGCCGTCCGTGAGTTCCACGCTGCCGAGCAGGCCCCAGGTCAGCGCCGCATCGGCCTTGCATGGGGCGAACTTCAGGGCGAGCACGGTATCGCCGCGACCATGGCTCCAACTGTCGACGCCGGGGCCGGTGTCGTGCTCGGCGTTGAACAGCGATGTGCCCAGCTGCGCTTCGAACGGGCCGCCCACGCCCAGCCGCAGCAGGCTGTCGGTGGTGTATTGGGACTGCACCGAACCCTTGTCCTGATCCCGCGTCCAGGTGGGCAGGCCTTGTTCCAGCGTAGCGTCGCCGGCGTTGAGCACGACCGGCGTGAAGCCCAGGCCTGGGCGGTCGTAACCGGGGTTGTCGGCCCAGGCGGGCAGTGCGCACAACAGGCCGGCCAGTCCCACTCCGAGGAGGGCCTGGGCGGCGAATCGTCGGTTCCCGTGCCGGTATCGGCTAAAATCGTCCACTTCTCTCGCGTCCCCTGTTGGATCCCATGACCGTTCGCACCCGCTTCGCTCCCAGTCCCACCGGTTTCCTGCATATCGGCGGCGCCCGCACGGCGCTGTACTGCTGGCTGGAAGCGCGCCGCCGTGGCGGCCAGTTCGTGCTGCGCATTGAGGATACCGACCGCGAGCGCTCCACCGAAGCGGCGGTGCAGGCGATCCTCGATGGCATGAACTGGCTGGGCCTTCACCACGACGAAGGTCCGATCTACCAGACCGCGCGCCTGGAACGCTACAAGCAGGTGGCCGACGAGCTGCTGAAGGCCGGCAAGGCCTATTACGCCTACGAGAGCAAGGACGAGATCGAGGCCATGCGCAACGAGGCGATGGCCAAGGGCGAGAAGCCCCGATACAACGGCTATTACCGCGATCGCAACGAGCCGTACCGCGACGATCCGAACCGCGTGATCCGCTTCAAGAACCCGCTGGAAGGCTCGGTGGTGTTCGACGACAAGGTGAAGGGCCGCGTGGAGTGGAGCAACGCCGAGCTCGACGACCTGGTGATCTTCCGTTCCGATGGCTGGCCCACCTACAACTTCGCCGTCGTGGTGGACGACATCGACATGGGCATTACCGAGGTGATCCGCGGCGACGACCACGTCAACAATACGCCGCGCCAGATCAACATCTACAAGGCGCTGGGCGCGCCGGTGCCGGAATTCGCGCACCTGCCGATGATCCTCGGCCCCGATGGACAGAAGCTCAGCAAGCGTCATGGTGCGGTGAGCGTGATGCAGTACCGCGACGATGGCTTCCTGCCACACGCGCTGCTCAACTACCTCGTGCGCCTCGGCTGGTCGCATGGCGATCAGGAAATCTTCTCCGAGGAGGAGATGGTTCGCCTGTTCGATATCAGCGACGTCAACAAGGCCGCCTCGCGTTTCGACGTCACCAAGCTGTCGTGGCTCAACCAGCATTACCTCAAGACCGAAGAGCCGAGCGCCATCGCGCCGGAATTCGAGTGGCACCTGACGCAGGCCGGCGTCGATTTCAGCACGTGGCCCAAGCCGGCCGACGTGATCGTCGCGTTGCGTGATCGCGTGCAGACGCTGAAGGAAATGGCCGAGCGCGCGAAGATCTGGTACGGCCCAATCGTCGAGTGGGACGAGAAGGCCGTGGCCAAGCACCTGCAGAACGACAGCGCGGTGGCCGTGCTGGAAGCGGCGAAGGGCTTGTTGGCCGACGTGGAGTGGAAGCCCGAGCCGATCCACGGCGTCATCGAGCAGGTGGCCGCGAAGCTGGAACTGGGCATGGGCAAGATCGCCCAGCCGCTGCGCGTGGCGATGACGGGAACGCAGGTATCGCCGTCGATCGATCACACGATTTATCTGGCGGGGCGTGAGGTGGCGCTGAAGCGCATCGACGACGCCATCGCAAAAGCCAAGGGCTGAACTTCACGCCATGCACGGGACGGAGTGAGCGGGCATGGATGAGTGGCTGGCCAGGGCCATGCAGGGCGTCGATCCGGATGCTCCCGACGCTTTCCTGCGCATCTTCATGAACCTGATGGGCATGGTGCCCTGGGTCCAACTGTTCTGGTGGAACCTCGCGTTCATCGCGGTGGGCGCGCTGATCGGCTGGTGGCGCAGGCGCATCGTCGAGGGCATCGTCTGGTCCGCCGTGCTTGGCCCGATCGGCTGGATCGTCGTGCTGGCACGCCCGCGTGCCGGCAGCGCCGGCGCGACGCCTCCGCCATTGCCGCCACGCCGTTGAGCCGCATATAGGGCGTACGCCAGCTGCGTGAAGGCAGCGGTGTATGATGACCCCGAGGTGAACCCATTGAGTCAGACCGCTTCCGGCAGGCCGCATATGCACCACCATCACCACGACGATGCGCAGAGCTTCGTGCGTGCGGTGGAGCATGCGAGCGAGGAACGCGGCCTGCGCCTCACGCCGCTACGCAAGGAAGTGCTGGAGCTGGTCGCCGCCGCCGGCAAGCCGGTGAAGGCCTACGACCTGCTCGACCAGCTGCGCGAGCGGCACGGCAATGCGGCGCCGCCCACGGTGTACCGCGCGCTCGATTTCCTGCTCGAGCACGGTTTCATCCATAAGCTGGAATCCATCAACGCCTTCGTGTCCTGTCACCACCCGGCCGAAGCGCACCAGGTGCCGTTCCTCATTTGCGACAACTGCTCCAGTGCCCAGGAAGTCTGCGACGAGCGCGTCGCCGAGCTGATCGAGGCGCAGGCCAAGGCGTTCGGTTTCCGCCCGCAGGCGCAGACGCTGGAAGTGCACGGTCTCTGCAAGAACTGCCGCAAGGCCTGAACGGCCCCGGGACACGCGGGGCGGCGACGCTTGCGTTCATGACGTTATAATGTAACATGCACCTACCGGGCCGCCCCGACCCTTGCGTTGCGCTCCGCTCCGAACCGATGGAAGCCCCCCTGGAACAGAAAAATCGCTGGTGGTCCCTGGCCGACCGGATCGGTGCGCTGGCATCGTTTCTCTGTGCCATCCACTGCGCCGCTTTGCCGTTCGTGCTGGCGTTGCTTCCGCTGCTTGGGCTGGGCTTTCTCGCGGACCATCGCTTCGAACGCGGTTTCGTGATGTTCGCCAGCGCGCTTGCGCTGGTCACCCTGGTCAGCGCCTACCGGCATCATCGCCAACCGCTGCCGCTGTTGCTCGCGTTGCCGGGCCTGACGCTGCTGATCACCGGCGTCACCTTTGCCGAAAACTATTCCATCGCGCTGCATAGCGCGCTGGTGACCTGCGGCGGCCTGTTGGTGGCGGCGGCCCACTTCATCAATCTGCGCAAGCACCGGGCCGTGCATGCGCATTGACGGCAGTGCACGCCGTGATTGTGTAACGGACCCCACGATTCCTAGCATTTGCGCATGACTTCCGCCCACGCGCACTCCCACGACGATCACCAGGATGGCCACCACGGCCATGCCCACGGCCATGCCCACGATCACGATCACGGCGGCATCAGCGGGCGCGAACGCAAGCTGATCTTCGCCTTCGCGCTCACCACGCTGATGATGCTGGTGGAGATGGTCGGCGGTTTCTGGTCAGGCTCGCTGGCGCTGGTTGCCGATGCCGGCCACATGCTGATCGATGCGCTGGCGCTGCTGCTCGCCATTGCGGGCGCCTGGTTCGCCAAGCGCCCGGCGGATGCGCGTCGCAGTTACGGCTATGGCCGGCTGGAAGTGTTGGCGGGCTTCGTCAACGCGCTTACGCAGTTCGTGCTGGTGGCCTTCATCGCCTATGAGGCGGTGGCTCGCCTCTTCAATCCCGCGCACATCCTGTCGGGCATGATGCTCGTCGTGGCGATCATCGGCCTGTTCGTGAACCTGCTCGTGTTGCGCACTTTGCACGGACACGCGCATGACGACGTGAACCTCGCTGGTGCGACGCTCCATGTGCTGGGTGACCTGCTGGGTTCGGTCGCCGCCGTGGTGGCTGCGCTGCTGGTGCGCTGGCTGGACTGGAACTGGGCCGATCCGGTGCTTTCGTTGCTGGTCTCGCTGCTGATCCTCAACAGTGCGTGGCGGCTGCTGCGGCGTTCTTCGCACATCCTGCTCGAAGGTGTGCCCGACGGCCTGAACATGGGCGATGTCGCCGACGCGCTGCGTACGGCCGACCCATCGATCCGCGACATCCACCACGTGCACGTATGGCAGTTGGCGTCAGGTTCGCGCATGGCCACGCTGCATGCGGAACTGCACGAAGGACATCGAAGCGCGGTGGCGATCGCCGCCATCAATCGCGTGCTGGTCGAGCGTTTCGGCGTGCAGCATGCGACCGTGCAGGTGGACACCGAACAGTGCCCCGACCACGCCCGTGACTGCGGCGGACACGGCCCGCGCTGACTATTGCGCTTTGGACGACCGCTGATACGATGGTCGGCCGTTCACCCCAACGAATCAAGGAGTTCCCTCATGGGCAAGGGCGACCGCAAGACCCGTCGTGGCAAGACCTACCGTGGCAGCTACGGCAACACCCGCGCGCATTCGCTGCAGCCGGCCGTGGCCGGTGCCAAGGCGACCGTGACCAAGCCGGCCGCTGCCAAGAAGGCTGCTCCGAAGAAGAAGTCGGCCTGAGCCTGATCGGCTCCCGACAAAGCCCCCGCCCAGGCGGGGGCTTTTTTTTGCCCTTCGGCATGACGGGCGGCACGTTTCACGCCGCTGGGTGCGTGCTCCAATCGATCCGGCTCAGCGAGGGAGAGACGGCATGGAAGGGCAGTGGGGACAGCGTTTTCTGGTGGTCTATGCGGGCGTGCTGACGACCGCGGTCGTGGCGGCGCTGCTTTCCGGCTTCGTGGTGAAGCCGAAAAAAATGCAGATCGATGAACTCGATGTGCAGCGCATCAACCTGCTGGAACCCGACGGCACGCTGCGCATGGTGATCTCGGACAAGGCCAATTTCCCGGGCGCGATCTTCAAGGGCAAGGAGTATCCGCATCCGCGGGGTGCCGCCGGCATGCTGTTCTACAACGACGAAGGCACGGAGAACGGTGGCCTGATCTTCAGCGGCCACAAGGACAAGGACGGCAAGATCGTCGACAGCGGCGGCAGCCTCACCTTCGACAAGTATGAGCAGGATCAGCTCGTGCAGCTGCTTGGTGCGCACGACAGCAGCGGCCATCTCGCCGGTCTCATCGTGAGCGATCGCGCCGATCGGCCCATCGAGCAGGATTTCATCGATGCCGACAAGCTCAAGGCGATGCCGGAAGCGCAGCGCGATGCCTTGATGCAGCAGCGCCAGAAAGACGGTTACTACGGCGCCACGCGCATTTCGGTCACGCGCAGCGACGACGGCATAGCCAAGGTTTCGCTGCGCGATGCGCAGGGACATCCCCGCATCGTCATGGGCGTGGCGGCCGATGGAGCGTCCAGCCTCAAATTCCTGGATGCGGACGGCAAGGTGTTGAACGAACTGACGCCTGCGGCCAGGAAATAATCCATAGGCGCTTGCTTGCCGCTCAGGACTCCGGCGACAGCAGCTCGCCGCCGAGGAAGATGTCGCGCAGCACGTGACTGCCGCCAATCCAGTAGCAGAGTTCCGCGGGCTCACGCACGTTCCATACCGAAAGATCGGCACGCTGGCCTACGGCGAGCGTGCCGCGATCAGTGAGGCCGAGCGCCTTCGCCGCGTTCACCGTGACGCCTCGCAAGGCTTCTTCCGGCGTGAGGCGAAACAACGTGCATGCCATGCCCGCTGCCAGGCGCAGGGAAAGCAGCGGCGAGGTGCCCGGATTGCAGTCCGTGGCGACCGCCATGGCAACGCCGTGTTCGCGCAAGCCGGCGATGGGGGGCAGCTTGGTTTCGCGCAATGCGTAGAACGCGCCGGGCAGCAGCACCGCCACGGTGCCCGCCAAGGCCATGGCGCGGATGCCGCTATCGCTGAGGTGTTCGAGGTGGTCGGCGGAGAGGCCGCGATAGCTCGCCACCAATGCGGCACCGTCGAGATCCGATAGCTGCTCCGCATGCAGCTTCACCGGCAGGCCGAGTTGCGTGGCGCGATCGAACACGCGGCGTGTTTCATCGGGCGTGAACCCGATGTTCTCGCAGAAGGCGTCGACGGCATCGACGAGGCCTTCGTTTGCCAGTGCAGGCAACATCTCGTCGCATACGAGCGCAACGTAAGCCTCGCGGTCTTCGCGATATTCGGGCGGCAGGGCGTGCAGGCCGAGGAAGGTCGTGCGCACCGTGAGGCCCAATGCCTTGCCGATGCGACGCGCGACGCGCAGCATGCGCCGTTCTGTTTCCAGATCCAGGCCGTATCCCGACTTGATCTCCACCGTGGTGACGCCGTCGGCGAGCAGGGCATGCGCGCGTGGCAAGGTCTGCGCGAACAGTGCATCCTCACTCGCTTCGCGCGTGGCCTTGACGGTGGAAACGATGCCGCCGCCTGCACGCGCGATCTCCTCGTAGCTCGCTCCATTGAGCCGCAGGTCGAACTCGTGCGCGCGGTCGCCACCGAAGACCAGATGCGTGTGGCAGTCGATCAAGCCAGGCGTCACCAGCGCGCCATCGAGATGCTCGACGCGGGCGGCGCGACGTTCCGCGTCGGCGGGAAGGGCGCTTTGCGGACCCACCCAGCTGATGCGACCCTCGCGCAGCGCAATGGCGCCGTGCCGGATCAGTCCGTATGGCGCATCGCCGGCAAAGGTTGCCAGCGTGGCGTCCAGCAGCAGGTGATCCCAGGAATGGCTCATGTCGATCGGCGCCCGGAAGAAGTTGTGTGGTCGTCGTCAGGCGCAGCGGTGGACGGGATCAGCGTGGCGGGGTCTTCGCCGGCGCTGCCCTTATCCACCGAGCTGGCTTGTTCGTCGTCGCGCTCTTCGGCGGCGCGCCTTGCCAGTTCAAGCTCGTAGCCCTCGATGAGCTTGTCGGCAAGGGCGCGATACACCGGTTTGCGCGAGAAGATGGACGATGCCGCACGCGCGAGCAGGCAGGTCGCCATGATCGGCAGCACCATCTGCTGGTTGGCGGTGAGTTCCATCGAAATCACCGTCGCAGTCAGCGGCGCCTGCGTTACGCCCGAGAGATAGCCCGCCATCGCCAGCAAGGCCACTGCGGAAGGGTCGACGCCCGGAAGGATCGTCGTGAGGTTGTTGCCCAAGCCGGCGCCTACGGCGAGCGCCGGTGAAAAGATGCCGCCCGGAATGCCTGCCCAGTACGAGGCGATGTTGCCCAAGAATTTCAGCACGCCAAATGAAGAGACGGTGTCGGCGTGGCCCTCAATGATTTCCCGGGCCTGCGCATAGCCCGTGCCGTACAGGCCCGTGTGCGTGAGTTGACTCAACAGCACGAGCGCAAGGCCGCACGCAGCTGCGAACACCACCGGCTGACGTGCGCGAAGGCGTCCGATGAAACCGCGAAAACCGTGATCGCTGGGAAGGATCAGGCGTGCGAACAAACCACCTGCAAGGCCGCAGACGAGTCCGGTAGCCAACACCGCCAACCACGCCTTGCCCAGCGGCAGACCGATGTCGAACTGGCCGAAATAGGCATAGTTGCCAAGGATGCCCAGCGACACCATGCCTGCGATGAACACCGCGGTGAGCAGGATGCCGCTCAGTCGGTGCTCGAATGATCCGCTCATTTCCTCGATGGCGAACACGATGCCGGCCAGCGGCGTGTTGAACGCAGCCGCGAGACCAGCGCCGGCGCCGGCGAGGATGAAGCGTCCGGCGGCAGCCGGTTCGGCGAAACCGAAACGGCGGCCGAGCGAGTAGAGCAAGCCCGCACCAACGTGCACGGTCGGGCCTTCGCGTCCCACCGAGGCGCCGCCGAGCAGCGCGGCAAGCGTGAGCGCCATCTTGCCGATGGCCACGCGCAGGGACAGCAGGCTCTGGCGGAAACCTTCATCCTCGATCTTGAGCGCAGCGATCGCCTGCGGAATGCCGGAACCGCGGGTCGGCTTGAGCACACCCTGGGTCAGCCATGCCAGCAGGGCAAACGTCAGTGGCGTGATCAGGAAAGCCCAATATCGGTTGTGCTCGACCACCCCATGGAAAACCCGGTAGGCCCAGTCGGCCGCCTGCGCAAAGCCCACGGCAGCCAGCCCGACCAGGACGGCGCCGCTCCAGAACAGGATGCGGCGTCGCCATTGCGGCAAGGAAAAAAGCTCGGATTCGCGCAGACGCCGAAGGCGAGCCTGTGGACTGGCGGGATCCAAGTCGTCGCCGTTCTTCACGACTTGCCTTCGGACTTGCGCGTCCAGCGTGTCTCGTACAGGTCGAAGCGACGGTCCTTGAGGTTCTGCACGGCGCCTGCGTTGCGCGCTCGGGCCAGGCTCTCCAGACGCAGGTCGGCGAACAACACGGTTTCGATGTTTGGCGTGGAGTCGGCGGCGATGCCGTCACGAGCGAACGGGAAATCGCTCGGTGTGAGGATGCAGCTCTGGCCGTACTGGATGTCGAAGTTGTTCACGCCGGGCAGGTTGCCTACGTTGCCGGAAAGCACGACATAGCACTGGTTTTCGATCGCGCGTGCCTGCGAGCAATAACGCACGCGCAGGTAACCTTCGCGCACGTCGGTGCAGAACGGCACGAACAGGATCAAGGCGCCCTGGTCGGTGAGATGCCGCGCCACCTCGGGAAACTCCGAGTCGTAGCAGATCATCACGCCGATCGGGCCGCAGTCGGTCTGGATGGTCGCCGCGGTGTCGCCGCCGGTGATGTTCCACACCGTGCGTTCGCTCGGCGTCGGATGGATCTTTTCCTGCTCGTGGATGGAGCCGTCGCGCAGGCACACGTAGCAGACGTTGTGGATATCGCCGTTCGCCTGCTCGGTGGGATGCGAGCCGGCGATGATGTTGATGTTGTAGTGCACGGCCAGGCGGCTGAAGAGTTCCTTCACCTGCGGCGTGTACTGGCTGAGCTTGCGGATGGATTCGACCGGCGAGAGTTCCGCGTTCTCGATCGACAGCAGCTGCAGCGTGATCAGTTCGGGGAAGGTGACGAAGTCCGCACTGTAGTCGGCGGCGATATCGGTGAAGTACTCCACCTGCGTGGCGAACTCCTCGAACGAACGGATGCGTCGCTGCTGGTACTGCACCGACGCCACGCGCACCATGTCGGGCAACGGCTGCGTCGACGGAATCGACGGTATGTCCGGCTGGTTGAGCAGCTGTGGATTGCGCCACACCAGATGCGCGGCATAACCGAGCGAGTCGTAATCGGACGGCACGTAACCGCGCAGCAGTCCGATCACCTCGAACTCGTTGCTCAGCTGGAAACTCAGGGTGGGATCACGGCGTTTGCCTTCCACCACCGCCTGCACGTAGGCCTCGACGGTGCCGTAACGCTGCAGGTTGCGCGCGAGGCCGGGAATGCGGCCGCCGAACACGATGCCACGCAGCTTGAGGTCGGTGCACAGGCGCTTGCGTGCCTGGTACAGGCGCTGGCCGATGCGGATGTTGCGGTAGTCCGGATGCACCACCACTTCCATGCCATACAGCCAGTTGCCATCGCTGCGATGACGCGAGCCCATGCCACCGCCGGTGATCTGCATCCAGGTGTGCGGCGACAGCGCGGTGGCTTCATCGATGCGGAACGTGGCGCAATAGCCGACGAGCTTGCCCTCGTACTCGACCACGAACTGGCCCTGCGGAAAGTGCGTCTGCTGGGAGCGCAGCATTTCCGCCGAATGACCCCATTCAGGGGTATAGACGCGGCCGGTGAGTTCGACCAGCGCGGGTACATCGGCGGGCTTGGCCTGGCGGACCAGCAGCTTCGGGGCGTTATCCTGATTCTTCTTGGCCATGGCCGCATTATGCCGTACCTCGCTGAACGAGGCGGCGGGCGCAGCGGTTACACTCGTTGATCATTGCTCCCAGGAATCAGTGCCATGGCTGCCGTCATTCCCACGCGTTACGCCGCCGATCGATTGTGGACACCGCAGGGTTGGATACGTGACGCCGGCGTGCAGGTGGACGACCGCGGCATCATCGTGGGCCTCGGCGAGGCCGAGGGTGATCGACTGGGGCGCTGGGTGCTGCCCGGCATGCCCAACCTGCATTCGCACGCGTTCCAGCGCGCCATGGCGGGCCTGGCCGAGCGCAGGGGCAAGGCGGACGACAGCTTCTGGACGTGGCGCGAAACCATGTACGCGTTTGCGGCCTCGGTCGGGCCGGAGGCGTTGCAGGCGATTGCGGCGCAGCTCTACGTGGAGATGCTCAAGAGCGGCTACACGCAAGTCTGCGAGTTTCACTACCTGCATCACCAGCCCGATGGCACGCCGTACGCGCAACCCGAGGCGATGTCGCTGGCGCTGATCGAAGCCGCGCGCGAAGCGGGTATCGCCCTGACGCTGCTGCCCGTGCTGTACATGAGCGGCGGTTTCGATGGCCGCCCCTTGACGCCGCGACAGCGCCGTTTCGGTCACGACGTGCCTGCCTACCTGCGATTGCTGCAAGCCTTGCGTGCCCACGAAAGCGAGCGCGTGCGGGTGGGCATTGCGCTGCATTCGTTGCGCGCAGTGCCGGAAGACGCGATGCGTGAAGTGCTGGCCGATGAGCTCGCAAAGTATTGCCCCATCCATATCCATATCGCCGAACAGATCGGTGAAGTGCAGGATTGCCTGGCCACGCGTGGCGCGCGACCGGTCGAGTGGTTGTTCGGTCACGCCGATGTCGATTCGCGCTGGACGCTGGTGCATGCGACGCACCTGAGCGCGCAGGAAACCAGGCAGCTTGCCGGCAGTGGCGCCGTGGCCGGTCTTTGTCCCACCACCGAAGCGAACCTGGGCGATGGCCTGTTTCCGCTGGCCGATTACCTGGATGGACGCGGCACGCTGGGCATTGGCTCCGACTCGCATATCTCGGTGTCGCCAGTGGAGGAGTTGCGTTGGCTCGAATACGGGCAACGGCTCTCCACACGTCATCGCAACATCGCCTCGCGCCATCAGGGCGAGAGCGTGGGCGAAACATTGTGGCCGGCGGCGCTGCGTGGCGGCGCGCTGGCCTCAGGGCTGCCGATCGGCGAATTGCGCGATGCGGCGCGCGCCGACCTCATCGTGCTGGACGATCGCGCGCCTCTGCTGGCGGCGCGCGACGAGGCGTCGGTGCTCGACAGCTTCCTCTTCGCGGGCAACGCGCCCCTGGTGCGCGACGTGATGGTGGGCGGCGAATGGATGGTGCGTGATTTCGTGCATCGCGACGAAGACCGCATCGCCGCGCGCTACCGCACGGTGATGGAGCGGCTGGCGCAACGCTGAGTCGCAAGCATCAGAACAGCATGAACGATGGCTGCCGCGTGGATGAACCGCAGCCATCGGCACGGCGATGCATGGTCAGCGGCTCTTCGCCGGCGGCGTTCTCCGTCGCAAGTCCATCACTCCAGGAGTGCGTCATGCGTCGATTCATGCTTGCCGGTCTCGCCTTCGCCGTCATGAGCAGCGCGCTGCTTTCACTGACCGGCTGTGTGGTGGTGGCGCCGAGGCCGCACTACGCGGCACGCGTATGGGTGCCGGGTTACTACGCGCCTGCCGGGGTGTGGGTGTCGGGCCACTGGCGCGGGTAAGCGCCGTAATCAGTGCTCTTTGTAGGAGCGCACCCAGTGCGCGAAAAGCCTGCTGAGCAGAAGCTTCCGCGACAGCCGGCTGCATGGTGACGTCGCTGCGCCGCAGTCGCGCACTGGGTGCGCTCCTACAGGAGGGCTGGAATCGCTTGGCGCAGGTGTTCGATGAATACGCGCAGCTTGGGCGGCACCTGCAGACGGCTGGGGTAGTAGAGATAGAAGCCGTCGAACGGCGGCAGCCAATCGTCGAGCACGGTGACCAGCCGTCCTTCGGCGATCGCCGTGCGGGCCGACAGTTCGACCATATGCGTGAGGCCCAGGCCATCCACCGCCGCGCGGATGGCGAGCGCCGGGTCGTTGGTGGTCAACGGGCCGTCCACGTCCAGTTCGAACCACTGGCCTTTCGACGAGCCGGAAGGGTGGGCGAACTCCCAGCGATAGATTGCGCCGCTGCTGAAGCGGAAGCGGATGCAGTCGTGCGCGGCGAGGCCGCGAGGATGTTGCGGCTTGCCGCGAGTGGCCACGTAGGTGGGTGATCCGACCACGACGGCCCTCTGCCTTCCGCCCAGCGGGACGGCCACCATGTCGCGCGCCAGTCGCTCGCCCAGGCGGATGCCGGCGTCGAAACCCTCTGCCACCAGGTCGGTGAGGCGGTTCTCGACCTGGATGTCGACGCGCACTTCCGGCCACGCGCGCATGAACGCGGCCAGGGTCGGCGCAACCAGGGTTTCCAGCACCATCTGGGGCACGGCGATGCGCAGGGTGCCAACCGGACGATCGCCGTGCTGACGCAATGCTTCGATCGCGTCGTCGATTTCGCCGAGGGCGGGCGTGATCCGCTCAAGGAACGCACGTCCGGCCTCGGTGAGCCCTACGCGACGCGTGGTTCGATGCAGCAGCCGCACTCCGACATGGGTTTCAAGCTGGCGCAGGGTCTGGCTCAACGCCGAGGCCGTCACCTCCAACTCCGCGGCGGCGCGGGTGAAGCTGCCATGCCGGGCAATCAGCCGGAAGGCGCGAAGGGCAGTGGTGTGGTCGGTCGCCATTAATTAGCCATGCTTAACAAAGCATGCAAACGATGGCTATTTTTCTGCGTAATGGCAAGGTCCAGACTGGCGTCATTCTCCACCGCAAGGAAATCGCCATGTCGCTCGACTCGTACTACACCCTTGGCCGTTCCGGCCTTCGCGTCAGCCGCCTCGCCCTGGGCACGATGACCTTCGGCGACAACTGGGGCTGGGGCGCCGCGGAGGACACCGCACGCGCCATGTTCGATCGCTACCTGGCCGCCGGCGGCAACTTCATCGACACCGCCGACCTCTATACCGAAGGCGCCAGCGAGGAACTGCTGGGACGTTTCGTCGAGGACGCCGGTGTGCGCGATCGTGTCGTGCTGTCCACCAAGTTCAGCTACAACGCCCAGCCCGGCAACCCGAACGCGGGCGGCAACGGTCGCAAGAACATCCTGCGCGCGGTGGAAGGCTCGCTGCGCCGCCTGCGCACGGATTACATCGACCTGTACCTGCTGCACACCTGGGATCGCATCACGCCGGCGGAGGAGGTGGTGCGTACGCTCGACGACCTCGTGCGCGCGGGCAAGATCCGTTACGCAGGCCTCTCGGACGTGCCGGCGTGGTATGCCTCGCGCGCGCAGACCTATGCCGAGGCGCACGCTCTCTCGCCGCTGGTCAATCTGCAACTCGAGTACTCGCTGATCGAACGCAACCTGGAGCACGAATTCGCACCGATGGCGCTGGAACTTGGCATGGGCATCACCGCATGGAGCCCGCTCGGCATGGGTCTTTTGTCCGGCAAGTACAAGCCGAGCGAAGCGGGTGGTGCGGGCGAAGGCCGCTTGGCCAAGGTGTCGGGCCTGCCCGGCTTCGATCGCTTCACCGAACGCAACTGGCGCGTCGTTTCCGCGCTGGAAGAGGTCGCCGCGGCACTGGGCAAACCGATGGCGCAGGTGGCGCTGAACTGGGTGGCGACGCAGCCGGCGGTAGCGTCGGTCATCGTCGGCGCGACCAAGCTCGCGCAGCTGGACGACAATCTCTCCGCTCTGTCTTTCGACATTCCTGCCCAATGGCGTGCGCGATTGAACGAAGCCAGTGCGCTGGAAACGCCATTCCCGTATTGGTTCTTCGGCGATACGCAGCAGACCCGCATCCATGGTGGCGTGAGCGTAGGCAGCAAGCCGGCCGGTTACGCGCCGCCGGTGTATGTGAAGGCGCAGTCGGTGGGTGAGTTCGACGCGCGATAGTCCTCGTCTCCTTTGTAGGAGCGCACCCAGTGCGCGACCGCAGAGTGGCGGCTTCATCTGCGACTGGTGGTCGAGAGGGGTATGGCTTCACCGCTTCGTAGGCTTTTCGCGCACTGGGTGCGCTCCTACAAAATGTGGTCGCACAAAAAAGAACGGCGCCAGCATGCAGGCTGGCGCCGATTTTTTTGCCGTGGAATGTTTTTCTGTGTGGTGTGCTTACTGTGCCGTGGACGAACCCGACGCCGGGTGCTGCGCCTTGAACTGCTGCCACTGCTCGCGGCGCGCCTGGCGGTCGGCCTTCATGGTGGCCAGCTGGGCCTGCTGGGCGGGCGTCAGCACGGCGTAGATCTGCGCGCGGATGGCGGCGCGTTGCTGCACGCGGGCCGTGGCGGCGGCACCTTCGGCCTGGGCCAGCGCGGTGGCGGCGGCCTGGTAGCCGGAAGCATTCGGAGCCATCTGCTCGAAGGCTTCACGCTGCTGACGCAGGTTCTGACGCTGCGTCTTGGTCTGGCTGAAGGCGTTCTGCATGATCTGCTTGATGTTCGCCTTCTGGGCGTCGCTCAAATTGAGCTTGGCGTAGGCGTCTGCGAACTCATGGCCATGACCGCCATGCCAGCCGCCATGGGGGCCGCCGTCCTGGCCGGCCGCGGCAGCGATGGCGAACGGGGCGAGAGCCAGGGCCGAAGCCATGGCCAGGGCGAGGGTGATGTTCTTGCGCATGGAGTGTTCCTGTGTCGTCGTGGACGGGGGAGGTGTGTCCATTTGACGACGGCGCCACGTGTATGTTCTTTGCGCAAGGGTAAAGAAGCGTAAAGCCGGTGGAGGCGGGACGCGGGCGCCGTTTCAATGAGTCCCAGCAGCACGAGCCATGCCATGCCGAGATTATTGATTGTCGATGACGACCGGGCCCTGTGCGACCTGCTCAGGGATTACCTCGAGCGCGAGGGTTTCTCGGTCGACATCGCCCACGACAGCGAGGCGGGCCTGGCCCTGCTGCACAACCCTTCGACGCGGCCGGACCTGTTGATCCTCGATGTGATGATGCCTGGCCGCGATGGCCTGGATACGTTGCGTGAGTTGCGCCTGAAACATCGTCTGCCGGTGATCATGCTGTCGGCCAAGGGCGAGCCGGTCGATCGTGTGGTCGGGCTGGAGCTGGGTGCCGACGATTACCTCACCAAGCCCTGCCTGCCGCGCGAACTGCTGGCGCGCATCCGCGCGCAGCTTCGCCGCAATGCACCAGCGACAGCGGGCAGCATGCAGGTGGGCGTGCTGCGACTGGAGCCAGGCGAGCGGCGCGCCTACGTCGGCGAGCAGGAGCTGACGCTTACCGGCGCGGAATTCCAGCTGCTGCTCGCGCTGGCGCAGCGAGCGGGCGAGCTGGTGGACAAGGCCACGCTGACGCGCATGGCGCTCGGACGTGAGCTGGAACGCTTCGACCGCAGCATCGACGTGCACGTGAGCCGCCTGCGTCACAAGCTGGCGGAGGCATCGACGCAGTCACCGCGTATCGAGTCAGTGCGCGGCGCCGGGTACAGCCTGGTAGCGGGGGCCGCGTGAGTCCATTCAAGAGTTCGCTGTACTGGCGATTGCTGGTCAGCTTCTGCGCAGTGAACATGCTGGCGCTGCTGTTCGGCGGCTTCCTCACGCAGCGCTTCATCGAATATGGGACGGCGGTGGAGATCAACTGGGCCTCGCTTGCGCAAAGCGCGAACGAGGCCTATGAAAACGGCGGCACCGGTGCGCTCGCCGTGTGGTCGCAGCAACAGCGCCGCGAGGGCATCGATGCCACGCTGTACGAAAACGGCGAAGCGCTGGTGCCCACGCGAACGCCGTCATGGGTACGCGGCTCACTGCAGAACTGGCTCGACGAAAAGCGCGACATGGTCTTGCAACCATGGCCGAACATCTACGTGGCCGTGCAACAGGTGAATGGCAGCGATGGCCATGTGCGGCAACTGGTGGCGCTGAGCCGCACGCACTCCCGCCTGCGCCCGCAAACGCGCCAGGCTATTTTCCTCGCCAGCCAGGCGGTGCTCTCGCTGCTGTTCATCGGCCTGGTGGGCTGGTGGGTGGCGCGCAGCGTGGCGCGCCCGGTGGAGGCGATCCGGCACGCCACGCGACGCATGGCATCTGGCGAACTGTCGGCGCGCGTGGGCAGGGAGGGCCAGCGCGCCCATGACGAACTCGCGCAGCTGGCGCGCGATTTCGATGCCATGGCCGTACGCATCGAGGCGCTGGTGACCCACGACCGCAGCGTGTTGCAGGACCTTTCGCACGAACTCCGTTCGCCGCTGGCGCGATTGCACCTGATCCTGGATCTGGCCCGGCGCAGCGAAAGCGCCGAGGACGCCGCGCGCTACTTTCGCCAGGCCGAGCAGGAAATCGGTCGCCTTGATCACATGACCGGGGAGATGCTCGCACTGTCACGCCTGGAGGGAGGCATTCCGGGAGAGAACCGCGAGCGCATCGATGTGGTGTCCCTGCTGCAGGACTGCATTCAACGCGCGAACGTGGAGGCCCAGGCGCGACGCATCACCTTGTCCATGGCGCCGTCGGCGCCGCTCATGGTCTCGGGCAGCGTGTTGCTGCTGGAGCGGGCCTTCGACAACCTGATCGCGAACGCGATCAAGTTCAGCGCCGAGGACAGCCCGGTCGAGCTGGCGGTGCATCAAGTCGATGGCCGTGCCTGCTGCATCGTTCGCGACCACGGCCCGGGCGTACCCGAAGCCGAGCTGTCGTCGCTGTTCCGCCCCTTGTTCCGCGGCAGCAATGCATCGCGCGCGGAAGGCCATGGCCTGGGTCTCGCCATCGCACAGCGCGTGGCGCGGGCGCACGGCGGTGGCATCGAGGCGCGCAATGCCGAGGGCGGCGGCCTGCAGGTCGAACTGACGCTGCCGCTCGCGCCGACGGTGATGGCTGGCTGACCGTTCACGCCCGGCCTTCGAAAACGCCGCGGCATTTGCCACACTCGGTGTTTTCGACCTTGGAACGCCGATGCGCTCCCATGCTTTGGCCGCGGCAGGACTGGCGCTGTGCTCGGCGCTGTTCTTCACCATGACCTATGTGCTCAACCGTAGCCTGGTGGCGGGCGGTGGGCATTGGGCGTGGGCGGTGATCCTGCGCTACCTGATCACGCTGCCGCTGCTGGCCGTGGTGTTGCCGTGGCAGGGCGGCCTGGGCGAATTGCCGAAAGAGCTGCGCCTGTATCCGCGTCCCTGGCTGTTGTGGAGCACTGTCGGTTTCGTATTGTTCGGCCTCCCGCTCACCTGGGCCGCGAACAGCGGCCCGTCGTGGCTGGTGGCCGGTAGCTTCCAGAGCACCGTGCTGGCCGGCCCTCTGCTTGCGCCCTTCATCTATCGCGATGACCGACGGAGGCTGGCCTGGGGCAGCGTGGCGATCGGCGTGCTGATTCTTGCAGGCGTGTTCGCGCTGCAATGGGGACACGCGCAGGGGCGCCTGCAAGCCAGCGATTGGCTGGCGATGGCGGCAGTAGTGTTTTCCGCATTCGCCTATCCGCTCGGCAATCGGATGGTGCTGCTGCACCTGGAACAGACCGGCACGCGCATCGGCGCCACGCAGCGCGTATTCGGCATGACGTTGTGCAGCTGGCCGCTATGGCTGGTGCTGGCTGCCGTCGCGTGGTTCACCGTCGGACCGCCGAGCATGCGCGAGGCGTTGCTGGCGGGTGGCGTGGCGTTGTCTTCCGGCGTGATCGCCACGGTGCTGTTCTTTCGTGCCACCGACATGGTGCGCAGCGAGCCGACCTCGCTCGCGGCCGTGGAAGCGATGCAGGCGGCCGAATTGCTGTTCGCCACGGTCATCGGCGCCTGCTTTCTCGGCGAGGCATGGCCGCACGGCTACTCCGCCCTGGGCGCATTGATGATCGTGATCGGCATCGCGCTGTTCGGCTGGATCAGCGGACGTTCCGCGGCGGGCCACGATGAGGCCGTGCGCACGTTGCGCACCGATCGCGGCGCCTGATCGGCACCTCTGGAACTTGCCCCTGGCCGCGCACTCGGGTTAAACACCCTGATTGCGGCCATGCATGGCGTGGCCGATTTCCTCTTTGCGATCTGGGGTGATCATGGGGCAGCAGCGTGGTGCGTGGATACTGATGGGCGCTTTGCTTGGCGCGATGCCCTTGGCTTATGCGCAGGCACCGGCGAATCTCCAGCCGCTGCGCTGGAATGCGGATGCGCTGGGCAATCACCGTTATCTGCTCGACGTGAAAGCAGCCGCAAAGGCCCTGCACGTGGTGATCCCCTGGCACCGTCGCGACGCGCATCCGGAGCAGGTGGCCGTGATCGTCACCGGGCCCGACGGCAAGCCGGTGACGAACGTTCTGCGTGGCGGCATCAGCCAGGCGCAGGGTGAGCTGGTGTTCGAGGCGGCCCGGGCTGGCACCTATGCCGTCTACTACCAGCCCTACGCCAGCAAGGGGCGCAGCAACTATCCCACCGTGACCTATGCAGCGCCGACGGATACGGCGGATACGAACTGGGCGCACAAGGTCGGCACTGATGCGCGCGCCTGGCGCAAGCTGCCTGAAGCGACCGTGCTTCGCTACGAAGCCGTGGACGATTTCGATGCCTATACCTCGATGGAGCGCACCGCCACGCCCGACGAGGTGAAGGCGTTGCTGGCGGCACACGCGAACGAGCGCCTGCTGGTGTTTCCGGAGACGCGCGAGCATCCGGTGCGCATGTTCAACGCCTTGCCCGAGAGCTGGGCCAAGCGCGGCGCGGGTGGTGCGCTGAGTGACAGCGCGTTGCGCGGCGAATACCTGAGCTTCCAGCTGGGCGCATGGGCGCCGCATGGCAAGGTCGATGATGTGCACGTGTCCTTCAGTGACCTGCACAGCGACGCCGGTGCCAGCATTTCGGCATCGGCGCTGACCTGCTTCAACCTCGGCGGCATCGACTACGCGGGCAAGCCGTTCACGACGCGTGTCGACGTGGCGGAAGGAAAGATCCAGCCGCTGTGGATGGGATTGGACGTCCCGATGTCGGTCGCGCCTGGCGTGTATCACGGCGAGGTCACGGTCAGCGCGGATGGCGTGCTGGCACAGAAGATTCCGCTCGTCATCACGGTGGAAGCCGGGCAGGCCGTGGCGCATGGCGACGATGATCCATTCAAGCTCACGCGCCTGCGCTGGCTCAATTCCACGCTGGCGCAAGACGACGGGCTGGTGAAGCCGTTCACCGCGATCACCGTCAAGGGCGCCACGCTGGGCCTGCTGGGTCGCGAGGTGAAGCTCGACGCCAACGGCCTGCCTGCCCAGATCACCAGCCGTTTCGATGAACGCATGACGGGATTCGCGGCCAAGCCGACAAGCCTGCTGGCGGCGCCGATGCGCCTCGTCGTGGAAGACGCGAGCGGCACGCATGTGCTGACTGGCTCGGCGATGCCCGCCGTGAAGATGGATGGCCCGGCCAAGGTGCACTGGCAGGTGGCAAGCGTCGCCGGGCCGTTGCAGGGCGACGTGCAGGCCAGCCTCGAGGCGGACGGCACGCTGGTCTACTCGATCGCGTTGACGGCGAAGGATGCCGTGGCGCTGCGTGACATCCGCCTGGAGATGCCGCTGAACCACGGCGTGGCGCAGTACCAGTTGGGGCTGGGGCGCACTGGCGATCGCGCGCCGGCGGATTTCCAGTGGAAGTGGAACGTGCAGAACAACCAGGACGGCGCGTGGATCGGCACGGTGAATGCCGGCCTGGAGTTCCATCTGCGCGACGAGCATTACCTGCGTCCGTTGAACACCAACTTCTATCATCAGCAACCGCTGCGCATGCCGCTGTCGTGGGACAACGCGGGGCAGGGCGGCATTCGCCTGCGCAACGATCGCGAGGCGTACGCGGTGGAGGCGTTCAGCGGCCCGCGCCAGATGAAAGCCGGTGAAACGCTGCATTACGACCTCGTCATGCGCGTCACTCCGTTCAAGACGATCAAGCCGGCCGAGCATTTCGCCGAGCGCTTCTTCCACAAGTACGGCGATCTCGATGCGATCAAGGCCGATGGCGCGAACGTGGTGAACATCCACCACGCGACGCCGATCAATCCGTGGATCAACTATCCGTTCCTCGAGCCGCAGGCGATGCGCGCCTATATCGATGCGGCACACCAGCGCGGCATGCGCGTGAAGATCTACGATACGGTGCGCGAGCTGTCCGACCGTGCACCCGAGTTGCCGATGCTGGAAAGCCTGGGTCACGAAGTCATCAGCAGCGGCAAGGGCGGCGGATTCTCGTGGCTGCAGGAGCATCTGGATGGCGATTACATCGCCGCGTGGCACGTGCCAGAGAATCGTGACGCAGCGGTGATCAATGCCGGTCAGAGCCGCTGGCACAACTACTACATCGAAGGGCTGGACTGGCTCGCGCGCAACATGGGCATCGATGGCCTGTATCTCGATGACGTTGCCTACGATCGCACCACCATGAAGCGCGTGCGCAAGGTGTTGCAGGCGCATCGCGAGCAGCCGTTGATCGACCTGCACTCGGCCAGCCAGTACAACCCGCGCGACGGTTACATCAACAGCGTGCTGCTGTACATGGAGCTGTTTCCGTACATCGACCGCCTGTGGTTCGGCGAGGAGTTCGATTACGAGAAGACGTCGCCGAGCTACTGGCTCACCGAGATTTCCGGCATTCCGTATGGCCTGATGGGCGAGATGCTGCAGCACGATGGCAACCCCTGGCGCGGCATGCTGTTCGGCATGACGAACCGCCTGGGCTGGTCGCCGGGCAGCGATCCGCGTGGGCTGTGGAAGCTGTGGGACACGTTCGGCATCGAGCAGGCGGACATGGTCGGCTGGTGGGTGCACGACACGCCGATCAAGACCGATCACGCCGACGTGCTGGTGACCAGCTACGTGCGCAAGGGCAAGAAGACCCTTGTGGCACTGGCTTCCTGGGCACCGGAGAAAACCTCGGTGAAGCTCGCGATCGACTGGAAGGTGCTCGGCCTCTCTGCCGGCAAGGCAACGCTGGTGGCCACACCGGTCGAAGGTTTCCAGCCTGCGGCGACGTTCAAGCCGGGTGATGCCATTCCGGTTGAGCCCGGCAAGGGTTGGCTGCTGGTGCTCGAATGATGACGTTGCGTGGGTGGGAGAGTGGAATGAAGCGGTGGCGGTTGCTGGTGTTCGGCTTGCTGTTGGCGGGTGGCGTGCATGGGCAGGCTTTCGCGCAAGCGACTGATGATCCGTCGGTGATTCATTTGGCGTTGGACGCGAAGGCGTTTGCGCCCGAACAGATCAAGGTCACGGTCTATCTGCCGCCAGGTTATGCGGACAAGGAAGCGACGAATACCCGTTACCCCGTGCTCTACGCCAACGACGGACAGGACATGGCCGCCGTTGGCCTGCGCGATACGCTCGCCCGGCTCTATGCCGAGCACGCCATCGAACCGGTGATCGTGGTCGCCGTGGATATGCTGGCGGATCGTGCGTCAGGTTATGGGTTATTCGACCGCGCGCGACGCCGCAGCGTGGTGGGCGGCTCGCGTATCGGGCCGATCGGTAGTCGTGCCTACGAGTATTCGGACTGGGTCGCGACGCAACTGGTGCCTTATGTGGATGCGCACTACCGCACGCGTGCGAACGCCAGTGACCGCACGATGCTCGGCTGGTCACTGGGCGCGCTGAATGCGTTCAACCTGGGCTGGGAATATCCGGAGGTGTTCGGTCGCGTCGGTGCCTTCTCGCCGTCGTTCTGGCTCGCTGCGGATCGCAGCAGCCCGCAGGCGGTGGAGTCGTCGCGCCTGGCGCAGTCGATGGTGGATCGGGCCACGGCGCGCAAACCGCTGCGCTTCTGGATCACCGTGGGTGGCCGCGAGGAGACGAACGATCGCAATGGCAACGGCATGATCGACGCGGTGGAAGATGCGCGGGATCTCGTCGAAGGCGTTCGCCTGCCCAACGGTACGCAGGAACGTGGATTGCGCGACCTTGGCTATCGCGTGGACGACGAACATGGCGATCATCCGTTGCCCGATGCGGAGGTCGCGTTCTACGTGCTGGCCGACGGCGAGCACAACCAGGCGACGTGGAAGCGGATGTTGCCGCCGTTTCTCGTATGGGCTTACGGCACGCCGGCGAAGTGATCGCCGGCGTGCGTCGCTTCGTTAGGCCGATGCCAACGCCAGGCGGCCGATCTTCACCAGCCCCGGGCTGAACTCGAGATCGGCTGGCAGCACGGTCTTGGGATTGGGCGTGGGCTCGGGCAGGGCGAGCGCGCCGACCGCGGTGAGCGACGCCTGCTTGGGCATCGTGATGCCCAGTCGCGTCCGCGCCTGCAACAGGCGAAGCGCGAGGTCTTCGTCCTCGGAGGCATCTTCTGCGGCAGCGGCGGTCAGCTCGCGCATGCCATGCATTGGCGAGGAGAGCAGGGCGATCTCGCTGGCGAGGCTGGGCGAGCGGTCGGCGCGGCGCAGGTCTTCCAGCGTCTCGTGCGCGAGCGCGAGCAGGTCGATGTCGGGCAGCGGCGTGTGCTGGCGTGAGCGCGTGATGACCGGCAAGCGCAATGCGTGGACTGGCGAGGTCGGCGCTTCGTCGAAACCGCGATAGACCAGTTCGCTGCACACCACGCGATTCGGATCGTTGTCGATGACCAGGTCCAGCGCCATGCGCAGCACCCTACGCAGGTCGCGGCTGCCGGGAACCTTGTTGCGTACCGCGCACACGATGCCGAGTACGAACAGCGACGTCATCGGATAGGGTCGGCCCAGATAAGGCGTGAGCGCCGCGCGCAGGTCGCCGAGCATCGCATCGCGGTCCGGCTGCTGCAGGCGGGACGGCCTGAACACGTCGATGTAGTGGAAGTTCTCCTTCATCGTGATGCGCTGTTCGAGCGTGGCGAGGCGTACCCCGCTGGCGGCCGCCTCCATCAATTGCGTGCCGTCGATCACGACGGCAGCGTGGCTGTACGCGCTGTCACCCACCCATGCGATCAGCCGGGAGAGTTCACCTCGTCCCATGTGCAACAACACATCGCCGGCTTCCAGGTCGTGCGGCTGCAACACGTGCGGTGTGTCCACGGGGTTCCTTCGGTCAGTGACCGGTAGCGACGAAAGGCGAGTGCGCGACGATGCGGTTGCGTCCGTCCAGCTTGGCGCGATAGAGCGCGGCGTCGGCGCGTGCGATCAGTTCATCGGCGGTGTCGGTGTGGTCACCGAGGATGGCGACACCCATGCTGATCGTCGTCTGCAACGTGGTGCCGCGCGAATGCACCTGCAGGGTTTCGATGCGATGGCGGATGCGCTCGCCGATGTGCATGGCGTTGTCATGGCTGGCGCCCGGCAAGCACGCCACGAACTCCTCGCCGCCGTAGCGGCCCAGCCAGTCGGTCGGCCGCAGTTCGTCGGCGATCGCTTCGGCGACGGCTCGCAGGCAGGCGTCGCCGACCTGGTGACCGTAGCGGTCGTTCACCGACTTGAAGTGATCCATGTCCAGGAACAGCAGGGCCAGTGGCTCCTTGTGCAGCCTGGCATCCGCGATGGCGGCATGCAGGCGTCGGACCAGGGCGCGACGATTGAGCACGCCGGTGAGTGCATCATGGTCGGCGAGATGATGCGCCATGTCGCGCTCGCGACGTGCGCGCAGCGAGAGATCCGCCAGGCCGATGGTGACCACCACGCAGGAGAACGCCATGGTGAACGGGTAGCCGTATTCCAGCCACGGCGGCAGGTCCAGCTTCAACAGGATCTGCAGCACGCGCAGCAGCGTGAGCATCACCTGCGGCATCCACGCGATCAGGAAGAAGCGGGCCTGACGGCCGTGGCGCGCGGCAGCGAGGATCACCGTGCCCAACGCCCACATCGAGGTAATCATGAACCAGAGGTTGAACGAATTGACGAGCGCGTTCGTGCGCACCGCGAACGGCATCCAGATCAGCAGCGCCGCGGGCAGGAACGGCCAGCGCATCCACGCGAGGATCTTCGCGGCCTTCGGCGCGAACTCGCGCAGATCGCAGAATTCGAGGATGAAGGACATGGAAAGCGGCGCGCTCAGCGTGGCGAACAACCACGGCGCGCGCGTGCCCAGCGGTACGAGGATGCTGCCGCCAGGCAGTTCATAGATTTCGCCGCTCATCAGCATCTGGTACACCAACTGGAACGTGGCGTAACCGATGAAGTAGGACAGCACGCGGTCACGCAGTACCAGCCATAGGCACATCGCGGCCAGGATCATGGTGAACTGCACGCTGGCGAACAGCGTGGTCAGGCGCACATGAGCGAGATCCTCGGCCTGGTAGTGCGCCATGTCCGTGAGTGCGGGTTTGATCTGCCGAGTGAAGCTGTCCGAGGCGATCTCCACATAGATGGGCTGCCCTGCGCGCAGGTCTTGCGGCAGCTGGACGGCCAGATGGTGGCGCGAGAATCGATGGATGCCTTCGGTCTGCGCGAACCAGAGCTCCTGGGGTTGATAGGCGGGCGGCGCGTAGACGGTGATGCGGATATAGGTGGCGCCGGTGAAGCTCAGCGCCGGAGGGCTGGCGCCGTTCCAGTCGAGGTCGGTGGCAAGGCGGTACCAGCGACGGGTGTCGGCGGCGTTGGGCGTATAGGGCGAGTTGCCGGGTACGAAGGACGCATCCAACGCACCGTGCACGATCTGTTCGGCGGGCAGCATTGGCGCGGTGGCCGGCAGCGAAGCGATCTGCAGCGTCGGGATGGGCGACGGGGCGGAGGCGGCATGCAGCGCCAGCGCGCAAAGCGCCGCGAACAGGCAAGCGACGAAGACCGCAACGGGCTTGCGATACACGGATTCCCCCATTTTTCCGGCCCCCCACGTGCCGGCGCCCGAGCCCCCTTTTTTTGTCGTGGGGCTCTCCTTGGGCACTATGTATCACGTTCGTTGGCGGCCGGGTCGATTTTCATCCGGGTCTGCCTGCCGGGAAAACGTTTTCCAAACAGGCGTTTGAGCCCTTTTATCGATCCAGGAGACGCCACGCCCTATGCTTGGCGCCTCCCGATGCGGTCAAGGTGCGAGTGGATGGGCAGGCAAGATGAGGCGGACCAGGTGTCTCGCCCGGAGCATCGACCCGGCACGGCGGCGCCTGATCCCTCCGGCTACATCCGCCACGGCACCCCTGCTTTCCGCCGCACCAATCTCGCCCTGTTTGCCGCCGGCGTGGCCACCTTCGGCCTGCTGTACTGCACGCAGCCCTTGATGCCCGAGTTCAGCAAGGACTACGGCGTCAGCGCCGCCTCGGCGGCGTTGTCGCTGTCACTCACGACTGGCGTGCTCGCCTTCGCCATGCTGTTCGCGGGTGGCGTATCCGATGCGGTGGGGCGCAAGTCGGTGATGACGGCATCGCTGCTGTCGTCCGCCGTACTGGTGCTGCTCACCGCGCTTGTACCGGACTGGACCATGCTGCTCGTGCTGCGCTCGCTGCTGGGCATTACCTTGAGCGGCCTGCCCGCGGTCGCGATGACTTACCTCAGCGAGGAGATGCACCCCGAGTCGATCGGGCTGGGCATGGGCCTCTACATCAGCGGCAACGCGATTGGCGGCATGGGCGGTCGCCTGGTGGCTGGCGTGCTGGCCGACTTCGTGGGCTGGCGTTGGGGCGTCGCCACGGTCGGCCTGATCGGCCTGGTCTCCGGCCTCATCTTCTGGCGCAGCCTGCCGCCCTCGCGGCATCACGTGCGCCATCCGCTGCAACTGCGCACGCTGGTGGGGCGCTTCGCGCTCGCGTTCCGTGATGCGGGCCTGCCATGGCTGTTCGCCGAAGGCTTCCTGCTGCTGGGGGCGTTTGTCACCGTCTACAACTACATCGGTTATCGCCTGCTGGCGCCGCCCTATGGGTTGGGCCAGGCCGTGGTGGGTGCGATCTTCAGCGTCTATCTGATCGGTACGTTCAGTTCGGCGTGGATGGGTCACCTTGCCGGCAAGCTGGGGCGCCGCAAGGTGCTGTGGACGGCGTTCGCGCTGATGCTGCTCGGCGTGGGGCTCACCGTATTGAGTCCGTTGCCGCTGGTCGTGCTGGGCATCGTGGCGGTGACGTTCGGATTCTTCGGCGGCCACTCCATTGCCAGCAGCTGGGTGGGCCGGCGCGCCGGCAACGCCAAGGCGCAGGCATCGTCGATGTACCTGTTCGCCTATTACATGGGATCGAGCCTTGCCGGCGCGGGCGGCGGCGTGTTTTACGCCTCGTACGGATGGAACGGCGTGGCGGCATTCGTCGCGATTCTCGTGCTGGCCGGCCTGCTGGTTGCCTGGCGGCTCTACTACCTGCCACCGCTACCTGGCCCGCCGTCGCCGGGCACGGAGCCACCGATTCCGCAGTGAGTCGCGGCATATGGCGCCGCTTGTGGAGCGCACATTGTGCGCGACCGTGGTGTGATGGCGTTATCGCTTCGTAGGGCTGTCGCGCACAGGGTGCGCTCCCACAAAGGGATATGACCGGGTGGTTCATCTGTAGGAGCGCACCCAGTGCGCGACCGCAGTGTCGAGGTGTCAGCGCTTCGTAGGCTTTTCGCGCACTGGGTGCGCTCCTACAGAAGAAGATCTGCGTAGAGATGTCCGTAAGGGATCGTCTCCAATGAGAGAACTTGTGGGAGCGCACCTTGTGCGCGACCGCGGAGTCGCCGGGTCGCCGCTTCGTAGGTCTGTCGCGCACAGGGTGCGCTCCCACAGTTCGGAAGGCGTGTTTGTTTACTGCGCCTCGGGTTTCAGCATGTCCTTCACCGCGTTGTAGTCGCCGTCGTTCGCCGCGGGCGGAAGGCCGAGCAGGTGGGTCATCAGCGGATAGACGTCCACATTCGGGAACGACGGAACGCTGGTGCCTTCGCGGAACGCCGGGCCGTGCGCGACGAACAGCGCCTGCATCTGCGGTGCTTCGTTGTCGTAGCCGTGCTCGCCAAGGCTGAACGTGTTCTTGCGCTTCTTCGCGATATCGCTGGTGGTGATGCGCCAGCCGACATCGGCCAGGCACAGCATCTGCGGCACGCGCGGGTTGCTGCCGTAGGCCAGTCGCGCCGGTACGCGCGTCTTGTCCCAGCACGTCATGTGCCTCTGCGGCTTCTCAAGCTGGGCTTCGATCTTGGAAAAATCATGGCCCGGCGTGGGATTAAGGCCGACCAGCACGCCCAGGCTCACCACATCCACGCGGGTCAGCGGGATCACCTTGTCCAGCATCACGCTGTTTTTCGCCGGTACGGTGGCCATACCGTGGTCGGCGAGCACGATGAGGTTGATGCGGTCGAACAGCTTGCGCTGCTTCAGCCCCTGAACCAGTCGTGCCATGGCGGCGTCGGTGCTGCGCAGTGCATCGTCGACCTGCGGCGTGTCGGGCCCGAACGTGTGGCCGGCATGATCCACTTCGTCGAAGTACAGGGTGAGGAACGTGGGGCGCTCGCCGGCCGGCATGTCCAGCCAGGCCAGTACCTGGTCAACGCGTTGCTCGGGCGAAACGTTGCCGTCGTACGTCTTCCAGTAATCCGGGTGCCTGCCGTGGATATCCGCTTCCGACCCTGGCCAGAACATGGTCGCGCTCTTGAGGCCGTGCTGGCCCGCGGTTTCCCACAACGGCGTGCCTTCGTTCCACCAGCGGCCATCGCCAACGGCGTTGCGGTTGCCCAGCGAGAAGCGGCCGAGTGCAGGATCGAACATCGTGTTGTTGACGATGCCGTGGTGATCGGGGCGCAGGCCGGTAACGATCGTGTAGTGGTTCGGGAACGTCAGCGAGGGGAACGATGGCTGCATGCTGGCGGCATGCACGCCCGACTTCGCCAGTTCCGACAAGGTGGGGCTGAGTCCGCGCTCGATGTAATCAGCGCGATAGCCATCGATGGAAATCAACAGCAGCGGCAAGGGAGCGGGCTTCGCCTTGGTGGCCTGGCTCGTGGCGGCGGTGGGTGGCGTGGGTTGAGTGGCGCAACCGGCGCTGATCGCTACCAACGAACAAAGCAACAGGCGAAACAGGATTTTCATGCGTGGGTCCGTACTATTAAAACAAAGCCCCTATCATTACCCAGCCGTATGACCATTACACGTCTTTTCTCCTGCATCGCGTTGCTTTCGACGCTCGGCGCGTGCGTGTGGACGAGCGACGTGCATGCGCAGCAACAGCCCGCTGCATCGTCATCCGTTGTCGCGGCGCCGAAAGCGGGCTCCATCACGTCGGTGCATGCTGCACCGCATGAGCACCTGGTACTGCCATCGAAGAAGGCGTCTACATCGCGCGTGAAGGCGACCGTCGCGGTGAACACTACGGCCGAAGCCGAAAAGCCGCAGGGACATTACCAGGCGAACCAGCGCGGCTACATGGATTCGTATCGCAACGCCGTGACGCCGCCGGTCGACAGCGGACGCTGATCGCGCCGTGCGCGCGGCGCCGCACAACAGCGGCAACTCAGACCATGCGTAGTTGCGCACCAAACAGATCGCCGCGAGCGATGCGGTCTTCCATCGACAACAAGTAGCGCTTGGTCGGCAGGCCGCCACCGAAACCGGTGAGGCTGCCGTTGGCGCCGATGACGCGATGGCAGGGCAGCACGATAGGCAGCGGATTGCGCCCGTTCGCGGCACCCACGGCACGCATGGCGGCGGGTTGGCCGATGCGGCGCGCCAGTTCGCCGTAGCTGATGGTGGTGCCATACGGAATGCGTGCCAGCTCCCACCACACCTGTTTTTGGAAGGCGGTGCCGTGCGGGCACAACGGCAGGTCAAACTGCTGCCGCGTGCCGGCGAAATATTCTTCCAGCTGAGTTCTGGCGTAGGCGAGCGGTTCGCTCGCGCGCTGCCAGCCGGCATGCGGCTTCTTCGGATGCCGTTCGCGTTCGAACCAGATCTCACGCAGTCCATGCACATCGCCGACCAAGCGCAGCACGCCCACGGGCGTGCTCATTTCGTCGTACCAGATGATGTCGGACATCAGCCCACCTTTTTCGTCGCGGCCTTCGTGGCGTCGCTGGCGCTGCGCCACAGGTGCATCACCGAATACGCGCGCCATGGACGCCAGGCCTCGGCGAGCGACGTTAGCGCCTTGGTGCTCAGCGCGGAACCGTCGCTCGTTGCGGCGCGTCGAAGAATCAGGTCAGCCGCGGGAAACGCATCGGGATGACTCAACGCACGCATCGCCATGTAGTGCGCCGTCCATTCGCCGATGCCGGGCAGTGCGACCCAGCGTTCGACAAATTCATCCAGCGGCTGCTCGCTGCGGAAATCGATGCGTCCATCCAGCAGCGCCTGCGCGACACCGCGTACCGTCGCGGATCGTGCGGTGGTCAGGCCGATCTCGCGCAGGTCCGCGTCGGCAAGCGCCTCAGGGCCGGGGAACAGGCGTTCCAGGCCCGGCACGCCCGTCGTTACCGGCGTGCCGTAGCGATGCACGATGCGCGATGCGAGCGTGCGCGCCGCGGCGACGCTGACCTGTTGGCCGAGAATCGCGCGCACGGCGATCTCGAAACCGTCCCATCCGCCGGGCAGGCGCAGGCCGGGGCGCTTGCGCAACAGCGGTTTCAGCACGGCGCTTTGCCTGAGCGCGTCACCGATCGACTGCGGGTTCGCGTCCAGGTCAAACATGCGGCGCAGCTTCGTCACGATCGCGAGCATGCGCGCCGGTTGCGGGCAATGCAGTTCCAGTCGCAGCGCGTGGTCGTCGCCCGGCCATGCGCTCAGGCGCAGCCAGCCCGGCGATTCCGCAGGGCCGAACACGCGCGAGTAGCTGTGTTCGTCGACGAGCTCCACGCCAGGCAGCGAGCGGCCACGCAGGAACGCGAGCATTGCCTCGAAATCGTACGGCGGCCGATAGCCGAGGCGCAGTGCGATCGCGTCACCGCGCACTGCGCCGGGATGACGTCGCAGATCGCGTGGGGCGATGCGATTAGCCTGCTGGAACGCGGCATGAAAGCGCCGCAGGCTGCGAAAGCCCGAGGCGAGCGCTACTTCCGTCACCGGCATCGCCGTCTCGGTCAGCAGTTGCTTGGCGAACAACAGGCGGCGCGTGGTGTGGACGCTGATCGGTGGTGCGCCAAGGCGGTCCACGAACAGCCGTCGCAACTGTCGCGCGCCCAGGCCCACGCGCTCGGCCATCGCCTCCATCGACAGTTCGTCGAGCGCGCCTTCTTCCATCAGTTTCAGCGTGCGTGCGATGACGTGGTCGCCGCGCTGCCACGCATCGTTGCCCGGCGCGAGTTCCGGCCGGCAGCGCAGGCAAGGGCGGAAGCCCGCCGCTTCGGCCGCCGCCGCGCTGCCGTAATAGCGCACGTTTTGCACCTTGGGTGATGGCGCGGGGCATACCGGCCTGCAATAGATGCGCGTGCTGGTGACGGCCGTGAAGAACAAGCCATCGAAGCGCGCATCGCGGCTCAGCCGGGCCTGCTCGCAGGTCCGGATATCAAGAGGGTCGTGATCGCGGGTATCAGCCATGGATGCAGGCTAGCACTCCTGCGTCGCATGGACTCGCCGTTTTCGGACATCAATACCCGACGACGTCCGCCTCTATTTGATCGGCGCCATCAGGTGCTGGTACGGCGTGCCTGCCCACATCACGTAGGGCTGGCTGGTGTCCGGATCGGCACTCTTCGGATAGCTGTCGTAGAACGATGCATCGGCGCCAACCACCATCACATGTGCGCCGGTCTTGATCCAGTGATTGCTCGCCGTGGGCTTGGCGGCATACGGATCGGTGTTGCTCGCGTCCGTGCCGCCTTCCAGCATGTACATCAGGCCGACCTTGCCGGCCGGCGGCGGCTTGTGTGACATCCATGCCATCGCCCATTCCAACGCGTTCTTGTCCATGCACATCGGATCGGGCCCGGGCGTTTCGGGGTTGTCCGGCATGCAGGTAAAGCCGTTCTTGCCCTCGCGCAGCGTGCGCATGTGGCCGTCGGCGTCCGCGACCACGACGGTCGCATCTTTCCCGACACCGGGCGGCGCGGCACGCAGCGCGCTGGCGATCAATTCCTTGTCGGACGGAGCGGCTTTTTCGGCAGCTTGCGCGGCGCTGAACACGCAAAGCAGGACGACGGTCCATGCCAGTGGCCGCACTGGAGATTTCGCACCCATGGAGGTTCTCCCATCAGGATGCTGACGGCTGAGCCTGGATGCCCCATCGCAGTCTGTCACGCCGGAACTGCCGTTCAATCAGCCAGATGGCGGAGCACTTTCGTACGGCGCTGACGTGGTTTGCCGCACTGCGGTTTGCGGCTGTCGCCACGGCTCGCCACAATCGGGTTTTCCCCGGCTGTGATGCTTCCCATGAACGCTCCGACCCGTATCGACACCACTCGTACCATCCGCGCGCCGCGTGGCGCCGAGCTGAGCTGCAAGAGCTGGCTCACGGAGGCGCCGTTTCGCATGCTGCAGAACAACCTCGATCCGGAAGTGGCCGAGAATCCCGCCGAACTCGTGGTGTACGGCGGCATCGGCCGCGCCGCGCGCAACTGGGAATGCTTCGACGCGATCCTGCGCGCGCTGCGCGAGCTCAACGACGACGAGACGCTGCTGATCCAGTCCGGCAAGCCGGTCGGTGTGTTTCCCACGCATGCGGACGCACCGCGCGTGCTGCTCGCGAACTCGAACCTGGTGCCGGCGTGGGCCAACTGGGAGCACTTCAACGAGCTCGATAAGAAGGGCCTGATGATGTACGGCCAGATGACGGCCGGCTCGTGGATCTACATCGGCTCGCAGGGCATCGTGCAGGGCACGTACGAGACGTTCGTGGAAATGGGTCGCCAGCATTACGGCGGCAACCTCAAGGGCAAGTGGATCCTCACCGCCGGCCTCGGCGGCATGGGTGGCGCGCAACCGCTGGCGGCGACGCTCGCGGGCGCCTGCTCGCTGAATATCGAATGCCAGCAGAAGAGCATCGATTTCCGCCTGAAGACGCGCTACGTCGACGAGCAGGCCACCGATCTCGACGACGCGCTTGCGCGCATCGCGAAGTACACCGCCGCCGGTGAAGCGAAGTCGATTGCGCTGCTCGGCAACGCGGCCGACGTGCTGCCGGAACTGGTGCGTCGTGGCGTGCGTCCGGATGCGGTCACCGACCAGACCAGCGCGCACGATCCGGTCAACGGCTACCTGCCGCAAGGCTGGACCGTGGAGCAGTGGTTCGAGCGTCGCAAGAGCGATCCGGCCGGTACGGCGAAGGCGGCGAAGCAGTCGATGAAGAAGCACGTGGAAGCCATGCTCGCGTTCCACGCGCAGGGCATTCCCACGTTCGACTACGGCAACAACATCCGACAGATGGCGAAGGACGAAGGCCTCGCGAATGCGTTCGCGTTCCCGGGCTTCGTGCCGGCTTTCGTGCGTCCGCTGTTCTGCCGCGGCGTCGGTCCGTTTCGCTGGGTGGCGCTCTCGGGCGATCCGGAAGACATCTACAAGACCGACCAGAAGGTGAAGGAGCTGATCCCCGATGATCCGCACCTGCATCGCTGGCTCGACATGGCGAAGGAGCGCATCAGCTTCCAGGGCCTGCCAGCGCGCATCTGCTGGGTTGGCCTGGGCCTGCGCCACAAGCTCGGCCTTGCGTTCAACGAGATGGTGCGGAAGGGCGAGCTGAAGGCGCCGGTGGTGATCGGTCGCGATCATCTCGACTCCGGTTCCGTCGCCAGCCCCAATCGCGAAACCGAAGCGATGCGCGATGGTTCGGACGCCGTGAGCGATTGGCCGCTGCTCAACGCCATGCTCAACGTGGCCGGTGGCGCGACGTGGGTGTCGCTGCATCACGGCGGCGGCGTGGGCATGGGTTATTCGCAGCATTCGGGCGTGGTGATCGTGTGCGATGGCAGCGAAGCGGCCGACAAGCGCATCGCGCGCGTGCTGTGGAACGACCCGGGCACCGGCGTGATGCGCCATGCGGATGCGGGTTACGACATCGCCATCGAGTGCGCGAAAGAGCAGGGGCTCAAGCTGCCGATGCTCTGACGCTTTCGCGTTCACGGCCCCTGTAGGAGCGCACCCAGTGCGCGACCACTGCGCCCCGGTCTGCCGGGGCGCACGTTTTTTCTCCGTAAGCGAGGCAGATCGCGCACTGGGTGCGCGCCGGCAGAAGCGGGCCCGACGCTCGCCCCGGTTTCGCCACACGAACGTGCGACATACGTTCGGACCTTTCGTCGACAAGGCATGCCTCCATGCATCGAGCTTCGTCCCGCCTTTGCGCGGCCGTCATCGCCTTCATCTTCCTCATCCCGGGTACGACGCTGGCCGCAGGTCAGGTATCCGCGGCGCAACTTGAAACCGGTCGACTCCAGCAGGCACTCGCTACCGCTGCCAGGCGAGCCAGGCCCGGCACGCTTGGCCTCGCGGTGCTCGACGTGCGAAGCGGCGCGCGAGCGGGTGTGCGGGCGGACGAGCCGTTTCCGATGATGAGCGTGTTCAAGGCGCCGGTCGCGGCAGCGTTGCTTGCGCAGGTTGAACAAGGATCGCTTTCGCTCGCGCAGGAAGTCACGGTGACGCGCGCGGACCTGCGCGATGGGTCAGCCGTGCCGTCGATCGGTGCGCAGGTCGAGGCGGGCAGGACGAGCTTCACCATCGAGCGCCTGCTGCAGGGAGCGGTTTCCGAAAGCGACAACACGGCGGTGGATGCGTTGTTGCGCGTGATGGGCGGACCGTCGGTGGTAATGGCGTTCCTGCGTGCGCACGGCATCGACGGCATGCGGATCGATCTGGACGAGGGCGGCATCAGCGACATCTTCAACGACCTCCGGCCCGGACAGGTCGCTCCTTCGAACGAAAGCGACCAGGCGTTCGATCAGCGTCGCCAGCGTGGCTATCGGGCGTTCCTCGCCGATCCCCGCAATCGCAGCACGCCGGCGGCGGCGGTCGAGTTCCTGCGCAAGCTGCAGGGCGGTGAACTGCTTTCGCCGGCATCGACGCAACAGCTGCTGCGTCTGATGGCCGGGCAGACCCTTCCCAATCGCCTGCGTGCCGGCGTTCCGCAGGGTGTGGGCTTTGCCGACAAGTGCGGCACCTCGTCGACGCAGCAGGGACGTGTCGCCGCCTACAACGACATCGGCATCATGACCTGGCCGGACGGGCGCATCGTCATCATCGCCGCCTTCCTGAGCGATTCGAGCGCCTCCGCTCTCCAGCGAGACGCGCTGCTTGCCGATCTCGCGCGTGCGGTGGCGGTGGCCGCCCAGCCCTAGCTGGTGCCACCAACGGCCCCGGCGCATCATGGCCGCACATCCAACGGGGAGGTGCGATATGCCGGTCGAACTGCAGGTATTGGGTTGGTCGATAGTGCTGGGGTTGGTGTATGTGATGTTTGCGACCACTTTGTCCACGCTACAGCGCGGGTTGGGCTGGAACGCAAGCAACCGGGATGGTGACGTGGTGCCGCTGACTGGTGCCGCGGCACGCGCGGATCGCGCCAGCCGGAATTTCCTCGAAACATTTGGTTTCTTCGCGGCCGCGGTACTCGCCGTGGTGCTGGCGCAACGCAGCAATGCCCATACCGTGCTGGGCGTGCAGCTGTATTTCTGGGCGCGCGTGGTCTACCTGCCGGTTTACGCGATCGGCATCCCCTATCTTCGAACGCTGGTATGGGCCGCCTCGGTGGTGGGCCTCGTGCTGGTACTCGGCGCGTTGTTCTGACCGGATCCGACTCTGCCGCCCGGCTCGCGCCGGGCGGTTTTTTTGCGCCTGGGTCCGCGCCCGTGCTCTTTGCTGTTAAATAATAAAATCAACAAATTAAACACAATTGTTGAGATAGAAGATCAGCCGGGTGTCGCACGCGAAACCAGGGGTGACCACTATGCAGTTTCCTGGCGCTTCCGCCGGGACCGTCGGCTGGGGCTGACGGTTTCTTTTCGATCCTAGGAGAACTGCATGAACACTCATTTCGAACGCACCGGACCGCTGGGCGACCTGTCGAGCTACCCCCAATGGGCACAGGACCTGGTCGCGGCCTGCGAACCCGCCCGCCGGCGCGTCCGCGACCACGCGATGTGGGACCTCATGGGCGAGGGACGCATCGACGCCGTCACCATGCGCAATTTCATGGTCGGCACGTGGTCGCTGATCGAGCGCTTTCCGTCGTTCATGGCGCTGAACCTGCTGAAGACGCAGTACGGGCGCAGCGCCGGCGACAACATGGCGCGCCGCTGGCTGGTGCGCAACATCCGTGTGGAACAGAACCATGCCGAGTACTGGCTGGACTGGGCCGACGGTTCGGGTGTGCCGCGTGAAGAAGTGCTGGATGGCCGTCCGCCGCGCGGTACGCAGGCGGCCACCGAGTGGTGCCTTGAGGTCTGCGGCCAGGACAGCCTGGCGGCCGGCATGCTGGCGACCAACTACGCCATCGAGGGCGTGACCGGCGAGTGGTCGCAGAAGGTCTACGACAGCGTGGCGTATGCCGACAGCCTGCCGACGGCGGGACGCAAGGCCACCCTGCGCTGGCTTCAGTTGCACGCCGCCTATGACGATACCCACCCGTGGGAGGCGCTGGAGATCGTCTGTACCTTGATGGGCAACCGTCCGGCGCCGGAAGCCGTTGAGCACTTGCGCGAATGCGTCGAGCGCAGTTATCTCAGCCTGCACTACGGGCTGGAGCGCTGCCTGTTGCAGCCGCAAATGAAGGAAGTCGAGGAGCAGGCCGCATGACGCGAGCCGCCTCGTCGTCGACATCGTGATGAGGCGAGATGTAGCTTAATGAGGTGGTCGTGTAAAAGGGACGCCATGGATTCCATCCGTAGCACCTCGCTAAGACCGCTGGAACGACGCTTGAGGCCACTGGCCTATGGGCTGGTGGCCGTCATCGGCCTGATCCTCTTGTTTACCTGGGGAGCACTCCAGGTCCAGGTCACTCTCGCCGGGTTTCTCAACGGCGAGAGTGTCTGGAGCAAGGCGCAGAAGCAGGCGGTGATCGACCTTTCCATCTATGCGGAAACCGGCAACGCCGGGCGCCTTGCCGCGTTCGAAGACAATTACGGACTGCTGATGTCCGATGGCTGGGCGCGCGATGCGATCGCGTCCGGCACTTATGATCGTGGGGCGGTGGACCGCGCGTTCGAGCGCGGGAAGATTCTCCCCCAGGCCAAGCCCGGCATGATCTTCATGCTGCGCTGCTGCACTCACGTATCGCACATGCACGAGGCGGTCGCCGTCTGGCGCGAGGCGGACGGTCCCCTGAAACAGCTGGGCGCGATCGCCGCCGAGCTCAAGCAGGCGGCGACGCATGGGCGTTCGGATGGTGCAGAAACCGCGCGGCGGCTCGCGCGCATCAACGCCCTCAACGATGAACTGGAGCCGCTGACTAAGCGCTTCTCGCTCGAGGTGGCGCAGGGCGCCATGTGGCTCGGACGCGTGCTGTTCGGCAGCGTGGTCCTGGTGGCCTGCCTGGCGTTGCTGCTGTGGCTGGTGATGGCGCGGCGCATCCTGATCGGCATTCGCGGTACCGAGGAGCGCTACAGCCTGCTATACGACAGCGCGGCGGACGCCATTGTCATGGCGGACGAAGCGACGGGGCGGATCCTCGGCGCCAACCGCACGGCGATGCAGTGGACCGGGCTGAGCATGGAAGCGCTGATGGGCAAGGCGTTGCCCGAACTGTTCGTGCCGCTGCTGCACCGTTCCGACGGTGCGGTCACGGGCGAACTGCGCACGCGCGACGGCGAGATGCGCCCCGTGGAAATGCGCAGCAGCGTGGCGTACTGGGGCACGCAGAGCGTGCATCAGTCGATCATGCGCGACATCACCGAACGGGTGAGCCTGGAGCAGCAGCGCCGCATTGCGTCCGAGGCCATGGCCAGCATTGCCGAGGGCGTGATCATCGCCGACGCCGACCGGCGCGTGACGCGGGTGAATGCGGCCCACATTCGCATGACCGGATTCACCGCGCAGGCGCTGCAGGACGTGCGCTTCGACGACCTGCGCTGCATGCCCGATGGCTCGCCGCTGCCCGACTCCGTGTGGGAGACGATCTATACCGAAGGCAACTGGGTCGGCGAAGTGCGTACGCGCCGCATGGATGGCACGACCTATCCCGAATGGCTCAGCATCAGCGCCATCCGCGAGGCGGAAGGGCAGGTGCAGCACTACGTGGCCGTGATCAACAACATCAGCACCGCCAAGGCCAACGAACAACGCCTGCAGTACATGGCCGCGCATGATCCGCTCACCGGCCTGGCCAACCGAGCGGAGTTCGAACGGCGCTGTGTGCAGGCGGTGGCGTCGGCCGAGCGCGATCGCGGCATGATCGCCGTGTTGTTCATCGACCTGGATGCGTTCAAGGCCGTGAACGACAGCTACACCCACGCGATCGGCGATCACCTGTTGGTGAAGGTGGCCGAGCGCATCGCCTACGAACTGGGCGACAAAGGCCTCGCCGGCCGCATCGGTGGCGACGAATTCACCGTGCTGATGGACAATCTCTACACCCGTGAAGAAGCCGCAGCGATGGCCGGGCGGCTGCTCGCCACGCTGGCTGCCCCCGTGGTGGTGGGCGACTACGAACTGGCATTGAGCGCGAGCATCGGCATCGCCTGCTACCCGCTGGACGGTACCGACGTGCCCACGCTCATCACCAACGCGGACGCGGCCATGTACGCGGCTAAGACGGAAGAGCGCAACGCTTTCCGCTTCTACTCGCCGCGCATGCAGGCCGACGCCCGCCGCCGCATCGCGCTCGCCTCGGAGTTGCGCAAGGCGCTGGCGGAAGACGAGTTCCACCTCCAGTTCCAACCCACGGTGGAGATGCGCAGCGGGCGCGTCGTGGCGGTCGAGGCGCTGCTGCGTTGGCACCATCCGGTGCGTGGTCGCATCCCGCCGATCGAATTCATCCCCATGGCCGAGAAGCTGGGCCTGATCCGCCGCATCGACCAATGGGTGTTGCAGGCTGCGTGCCGGCAACTGGCCGAATGGGACCATCTCGGCCTGCCGCCGCTGCGCATGGCGGTAAACGTGTCGGCGCACTGGTTCGGGCAGGCCAACTTCGTCGACGACATCCGCGCGCTGCTGGAATCGCAGCAACTGGCGCCCGAACGGTTGATGCTGGAAATCACCGAGGGCGCGATCCTGCGCCTGGGCGAAGAGATGGAGCACACCTTGCACGCGCTGCACGCACTTGGCGTCGGCGTCGCCATCGACGACTTCGGCACCGGCTATTCGTCGATGAGCTACCTGAAGATGCGCGCCATCGCCTACCTCAAGATCGACCAGAGTTTCGTGGCCGGCCTGCCGGAAGACGAAAGCGACGGCGCCATCGTGGAAACCATGCTCACGCTATGCCGCAAGCTCGGCATCAGCCCGATCGCCGAAGGCATCGAGACCGAGGAGCAGCACCGCTTCCTGCTGCGCGCCGGCTGTACGGAAGGCCAGGGCTATCTCTATTCCCGGCCGATCGAGCCGGAAGAGATCGTGCAGCTCATGGGCGTGGGCAAACGGCAAGGCAATTCGCATCTGCGCCTGGTGCCGCCGGAAGTCTGAGGCCCTGTCGTTTACTTTGTAGAAGCGCACCCAGTGCGCGACCGCGGAGTTGCAACGTACCGGTGCATGCGGCTGTCGCGCACAGGGTGCGCTCCCACAAAATAAGCTAGCCATGCCCAGTGCAGACCCACCGCATACCTGTTCCGCTGGACAGTACAGCGCGAGGTATCAACCCTGCCTGTCTGCCCGATGTAGGAGCGCACCCAGTGCGCGACCGCAGAGTGACAGCGTCACCGCTTCGTAGGCTTTTCGCGCACTGGGTGCGGTCCTACAAGGTAAATGCTGCGATTCGATCTGAATCCAACTCTCGCATCTACGCCGGCAGCGCCGAAGGTTCGAGGCATCAGCCCTGCCTGTCTGCCCGATGTAGGAGCGCACCCAGTGCGCGACCGCAGAGTGACAGCGTCACCGCTTCGTAGGCTTTTCGCGCACTGGGTGCGCTCCTACAAGGTAAGCGCTGCGATTCGATCTGAATTTAACTCTCGCATCTATGCCGGCAGCGCCGAAGGTTCGAGGCATCAGCCCCAGCCTGTCCGTCCCATGTGGGAGCGCACCCTGTGCGCGACTGCGGAGTTGCAACGCACCGGTGCATGCGGCCGTCGCGCACAGGGTGCGCTCCCACAAAAAAGCGACGTACGCTCAGTGCAGGTCCACCGCCACCACCTGTTCCGCCGGGCGATACAGCGCGGGGAACTGCTGCTTCAGATGCACGACCTTCGGCGCATCGTTGAACAGGATGTAGGGTTCGTTTGGATGGCGCTCGGCGTAATCCTGGTGATACGCCTCCGCCACGTAGAACGCCTTGAGCGGCACCACTTGCGTCACGATCGGATCGGCGAACGCATGCGCCGCCTTCAGCTGCTCGATATAAGCCGTGGCGACGCGCTTCTGTTCGTCGTTGCCGTAGAAGATGACAGAGCGGTACTGCGTGCCGACGTCCGGACCCTGGCGGTTGAGCTGGGTGGGGTCGGTCGCCACCGAGAAGTACACCTTGAGCAGTTGCCCGTAGCTCACCTTGCCGGGGTCGTAGAGGATCTTCACCGACTCGGCATGGCCGGTGTCGCCGTCGCTGACGCGCTCGTACTGGGCCGTGCCGGCATCGCCTCCGCTGTAACCGGCCCATACCTTCCTCACGCCTTTGACGTGCTCGAACACCGACTGCAGGCCCCAGAAGCAGCCGCCCGCGAGCACAGCCACCTGGTCGCCTTGCTGGGGAGCGGCGTCCACGGCGGGATCGGGCAGGGTGGCAGCGTCTGTGCCGGCGGCAAGGCTGCAGGCGGCCAGCAGAAGCAGGCCGACCAGGGCGGGGAATAGGGAGAAGCGGCGGATGCTCATGACGGAACGCTCCATCGGACGGGCAGGAAGCGGCCACGCAAGCCGTGGCCATCACCCATCTATTCGTCGCCGGGCCGGTCGCGGTTACCCGCATCGTCCCACCGGCGCGAAACCGGCGTGCTAAACGGGCGACAACGCGGTGTTATGGTGCGCGTCCCATGTCCCCACAGGTATCTGCATGAGCCATGTGATCGACCTGAATGCGTATCTCCGCCGCATCGGCTACGGCGGCCCGCTGAACACCGACTTGGCGACCTTGCGTGCCATCACCACCACGCACGTGGCGGCCATCCCGTTCGAGAATCTCAACCCGTTGCTGCGCCTGCCGGTATCGCTGGAGACGGCGGACATCGAGCGCAAGCTGGTGCACGAGCACCGTGGTGGGTACTGCTTCGAGCAGAACGGCCTGTTGCTGCAGGTGCTGCGCGCGCTCGGGTACGACGTGTCGGGTCTGATCGCCCGCGTGCTATGGATGAAGCCGGAGGACGCCGTGGTGGCGCAGACGCACATGCTGCTGCGCGTGGAACTGGCCGGCGAGAGCTGGCTGGTCGACGTGGGTTTCGGCAGCATGGCATTGAGTGGTGCGCTCAAGCTGCAGCCGGACATCGAGCAACCCACCGGCAACGAACCGTTCCGCCTGCTTCACCAACAGGGCGAATGGCGGATGCAGGCGCGGGTGAAAGACGAGTGGCGCACGCTCTACCGTTTCGACCTGCAGCCGCGGCCGGCGATCGATTACGTGGTGGCGAACCACTACACCTCGACCTATTCCGAATCGCATTTCCTGCATAGCCTGATCATGGCGCGCACGCTCCCGGATCGTCGCCTTGGCCTGCGCAATCGCGAGTTCGTGGTGCACCACACCGGCGGCGAGTCGGTGCGTCGCTCGTTGGATGGCGTCGACGAGATCAAGCAGGTGATGCGCGAGGAGTTCGGCGTTCGCCTGCCGGCGCATCCGGATCTCGACCGCAAGCTCGCTGAGCTGCCCGCGGCCGAATGAGCGGCGTTATTCCGCGGCGTGCACGTGGATGACGATGTCCTCGACCTGCACCACCTGGCCCGCGTGGATCTTGCAGGTCTTGCGCAGTTCCTGCTCGCCATCCACCGAAACCACGCCGCTGGCCACGATCGCCTTGCCGGCGCCGCCGCTGTCGCACAGGCCCACCAGCTTGAGCAGTTGGTTGAGTTCCACGTAGTCGCGGTCGAGTTCGAATTCCAGCTCGTGCATAGGGCCCGTCAATGCTATTCGCGTGGCTTGCGCCGGGAGCTTGTTGCCCGCCAGGCAAGGAAGAGAGAGGGAGTGTACGTCAGTACACGACCGAGCGATGACGCGGCATGGTGGGCAACAAGCCCTGGCCCGAAGGGTGACTCGTCCGTGGCCGCCCAGCGACAGCGCGCGGCTTGACCTGGCCGCCAGCCAGGCCGGCGCCACGCACTACCACTGAACGGCCACGGACGAATCATGCGAGATACGCGAATAGTATTGACGGGCCCTATTCTTCCACTTCGTCAAAGGCGCTTTCGGGCAGCGCGAAAAATACAAAGAACGGCGAACCGGCGTCCTGCCAGTAGTCCACGGCTTCCTCCAGCACGTCGAGCAGGGTATCGAAGTCTTCCTCGTGCGCATCGCGCATGCCTTCGGCGTGGTCGAACAGCAGGATGTAGCCGGGTGCCTTCAGCCAGGAGAGGTCCCGCACGCTGTCGGCCAGCGCATCCCAGTTGCGGCCGAAATCGCCCGGCAGGCGCAGTGCCTGGGTCAGGCGATCGAACAGCCCCTCGCGATCGGTGTAATCGGTGAGGTCGACGCGGCAGACACGCAGGCCTTGCATGCCCGCGGCTTCGGCCAGCGGTTCGAGATCTTCCGAGGTGACGAAGAAGATGCCGCTGTGCGCCGCATCGCCAAAGTCGAGATCGAACTGCGCATTCATCGGGCTACCTCGAACTGGCGGAATGTGCGGTAGTGGTCGTCGGTGTAGTAATAGGTCACCGGTGGCGTGCCGCCGGTAATGATGCGCCGAGCACCGCGATAATCGAGGCCGGGCGTTTCCACGGTGTACTCGTGGTAGTAACCCTCGGGCTCGCGTGGCAGGCGGCCTTCGCGGTTCTGGAACACCACGCCGTCCTGCCGATGCTCGAACGGCCCGCCGCGTGCGATGCGCGACAGCACGTCCGTCGCCTCGGGCGGAAGGAACGAAGGCAACGCCGTGCCCGCCTCATGCGGCACGGCGAGACCGCCGGGTTGCGAGGGTTCGGGCGCATGGCGCCCCCACATGAGGGCGGCGATGGCCAGCACGACCAGCAGGACAACGGGTTTGAGTGCGCGCATGGGCGGACGCTTCGTGGCGAAGGCGCGAGTGTAAAGCTTACGCTTCCCCAGGTCGCGTCGCGGCAAGGAGGCCAGCGATCGTGGTATCGCGGTCAGCCGACCTTCCTGAACTCCACGCCGTGGCCTTCGCGGCGCGAATAGAAGCCGGTGACCTTGCCGTGGCCGTCGCGCTCGAACACGCGCCGCGCCCGGGGTTGTCCGGGCGTGAACAGCACGTCGCGCACTTCCGCGAGCAGAGGCGTGGCCTTGGCGCCGTTGGTTGCGCTGAACAGCTGGTTGCCCTGCCGGCTGATGGCGACGCTGAGTCCGGGGGCGGCCTCGTAGGTGCCCACGTACTGGTCCATCTCGGCCGCATTCAGGGCATGTGCCGGGGGATCATCGGACAGCGCCACTGTCTGGCTGGAAATCATGCGCCATGCGTCGCCTTCGTCGAGCCACACCTCGGTGGAGCGGAAGTGCGGTGTCATGGTCTGGTCGCCGACCTTGACGGTGGCGTTGTCGGTGAAGCTGGTCACCGCCACGTTGCCATGGATCTCGATGTGGAAGTCGGTCTGCACGAGATGGTTGCTGACGTTCTTCGGGCCGGCAGGGCCTGGCGCCACGATGTCTTTCTTGGTGGCGATGTCGCCGCCTTCGTTGATGAAGACGACGCGGTCGTCCAGGTACTTCGCCAGCGTCGCCGTGTCGTTGGAAGCCGATGCATCGGAGAACTCCTGCGATTGCCGGCGTATCAGCGTGGCGACATCTTCGGTGGCATGCGCCGGTGCAGTCGCGGCAACAGCAAGCAGGGTCATTGCGTAAGGCAAGACGTATCGCATGGTGGCCTCCTGGAAGTGGCGCCAATGTATCGCCACCCCACGAGGTTTCATGTGCCGGTCGTCGTGGCGCGGCCGGCATCGGCCTCAGCGGGAGGCGTCCACCCGCTGCTGCAATGCCATCGCCGCCGCCGGATTGCGTTCCTTGGCGCTGCTGATGAAGTAGATGAAGACGTCGCGCGGACCCTTTGCCTTCATGGGTGCCGCCACGTGCGGCAGTTCGGCGGGGTCGCCGCCTTCGGCCCACTGGCGGGCGCGAGTGGTCCAGGCATCGAGGTCGCCCGGCGCGTAACCGGTATCAATGTGCGACTCGCTGCGCATCAGCCGCGCGTACGCAAAATCGCCGGTGAGGTCGGCCAGCGACGGATACTTCGGCGAGTCGGTGAATACGGTGGGGATGTGGTGCTTGCGCGCAAGTTCCACGTAACGCTCGTCGAGAAAACTCTTGTGGCGCACTTCCAGCACATGCCGCATGGGCTGGCCGTCGAGTTCGCGCGGAAGCAGATCGAGGAACGCCGCGAGGTCGTCGGCATCGAATGGCCGCGACGGCGGCAACTGCCACAACACCGGGCCGAGGCGATCGCCGAATTCCGCGAGTCCGCCGAACACGAAACCTTCGATGCCACGCGCCGTGGTGGCCAGCTTCTTGCCTTCGGTGATGTAACGCGGCGCCTTGAGCGAGAAGATGAAGCCATCCGGCGTTTCGGCCGCCCATTTCGCATAGGTGGCGGGCTTCTGCGCGCCGTAGAACGTGCCGTTGATCTCGATCGCGCGCAGGTGACGGCTGGCGTATTCCAGCTCGCGCCGCTGCACGAGACCCGACGGATAGAAGTTGTTGCGCCATGGCGCGAAGTTCCAGCCACCGATGCCGACACGAACGCGGGCGGCGGGACCTTTGGCGGGCGAGGCGGAGAACAGGTCACTGGGCATGGCGCAGTCCCGAGGAAGGAGCAAACGATTGTAGCCACGCTTCCACGTCCAAATGTAGGAGCGCACCCAGTGCGCGACTGCCACCTCGCAATTCCCATTGCCGCCCGGCTATCGCGCGGAACCACCGAGCTGAACCATTCAATCCAGCGGCAGATGATTCATGTATGGCCCACGCGCCGCCATGAAAGCCGTCGGTGTCATGCCGGCGAATTCACGAAACTCATGCACGAGATGCGGTTGGTCACCGTAGCCGCCATCGGCCGCCACGCGACTCCAATCCACGGTGCCGCAGCGATGCACGGTTTCCACCACCGTGCGGAAACGCAGCAGCCGCGCATAGCGCTTGGGCCCCATGCCTACCTGCCGCCGGAACAGCCGTCCAAAACGGTATTCGGACAACCCTGTTTCGCGCACCAGCGAACCGATGCGGGCCACCTGCGGACAGGCGCCGATGCGATCGAGCGCATGCAGCACCTCCGGTGCTAGGCGAGGCATGCGCATGTGCGCGAGCAGCCAGTGCTCCAGCACGCCAAGGCGCAGCAGGGGATCGGGCGTATCGAGCAGTTGCTCACGCAGACCGCGCGCACGACTGCCGAAGATGTCCTCCAGCCCGATGTCGCGAGCAATCAGCGATTCATGGTCTTCGCCGGTGAGCGCATGCGCGCCACCCGGACGGAACACCACGCCCATCACACGCACCTGCTCGGAAGTGTCGATGATCTGGCTGCGCAAGCATGGGCCACCGATCACCGCTGCCGGTGCGTGCACGCAACGACGCTCGGCATCGTCGGTGTAGACGCGCGTTTCATCTTCATGAAGATTGATGATCAGCGCAGCGCCCGGCACCGGCAGCACTCGCTCGTAATGATGCGCGGCAGGCGGCATGTCCCAGTCCCACAGGCGGGCGACCAGGGCATCGAGCGGTGGTGCGGGGGCGACGGCGTGGAATCCCATCGGCTGGCTCCGGGCGATATCCGGAGTCTAGGCCGACGGAAACCGGCTGTCAGGTTTTGGTGCCAGGCACGATGGTCGTGGGCTGCGGCGTGCCCGTGGTGTTTTCCGGATGCATCGTGCGCACCACCATGTCCTGCGGCGTGGTGAGCGGCATGTTCGCTTGGCGCAGGCGATCGATGATCTCGAACAGCAAGTCGCTCTTCGTATTGCCGGCATCGCGCGGGTTGGTCACGTACGCCGTGCACACGAACAGCAGCGAGCCCGCGTCGATGCTGTCCAGCTGCACGCTGGGCGAGGGCGTGTCCAGCGTGGAGGGATGATTGCGAAGAATATCGAACACGATCTGGCGCACCTTGGCCGGGTCCGTGCTCAAGGGCATCGGCAGGCGGATCTGCACGCGGCCCTGCGCATTGGCCATGGTCACGTTGCGCACGTTCTGGGTGATCAGCTGCGAGTTCGGCACGATCACCGTGGAGCGGTCGCTCTGCTGGATTTCGGTGGCGCGCACATTGATGCGGCGAATGTCGCCTTCCACGCCGGCGATGCTGACCCAGTCGCCGACCTTCACTGGGCGCTCTGCCAGCAGGATCAGGCCGGAGATGAAGTTCTGCACGATCGCCTGCAGGCCGAAACCGATGCCGACGGAGAGCGCGCTGGCCACCCAGGCGATGCTCTGCACATCCACCTTCAGCGCACCCAGCACCAGCACGAACACCAGCACGCCACCCACGTAGCCGAGCAGCGTGACGATGGACGACTGCATGCCGACGTCCAGCGAGGTCTTGGGCAACAACTGCGTGCCGAGCCAGCGCTTGATCAGGCGTACGACGATGCCGCCCACCAACAGCACCAGCATGGCGTTGAAGATGTTCGTCGGGTTGATCGTCAGCGTGCCCAGCGAGCGGCCGGCGAACAGCTGCGAACCGCGATCGATCAGTTCGTTGGTACCCGCGCCGTACGGCGCCAGCACGAGCGGTACTGCCAGCAGCAAGAGGAAGGCGCGTACGACGCCCGAAATCACCGTGGCGGCCTGTTCGAGCCGTGCGGGGGCGATGCCGAAGGTGTCCTGCATGCGCTGGCCGCTGCGCGAATCGGGCGACAGCAGCGATTCGCACAGGTCGTTGACCAGGTGCATGAGCAGATAGAGCAACGCGATCAGGAAACCGGCGCGCATCGCCTGCCGCGCCATGAAGAAGGCGAGGGCGATATAGCCGGTGAGTACACCCGCCAGCACGATCACCGTGGTGATGAAGGCGGCCGCGACCAGCAGGCCCACCCACAACGGGCGCTTGGCCGGCGTGCCGCCGCCGGCGATCAAAGCGCGGCGCGCCTTGCCCATGCGGACCAGGGCAGAGGCGAGCAGCAGGCCGATGACGGTGGAGGCCAGCGCGTTGGCGGCCATGGCGGTACCGAGGCTGGCGCCGATGTCGCCGGTGATCTGCTCCACGATGCCCAGCAGCAGCATGCTCAAGGCGAGCAGTGCGGGGAACAGCGACAGGCGTCTGGCGAGATCGTCCGAGATGGGCGGCAGGCGCCACGATGGACGCCGCACGCTCAGCATCGCGCGGCCGATGCCGGCCATGCTCGCGGCGACGAAGGTCAGGCGCACCAGTGGCTTGGTGAGATCGTCGAGTTCTTCGTCGAACACGCCGTTCCAGTTCACGGCCAGATAGATCAGCCATGCGGCGATGCCGTATGTGAGCATGGTGATCAGCGTGATGATCAACGCCAGCGCGCTGCGTCGCAGGTGACCGGAAGGCAGGTATTTGCTCGCCAGATCCAGCACCTTGTGTTCGAGCAGCCGCCGCCCGACGACCAGCAGCGCGACTGCCGCCAGCAGGCACAGGATGAAAGGCACACGGTTGGCCGGTTGCCACGCCTGGGCGAGCGCGCCCTGCATGGATGTTCCCAGCACGCCGAGGCTGGCGCGATCGTCGGGAAGGTTCTGTGCCAGGCGCGACCAGAACGGTTTCGCCAGGGGCGAGGCTGTGCGCTGGAACACCTGCGCCTGGAACAGGTCGCGACGCAGGCCGGCGATCTGCGTGATCAACTGCTGGCTTTCCAGGCTGAGCGACTTGGCCTGGGTCAATTGGCCATCGAGGTCGGTCTTGTCCTTGGTGAGCTGCTTGCGCTGTGCGGCGACTTCGGGTGCTTCGGGCGGCGCGCCCTTGGCGGGCGCTGCGCCCAGCACGTCGAGCTTCGCCTTCATCGCATCGACCTGCGGCACGAGGCTGGCAGCGAGCTGGTCCGCCTGCTGCTGCACCGCGGCCGTCTTGACGCGCGCGTCCGTCAGGATGCTGTCGGTGAGCTTGCCCTTGTCGGTGAGCGATTGCTTGATCTGGTCGAGCTGCGCGCTGAGCTGGTCGGGCGTGGCCAGCGTCGCCTGCGGAATCTGCGCCGGCGCCTGGTTGTTGTTCTGCGCGATGGCGGGCGAGACGCCGGCCATGGCGAGGAAAAGTATCAGCAGCAAGCGGAACGCGATAGGCATGACGGCATGATCCGGTCGCATGCCGGACGGGTCAATGAATAATTGGGTTTGACGCGCCGTTCAGCGCGCAACGTTCACGCTGTGATGATGAAGATGCCTTTCTCGCCCGACCTGATTCCCGCCTGGGACGGCAACGTCGCCAAGGCACGGCAGCTGCAACTGGAACTGGCCACGAAAGTGCGGCTGGAGGACGATTCCCCGCCGTTGCGACATATCGCCGGCGTCGATGTGGGGTTTGAAGACGGTGGCGCCGTGACACGCGCCGCGGCTGTCCTGCTTGATGCGAAGACGCTGTTGCCGCTGAAGGAAATCGTGGCGAGGCGGCCTACGTGCATGCCCTACATCCCGGGCCTTCTCTCGTTTCGCGAACTGCCCACGGTGCTGCAGGCGCTGCAGGAGTTGGCCGAGGTGCCGGACCTGATCTTCGTGGATGGCCACGGCATCGCCCATCCGCGTGGTCTGGGCATCGCGGCACACCTGGGCGTGGTTACCGGCCTTCCTACCATCGGCGTGGCCAAGTCGATCCTGGTCGGCACGCACGGCGAGCTGGGTCCATCGCGCGGCGAACGCGTACCGCTGCGTTACCGCGACAAGGTGATCGCCTGCGTCCTGCGCAGCAAGGACAAGATACGCCCACTGATCGTGTCGCCCGGCCATCGCGTGAGCATGGAGTCGGCGCCCGAGCTGGTGCTTTCGTTCTGCACGAAGTACCGATTGCCGGAGCCGACGCGATTGGCGGATCGGTTGGCGTCGAGGCGTGATCGGGCGGCTCGATAACAAACCCCTCCGTTGAGGAGGGGCTTGTGCTCCTGCTCTAGGATTCGATCAGCGAATCAGTAGCCAATTGTTCGGGGCCGAGCCTACGTAGTAGGCCGAGAGACTTCCATTCGCGGACACGCGCCAGATGTAGAGGTCATAGGTTCCGGTGGTGAAGTTCTGTGGCCCTGTCCACACCATGTCGTTTTCTGTTCCGGCGGGACTATTCCAGAAGTTGCCCCACGCACCGAAGAAATAGATGTAGCTGTAGTCTGCGATGCTATTGAATGACTGGCTTCCAGGGTTCGTCGCTGCGTCCCAGGTCAACAGCGCGTTGTTGCCGGGCGAGGGAGCAGCGCAGGCAGAGCCGGTGCAAGTGGCCGCGCATGGATAGCCTGAATTGCTGCAGGACACGAACATCAATGGGGATGACGCGGAGCTGCCCACGGCAAAGAAGTTGAGCGGGCCGCCATTGTTGAGACTGCCGAAATAAGCGCCGTTGTAATTGCCCTTGCCGTCATTCTTCCAGAGATAAAAGTCCACGGTGCTGGTACTGAGGTTGGTACCCCACCAGACCAGATCCGCAATGCCTGTGTCGGGTCGATTGACGACCTGGAGGTTGTAGCCGCAGGCAATATTGAGGATCGAGTAGCCTGTTCGCCCATTGGCATTCATGTACCAGAAGGCGAGCTGGCAGGTGGTCGAGTTCACCCAGATGAGGTCGTCGGTACCGTCACCATTGACGTCTCCTGCGCCGACAAGCTCCCAGCCTGTGGGGGCCGTGCCGACAGAAACGCTGCTGAAATTGCCATCCCGCTGGTTGGTCCACATCTGGACCACGCGATAGTCCGCTGATTCGCGGGAATCAAGCCAGATCAAATCGGCCAGCCCGTCGTCGTTGAAGTCTCCGGCGGCGCCAAAGGCGTAGGCATGGTCGATCGAAAGGATCTTGTAATCGGAGCGGGCTTCTCCCTGCATGACCCAATAGGCGACCTGCTTGTTTCCGTTTATCCACAACAGGTCGGATTTACAGTCACCGTTGAAGTCGTGATAGGCGCGCTTGGAAGAACCGCAATGCATGGTTGCTGCGGCTTGTGATGGTGCGATCGAGGCTTCCGTGGCGCGCGCCACATGGGTTGTTCCGAGTGCGGCGAATGCGCAGGCGATGAGTAGGGCCTTTTCCAAGGCCCTAACGAGGCGTTCCATGAATTGTCTCCCCCTTTGGATGGCTGCATCGCAAGATATTGCGATCAATATCAATGAGATGCCCGCGAAGCGTAAGTAATTCCAACGTCAGCTACAACAAAGGAAGAGCGCGTAGTGCTACGTCGTGGGCTGGTGCGCTCCGGCACGCACAAGGTGGTAGCCGAATGCCGCTGCCAGTTTTTCGATCGCTTGAAGCACGGGTTCTCCAGATGGAACAGTCATTTCGCCCGGACGGGCTAAGCGCCAGCGCGCGCGGCCATGGGTAACAGGAGCTGCCGTCGCCATACCCAGCAACTCCATCTCCCGCAGAAAGCGATACACCGTGCCCAGGCTGGTACGTGGCTCCAGCGATTGCGCCCGGCGCAGCAGGTCCACTGCGTCGGGCTCGTCGTTGGCTTCATGCAACACCTGCCAGATCGCCAGCCGGGGCGGGGTGGCGCGCAAGCCCGCCTGCGCCAGCGCCGAGTGGGCGTCCGACAGAACGGCGGGCAAGCGCTCAGGCATCCTTGCTGCCCTTGGCGATCTCGTCGGCCGCCTTCTGGATGATGTCGCGGATGCGCTTCACTTCGGCCGCGTTCCAGGGGCCGCCATGCATGAACAGCGCGCGCTTGAGGTTGTGCATGGCTTCGCGCAAGGCCATCGGTGCGGCGGCGCGGGCGAACATCTTGGCCGTCTGCTCCATGCGCGACATCACCGCGTCGACGGCGTCCTTGTTCTGGGTAAGGAACGCCTTGCCTTCTTCGGTAATGGTGTAGAGCTTCTTGCCCTCGTCGTTCTGCACGCTGGCATGGCCCAGTTCTTCGAGCAGGGTGAGGGTGGGGTAGACCGCGCCGGGGCTGGGGGCGTAGGCGCCGTCAAACATCTCTTCGATCGTACGGATCAGCTCATAGCCGTGGCGCGGCTGTTCGGCGATCAGCGACAGCAGGATCAGCTTGAGGTCGCCATGGCCGAACACGCGACCGCCGCGGAAACGCCCGCCCATACCGCCCCAGCCGCCGGGGCCCTCGTCGTCGCCAAAGCCCCGGCCAAAGCCGCGTCCGCGGCCGAAGCCCATGGCCTCGCGGATCCAGGCTTCGCGGCCTTCGTGGTGGTGGTGGTGATGGTGGTCAAAGCAGTGATGAAATCTCATGGGTAAAACTCCGATATATCGTAAGTAACAGTCTTAAGATATATCGCAAGTTTTCCGGAGTGCAAGTGACTTGGCTTCCCCCTGTAGGAGCGCACCCAGTGCGCGACCGCAGAGCCCGAGCGCCCGGAACGTCTGAAGTCCGCGGTCGCGCACTGGGTGCGCTCCTACAGGCAGGAAGCCTTTCGGGTTGAATCTCACCTCCTGCGCCTTCACTCAGTTCCATTGCGCCTGCCGCTTTTCCAAGGACGACTCCCATGGTGTTCCGCTGGTTCGAATCGCTGATCGACGCGTTCAAGGAACCCGTCGATGGCATGCCGCCGCAGTCGGTGTGGCGCTTCTATCTGTTCTACCTGCGCCAGGTATGGCCGGTGTTTGCCGCCGCCATCGTGGTGGGCTTCGGCGTGGCCATCGTCGAGGTGTCGCTGTTCGGCTTCATCGGCAGCATCGTGGATATGGCCAAAGGCACGGCAGCGGCGGACTTCTTCCGTGTGCATGGCCGCGAACTGATGTGGATGGGCTTCGTGGCGCTGATCGCGCGGCCGGTGCTGATGGGCCTGCACGACCTGCTGGTGAATCAGGCCATCGTGCCCAACCTCACCAACCGCATCCGCTGGCAGAACCATCGCTATGTGATCCGCCAGAGCCTGGGCTTTTTCCAGAACGACTACGCGGGCCGCATCGCCAACCGCATCATGCAGACCTCCGGTGCGCTGCGCGAATCGGCGGTACAGATCGTGGATGCCATCTGGTACGTGGCGATCTACACCGGCAGCGCCATCGTCATGTTCGCCAAGGCCGACGTGTGGCTCGCCTTGCCGCTGGTGCTGTGGCTGGGCGCGTACGTGGCGACGCTGGCGTATTTCGTGCCGCGCACCAAAGAGCGTTCGTGGAAACAGTCCGAGGCGCGCTCGCGCCTGATGGGCCGCATCGTCGACGGCTACAGCAACATCCTCACGCTCAAGCTGTTCGCGCACACCCAGCGCGAGGAGGCCTACGTGGCCGATGCGATGGGCGAACAGATCACGCGCATGCGTGCGATGACCCGCCTGACCACGGCGATGGACGCCACCATCACCACGCTCAATGGCTTCCTCATTGTCGGCACGTCGGCGCTGGCGCTGTGGCTGTGGAGCCAGGGCAAGGTGACGGTGGGCGCCATCGCGCTATCCACGGGCCTGGTCATCCGCATCAACAACATGTCCGGCTGGATCATGTGGGTGGTCAACGGCATCTTCGAGAACGTTGGCACGGTGCAGGACGGTATCGAGACCATCTCCAAGCCGCGCACCGTGCAGGACCGTGAAGGCGCGATGCCGCTGGAAGTCACCGAAGGCAGCGTGCGCTTCGACGACATCCATTTCCATTACGGCAAGCAGGGCGGCGTGATCTCGGGGCTCAACCTCGACGTGCGTGGCGGAGAGAAGATCGGCGTGGTCGGTCCCTCGGGCGCCGGCAAGTCCACCCTGGTCAACGTGCTGCTTCGCCTGTACGACCTCGAAGGCGGGCGCATCCTCATCGATGGGCAGGACATCGCAGGCGTCGAGCAGGAAAGCCTGCGCGCGCAGATCGGCGTGGTGACGCAGGACACCTCGCTGCTGCATCGCTCCATTCGCGACAACCTCTTGTATGGACGTCCGGATGCCACCGAGGCGCAGGTGATCGAGGCCGTGCGCAAGGCAAAGGCCGACGAATTCATCCCGCAGCTGGTGGATGGGGAAGGGCGCGTGGGCTATGACGCGCACGTCGGCGAGCGCGGCGTGAAGCTGAGCGGCGGCCAGCGCCAGCGTGTCGCCATCGCGCGTGTGCTGTTGAAGGATGCGCCCATTCTCATCCTGGATGAGGCAACCTCCGCGCTGGATTCCGAAGCCGAAGCCGCCATCCAGGACAGCCTGGAGCTTCTGATGCGCGGCAAGACGGTAATCGCCATCGCGCACCGCCTTTCCACCATTGCCCGCATGGATCGCCTGGTGGTGATGGACAAGGGGCACATCGTGGAAACCGGCAGCCATGCCGAGCTGATCGCGCACGGTGGCCTCTATGCACGCCTGTGGCGCCGCCAGACTGGCGGCTTCGTGGCGGCGGAGGATCCGGCAGAAGGTCTGATGGCCTGAGCAGAGCGCACTTGAATGTGGGAGCGCACCCTGTGCGCGACCGCAGAGTCACGGTGTATCTCTCCGTTCGGCCGTCGCGCACAGGGTGCGCTCCCACAATGAGTTGGACGTCAGGCCTGGCGGGTCATTTGTAGGAGCGCACCCTGTGCGCGATCGGCATGGCAGCATTCCGCGCTTCGCAGGCTTTTCGCGCACTGGGTGCGCTCCTACAGAAAGCCGGCTTCGCGCCAGATCATCCGCCGTGGCCGCGCCGAAAATCCCTGGAAATCAGCTTCCCGCGCCCCCTTAACGCTTGGCGGCACCTTCAACATTCCTTGCCTCGTGCTTCACGGTGTCGCCTTCAGCATCAAGACTCCGTTTGATACTGGAGCAGCGTGATGCCTACCAAACAAGCCACGGCTCGTGCCCGCAAGGACAAGCGCGAAGGCAAGTCGGCCAGCACGCAGGCTGGGGAATTCGTCCGCGAGGAAATCCATCACATTCGCCAAGGCAAGCACGGCGCCCGTTCGGCCAAGCAGGCCGTCGCCATCGGCCTGTCGGAGGCGCGGCGCGCCGGCGTCGATATTCCAGACAAAAGCAGCAAGAAGCGCAGTAGCGCGAAGAAGAGCGGCAGCACCGCGAAAAAGAGCGCCCGCAAGCGTCCTGCGGCCAAGAAGGCGACCAAGAAGACGTCGGCTCGCCGCAGCCGGGCCACGACGAAGGCATTGAAGCGCGAGAGTACATCGTCGGCGTCGAAGTCGGCGTTGTCGCGTCAGTCGCGCCAGGCGGCTTCGAAGCGTAGTGCGTCCAGCCGCTCGGCAGCCGCCAAGAAGGCTGCGCGCACCAAGGGTCCGACCGAGCGCAAGGCCGCGGCCAAGAAAGCTGCCGCCCATCGCAGCGCAGCCAGCCGATCCGCTTCTGCCAAGCGCGCCGCACGTACGCGCGCCATGCGCGCGCGGTCGCGCTGAGAAGACGGCCGGTCAAGCCGGCTGGACGACCGTCGTCATGCACTGGCTGCCACGCGTTGGCAGGCAGTGCACGACGGCCTCAAGGCGCCAGGCACCTGCATTCCTCGCGCATGATGCGCAGGTCGCTGCTTCCGACGGATGTCATCATGCGATGACATCCGTCGATGTCGACCCAGCTGCGGTCCGCCGGCGCTCGCGCCATCGGACGATCAGCCCCAACGGGTGTTCGGCGCAGCAACGCCGCCCATCAGCGATTCAGATAGATCGGGTTGCCATAGAGCCAGGGCGCATTGTCTGTACCGCGGACTTCCACGCGCAGCCAATGAGGCTTGCCATCGGACTTCCAATCCAGCGAAAGCTTCGCGTCATCACCATCGAGCAAGCCGCCGCCTTCCAGCGGCAGCGGCTTGCCGTCGAGCAGGGCCACGGCGTGGCCGCCGGCCGCATGGGCAGCATGGATGGAGACCCGAACGGCGCCGCCGGCCTTCGCCTGCAGCGAATCGCCCATCGCAGCCTCGCTGCCGGCGCTGCTCGCACGGTACTCAAGCACGCGATCGCCGCTTCCTTCCACATCGACGAAGACGTGGCCCGCCCGTATGCCGTCGAGAATGGCAGGCATCGAGAGCGCGTCGGCACGCACCACCGTGGTAGGGCGGCCAATGGTGCTCGAGCCGGGCCGCGCTTCGGTGGCGGTCGCATTGTGGTTGTCGCTGCCGCCGATGCCGGTGACGCGATAGCCCGCATTGAGTTGCAGTTCCCAGAATGGGATGCCCGATAGCGGCGAGCCGGCGTCGCTGTCATTGACGATCTCCACCGCTTGCACCTTGTGCATGTTGATGCCGGGTTTGGCCGTCCAACCGCAACCCATGCAGATCTCGCCGCTCGGACGAACCGCATGGTTGATCGACAGCAGCCCGTGCGTGCGTGAAGCGGCGTCGGCAACAGCGTTCCAATCGGGTACGTCCTTGCTGCCCACGCGGAAATCCAGCGGTTCCGTGCTGCCGATGAGATTGGCATGACCGGTGAACGTGGTGATCTCGCGCCCCGGTATCAGCAGCAGCTGGTCGAAGTAGGGCTGCAGCTCGCGCATCGCGTTGACGTGCGAGACGGTGTTGTGGTCGGTGATCGCAATGAAATCCAGGTGCTTGGCCACCGCCGCCTGCACGGTGAGGAACAGCGGGCAGGACACGCGCTTGCCGCTCTGGCTGTCGCACTGCCCGTCGCTGTGCGCGGTATGCATGTGGAGATCGCCGCGATACCACGCGGCGCCTTCGCGCGACGGGGGATTCAGCACGTCCGGCTTCCACGCCGGATCGCCTGCATGGCCGAACCAGATCTTGATGTCGTAAGCCGTGCGTGCGTTCGGCCTTACGTTGGGCAGCCCCAGCAGCAGCTGCCAGCGGCCCGGTCGAATGGCGCCCGGCAGGTACGAGGGCGTGGCATCGGTGGCCGATACCGTGAACAAACGCTTGGTGCCGCCGCTCCAGCCACGGAAGCCATCCTGTCCACGGAAACCGTCGGGACCGAGCAAGCCGAGGTCGATGGTGGTGTGGTCGGTCTTGTTGTCGTAGTCGAACTGCACGGTGATGCGCGTGGTGCCGGCGGGCACGTCGAACGGCACCGGGCGATAGGTCTGATTGTCCTTGCCCGTCACTTCGCCATGCAGGTTGAGGTCGGGTTTGTCCGCGGCGTCGGCATGGGCCAGCGAGGCAGCGGCGAGGGCCAGCAAGAGCAGGGCAAGGTGACGGCGCATCAGGGGTGTCCTTGCGGCGAACAAGCCGCCGCTTTCAGGCGTGGCGTGCAGCGTGCGACCGCTGCATCGGGAAGGGTGACGCGGTAAGGGCCGAAGCGCACATCGGGGACCATGTAATCCGTCGATACGTATTGCGCACCGCTGGCGAAGGCGGCATCGCGGCGGCTTGTGTCATTGCGGCGTGCTTCGCGCGTATCGGCGTCGGCGCGGGTGCGCACCATGTAACCGGCGTCGACATCACGGCGGATCCGTTCGCCTTCAACCAGCGGATCGTTGAGCGTGAGGTAGGCCGCCGCAGGGGAGGTTTCGTCCGTGTTGACGAAGGCCACGCGACCTTCGAGCGAATGCCGGGTGCCGCGATAGATCGCCACCTTGGCGGCGTCCTCGTCCAGCACGAAGAACACCTTGCCTCGCGCGTCTCCCAGCGTCGGCCACTGGCCGGCCAGCACGGCCTCGCGTAGCGTGGGCCGCTTGCCCTGCACGTCATCGGGAACGACCAGTTCGTTTGGCGCGAACACGTTGCGTATCTCCGCATCCATCGCGTCGAACGCCGCCGCGGTGAAGGGAAGCGGATCCGCGGCGCCGGGGCCGGCATGTCCATCCTTGGCATTGAGCAGCAACATGATGGGTACGTGCCGCGGATGAGCCATTGACCAGCGGCGGATGATCTTCAGGCAATCCACGAACACCTGGCAGGAACTGCGGAAATCGATGTCCGCCAGATGCATCACCTTGAAGCCTGGCTTGTCCATGTCCGCAGCGATCCCGGCTGGCCACGGCGAAGGCGCATAACCCTTGCGCAACGCACCCGGCGGATGCGCGTAGCGACCGCCTTGCGGGTCATGGTAGATGTCCAGCTCCAGCGTGCGGGCACCGCGATCCAGCTGCACATCGAGCGAGGGATGCGCATAGTCGAGGCCCTCCGCGCCGCGCGGATCGCGGCTGTGGTGTGCAGCCCATTCGTCGGGCGGCATCGCCTGCTTGTAGCTGTTGTGCGTGCCGATCGTCTGCAGCTGGTTCATGTGCAGCGTGCGATCGAGCATGGTGATATCGCAGCCCGGCGCGGGCCGTTCGAGATCGCACAGGGTATGCGCGATGGCGAACGCCGGGCTCAAGACGAGCCCGGCCATCAGCCACTTCCATCGGCGTGTCGATGCGGCCATCCGTCAGAAACGGTACATGATCGCGAAGCGATACGCGCGGCCGAGGATCGGACGGGCGATGAAGGTGTTCGCGCCGGCATCGGCGCTCTGCAGTTCACCCGCGCGCGGATTGCCTTCGGTGAGGCCCAGCGAGTTGGTGAGGTTATCGCCGTACAAATACAGCGAGCAGTTCTGCGTGACGTCGTAACGCGCGCTGGCGCTCCACACATCGTACGAGGGCAGGCGAACGGAGTTGGCGGTGTCGACGTAGCGCTCGCCTTCGTACTCGTACGCTACCTGCAGGCGCAGCTTGCCGTTCAGCAGGTTGACGCCCGGCACCACGCGGTAGCTCACCTTCGGCACGCGGATCAGCTGGTTGCCTTCGTAATCGCGCAGCACCGGCGCGCCGGCCACGATCTCGGTGTAGCGCAGGCCCTGGTACTTCGGGTCCTGGTACGTCGCGGTCACCTGCACGTCGAAGAACTGGCTCGGGAACCACGAGCCTTCCAGCTCCAGGCCCTTGGTCTTGGTGTCCGCATAACCCTGCTGCACCGTGGAGGTGTTGGAGGTCGCGTTGAACACGTAGTTGCTGAAGCCGACGTTGTTGTACTTGGTGTAGAACGCCGTGGCGTATACGTCGAACTGGCGGTCGGTGTACTTGTAGCCCACTTCGCCGAGATCCATCGTCTGAACGATCGGCGTGGCCGTGGGGCTGGTGATATAGGAGCTGAGGTTCGGCAGGCGGAAGGTCGGCGTCCAGCGCGCGAACACGCCCGAGTTCGGCGAGAACTGCCAGTTCGCACCCAACGTCCAGCCCAGCTTGCTGAAGGTGTGGTCGTAGGGCACGAACACGCCGGTACCGTTGAGAATGTTCGACGTGGGGAAGGTGCCCTGGTTCACCGTCTGCTTGGTCTCGGTCTGGCCGCGCGTATTCACCTGTTCCCAGCGCGCACCGCCGTCGATGCGCAGGTTGTCCGTCACCTGCCATTCGTCGGAGAGATAAAACGCGTTGGTGGTGGATTTGCCGCCCGCGTGTTCCCACTCGTAGCCGTAGCGGTAGATGCCGTTGTCGGTGAGCTTGGCGATCGGCTGTCCCGCGGCATTCACGGCCACCACGTCGAGCAGGCGTGCATTGTCCTTCGCATCGGTCAGCGCCACCGAGGAATAGCGGCTGAAATCCTGGTTGAAGTGTGCGTAGTAGTAGCCGAACGTCACGTCGTGCGTCTGGCCACCCAGTTCGAACTTGCGCAGTACGCGCGTGTCGTTGTCGAACTCGTTGACCGGCATGGTCACGCCGCGCAGGCCCGCCTGTACCACCAGCGCGTTGCCGTTCTGGTTGGCGAGGTCGAACGTCTGGTTCGGGTTGTCCACGTAGCGCAACTGCAGACCCGCGGTGCCGGCGGGGAGATAGTTCTTCACCGCGCCTTGAGCCGTTGCCAGGAACGCCGTGCCACTCGACAGCGCATTCGGGAAGACACCGTTACGCTGCGTCTGCGTGTTGGAATAGCGGAACGATTCGGCCAGCTTCCAGTCGTCGATCAGGTCGTGGTCGAACTTGATCGTGACCTGGTCGCGCTTGACGTGCGTGCCTTCGGTGTTGTCGAAGTTGTACAGGCTGCCGTCGCCCATCTTCATCTGGATGTGCTCGGTTTCCGGGCCAGCGAGCGTGCCGTAGTTGCCGTCCACGCCGGGCACGGCGCGGATGTCGCCGTTGGGCAGCGTGCGCATCGGAATGCCCAGGTACAGCGCGACCTTGTCGTCCATGTGCTTGTAGTCGACGCTGAAGCTGCCGTTCTCGAACTGCTTGGCAAGGTTGATGCGGATCTGGCCGCCGTCGTTGGCCGGGAACTTCGGATCGCGGATGCCGTTGTCCTTGCGGTAGAAGCCACCCATGCCGAGCTTCCAGCCATCGCCCACCGGCGTGCCGACCCAGAAGTCGCCGCGCTCCATGCCGTAATCGCCCACGGTGAACTTGAACAAGCCTTCGGCGGTGTCGCCCACCTGGCGCGGAATGAAGTTGATCGCGCCCGCCGGCGCGTTGGAATAGAACACCGACGACGGACCGCCACGCACCACTTCGATGCGCTCGATGGTTTCATCGAGGCGGAACGCCTGGTCGGCATTGAGGTAGCCCAGCGCCGGATCGTGCTGCACCGGCACGCCGTCTTCCAGCAGGTTTACCGAGCCATAGCCGTCAACGGGAATGCCGCGCGCACGGATGTTGCCGCTGGCCTCGCCACCGGAGGCTTCCACCCAGAAACCGGGCACCGACTTCATTGCTTCGGTAACCGAGGTGGGCGCCTGCATGCGCAGGCGGTCTTCGTCGATGGTGGTGATGGAGTAGCTGGTTTCGGCCTTGGTGCGCACGTCGACGCCGGAGCGCGCCGTCACCACGATGCCATCGAGGTTCTTGGCTTTGTCCTTTTCGGCCTGCGTCTTCTTGGTGTCGTTGTCGGGCGCAGACGCATCCTGTGCATGCAGCGCGATGCTGCACAGGCTGACGGAAGCGAACAGGGCGAGGCGAATGGCATGGGAGATGGGGCGGCAATGCACGGGTCTGCTCCAGTGGGGGATCGAGCCGTGCGTTCGTATGCATTTCCGTCCGCTGCGTCATGCGACGCCGCAGAAATGCGTGTCTAAATCGATTCAAATCCTGAACCAGACAAGCCCTGCACAGCGGGCCGGAAGACTAGGCATGGCGAGTGACAAGTTCGTGCGAAAAGCGTGACAGTTTCTTGCGAAAATTTTGATGTTTGTTACGGAATGACGACAGATGTGATGCGGTTCGCACTGCGGACTCCACCGCGCATGGCTTTACGCATAGGTGGTGACGCAAATGTCATGACCCGATGACTTCATGCACAGGCACGTGCTTGATGGCGCGCGCACGCTGCGCGAATCCACGGGGAGACCATCATGCGCATGCGGACGTTGGGGTTGCTGGTCATCGCCGGCATCGCACCGGGACTATCGGCCTTCGCCGATGAGGCGTCCAAGGCACTGAGAGATGAACTGCTGAAGACGACGCAGGCCCTGGTCGATGCGCTGCCGACGGGCAACAAGGACATCTGGGAAAAGTCGCTTACCGACGACGCCGTGGTCATCGACGAGTTCGGTCGCATTGCGCACAAGGCCGATACCGTGGCGTCGATCCATCCGTTCCCCAAAGGGCTCTCGGGCAGCATCGAATTGCGCGACGCGCATGTGCAGCAGTACGGCGATGCCGCGGTCCTGCAGGTGGAGGAATACGAGCGCGAAACGGTATTCGGCCAGCAGCTCGTCGTGCGCTACCAGTCGCTGCTCACGTTCGTGAAGCAGGCGGGCGCGTGGAAGCTTGCCGGGTATGAGGACGTCACCCTACCCACCGAGCCGCCGAAACTCGCGGTGGCCGGGCTTGCCCTGGGCGATTACAAAGGCAGCTATCGCTATGCGCCGGACCGCATCTGGAAGGTCAGCGTTGACCAGGGCGAATTGCGTGTGGTCACCCGGCCGGGCGCAAAGCCGAACCTGCTGCAGCCGATCGGCAAGGACGTCTTCATGGGTAGCGATGACGAGCGGAATCTTTTCATTTTCCGCCGCAATGCCGACAGCAAGGTCGATGCGCTGATCGAACGGCGCAAGTTCAACGACCTGCGATTGGATCGCACGCCTACGGGCTAGCGCCTCAGGAAGGGAAGAACGTGGCGCTGAACATGGCGCTCAGCAACTGCTGGGCGCGCTGATCCGACAATTCGTTGGGCATCGAGTCGTTGAAGAAACGCACGCCGTCGATCAGCGCCATGGTGCCGAAGGCAAGGTCGGTGGCCGGCGCCGGCAGCGTCTTGCCCATCAGGGCGCAGAACTTCTCGATGAAGTACGCGATCACATCGCGCTTTTCCAGGCACATCGCATTGAGGCGAGCACGGAAGCGCGCGTCGCGCATCGCCTGCAGGCGAGCTTCGGCCCACAGGATGTAGCTGTTGTCGCCGCAGTAGGCCTGCACGTAGAACTGCGCGAGCTTCTTCTGCATGTCCTCGATCGACAGCTTCGAATCCAGGATCTCCTGCAGGCCCTGCTGGATGTCGGCGTGGTCGAGCTTCAGCAGCTCGATGAACAGGTCGTGCTTGCTCTTGAAGTTCGAATAGAACGCGCCGCGGGTGTAACCGGCATGGGCAGCGATGTCCTCCACGCTGGTGGCGGCCAGGCCTTTCTTGGCGATGACGACGGCCGCCGCCTCCAGCAGGCGCTGGCGGGTCTGGTCGCGGCTTTCTTCCCGGGTCAATCGCTTGCGTGCCATGGGGCGATGGTAGCACGGGGCCTACAACCTGCATCGGAATACACTTGCGATTTCAAATACAGAGATGTATTTGTATTCGCCGCTGAATTGATCGCCCCATGCCGGCACCCCTGCCGGCCATCCCCAGGCATCCCCATGCAGGAGTGGCTCGTGACTTTTCGTAGTGATTTCCCGGCCGGCGTCCCGGCCCGACACCGGTGGCTGCCGCTCGCGCTGGCCGTCGCCGCCTTGCTTTCTGCCTGCGGGAAAGGAAAGCCTGAGGCCGAAGCGGCGCGCCCGGTCATCGCCTTGCCGGTACAGCTCGCCGATGGCCAGACCCAGCAGCCCTATCCGGGCGAAGTGCACGCCCGCTATGAAATGCCGCTGTCGTTCCGCGTCGGCGGGCAGCTGGTGGCGAGGCAGGGCCATCTGGGCGATATGGTGAAGAAGGGACAGATGCTGGCGCAGCTGGACGATGCCGACGCGGCGCGTTCGCAGACCTCTGCGGCGGCGGCGCTGGAAGCCGCGGAGCACCGCCTCGTCTTCGCCACGCAGCAGCGCGACCGCGACGAGGCGCAGGCAAAGCAGAACCTGATCAGCCAACTGCAGCTGGAACAGACGCACGATGCATATGCTTCCGCGCTCGCGACACGCGACCAGGCGAAGCAGCAACTGGCGTTGGCGCAGAACCAGTCGCGCTACACCTCGCTGGTCGCCGACCGCGACGGCAGCATCACCAGCGAGCAAGCCGACGTGGGGCAGGTGGTGGCGGCGGGGCAACCCGTTTTCGGCTTCGCGTGGTCGGGCGATCGCGATGTATTCCTCGATGTACCGGAAGACCGCCTCGCTGGCATCAGCGTGGGACAGCCCGCAACAGTGACCCTGCTGGCGCTGCCGGGCAGGACGTTCGCCGGTCATGTGCGCGATATCGCGCCGGCAGCCGATCCGCAGTCGCGCACGTATCGCATCAAGCTGGCGATCGACCAGCCCGATGAGCATCTGCGTCTCGGCATGACGGCCCAGGTCAGTCTTGCGTCGTCGAGCACGGCGCATGGCGTGCGTCTTCCGGCCACGGCCTTGTTCCATCAGGGCGAAAAGCCTGCCGTGTGGGTCGTGCGCCCGAACGATGGAAGGCTCGAACTGCGTCCGGTTTCCGTGCTGCGCTATGGCGAGCGCGACGTACTGGTGGGCGACGGACTGCACGCGGGCGAACGCGTGGTGATGCAGGGTGTGCATACGGTGTCCGTGGGCGAGAAGGTTCAGCCCATCGCGCCACCGCATGCGGAGGACGCGCCGCTATGAATGGGGAGGGCCGCTTCAATCTCTCCGCGTGGACGCTGCGGCACCAGTCGCTGGTGTTTTTCCTGATGGTGATGGTGGCGCTGTTCGGCCTGCTGTCGTACAGCCGCCTGTCCCAATCGGAAGATCCGCCGTTCACCTTCAAGGTGATGGTGATCCAGACCTTCTGGCCAGGCGCCGACGCCAAGCAGGTGCAGGAGCAGGTCACCGACCGCATCTCGCGCAAGCTGCAGGAGACGCCGTCGATCGATTTCCTGCGCAGCTATTCGCGCCCGGGCGAATCGCTGATCTTCTTCAACATCAAGGATTCCGCCCCCGCATCCAGCGTGCCCGAGACGTGGTACCAGGTGCGCAAGAAGGTAGGCGACATCGCCGCGCAGCTGCCGCAGGGCGTGCAGGGGCCGTTCTTCAACGACGAGTTCGGCGACGTCTACACCAACATCTATGCGCTGGAAGGCGACGGCTTCACGCCGGCGCAGCTGCATGATTACGCCGACCAGTTGCGCGCCGAACTGCTGCGCGTGCCTGGCGTGGGCAAGGTCGATTTCCTCGGCGACCAGAACCAGCACGTGTACGTCGAGGTGACGAACGCACGACTGTCCAAGCTCGGCATCAGCCCGCAGCAGCTGGCGCAGGCGATCAACCAGCAGAACGCGGTGGCGGCGTCGGGTGTGCTGACCACGGCGGATGACCGCGTGTTCGTCCGTCCCACCGGCCAATTCGACAACGTCGATGCGCTGCGCGACATGCTGCTGCACATCAACAACCAGACTTTCCGGCTGGGCGATATCGCCACCATCCACAAGGGTTACGACGATCCCCCGAGCCAGCAGGTGCGTTTCATGGCGCAGCCGGTGCTGGGCATCGGCGTCACCATGCAGCCGGGCGGCGACGTCATCCATCTCGGCAAGGCGCTGGATACGGCCACGGCTTCGTTGCAGAGGCGCCTGCCGGCTGGCCTGAAACTGTCCGAAGTGACCAGCATGCCGCATGCGGTATCGCACTCGGTGGACGACTTCCTGGAGTCGGTAGCCGAAGCGGTGGGCATCGTGTTGCTGGTGAGCCTGCTGAGCCTCGGCTTTCGCACCGGCATGGTGGTGGTGATCTCCATTCCGTTCGTGCTGGCCGCCACGGCCTTGTGCATGGAGCTGCTCGGCATCGGCCTGCACAAGGTGTCGCTGGGCACGCTGGTGCTGGCGCTGGGCCTGCTGGTGGACGACGCCATCATTGCGGTCGAGATGATGTCGGTGAAGCTGGAGCAGGGCTGGACGCGCGTGCGTGCCGCCGCGTTTGCCTATACCAGCACGGCGTTTCCCATGCTCACCGGCACGCTGGTGACCGTATCCGGCTTCCTGCCCATCGCGCTGGCGAAGTCGGGCACGGGCGAATACACGCGGTCGATCTTCGAGGTATCCGCCATCGCCTTGTTGGTGTCGTGGCTCGCAGCAGTGATCGTGATTCCGCTGCTCGGTTATCACATGCTGCCGGAGCATCACCAACGCGCAAAGCCCGGCGAGGAGTGGTGGGCGCGCTGGCTGCCTCGGCGCTGGAACGAAACGCGTCGTGCGCGTGCTGCCGCCGTTGTGCATCACGAAGGCGACATCGAAATCTACGAGACGCCTTTCTATCTGCGATTCCGTGGCTGGCTCGACTTCTGCCTCAAGAACCGCTTCCTTGTGCTGGGGGCAACCGTGGCGTTGTTCGTGGTGTCGCTGGCCGGGTTCGGGCTGGTGCCCAAGCAGTTCTTCCCCAGCTCGGATCGACCGGAGCTGCTGGTCGACCTGCGCCTGCCCGAGGGTGCCTCGTTCGATGCCACGCTCGTTCAGGTGAAGCGTCTCGAAGCCGCCATCAAGGACCGCAAGGAGATCGCCAACTACGTGAGCTTCGTCGGTTCCGGTGCGCCGCGTTTCTACCTGCCGTTGGACCAGCAGCTCGGGCAGCCGAACTTCGCGCAGTTCGTGATTACCGCCAAGGACGTCGAGCAGCGCGAGCAATTGGCGCGCTATCTCGACGGCATGCTGCCGCGCGACTTCGCCGCCGTGCGCACACGCGTGAGCCGGCTGGAAAACGGCCCGCCTGTCGGCTTCCCGGTGCAGTTCCGCGTGCAGGGCGATGACATCGCCACGGTGCGTCGCATCGCCGACCAGGTAGCCGGCGTGATGCGCGCAGACCCGCAGACACGCAACGTGCAGTTCGACTGGGACGAGCCGGCGGAGCGCTCCGTGCGTTTCGAGATCGACCAGCACAAGGCACGCCAACTCGGCATCACCTCGCAGGATGTCGCCGGCTTTCTCGCCATGACGTTGTCCGGCACCACCGTGACGCAGTATCGCGAGCGCGACAAGCTGATCGCGGTGGACCTGCGTGCGCCGAAGGCGGACCGCGTGCATCCCGACCAGATCGAGCGGCTGGCGATTCCCACGCCCAACGGCACGGCGATCCCGCTGTCGCAACTGGGGCATGTGACCTACGGCCTCGAATACGGCGTGATCTGGGAGCGCGATCGCCAGCCCACCATCAATGTGCAGTCCGACATCCGCAACGGCGCGCAGGGCCTGGATGTCACCAACGCCATCGACAAGAAGCTTGGCGACATCCGCAGCCAGTTGCCGGTGGGTTATCGCATCGAAGTCGGCGGTTCGGTGGAGCAGAACCAGAAGGCCCAGGGATCGATCAACGCGCAGATGCCGTTGATGGCGATCGCCGTGCTCACCTTGCTGATGATCCAGCTGCAGAGTGTCGGCCGCACGTTCATGGTCGTGCTGACGGCGCCGTTGGGCATGATCGGCGTGATCGGGTCGCTGCTGCTGTTCCACCAGCCATTCGGTTTTGTGGCCATGCTCGGGACGATCGCGATGCTGGGCATCATCATGCGCAACTCGGTGATCCTGGTGGACCAGATCGAGCAGGATATCCAGGCCGGTCACCCGCGTTGGGAAGCGATCATCGGCGCCACGGTACGGCGCTTCCGCCCGATCACCTTGACGGCGGCCGCCGCCGTGCTGGCGCTGATCCCGCTGTTGCGCAGCAACTTCTTCGGACCGATGGCGACGGCACTGATGGGTGGCATCACCGTCGCCACGATTCTCACCTTGTTCTATTTGCCGGCGCTATATGCGGCGTGGTTCCGCGTACGTGCGGACGAACCGGCGCAGGAGGTCGCGCCATGATCCCCAAGTTGCACATGACATGGCTGGCTGCCGCCATCACGTTGGCCGGCTGCTCGTTCGCGCCGTCGACCAAGCCGCCCGCGGCGCCATCACCAGAGCACTATGCGGTGACGCCAACGCCTGCAGACAGCGTGGAAGCGGGCGGCGTAGCGCAACACTTCGATACGGTCATGCACCCCGTGCCCGATTGGTGGCGACTCTACGGCTCGGACACACTCGATGCCTGGGTGGAGGAAGGCTTGCGCAACAACGCCTCGCTGGACGCCACGCGGCATACGCTGGAAGCGGCGCACCAGCAGTTCCGCGCCCAGGTGGGCAACACGGCATGGCCGTCGCTGGATGCGCAGGGGCAGGCAAGTCGCCAGCGCGATCTTGGGCTGCCGAAATTCGGGCCGCCGACCAGCATCTACAACGTCTTCGCCGGCCAGCTGAGCCTCAATTACACGTTCGACCTGTTCGGCGCGACGCGTTACGGCATCAAGCAGGCGGCAGCGCAGGTGGACCAGCAGGCGTTTCAGCTCGACGGCGCGCGGCGCGCGCTGGCGGCGAACATCGTGATCACCGCGGTCAATGCGTCCTCGCTGGCCGAACAGTTGGACGCGACCACGCGGCTCGCGGCACTGGCGCATGAACAGGCCGAACTGACGGAGAAATCCTATGCACTCGGCGCCGCTTCGCACGACGACGTGCTGACGGCGCAACAGAACGCGGCGGCGCTCGACGCATCGGTGCCACCGCTGCGGTTCCAGCTCGAACGCACGCGTCATCTGCTGGCGGTGCTGATGGGACGTACACCCGACCAGGCGCCCGAGCCGCTGCCGCTGGCGCAACTGAAGTTGCCCGACCGCGTGCCGGTCAACGTGCCGTCCGAACTGCTGAGCCAGCGGCCCGACGTGCGTGCAGCAGAAGCCGCGGTACGGGCAGCGTCGGCGCAGGTCGGCGTCGCCACGGCCAACATGTTTCCGCACGTTTCCTTGTCGGCATCCTTGGGCTCGGCGTCCTTCAAGGATTCGCAGCTCTTCACCGGGTCCACCTCGATCTGGGGCGTGGGCCTTTCGCTCGCGCAACCGATCTTCCACGGCGGCGCCTTGCGTGCGCAGCGCAAGGCCGCGATCGCCGAGTACGACGCCAGCGTGTCGCAATACCGGCAGACCGTGCTCAATGCATTCCAGAACGTGGCCGACACACTCACCGCGTTGCAGCAGGATGCGCTTGCGCTGCAGGCGGCGCAGGCAGCTTCCGGAGCGGCCGGGCAGTCACATGCCGATACGCAGTCGCGCTATCGGCTGGGTGCGGTGTCGTATCCGGCCACCTTACTCAGCGAGCAGCGCTGGCAGAACGCGCGACTGACGGACATCCAGGCATCGGCAGCGCGATTGATCGATACGGCCGCGCTGTACCAGGCGATGGGCGAGCCGCCGGAGGCGATGCAGGGCGTGGCAAACAACGAAGCCGGCCGGTGAGCCGACAGCACGATCGCCGTCATCCTGGCGTGGCCAGGGTGACGGCGATACATGGGGTGACGCAGGTTCTTCAGGGCGACGTCGGCGGCGTGACACCGTCAGCGGGATGGCCGTCGTCAGCGGGCAGGTTTCGCGGCGACTCCAGCTCATCGTCACGGTGCGGGAATCCGACGGTCATGCTCGGAAACACCTCGTCGCGGCGGATCAGCGCGTGGTAGAGCGCAGCGCCCATATGCCCGAGGATGGTGAGGAAGAACAGATAGGCCACATAACGATGCGCTTCGCGCAGCCACGCGAACAGCACGCCATTGGCCGGCACGATCGGCGGCAGATGCCAGGCATGTCCGAGCATGATCGGATAGCCGCCGGCCGACAGCATCGCCCAGCCGATCAGCGGCATCGCGAGCATCATTCCGTAAAGCACCCAGTGCGATGCGTGCGCCACGAACTGCATCAACGCAGGCATGTCCTCGGGCAGGGCAGGTGGCTTGAAGCGCAAGCGCACGCCGATGCGTATCAGGGCCAGCACGAAGATGGCCGCGCCGAGCGGTCGATGGAGCGCGAGCAGCCATTGGTGCTTCTCGGAAACCGTCGTCACCATGCCGACGCCCACGAACAGCATCGCGAGGATCAACACCGCCATGGTCCAGTGCAGCAGGCGTGCCAGCGGGTGGAAAGCTTGAGGCGCGTTCATCACGGATGCTCCTGCTTGGACGCGTCGACGCGGGCGGCGCCGGGGAGGCGGGCTTCTTCGCTGGTGCGTCGCAGGTATGAGGTGGCGTAGGCAGCCGAGCGTGCGGCGAGCAACGGATCGTCCGAGACCTCGATGCCGTCCGGCAGCACGGTCGGGTCGTAGTTGATGTCGCGGCAGGCGCCGCTTTCCTGCGGCTGTTCGCTCTCGATGACCAGGGTGCCCGCATCGATGGTGGTGCGATCATCCGGCCAGGCCTTGGTGGCGTCGTTGGTCGGGTCGCCAGGCGCCGCAAGCGTCACCCTCAGGTGCCAGCGTTGCGGACCCGTGGCGAGGCGCGTGCGCAAGTCACTGGCGAGATAGTCGGTGTCGCCGGCCGGGCCCGGGGCGGCGTCCTTCGCCTCCGGCACCACCTGCCATCGCACCGCATGGCGCTCGCCCTTGGCATCGACGAAGTAGAACGCGTCGAGCGCGCTGTAGCTTTCGGTGGCGTAACTCGCCGATGGCTTCGCCGTCTTGATCCAGGCGAGGAAGGGACCCGCCTCGGGATGGGCGCCGAAGAACGCCTTGAGTCGTGCCGGGTCCGGCTTGCCGGTCGACGGATCGGGCTGACCGGCCTGCAGCTGTTCGTAGAAGGCTTGCGGCGTGGATACCGGGAACACCGGCATGCTGTTCATGCCGGTGCGCCACTGCTGGCCGTTCGCCAGGGCAAAGCGCAGCGCAAAGCTGCGGATCGGCACGCTGCCGTCCGGCGCATAAGGGTTGCCTCCCGGCACGGCGAAGCGCCCGACCACGGGCGTGCGGCCTGCGGCGAAGACGAGCGACTTCGAATAGGGCGAGGCGGCGCCGTTGCCTTCGAAATAGCCGGCGACGCAGACGCCCTTGGCATGGTTGCGACGAAAGCCCGGATGCACGCCACCGTTGGCCTGCAGGGCATCCACGATGCGTTGCGGCGTCAACCGATGCGGGGTGAGCCATCCGCCGACGGCACCAAAGGCGAGGGCGAGCAATACGACGGCGGCAACGATGGCGCACCAGCGCCAGAGCAAGTGCGGAGGCTTGCGGGAAGGGGCGGACATGGAGGCTCCGGTCGACGGGGTTCCCCCTTATCTTCGCCCGGCGAACCGGAAAGTTACGTCACGACGCCGCCTGTTTGCTTTTTGTCGGGGACAGGGCATGCGTCGCCCGTACTGCCTGCAGGATCAGCCGCGCCCCGAGGCACGGCCGATCGCTCAACCCTTCGCGTCGGCCGCGTTCCAGGCGGCGACCTGCTTGCGGGTTTGCTCGAGCATGCCGTCCAGCGCCTTGCGGTCGTAGACGTGGCCGCGAAGGATCACGGTGTCGATGGCGCGGGTGGCGTTGATGTCCTGCAGCGGGTTGCGATCCAGCAGCACCAGGTCGGCGGCCTTGCCCGTCGATACCGCACCGTAGCGATCGAGCTTGCCGAACCACGCCGGGCCGGCGCGGGTGGCCGACGACAGTGCCTGGGCCGGGGTCAGGCCGTTCTGCACGAACACGGTCAGTTCGTCGTGCAGGCCAATGCCTGGATAGTCGAACGAGTTGAGGAAGCCGGCATCGGTACCGGCCATGATCGTTACGCCCGCCTGCTGCAGCATCGGCAGCACCTTGGTCAGATGCTCATAGTGCGCGTGCCGTGCCGCGACCTGTTCGGGCGTGGCCTTGGCGGCGCGTTCGATGCGCCAGTCATACGTTTTGCGCAGCTTGGGCCCGATGTAGGCCAGGTAAGGATCGTTGGCGTGGTTGTCGCTATCGAGGAAATCGAGCACGCGGCCGCCATTGAGGGTTGGCGTCACGTACACGCCTTTGTCGGCCAGATGCCGATAGGCGGTCATGGCAGTGGAGGGATCAAAACCCGCGTCCAGCCGGCGATTGGCTTCGGCGCGATTGATCTTTCCGGCCGCGAAATCCCCGGAAATCGCCGCTTCATCCTTCACGCCCGCCTTGTAGGCGTAGTCGAGATGCTCGATGGAGCTGATGCCCGCATCCACGGCCTGCTCGACGGTCAAGGCCATGGGAATGTGGCCCGAGGAGCGGATGCTGAAGTGCTTCGCCTGCGATACCGCATAGAGGAACAGCTGCGGATCGAGGGTGCTGTCGGTGATCTTCACGAAGTCCACGCGGTCCTTTTTCAGGCGCACAAACGCTGCATCGACGTCCGCCTTGCTGCCGACTTCGATGGTGCCTTTCCACACCGGATGGATGCCTTCGATCTTCGCGCCGGAGGTGAACAGCTGCGGCCCGAACAGCGTGCCCTTGGCGATCTCGTCGCGCCATTGCAGCACCTGCTCGGGCAGATCGCCGGAACAGTCACGGATCGTGGTGATGCCGTGGGCGATGTACAGGGGAAGCAATGCCTTGTTCTCGTCGATCAACGCCGGGCCGCCGCCGAAATGCACATGCATGTCCCACAGCCCGGGAATCAGGAAGCGTCCCTTGCCATCGACGCTCTGTGTGGCGGTCCAGGCCTTGGCGATATCCGCATCGGATCCGACGGCGACGATGTCGACGCCGCGCAATACGACGGCCTGGTCATCGACGGTGCGCGCATGCTCGACGTCGATCACCGTGGCGTGTCGAATCATGACGTCGCCCCGGGACGTCGCTGCGTAGGCCGGTACAGCGAGGGCGAACAATGTCGTGATGGCACAGGCGAGGGACTTCTTCATCGGATCGGTTTCCTGGAGCGTTCGTCGGACGCACATCGAGGCAGGCGAAAAGGCTGGGGGTTCCCGGACGATCCTGTTTCATGGAGGCAGCAGCGAGGCTCGGCATCAAGCGTCGCGCGGCGGATTGCCGGGCCTGGCAAGCCATGTTAGATACCGTTCTGTCCATTGAGTAGGTAAATATTCAAATGGCTATCAGTGCGAAATCGAATAGGTCCCTGTTCGAGCTTGATCTGCTTCGGGCGATGGTCACGGTGGCCGATTGCGGCAGTTTCACGACGGCATCGGCGCGCCTGCATTCGACCCAATCCACCATCAGCCAGAAAGTGCGCCGCCTGGAGGAAATGGCCGGGCATCAGTTGCTAGTGCGCGGCAAGGGCGACGTGAGGCCGACCGATTCAGGTGAAACCGTGCTCGCCTACGCGCGACGAATGCTCACGCTCAACGACGAGTTGCTGGATGCATTGGCCGGTGCCGACGTAGCGGTGACCGTGCGTCTCGGCGTGCCGGAAGACTTCGCCGCGGGTCGCACCACGCAGCTGCTTGCTGCATTCAATCGCAAGCATCCCCGCGTGAAACTCGAAGTCACCACCGGCCTCAGCCGTGACCTGGCAGGCAGCTACGACCATGGCGAACTGGACCTGATACTCATCAAGCAACGACGCAATAGCCGCGAAGCCGTCGCGCGCTGGCCCGAGAGCATGCGCTGGATAGACAGTGCGAAGAGCCCCGCCTTTGCGCTCGATCCCGTACCCCTGGTTGCGTTTCCGCCTCGCGGGCTCTACCGCGACGAGATGATCAAGGTGATGGAGGGCATGGGCCGTCGCTGGCGCATCAGTTTCACCAGTTCGAGCCTGTCCGGCATCCAGTCGGCCGTGGCGGGCGGACTCGGCATCAGCCTGCTGCCCGCGCGCGCCGTCACGGCGGAACATGCGGTGCTCACGCGCAGGCAGGGCTTTCCCGCCACCGATACGATAGATATCGCGTTGTTGTATCGATCGGCGGCTGATCAGGTCGTGCAGGAGCTGGGGCGGGAGCTGGGCCGCATGCTCGATCGTTTCAGGTGATATCAGCGCGCTATGCACCTTGCATCGCGTTCACGGAACTGAATTTCGTTTAGACGTCTAAATTCGTATGCGTATGTTGATGCGCATTAGTGATATGCATCGCATATTCGATCGCTGACCACTTCTCATTCGTGGCGTGCTGATTAAGATCTGAGCAAGCTTCCACTCTGTCCGAATGACGGCGCCTTGGCTATGCAATGGTGTCGTAGATCGAATCGGGCGCATGGTTGAGTGGAGTTTCGGCTATGGATGCTTGCAGGGGGCGTCGAAGCGGATTCCTTGATGCGTGGGTGCATGCTTGAACGAAGTCGCCAGGTGCGGCTTCGCGAGTTTGTCTTGCCGTCGTTTACGGAATCTCTCGGTTCCCCATGGATCAAGGGGGCACACGTGTGTGGCGGCATATCTGTCGTGCATCCGATATTCCAGGCGGCGCTTGCCCGTGCACGCAAGGCCTGGCGACCGTGCGCGCGGTCCGATGGTTCTCCTCTTGATCTCTCCTCAGTAGCGATGAGCGGTGTGTCGCGTCGACAGACGCGGCATGGGCGTGTGGTGGTCTTGCAGCACTAGCGCCAACAAAGCCTTTCCAGGATGGGAAGTGGGCATACGAAAGGGATACGTATCCACCAGACGGATGAGACAAGGGAGCATCGGCCATGCAATCGATAGAGTCGAAAGCCATCCACACGACGCTCACATACATAGAGCTATCGCGGCAAGCCAGGATCGGCCGCACGCATGACAGCCCATGGACGCGCTGCTGGCGACGCGAATAGTCGCATTCCAAAGAGCACCTTCATCCTCGAATCCTTGTGTGCCATCCCCGGCACGCAAGCGACCGGTTGCGGCCTTGAGAAAAGGCTGATGCCGATCGTCTGAGGCAGCACCGTAGAAGACGAAGTCACAGGCGCTCGAAGAACCAGGGCATCCGCCGTCAACGAAACCACGCGCGTGTGGAGCTTGAAGAAGCTCCACGCCACGGGCGTGTGTGCGCCGACGTTTCGGTCCTGCCTTGTGGTTCCCGGTACCTGCCCCCCACCCAAGGAGATGGTATGAACAAGATTCATGGCAAAGTTTGGAGTCGCGAGCTGCAACAGCTCGTGGTGGTCTCGGAATTGGCCGCGTGCCGTCGCGGTGGTGCAAGCAAAGGCGGTGATGCACGTCACCGCTCGTTGAGTCGTTTCAGCGCAGGCATCCTTGGTGCCATGGCAGCGTTTGGGTGGATCGGGTGGTCGGCTACGGCGCAGGCGCAGGCGGTGGATTGCAGTGCGTCGCCTTACAACCTCTATAGCGGCACCGCTTCATGCATGGGCTATCAATCGGCAGCCAGCGGAGTGGGTGCTACCGCTCTCGGCTCGCTTGCGCGTGCCAATGTGCTTGGTGCGCTGGCGGTAGGCTACAACTCACTCGCGAACGGCCAGAACGGTATCTCACTGGGTTTCCAGGCTTACACCGTGGGTGTCAATTCGATCTACCTGGGCGCGCGAACGGGCCCGACCACCGGTGCGTTGGCGGACAGCACCATTGCTCTCGGCACGGATGTCACGGCATCAGGCACGGGGGGCATCAGCGTTGGTGCGACCTCAAAGGCCCTCGCCGGAAATGCCGTTGCCATCGGCGTGTCCAGCTACGTGGACTCGGGCAACAGCGTGGCGATCGGTCCGTCGGCAGCAGTGACGAGCGCCGGCAACTCCGTGGCCATCGGTTCATCGTCGTTGGCGACCGCCGGACAGTCGGTCGCGCTGGGCGCATATACGAAGGCAAGCGGCGAAGGCGCGGCAGCCCTCGGCCTGGGCTCGCAAAGCCTCAATACCCACGCCACCGCAGTCGGCTGGCAGGCCTATGCGACGGCACTCAATGCGGTATATCTCGGCGCCCGCAGTACGGGCACGGGCGCGTCGGCCGAATCGTCGATCGCCATCGGTACCGACGTTAATACCGCGGGCATTTACGCCATCGGCATGGGCTTGCAGGCTAACGCTAGCCAGGCTAGTGCCGTGGCGATCGGCCGCCAGGCCGCGGCCACGGGCGCATCGGCCATCGCGCTGGGAGGCAACGGCACTGCGGGCGCCAAGGCATCGAGCTCCGACACCATCGCCGTAGGTGGCCAGGCGACGGCATCACAAGCGAGCGCCATAGCCGTGGGCTTGCAGTCCAATGCTGGCGCTACCAATGCCATTGCGATAGGTCCCGCCGCCAATGCATCGGGTAACCAAGCCGTCGCTTTGGGCTATGGCACTTCTGCGAGCGCCACCAACGCCGTGGCCATCGGCCTCAATGCCGGCAGCAGCGGCGCGAATGCTGTTGCGATGGGTCTTGCGTCAAAAGCACAAGCCGCGTCCACCGTGGCGATCGGTGACACTAATACCGTCGCCGCTGCGGCCGGTACCGGCTCCATCGCCGGCGGACACAACTCGCAGGTGATGAGCGGTACCGGCGCCGTCGCGCTGGGCGAAGGCCAGGTCGCCAGCGGCAACGGCGCGGTGGCGATCGGTGACCCAAACATCACCAATGGCGATGGCGCGGTGACAATGGGCGCCAACAACGTTGCGGCAGGTGACGCTGCTGGCGCCACGGCGGCAGCAGGCGCCGTGGCCATCGGCAACAGCAACCAGGCCATCGGCCAGGGTTCGGTCGCGCTGGGCAATACCAGCAAGGCGTTGGCGGCTGGCGCGGTGGCGTTCGGCGATGCGGCCACCGCCAACAACGCCAACGACGTGGCGCTGGGTTCCGGTTCCACCACGACGACAGCCGTAGGCACCGCGAACACGGTCATCAATGGACAAACCTATGGCTTCGCCGGCACGACGCCCGCCAGCACGGTCAGCGTAGGCACGGGCGGCGCCGAGCGCACCATCACCAACGTGGCGGCGGGTCGCATCTCCGGCAGTAGCACCGATGCCATCAACGGCTCGCAGTTGAACGCGACCAACCTCGCACTGGAATCGCTGAGCAATACCGTGACGGCCGATGCCACGCATTACTACAGCGTCAACGATGGCGGCACACAGGGTGGCAATTTCATCAACGATGGCGCACTGGGTGTGAACTCACTCGCAGCGGGCGTTGGTGCATCGACCACTGCCGATGCCACCAATGCGGTAGCGATCGGTTTTTCCGCCGTCGCAAAGGGCGGCACCGCGGTGTCCATCGGCGGCAGCAACACGGCCTACGGGCCTGGCGTGCTGGCCATCGGCAGCAGCAACTTCGCTGGCAAGAACACGATCAATACCGGTACCACCACGGGTGCGGTGGCGCTGGGTTCCGGCAACACAGCGAGTGATGCTGTCCTCGCTCCGCGCAACCAGTTGCTTTCGGCCGGCAACGGCGCCGTGGCGATAGGCCAGAACAATACCGCTACCGGCACGGGCGCGGTCGCGATGGGCTACGGATCCGCGGCCAATGTCACCATCTCTGCCGGCGGAGCCCTCAACTGGGGCCCGGTCGCGATGGGTTATCAGGCCATCGCAAACAACGGCTCGGTGGCGTTGGGCAGCAATGCCAATGCGAACCAGCAAACCGTTGCCATCGGCGTCAATACCAAGGGCGTGTCGAACGCGGTTGCGTTGGGCACGAACGCGCAGGGCAATATCCAATCGATTGCGATCGGCAGCGGCGCGCAAGCCGATCTCACCCTTGTCGGTACGGTAGGTACCGGCGCGAGCGTCGCGATCGGCTCGGGCGCCACCGTTGGCATGAGCGTCGCAGGCGATATCGGCAGCATGGTGGCGCTAGGGCAAGGCGCCACCGTGACGCGCAGCTCCGGCATTGCGCTGGGTGGCAGCGCCAACGTGGCAGGAGCGCAAGGCTTGGCCGTTGGTTTGCGCGCGGCAACCTCGGGCACCAACGGCACGGCGGTCGGCGTGGACAGCAAAGCGGCAGGCACCAGCGCTGTCGCCATCGGCAATGGCGCACAGGCCAACGGTGCGCAGTCGATCAGCATCGGCACGGGCAATATCGTGGCCGGTGCCAACTCGGGCGCGTTCGGTGATCCGAACACCGTCAACGGCACGGGCTCGTATGCCTTCGGTAACAACAACACGATCGGCGCGAACAACGCCTTCGTGCTGGGCAACAACGTCACCATCGCTGCTGGTCTCGATGGCTCGGTGGCTCTGGGCAACAACAGCACGGTGGCGGCGGCCAACCCGGTGTCGAACATCGTCATCAACGGCACGACCTACAACTTCGCCGGCACCAGCCCGGCCAGCGTGGTGAGCGTCGGTGCAGGCGGTGCGGAGCGCCAGATCACCAATGTGGCGGCAGGCCAGGTGAGTGGCAGCAGCACCGACGCCATCAACGGCTCGCAGCTGAACGCGACCAACCTTGCGCTGGAATCGCTCAGCACCGCCGTCACGGCGGGCGCCACGCATTACTACAGCGTCAACGATGGCGGCACGCAGGGAGGCAACTACGCCAACAACGGCGCAACCGGTCTGAACGCATTGGCCGCGGGTGTCGGCTCGACGGCCACGGCCGATCGCAGCACGGCGCTGGGCCAGGGCACGGGTGTGTCGGTGCTGGGTGGTGTAGCGCTGGGTGCGGGGGCCGTGTCTGACCGCGCGATCGCACCGACCTCCGGCTCGATCATCGTTGGTACCAACGTGATCCCGTACAACACCACGGACCGCAATCTGCTTGGCGCGGTCTCGGTGGGCAACAGCACGGACTTCCGCCAGATCACCAACCTGGCCGACGGCACACAGGACCAGGATGCGGTGAGCCTGCGTCAGCTGAAGGGGGCAATGAGCTCGTTTTCGGTCACGCCGATCAAGTACTTCCACGCCAACTCCGCCGCTTCGGATTCGGCGGCGATTGGTGTGGAGTCGGTCGCCATCGGTCCGCAGACCACGGTGAACGGCGACAACGGCATCGGCATGGGTAACGGCGCCATCGTGCAGCAGACCGCACCGGGCGGCACGGCGATCGGCCAGAACGCCGTGGTGAACCTCGCCGACGGCGTGGCGCTCGGCACCAACGCCACATCCAACGGCATCCAGGCGATGGCGCTCGGCGCCGGGTCACAGGCGGCATTCGCCGGCAGCGTGGCGCTGGGTGCAGGTTCGTCCACGGACGCGGCGGTGGGCACGGCCACGGGTATCGTCAACGGGCAGACCTACAACTTTGCGGGTACCACGCCGGGTTCCACAGTGAGCGTGGGAAGCGTGGGAGCAGAGCGCACCATTACCAACGTCGCTGCCGGACGCATCGACCGGAACAGCACCGACGCCATCAACGGCTCGCAGCTGTTCGCTACCAACCAGGCGATCGGCTCCGTGGGTAGCAGCGTCACCAACCTGGGCAACACGGTGACCAATCTCGGCACGTCCATCGCCAACAGCTACGGCGGCAGCACCACCTACGATCCGACGACGGGCACGTTGAACACCAGCATCAGCTATGGGGGCAACACCTATAGCTCGCTGCAGCAAGTCTTCAATCAGATCGAGACCGGCGGCATCAAATACTTCCATGCCAACTCCAACCTTGCCGATTCGCTGGCTACCGGCGTGAACAGCGTGGCGGTGGGGCCAGTGTCCACCGCGGGTGCGACCAATGCGGTATCGATCGGCAATGGCGCCACCGCGAGCACCAACGTGGGCGACGTGGCATTGGGCGCAGGCAGCGTCACCGGTGCGGTGGTGCAGACCGGTGGCGACACCATCGATGGTCACGCCTATACCTACGCCGGCGCCACGCCGACCAGCACGGTGAGCGTCGGTACGGCCAGCAACGAGCGCACCATCACCAACGTGGCGGCAGGCCAGGTGAACGGCAACAGCACCGACGCGATCAACGGTTCGCAGCTGTTCGCCACCAACCAGGCGGTGGAGAACCTCAGCAGCACTGTCACCGCGAACGCCATCCACTACTACAGCGTCAACGATGGCGGCACCCAAGGCAGCAACTATGCCAACAACGGCGCCACCGGCGTCAACGCGCTGGCAGCCGGCGTGGGCGCCAGCGCAACCGCCGACAGCGGCACCGCGTTGGGCCAGGGCAGCGGCGTGTCGGTGCTTGGCGGCGTAGCGTTGGGTTCGGGGGCAGTGTCGGATCGGCCCATCGCGCCCGCGTCGGGTTCGATCCTCGTCGGCACGAACGTGGTGCCGTACAACACCACGGATCGAAACCTGCTTGGCGCGGTGTCGGTGGGCAATGCCACGGACTTCCGCCAGATCACCAATGTGGCCGACGGCACGCTCGATCAGGATGCGGTGACCTTGCGCCAGTTGAAGGGCGCGATGTCGTCGTTCTCGGTCACGCCTACCAAATACTTCCATGCCAATTCCAGCGCTTCCGATTCGGTGGCAGTGGGCGCCGAGTCGGTGGCCGTGGGGCCGCAAACCACGGTGAACGGCGACAACGGCATCGGCATGGGCAACGGCGCGATCGTGCAGCAGACCGCACCAGGCGGTACGGCGATCGGTCAGAACGCCACGGTGAACCTCGCCGATGGCGTGGCGCTCGGTACCAGCGCGACATCCAACGGCATCCAGGCAATGGCGCTGGGCGCGGGCACGCAGGCCGCATTCGCAGGAAGCGTGGCGCTGGGCGCGGGCTCCGTCACCGATGCGCCCGTCGCCACTACCGGCGTGACGCTCAATGGCACGGCCTATACGTTCGCGGGTACGGCGCCGGGCTCGACGGTGAGCGTGGGCGCAGCGGGGGCGGAGCGAACGTTGACCAACCTCGCGGCCGGTCGCATCAGCAACGTCAGCACCGACGCGATCAACGGCTCGCAGCTGTACGCGACCAACCAGACGATGCAGCAGATGTATTCGCAACTCAGCAACCTGTCGCAAACGGTAAACAACCTGCCGAACAATGGCGGAGGTGGCAATGGTGGTGTAGGCACCACGATCAATACCTACCAGACCAGCGGAGACAACAACAACGCGGCCTCGGCATCCGGCAACAACGCGACGGCGGCGGGCGGCGGTTCGGTGGCTTCGGGCAACAACAGCACGGCGGTGGGCGCGAACTCGAGCGCCACCGGCGACAACAGCGTGGCGATCGGTTCGGGCTCGGTGGCTACCAGCGCCAACACGGTGTCGGTCGGTTCGGTCGGTCACGAACGCACCATCACCAATGTGGCTACGGGCGTGAACGCCACCGACGCGGTGAACGTGGGCCAGCTGAGCGACGCGGTCGCCAACGCCAAGGACTGGTCAAAGAACTACACCGACCAGCGTTTCGATTCGGTGGATCGCGACCTCAATCGCATCGGCAACCGCGCCAATGCGGGCGTGGCCTCGGCCATGGCCATGGCCAGCCTGCCGCAGGCCTACCAGCCCAACCAGAGCTCCGCAGGTGTCGCGTTCGGCACATTCCACGGCGAAACCAGCATTGCCGTTGGCATGTCGACGGTGACCGAAAGTGGCCGCTACATCTTCAAGCTCAACGCCACCACCAATACACGCGGCGATGCCGGCGCCGGTGTCGGCGCGGGCATGGTGTGGTGAGGGAGGACGCAATCATGAATCGCATCGAAGGAATCCATTACATGCACGTCTCCCTGAAAACCCTCATCGCCGCCTCGCTCGCACTTGCAATGGCTGCCTGCGGCAACGTCAGCCATCAGGTGGCGAAGGATGGCGGCTCGGCCGGCGAACTGGTGTGGCCGTCACCGGAAAGCGTCACGCCCATGCACAAGGACGGTACGTTCCCGAACCTGGCGAACCTGCGCCTTATGAGGGCAGGGCTCAACAAACAGCAGGTATCGGACCTCATCGGCTATCCGCATTTCAGCGAAGGCGTGTGGGGCGTGCGCGAATGGAATTACGTGTTCCATTTCCGCCATGCCGGCGACGGTGACGTGACGACGTGCCAGTACAAGGTGCTTTTCGACGAAGACAAGCGCACGCGCAGCTTTTACTGGAAGCCCGAATCCTGCGCCGATGTGCTGAAGGAGCCAGTTCCGGCAGCACCCTCGGTGGCCACACCCAAGCCGCGAGTGTTTTCAGGCGATGCGCTGTTTGCGTTCGACAGTGCGGAATTATCGCCAAGCGGCCGCAAGGCACTCGATGAGTTGGCGGATGAACTGAAAGGGCAGGGCGACGCACTTCATGACGTTCGCATCGCGGGCTACACGGATCGGCTGGGATCCCATGCATACAACCAGAGGTTGTCCGAGCGTCGTGCGCATGCCGTGAAGGATTATCTGGTTGCCCGCGGAGTGACGGGCAGCCTGATAACCGCAAGAGGTTATGGCGAGTCCGATCCGGTAAAGGACTGCGCGGACGCACAGCGTGAAGCGCTGATCGCCTGCCTCGCACCCAACCGGCGTGTCGAGGTCATACTCCGGTAACGCTCTTTCGCGATCGGAAAGTCGGTGCAACGGCGGGGTCCCGGTCATCACCCGGGCCCTGCCGTTCATCACGATTCGAGTCGTGTCGTGTGAACTTCGCTGTTCAGCCATCTCAGTCTTCCGCGCGATGGCGTGCATCGACAAAGGTGATGCAACGACTCTTGCTGTCGACCTGAACGAGAAACCGTATCGGCGCTGAACCGGAACGTCGAGGCCACCAGCGAGCGAGACTTTTCCAATCGATCAGCGACTACTCTTGATCCGTCCCGTCGTTATGATGGCGTCGACGCATCGATGAATCGAAGCGTCTGTCGGCGCTTCGTCCAGGGGCGAAAGAAACACAACAACCAGTGCCGACGCGTGGGGTGGGGGACCACCTAGGCGATATAACGGATCGCGTTATAGGAGCGCTGTCATGAAAGAGTTGATCAAGCGGATACCGGTCATCGGTCCCGTCGCGCGCAGTGTCTATCTGCGCTGGATACATCCGGCCAAACCGTTTCATGGTTCGGAGGACTACTGGATCACGCGCTATCGCGACGGCGGCAATTCCGGTGCGGGTTCCTATAACCGTCTTGCCGAATTCAAGGCGGAAGTGCTCAACGAGTTCGTCGCCAGCCACGACATCCGCGATGTGATCGAATTCGGCTGCGGCGACGGAAACCAGTTGACGCTCGCGCGGTATCCCTCTTATCTCGGTTTCGACGTAAGTCCGCACGCGATCGAACGTTGCACCCGTCGCTTCGCTGGCGATGCCAGCAAGTCGTTCATGCTGGTGCACGACTACATGGGACAGACCGCCCAGCTCACGCTTTCGCTGGACGTGATCTACCACCTCACCGAAGACGAGGTGTACGAGGGCTACATGCGCACTTTGTTTGGCGCGGCGCGCGATTACGTCGTGATCTATTCCTCCGACATCGACCAGCCAAGCGCGGAGAGCGCTCACGTCCGTCATCGCCAATTCAGCTCCTGGGTGCGCGCCAACGCGCCGGGCTGGCGGCTGCTGAGACACATACCCAACCGGCATCCCTACGCCGGCGACAACGACACGGGCTCGCTCGCCGATTTCTATATCTACGGAAAGGGGAGCGTGACCTGATCGGTTTGCTTCGCGAGCCGGAGTGACGAGGGGAGAACACACCTGGTACACCATGCCGTGCCCTAGTGGCGCGGGCGTCCGCCATGCAGCCATTTCGCCCATGACAGCCAGGGCCGCGCATGACGTGGAGCAGGGGGCTTGACTCTAGACCTTGATCAAAGGTCTAGACTTGACCCATGAACACTCCCCACACTCCCATGACCATCGGTGCCGTCGCCAAGCGCGTCGGCGTGGCGATCGACACCATCCGCTATTACGAGCGCGAAGGGCTGCTGCCGGAACCGCTGCGGCGCGCGTCGGGCTATCGCAGCTACGACGAGGGCGCGGTGCGGCAGTTGCGTTTCATCCGGCGAGCCAAGGACCTCGGTTTCACGCTGGAGGAAATCCGCGACCTGCTGGCGCTTTCCGCAGACCGACAGCGCGGCGTGAAGGCGGTGAAGAAGCGTGCGCAGGAACGTCTCGCGGCGATCGACGAGCGCATCGCCGAACTCACCCGCGTCCGCGATGGACTGGAACAACTCATCGATGCCTGTCCGGGGCATGGCTCGCCCGAACAGTGTCCGATCCTGCGCGCGTTGGCCGATCAGGAGGGCGACGCATGAGCATGGAGAAGCATGCCTGCTGCAGTGCGAAGGACGTGGCGTCGGCGCCTGCCGCGAAATCCTGTTGTGGTGGCGCGTCGACGGCCGCGGGGCATGAGCATCATCACGATCATCACGGTCACGGAGATCATCACGACCACGCCGCGCATACGGTGAAGGATCCCGTTTGCGGCATGACGGTGGATCCGCAAAAGACCCCGCACAACCTGGAGTATGGCGGCCACACGTACTACTTCTGCGCCCAGCGCTGCAAGGAAAAGTTCCAGGCGGATCCGCAGCGGTACCTTGGGCCAAGCGAGCCTGCGCCCGCGTTGGCCGGTGCCATCTACACCTGTCCGATGCATCCGGAAGTGCAGCAGGTCGGCCCGGGTCACTGCCCGAAATGCGGCATGGCGCTGGAGCCGATGATGCCCAGCCTCGACGAGGACGACGGCCACGAACTGAGCGTCATGTCGCGACGCTTCTGGACACTGGCGGTGCTGACCGTGCCGGTCTTCCTGCTGGCGATGGGGCCGCATCTGTTCGGTTGGCATTGGCCTTCACCCTGGGACGCCGTGGCAAGCTGGTCCGAAGCCGTGCTCGCCACGGTGGTGGTGCTGTGGGGCGGCGCGCCGTTCTTTGCGCGCGGCTGGCGCTCGCTCAAGCCGTGGTCGCCCAACATGTACACGTTGATCGCCCTCGGCACAGGTGTGGCCTGGCTCTACAGCGCAATAGCCTACTTGATGCCGACACTGTTTCCCGAAGGCTTCCGCGACATGCACGGGCGTGTGGGCGTGTATTTCGAATCGGCCGCGGTCATCGTCACCCTGGTGACGCTCGGCGACTTCCTCGAGCTGCGCGCGCGTCGGCGCACCAGCGCCGCGCTCAAGGGCTTGCTGGAGCTTGCCCCCAAGACCGCGCGCCGCGTGGACGCCGATGGCAGCGAACATGACGTGCCGCTGGATGCCGTGCATGGCGGCGACACGTTGCGCGTGCGTCCGGGAGAAAAGGTGCCTGTGGATGGCGTGGTGCTGGATGGCCGCAGCCATGTGGACGAATCAATGCTGACCGGCGAACCGTTGCCGGTCGCGAAAGGGCGCGACGATCAGGTCACCGGCGGCACGCTCAACCAGGACGGTGCGTTGCTGATGCGCGCGGAAAAGGTCGGCGCGGAAACCATGCTGTCGCAGATCGTCACGCTGGTGGCGCAGGCGCAGCGCAGCAAGGCACCGCTGCAACGCGTGGCCGATCGCGTGGCGGCGTGGTTCGTCCCCGCGGTGGTGGTGGTGGCCGCGCTGGCCTTCGTGCTGTGGGCCTGGCTGGGGCCCGATCCGAAACTCGCCTATGCGTTGATAGCGGCGGTATCGGTACTTATCATCGCGTGCCCGTGTGCGCTTGGCCTGGCGACGCCCATCTCGATCATGGTTGCCAGCGGCCGCGCCGCGCAGAACGGCGTGTTGTTCCGCGATGCGGCCGCGATCGAAGCGTTGCGCGACATCGATACGCTGGTGGTGGACAAGACCGGCACGCTTACCGAAGGCAAGCCGGCGCTGAAGGATGTGGTGAGTCTCGGCGCGTATCCGTTCGACCAGTTGCTGGCACTCGCGGCCGCGCTGGAGAAGCCCAGCGAGCATCCCCTGGCGCGTGCGATCGTCGACGGTGCGCAGTCGCGCGGTGTCCGTGTTCCGGCGGTGGAGGATTTCCGCTCGATCACCGGTGCAGGCGTCGCAGGTTTGGTGCACGGGCGTCCCGTGGCACTAGGCAATCGTCAGATGCTGGTGAATATCGGTGTGGCTGTCGATGAGTCCGCGCTGTCTCGTGCTGACGCGATGCGTGCCGAAGGCGCGACGGTGATGTTCATCGTGGTCGATGGCGCACTGGCTGGTCTCATCGCCGTTGCCGATCGCGTCAAGGCAAGCACGCCGCAGGCCGTCGCAGACCTGCACGCGGCCGGCCTGCGCATCGTGATGCTGACCGGCGACAACAACATTACGGCGAAGGCGGTGGCCGGTTCGCTTGGCATCGACGAGGTCCATGCCGATGTGTCGCCGGCCGACAAGGCCGTGGTGGTCCAGTCGCTGCGGGCGCAAGGCCATCGGGTGGCGATGGCGGGTGACGGCATCAATGACGCGCCGGCGCTCGCGGTGGCCGACGTCGGCATCGCGATGGGCAGCGGCACCGACATAGCGATGGAGAGTGCGCAGGTCACGCTGGTGAAGGGTGAGTTGACCGCCATCGTGCGTGCCCGCGCACTGTCGCAGGCCACCGTGGGCAACATCCGCCAGAACCTGTTCTTTGCTTTCATCTACAACGCGGTGGGCGTGCCACTGGCGGCGGGCGCGCTGTATCCGTTGCTCGGGGTGATGCTCTCGCCCATGGTGGCGGCTCTGGCGATGAGCCTGTCGTCGGTATCGGTGGTGGGCAACGCGCTGCGCCTGCGGCGTGCCCCGCTGTGATGATTGTCACCCGCGATGATTGACGGCCGGCCCTGCCGTACGGGCAGGGTGATCCGGAAGATGACTCCCGCACCAAAGGGGTGCGGGAGGGCATCACATGAACATCGTCAACGACACCCGCAGCACGCTGGAAAAGCACATGCCGCTGCTGCTGGGCCTGCTGGTCGCGCTGCTCGCCGGCCGTGCACTGAAGAAAATGTTCTGGACCGCGTTCGGCATGTACTGGGCGTTGCGCGCGAGCGGCATCCACTTCTGATGTCGCCATGTCGCTCCTGGCGAATGCCGGGATCCGGCATCCGGTGAAGTGGTGTATGGCACGCGGCCTTCGAGCGGGTGCCACTGCGTATCGGACACCCATGCTTTAAGCTGTGTGGCCCCGATTCCCCGCCGGATGCCGCCATGCCGACCAGCATCGCCCTCATCGAGAGTTACTACGACGCCTTCAACCGCGGTGACTGGGAGGCCATGCTGGGCTACCTCACCGACGACGTGGCGCACGACATCAACCAGGGGCACCGCGAGACGGGACGCGATACGTTCCGCGGCTTCATGGCGCGCATGAACCGCTGCTACCGCGAGCAGCTGCGGGATATCAGCGTGATGTCCAACGCCGACGGTAGCCGCGTCGCCGCCGAATACGTCGTGCATGGTGAATACCTCGCCGACGACGAAGGCCTGCCGCCGGCCCACAGCCAGCGCTACGTGCTGCCCGGCGGCGCGTTCTTCGACATCCGCGACGGCCGCATCGCCCGGATCACCAACTACTACAACCTGCAGGACTGGATCGCCCAGGTGACAGGCGCCTGATCGATGACCGTGCGCGTCATCACCGGCATGGGCCAGGGTGTGCGCCCTTACCTGGATGCGCTCGCACGGCTGCGCATTCGCGTATTCCGCGACTTTCCCTACCTGTACGACGGCGACATGTCGTACGAGCACCGCTACCTGGAGGCCTACTCGCGTTCGCGGCGCAGCGTGTTCGTGCTGGCGCTGGATGGGGACGAAGTCGTCGGCTGCTCGACCGGCATTCCGCTGGCGGATGAGGTGGCGGCGATCCAGCAGCCCTTTGTCGAGCACGGCATGCTTATCGGCGAGGTGTTCTACTTCGGCGAGTCGGTGCTGCTGCCGGCGTATCGGGGGCAGGGTATCGGCCATCGGTTCTTCGATCTGCGCGAGTCGCATGCACGACAGCAGGGCGGGTTCCGCTGGACGGCTTTCTGCGCGGTGGAACGCTCGCCCAACGACCTGCGTCGCCCGCCCTATCACCGCACGAACGATGCGTTCTGGTCCAAGCGCGGCTACCAGCGCCAGGACCAGATGTTCTGCACGCTGGACTGGACCGAAATCGACGCGATGGAGCCTTCGGCCCATCGTCTGCGCTTCTGGCTGCGCCCCCTGGACGCGGCCCCTGCCACAATAACGCTCGCATGACTCGCACCCTCGACGAATGGTTGGCCTACCAGGAGCGCGTGAACGTGCGCAGCATCGAGCTCGGGCTCGATCGCGTGCGGGCCGTCTGGCAAGCCATGGGGGCGCCCGCGCCAGCACGGCGCGTGATCACCGTGGGCGGCACCAACGGCAAAGGTTCCACGGTGGCATTGCTGGAAAGCATGCTCTCCGCGGCGCGCCAGCGCGTCGGCTGCTATACCTCGCCGCACCTGCTGCACTACCGCGAGCGCGTACGCATCGACGGTGCAGATGCGTCCGATGAAGCGCTCATTGCCAGCTTCGAGCGCATCGAGGCGGCACGGGGCGAGATCCCGCTGACGTACTTCGAGTTCGGCACGCTCGCCGCGCTCGATCTGTTCGCCCGCGCGAACCTCGATGTGGCGGTGCTGGAAGTGGGCCTGGGCGGCCGCCTGGATGCGGTGAACATCATCGATGCGGATGTCGCCATCATCACGACGGTGGATCTGGACCACATGGACTGGCTGGGGCCGGACCGCGACAGCATTGGCGTCGAGAAGGCCGGTATTGCCCGCGTGGGTCGACCGGCCATCGTGGGCGAAGACGAGCCGCCGCAGGGGCTGCTGGACGCGCTGCAACGGATCGGCGCCCGGGTGCAACGCGCCGGCGCGGATTTTTCCGTGGAGCATCTGCCAGAGGGTGGCTGGCGCTGGCGCCATGTCGACGGCACCGTCCTGCAGCTGCCCGATCCGGCGCTGGCCGCACCTGTGCAATATGCCAACGCCGCCGCTGCCATCGCGGCGATTCGTGCACTGCAGGCAAGCGACGAGGCCATCGCCGCTGTCGACCTGCGAGCTGCGGCTGATGCCGGGCTGCGAACGGTCCGCGTGGCGGCCCGCCTGCAATCGCTGGGCGGCGATCCCGCGCTGGTGGTGGATGTCGGGCACAACCCGCAGGCCGCCCGCGCATTGGCGCAATGGCTGGATGCACATCCGGGCGGACGCGTGCATGCGGTGTACGGCGCGCTGTCCGACAAGGACGTCAGCGGCGTGATCCGCGCATTGGGTTCACGCATCGACCACTGGCATCTGGCGGGACTCGAACGGGATACGCCGCGTGGCCTGCCATCCAGCGTCCTGCTGGATCAGTTGCTGCTGGCCTTGCCCAACGCCCGCTACGACCTGCACGACGATGTGCGTTCGGCCTTGGTAGCGGCGCGCACTGCGGCCAAGGCCGGCGAGCGCGTGCTCGCTTTCGGCTCGTTCTTCGTCGCCTCGGCGGTACTGGCTGAATCGAAAGGACCGCTTTCGGCCTGAACGGGGAGCGGGGCAGGTATAATCGCGCCCGTTCCCGCACCCCTGTCGTTTGGAGCCTGTCTTGAAAACACGTCTGCTGGGCGCTGCCGTACTCATCGCACTGGCTGTACTCATCGTGCCGATGCTCTTCTCCAGCAATCCGCCCAGCACGAGTGGCGATGAAACGGTCAGCCTGGCGATTCCGCCGGCGCCGGATCGCGATCTGCAGACCAAGACCATGAGCCTGACGCCCAGTGCTGCTCCTGCGGCAGCGTCATCGGCCGCGCCCAAGCCGGCCGTACAGGCACCGACGCCCGCGCCGGCCACCGCGCCCGTCGGCTCGTCCGATCAGCTCGCCACGGTGAACATCGGGTCCAACCGTCCCAAGGATGTGGAAACCGATCCCACGGCTGGCCAGAAGCCCGAGCCGACCACGGTCACCCGGCCAGGCTCCAGCGCAGCGCAGCCGGTCATTCCGGTGCAGAGCAAGGCGGACACGACCGCCGCCCCGGCCAAGGCGACCGCACCCATGGTCGCTGCTCCGTCGACCACGGCACCAGCGGCGTCTCCGGCAACGGCCGCGCACGGCCAGTACTCGCTCAATCTCAGCGCCTATGCGTCGAGCGCGAGCGCACAGAGCCTGATCCAGCGTGTGCGTGGCCTGGGCTATCCGGCTTCCGGCCGCAGCATCAACCAGGGCGGCAAGCAGCTCACCCTGGTCACCGCCGGTCCGTTCGAATCGCGTGCGGCCGCCGAGGCGGCGCGCCTGAAGATCACCCAGACCATTCCGGGTGCGCCGGCCCATCTTGAGAGCAGCGCCACCACGCCGTCGCAGGACGACCCGGCACCTGCCGCCAAGCCGGCCAGCGCGGCCGCAGCCGCGCCGACGGCGGGTTCGTCGAAAGCGGGTGGCTGGGCGGTGCAGATCGCCGCGATGGGCAGCCAGGCCGATGCCAATGCGCTGCGCGACAAGCTGCGCGCGAACGGTTTCGACGGCTACGTGGATACGGTGAACGCGAGCGGCAAGCAGCTGTGGCGCGTGCGTGCCGGCCCGCAGACCCAGCGGGCCGACGCGGTCCGCATCCGCGATGAGATCAAGACCAAGATGGGCGTGGACGGCAACGTCGTCAGCGCCCCGTGAACCTGAACCCATCGAGATACTGACCCGGTGAATTGGGCCGACTACATCATCCTCGCGGTGCTCGCGGTCTCGGTCTTGATCGGGCTATGGCGTGGCCTCATTTCCGAGGTGTTGGCGCTGGCGATCTGGGTCGCGGCGTTCTGGGTGGCGTGGACGTTCGGTCCCAGCGTGGCCGGGCATTTCGAACACAGCATCCAGTTGCCGTCGGCGCGGATCCTGGTGGGTTACGGCATCTGTTTTCTCGCCGTGCTGATTGCCGGAGCGCTGTTGCGCTTCCTGGTAAGCAAGCTGATCGAGGGCACCGGGTTGTCCGGTACCGATCGCCTGCTCGGCATGGTGTTCGGGTTCGTCCGCGGCGTGCTGTTGGTGACGCTCGCGGTGTTCCTGCTCGGGTTTACCGCGTTCACGCGGGACCCGTGGTGGAACGAATCGGCGTTATTGCCGCAGTTCAAGGGAATGGCTGCGTGGCTGGGTGAGCGGGTGCCGGAAAATGTCCGCCACTACCTCAATCCTCCAGCCTTGCTTGACCATTTGCCCGCCTTGCCGGCGGGAGTTCCGGGCGCTTCACCAGCGACCGGGCACGATACCCATCCGGCGGCCGCGACCACGGCCGCTCCGGCAACGACTCACTAATTACAGGCTTTCAACCATGTGCGGAATCATCGGCATCGTCGGCACCAGCGAGGTCGCCGCGTCACTTTATGACGGTCTGACCGTATTGCAGCACCGTGGCCAGGACGCCGCCGGCATCGCCACCGTGGACGGTGCCCGCCTGCGTCTGCACAAGGGCAACGGCCTTGTGCGCGACGTGTTCAACCAGAGCTCGATGACCGGCCTGCGCGGCCGCATCGGCATCGGCCACTGCCGCTATCCCACGGCCGGCTCGGAAGGCTCGTCCGAGGCGCAGCCTTTCTACGTGAACTCGCCCTACGGCATCGCCTTCGCGCACAACGGCAACCTCATCAACACCGAGACGCTGCGGCGCGAGATGTTCGAGGACGATCGCCGCCACATCAACACCGATTCCGATTCCGAGGTGCTGCTCAACGTGCTCGCGCACGAGCTGCAGATCCAGGATCGCATGGCGCTCACGCCGGATCACATCTTCAAGGCCGTGGCCGGCGTGCACCAGCGTGCCCGCGGCGGTTATGCCTGTATCGCGCTGCTGCTGGGCTATGGCCTGCTGGCGTTCCGCGACCCCAATGGCATCCGTCCGCTGGTGCTGGGCGAGCGCATCACCGCTGAAGGCCGCGAATACGCCGTGGCGTCCGAATCGGTCGCGCTCGACATCCTCGGCTTCAAGCGCCTGCGCGACGTGGAACCCGGCGAGGCGGTGTTCATCACCGACGACGGCCAGCTGTTCGCACGTCACTGCGCCGATAGCGCGGTCCACGCGCCGTGCATCTTCGAATACGTGTACCTGGCCCGCCCGGACTCGATGATCGAGAACGTGTCGGTCTACAAGGCGCGCCTGCGCATGGGCCAGAAGCTGGCCGAGAAGATCCTGCGCGAGCGTCCCGACCACGGCATCGATGCGGTGATCCCGATTCCCGACACCGCGCGCACCGCTGCCTCCGCGCTCGCCGAGGCGCTGGGCGTGCCGTTCCGCGAGGGCTTCGTCAAAAACCGCTACATCGGTCGTACCTTCATCATGCCGGGGCAGGGCGAGCGCGTGAAATCGGTGCGCCGCAAGCTCAACCCGGTGGAGCTGGAGTTCCGCAAGAAGAACGTGCTGCTGGTGGACGACTCCATCGTGCGCGGCACGACCTCACGCCAGATCATCCAGATGGCCCGTGACGCCGGCGCCAGGAACGTGTTCTTCGCCTCCGCCGCGCCGCCGGTGCGCTACCCGAACGTGTATGGCATCGACATGCCGGCCGCTTCGGAACTGGTGGCCGCCGGTCACACCGAGAAGGAAGTGGAGAAGATGCTCGGCGCCGACTGGCTGATCTACCAGGACCTGAAGGACCTGGTGTGGGCGGTGCAGGATGGCAACGAGTCGCTGAAGCACTTCGACGCCTCGTGCTTCTCGGGCGAGTACGTCACCGGCCTCGACCATCAGTACCTGCAGCAGATCGAAATGCTGCGCTCGGACGACGCCAAGGCGGCGCGTCGCAGCGCGTAACCGCAAATCCTGTTGTGGGAGCGCACCCTGTGCGCGACTGCGGCGCAGCAGTGTTCCCGCTCCGCCCGGTTGTCGCGCACAGGGTGCGCTCCCACAGTGATTTCTTCCGTCATGCATGACCTCCACGCTGCCGCCAAGCGCTGCCTCGACGCCACCGATCCGTCGGAGAAGCTGCGCCTGACGCACGCGACCTGGGAGGCCTTTCTCGCCGGCGAACTTCGTCCCGATCCATCGTCACCGCCGCCCGAGCCCATCGGCGCACCCGGTCGACCGGAGCGACCGCAACTCGTTCCCCAACGCCAGGTACCTCATCGCGGCCTCGGCACGGCGGAAGGGCGTGCCGCGCTGGTGCACGCGGTCGCGCATATCGAGTTCAACGCGATCAATCTCGCGTGGGATGCGGTGTATCGCTTTCGCGGTCAGCCGTTGGACTACTACCGCGATTGGGCGAGTTGCGCGCACGACGAGGCGCGCCACTTTGCCATGCTGTCCGGCCGCCTCGCCGAGCTGGGCCACGCCTACGGCGACTTCGATGCCCATAATGGCTTGTGGGAAATGGCCGAGAAGACGGCACACCACGACACCGCACGCATGGCGCTGGTGCCGCGCGTGCTCGAAGCGCGGGGCCTCGATGTCACGCCAGGCATGATCGATCGCCTGCTTTCCGTGGGCGACGACCGCACCGTGGCGATCCTTGAGGTGATCCTGCGCGAAGAGGTCGCGCACGTGGCGGCCGGTACGCGCTGGTTTCGCCATTGCTGCGAGCGCGACGGCCTCGACCCGAGCGAAACCTTTCTCGACTTGCTGCGCGACTACATGGGCCGCAACCTGCGTGGTCCGTTCAACCGGCCCGCTCGCCTGGAAGCCGGCTTCGACCACGAAGAACTGGATCGCCTGACCGAACTCGCGCTGCATAACTGACCGGGTCGCTTCGCGGCTGCGCAGTCACGACCTCTCCGTCATCTTTCGCAGCGTAGCCTGCGGCCTTTCCCGGGCATCGCCCGCCAGGAGGCCGATTCATGAAGACCTTGCCCGGAAAACTTGTCTGGGTCGAGCACGCCAGCCCCGATCCGGCGCAGGCGAGCAGGTTCTACGCCGCGCTGTTCGGCTGGGCCGACTCACCGATGCAGGTGGGTGGCCAGGCCTACCACGTCATCACGAATGCGGATGAGCACATGGGCGGCTATCGCGCGTCGCAGCCGGGTGAACCCTGCAACTGGGGCATTTACCTCAGCGTGGCCGATGTCGACAGAAGTTATGCGCAGGCGCTCCAGGCGGGTGCGTCGTCGTGCATGCCGCCGACGGATTTTCCACCGGTGGGGCGCGGTGCCACTCTGCTCGATCCGGCGGGCGCGATGTTCTCGATCTGGCGCGGAAGCAACGACGACTCGCCCGACGGGGAAGTGGCGCCCGGCCACTGGTGCTGGCATGAGCTGCACACGACCGACGACGCGAAGGCGCTGGCGTTCTACGAATGGCTGTTCGATCTCCGCCATGACTCCATGCCGGCCGGCGAGGACACCTATTACGTGCTCAAGAGCGGCGATGCACGGCGTGGCGGCCTCATGCGGAACCTGGGTGGCGCGGGTCCGTCGCTATGGATTCCGTACGTGCTTGTCGAGGATGTCGATGCGAGCGCGGCGAAGGCCGAATCCGTGGGCGCCGAAATCACCACGGCACCGGAGGACATTCCCGGCATAGGACGTTATGCGATGTTGCGTGACCCGCAAGGGGCGCGGCTTGCGGTGTTTTTGCCGAACCGTTAAATGAGCCGCCTCAACTGTAGGAGCGCACCCAGTGCGCGAAAAGCCTACGGAGCGGTAACGCCAAAGCGCTGCGGTCGCGCACTGGGTGCGCTCCTACAGGCAACGTCCTCGCAAAACCCACGCAACAAAAAAGCCGGCGCAAGGCCGGCTTTTTCATCGAATCTTTGGTCGGGGTGACATGATTCGAACATGCGACTTCTACGTCCCGAACGTAGCGCTCTACCAGGCTGAGCTACACCCCGTGGGAGCCGCGTATCTTAATGACCTTCCCGGACCTTGGCAACAGGAATGTGAAATTTTTTCACGAGGCCGTGGAGGATGCCTTTCCAAAGCGGCTCGACGGAAGCTCCGGGGTGGCCTTCTGGTAATCTATGCGGCTCTGTCGGACCCATCGCCATCTGGCGGTTTCCGACGCTTTTCTCATCGCTTAGCAGAGGATTTCATGGCGCTTACCCCGGCCCGCACCATGCCCGGCGTGCTCGAGCTGCTGCCGCTCGACCAGATCGCGTTCCAGCGCATGCTCGACGTGATCCGCCGCAACTATGAGCGCTTTGGTTTTGTGCCGGTCGAGACGCCGGTGATCGAATTCTCCGACGTGCTGCTGACCAAGACCGGTGGCGAGACGGAGCGCCAGGTCTACTTCGTGCAGTCCACCGGTTCGCTGGAGCAGGGCGAGAAGCCGGACCTGGCACTGCGCTTCGATCTCACCGTGCCGCTGGCCCGCTACGTGGCCGAGCACGAGCACGACTTGTCGTTCCCGTTCCGCCGCTACCAGATGCAGCGCGTGTATCGCGGCGAGCGTGCCCAGCGCGGCCGTTTCCGCGAGTTCTACCAGTGCGACATCGACGTGATCGGCAAGGACAGCCTGTCGGTACGTTACGACGCCGAGCTGCCGGCGGTGATCTACAGCGTGTTCCGCGAACTGAACATCGGCGCGTTCACCATCCAGCTCAACAACCGCAAGCTGATGCGCGGCTTCTTCGAGAGCCTGGGCGTCATCGACGGCGAGCAGCAGACGCTGGTGCTGCGCGAAGTGGACAAGCTGGACAAGCGTGGCGCCGACTACGTGCGTGACACGCTCACCGGCGAGCAGTTTGGCCTTAGTGCGGACGTGGCGCAGAAGATCCTCGACTTCGTGCAGGTGCGCTCTACTTCGTTGCAGGACGCCTTCGACAAGCTCGACGCACTCGGCCCCGGCCCGGAATCGATGGAGCAGGGCCGTGCAGAACTGAAGGAAGTGCTGGGCCTGATCCGCGACTTCGGCGTGCCGGAAACGCACTACGTGCTGAACCTGTCGATCGCGCGCGGCCTGGACTACTACACGGGCACGGTCTACGAGACCACGCTCAACGACCATCCGCAGATCGGCTCGATCTGCTCGGGTGGTCGCTACGAGAACCTCGCCAGCCAGTACACCAAGTCGAAGCTGCCGGGCGTGGGCATTTCCATCGGCCTTACGCGCCTTTACTGGCAGCTGCGCGACGCCGGCCTGATTGCCACCGGCCAGAGCACGGTGGACGTGCTGGTGACGCAGATGGATGCGGCGCAGATGCCGGCGTATCTCGCACTCGCCAATGAGCTGCGCTCGGCGGGCATCGCCACCGAGGTGGTGCTGGAGGGCGGCAAGCTCGGCAAGCAGTTCAAGTACGCCGACCGTGCGGGCATCCGCTTCGTGATCGTGCTCGGCGAAGACGAAATCGCCAAGAACGTGGTCACCGTGAAGGACCTGCGTCGCGAAGACCAGTTCGAGGTGTCGCGCGCGGAGCTGATCAAGTCGCTGCGTGTGGAACTGGCGCAGGCCGAAGTCGGCCGCTGATCCGTCGCGATGGAAGCGAAGGCCGCGCCGGCTCGGTGCGGCCGCACAACCTCAATACATGGCCCGTCCGGGCTGGAGCAAGGCATGACCGCAAAGACGATACTCCTGGACGGCAACAGCCTCACCCGCGAGCAGCTGGTGGCCGTGGCGCGCCAGGGCCTGCGCGTGGCACTGGATGAAACGCAGCTCAAGCGCGTGCAGCGCGCGGCGGATTTCCTCGCCGACAAGGTGAGCTGCGGCGAGCCGACGTACGGCGTCACCACTGGCTTCGGCAGCAATGCCGACAAGCTGCTCGGCGCGCATCGCTTGCGCGATGAGCTGCCTGGCGGGAATCCCGACAAGCCGGAAGGCACGCTGCTGGAAGAGCTGCAGCACAATCTCATCACTACGCACGCCGTGTGCGTGGGCAAGCCGTTCGCGCCGGACGTGGTGCGCGCGATGCTGGTGATCCGCATCAACACGTTGATGCGCGGCCACTCGGGTATTCGTGTCGAGACGCTGAAAGCCCTCACCGCGATGCTCAATGCCGACGTGGTGCCGGTGGTGCCGGAGAAAGGCTCGGTGGGCGCCAGCGGCGACCTCGCGCCGCTCTCGCATCTGGCCATCGTGCTGCTGGGCGGCGGCGAAGCGTTCTACCAGGGCGAGCGCCTGCCGGGCGCCGAAGCGCTGAAGCGCGCGGGCCTCTCACCGATCCGCTTGTCCTTCAAGGAAGGCCTCGCGCTCAACAATGGTACGGCGCAGATGCTGGCCACTGGTGCGCTGGCGCTTGAGGACCTCGAGCGCCTGCTCGACCTCGCCGATCTCGCCGCCGCGATGACGCTCGATGCGTTCGCTGGCCGCAGCGGCGCGCTGCGCCCCGAGGTGCACGCCCTTCGTCCACATCCGGGGCAGGTGGACACGGCTGCGCATGTACGCAATCTGCTCGAAGGCAGCACGCTGGTCGATATTCCGTATCACCTGGTGCCGCGCTTCAAGCAGTGGACGGCCGAAGCCTGGGCCGATCCCGCCGACCAGGCGCTTACTTTCGATATCGGTTGGGACTGGGTGCCGGCCAACCAGCGCCATGGTCGCGAGGCGTTCTATGCACGCTTCCTGCCGTTCAAGGGCGGCAAGAAGCACCAGCCGCAGGACGCGTACTGCCTGCGCTGCATGCCGCAGGTGCACGGCGCGGTGCGCGATGCGTGGGCACAGGCGTGTCGCGTGTTCGACATCGAGCTCAACGCGGTTACCGACAACCCGCTGATCTTCCCGGACGCTGAAAACGCGCAGTTCATCGAGGAACAGGTGATCTCTGCCGGTCACTTCCATGGCATGCCGCTGGCGCTGGCGATGAGCTATGTGAAGGCGGCGATTCCGGTGCTGGCTTCCATCTCCGAGCGTCGCCTCAACAAGCTGGTCGATCCGGCCACCAACGACGGCCTGCCGGCCTTCCTCACCGGCAACGAGGACGGCACCGATTCGGGCTTCATGATCGTGCAGTACACCGCCGCGGCGCTGGTCAACGACCTCGCCACGCGTGCGCATCCTGCCAGCGTGTACTCGGTGCCGACCAGCGCGAACGCCGAAGACCATGTGTCGATGGGCGCCAACGAGGCGCGTCACGTGCTGGAGATGATGGAAGACCTCGGTCACGTGCTGTCGCTGGAGCTTTACACCGCCGCACAGGCGCTGGATTTCCGCCAGGCCATGCTCAACGCGGCATGCCGCCTGGCCTCGCGTGGCGACTGGCAGGCCCTGGCGGGCAAGGTGTCCAACGCACCACGTGAAGGTCATCCGCATTACGCGCAGTTCGTTGCTGAAGTGCAGCAGCTGACCCAGGCATTGGCCAGCGTGGGTGACTTCCATGCGGGTGAGGCCGTGCGCAAGGCGCACGATGCGCTGCGCGAGCACATCGGTTTCATGGCGCGCGACCGGGCGATGGATGGCGACGTACGCACGGTGTGCGAATTGGTGCGCCAGCGCGTGTTCACCGCCTAAGAGCAGATCGCACGGGCGCGTTCCTACACCGACGTTCCGCTGTAGGAGCGCACCCAGTGCGCGACTCAGCCCCGCCTCGAGTCACGACGTAGCTGCCACGCCGCCCATCCCAGCCACAGCAGGATCAACACGATCAGCAGCTTCTGCGTGAGTCCTGGCGGGAGGCCTTTCCACAACGCCAGCACCCACATCTGCACAAAGGCGAGCCAGGCAAGCGCGACACCGGCTCGCCGCATGCGCATGCCTTCCTGTTGCTGCCAGCGTGACGACCAAAGCAGCATGCCCATCACCAGGCAGAGGAACGTGGCCTGTGCCGCCAGGCCATGCACGAGTCGCGCAAGGTTTTCCTGCGCCGTGTTCTCGAACAGCACCGTATAGGCCACGACCGGCAGCGCCAGCGCGGCGATCATGAAGAGTGCGCTGGCCAGTGCGCTGCGCGAAGCGCGCACGGTGGTGCGATAGCCGGCGAATGCGAACACCGCGAGGGACGCGGCCATCAGGTAGTAGGCGCCGCGCAAGCAGGCTCCGCCCGGGCCGCGCAGATACGTGCTCAGCGGCATCGCCATGGGATCGAGATCGGCGCGTGTGAACTGCAGCGTGCCGGCAGTCAGCGTGAAGACCGCCACGGCGGCACAGAGCAGGGCGATGGACAGTCGTTGCAGTGGTGCCGGGCGGGTGCTGTCCATCGCGAGCCTTTCCTTGGTCTCTAATCGGCCGCCGCGGCCGGTGCGTGGTGATGATCGCGCAACGGATGTTCCGGCATCAGCAGGATCAACAGAAATGCGCAGGCGATCACGCCGGTGCCCACCAGGAAGGTCGTGGTGATGGCGTGCCGATAAAGTGGCACCGCGAGATTCGCGGCCGTCGACAAGGTCACTGTCGCTCCCTCGCCGGGCAAGGGCATGACGGCAGGCGCGCCGCCCTGCGCCCGAAGCTGCCACGCCAGGATCGCGCCGGAGCCCGCGACGCCGACCAGCCCGCCCAGCGACCGGAAGAACGCCAGCGTGGCAGTGCCGACGCCGCGATGGATCGGCGCCAGCGCGTTCTGCACGGCAATGGTCATGTTCGGCATCACCAGTCCCAGCCCGAGGCCCAGCGCGAGGATCGCGGGCTCGATGACGGACAGGCTGCGCGATGTCGCCGCACCCCAGGTCAACACGGCAAACGCCAGCGTAGCGACCGCCAGGCCGGAGACCTGCGCGGGCTTGTAGCGTCCCGCGCGCAGCAGCACGCGTCCGTTGAACAGCGAAGATGCCGCCATGCCGGCCATCAAAGGTCCGATCAGCAGGCCGGACCGCGCCGGGCTGGCGCCCATCACCAGTTGGAAGAACAGCGGGAAGAACAGGCTGGCTCCCATCAGGCCCATGAAGGTCAATGCCATCACCGAGCTGGCAATGACGAACAGCCGGTTGTGGAACAGGCCTAGCGGAAGCACCGGTTCCGGCTCATGCTGCACGTGGCGCACGAACAGCGCGCCGCACACGAGTGCGAGTAGCGCCATGCCGGCGAGTGGCGTCGAGAACCAGGGCCACGTCGATCCGCCCAGCGTCAGCACCAGCAGAAAGGCAACCGTCGCCACCGTCATCAGCACCGAGCCGATGTAGTCGATGCGCCGCGCGTGCAATGGCGTGTACTGACGCAAGGCGCGACCGATCATCACCATGGCCACTGCGCCGACGGGCAGGTTGATATAGAAGATCCAGTGCCACGACAGCAGGTCGGTGATGACGCCGCCGAGCAACGGGCCCAGCACACTGCAAATAGCGAAGACCGCGGCGATCACGCCTTGCCACCGTCCGCGACGCGTTGGCGTGAGCATGTCGCCGATGATGATCTGCGCCAGCGGCACCAGGCCGCCCGCGCCGAGGCCTTGCACGGCACGGAACACGATCAGCTCGAACAGGTTGCGCGAGGCGCCGCTCAATACCGAGCCGAGCAGGAAGGTGATAACCGCCACACAGACCATCGGCTTGCGGCCGTACTGATCGCTGAGCTTGCCGTATAGCGGCATGGTGGCGGTGGAGGCGAGCACATAGGCCGTCACCACCCATGACAGATGATTGATGCCACCGAGGTCGCTGACGATGCGCGGCAGCGCCGTCGCCACGATGCTCTGGTCGATGGCGCCGAGCGCCAGCATGATAATCAGCCCGATGAAGACCTGGCGTATTTCGCGTTCGGAGGGGACGATCGTGGTGTCGGTGTGTGGGGACGTCATAGATCCAGTTCGTTCAAGGCGGGAATGGCGGCGCGGATGGCATCCCGCGACTCGGCTGGAAGATTCGCCAACGCCTGCGCCAGACGGTCGGTCCGCCGCTTGCGATGGGCGTCGATGGCGTCGTTTCCCTGGCGGGTCGCGATCAGGCCTACACGGCGACGATCTCCGGACGCCGCATCGGTGCGCTTAACCAGCCCTGCGGCGACCATGGCGTTGATGTGGCCGCTGATGGTCGGGCTGCGCAGGTTTTCCTGGCGCGCGAGATCGCCGACACCCAGGCCCGGCTGGTCGATGATGGCAATCAGCAACTGCTTGCGTAGGGGCGGTATACCGTCGTCATGGGCATCGCGACGCAGCTGCCGGTAGATGCGTCGCAGCGGCGTGCGCAGTTCTTCGGCGAGCAGGCGGGCCTCGGTGGAGATGGGAAGCATGGAGGTATTCTCCATTTTAATAGGTAGGCTACCTATCTAATATAGCCTGCCAGCTGGGAGCGTGGATAGGGGCGCAGCGATGGGCGGGCAGGACGAATGCGTCGGGCCTTGTTGTAGGAGCCCACCCAGTGGGCGACCGCGGCGTGTCAACGTTGCCGCTTCGTAGGCTTGTCGCGCACTGGGTGCGCTACTACAGGGCAAGGCGAATGCTTGGGGTTTTCGCATTGTGGGAGCCCACCGTGCAGGCGACCGCGGCGTATCGGCGTTGCCACTTCGTAGGCTTGTCGCGCACAGGGTGCGCTCCCGCAGGACAAGGCGAAGGCGTGGAGCCTCGCGTTGTGGGAGCCCACTTTGTCGGCGACCGCGGCGTGTCAGCGTTACCGCTCCGTAGGCTTGTCGCGCACAGGGTGCGCTCCTACAGCACAAGGCGAAGGCGTGGAGTCTCGCGTTGTGGGAGCCCACCCGGTGGGCGACCGCGGCGTGTCAACGTTGCCGCTTTGTAGGCTTATCGCGCACTGGGTGCGCTCCTACAGGGCAAGGCGAATGCTTGGGGTTTCGCGTTGTAGGAGCCCACGCAGTGGGCGACCGCAGCGTGTCAGCGTTGCCGCTTTGTAGGCTTGTCGCGCACAGGGTGCGCTTCCACAAAAAGGAGGGGGCGCAAGAACCCACGATGCGGATCGCCAGGCGCTCCCTTAACGGTGCCCCAGGGTGTTTCACCGCCCGGTTGCTGCGCTGCATCGTGTCGCGTATGATTTGCTCCATTGTATTAACGCATTAGTACATTATGAAACGCCGATCGCTCGATCCCGAAACACCCGCCGAGTCCGCCGAGCTCAGTCTTTGCGAGGCATTGCTCTCGCTGAAGAACGCCGAGGAGATGTCGGCGTTCCTGCACGACCTGTGCACCCCGGCCGAGCTGGAGGTGCTGGTGGATCGCTGGCGGGTGGTGCCGTATCTGCTTGATGGCGTGGCGTATCGCGAGATCCACGAGCGGACCGCGGTGAGCATCACCACCATCGGGCGCGTGGCGCGTTTCCTCAATCAGGGCAATGGCGGCTATCTCGCCGCCGCGGCCCGCGCTGCCCGTCGCCGGGCAGCCAGCAAGAAGGCCAAGGCATGAAACCGCGGGATCGACTACGTATAGCGATGCAGAAGTCCGGTCGGCTCACCGAGCCGGCGCTGGAGCTGCTCAATCGTTGCGGCCTCTCGTTTCGCCAGAGCCGAGACAAGCTGTTTCTGTTCGGCGAAGGCGAGCCCGTCGACCTGCTGCTGGTGCGCGACGACGACATCCCGGGGCTGATCGCACAGGGCGTGTGCGACCTCGGCATCGTAGGCCGCAACGTGCTCAGCGAATTCCAGTTCACGGCCGGGCGCGAAGGGCCCGCGCTGGCCGAATGGCGGTCGCTGGGCTTTGGCCGTTGTCGCCTGTCCATCGCGGTGCCGCAGGAGCTCGACTATCGCGAGCCCGCGCAGTTGCAGGGCTTGCGTATCGCCACCTCGTATCCGGGCCTGCTGGGCGAATGGCTGCGCACGCAGGGCGTGGATGCAGGTGTAGTAACGCTGGCCGGTTCGGTGGAAATCGCGCCACGCCTCGGTACCGCCGACGCCATCTGCGATCTCGTGCAGAGCGGCGGCACGCTGGTGGCCAACCAGTTGCGCGAAGCCGACGTGCTGCTGGAGAGCGAAGCCGTGCTGGCTGGCCCCGAGGCGCTGCCCACCGATGAGCGTGGCGACATGATCGATCTGTTGCTCAAGCGCCTCGATGGCGTGATCCAGGTGCGCGAGTCGCGCCTCCTGCTGCTACAGACCTCGCGCAACGCGCTGGATGCGGTGATCCGCCTGCTGCCCGGCGGCCCGCAACCGACCTTGTTGCCGGTTGCCGGGCAGCCCGACCAGCTGATGCTGCAGGCGTTGTGCGCGGGCGAGGTGAGCTGGCGACAGCTCGAAGAAATCAAGAAGGCTGGTGCGCGCGAAATGTTCGTGCTGCCGGTCGAAAAGATGCTTGCGTGATGCAGGCGGACTGAAAGGTAGAACGGCATGAACCGCCTCGATTGGAATGCACTCGACAGCGTCGCGCGCCGTGCGGCGCTGGCTCGCCCGGCGCAGTCGCGCGCCGAGACCCTGCGCAACGGCGTGGAGCAGATCGTCGCGCGCGTGCGCGCCGATGGTGACCAGGCGCTACGCGAACTCAGCGCTCGCTACGACCGCTGCACGCTCGACCTCATTGAAGTTTCCGTGCAGGAAATGGATGAAGCAGAGGCCCGTCTGGCGCCAGCGTTGAAGGCTGCCATCGACGAAGCCGCAACGCGCATTGAAGCCTTCCACCGCGTGGCTGCGCCGCAGCCGGTGGCACTGGATACGGCCCGTGGTGTGCGTGTCGAGCGTGTGCTGCGTCCGATCAGCCGCGTCGGCCTGTATGTACCCGCCGGCAGCGCGCCGTTGCCGTCCACCGCGCTGATGCTGGGCGTGCCCGCACGCATCGCCGGTTGCACGGAGGTGGTGCTGTGTTCGCCAGCACGTGCCGATGGGCGTTGTGATGAAGCGGTGTTGTATGCCGCGCGTATCACGGGCGTGCACAAGGTGTTCAAGCTGGGCGGCGCGCAGGCGATCGCAGCGATGGCCTACGGCACCGAATCGGTGCCCAAGTGCGACAAGCTGTTTGGTCCCGGCAACGCCTGGGTGACCGAGGCGAAGTTGCAGGTGTCGGCCGATCCGGAGGGCGCCGCCATCGACATGCCGGCCGGTCCCTCGGAGGTACTGGTGATTGCAGACGACAAGGCCAACGCAGCCTTCGTTGCCGCCGACTTGCTGTCCCAGGCCGAACATGGGCCGGATTCGCAGGTGATCCTGCTCAGCCCATCGCCGTCGTTGCTGGATGCGGTGGAAGCGGAAGTGGAGCGGCAGTGCGCCTTGCTGCCGCGCGCGGATATCGCCCGGCAGGCCTTGTCGCAAAGCCGCCTGATCGCCGTGTCCTCGCTGGCGCAGGCGGTGGAGGTGAGCAATCGTTACGCGCCGGAACACCTGATCCTGCAGGTGGAGCAACCGCGTGAGCTGCTGGATGGCGTAACCAGCGCCGGTTCGGTGTTCCTTGGCGCGTGGACGCCCGAATCGGTGGGTGACTACTGCAGCGGCAGCAACCATGTGCTGCCGACCTACGGCTATGCGCGCAGTTACAGCGGCGTGTCCGTGGCGAGCTTCCAGAAGCAGATCACCGTGCAGGAATTGTCGCCGGCGGGTCTGCGCGAGATCGGTCCGTGCACGGCGACGCTGGCGGCCGCCGAGCAACTGGAGGCACATCGCCGTGCCGTCACGCTACGCCTGGCGGCGCTGGAGACGGCGGCATGAGCATCGTGGAACTCGCACGTGCGGAAATCCGCGCGATGCAACCGTATTCCTCCGCACGCATGGAGGCGAGCGGCGGCGCGATCCTGCTCAACGCCAACGAATCGTCCTGGGCGCCGCCCGGCGACGATGCGCTCGATTGCAACCGTTATCCCGATCCACAGCCGCCCGTACTGATCGAAGCGCTGGCGGCGCTTTATGGCGTGCGTCCGGCGCAGGTACTGGTGGGGCGGGGCAGTGATGAGGCGATCGACCTGCTGGTTCGCGCGTTCTGCCGTGCCGGCGAGGACGCCATCGCGATCCAGCCGCCGACCTTTGGGATGTATGCGGTGTCCGCGCGCATCCAGAACGCCACTGTGCTGGAGATTCCGCTGGCCGACGATTTCTCGCTGGACGTGGATGCCGTGCTGGCTGCGTTGACACCGGCGGTGAAGCTGGTCTTCGTGTGCACGCCGAACAATCCCACGGGCCAGAAAGTGACGCAGGCCCAGGTGGAGCGCCTCGCGCAGGCGCTCACGGGCCGCGCCCTGCTGGTGGCCGACGAGGCCTATATCGAATTCGCCGACATGCCGAGCGTGGCGCCGCTGATCGACCGCTACGAGAACCTTGCCGTATTGCGCACGCTGTCCAAGGCGTGGGCGCTCGCGGGTGCCCGCATCGGCAGCCTGCTGGCCAATGAAGAGGTGATCGCGCTGCTCCGTCGCATCATTGCGCCATACCCGCTTCCACGCCCGTGCGTGGCATTGGCGCTGCAGGCTCTGTCGGTGCAGGGCCAGGCGGAGGCGCGCAAGCATGTCGCCATCGTGCGCGAGCAGCGCGAGCGGATGGCCAAGGCCTTGGCTGCACTGCCTGGCGTACGCGACGTGCTGCCGTCGCAAGCGAATTTCCTGGCGGTGCGGCTGGACGATCCCGCCACCGTCTACCAGCGCCTGCTTGCCGCCGGCATCGTGGTGCGCGACGTGCGTCGTTATCCCGGTTTGAGCGACGCGCTGCGCTTCACCATCGGTACCGAGGGCGAGAACGATCGCGTGCTCGCTGTGCTTCAGGACATCTACGCATGAGCCGCAAGATACTGTTCATCGATCGCGACGGTTGCCTCATCGAGGAACCGGAGGACTTCCAGATCGACAGCTTCGAGAAGTTCGCGCTGCTGCCGGGCGTGATCGCCGCACTGCAGCGCATCGTGGCCAGTGGCTACGAGCTGGTGATGGTGACCAACCAGGACGGCCTCGGCACCGACAGCTTTCCCGAGGCGCATTTTACGGGACCGCACGAGTTGCTGATGCGCATCCTCTCCTCGCAGGGCATCAAGGTGCGCGAGGTGCTGATCGATCGCAGCTTTCCGCACGAGAACCTCGATACGCGCAAGCCGGGCATAGGCATGTTGCGCCACTACCTTGCGGATGACGGCTGGAGCCGCGCCGCCTCGGCGATGGTGGGCGATCGCGAAACTGACCTGCTGTTCGCCGCGAACATGGGCGTGCGAGGCTTTCGCGTTGGCCCGCAGGGCCTCGCCTGGGACGAGATCGCGCACCAGTTGCTCGATGCACCGCGCATGGCGACGGTGGAGCGCAACACGCGCGAAACCCGCATCACAGTCAGCGTGAACCTGGACAAGACTGCCGAGCCGCAGGTCCATACCGGCCTGGGCTTCTTCGATCACATGCTGGAACAGATCGGCAAGCATGGCGGTTTTGCATTGGCGCTTGGATGTGATGGCGACACGCACATCGATGAGCACCACACCATCGAAGACTGCGCACTCGCGCTCGGACAGGCATTGCGACAGGCGCTGGGCGACAAGCGCGGCATCGGCCGCTACGGATTCGTATTGCCGATGGACGAGTCGCAAGCCAGCGCCGCGCTCGATCTTTCCGGACGTCCGTACTTCGTCTTCGAAGGACAGTTCCCGCGTGAGCGCGTGGGCGACGTGCCGACGGAACTCGTGCCGCATTTCTTCCGCTCGCTGTGCGAGACGCTCGGCGCGAACCTGCACCTGAGCGTGCAGGGCGATAATGCGCACCACATGGTGGAGGCCTGCTTCAAGGTAGTGGCGCGCGCGCTGCGCCAGGCCATCCGCCGCGAAGGCAGCGATCTGCCGAGCACGAAGGGAGCGCTGTAATGAGCGTGGTGCTGGTCGATGCAGGCGGCACCAATATCGGATCGGTGCGTTACGCCTTGCAGCGCCTTGGCGTCGACGCGGCGTTGACGTCCGATGCCGAGGCCATCCGCGCGGCGGACAAGGTCATCCTCCCGGGTGTCGGCGCTGCCGGCCCCGGCATGGCGCGCTTGCGCGAGTTGGGGCTGGTCGAGCTGATGCGCTCGCTCACCCAGCCGGTGCTCGGCGTCTGCCTGGGCATGCAGTTGCTGTGCGAACGCTCGGAAGAGGGTGATACCGAATGCCTCGGCGTGGTGCCGGCCACGGTGCATCGCTTCGTGGAGCAGCCGAACCTGCGCGTACCCCACATGGGATGGAATCGCGTGCGTCGTCGGCGCGAACACCCGCTCCTGGAGGGCCTGGGCGACAATGACTGGGCGTACTTCGTGCACAGCTACGCCGTACCGGTCGGCGACTACGCGCTGGCGTCCACCGATTACGGTGACGAGTTCGCCTGTGTGATCTCGCGCGCGAACTTCCATGGCATGCAGTTCCACCCGGAACGTTCGGCCAAGGTCGGCGCCCGCCTGCTGAAGAATTTTCTCGAGCTATGAATTTCACCGTCATTCCCGCCATCGACCTGCGCGGCGGCCGCGTGGTACGCCTGAAGCAGGGCGACTATGCGCAGCAGACCACCTATGACTTCGATCCGCGTGCACAGGCCGGCCACTACGCGCAGGCTGGCGCCGAATGGCTGCACCTGGTGGATCTGGACGGCGCCCGCGGCGGCAGCCTGGAAAACCTCGCCGTGATCGAGTCGATCGCGCGCGACGGCATGCGCATCCAAGCTGGCGGCGGGGTTCGTTCCGAAGCGGATGTGCAGCGCCTGTTCGACGTGGGCGTGTCGCGCGTCGTCGTAGGCAGCCTGGCGATCCGCGAGCCCGAGCGCGTGGCCGGATGGCTTTCCGTGCACGGCACTGACCGTATCACCCTGGCGCTGGATACCTTGCAGCAAGATGGCGCGTGGCGTCTGCCCAGTGCGGGTTGGACCGAAACGGAATCGCGCACGCTGGATGAGCTGGCGCCGTGGTACGCGGCGCAGGGCGCGCAACACCTGCTGTGCACCGACATCCATCGCGACGGCATGCTCGCCGGCTTCAACCTGGACCTTTATCGCCATCTGGCGGCCACGGTGCCGAGCCTGGCCGTGCAGGCTTCCGGTGGCGTCCGTTCGCTGGACGATATCCGCGCCGCGCGCGAGGCCGGTGCGAAGGGCGTGATCCTCGGACGCGCCTTGCTGGAAGGACGCTTTACCGTGCAGGAGGCCTTGGCATGCTGAGCCGCCGCATCATCCCCTGCCTGGACGTGCGCGACGGAAAGGTCGTCAAGGGCGTGCGTTTCCGCGATCACGTCGTAATGGGTGAAATCGTCGACCTCGCGCTGCGCTATCGCGACGAGGGCGCAGACGAACTGGTGTTCTATGACATCACCGCCAGCCCCGAAGGCCGCAGCGTCGACCGCGGATGGGTGGAGCGCGTCGCGAGCGTCATCGACATCCCCTTCTGCGTGGCGGGCGGCATCCGCAGCGTGGAAGAAGCACGGGCCGTGCTGCATGCGGGCGCCGACAAGATCTCGATCAATTCGCCCGCTTTGGAACGACCGAACCTGATCGACGAACTCGCGGCCGCCTTCGGCGTGCAGTGCGTGGTGGTCGGCGTGGACAGCCTGCGCGACGCCGACGGTGAATGGCGCGTGCGCCAATACACCGGCGATCCGACGCGCACGCAGGCCTTGCCGCGCCGCACGCTGGACTGGGTCGATGAGGCGCAGCGGCGCGGTGCCGGCGAAATCGTGCTCAACTGCATGGGCAGCGATGGTGTAAGGCAGGGTTACGACCTGGAGCAGCTGTCGGCTGTACGCGCGTTGTGTCGTGTGCCGCTGATCGCGTCGGGTGGAGCTGGCACGCCGGAGCATTTCCGTGATGCCTTCGCGCAGTCGGATGTGGACGGCGCGCTCGCGGCCAGCGTGTTCCACTCCGGCACCATCGCGATACCCGCCTTGAAGCAGTCGCTGGCGGCGTGGGGCATCCACGTCAGGCCCTAGTAAGGATCGATCGACGCATCTTGCACATTTTCCGGACACCCACGATGACTTCCACTTTCCTCGATCCCACGCAACTCGATTGGGCCAAGGGCGCAGGCCTGTTGCCGGTTGTCGTGCAGCACTGGCTGACCGGCGAGGTGTTGATGCTTGGCTACATGAATGCCGATGCGCTGGCGGCAACCCAGTCCACCGGCCATGTGACGTTCTTCAGTCGCAGCAAGCAGCGCCTATGGACCAAGGGCGAAACCTCCGGCCATGTGCTGGTGCTGAAGTCGCTGCGCATCGATTGCGATGCTGACACGCTGCTGGTGCTTGCAGAACCGCACGGGCCGACTTGCCACAACGGCACCAGCAGTTGCTTCGGCGACGGTGTGCAACCCGCGGCCGGCTTCCTTGCCGAACTGGATGAACTGGTGGCGCAACGATATGCCGAGCGTCCCGAAGGTAGTTATACGACACGGCTGTTCGAAAGCGGCATCCGCCGCATGGCGCAGAAGGTCGGCGAGGAAGGCGTGGAGACGGCGCTCGCCGCCGTCGTGCAGGACGACGACGCGTTGCTCGGCGAAGCGGCCGATCTCGTGTTTCACCTATTGGTGACATTGCGTGCGCGCGGCCTCGGCCTCGCCGACGTGGCTGGCGTGCTGGCACAGCGTCACGCGGAACGCCATTCGCACTGACGCCACAGGCCTCATAACCTCCAGGGAATGAGGCTCGCCGCAATCCGACGGACGGCTAGCGCCACCTTAACGGTGCCTGTGATTGATTCTGCATGACGCAGGAAGACACCATGTTGCGAATGCAGCTGGCCTGCATGCGGGTTGCGGCAGGACGGTTGGACGTCCGTACCGTCCATGTCGTGAAGGCTGTTCTCAACCGTGATGTCGAGCAAGGGGAGCGCTGCCGGTGGACCCGTCGTGGACGGATCATCCGGCTTCATGTCCGCAGTCCGAGGAGCGAGTGATGGCTGATATCGCGGTGATCGGTGGTGGGGCAGCGGGCGCAGCCGCGTTTGGCGAGTTGCTTGCGCAGTACGACGCCGGAACGGTGCATTGGATCGTCGGGCAGCAGACGCCCGGACGTGGCGTCGCCTATGCGACGGGCGATGACCGGCATCTGTTGAATGTGCGCGCATCGGGCATGGGTGTGTTCCACGAGCATGCGGAGGAATTCATCCAGCATGCCTCGCGCCAGCTCGGCCAGGTGAAAGGCACGGACTTCCTTCCGCGCCGACTGTTCGGCGATTTCATCCAGGCGCAAGTGGGCGCACGCATCGATGCGGCTCGCCGCGCAGGGCGGAGCTTTCGCATCCATCCGGGCAGTGGGCGAGAAGTGCGGGTCCGTGCCGAAGGTGGTTACGCCGTGCGCGTGGGAGCCGATCGCTGGCTCGACGTCTCGCAGGTGGTGCTGGCGATCGGTGCGTTGTCGCAGCGGCCGCTGCGCACGGTATCGACCACGGCATTGGCGGGCGGTGCCTATGAACTCGATCCATGGCGACTCGATCGCCACCCGAAGCCGCCGCGGCGCATCGTGGTGATCGGCACGGGTCTCACGGCCGTCGACACCTTGCTCTCTGCCGCCGTGCGATGGCCGCATGCGGAGCTGTTGGCGGTTTCGCGCCATGGCTTGTGGCCTTTCACGCATTCTGCACTGCCGCTCAGCCCCTATGCGCACCAGGAGGAACTCAATCGCGCCTTGCTGGGCAGCGCTGGTCCGGCTGCCATGCTGCGGCGGGTGCGTGCTGCCATGGCGGAGGCGCCGGAAACGGATTGGCGCAGCATCATCGATGGCATGCGACCCATCAACGCCTTGCTCTGGCAACGCATGGAGCCTGCGCAGCGCCGCCAGTTCCTGCGGCATGCGCGCTGGATATGGGAAGCCTCGCGTCATCGCATGGCGCCTGCGTCCGGCGAGGCGATCTATCAATTGCAGGAAGAGGGGAGGTTGCAGGTGCTGGCATCCCGCGTTCTCGACGTCGATGGAACATCGCCCTTGCAGCTCACGTTGCGCGAGCGAGCGACGCAGCTCGTGACCACGGTCGAAGCGGACCTGGTGATCCAGGCGACCGGGCTGGACACGGCGGTGGCCTATGGCGCCCATGAGCTGCTCGCGCAATTGCTGCGCGATGGCCTTGCGGTGGCCGATGCGCTGCAATTGGGCGTATCTGCCCGGCCGGATGGCCAATTGCTGGATGCTCGCGCCGCGCCGCGCCCTGGACTGTATGCGATCGGCTCGCTGCTTCGCGGCAATCTGTGGGAATGTACGGCCATGCCGGAAATCCGCGCCGCCGCCCATCGGTTGGCCACGCAACTGGTGTCCGCGAATGGCGACCGCGCCTCCCGCGACAACGCGATCGAAGGTTATTGAAGCGGACCGGCGCGGGATTGCGCTGATTTCACGCATGGCGATGCCATGAGGTTATGCCATATTGCGATTTCGCAAATGCATGGCGGCCCGATAATCTGGTCGTTCGTGCCATCGCAGGAGACGTCATGAAGAAGCTCATTCCGTGCCTGGTGGCGCTCGCGGGCACGTTGCTCGCAGCCAGTGTGGCAGCCAGGGACGTCACCTTGCTTAATGTTTCCTACGACCCGACGCGCGAGCTGTATCGCGACATCAACAACGCCTTCGCCGCGCAGTGGAAAGCGCAGCATGGCGACAGCGTAACCATCCAGATGTCGCATGGCGGCTCTGGCAAGCAGGCTCGCTCGGTGGTCGACGGATTGCCGGCCGACGTGGTCACGCTTGCGCTCGCCTATGACATCGACGCCGTGGCCGATCACGGGCTGATTGCCAAGAACTGGCAGACGCGGTTGCCGGACAATGCTTCGCCCTATACCTCCGCCATCGTGTTCCTGGTGCGCAAGGGCAATCCCAAAGGCATCAAGGATTGGTCGGACCTCGTGCGTCCCGGCGTGCAGGTGGTGACGCCCAATCCGAAGTCCTCCGGCGGCGCACGCTGGAACTTCCTGGCCGCGTGGGGTTATGCATTGAAGCAACCGGGCGGCAACGAAGCCAAGGCCAAGGTGTATGTGCAGGAGTTGTACAAGCATGTGCCGGTGCTCGACACCGGTGCGCGCGGAGCCACCAATACCTTTGCGCAGCGCGGCATCGGCGACGTGCTGATTGCCTGGGAAAACGAAGCGTTGTTGGCGCAGCGTCAACTGGGCAAGGACAAGTTCGACATCGTGGTGCCGTCGGTGACCATCCTCGCCGAGCCACCGGTCGCTGTGGTCGACGCGAACGCAGACAAGCACGGTACGCGGGCGATGGCGGATGCGTATGTGCAGTTCCTCTATACACCCCAGGGCCAGGAAATCGCCGCGAAGAACTACTACCGCCCGCGTTCGCAGGAGGTGGCCGCGCGCTATGCGAGCCAGTTCCCGACGACGCATACGTTCACCATCAACGAGCTGTTTGGCGACTGGCGACAGGCGCAGGCGAAGTTCTTCGCCGAGGGCGCCATTTTCGATCAGCTGGGCGCAGGGCGTTGATGTCATGCGAAAGCAGGTGCTGCCCGGCTTTGGTCTCAGTTTCGGCTATGCACTGACCTATTTGGGATTGATCGTTCTGCTGCCACTGGCCGCGCTGGCCTGGAAGGCGACCGGCATCGGTGTCCATGGGCTGATCCAGCTGTTGTCCGGCCCACGCACGCTGGCTGCGCTCCGGCTAAGCCTGTTCGGTGCCGTGCTCGCGGCATCGATCAACGCCGTGATGGGACTGCTGATCGGATGGGTGCTGGTGCGTTATCGCTTTCCGGGCAGACGCTTGTTCGATGCACTGGTGGATCTGCCATTCGCGTTGCCGACGGCGGTGGCGGGTATCGCGCTCACCACCCTCTATGCGCCCAACGGCTGGCTCGGGCGGTGGCTGGAGCCGCTGGGCATCAAGGTGGCCTACACGCCCGTTGGCGTACTCGTCGCGATGGTGTTCGTCGGCTTTCCGTTCGTGGTGCGCACGTTGCAACCGGTGCTGTCCTCACTGGAGCGCGATGTGGAAGAAGCCGCCGAGAGCCTGGGCGCACGTCGCTACCAGACCTTTTTCCGCGTGATCCTGCCGATGCTGGCGCCCACGCTGCTCACCGGCTTCGCGCTGGCATTGGCGCGTGCGGTGGGTGAGTACGGTTCGGTGATCTTCATCGCGGGCAACATTCCCATGCGTTCGGAAATTGCGCCGCTGCTGATCGTGCAGAAGCTCGAACAATTCGACTATGCCGGGGCCGCGGCGTTGGGCGTCGCGATGCTGTTGCTCTCCTTCCTGCTGCTGGTGCTGGTCGCCTTGTTGCAGCGCTGGAGCAACCGCTGGGCGGAGCGCACCCTGTGAGCCGCGGCGTGCGTTCGCGTTCGGCCAGTTGGCCACGTCGCCTCGGCCATGTCGCGCTCATATTGCTCGCACTGGCGTTCCTCGTCGCGTTCCTGGTGGCTCCGCTGGCCACCGTTTTTGCCGAGGCATTTCGCGATGGCGTGACACCTTATCTCGCCGCCATCCGCCAGCCTGAAGCGCGCTCGGCCATTCGCCTGACGCTGCTGGTGGCGGTCATCGCCGTGCCGCTCAATGTGGTCTTCGGCGTTGCAGCCGCATGGGCGATGACGCGCTTCGACTTTCGCGGCAAGACCTTGCTCGGCGCGCTCATCGACCTGCCGTTCTCGGTTTCCCCGGTGATTTCCGGCCTGGTGTATGTGCTGCTGTTCGGTGCGCAGGGCTGGTTTGGTCCATGGCTGGATGCGCACGGCGTGAAGGTCATCTATGCGGTGCCGGGTCTGGTGCTGGCGACGATCTTCATCACGCTGCCGTTCGTGGCCCGCGAGCTCATTCCCTTGATGGAGGCGCAAGGCAGCGAGGAAGAGGAGGCCGCGCGCGTGCTGGGAGCCAGCGGCTGGCAGATGTTCTTCCGCGTCACCCTGCCCAATATCCGCTGGGCGCTGCTGTACGGCGTGCTCTTGTGCAACGCGCGGGCGATGGGCGAATTCGGCGCCGTATCCGTGGTTTCCGGGCACATCCGCGGACTCACCACCACCATGCCGCTGGAAGTGGAAATGCGTTACAACGAATACGATTACGTGGGCGCCTTCGCCGTGGCTTCGCTGCTGGCGCTGCTTGCCCTGCTCACGCTGGCCGTGAAAACCCTGCTGGAATGGCGGTATGGTGACGAAATCGCCGCGCACGCGCCGGGCGGGCATTGAGGACATCCATGACGCTCGAGCTGTCCCATCTGAACCGACGCTTCGCCGAATACCAGGCTTTGGACGATGTCAGCCTGCAGATCGCGCCTGGGGAGTTTCTCGCCTTGCTGGGTCCGTCAGGCTCAGGCAAGACAACGCTGCTCCGCATTCTCGCTGGCCTGGATTATCCCGACGCCGGCAGCGTGCTGAAGGATGGCAAGGACTTTCTCGCCACGACCGCGCGCGAGCGCAACATCGGCATGGTGTTCCAGCATTACGCGTTGTTCCGTCACCTCACCGTGCTGGAGAACATCGCGTTCGGCTTGCATGTGCGGCCCTGGCGCAAGCGGCCCTCGCGCGCAGTGATCCGGGAGCGCGTAGAGCGTCTGCTCAAGCGCGTGCAGTTGGACGGCCTCGGGCGTCGTTATCCGTCGCAGCTGTCGGGCGGCCAGCGCCAACGCGTGGCGCTGGCGCGCGCGTTAGCCGTGGAGCCGGACATGCTGCTGCTGGACGAGCCGTTTGGCGCATTGGATGCACAGGTCCGCGTCACCTTGCGCCGCTGGCTGCGCGAGCTGCATGAGGAACTCGATCTCACCACCGTGTTCGTCACGCACGATCAGGAAGAAGCGCTGGAGTTGGCTGATCGCGTGGCCGTGATGAACAACGGTCGCGTGGAGCAGGTCGGATCGCCGGAGACGATCTATCAACAGCCGGCCACGCCTTTCGTGTGCGAGTTCATCGGCAAGGTCAACCGCTTTACCGTGAGGCGCAACGGCGCCGGATGGGTCGGTGGTGGATGGCAGCCTGAGGACGATCCCTGGCAGGGGCGGTACGGCGAAGCGGTGGCTTACGTGCGACCCGAACAGCTGCGCCTGGCGGTGCCGCCTTCGCAACCGGCGTGGGAAGCCCGGCTGCGCCATATCTATCTGGCCGGCAGCGTGGCGCACCTCGAATTGCATGTGGAATCACTCGGCCAATCGCTGGAGGCCGACATCGCCAGCGAGGACCTGGCTCGACTTGGCCTGCATGCAGGCATGGAGTTGCGCGTGGCGCCGCGTGGCGCCGTGTTGTTCCCGCGCGACGGGCAGGGTGCAACGCTCAACCACGAGCGTTGGATCTGGCACGCGCGAAGCCCCGTGCCCGCCTGAGCGAGCGGTATTACCGCGTCTGCAAGGCCTGAGCCGACGATGCGGGCTTGAACGCCACGACCGCTCCGGGCGCGATGTGGCGACGCCATTGGGCGAGTTGATCGGCGATACCGGCGCCCACGCTCATCTGCGGCTCTGAGGGCGTCAGCTTGTCCTTGGCTTCCCACTGCGTGATTTCGCTGGAAGCCTGTCGGAACGCCTCCATGAAATCCGGCGTGTGGTTGAGTCCGTCGACCAGCCAGGCGCGGCCGAAATAGGTGATGTCCGAATCGCTGCCGCAGCCGAATGAGCTGCGGTCCGCACGGGCGGCGGTGATCACCAGCGTGCCGGCACCCTGCAAGGGAGGAACGAATCCGCCCGAATAGCAGGCGTTCACCACCACGACCTTCCACTTGAACGGGCGCTTGTTGAGGATGTCGGCAAGGTCCGGCGCACCGATCTGGTCCAGCGGCAACGGATCCATGTCGACCAGCAGGTTGTGGTCCTCGTCGCCGTGCGTGGTCATGTACAGCAGCAGGATGTCCTCGTCGGGCTTCATCACATCGGCAAGACCATCCAGCGCCGTTTCCAGGTTGCTCCACGACGCGAGCGGACGCTCGTCCAGCGAGGCCGGGTTGTTCTCCAGCACCATCACGTGCGTTGCTGCCCCGAAGCGCTGCGGGAACATCTTGGCGGCGTACTCCGTCTCGTTGCGGAACACGTCTTCGCCTGCGTCGCCGCCGAAGGCGAGCACATACACATTGGGCTGGCCGGCGACGCGCGGGCTCATGTTCGCCAACGCCTTGTGCACCATGCCGCGCTGGGCGTACATCACCTGTTCCGGCGATGGCGCATGCTGTGGCCAGTTGTCGGACGAGGCATCGGCCTCATCCGTGGTCTGGTTGTCGGCCGGTGCGGTGCTCGCGCTTGCTGGCTCGGCACGACTGGTGGTCGTGCCGGGTTCGCTGGCAGGCGGCGCGTGCCGCGTCAGTCCCACCATGAGCAACACGCCGGCCGCGAAGGCGAGCAGGGCAGTCAAAGCGATACGCATGGCGGGAACCCGGTCAGGTCAGAGAACGATGGCGTCGAAGTCGCGATAGGCAGGATGGCGCGGCGCGTCGGGCATCGTCAGCGGCTCACGCAGCAGCCAACCCGTACGCAGACCGGCGGCCTTGGCCGCGTCCAGTTCTTCCACGATGTCGGACAGGAACAGGATGTGGCCCGGCTGCTCGCCGATCGCTTCGGCGATCTTCTCGTAGGACGCGCGTTCGCGCTTGGCGCCGGTCTCGGTGTCGAAGTAGCCAGAGAACAGCGGCCGGAGATCGCCCGCCTCGCTGTAGCCGAAGAACAGCTTCTGCGCCGGCACGGAGCCCGAGGAGTACACGTACAGATGCAGACCGTCGGCGCGCCACGCATGCAGCCGGGCGGAGACTTCCGGATACATGTGCGCCTGGTAGTCGCCGTTCTCGTAGCCGTCCTTCCAGATCATGCCCTGCAGCGCCTTGAGCGCCGTGGACTTGCGGTCCTCGTCGATCCAGCGCAGCAGCATCTCGATCACTTCCTGCCGTGACGCCTCGACGATACCGGCCTCCTTGGCCGCCTCGTGCAGCCAATGCTGCACCTCGGGCGTATCGCCATGCGTTTCCACGAAGGCGGGCAGACGCTCGCGGGCGTACGGAAACAGCACGTCCTTGACGAAGCGGATAGAGCTGGTGGTGCCCTCGATGTCGGTGACGATGGCTCGGATGGTGGTCATGCGGAGAAACCGGGCTGCAGGGCAGACAAGCTTACCCGTGGCCGGGGCGCCCGGCGAGGGCCGACGCCACCTCTTCTGTAGGAGCGCACCCAGTGCGCGATCGGTCTGGCAGATTGCCGCGCCGATCGCGCACTGGGTGCGCTCCTACAGAGGCAGGGCGCTCAAGCTACCTGCGCAGACCCGTGCGGCCGCATGCGCGGAAAACGCTCGGCGATGTCCTCGCCGGTGAAATTCGCCACCCAGCCGTCCTTGTTGGTGAACAGGCGAATCGCCACGAAGTACGGCGACTCGCTCATGTCGAACCAGTGCCGCGTGCCGTCCGGCACGCCGATCAGGTCGCCTTGTTCGCACAGGATGTCGTAGACCCTGTCACCCAGGTGCAGGGTGAACTGGCCAGCGCCGGCGACAAAGAAGCGCACCTCGTCTTCGCTGTGCGTATGCTCGCTGAGGAACTTCTTGCGCAGCGTCGCGCGATCAGGATGGTCCGGTTTGAGGCTGATGACGTCGACCGCCTGGTAGCCCTCTTCGGCCATCAGGCGATCGATGTCGGCGCGGTACGCCGCGATGACTTCGTCCTGGCTGGCGCCCGGCGCGATTGGCTGACTGGCTTCCCACTGTTCGAAGCGCACGCCGGCCTTCGCCAGTTCGGTAGCGATCTCGGCATGGTCGGTGAATACGCTCAGCGGAGCGTCGGGGCGGCTGTCCTGAAAAATGCGCAGGCGGCTCATGCGGAAAGTCTCCTCAGATCGAGTTCGCAGCCGAGCAGGAATTCCAGCGCCTCCAGATGGCGGCGCGTCTCGGCCATGTCACGGCCCCAGGTGTAGATGCCGTGACCGTTGATGAGATAGGCGTGCAGCGGCTTGCCGGCGTCGAGCCAGGCATCCACCTGCGCCACCAGTTCAGGCATGTGCTGCGTGTTGGGGAACACCGGGATTGCCAGTTCGGCGTCGTGGGTGGTCTGACCCGAGATGGCCTTCTGCAGTTCCCAGCCTTCCAGCTTCACCACGCCTTCGCGTGCAAACAAACGAGAGGCCACGCTCTGCGTGCGCGAATGCGTGTGCAGGACCACGTTCATCTCGGGCATGCGGCGATAGATCTGCGTGTGCAGCTCGGTCTCCGCGCTGGGACGGGCGCTGGTGCCGACCGCCTCGCCTTGCATGTCGATCACCATGATGTCGTCGCGGCCGAGCTTGCCCTTGTCGCGCCCGGAGATCGTGATCGCCGCATGCTCGCCGTCCAGGCGCATGGAAAAGTTGCTGCTGGTGGCGGGCGTCCAGCCGGCGTTCGCGAGTTCGCGTGCGGCATCGGCGATGGCATCAGCGCGCTGCGCGAACAGCTCGGCAGGAATCGTGGGGGGAAGAAGCTGGCTCATGGGGTTATGGACGTCCAAATGAACGGAAACTATACCACGTCGATTTCACGTCCAATGCCGAAAATGCGATTCGTTCTCACGACTTATCGATGAGGCTAGTAGCATGCGGAGAGATCCGCCACGGGCGTGGTGGGTATTTTTACAGACGGAGGTTGGACCAATGTCGCACGAAAAAGATATCGAATCGCGTCGTCGCTTTCTCAAGGCCGCAGCCGGGACCGCAGCGGCTGCCGTAGTGATCGGCGGCGGCCTGCCGCGCTTCGCACGTGCGGCTGATCTGCCCCACGTTGCCGAATCCGACCCCACGGCGAAGGCCCTTGGCTACGTCGAGGACGCGAGCAAGACGAGCGACGCGAAGCACAAGGCCGGCGACACTTGTGCCAACTGCCAGTTCTACAGCGGCGGTGCGACGGGCTATGGTCCGTGCCAGTTGTTCCCCGGCAAGTCCGTCAATGCGAAAGGCTGGTGCGTGTCGCACGCGCCGAAGAAAGCCTGACGCTTCCGATATCGGATCGACGCGAAGGCCGGCCATTGCCGGCCTTCCTTTTTTTGTGTCGGCGCGTGGCCTCGATCGTAGACACGTCATGCATCCACTTCATTCGCGCGCATCGCAATCGCGCGAAGACATCACGCTGACCTGATCTTCGCGTGATCTTTATACGAAAGAAGAAGAACTCGAACCGAAGAACTCGGTGAGTAGAAGATGCTGCCCAGACGCGTCAGGCCGAGGAGCTGACCCGCCTGACGCGCCGGGCGGCAATCCGGGGCCCACTGCCAAGTGATCAACCCACGGAGCACAGATGATACTCCTGGAGGGCCGTTTTGGGGCCGGGCGACCCTAAAATTTTATCGAAAAAGTCTCGTTAAAATGATAAAAAACAATGACTTATCATTACATTCGAGACTGGGCCTCACGAATGTTCGGCGGGAAGCTTTCATTCGTTACGCCGGGTAGGGCATCGGCTACCCGGCGTTTTCGAGGAAATTGTCGTCAGATCGACGAAGAATCGGTTTTTTGGCCGACGGGTTGACGGTGGAGACGGCTATGGCGGATGCCGTAGCCAAAGTAGATGGCCAGGCCCATGGCGGTCCAGACGATCATCAGCAGCCAGTTGAACCAGCTCATGAAGGCCAGCAGGGCCAGGCAGCTGATCACGCCAGCGGGGCAGATCACCCACGCCCACGGCACGCGGAAACCGCGGTGCAGTTCCGGCGACGTATAGCGAAGGATCAGCACGCCCGCGCATACCGCGACGAACGCGATCAGCGTACCCATCGAGGTCAGGTCGGCCAGCAGATCAAGCGGGAAAACCGCCGCAAGAATCGCGATGCCCACGCCCGTGATCACCGTGTTGATGTGCGGCGTGCGGTGCTTGGGATGAATGCGGTTGAACACCTTCGGCAGCAGGCCGTCGCGCGACATGATCATGAAGATGCGCGGCTGCGCGATGATCATCACGAGGATCACCGAAGACAGGCCGATCAGCGCGCCGATTTCCACCACGGTGCGCAGCCAACCCAGCTCAACGTGGCCCTTGATGGCAGTGACCACCGGCTCGCTGGTGCCAAGCTGGGTGTACGAGGCCAGGCCCGTCAGCACGGCAGCCATCGCGAGATAGAGGATGGTGCAGATCACCAGCGAGACGAGCGTGCCGAAGGGAAGGTCGCGCTGCGGATTCTTGCATTCCTGCGCCGCGGTCGACGTCGCCTCGAAGCCGATGTAGGCGAAGAACACCATCGCCGCACCGCGCATGATGCCGGACCAGCCGTACTTGCCGGGCCCCTGGTTTTCCGGGATGAACGGATGCCAGTTGGACGGATCGATGTAGCGGTAACCGGCGACCACCACGACGATGATCAGGCCGACCTTGAGGCCCACCATCAGCACGTTCAGACCCGACGACTCGCGGATGCCGACGTAGCAGAGCCAGGTCAGCGCAAGCACGATCGCCACCGCCGGCAGATTCATGATGTGGCCGGTGGCCACCAGATGCCCATCGGTGAAGGCCAGTGGAGCTTCGGTAAGGGCTTGCGGAAGATGAATGCCGAGCTGGTCGAGCAGGCTGGTGAAATAGCCCGTCCAACTGGCGGCCACCGCGGAAGCGGAGATGCCGTATTCCAGCACCATGTTCCAGCCGATGAACCAGGCCACCAATTCACCCAGCGTGGCGTACGCGTAGGAATAGGAGCTGCCCGAGATCGGGATCAGCGTGGCGAATTCGGCGTAGCACAGCGCGGTGAAACCGCTGCAGATCGCCGCGAGGATGAAGGAGATAAGCACCGCAGGACCGGCGTGTTCCGCGGCAGCCTGGCCGGTCACGACGAAGATGCCGGTGCCGATGACGGCGCCGATGCCGAGGGCCGTGATGCCCCAGGGGCCGAGCGTGCGGCGCAGGGTAGGGCCGTGGCAGGCGTCGTCGGCGTCGGAGAAGTCGGTCTTGCGGGCGAGTAGCTGTTTGAGCATGCGTCAACCTGGTGAAGCTGGGGCTGTCATCGCCCCCGGTCATAACGAGAGGGCCGGCACTGGGCCGGCCCTTCGTGTGTCGAATCAGGAGTTTTGCTTGCGGAGCTTGCTATGGGAATACCCATAGAAGAAATAGATCAGCATGCCGAAGGTGGTCCAGCCCACCATCAGCGGCCAATTGGCCCGGAACGACTGCCAGAACAGGTACAGGCAGATCACCGAACCCAGGATGCTTACCACCCAGATACCCGGCACGCGGAACGAACGCGGAAGCTCCGGACGGGTGTAGCGCAGAATCAGCACGCCGATGCACACCGTGGTGAAAGCGAGCAGGGTGCCCATCGACACCAGCTCACCCAGGATGCTGACCGGGAAGAGGCCGGCGAGCACCAGGGCGGAGGCGCCGGCAATGATGGTGGCGATGTGGGGCGTGCGATGTTTGGCATGCACCTGCGAGATCTTCTTCGACAGCAGGCCGTCTTTCGCCATGCTGAAGAAGATGCGCGAGGTGCCCAGCAGCATCACCAGGATCACCGAGCTCAGGCCGGCCAGCGCGCCGAACGAGACGATCGCCTTCAGCCAGTTGAGTTCCGGATGGATGCTCAGCGCCGTGGCCACCGGCTCGGGCGTGCCCAGCATGCGGTACGGGGCGATGCCGGTGAGGGTCAGCGCCATGGCGATGTACAGAATGGTGCAGATGAGCAGCGAACCCAGGATGCCGATGGGCATGTCGCGCTGCGGGTTCTTGGCTTCACCGGCGGCCGTCGACACGGCGTCGAAGCCGACGTAGGAGAAGAACACCAGCACGGCGGCGCGGAAGATACCGCTGGTGCCGAAGCGGCCCGGGCCTTCCTCCGGCGGAATGAACGGGTGCCAGTTCGACGGATCGATGAAGCGGAAGGCAAATACCAGGAACAGCAGGATCACGATGACCTTGATGGCCACGATGATCGAGTTGACGAAGGTCGATTGCGTGATGCCGCGATAGCACAGCATCGTCAACGCGGTCACGATCAGGATGGCCGGCAGGTTGATGATGGTGTTGGTGCTGACCAGGAAGAAGTGTTCGGAGAACTTCGCGATCACATGCTGGCCGGCCTTCAGGTGTTCGATCTGGCTGCCGTCCATGAAGGCGAGTGGCGCTGAAGCCAGGCTGTCAGGCAACGACAGCGATAGGCCCGTCCAGTGGCTCAGGATGGAGAGGCACTCGTTGAAATAACCCGACCAGCCCGCCGCCACGGTGGCGACGGCAAAGAGATATTCGAGGACAAGATTCCAGCCGATGAACCAGGCGACGATTTCGCCCAGGGTGGCGTACGAGTAAGCGTAGGCGCTGCCGGAGACGGGAATCATCGCGGCGAATTCGGCGTAGCACAGGCCCGCGAAAGCGCAGGCGATGCCGGCGACGATGAAGCTGATGATCAGGGCGGGGCCCGCGTGCTCCGCGGCGGCCTGGCCGGTGATGACGAAAATACCTGCGCCGATCACGGCGCCGATGCCCAGCATGATCAGGTGGCGTGCCGTCAATACACGCTTGAGGCTGGCCTCGCCTTGCAGGCTGTCATGCGGAATTTCGCCCGCGTCGACATGTGGCGACGCCTGGATCGGATGCGTCGCGAACAGGTTTTTCAGCATGAGTCTCCCCTACCGCCTTGTGGTCGTTCTTACCGCTTGTAACCGTGCCAAACGTCACGGTCTGCTCGTCGCTACCCCGGCAACGACGGGGCACCATAGCCCAGCGGGGCACGGGCGTACAAGTTGCACTGCGGTCGGCCTGCGGCCGTCTCGTGGGGCGGTGCGCGTCGGGGAAAGCTCTGAAATAATCGCAGTTTGCCGCCTCTCGGGAGGCGTTGATCGATGGCCGGTCGGGAAGCATCCATGCGCATGTTGTCAGAGCAGTTTCAGCACTACGGCCAGCAATGGCCGGAAGAAAAGGACGTAACGCATTTCATTGCACTACTCGATGGCGGCGAACACCGGTTCCGTCGCGAATCGCTGGAGGCCCATTTCACCGGCTCCGCATGGCTGGTGAGCGCCGACGGGCAACGCGTATTGCTGACCCATCACCGCAAGCTAGGGCGCTGGCTGCAGCTGGGTGGCCATGCCGATGGCGATGTCGACCTCGCGCGTGTGGCGCTGCGTGAAGCCGAGGAGGAGTCGGGCATCACCGGCCTCACGGTCGAGACCACTCCGTTCGATCTGGATCGCCATCGCATTCCCGCACGAGGCACCGAGCCGGAGCATTGGCACTACGACGTGCGCTACGTCGTGCATGCGGACGCGGGCGAAGATTTCGTGGTCAGCGACGAATCGCATGCGCTCGCCTGGCGTTCCATCCGCGAAATCGCCGAGGACCCGCAAAGCGACGAATCGCTGCGCCGCATGGCGTGGAAGTGGCTGCGACGCTGACACGGCTCCGCAGGCCTACCTTCCATCTGTAGGAGCGCACCCAGTGCGCGATCAACGCTGCGACCGAAATTGCAACCGCGACAGACTGTGGGAGCGCACCCAGTGCGCGAGAACGTCAAGGCCATGCGCCGCCATATGGAACGCATGCGCCCTCATGCGGCGGCCGATAAATGTTGTTCCGGTGCTGCGGACCGCGGCGTCGGCTGTCGCGCACAGAGTGCGCTCCCACAATGCAAGCGGGCTCGGAAAAATGCCCTGATCAGGCGTACTTCGCCGGCGCCGGGTTGAGATGCCCGCACTGCTCGCAGGTGCGCGCATCGATCGAGCGATAGAAGCGTTCGAACACCGGCGGGAAATCGTGCTCGATGCTGTCGAGGGTGAAGTACTCCTCGTACAGCTTGTGGTTGCACTTCTCGCAGAACCACAACAGGCCATCCTTCTCGCCAGCCAGCCGGCGACGCTCGATCACCAGGCCGATCGACTCGGGCATGCGTTGCGGCGAATGCGGCACGCAAGGCGGCAGATAGAACAACTCGCCAGCACGGATCGGAATATCGCGTGCGACGCCTTCGTCCTGCACCTTCAGCACCATCTCGCCTTCGATCTGGTAGAAGAACTCGGGACCTTCGTCGTAGTGGTAGTCGGTGCGCGCGTTGGGACCGCCCACGATCATGATGATGAAGTCGCCATCGACGATGCATTTGTTGCCCACGGGCGGCTTGAGCAGATGGCGGTGCTCGTCGATCCAGCGCTTCAGGTCGATGGGTGGCAGCAGGGACATGACGCCGTCCGATGGTGGGGAGCCGTCAAGATAACGCCACGGTGGAGCAGGGGGAAACCCTGTCAGTCGATCCAGCGGCCGTCGCGCACGACAGCCTCCAGGCGCGCGAGCTGGGGCGCGAGGTCCAACCCTTCGGAAGCGATCCACTCGTCGTTGTAATACGAGCAGCGATAGCGATCGCCGCCGTCGCAGATCAGCGTGACCACCGGCCCGCGTTCACCGGCCTCGCGAAGCTCCGACATCAGCTGCAGGGCGCCGACCAGGTTGGTGCCGGTGGAGCCGCCGCAGCGCCGACCCAGCAATTGCTCGAGCAGGCGCAGCGCGGCGATCGAGGCGGCATCGGGCACGCGCATCATGCGGTCGATCACGCTGGGTAGGAACGAAGGCTCCACGCGCGGTCGGCCGATGCCTTCGATGCGAGAGCCACGGTTCAAATGCAGACTGGCGTCGCGACACGCGTAGTAGTCGTAGAAGACTGAATGCTCCGGGTCCACCACAGCCAGCCGAACCGGGGCGTGTTGTGCGGAGCGATAGCGGATATAGCGGCCGATGGTAGCCGAGGTGCCGCCGGTGCCAGCGGGCACGACAATCCAGCGAGGATCGGGATCGGGCTCGCGCTGCATCTGGCGAAAAATAGATTCGGCGATGTTGTTGTTGCCGCGCCAGTCGGTGGCCCGTTCGGCGTAGGTGAACTGGTCCATGTAATGACCACCGAGCGCCGCGGCGAGGCGCTGCGCGGCGCCATACACGTCCGTGTCATCGATGAAATGGCAATGGCCGCCGAAGAATTCGATCTGCGCCACCTTGTCTCGCGAGGTGCTGCGCGGCATCACCGCGAAGAAGGGCAGCCCGAGGAGGCGCGCGAAATACGCCTCGGAAATGGCGGTGCTGCCGCTGGAGGCTTCCACCACGGGTTGGTCCGCCTGCAACCAGCCGTTGCAGATGGCGTACAGGAACAGCGAACGCGCCAGCCGGTGCTTGAGGCTGCCGGTGGGGTGGACGGATTCGTCCTTGAGATACAGCGGAATGCCAGGGAAGGCGGGGAGATCCAGGCGGACCAGGTGCGTGTCGGCCGAGCGGTTCGCTTCGGACTCGAGGACTTGGACGGCTTGGCGGGTCCAGGCGGTGTGCATTCAAGCAGTCTATCGCCCGGTTGTGAGTGGGGCGTTGACGTCGATCAGTGCGGGATTTCTTCCTCTCCCCTCTGGGGAGAGGATCGAGGTGAGGGGCAGGTGCTTGCGGCGGACTTCATAAAAGCCGGCTCGAATCTGCTCTTATCGCAAGACTGGCCCCTCACCCCGGCTCTCTCTCGCACGGAGACTACCTTCGGGTCGCCCGGAGGAGAGAGGGAGTGAAGCGAAGGCTCAGACTTCCAGCGTTGCCAGGTCGCCCTTTTCTTCCAGCCAGGCCTTGCGGTCGCTGGCGCGCTTCTTGGCCAGCAGCATGTCCATCAGCTTGGTGGTGCCGTCGTCGGTGTCGACGGTGAGCTGCACCAGGCGGCGGGTGTCGGGATGGATGGTCGATTCGCGCAGCTGCGACGGGTTCATTTCACCCAGGCCCTTGAAGCGGGTGGTGCTGACCTGACCCTTCATCTTCTCGCGCTGGATGCGCTCGAGCATCGCGTTCTTTTCGTTTTCGTCCAGGCAATAGAACACCTGCTTGCCCACATCCACGCGGAACAGCGGCGGCATGGCGACGAACACGTGGCCTTCGCGCACCAGTGAGGGGAAGTGCTTGAGGAACAAGGCGCTCAACAGCGTGGCGATGTGCAGGCCGTCGGAGTCGGCGTCGGCGAGGATGATCACCTTGCCGTAGCGCAGGCCGCTGAGGTCGTCCTTGCCCGGATCGCAGCCGATGGCCACGGCGAGGTTGTGTACTTCTTCGGAAGCGAGCACCGAGGTCGATTCCACTTCCCAGGTGTTGAGGATCTTGCCGCGCAGCGGAAGGATCGCCTGGAATTCCTTGTCGCGCGCCTGCTTGGCGCTGCCGCCGGCGGAGTCGCCTTCCACCAGGAAGAGCTCGGTGCGGGTGAGGTCGGTGGCGGTGCAGTCGGCCAGCTTGCCGGGCAGGGCGGGGCCCTGGGTGATCTTCTTGCGCACCACCTGCTTGGCGGCTTTCAGGCGCGCGCTGGCGCGCTCGATGGCGAGCTGGGCGATGCGTTCGCCGAGATCCACGTGCTGATTGAGCCACAGGCTGAAGGCGTCGTGGATGACGCCTTCCACCATGCCCGCGGCGTTGCGCGAGGATAGGCGCTCCTTGGTCTGGCCGGCGAACTGCGGGTCCTGCAGCTTGGCCGACAGCACGAAGGCGAGGCGCTCCCATACGTCTTCCGGCGCCAGCTTCACGCCGCGCGGCAGCAGGTTGCGGATATCACAGAACTCGCGGATGGCATTGGTGAGGCCCGAACGCAGGCCGTTCACATGGGTGCCGCCCTGCGCGGTGGGAATGAGGTTGACGTAGCTTTCCTGCACCAGCTCGCCTTCCGGCAGCCAGGCCAGGGCCACGTCGAGGCCGTCGGCCTCGCGCTGCACGTGGTGCACGAACAGCTCGGCGGGAATCGCCTCGGCGCCGGACAGCTCGTCGCGCAGGTAATCGCGCAGGCCATCCTCGTAGTACCACTCGTTGACCTCACCCGTGGCCTCGTCGACCAGCTTCACGCTCAGGCCGGCGCACAGCACGGCCTTGGCTCGCAGCAGGTGGCGCAGCTTGCCCAGCGAGATCTTCGGCGAGTCGAAATACTTGGGGTCGGCCCAGAAGCGCACGGTGGTGCCGGTCTTCTTCTTGGGCACCGTGCCGATCACGTCGAGTTCGCTGGCGCGATCGCCGTTCTCGAAGGCCATGCGGTATTCGTTGCCGTCGCGGCGGATGGTCACTTCCACGCGGTTGGACAGCGCGTTCACCACCGACACGCCCACGCCGTGCAGGCCGCCGGAGAAGTTGTAGTTTTTGCCGGAGAACTTACCGCCCGCATGCAGGCGCGTGAGGATGAGCTCGACGCCCGGCACGCCTTCTTCGGGGTGGATGTCCACCGGCATGCCGCGACCGTCGTCGGAGACCTCGACCGAGCCGTCGGTATGCACGATCACTTCGATGGACTTGGCGTGGCCGGCGAGGGCCTCGTCCACCGAGTTGTCGATCACTTCCTGCGCCAGGTGGTTCGGGCGGGAGGTGTCCGTGTACATGCCGGGGCGGCGCTTGACCGGGTCAAGGCCAGAGAGGACTTCAATGTCGGCGGCGTTGTAACGACTGCTCATGCGGGAGGATTCGGCTCAGGTCAGGCGCGGGAGGATGGGTTGCCCGGGCGGGGAGGTCAAGGGTTGGAGGTGGTGGGCCAGGTCATTCTGTAGGAGCGCACCCAGTGCGCGACCGCGGAGTCGAGGGTGACCGCTCCGTCAGGTTATCGCGCACTGGGTGCGCTCCTACAGTTAATAGGTATGTCTTCTAAGAGGTATGTCTTCAGGCCAGCGGCGCGCAATGCCGCTCCAGCCAGGCCAGGTCGGCATCTTCCAGCAAGGGTGCCAGGGCGGCGCGTACGGTGGCGTGATAGTCGTCCAACCAGGCGCGCTCCTCGGGGTTGAGCAGGCCCGGTTCCAGCGCGCGGCGGTCGAACGGGCACAGGGTAAGGGTCTCGAAGGCGTAGTACTCGCCGAATTCGGTCTTGTCGGCCTCGACCACCACGGCCAGGTTCTCGTGGCGGATGCCGTGGCGGCCCGGCTTGTACAGGCCCGGCTCGATCGAGGTGATCATGCCCGGCTCAAGCGACACCAGTGTCGCGCCCGAGACGGGTGGGCGGATGCCGTGCGGGCCCTCGTGCACATTGAGGAAGTAGCCCACGCCGTGGCCGGTGCCGTGGCCGTAGTCCATGCCGCTGGCCCAGAGCGGCGCGCGGGCGAGGGCATCGAGCTGCGGGCCGCTGGCGCCCTTGGGGAAGCGGGCGCGGCTCAGGGCGATCATGCCCTTCATCACCAGGGTGCTGTCGCGGCGCTGCTCGGCGGTGGTTTCCCCGAGCGCGAGCACACGGGTGACGTCGGTGGTGCCGCCCAGGTACTGACCGCCGGAGTCGACCAGCAGCAGGCCCTGCGGCTTCAACGCGCTGTGCGACTCGGGCGTGGCGCGGTAATGGGGCAGTGCGCCGTTCGCCTGGTAGCCGGCGATGGTGGAAAAGCTCTCGCCCACGAAATCCGGCTGGGCCGAGCGTTCTTCGCGCAGCAGGGCGTCGACATCGAGTTCGGTCTGGCGCATGCCGGCATTGACGCGTTCCTCCAGCCGGCGAAACGCGCGCGCCAAGGCGGCACCGTCGCGGCGCATCGCGTCGCGGATGTGGTCGAGTTCGGGCTCGGTCTTGCGCGCCTTGAACAGGGTGGTTGGGTTGGCTGCTTCGACGAGCGGCACCTTCGGCGAAATGGCCGCGGCCACCGCCACCACGACACGGCTGCCGTCCAGCAGCAGGCGATCATTCGCGCCCAGCTCGGACAGTGCGTCGGTGATCGTGGTGTAGTCGGCGATACGCACACCGTCAGCAGCCAGCGACTGCACCAATGCGTCGGTGAACTTGCCGCGTCCAACGAACAGCGTCGCGTGGCCTTCCGCCCGCACCAGCATGTGTGCAAGGAAGACCGGGTTGCACTCCACGTCGCTGCCGCGCAGGTTGGTGAGCCAGGCGATGTCGTCCAGGCTCGATACCAGATGGTGCGTGGCGCCGAGCTTGCGCATGGCGGTGCGCAGGCGCGTCAGTTTGTCGCCGCGAGGCTGTGTGGCAAAACGCGGTGGATGCTCCGTCACCGGTGCCGTGGGCAGGGCGGGGCGGTCGGGCCAGATCTGGCCGGGAAGATCCAGGTCGGTACGCAGGCGTGCATCGATGGCCTGCAGTCGGCGCTCAAGGTTGCGCGCCGTGGCCAGCGACACGCTGTCACCTGCGACGGCGAGAACCTGGCCGGGCTTCAGGGTTTGCAACAACCATTCGATGTGTTCTGGGGCGTGTGCCACCCGCTGCTTCATCAGCTCGATGCCGCTGCCGGTCAACTGCTGCGCGGCCTGGGCGAAGTAGCGCGAGTCGGTCCACAGCCCGGCGTGGTTCGACGTCACCACGAGCGTACCGGCCGAACCCGTAAAGCTCGACAACCAGGCCCGGGCTTCCCAATGGGCCGGAAGGTACTCGGAAAGGTGTGGGTCGGCGCTGGGAATCAGGCAGGCGGCGACGCCATGCTGCTGCATCGCCTGGCGCAGGGCGGCCAGTTTCGAGGGTGCGGTGGTTTCCATCGCCGCATGGTAGCAGGGCGTCCAGTAGCGGCGATTTATGCTTTATTTGTGCCGTTTCTTGCCTGCAAAGCGGGTGCTGGCTCTTGCATTCTTGTGTCAAGCCGCCGCAGTCGTCTGCGCAAGAATTTTCAGCTGCGACATTGTGTCTCGGAGGCGTTCAAACGCGCGCGACATGCCGTTAGCATGCCGCGTCCCCACGCAGTGCCCCCAGGTTGTTCGTGAACATGCATTCCCTCCTTTCGCGCTTGCGCTACGCAAGCGTTGGCGTCGCCGTGCTGCTCAGCGGTTGCAACATGGAAGTGCTCACCCCGAAGGGTGACATCGGCGCCCATGAGAAGTCCCTCATCCTGATCGCGCTGGGCCTGATGGCCATCGTGGCGATTCCGGTCATCGCGATGACCCTGTGGTTCCCCTGGCGCTACCGCTCGGGCAACAAGAAGGCGACCTACACGCCGAACTGGTCGCACTCGACCAAGATCGAGCTGGTGGTGTGGACCATCCCGGCCATCATCATCGTCATCCTCGCGACCATCACCTGGACCAGCTCGCACGCGCTGGATCCGTACAAGCCGCTGGACTCCGAGGCCAAGCCGGTGACGGTGCAGGTCGTGTCGATGGATTGGAAGTGGCTGTTCGTCTACCCGGAATACGGCGTGGCCTCGGTCAACGAGCTGGCATTCCCGGTCGATCGCCCAGTGAATTTCCAGATCACCTCCGACTCGGTGATGAATGCGTTCTTCATCCCGCAGCTGGGCAGCCAGATCTACGCGATGGCCGGCATGGAGACCAAGCTGCACCTGATCGCGCGCGAGCCGGGCAGCTACGAAGGCCTTTCGACCAACTTCAGCGGCGAGGGCTTCTCGGACATGCATTTCAAGGCCATCGCCACCTCGGAAGATGGCTTCAAGGATTGGATCGCCAAGGCCAAGGCCACCCAGGTCACGCTGGATGGCGAGAGCTACAAGACGCTGGCGCAGCCCAGCCAGAAGGTGCCGGTGTCGTACTACGGCCAGGTGACGCCTGGTCTGTTCACCAGCGTGGTCAACAAGCACATGGGTGACATGTCGCACGGCGAGATGCCGATGGATTCGCACCACGACATGTCGCAGGCCGACATGCCGATGGACATGCACCACCACGAGGTCGGGGACGCGCTGCCGTCAGACAGCGTCTCTTCGAACACCACCCCGACTCAGGCAGAGAAATAAGCCATGTTTGGAAAGCTCACCCTTGACGCGATTCCGTATCACGAGCCGATCGTGATGGGCACGCTGGCCGCCGTGATCCTCGGCGGCATCGCGATGTTCGCCGTCGTGACCAAGTACCGTCTGTGGGGCTACCTGTGGAAGGAGTGGTTCACCTCGGTGGACCACAAGAAGATCGGCATCATGTACATCATCGTGGCGCTGGTGATGCTGCTTCGCGGCTTCTCCGACGCGATCATGATGCGCATGCAGCAGGCCATGGCCGCCTCTGATGCCGCCGGTTATCTGCCGCCGCACCACTTCGATCAGGTGTTCACCGCTCACGGCGTGATCATGATCTTCTTCGTGGCGATGCCGTTCATCACCGGCCTGATGAACCTGGTGGTGCCGCTGCAGATCGGTGCGCGCGACGTCGCCTATCCGTTCCTGAACTCGCTCAGCTTCTGGCTGTTCGTGTCCGGCGTGGTGCTGGTGATGGTGTCGCTGTTCGTCGGCGACTTCGCCGCCACCGGATGGCTGGCGTATCCGCCGCTGTCGGGCATCAAATACAGCCCCACCGTAGGCGTCGACTACTACGTCTGGTCGCTGCAGTTGTCCGGCCTTGGCACCACGCTGAGCGGCATCAACTTCATCGTGACCATCATGAAGATGCGCGCGCCCGGCATGAAGCTGATGCAGATGCCGGTGTTCACCTGGACGTCGCTGGTCACCAATATCCTGATCGTGGCCGCGTTCCCGATCCTGACGGTGACGCTCGCGCTGCTCACGGCCGATCGCTACCTCGACATGCACTTCTTCACGAACGAGCTTGGCGGCAACGCCATGATGTACGTGAACATGATCTGGATCTGGGGTCACCCGGAGGTCTACATCCTGATCCTGCCGTGTTTCGGTGCGTACTCGGAAATCGTCGCGACGTTCTCCAAGAAGCCGTTGTTCGGTTACAAGTCGATGGTGTACGCCACCTCGTGCATCGGCGTGCTGTCGTTCGTGGTGTGGCTGCACCACTTCTTCACCATGGGCTCGGGCGCCAACGTCAATGCCTTCTTCGGCATCACGACGATGATCATCTCGGTGCCCACCGGCGCGAAGCTGTTCAACTGGCTGTTCACCATGTTCCGCGGCCGCGTCGAGTACAACGTGCCGATGCTGTGGACGGTGGGCTTCATGGTCACCTTCGTGATCGGCGGCGTCACCGGCGTGCTGCTGGCCGTGCCGGGTGCGGACTTCGTCCTGCACAACAGCGTGTTCCTGATCGCGCACTTCCATAACGTGATCATCGGCGGCGTGGTGTTCGGCGTGTTCGCGGCGATCAACTACTGGTTCCCGAAGGCCTTCGGTTTCCGCCTCAACGAGTTCTGGGGCAAGGCATCGTTCTGGTGCTGGCTGGTGGGTTTCTGGCTGGCCTTCGCGCCGCTGTACGTGCTGGGCCTGAAGGGCATGACGCGTCGCATGAACCACTACGCCAACCCGGACTGGCAGCCGTACCTGATCGTCGCCGCGCTCGGCGCCGCCGTCATCGCGGTGGGCATCTTCTGCACCCTCGTGCAGTTCTACGTATCCATCCGCGACCGCAAGAAGCTCACCGATCCCAGTGGCGACCCGTGGGGTGGCCGCACGCTCGAATGGTCCATCAGTTCTCCCGCCCCGTTCTACAACTTCGCCACGCTTCCGCAGGTGCGTGAGTTGGATCAGTTCTGGGAAGACAAACAAAACGGAGTCGCTTACGTGCAACCTGCCAAGTACGAAGACATTCATATGCCCCGCAACACCGGCGTCGGTGTGGTGATGGGCGCGTTCGGTACGGTCCTGGGCTTTGCGCTCGTGTGGCACATCTGGTGGATGGCCGCCGCAGGCCTCGTCGGCATGGTGGCCGCGTTCATCGTCCGCGCCTACGACCGTGACATCGATTACTGGGTGCCGGCGGCCGAGGTCGAGAAGATCGAGCGTTCGCGCCACGCCAAGCTGCAGCAGGTCCAGACCACGCAGGTGGCTCCGGTGGCGGCGCCCCAGCGTCAGAAGGTGGCGTAACCCATGAGCAGTACCGCAGTTCGCGTCTCCCATGGCGCACTCGACGACGTCCACGGTGGCGGCGTCGATCATCACCACCACGACGATGGATCCAAGACCCTGCTGGGGTTCTGGATCTATCTGATGAGCGACTGCCTGATCTTCTCGGGCCTGTTCGCGACGTTTGCCGTGCTGGCCAACAGCACGGCAGGCGGCCCCACCGGCAAGGAATTGTTCGAGCTGCCTTACGTGCTCGGCGAAACCATGCTGCTGCTGATCTCCTCGGTCACCTTCGGCATGGCCATGCTCAACATGCATGCCGGCCAGAAGGGCAAGCTGCTGGCATGGCTGGCGGTGACCTTCGTGTTCGGTGCCGGCTTCATCGGCATGGAAGTCTACGAGTTCGCCAAGCTCGTCCATGAGGGCGCGGGCCCGAGCACCAGCGCCTTCCTGTCCAGCTACTTCACCCTGGTGGGCACGCACGGCCTGCACGTCACCTGCGGCCTGATCTGGCTGGTGGTGATGATGGACATGATCCGCCGCCACGGCCTCGATGACGCGAACCGTCGCCGCCTGTCGTGCCTGAGCCTGTTCTGGCACTTCCTGGATATCGTCTGGATCTGCGTGTTCACCTTTGTCTACCTGCGGGGAGCCATCTGATGTCCGGCGCTCACCATTCCCACGACGCGGCCCATCACGATGCCGCCCACGCCGACCATGGCAGCACCAAGTCCTACCTGATCGGCTTCGCGCTGTCGGTGGTGCTGACCCTCGCCTCGTTCGGCGTCGTCATGAGCGGCCTGGTGCCGCATGACCTGATGATGCCGGGCATCATCGTGTTCGGCGTGGCTCAGCTGGTGGTCCAGCTGGTCTGCTTCCTGCACATGGGCACCTCGCCGTCGCAGCGCAGCAACCTCGCCATCATGCTGTTCACCCTCCTGATCCTGGCCATCGTGGTGGTCGGCTCGCTGTGGGTGCTGCACAACATGAACGTGAACATGATGCATCCGACGTCCCACATGATGCCGGTGGAATAACGCCGACCATTTGTCGTTCAAACCATAAAGGCGCCTTTGGGCGCCTTTATGGTTTGTTGGCCCGGAACGCGACGCTCACTGACTCACGTGGTCATTGTTTGGCATCAAGGTGACGGTGTCAGCCCTATCGCCCACTCAGTGTCGGACCTTGCTGTGTCTGCGCATGGACCTGACTCTGCTGTGTCTGGAACTGGGCGTGATGCTGTTGTTGATGCTGATCGAACTGTTGCACTTGTTGCATGGTCTGCTGAATGCTCGGCGCGGGCTGGCCCATGTTCATTTCGCCGATCTGGCAAACCGTGGAGCGCGAGGTGAAGAGAATGGTGTTGCCGCTGCCGATGATGCTGGCCAGGTCTCGGGGCTTGTCGATGCCGACTTGATGACAGGTCGCGGTAGCTTGAGTCAGCCGTTCTGGCGACGTGCCTGCAGGTAGCAGTTTCTCCAGTTCCGTATACATCCCATGCTGGGGATGCGCGGGGTCGCCGAAGGGTCGAAGCCTCGCTGCAGGTGCATTGACAGGCTCGGAAGGTGCGGCGGTCGCTGTCGTCGGCTCCAGGGAGAGCGGTGCGGCCACTACGCCGCGAGCGACATTTGTCTCCGGTACGTGAACAGGCGAGCGGAGATTCGCTGTCCAAGTGTCCACCGTCGCGGCATCAAGGCGCTGGTCCGAAGCTGTTGAAGCCAAAGGTGTCAGTGTCTGGCGGGCCTGCTCCAGCGCTGTCATCCACGGCGCTTCGCTCGCGGATAACGTGCGCTTGGCAGGCTCACCGGCGGCCAACGGTCCCCGCGCTGCATCGACGGCGTCTTCGGCCAGACCTTGCAGGCCACGTGCTCCCACAGTGATACCCATGCGCAACGCCCCGACGTCGTGACGGTATGCGGCAATCATGTCCATGTCCTGCTGCGCGAACAAACGGGCCTGAGGATCCCGGAGCACGGAACGATGGGGCATGCCATCACTATCCCTGTTGAGGAAGTTCGTCATGAAATGGTCGCCCGCCAAATCCTTGGCCGCGCCCAGCGCGCCGTGCCTGCCCGACAAGCTGTACTCCTTGGAGTACCCGTGGCTGGTCAGCACGTCGATGTCGTGGCGGGTGGCGTAGATGCGAACCTGCCCGTAGTGCGGTGAGGCCGAACTCACCGCGTCGCCGGCCATAACGTGGTTGATAACCTTATCGCCGCCTTCTGGAATGCGACGATCCAGGCTGACTGCGCCGTAGGCGTTGAAGGTTTCGCCATGCAGGTTTAAGTGATGAGCGGTGATTTCGGCCAGCGTGCCGCCGAGGGAATGGCCGGTGACGGTGACTTCGGGGGCGGGCACATTCTTTTCTATGGCGTATGACCTGGCATGTTCTAGGGCGCGCCGAGTCAATTCGATGGCGTCGTTGGCTTGTGAATTAGCTCGCTTAACCACCATGCCGCCATCCGCGATGACGCCATCCTGTATCGCAGCCTTCAGGCTCTTGTCGAATTCGGTACCTCGATGCGCAACCACGACTTCGCCGGTGTCGATGCATTGATAGATCGTACCCTGGTAACCAGAAGGGCGATCCATGTGCTCAACGACTTTATAAGCAACACCACCGATTGAGACGTCCTTTTCTTTACCTAAATGGTAGCTGACGTCCGGCGTCTTATTAAGCGTCGGCAGATAACTCGGAATAATCCTCGGTACGCAGGTTCATTAGGGAAGCCTCCGTGCTTTCAGAACGACCATGAACAGATCGTCGTCAGTAATGGTTTGGCCAAAGCGTGAACGATCAGTTTCACCAGAAGCTGGATAGCTTTCCAAAGAGGTTTGGACGCGCGGATAGGTTGCTTTACTGAAGTATGTCGTTTCGCTTTGCTCCGCTCGGATCTGCTCTTCATCTAAAGTCACGCCGTATACCGTCTCACCCTTGGAGCCTGTTGCCTGTAGTGCCGCTCCCGCATTTCGAAGCGTCCAGTGGCATGTTCCACCGCTCATGCCATAGTCCTCATCGATCATTTCATCGGCATAGAAATCGCCTATCCACGTATTGTTGGATACGCGCTTGAATGCGATTTTTCGCTCGTCATTCGGGTTGGACAGTCCCGCGCCCATGCTCGGGGCAATGGAGTAGAAGCAGTTCGGAGCTTCATAGATGGCTCCTCCATCGATCGCGTTGAGGGGACCCGGCGCGTTCACGATGGTCATCGTAATTTCGTAATGCTCTTTCGGGTGCGGATTGTGTTTGTATTCCGGAAGCTGCACAGGCTGGCAGCCAGCCAGCACGCCCGTAGCCATGGCTGCCGCCACAGCCACTTGCCCCATCTTCATATCCTGGTTCTCCTGCAGATTCACGAATGCTTCCTCCGGCTTTGCATCCGAGGGCCGCAGCCTGGGCCTGCGCTTCTCTCGCACCGGTATTCCGCCCTCTGGCAATGGCCCCAATTTCTTTACTGTCTGTCCGTTGATGATCGCCAGGTCGCGCAGCAATTGCAGATCGTGGAATGGATCTGGTGCGGCAGCGTGATGTACGGGAATGATCGATGACGGGCGTGCTTCTTCTTCCTCAATGAAGCGATGGATGCCCGGATCGGGTTCCCGTTCCGGTGGGGGCGGCTGGCGGCCTAGATGGAGGCGCTCTTCTGCCGTCATTTTTCGGAACAGGTGCCAGCGACCACTAACGGCATTGCGTATCCACTCGCAATCCTCTGGCGGTGGGGTACCGGGCATCGGCTGGTTGATTGCAATCGGCTGCAGCCTGTCTGTATGGGTGTGATCGCGGGTGGCCATGGCCATGCCTTCCTGGTCGTCGGTTGGCAATGCATGAGTTTGCAGTTGCCCCTATGTCTTCGGAGGTGCTGGCGTTAACCGCCCGCAGCCAAGGTCTTTGCGAGACCATCAGCGAGACGGATTTGTGTCGTGGCTGACGCATGAGCTGTCGATTTTTCGCGCGCGGGTATCACGACGGGTGCCAGGGACGTCCGTTGCTTGAATATCTTGTCCTTGAAGAACCAGTTCTTCTGAGCGCGGATAGGCTTGCAGCCTTCGTAGAAGATCAGTTCGTCATCTGCCGGAAGTTCTTTGATTTCCTGTGGCAGGAATAGCGCCCGACGCTCTTCGGTATAGCTGATTGATGTCTGGCCACCACCACTGCCATGGCTTCGGCTTTCCTGTTTACGGCGTAGTGTCTTGTAGCCCAGCATTTCGCTGTATTCGTTGGCGTCGCTTTGCTCGCGCGGCGTGAACACCACCTGCGCACCGTGGTTGGTAATGAAGTTTTGCGCGTCATTGTCGCCATAGACCGAACGCAGTTGGGCGCGGCTCTGCACGATGCACAGGTCGCGGACGCCGTAGCTGGCTGAAATGGAGATGCGCTTGGACCATACATCCACCCGGCCCATGGCGGTGAACTCATCCATCATCATTAGCATCTGGTATTTGAGATCCGGCTCTTCGCCCAGTTGCTTATCCAGGTTGTTGCCGATGACGGAGCTGAAGAAGATGTTGAGCAGCTTGCCGCTTTCGTCCAGTTTGTTGGTGGGAATATCTACATAGAGCGTGGTGGGTTGCTTGCGGAATGAGGTGACGTCAAAGTCAGTGGCGTTGGTGGCCGCCGCCAGTACAGGACTCAAGAACTGCTGCAAGGGTGCCTGCATGGTGGCGATAACGGAGCTGAAGGTCTGTTCGGCCAGGGCGACCAGGTTGCTGAAGGCGGCACGCGTCTGCGGGCTGATGTAAGTGCCCACGGTGTTGCCGACGATGTCGTCCAGCATCTCTTTGGTGCTTTTCCCGTCGCAGCCGCTCGACAGGCGAAGGACACGCTCAAGGCTGGGGAAGTTTTCTGAGGTATTGGCCTGCGGCAGGTGTTCGAACGCCACATAGGGCTTTTGTCGCCGCAGGGCTTCGTCCCAGCTTTCGAACATGTAGGAGGCAAATGCCGAAAAGGCGGCCCTTGATTGGCTAGTCCAGAATGGGTCCTTGCCGGCTTCGTCGGGGTACAGGATGGCGGCCATCGTCTGGATCTCTCCCAGGCGCTTGCCCGGGTCCATGCCATCGAGCAGCGTTAGAGGATTGAAGCGATGTGTTCGGCCCTCCCCGTCATAGGGTGCCCATACGAAGATGCGCTGGGCCATGGCCAGGCGATGGCCACTGGTGGCTTTTCGTAGTTCGCCCTTGAGGTCCAGCACAACGACGGAATGTTCGTAGGTCAACAGCACGGGAATGGCAAGACTGGTCGTTTTGCCGCTGCGCGTAGGTGCAATGGCTATGACGTGTTGCGCGCCGCCTAGCCACAGCTGACGCCCCCTGAACTTGCCGATGAGGATGCTTTGAGGCGTCTGTGCGAGGAGACCGGCCTTTTTCAACTCATGAAGTTCGGCAAAGCTTGCATCGCCGTGCAGCGACTGTTCCCTGCGGCGGAATAGCGGGATCAAGAGGAGCAGCCAAGTCAGCAGCGGCGCGCCAAAACCCACGGTGCCAGACAGCAGGATTTTGGAGGCAAAAGGGGCAAATTGCGGCAGATTCTTGACTTGGAAGTACTGCCACCAGGTGTTCCAGACTAAGGACGCATCCTTTAGCTCAAGGAGCCAGAGTGTCAGCCAATTGGCAAAGCACAGGCCACCCACCAGCGCCGCTAAAAGCAGCAATGTCGCGAAAATTCCCTTTCCTTTATTCATGCTTCTTTCCATGCATCTGAAACGTTGTGGTGCAAGACGGTTGGCGGCGGGGCAGGTCGATTTGTCCATGTCCCTCCGTTGCAACCGACAAAAGGTATTCATTGAGAAATGGGCGTCGCCCGCAGCCACAGCCGGCGTCCGCGCAGGCGATATTGCGTTTGCAGCTTTTTAGGTTGGGTCGCTTGCCGCCCGAAGGGGCTTCCGGGCTCACGATCATGGTTCAGACATAACCTGCTGTATGCCCGGAAGAAGCCTTCAGGCGTGCAGGTGGTTTCTCATGCAATCCGCGCCCGTGGCCACCGAACGTCGGTACCATTGCGGTCGTTTCTGTGGGAAATGGCGGTAACACGGAACGCCTGACGCCTTGCAGGTGCCTGATCTAGCCGGAGCGAGGCCCTTTGCCCTCATGACGGGTGCCGAGGCCGTCAACTTGAACGCCTCAGTCATTTAACCCGCTGCAAACCCTCGCGGCGAGACCGTTCTTCCTCTAAAATACATATTTCCAGCACGGCTGCATCCCATGACCCCCCTGATTTTCGTCACCGGCGGTGTGGTGTCCTCGCTTGGCAAGGGCATCGCCGCGGCGTCGCTGGCTTCCATCCTGGAAGCGCGTGGCCTCTCGGTCACCATGATGAAGCTCGATCCGTACATCAACGTGGATCCGGGCACCATGAGTCCCTTCCAGCACGGCGAGGTCTACGTGACCGACGACGGCGCCGAGACCGACCTGGACCTGGGCCACTACGAGCGTTTCGTCAATACCCGTCTTACGGGCAAGAACTCCATTACCACGGGCAAGATCTACGAGTCTGTGATCCGCAAGGAGCGCCGCGGCGACTACCTGGGCGCCACCGTGCAGGTCATCCCGCACATCACCGATGAGATCAAGCACTGCATTCACGAGGCCACCCGCGGCTTCGACGTGGCGCTGGTCGAGATCGGCGGCACCGTGGGCGACATCGAGTCGCTGCCGTTCCTGGAAGCCATCCGCCAGCTGCGCATCGAGCACGGCCCGGAAAAGGTGCTGTTCATGCACCTGACCCTCGTGCCCTACATCAAGGCCGCCGGCGAGATCAAAACCAAGCCGACCCAGCATTCGGTGAAGGAGCTGCGCTCCATCGGTATCCAGCCGGACGTGCTGCTGTGCCGCTGCGAGCAGCCGCTGCCGGATGGCGAGCGCCGCAAGATCGCCCTGTTCACCAACGTGCCCGAGAACGCCGTGATCAGCGCGGCCGACGTGGACATCATCTACAAGCAGCCGCTTTACCTGCACAAGCAGGGCCTCGATGAGATCGTGGTCAAGCGCCTGGGCCTGCAGGCCGGCCCGGCCGACCTGTCCTCGTGGCAGCGCACGGTCGATGCCGTGGAAAACCCGAAGGACGAGGTCACTGTGGCCATCGTCGGCAAGTACGTCGAACACAAGGACGCCTACAAGTCCCTGGGCGAGGCGCTGCGCCACGGCGGCATCAAGCAGCAGACCCGCGTCAATCTCAACTGGGTTGATTCGGAGCAGGTCGAGGCCGATGGCGCGGCCAAGGTGCTCGGTGGCGCCGACGCCATCCTGGTGCCGGGCGGTTTCGGCAAGCGCGGCTTCGAAGGCAAGGTGCTGGCGGCCAAGTACGCCCGCGAGAAGGGCGTGCCGTACTTCGGCATTTGCTATGGCATGCACGCCGCCGTGGTGGACTTTGCGCGCAACGTCGCCGGTCTCACCGCGGCTGATTCCAGCGAAAACGATCGCAACACGCCGGATCCGGTCATTGCCCTGATCACCGAGTGGACTACCGCCACCGGCGAAGTCGAGCAGCGCAGCGAGCGTTCGGACCTGGGCGGCACCATGCGCCTGGGCGCGCAGGAGTGCCGCCTCAAGGCCGGCACGCTGGCACGCCAGCTGTACGGCCAGGATGTGGTGCGCGAGCGCCATCGCCACCGTTATGAATTCAACAACCGCTATCGCCAGTCGTTCGAGGACCTGGGCATGGTGATCTCCGGCAAGTCGATGGATGACCTGCTGGTGGAGATCGTCGAACTGCCGCAACAGAAGCACCCGTGGTTCCTCGGCTGCCAGGCGCATCCGGAATTCACCTCCACCCCGCGCGACGGCCACCCTCTGTTCATCGGCTTCGTGCAGTCCGCCCGCGAGTTCAAGGCGGTGCGCGAGGGTGAGCGTCTCGCCAAGGAGTCCGTTGCATGAAGTTGTGCGGCTTTGAAGTCGGCCTGGACCAGCCGCTGTTCCTGATCGCCGGCCCCTGTGTGGTCGAGTCCGAGCAGCTGCAGATGGATACCGCCGGCAAGCTCAAGGAAATCACGTCCAAGCTCGGCATCCACTTCATCTTCAAGTCCAGCTTCGACAAGGCCAACCGTTCCTCCGGCAACAGCTTCCGCGGCCCTGGCATGGAAGCGGGGCTCAAGATCCTGGCCGAGGTGAAGCGTCAGCTTGGCGTGCCGGTGCTCACCGACGTGCACGAATACACGCCGATGAACGAAGTGGCTGCCGTGATCGATGTGCTGCAGACGCCGGCCTTCCTGTGCCGCCAGACCGATTTCATCCAAAACGTGGCGCGCGCCGGCAAGCCGGTGAACATCAAGAAGGGCCAGTTCCTCGCGCCGTGGGACATGAAGAACGTGGTCGAGAAGGCCAAGGCCGTCGGCAACGACGACATCATGGTCTGCGAGCGCGGCGCGAGCTTCGGCTACAACAACCTGGTGTCGGACATGCGCTCGTTGAGCGTGATGCGCGATACCGGCTGCCCGGTGGTGTTCGACGCCACCCATTCGGTGCAGTTGCCGGGCGGGCAGGGCACCAGTTCGGGTGGCCAGCGCGAGTTCGTGCCGGTGCTGGCGCGTGCGGCAGTCGCCGTCGGCGTGTCGGGCCTGTTCGCGGAAACACACCCGAACCCCGAGAAAGCCCTGAGCGATGGGCCCAATGCCTGGCCGCTCGGCAAGATGGAAGCGCTATTGGAGACCCTGCTCGAACTCGACCAGGTCACCAAGCGCCACACCTTCCTGGAACACACGCTCTGATTCGCAGCGGGGAGGCGCGAATGAAGCGAATCCCCGGCGGATCAGGCAGGATGTTTCCCCTTCGCTTCATTCACCTCATCAAGCTACGGACCCATGAGCACTGAAATCACCCGCATCCACGCACGTGAAATCCTCGATTCCCGCGGCAACCCCACGCTTGAAGCGGAAGTGACCCTTGCTGGCGGCGGCTTTGGCCGCGCTGCGGTGCCGAGCGGTGCGTCGACGGGTTCGCGCGAAGCGGTGGAGCTGCGCGACGGCGACAAGTCGCGCTACCTGGGCAAGGGTGTGAAGAACGCCGTGCTCAACGTCAACAACTCCATCGCCAGCGAGCTGAAGGGCTTCGACGCGGCGAACCAAGGTGGCCTGGACGCCAAGCTGATCAACCTCGACGGCACCCCGAACAAGGGCAAGCTGGGCGCCAATGCCATTCTCGGCGTCTCGATGGCCGCCGCGCATGCCGTCGCCGCGCAGAACCGCCAGCCGCTGTGGCAGTACCTCGCCACCATCAATGGCACCACCGGCAAGCCGGGCTCGCTGCCGGTGCCGATGATGAACATCATCAACGGCGGCGCCCACGCGGACAACAACGTCGACGTGCAGGAGTTCATGGTGCTGCCGGTCGGCGCGTCCAGCTTCGCCGAAGCGCTGCGCGCCGGTGCCGAGATCTTCCATGCGCTGAAGAGCGTGCTGAAGGGCAAGGGCCTGAACACCGCAGTGGGTGACGAAGGCGGCTTCGCGCCGAACCTGCGCTCCAACGTCGAGGCGCTGGACACCATCCTCGAGGCGGTCAACAAGGCCGGTTACAAGGTGGGCAGCGACATCCTGCTCGGCCTCGACGTGGCCAGCTCGGAATTCTTCAAGGACGGCAAGTACGACCTCGAAGGCGAAGGCAAGGTGTTCACGCCGGAGCAGTGGGTCGACGTGCTGGCCAGCTGGGCCAAGCAGTACCCGATCGTCACCATCGAGGACGGCATGGGCGAGGGTGACTGGACCGGCTGGAAGCACCTCACCGACAAGCTCGGCCAGAGCGTGCAGTTGGTGGGCGACGACCTGTTCGTCACCAACCCGACGATCTTCCAGGAAGGCATCGACAAGAAGATCGCCAACGCCATCCTCATCAAGGTGAACCAGATCGGCACGCTGTCCGAAACGCTGGAAGCCATTGCCATGGCCGATGCCGCCAAGTACGCGGCGATCGTGTCGCACCGCTCGGGCGAGACGGAGGACACCACCATCTCGGACATCGCCGTGGCGACCACCGCGACCCAGATCAAGACCGGTTCGCTGTGCCGCACCGACCGCGTGGCCAAGTACAACCAGCTGCTGCGCATCGAGGAAGCGCTGGGTTCGGCGGCTCGCTACGCTGGCCGCAACGCGTTCCCGAACCTCGCTCACCTGCCGGGCTGATAGGGAGCGACGATCGCCGATGCTGCGTTGGGTCGCCCTGGTCCTTATCGTTCTGCTGATCGCGCTGCAGATGAAACTGTGGCACGGCAATGGCGGCGTGCGCGAGGTGGAGACCTTGCGCGCGGCCGTCAAGAAGCAGGGTGAGGACAACGACAAGTTGCTGCAACGCAATCAGGCGTTGGGCGCGGACGTGGACGACCTCAAGCACGGCGAGCAGGCCGTCGAGGCTCGCGCACGCGCCGAACTGGGCCTGATCAAGCCGGGCGAGACGTTCTACCAGGTGGTCGAAAAGCCGGGCGCCAACCAGGCGCCCGCGCCGGCCGCATCCACCGGCGGTCATTGATATGACGGCCCTGTGGTGTGTAGTGCCGGCAGCGGGTCGCGGCACGCGGGTCGGTGGCGATCTTCCCAAGCAATACCTGCCGTTGGCAGGGCGACCGCTGATCCTGCACACGCTGGATCGGCTGGCCGCGCATCCGTCGGTGGCCGGCTTAATGGTTGTGCTCGGTGCGGGCGATGAGCTCTGGCCGTCCATCGACCAGCTCGGCGGCAAGCCGGTGCTGACCGCCATCGGCGGCGCCGAGCGCTGCGATTCCGTGCTCGCCGGGCTTAATGCGCTTCCCTTGGACGTAGCCGAAGACGCTTTCGTGCTGGTGCACGACGCTGCACGTCCCTGCGTGCGCGAAGCCGATATCACCCGACTGATCGAAAAGGGCATTCCGGCGGGAGGTGGTCTGCTGGGTGCTCCATTGCGCGACACGCTCAAGCGTGCGGGTGTGGACGGGCGCAGCCATGAGACCGAGCCACGCGACCATCGCTGGCGCGCCTTCACGCCGCAGATGTTCCGTCGCGGCGATCTTTCGCGGGCGCTGCAGTCAGTATCGGCTGCCGGTATGACGGTGAGCGACGAGGCGATGGCGATGGAGCATGTGGGTTTTTCGCCTTTGCTGGTCGAGGGCGCTGAGGACAACATCAAGGTGACGACGGCCGCGGACTTCGCTCTGGCCGAGTTCCTGTTGCCGCGAACCAGATAAGGAGTTTCTTCATGATGCGGATCGGTCAGGGCTTCGATGTCCATGTCTTCGGCGAGGGCGACCATGTGATGCTCGGTGGCGTGCGCGTGCCGCACAACCGTGGCGTGGTGGCGCACTCCGACGGTGACGTGGTGATCCACGCTCTGTGCGACGCGATCTTCGGTGCGCTGGCACTCGGCGATATCGGTCGCCATTTCCCGCCGAGCCAGGAGCAGTGGCGTAATGCGGACAGCCGGATCTTCCTGCGCCATGCCGCCAAGCTGATGCGCGAGCAGGGTTACGCGTTGGGCAATGCCGACGTCACGGTGATCTGCGAAGCGCCAAAAGTCGGGCCGCACTCGCTGGCCATGCGTGAAGTCGTGGCCGAAGAGTTGGGTTGCGAACTCGGTCGCGTGAGCATCAAGGCCACAACCACAGAGAAGCTCGGTTTCACCGGTCGCGGCGAAGGTATCGCCGCCCAGGCCTGCGTGTTGCTGGTCATGGCATGAGCGAGGCCGGTGCCCGGGGCTCGGCTTCGCGCCCGCACGAGCAGCTCGACCTGATCAGCGAGCTGTTGCGCAAGCTGCACGGGTTGGGGCAACTGCCTGAGCCCGACGCCGGCCCTGGGTTCCACGAAAGCCAGGTCGAGCTGCAGAGCCTGCTCGATGCATTGCATCCTGCGGACATCGCGTACGTACTCGAAGCACTGCCTCTTGAAGATCGCCTGTCCGTCTGGCAACGAGTAAAGGCCGATCGCGACGGCGAAATCCTGCTCGAAGTATCCGATGCGGTGCGCGAGTCGCTCATCGCCGACATGGATGACCACGAGATCCTCGCCGCCGTCGAGCCGCTCGACGCGGACGAGCTCGCCGACCTCGTCGACGATCTGCCCACCGAGATGCTGCCCGAGCTGATGGCCAGCCTCGACGCGCAGCAGCGCGAGCGCGTGCAGGCCGCGTTGTCCTATCCGGACGATCAGGTCGGCGCGCTGATGGACTTCGAGATGGTCACCATCCGCGAAGACATCACGCTGGAGACGGTGTTGCGCTACTTGCGCCGGTTCGACGAACTGCCCGAGCAGACTGACAAGCTGTTCGTGATCAACCAGGACAACCTGCTCACCGGCGTGCTGCCCTTGCATTGGCTGCTGGTCAATTCGCCAGAGAAAAAGGTAAGCGAGGTGATGGCGCCGGACGTCAATACTTTCCATCCCACCGATGATGCGTACGAGACCGCGCAGGCGTTCGAGCGCTACGACCTGGTTACCGCGCCGGTCGTCGATGGCAACGGTCACCTGATCGGACGCATCACCATCGACGCGATGGTGGACGTGCTGCGCGAGGAAAGCGAAAGCGAAGCGCTGAGTCGCGGCGGCTTGCGCGAGGAAGAAGACATTTTCGCCTCGGCCTGGAAGTCGGTGCGCAACCGCTGGGCATGGCTGGCGATCAACCTCGTCACCGCTTTCATCGCCTCGCGTGTCATCGGTCTCTTCGAAGGCTCCATCCAGCACCTGGTGGCGCTTGCGGCCTTGATGCCCATCGTGGCCGGCATCGGCGGCAATTCCGGCAACCAGACCATCACCATGATCGTGCGCGGGCTGGCGCTGGACCAGATTTCTCCCGCGAGCGCCCGGCGCTTATGGGGCAAGGAAATCATCGTGGCGCTGGTCAATGGTCTCGTTTGGGGTGGCGTGATCGGCACGGTGGCGTGGCTGCTCTACGACAATCCGCACCTGGGCGTGGTGATGACCGCCGCCATGACGCTCAACCTCGTATTGGCCGCGTTCTGCGGCGTGGCCATTCCCATGCTCATGACGAAGCTCGGGCGCGATCCCGCGCTGGGTTCCAGCGTGATGATCACCGCCATGACCGACTCGGGCGGCTTCTTCATTTTTCTCGGCCTCGCCACGCTGTTCCTGATGTAATGCGCTGGCTGCGCGCCTGACCTTTCCGTTGATGCCGGCATTGCCCGGTGGAGTCCCATGTCCGATCTCGAACTGCCCTATGCCTATGGCAACCCGTCGCTGACCGCGGTGCTGCGTGCTGCCCCCGAGGATTTCCAGGTCGAGGAAATCCTGGGTTATGACGCCGACGGCGAAGGCGAGCACGCACTGCTGTGGGTAGAGAAGCGTGGCTCCAATACCGACTGGGTGGCGAAGGAGCTGGCGCGTTTCGCGGGCGTGCCGCCGCTCAATGTCGGTTACGCCGGGCTGAAGGATCGCCATGCCGTCACGAGGCAGACCTTCTCGGTGCAGCTGGCAGGCAAGCCTGATCCCGATTGGTCCGCGTTTCCGCACGCGGAAGTAAAGGTGCTGGCGGCCACGCGTCACAAGCGCAAATTGAAGCGCGGCGCATTGCGTGGCAACCGTTTCGTGCTGGTGTTGCGCGATGTCCAGGGCGATCGCGGCGTGGCTGAGCAAGTGCTCGGCCAGATCGCGCAACGCGGCGTGCCCAATTATTTCGGCGAGCAGCGCTTCGGTCGCGAAGGCGGCAACGTCGCGCAGGCCAGGGCCATGTTCGCGGGACGCCGTGTCGATCGCGACAAGCGGCATTTTCTCCTCTCCGCGGCACGCTCACACATCTTCAATGCCGTGCTGGCCGCACGCGTGGAGCAGGGCAGCTGGGATTCGCCGATGGAAGGCGAGATCTGGGCGCTGGATGGCTCGCGCTCGTGGTTTGGTCCCGAACCGTTCGATGCCGTGCTGTCCGAGCGACTGGCGAAAGGTGATATCCATCCCTCGGGCCCGCTGTGGGGCCGAGGCGATACGCCCGCCCAGGCGGACGTGGCTGCACTGGAGAACGCGGTTGCGGCGGCAAACGCCGATCTTTCCGATGGCCTGGTCGCCGCCAAGATGGATCAGGAGCGCCGTGCGCTGCGCATGATTCCTCGTAACCTCAGCTGGCGCTGGCTGGAAGGTGATGCGCTGGAGTTGAGCTTCGAATTGCCGGCAGGTGCTTATGCGACGACGGTGGTGCGGGAGTTGGCGCGAACGTAGGCGATACCCCGCCTTTCTGCCGATGGAGCGCGTTGGTAAATGCGGTCGTCTCCTCGCCGCCTCCTGTAGGAGCGCACCCAGTGCGCGACATCCTTTCGCCCCGTTCTCCATGTTCGTCATCCAGGCGCAGGCTGGGCGGAGTGCGAAGCGCGGAGAACGCACAAAAGGGCGAGCGAAGCGAGTCAGCCAGTGGCGTCGGTATGACGACCGTGAAGAGTGCCGCGAAAGGATGTCGCGCACAGGGTGCGCTCCTACAAGGGTGGCGCGAGGCGTGAGCGAACGCGTGTGCTCAACCCTTCAGAAGCACAACAACCGCCCCCGTCCCGCCCTGCATCGGCCTCGCCGAAGCAAACGCCACCACGTCATCACGCCGTCTCAACATCCGGTCCGTCAGCACCTTCAACACCGGGCCGGCCGCGCGTGAGCGCAATCCCTTGCCGTGAACGATGCGCACGCAGCGGATGCCTCGCCGCTTCGCTTCAGCGAGGAAATCGTTGATGCAGGCCTGCGCCGCGGCCGCGTTCATATGGTGCAGGTCGATGTCGTCCTGCACGCTGAACTGGCCGCGCTTGAGCTGGCGCAGCAGTTTGGGCGGATAGCCATCCCTCAGGTAGCTCAATTCTTCGCCCACTTCGAGCAGCGTGGGATCGAAGGCCATATCCAGCAGTTCACCCGGTACGGCAGCCTCATCCGCTTCGAACATGCGTGGCTCGGGGGCTGGCTTGGGCGCGGCCGGTGGTGGGGCCACCGGATCGAATGCCTTTACCTCGCCGATCGCCTCGCGAAACAGGCGTGCATCGTCATCAGAGACCTGGGCAGGAGGGCGATGTTTCATGCCTGCATCGTAATGCAGCCGAAGGAATCAGGTGTCGCGACGGCCATGAGCCGGGTTTGCGCCAGGCCTCTGGAACCGGGCTTTCGGGCAATGTGAAACGATCGCGCCGGTCCGGTAGACTTCAGGCTTCACCTGGCGCGTTTCGTCGAGAACGAAGGCGCTGCGATTGGCTTTGAACGGATCATCATGCGAGTTCTGGTAAGCAACGACGACGGCGTGGATGCACCTGGCATCCGCGTGCTCGCCGAGCGCCTCGGCGCGGTCGGCCAAGTCACGGTGGTGGCACCGGATCGAGACCGCTCCGGCGCCAGCAATTCACTCACGCTGGACGCTCCCATCCGCGCGCTTCGGATGGACAACGGTTATTACCGTGTCGCCGGCACGCCGACCGACTGCGTACACCTGGCATTGGCGGGCTTGCTCGACCACGAGCCGGACATAGTCGTGTCCGGCATCAACAATTCGGCCAACCTCGGCGACGATGTGATCTATTCCGGCACCGTGTCGGCGGCGATGGAAGGGCGCTTTCTCGGCCTGCCCGCCATTGCCGTGTCGTTGGTAAGCAAGGACCACAACGGCATCCACTACGAATCGGCGGCCAACGCGGTGCTGCGGTTGATGCAGCGATTGCTGGTCGATCCGCTGCCGGCAGATACGATCCTCAACGTCAACGTGCCGGACCGTCCGTGGGATGAAATCCACGGCTTCGAAGTCACTCGCCTGGGCAAGCGCCATCGCTCGGCGCCGTGCATCAAGCAGACCGATCCCCGCGGCAAGACCATCTGGTGGATCGGCCCCGCGGGTGACGTGGACGACGCCGGTCCGGGCACCGACTTCAACGCGGTGCGCCGCGGCTATGTCTCGGTGACGCCCATCCATGTGGACCTCACGCGTTTCCAGGCGCTGGAAAAGGTCAGCAGCTGGGTCGGTGCGTTGAACGAAGGCGTCGGCGGCAAGAACGCCGAAGAGGCGGCGTGAGGGCATGAACGTGCATCCACTGCCGCCATCCGCATTGAAAGGCGAGGGCATGACCTCGCAACGCGCGCGCGATCGCCTCGCGACCAAGCTCAAGGAAGAGGGCATCCGCGACCAGCGCGTGATCGACGTGATCCGCAACACGCCGCGTCATCATTTCATCGACCAGGCGCTGCATTCGCGCGCCTACGAAAACACCGCGCTGCCGATCGGCCATGGCCAGACCATCTCCCAGCCATGGGTGGTGGCGCGCATGACCGAGGCGCTGCTGGAATTCGGCGTGCCGCAGAAAGTTTTGGAGATCGGCACTGGCTCCGGTTACCAGGCCGTGGTGCTGGCGCAGATCGTGCCCCAGATCTACACGGTCGAACGTATCGAAGAGTTGCTGCGCCAGGCGCGCCGCCGCTTCCGACAGCTGGGCCTGACCAACATCCGCTCGCGTCACGATGACGGCAAGCTCGGCTGGGCCGACGAGGCACCGTTCGACGCCATCATTCTGACCGCGGCGGGCGATGCAATTCCGCATGCCATCCTCGATCAGCTGAGCCCCACGGGCGTGCTGGTCGCGCCGGTCGGTTCGCCCAGCAACCAGATGCTGATCCGCATGCGCGGCGACGGGCAGGGCGACTTCATTCAAGAAGAACTGGGCGCGGTCAGTTTCGTGCCCTTGCTCGGCGGCATCGGTTGATGCGCTCAAGGGCCTGTCTGATGGCTCCGCGCAGCCCGGGCTGGGTCTGTCTGCCCGCATGCCAGCGTCATCACTCGGCTGTGTATCGACATACACGCCCTCACTCTTCCTTGGCCTGCGCGCAAGCAGATCCCGGCGCGGGCCACGCGGAGCCATCAAGCAGGCCCTACCCACAAGGAAATTCCTGAGCATGCGTCTGTTTGGACCGCTGTATGCGCGCGCACTGACGTGGGCGCGCGACCCCAGGGCTTTGTACTACCTCTGCGGATTGAGCTTCGTCGAGGCTTTCATCTTCCCGATCATGCCGGAAGTGATGCTTGCGCCGATGATGCTTGGCAAGCGTCACAAGGCGTTCTTCTACGCGAACATCAGCCTGCTGTTTTCGCTGCTCGGTTCGCTGGTCGGCTACGCGCTCGGCCACTGGGCGTTCCACGCGCTGTCACCGCTGCTTGATTCACTGCATCTGCTGGCGCCGATCGAGAAGGGCGTCGACAACCTGCGCATGCAGATGAACGAGCATTGGCTCGGCCTGCTGGTGGTGCTGGCGCTTGCCGCATTGCAGCCCGTCGTGCCGATGAAGTTCGTGACGTGGGCGGCGGGCATCGTGGGTGTGCCGGTGATTCCGTTCCTGGTCTGCATGGCCGTAGGCCGTGGCAAGCGCGTGTGGTTGCTTGCGCTGCTGATCCGCATTTTCGGCGAGCGGGCCGAACGCATCCTGCACAGGCACATCGAGAGGATTGGATGGGCGGCGCTGGTGATCCTGGCGGCCTTGCTGGCCTGGTGGATCTGGTCGCGCTGAACGATGGCCGTGGCGCTGACGCATCGCAGGTCGCTGCACGCATGAAAATACCGTGCGGCCTCGCTATGCTCATTCCCATGAATGGATATCTCCGGTCGGTCACCCTGACCTCTGCCATCGTGGTGCTGGCCGCCTGCGGAACGCAGCGCTCTGTCGTGGTCGAACCCACCACGGGAACCCCGTCGCGTGCCGCGACCACGGTAGTGCCGGCGAGCCGGCCGGCACCGGGCGGTGTCTACAAGGTCAGCAAGGGCGACACGCTCTATTCGATCGCGTTCCGCAACAAGGTTGATGTTCGCGACCTGGCAAGCTGGAACAACATTGCTGCGCCGTACACCATCTGGCCCGGGCAGGAACTGAAGCTGGCGGCATCCAATGGCGCCACGCCGACGCCCCAGGTGCACGCTGCCCCTGCGGCCGTCGCGGCTGCCAAGCCTGCGACTCCCGCACCGGCCCCGGCACATCCGGCCCCGGCGACACAGGCACCGGCGGGCATGCAGCCGGCGCCTTCCGGAACAACGGCAGCCCAGGCGCCCGCTCCTGCTGCGCCGCTTGCCCCGGCCGCGACCACCACGCCGGTGGTGCCGGTGGCGGGTGCTCCGGCAGCCACGGCCAGCAACACCCCGCCGCCCACGCCTCCGTCGGCCATTGCGCCGGGCGCCACGCGTGCGAACGGTGGCGTGACGTGGCGGTGGCCGGCAGACGGTTCATTGATCAAGCGCTTCCAGTCCGGCGACGCCATTCCCGGCATCGAGATCGCGGGCAAGTCGGGCGATCCCGTGCGCGCCGCCGCCGATGGTGTGGTGGTCTACAGCGGCAATGGCCTGGTGGGCTACGGCGAGCTGATCATCGTCAAGCACAACGACAGCTATCTGTCGGCGTATGGCCACAACAGCAAGCGACTGGTGAAGGAAGGCCAGCGCGTGACTGCCGGTCAGCAGATTGCCGAGATGGGCTCCACCGGCGCGTCGCGTGACGAACTGCAGTTCCAGATCCGCAAGGACGGCAACCCGGTCGATCCGCTGGGTTATCTGCCGTCGCGCTGAGGTTTTGTTTTCCGTGGGAGCGCACCCTGTGCGCGACTGCCAGATTCAGCGGTGACATTTCATGGGCTGTCGCGCACAGGGTGCGCTCCCACAAACGACGGGACGGGCGGATCAGCCCGGCAGAATGAACGCGACCACCACGCGGCGATGCTCGCCGGCGAGCAGGTCATAGGTACGTGCCGCGGCCGCGTTGTCCATCACCTCGATGCCCACACCCTTTCGCAGCAGGCCGGCCATGAAGGCGGGCGCGGGAAATACCTGGCGCTCGCCGGTGCCCAGCAGGACGACTTCCGGATCCAGTTCGAGAATGGCGTCGACATGGCTGGCGTCCAATTCCTTCGACGCGGCCACCGGCCAGTTTTCCACGGCGCGCTCAGGCGAGAGCAGGAAGCTGGCGGTGAGTTCGCGATCGACCACGGTGATGCTGCGTGGGCCCACGCGACGGACGAACAGGTAATTGCCGGGGCGGTCGAGCGAGAGATCCATCAGCGGGGCAGGGCGAGCTTGGGTTCGTCTTCGTTGCGGCGGAACAGCACCACGATATGGCCGATTTGCTGCACGCTCTCTGACTGGGTGCCTTCGGTGAGGAAGTCGATCTGCTCCTGGCGCTCGTCCTTGTCGCCGCCCGAGAGCTTCACTTTGACGAGCTCATGGTGGGACAGGGCCAGGTCCAGTTCCTTCACCACGGCGTCGGTCGCGCCCTTGGCCCCGAGCAGGATGACGGGGTGCAGGTCATGGGCGAGGCTGCGCAGATAGCGGCGTTGCGAGGGGGAAAGTGCCATGCGTTCAGTCTCGGATTCGCTGCGATAGGACCGCTAAGGTTATCATGGGGCCATCTCCCCGTATCTGTGGCAGTTGCCGACCCATGTCTCGCAGCAAAAGCAGTTCCCGCTGGCTGCGGGAGCATTTCGATGACGTTTATGTGAAGAAAGCCCAGGCGGAAGGGGCGCGCTCGCGTGCGATCTACAAGCTGGAAGAGCTGATCGACAAGGATCGGCTGCTCAAGCCCGGCATGCGGGTGGTCGACCTGGGGGCCGCTCCGGGCGGGTGGTCGCAGCTGGTGCGGCAGCGCATGGGCGACAACGGTACCGTGATCGCCATGGATATCCTGCCCATGCAGGGGATCGGCGGGGTGGACTTCCTGCAGGGCGATTTCCGCGAGGAATCGGTCCTGCGAGAGCTGGAAAGCCGCCTGCAGGGCCAGCAGGTCGATCTTGTGCTGTCCGATATGGCCCCCAATATGAGCGGTGTGGCCCTGGCCGACCAGATCCGGGCGATGGATCTGGCCGAGCTGGCGCTGGATTTCAGCCGGCAGTGGCTCAAGCCGGGCGGGTCCTTCCTGATCAAGTTGTTCCAGGGGACAGGCTTTGACGAATACATACGCAGCTTGCGCGCAGACTTCACCCGCGTAACGATGCGTAAACCTAAGGCTTCCCGCGCGCGTTCGCGGGAAGTGTATGCATTAGCCACGGGTCGCAAGATCCATGGCGGGCAATCGGGCGAGAACCGTGCATGAATGAAATGGCGAAAAACCTGCTGCTCTGGCTGATCATCGCAGTCGTACTGCTGACGGTGTTCCAGAGCTTCAATCCGCATGGCGCATCCGCTTCGGATCTGCCCTACAGCAGCTTTGTGCAGAGTGTGGACAACGGCAACGTGGCCTCGGCCACCATCAGTGCCGACCAGCCGGCCACCATCAGCGGCAAGCTGAAGGACGGCAGCTCGTTCCGTACTGTCGCGCCGGTCCTGGGCTGGTCCACCAACTCGGTGGTCAAGCAGATGCAGGACAAGGGCGTGGAGGTGCGCCAGGAGCCGTCCAATAACGGTTTCTCGCTGCTGGGCCTGCTGCTCAACTGGCTGCCGATCATCCTGATCGTCGGCGTGTTCATCTGGTTCATGCGGCAAATGCAGGCCGGCGCGGGTGGCCGCGGCGCCATGAGCTTTGGCCGTTCGCGCGCCAAGCTGCAGGGCGAAGACCAGATCAAGGTCAATTTCAGCGACGTCGCCGGTTGCGACGAAGCCAAGGAAGAAGTGGGCGAGCTGGTCGAGTTCCTGCGCGACCCCGGCAAGTTCCAGAAGCTGGGCGGCAAGATCCCGCGCGGCGTGCTGATGGTGGGCCCGCCGGGTACCGGCAAGACCCTGCTGGCCAAGGCCATCGCGGGCGAAGCCAAGGTACCGTTCTTCTCCATATCCGGTTCCGACTTCGTCGAGATGTTCGTGGGCGTCGGCGCCAGCCGCGTGCGCGACATGTTCGAGCAGGCCAAGAAGCACGCGCCGTGCATCATCTTCATCGACGAAATCGACGCTGTCGGCCGCCATCGTGGCGCCGGCCTGGGCGGCGGTCACGACGAGCGCGAGCAGACCCTCAACCAGCTGCTGGTCGAGATGGACGGCTTCGAAGGTACCGAGGGCGTCATCGTCATCGCCGCGACCAACCGTCCGGACGTGCTGGACCCGGCGCTGCTGCGCCCGGGCCGCTTCGACCGCCAGGTCGTGGTCGGCCTGCCGGACGTGAAGGGTCGCGAACAGATCCTCAAGGTGCACATGCGTCGCGTGCCGACGGCATCCGACGTGGATCCGATGACCATCGCCCGCGGTACGCCCGGCTTCTCCGGTGCCGATCTCGCCAACCTCGTCAACGAGGCTGCGCTGTTCGCTGCGCGTGAGAACGCCCGCGAAGTGCGCATGACCCATCTGGACAAGGCGCGCGACAAGATCCTGATGGGCACCGAGCGCCGCTCGATGGCCATGAGTGAGGACGAGAAGAAGCTGACGGCGTATCACGAAGCCGGTCATGCCATCGTCGGTCGCCTCGTGCCCGAGCACGATCCGGTCTACAAGGTCACCATCATTCCGCGCGGTCGCGCGCTGGGCGTGACCATGTACTTGCCGGAAGGCGACAAGTACAGCATGAACCGTGTGGCGATCCAGTCGCAGCTGTGCTCGCTGTACGGCGGTCGCGTCGCCGAGCAGTTGATCTTCGGCGAAGACAAGGTCACCACCGGTGCCTCCAACGACATCGAGCGCGCCACGAAGATGGCTCGCAACATGGCGACCAAGTGGGGCCTGTCCGATAACCTCGGCCCGGTGACCTACGGCGAGGAAGAGGACGAGGTGTTCCTGGGGCGCGCTGTCACGCAACACAAGAACGTCTCCGACGAAACGGCGCGCAAGATCGACGAGGAGGTGCGTGCCATCCTGGATCGCGCCTATTCGCGCACCAAGGAGCTGCTGACCGAGAACATCGAGAAGCTGCATGTGATGGCCGACGCGCTGCTGCAGTACGAGACCATCGACGCGCACCAGATCGACGACATCATGGCTGGACGCATTCCGGGTCCGCCGGCGGACTGGTCGAAGAACAACACCAGCAGCTCCACGCCGCCACCTCCGCCGCCGCGCGGCGATACCGGCGCCAAGGTGGGTGATCCTGCCACGCAGAGCCGCTTCGCCGATCGTTGAGCAAAACACAGCGCGACAAAAAAAGGTGGCCTCATGGCCGCCTTTTTCTTTGTCTTCCACTTCTCGCCGTGCGCTTAGTCCGCGCGTTTTTTGTAGGAGCGCACCCAGTGCGCGACCGCAGCCTCATGGCATGCCTCATCGTTTGGCCGTCACACGCGTCACGCCACATCGCGCAGACTCATCGCAGAAATATTTCCAGCGAAGGTATAGCCGAATGTGAAGATGGCCGTTAGACTAACCGGCTCGGGTGAAGCGCTTTCACCGCCGGACATGAAGATTCTTCAACGGCGATGAAAAAAATATGAAAAAAAGTATTGACGCACCGACCTCGAATCTGAATAATTCCGCTTCTCGCTTCGGCGCTTTCCACTAAGATGGTTAAGCGACAAGGCAAAAGTTTAAAAAACGCGCCCGTAGCTCAGTTGGATAGAGTACCAGGCTACGAACTTGGTGGTCGGGAGTTCGAATCTCTCCGGGCGCGCCATACAAGGCAAGACGAGGTGGAAACACCACGGATTGCACCGCAAGGCAGTGAATGGCCAAGCGGACCGGACGAAGAGTTGAAGTTCGGTGTGCTTTGATACGGATTGACTAGGCAAAGCGTCACCCGTAGCATTTCAAAGCTTCAGCCCGCGAAAGCGGTTGAGGGTTCGAAATCGGGGTATAGCTCAGCCTGGTAGAGCGCCAGCTTTGGGAGCTGGATGTCGTGGGTTCGAATCCCTCTGCCCCGACCAGCAGATGCTATGCACAATGTGCACAAGCGCCTGTAGCTCAACCGGATAGAGCATCGGCCTTCTAAGCCGACGGTTGCAGGTTCGATTCCTGTCGGGCGCGCCAACTCAAGGTTTGCGGTGGATGTAGCTCAGCTGGTTAGAGCATCGGATTGTGATTCCGAGGGTCGTGGGTTCGAGTCCCATCTTCCACCCCAGTTGACCTATGTAGGTAAAAATCAGTTTCATGGGCCGTTAGCTCAGTTGGTAGAGCAGTTGACTCTTAATCAATTGGTCGTAAGTTCGAATCTTACACGGCCCACCAACAAGAACAGGCGCTTAGGCAACCCCTAAGCGCCTTTTTCTTTGCCTGCCGTAAAAACCCCCGAAAAAATGCACCAGAAAGAAAGGTGTCTTTGGGCGGCCCGGTTGAAGGTTGCCAGGTTGATCAGACTCATCTGGCGCGGCACTTGGTCCGCTCTACGCGGGCGATATTGTGGTCATGGGGGTCGCTCTTGCGTAGTTGAGAAGCGAGGGCGCGGCGCGGATTGACGCTGCGGCCGTGGCAGCTCACGAAGGTGGGGCGGCAGGCAGCAGGAGCGGGAGGGTGTGATGCCGCGTGCCGGCAAACGCTAATCAGTTTCTGCGCCTGGCAGGTCGGCTATGGCGATCAATGTCGTTCGGGTGCTTTCCCTGTGTGTGTTGAATGCTTCCAGTGCCCTCGATTCGCACCGACGATATCCCGCTTGAGCAGGCGCAATGTCAGCTTCTCCAGCGTAGCGCGGCTGCGACGGCTGAGCTGATTGGTCGCGCTCTGAAGGATTCCGGATTCGCAGGCGGCGAAAATGGCGGGGTGGATGTAGGACTGGCGGCAGACCGTGGGTGTATGTCCCAGCTGCCTGGCCACGGCTTCGATGCTGGTTTTCATCTGCGCGCGATGGGCGCGCTGCGTGGATGCTTCGGCGAGTTCAATGCAGCCGAGTGCGGTCGTGGCGAGAACGGTGGCGCCCCAGGTGCGGAAATCCTTGGCGCTGAAGTCGGCGCCGCTGATCTCGCGCAGATAGTCGTTGACCATGCCGGAGTCGACGGGATGAGCGACGCCGGCATCGTCCAGATACTGGAAGACGTGTTGGCCTGGCAGCTCCTGCAGGCGATCGACCAGTCGCGCGACGACGGGATCGTGGATGTCGACTTCGCGCTCGATACCGCTTTTGCCACGGAAACGCAGGCGCACGTGCTGGCGCGAAACTTTGACGTGTCGATTCCGCAAAGTGCTTAGGCCATAGCTGCCGTTGTCCTTCGCATAGTCTTCGTTGCCAATGCGCAGCAGGGTGGTGTCGAGCAGGCGCACGACGGCGGCGAGTATGCGTGGCGGTGACAGTTCCCTGCGCTTGAGGTCGAGCGTGACCTGGCGACGGATGCGAGGAAGCGCCTGGCCGAAGGCCTGCATGCGGTCGAACTTGCCGCTGTCGCGCACTTCGCGCCAGCGAGGATGGTAGCGATATTGTTTGCGCCCCCTGGCATCGCGGCCGGTTGCCTGCAAATGGCCGCGCGGATCGCCGCAGATCCATACCTGGGTGTACGCCGGTGGAATGGCCAGGCTACGGATGCGCTCCAGCACGGCAGGGCGCGTGATCCGGCGGCCACGTTCGTCGTGATAGCTGAAGCCTTTGCCCGCGCGTTGCCGGCGCAGACCGGGTCGTTCGTCGGTGACGTAGACCAGGCCGGCGGCCTTGGCCTCCCGCTTGGCGATGGCGACTGGATCGTCGGGGGTTCGCGTACTTCCTGCCATGACCTGCCTGGACCAGCGACGGCCGATCCATGGGGCCATGGACAACGTGCAAACGGCGTCATGGAATACACAAAGAAGTGCGAGGCGGTGCAGCCGTCGCTTTCATGAGGCGCATGCCATGGCCGGGTTGCACGCTGCGTCCAAGCAAATCGCCGCGCCTCAGGCGTATTGCATCTTGATGGTCATCCCGCCGTCCACCACGAACTGTTGACCGGTGACGAAGCCGGATGCGGAAGAGAGCAGATAGACGGCCAAAGCGCCGATGTCTTCGGGCGTGCCGACGCGGCCGACGGGATGCTGCGAGTGGTCGCGACGGCTGAGCTTGGGCGCGGCGCGCTGCTCGGGTTTGCGCCAGGCATCGGTGGCGATCCAGCCGGGGAGGATGGCGTTGACACGCACGTCCGGTCCTGCGCTGACCGCCAACGCATGCGTAAAGGCGACCAGTCCGCCCTTGCTGGCGGCATAGGCTTCGGTGTCGGGCTCCGACTGCAGGGCGCGGGTGGAAGCGATGTTCACGATGGCGCCGCGGTGCTTCTGCAGTTCGGGCAAGGCGTGCTTGCTGCAGAGGAAAGCGCCGGTGAGGTTGGTGGTGATGTAGCGGTTCCAGTCCGTCAGCGAAAGATCGATCAGCCGCGCGACGTGTGGATGGGCGATACCCGCATTGTTGACGAGGCCATCGATGCGGCCGAAGCGTTTTCGTGCGGCGTCGATCCAGCGTCGGACGCTGGCTTCGCGCGCGACATCGAGCTGCATGAAATGCGCGCGTGCACCCACTTGCCATTCATCGAGGCACGCCTTGCCGGCTTCCGCGTCGAGGTCGCCGATGCAGACGCGACCACCAGCGCCGAGTACGGCCTGCGCTGTGCCGCGGCCAATGCCTTGGGCGCCGCCGGTAATGAGGACCGTCCTGTCCTTGAGCGGACTGGGGTCGTAAGCCGCGATGGCGGGTGCCTTGGGCATGCGGATTCCTTGCTGCGCGTCGAGGTGCGCGTTCGATGGTGGTGCCGGATCAACCGGAAGCAGGATGTCCGGGCTTCGTCGAGCCTGCGTATGCACGCCGTGGGCGATTTCATCGGCCAAACGGCCTAAACCCGGTGCTGCCTTGTGGCAGATGGATTCACGGCAACGTCGGTCATGGATGTCGTCTTTCAGTATCGCCGACGGCTCCATGCATGGCGCGTCGAAAAGCGTGAGGTGTTTTTGCGGTAATCCATGTGCGTCAAGACATAGAACGAATGGCTTTGTCAAGTTTTCTTTGGCCATGGATATACTCGTAAGTGACGCAGTTCACATTTTGTATGCGCAGGGGGCCCCGCCATGAAATGTCTACGCTTGTTGCTCGTGCTGTGTGCTGCCGCCACTTTGGCGGCCTGTGCTACCGGACGCGGTTCGACCGAAGCACCCAAGATCGACCCGCAGGCGCAGGCCGTCGGCACCTATCGGATCGGTGTCGACGACCAGCTTCAGATCACGGTGTGGCAGAACCCTGACCTCAGCGTCAGCGTTCCGGTACGTCCGGACGGCAAGATCACGGTGCCGCTGATCGGGGACGTCATGGCCGGCGGCAAGACGCCGGAGGAAGTCTCGGCGGAGATCAAGGACAAGCTGCAGTCCTATGTGCGCGATCCGCAGGTGGCGGTGATCCTGACCGCGCTGCGCAGCCATGAATACCTTTCGCGTGTACGTGTGACGGGCGCCGTGCGCACGCCGGTTTCGCTGCCTTATCGCCAGGGCATGACGGTGCTCGATGCCGTGCTCGCGGCAGGCGGAACAACCGAGTTCGCTGCGCCGGATCGCACCGAGTTGTTCCGCGAAAGCTCCAATGGAGTGACGACGCCGTACGCCATACGTCTGGACAAGGTGCTGCAGCAAGGCGACCTCGCCACCAACTATCCGGTGCAGCCGGGAGACGTGGTCACGGTGCCGATGCGGGCGTTCTGACGCCGCGCCAGGGGAAAAGGGAAAGGGAGGTGCAGCCATGAGTGGAGAACTCAGGCCCATGACGAGCCTCGTGCCGTCATTGTTGAACGAGGCGCGTCGCCGCCGCCTGGCGCTCGGCGTGGGTTTCGCGCTGATCGCCTTGATCGCCTTGGCCGTGGGTATGGCCTGGCCTCGCAAGTACGTCGCTTCGACGACCATCCTTGCGCAGGAAAGCACCATCATCACGCCGTTGATGGAAGGCGCCGCCGCGCCGACGGGCAACAAGAACCGGGCGAACATGGCGCGCGACGTCATCTTCAGCCACAAGGTGATGACCCGGATACTGGAAGTGGGCGGCTGGATGGCGACGCACCCTTCGCCGGTGGAGCAGGACCGCATCATCGAAGGGATCAAGTCGCGCACGCTGGTGCAGATCGCACGCGACAACCTGATCACCATCACCTACAACGACAACAATGCGCGTCGCACGTACGAGGTCACGCGCGCATTCGCGCAACTCTTCATCAGCGAGAGCCTGGCGTCCAAGCAGCGCGAGAGCCGGGAGGCCTACGAGTTCATCAACAGCCAGGTCGAGGCGTACCGCAAGAAGCTCACCGACGCCGAGGACAAGCTGAAGTCGTACCGCGATGCCAATGCCGATGCACGGCCGGGCAGCGAAGCCGATACGGCCGCCCGCATCAGCCAGCTGCGCACGCAGATCGAATCCTCCCGGATGGATCTGATGGAGCGTCGTTCGCAGGAGGCGTCGTTGGCCGCGCAGCTCAACGGCGAGTCCGAGGTGAACACCGTGCAGACCGCCGATGGCGCTCTGCGCGCGCAACTGGGTGAACTGCAGGCGCAGCTGAGCAAGCTGCTGCTCACCTATACCGATTCGTATCCGGACGTGGTGCGTATCCGGCACCAGATGGACGACCTCAAGCGCCAGCTCAACACCGCGGAGCAACACCAGCATGCCGCCCAGATGGCCGGCACGCCGACCGCGCTGGAAAGCAGCGTGACGTTCAACCCGGCCTATCAGCAGATCAAGACGCAGCTGGCCTCCACGCGTGCATCTACCGCGGCGGCCGCGGCTCGCATGAGCGCGAGCGAGTCCATGCTGCAGTCGGAGTTGCAGCGGAGCACGCGCATCGCCAATTCGGAGAACGTCACGGCCGAACTGACCCGCGACTACAACGTCAACCGCGATGTCTACCAGGATCTCCTGAAGCGCCGCGAGAACGCGCGTGTGTCGATGAACCTCGACGCCGAGCAGCGCGGCCTCAACTTCCTGATCCAGAACCCCGCCGTGATGCCGCTTACGCCGTCCGGATTGCGCTTCATGCATTTTGGTCTTGCGGGCATCGCTTTGTCCCTCGCCATTCCGCTGGGCCTGCTGATCGCCCTGGTTTGGTTTGACCCGCGCGTGCGTTCGGCCTGGCAGGTCGAGCACGCCATCGGTGTGCCGGTGCTGGCGACGATCCCGTTCTATCCGACGCCCAGGGACCGCCGGCGCGACCACATGCGCAACATGATCCTGACGCTGATCGTGCTTGGCGTGGCGGTCGTCTATCTGATTGCCGTCTGGATACGGCTGAAGGGATGACCATGAATATCGAAGACGACAAGATGCCGGGCATCAGTGAAGTACTCGAGGCGGCGGCGCACAGCCTGGAAATGCGCAAGTCGTCCAGCCAGTCCATTGCGCGCATGCATGAGCATGGCGGTTCGCTGGCGCCGGTGCAGCTGGAGCAGCGGCGGATGATCCATCGCGAGGAGTCCGTGCGCCAGCAGGCGGACGCCTTCCGCGAAATCCGCACGCGCTTGCTCGCGATGGCCGGCCAGCAGAACTTCGTGACCCTGGTGGTGGCGGTGAGTCCGCGTTCGGGTGGCAGCTTCGTGGCGCGCAATCTCGCGGCGGCGTTCGCTTTCGACGAAGCGAAGACGAGCCTGCTTATCGATTGCAACGTGCGCTACCCGAGCCAGCACAAGGCGATGGGCATCGAGGCCACGCGCGGTGGGCTGACCGACCTGATGGACCATCCGGCGATCGGCGTGGAGTCGATTCTCTATCACACCGGCGTGCCGCACTTGCGGCTGATTCCCGCCGGCAGCGCGCGCGAAAGCGGAAGCGAGTACTTCACCTCGTTCCGGATGCGCACGGTGATCGATTCGCTGCGCTCTCGTTACGCGGATCGTTATCTGTTCCTCGACGGCCCGGCCATCAAGGGGGCGCCGGATGCGCGCATCCTCGCCGACCTCGCCGATTTCGTGGTTGTGGTCGCGGGATACGGCAAGGACACGCCAGGGGCAATCAACCAGGCCCTCACGCATTTCGAGCCGAGCAAGCTGGCAGGAGTGGTGTTCAACCAGGTGCAGTAGGCAAGTAGGGAAGGCTCGCCGGGCCTCGGCCTGGCGTCATTGGGGACCAGGGTCAGAGGACAGTACATGCCGGCTTTCAATAAGCTCGCTCGCGCCACCATGCTCGCGCTCGTCGCGGTGCCCGGCATGTCCTTTGCGGGAACGTTCGGTTATGCCTTGTTCGGCAGCATCGAACACAGCGACAACATCGCGCTGACCACCAGCAATCCGACCAGCACGAACATCATCATCCCTGGCGTGAACTTCGCGTACCAGGAGCTGGGTTCCAGCTTCCAGGCCAATGTGGTGGGCACGCTGGAGTATCTCGATTACACCAACAGCCAGTACGACAGCCAGACGCGCACGACGCTCACCGGCCAGGCCAACTGGTCGATCATGCCGCAGCGACTGGACTTCACCATCGAGGACGACGCCGGCATCCAGCCGGTGGATACGCTGGCAAGCAACGCGCCGAACAACCAGCAGCAGACCAATGTGCTGGCGCTGGGGCCGGTGCTGCATTTCACCTTCAACGAAGCGACGCGCGGCCAGGCGGAGGTGAAGTACTTCAACAGCTACGCCTCCAAGGTCGACGACTTCGATTCATCCCGTGGCCTGGGCGCGTTCCGCGTGATCCGCGACGTGAGCCCGACCACGCAGGTGTCGCTGAACGCGGAATCGCAGCGGGTGGACTTCAGGAACAACGCCAGCGGGCCGGACTACACGCGCAACTCGCTGTACGGCCACTACGTGCGCACGCTGCGCGACTTCGATGTGGACGCGCTGCTGGGGTGGACCTACATCGACTTCAACAACGCGCCGAGTGCATCCAAGCCCATGGCTCGGGTGACGCTGGGCTGGCGGCCGAATCTGGACAACAGCTTCAGCGTGATGGGCGTCTACGAGTATTCGGATGCTGCGCAGGACATGCTGCTGCAGCCCGGCCAGAAGATCGTGGACAGCATGACCAACGTGCCGGCCAATCCGCTCGACCTGATCAACGACCCGACGCGCGGCATCAATACCGGATCGATGGTGGTCGACCCGCAGGTGTACCTGGACCGGAGCGTGCAGGCGACCTACAGCTATCACACCGACCGGCTCACACTCACCGTTGCGCCGCTCTATCGCAAGCTTTCCTACGTCAACGACCCGACTTTCGACCAGACCGAGCGCAACGGCGCCTTCAGCCTGGACTACAAGCTGAGGCCGACGCTGCTGCTGTCGACGTTCCTCAATGTCGACCACACCGAGTATCACAGCATCCTCCGCACCGATAAGGACTATCGCTTCGGTGCCGCCCTGAGTCATCAGCTCACCGACAAGTGGAGTTGGCGCGTGTCCTACACGCGGCAACTGCGCAACAGCACCGTGGCTGGCCAGAGCTACCACGAGAACGAATACATGCTGTCCGTGGTGTACCACCGATGAAAACGCGCATCGAAGCCGACCTGCCGTTCTATTTCGGCCCGGGAAGGGAGCTGTTCGGCTTCTATCATCCCGCGCCTGCCTTGGGTGGTACGGCAGTGCTGCTGTGTCCGCCGCTGGGCGCGGAACAGATCCGCTGCCATCGTCTGTACCGGCAGCTCGCCCATGGTTTGGCGGAGAGCGGGTTTCCGGTGCTTCGCTTCGACTACTACGGCACGGGCGATTCCGCAGGCGGCAGCCGCGAGGTCGACTGGACGCGTTGCATCGCCGATGTGGCGACGGCCGCTACCGAGCTGCGTGCGCGCAGCGGTGCGCAGCGGCTGCTGGCGTTCGGCACGCGCCTGGGCGCCAACGCCGCCCTGGTCGCGACAGAAGCGGTGCTTGCCGGTGTCGTGGCCTGGGATGCCATCGTCGACGGCGCGGCGTTGATCCACGAACTCGATCGCATGCAGGACGCGCTGAAAGTCGATCTCAACCGTTTCGACCAGGCTCGTCCGGATCTGGACGTCCGTATGCAATGGCAGGGCTTTGAAACCACCGAGCGCCTGCGCGAGCAGCTCGCGCGCGTGGGCTTGCCGGTATCCGGCTCGCGCATTGCTTTGCTGGAGTCCAGGGAAGCCGACGCGGGGAACCGGCCGGCGACATGGCAGGGCAGGTCGGTCGAGTCGATCGAGGTCACACCGCACTGGCACGATATCGACCGCCTGGAAATGGCGATCCTGTCGCATCCCTTGATCGATGCCGTGAAGCGTCGCGTGCAGGAGATGGCCTGATGCACGAGCAGGCATACCGCTTCGGCAGCGCTCGCCACCTCGTCGGCATCATGGGCCTGCCGCCGGTGATCGACCATGGCGTCGGCGTGATCCTGCTTAACGCGGGCATGGTCTATCGCATCGGCCCGTTCCGCCTTCATGTGGACCTGGCACGGCGGCTCAATGCATTGGGCTATCCGACGCTGCGCTTCGACCAGTCGACCATCGGCGACAGCGGCGCCGGCGGGAAACTGCTCGCCCGGCCCGAACAGGTGGTGGCGGATGTCGGCGAAGCGATGGATCTGCTGCACCAGCAGACGGGTTGCCGTCGGTTCGTGCTCTTTGGTCTTTGCTCGGGCGCGCAGAATGCCCACTCGGTGGCGCATGCCGACCCGCGCGTGGTGGGCGCGTTCTTCCTCGATGGTTATGGCCATCGCACGCTGGGCCAACGGTTGCGTCATTACCTGCCGCGCCTGATGAAGGCGTCGGTGTGGAAGCAGTGGCTTACGCGCAAGCGCGCGGCATCCGGCCCACGGCCACCGGAACCCGTCTTCGTCGTCGAACCCTTGCCAGGCAAGGTCGTGGGCAGCCAGCTCGCCGACATGCTCGGGCGGGGGCTCAAGCTCGACTTCGTCTACAGCGGCGGCGTCTCTCGCTACTTCAATCACGTCCGCCAGTTTCGCGAGTGCTTCGGCCGCCTGGCCGACCACGCCGGCGTCAGCGTCAGCTATTTCCAGGAAACCGATCACACCTACGTACTCAGCGGCGACCGCCAGCGACTGCTCGACCATGTCGCGCAATGGATGACGCGCCACTTTCCCGCCACTCGACCAGGGTAGTGCTTATGCGCAAGGTACTCGTCACCGGCGGAGCCGGTTACATAGGGAGTCATGTCGTGCAGCAGCTGGTGGCACGCGGCGAGTCGGTGGTGGTGATCGACAACCTCAGCACGGGCTTTCGCGAAGCGGTGCAGGATGCCGAGCTGGTGGTGGGCAACGTCGGTGACACGAGTCTCGTGTCATCCGTGCTGCGCGGTTGCGGCATCGATGCGGTGATGCACTTTGCCGCGCATACCGTGGTGCCGGAGTCGGTCAGCGACCCGCTCAAGTACTACGGCAACAACACCTGCAATACGCGCAACCTCCTGGCTGCCTGCGCCGAAGCGGGCGTGGACAAGTTCATCTTCTCTTCCACCGCCGCGGTCTATGGCCTGACCGAACAGGGCGTGGCGGACGAGAACACGCCCACGCGTCCGGTCAACCCGTACGGCACCTCCAAGCTGATGTCGGAGACCATGCTCACCGACTATTGCGCGACAGGTCGCATGCGGCACGTGATCCTGCGCTACTTCAACGTGGCGGGTTGCGATCCCAAGGGCCGTATCGGGCACTCCGCGCCTACCGCGACCTTGCTGATCAAGGCGGCCTGCGAGCACGCCGTCGGCAAGCGCGATTCCCTGGCCATCTACGGCACCGACTACGACACGCCCGATGGCACCGGCATTCGCGATTACATCCACGTCGACGACCTCGCCGCGGCGCATCTGCGCGCGCTTGATCACCTGCGTTCGGGCGGTGCGTCGCTCACGCTCAACTGTGGCTACGGCCACGGTTACAGCGTGCGCGAAGTACTGGATTCGGTAGCGCGAGTCGGTGGGCAGCCGCTGAACATCGTCGAGCTTCCGCGCCGCGAAGGCGACCTGGCGAAGCTCATCGCCTGCAGCGACCGGCTCAAGCAGGTGCTCGACTGGCAGCCGCAGTACGACGACCTCGATTTCATCGTGCGCACGGCGCTGGCGTGGGAGCGAAAGCTCGTGAGCAAGCGCATGCCGCTTTCGTCGGTGGCGTGATGGACAAGGCACGGCCATGCGCGTTTTCTGCAGGGTTCGTCCCAGGCAGGTGGCGCCGCCTGTGCCGGATCCTGCTGGTGCTGCTTGGCTTGATGTGCTTTGTCACCCATGCCATGGCCCTGCCGCATCGCGCGCGCGCTGCACCGGCAGCCACGGTAAAACCAGTGAAGCACACCGCGCCGTCCGCGCCTGCCGACACCACGGCAGAGCAGCGCATCGTCGTCCATCGCAATGTGGGCGATGGCGCGGAGGCGCGCGTCTCGGTGGGCATTCCTTTCCCGCCCGGTGTGCTGCGCGACGCCAGCCTGGTTCGCATCCTCGACACCAAGGGCGAAGAGGTGCCGTCGCATGTCCAGGTGACCTTGCGCTGGTATGCCAGGGACCACAGCATCCGCGCGGTGCGCGCGCAGTTCCACGCGCAGTTGCAGGACAACGAGGCCACCTATTATTTCGCGCTGGGCAAGCCCCGCACGCGCGATGCCGATGGATGGCCATACGCGGATGAACGAGTCGCCGATGCGCAGGGCGTCAAGGTCGCTGCGGCGCTCGCCACGCTCGAGCCGGCGTGGCTGTGCGATTCGCTCATTGCAGGGCCGCAAGTGCCTGCCTCGCATGACGAAGCCTATGCACGCTATGTATCTACCCAGTTCGACTGGGCGAGCAAGCTGCCGGCGGACGATCACACCGCCTGGCTGTTCGACCGCCCGTCCACGCTGTTCAAGGCCTATGTGCGCACCGGTCGCTTCGATTACCTGCAGGCAGCCGACCAGAGCTATCACTTCTACATGCGCTACATGAAGCGCGAAGGGTTGCCCATCAGTCCCTTCTGCGCGGGTGGCTGGACGTACGGCAAGGAGCCGTGCGACGTGAAGTACGTCTACATCGAGCCCAGCTTGCTTGCGCTGGCGTTGACAGGCGACGACAGTGAATACGATGCGGCCCTCGTCGACAAGATGGTGACGCTGTGGCAGCACGGTGGTTGGTCGGGTACGCCCGGCCCTTATACGAGCCCGGGCGAGCGCTTCACCGAACGCCTGGCGGGTCTTGGTCTGCTCGCTACCGTCAACGCGTATGAGCTGACCGGCGATCTTCGCTATCTGCGCTACACGCGCGAACGCGTGGACTGGCTGTACGACCACCAACGCGCCAACCCGGACAAGCTTGGCGACGACGGATCCTGGCGCAACAGCTGGAATCTGCACGAGGACGATTCCTGGCAGCCCGAGAAGGACGTGCGCGGTTCGTCTCCCTGGATGAGCGAGAACATCATCGATGGCCTGTGGCACACCTGGCTGGTCACGGGCGATCCGCGCATCCCCGCCATGATCACCGCGTTCGGCCGCTACATGGAGCGCTACGGATGGATCGACGTGAAGGCGATCAAATCCGGCCGCGACTGGCGCAATCCCTGCTCGGGTCCGCAGGGCCAGATCGCCTGGTACTGGTCTTCCTCGCGGGCCAGCTTCGCCAAGCTCGCCGACATCGAAGACTCGGACGGCTGGTACAGCGATGCACACAACGTGGAATTGGTGATGCCGGTGGCCGCGGCCTACTACTTCGAAACGGACCCTACGCAAAGCGAGGCGCTGAAGCGGCGGCTCGACGCGCTGGCATCGTCCTACAGCACAGAGTGCGCCGAGGTGAACGGCACGACGCGGCGCTTCAACTGGAACAACCGGGGAGCCGGCGTGGCGATGTGGTTTCTGCAGCAGCCGGCAGGCAGCGGCGCGTCGTCGTCGATGGCCGGGCATGCCATGCCATGAGGTCAAGCGCGGGAGAGGATAACGGGATGGTCAGGGGCGGTCGCACATGAGTCGTCGTTTGGCAGCACTTCGCAGCATGGCCTTGGTGTCGGCTTCCACTTATGTGGAATACGGACTGGGCCTGCTGATCAGCGTCTGGATCGCGCGCACCCTCGGGCCGGCGGACTTCGGACGCTACGCCTTCACCGTATGGTTGTGCGGATGGTTGATGACCTGCAGCAACCACGCGCTGACCACGTCGTCCACCAAGTTCATCGCCGAGGCGTACGGCGCCGAAACGCCGGAGGTCGCATCGCATCTTTCGGCGCGCCTGATGCGCTATCAATCGCTGAGTTCGGCCATCGTCATCGCGCTGTTCGTCGTGGGTGTCGCCATCATCCAGCCATCCGAGTGGAAGGGTCTCACCGTGCCGATCACCGCGCTCGTGTGCGTCGCGGTAGTGGCGAAGGCGAACTATGGCTTGCTGGTGGCGATATCAAAGGGCCAGGAGCATTTCGAACCGGTGTCGATCGCAACCGTGCTCTCGGGCGTGATCACGCTGGCGCTGGTGGCGCTGGCTTCGTGGTTCCATCTCGGGCTGCTCGCCTTCGTCGCGATCTTCGCCATCTCCTGCCTGACGCTGGGCTTGATCAACCGCATCGCCTATCGTCGCTACTGCCTGCCGTACGTACCGGGCGACATCCCGCAGGAAATGGCTGGCCGGTTGTCGCGGCACCTGCGCCTCACCGCGGTGCTCATCCTGATCATCGGCCTGAAGACCAATACGGTGGAGGTGTTCCTGCTCAACACCTACGCCAACTCCACCGCGGTCGGCTTCTTCGCCATCGCCGGTACGCTCACGCGCGGCGCGGTGGAACTGTTTTCGGTGGGGCTGACCACCACGCTGTTGCCATACATGGCGCGCGCGTTCGGCCAGAGCGGCCAGTCCCAGGCCACGCGCGTGCTGTCGGAGGCCACGCGTTTCTATTGGGCCACGGGGCTCATGATCGCCGGGCTTGGCTTTGTCACCACGCCTGGGCTGGTCACGCTGATGTACGGCAATCGGTACGTCGATGCCATCCCGGCCATCGAGGTCACGCTGGTGCTCGCCGGCCTGCTGCTGATCACCAACAGCATCGCCGCCTTCCAGGTGGTGACCGATCGGCAAGGTGATCGCCTGCGCATTTCCACCAGCGCGCTGGTGATTAACGTGCTGCTCGGCTTCTCGCTGATACCGCGCTTCGGCCTGCTCGGCGCAGTGCTTTGCTATGCCGGCACGCGCCTGGCCGAGCTGCTGATCTGCATTTTCTACATTCGTCGCGTTGCGAGTGCGGGGCTGCCTGTCGCGCTGATGGCGCGGTTGCTGGTGGTCGGTCTGGCGGCCACGGGCGCCGGATGGCTGGTGGCGGACGTGACGCCGGGGCACGCGGCTTTCATCACCGGCGCCATCGCTTTCGTGGCGGTGTTCGTGCCTGCCAGTTTCCTGGTGCGTTACTGGAGCGACGAAGACTTCCGCCTGATGGGCATGATCACCGACAAACTGGGGCCGGCGGGCCGCGTGGTGATGCGCGTGCTCAGCCTCCTGCAGGGGCCGGTGCCGCGCGCGACTCCTTGAGCCGGTTACACCACGCGCTTTATCACGGCTTGCCACGCGTAGTGGCACATGTGCTGTGACGACGACAGCCAGCCCAGTCGTGCTACGTCCCGGTAGATGCGCCATTGCCAGCGCGCTGCGCGCCATTTGTCCGCCGAAACGGAGCCGTCGCGTACCAGGTAGTACGCGAGCGCGTGGTCGCTCGGGACGCAGGCGGCGCCGCCTGCGCGCCGCACCATCTCCAGCCAGAACACATAGTCTTCGTGGCCGACGCGACGGAATGGTGCGTCGCCCAGGCTGCGGTCGTAGATGCCGGTGAGGTTGCCGATGTGGTTGCTGCGGAGCATCTGCTCGTAGCTGACGTTGGCCGGTGGACGCACGTGCGACAGCAGCCGGCCGTCCTCGCCTACGCGATCGTAGGGGGCGTAGCAGACGCGCGCTCCGGTTTCCTCCATGTGCCGCATCTGCCACTCCAGCTTGGACGAGTGCCACGCGTCGTCGCTGTCGAGGAAGGCGATGTGGGAACCTCTCGCCGCCGCCATGGCGGTATTGCGCGCAGCGGCCACGCCGGCGTTGACCTCGGCATGGATGACGCGGATGCGGTCGTCCGCGGCGGCGAGCGCGTCAACCAGTGCGGCCGTTCCGTCCGTGGATGCATCGTCGACGATCAGCAGTTCCCACGAGGCATAGCTTTGCGACAACACCGAAAGCACGGCGCTGCGGATATAAGCCTGCGCGTTGTAGGCCGGCATCACGACGCTGACGAGCGCCGGGCTCATGAAGCCACCTGCGCGCGCTTGCGACCGATGAAGTCGATCGACGTCACGCACAACCGTTCGGGAGGGATGTGCGCGAACTGCGGATGCACCTTCATGTTCGCCAGTTCGGCCAGCCGCTTTTCGCGGGGGCACTCGGTATTGAGCACGATGTCGAAGCCGGCTTCGACGGCGCGATCGACGAACTCGTAGGCGCGCATGCGGTTCTGGTAGAGGAACGCGTTGTCCCACTGCCGCCATTCGCGGTCGGAATACTGCAGGTAGTTGAGCTGGTTGATGTGGCGGTCGACGTACGCGTAGTGGTCGCCGCAGTTCACCGAATGGAACATGATGCCGCCCGGCGCAAGGATGCGCATGGCTTCGCGGTAGATGCCATCCACCGCATCGGGCAGCACATGCTCAAGCACGCTGTTGGAAAACACGCAGTCGACCTGCTGGCCGGGCAGGTCGGTACGCGAAGCGTCAGCGGGTGCCTCATAGAGCACGACGCCATTGCTGGCCGTGCCCACGTCATCGCCTTGTTGCAGGTGTGCCGCGAGCCGCTGCTGGCGTTGCCGGACGTCGTCCTCCGGTACGCCGCAGGCCTCGGCGATCAAAGCCACGTGTCGCGCCAGGTGATCGGCGCAATCGCGCACCAGCTCGGGCTTGATGTGGCGGTTGAGGTCGACCGTGATCACCTGGCGTGCGCCGCCCAGGTAGCAGGCGAACGGAAAGGTGGGATACCAGCCGCTGCCGATCTCGAACAGCCGCGCACCGGCGATGGGGCGGCCGGCGGCGTGCAGGTGTCCCGCCATCAGGCGCCAGTCGTCCATCTTGATGTCGAACTCGCGCCTGAAATCCCGTAGGCCGCCGAAGCGGCGCTGCAGCAGGTAATGCGCCCGCTCGCCACCCGGCACGTGGCCGAGCACTTTCTGCAACACGCCTTTGGCACGCCAATGCATAGCAGCTACTCCATGTCGGGAACGCCGGCGAGCGCGTCGGCTCGCTGCGCATGCGGCATCACCGAAGATGCCCACCGGGCCGCGCCGGGCGGTGGCGGCAACTCGTAATCGCGATAGCGCGACGGGTTACCGTCCAGGCCGGCTTCCGCCGCCTTGATGATGTTGTAGGTCTCTCGCGCGGTGACGTAATGCAGCACATAGCGCTCGCCGTCGTTGTAGGCGCGTTCGAGATGTGCATGCATGGCATGGGCCGGCGCGCCGAGCAGGGTATCCATGTCGCGTTCCTGCGTGCCGTGCGTGTGGATCTTGACGAAGATCCACTCCGGACGCCCTTCGACATGAATGCCGGTGCGGATCCACGCATCGACACGCTCGGGCGTCGGTGGGCAGCTGTGGCGCACGTCGGCATTCTCGATGCGGGGCATGATGCCCTTGCGGCGACGCTTCCAGTCCAGCCCGAGCGGACCTTGCACGATCATCAGGTCGCCGCTGGCTTTGCCGCCGACCTTCACCCGCGTACCGGTATCGTGGGACTTGGGGCCATGCGGGTCGTCGGTCGCGTAATAGATCGCATTGATCGTGCTGGTCTGCGTTTCGCTTGGCGCGGAGGGCAGGGTGAAATCCGCGTAGCAACCCAGTTCGCGCAGCAGGATCAGCTCGTTGTTGAGACCGCACCAGCGGCCGTCCGCGCGCGAGTTGTCCAGCGACCAGTTGCCGTGGATGAAACCGAAGCGCAGCTGTCCCGTGCGTGGATCGCGCGACAGCGCGCCATGGCGGGCATGCAGCAGTTCATTGAAACACGCGATGGTCGTGCGGAAGTTGTCCGGCGTGTCGTTGTCGTGATGAAGGTGGATCTCGATCTCGCCGTAGCCATTCGCGCAAAGCTCCGCGATCTTGTCGAGGTGCTCGGGGAGGTATTCCTCCTCCGGATAGAAGAAGGTGTGCTGGGGCGGCCGTCCGTCCGCATCGCGATGCTGCGATGCCATGGCGGGATAGTCGCGATGCCAGCGATCGACGCGGCGGCGCTGCGTTTCGAGATCGACGCGGCCCCACGCGGGTTCATAGTGGTCGACGAAGCAGAACATCACATGGATCGGGCCCTTGACCGCGGGGGGCCTGCGACGCCGCAGATAGCTGCCCAGCCACACCTGCATGTTGCGCGACCGTATGGCGAGCCAGGCGACCAGGCCGAGCGCCGTGCCCGTGACGGCCAGGATCAGCAACACGATGAAGATGGGTTGGATCATGACGGGTCCCTGATGGTCGTCGCGGGTTCAGGCGGGCAGTGCGGGAAAGGTGAAGCCGTGCTGCTTCCACTCCGGCAGCATCGTTTCCAGCACGCGGCGCGAGCAGTCGCTGTCGTCATGCATCAGCATCACGTCGCCGGCGCGCGGCGGTTGCTCTCGCAGCCTGGCCGCCAGTTCCTCGGGTTGCCGATGCTGGTAGTCGAGCGTGTCGTACGACCAGTATGCGAGGTTTCGGCGATTGAACGCGAAACGCAACGCGAGAGCCGGCGAGAACACGCCGCGCGGCGGCCGAAAACGATGATGGCGCCGGCCGTCGAATCCTCGCAGCAGCTTGTCGGTACGTTGCACTTCCTGCCATTGCTCATGGTGCGAGAGGGCATGGAACTGCGGATGCGTGTACGAGTGATTGCCCAGGCTGTGGCCCTCTTCGACGATGCGCCACACCAGTTCGGGATGGCGCTCCGCTTCGCGCCCGATCAGGAAGAACGTGGCCTTGGCGCCATGGCGCCGCAGCAGCTCCAGCAGCGCCGGCGTGTGTTCGGGATTCGGTCCATCGTCGAAGGTGAGATAGAGCGCCTTGCCGGCACGGGGCCCGCGCGTGGAAATCACCGCGTCGGGAAACCATTCCAGCATGCGCATCTTCTTGGGACGAAAACTCATGGTGACGGCTCGCGCTTGGGCCTTGGGCGCGACGGATCCAATCCGGTATTCCCCTGATCCGTCTCCGGACGGCGCATCCAGCTGGCCGTCCTGACACGCCCACTGTCTCCTGTTGCGACGTCGATATCCATTGGCACATCGGCAATGGCGACATGCGACCGACAGGCTATGACAAACGGCCGATGGGCCATCGCCTGGAGCTCAACTGGCTCGCGGCAGGTGGCCATTTCGCAAGGAAACATCACGCGAGCCTTGGCAATTCGACGGATGGGAGCGCCGATGGGGTTCCGTTAGGCTGCTTGTGGCCAAGGCCAGTCGAAGGAACGGCGCGCGATACGCGGCCGCTTTTGCTTTTTCCGTGATCAACCGGACAGGGGACGACAACATGGTGGTTGCGCATCGACCCCTCGCGCGGGAGCGGGCATGCTAGAGCAGTACGGGGTCGTCTATTTCGGCAATGACTGGTTCGCCGAAAACCGCACCAGCAGCCACCATGTGGCGGCGCGGTTGGCGGCGACGATGCCGGTGCTGTACGTGGATTCGCCGGGCATGCGTGCACCGAATGCAAGCGGGCGCGATCTTCGGCGGGCCTTTCGCAAGTTCGCCGAGGCGTTGCGCGCACCGCGTCGCGTGGATGCGACCCTGTGGCATTGCACGGTGCCGCAACTGCCGTTCCGGCGGATTCCTGGCGTCAGCCTGTTCAATCGCCTGTTCAGCCAGTGGGCGCTGCGCCGCGCGATGCGCGTGCTGGGCACGCGCCCACGCATCTCGTGGTTCGTGACGCCGCATCCCGGCTTTTTGGCCAAGCGGCTCGGCGAAGCGTTCTGCGTCTACTACTGCATCGACGACTATGCGGCGCATCCTGGCGTGGACACCGAGGTGATCGCGACAAGCGATCTGGCGTTGACGCGCAAGGCGGACATCGTGTTCGTCGCGCCGCCTGCCTTGCTCGCCGGCAAGCAGGCGTTGAATCCCAACACGCATTTCTCGCCGCATGGCGTGGACGCGAAGCTGTTTGCGCAGGCGTCGGATCCGGCCACGGTGATTCCGCCGGCGGCGCGCGGGCTGGGGCATCCGATCGTGGGTTATTTCGGATCGATCCACGCGTGGATCGACATCGAGCTGATCGCGTGGCTTGCGCGCGCACGGCCGCAATGGACTTTTCTGCTCGTAGGCTACGCAGCGATCAGGACGCCTGAACTGTCATCGCTGCCGAACGTGGTATTTGCCGGCGCGCAGCCGTACGCGTCGCTGCCGGCGTGGGCGAGGGTGTTCGACGTGGCGATCATTCCCTACCGGCGCAACCGCCAGGTGGAGAACGCCAATCCGCTCAAGCTGCGCGAATACCTCGCCACCGGCAAACCGATCGTGGCGGTGGGCAATCCGGAGATCGCGCGCTTCGCCGGTGTCGTGCGCATCGCCGAGGGACACGAGGATTTTCTGGCGGGCCTGGAGCAGGCCATCGCCGAGGGTCCCGAGCACGGCGCCGCGGCACGCATGGCCGCCGTGGCGGACCAGACCTGGGATCGTCGCGTGGAGGACGTGCTGCGCGAAGTCGCTGCGTCGATCGCGGCGGCGGATATGACTTTGGCTGATCGTCGGGTATCGGAATGAATGCACCTGTCAGGGGCAAGCTGCGCATCGGCATCGTGGGTGCCGGTTACGTGGCGCGCTATCACATCGAGGCCCTGCAGCGCCTGGATTTCGTCGAGATCGTCGGCATCTGCGATCTCGACCTGGATGCGGCGCGCAAGCTCGCCGCCGCTTTCAAGCTGGATATTGCCACTGCCAACCTGGCGGACCTGGCGGAGCGCAAACCACACGCGATCTATGTGCTGACGCCGCCATCGAGCCATTGCGCCTTGACCCTGCGTGCGCTGGACATGGGCTGCCATGTGTTCGTCGAGAAGCCCATGGCCGAGTCCGTGGCCGAATGCGACGCGATGATCGCGCGGGCGCAGGAGCGCGGCCTGGCGCTGTCGGTCGATCATTCGGATCTGTTCGATCCCATGGTGATGCGCGCGCGCGAAATCGTGCAGTCGGGTGCGTGCGGCGACGTGGTGGCGGTGGATGTGTGGCGCAGTTCCGACTATGCGCCCTACAGCGGCGGGCCGCTGCCGCCGATGGTGGCGCAGGGTTCCTACCCGTTCCGCGATCTGGGCGTGCATGGCCTGTATACGCTGGAAGCGTTCCTGGGCGAACTGCAGCATGTGGACATTCGCCATCGTTCCAGCGGCCGCTCCACCACGCTGAGGTTCGACGAATGGCAGGCCACGGCGGACGGCGCGCACGGCACTGGCCGCGTGATGCTGTCGTGGAACGTGCGGCCGATGTTGAATCGCCTGGTGGTGCAGGGCACGCGCGGCGTGATCGAAGTGGACCGCTTCCTGCAGGTGTGCCGCGTGCAGCGGGTGCTACCGGGGCCCAAGTTCATCGGCATCGTGGCCGGCGCGTTCTTCGGTGCACTCGCCGATGTATTTCGCGTGCCGTGGAATGTGGTGCGGTTTGCCACCGGCATGCTGCGGCCGTCGCCCGGCATCCAGGCCGGTGCGCAGGCATTCGCGCAGGCATTGCATGAAGGCAGGCCACCGCCGGTGAGTGCGGAGGATGGACGCCGGCCGATCGCCTGGATGGAAGAAGCATGCCGCCGTGCGGATGCCGAGCGCGAGCAGGAGCTCGCCGGCCGCCATGCGCCGCTGGAACCGGTCGACGCGCTGGTGACGGGTGCGTCGGGTTTCCTCGGGCGCGCCCTGGTCGCAGCCTTGCGGCGCAGCGGGCAACGCGTGCGCGTGCTGGTACGGCGTGCCGATCCGCGCCTCACCACCTCGGTGGAACAGGTGGTGGTCGGCGACCTTGGCGATCCTCGCATCGTGGACCATGCCGTGCAGGGCGCGCGCACGGTGTATCACGTGGGAGCGGCGATGAGCGGCGGGCCGCGCGACTTCGAGGCGGGCACCGTGTGGGGCACGCGCAATGTGGTCGATGCCTGCCTGCGGCATGGCACCCATCGCCTGGTATACGTCAGCTCGATGAGCGTGCTCGATCACGCCGGCCGCGATCCGCTGGTGCAGATCCACGAGAGCTCTCCATTGGAGCCCTACCCGGAACGGCGCGGCAGCTACACGCAGACCAAACTTATCGCCGAGAACTATGTACGCGATGCGATGATCGAGCATGGCCTGCCGGCGGTGGTGATTCGCCCGGGCCAGATCGTGGGACCGGGTTCGGAGACCGTCACACCCAACGGCACGCTGGCAATCGGCGGCCGCTGGATCGCGGTCGGCTCCGCGTCGCAGACGTTACCCTTGGTGTACATCGACGACGTGGTCGATGCGCTGCTGCTGGCCGGTTGTGCGCCGGCGGCCGATGGGCGTCTCGTGCACGTGGTCGACCCGGCCATCGTCACGCAGGGCGAATACCTTGCCGGCGTGTCGCGCAAGCGTGGCAATGCGCTGCGCCTGATGCGCTGGCCCAAGAGCCTGCTGCTGACGTTGGCGCTGGGCGTGGAAGCCTTGGGCAAGCTGCTGGGACGCAGCGTGCCGCTCACCCGCTATCGCGTGCACTCGTTGCGCCCTCTCGCCAACTTCGACCAGCGCGTCGCGCGCGATGTGCTGGGCTGGGAGCCGCGCGTGGGCCTCAAGCGTGGCATGGATGTCATGTTCGGCGACGAAAGCCTGCCGCCTGCGGTCGTCGTGTCACACGCGTCCGACAAATAGGCGCGGGCTCAGGGCGACGAATAGTCGACCACGTCCGCACGGCTCATTGCCGCGGACTGGAGGATGTCGCCAAGGCGCTGGATATTCTCGTCCCAACGGAACCGGCTGGCGTGGGCGGCAATGCGCTGCGTGTCCCACGATTCCGCCAGCGCCGCGATCAATGCGCCACGCAGCGCAATGCGATCGCGCGCGGGCACGAGCATGCCGGCGTGGTCGGACAGCACTTCGGGAATGCCGCCCACGCGCGTGGCGACCACCGGCGTACCGCAGGCCATCGCTTCCAGCACCACGTTGGGAACGCCTTCGTTGTGGCTCGGCAGGCACAGCAGGTCCGCGGCGCGGAACCAATCGCCCAGGGCGAAATGCTCGATCGCGCCGACCAGCTGCACACGATCGGCGCAGCCCAGCGTGCTGGCGCGGTGCAGCAGGGCGTCCTTGCATGGCCCCGTGCCGACGAACAGCAGGCGCGTGTCCGGATGCGTCGTCAGCACATGGGGGAAGGTTTCGAGCAGGTCGAGGCAACCCTTGCTGTCCTTGAGATTGCCCACGTAAAGCAGCAGCCGCTCGTGTGGCGGAAGCTTGAGCCGCTCGCGCGCGTCGCGCCGCGGCCCGGGCGAAAACAGATTGGGCTCGACGCCGTTGTAGATCACGTGCACGCGCGACGGCTCCACGCCGAGCGCCACAGCCTTGTCGGCCAGCGCCTGGCTCACCGCCACGACGGCGTGCGCGCCCTTCAGGGCATAGCGGATCTGCGGGCGCAACAGCGTCTGCTCCGCCTTCACGTTGAGGTCGGTGCCGTGCACCTTCACCACATAAGGGATGCCCAGCCGCCGCGCCAGCCAGCTCGCAGCCGCAGCGTCGGGATAACCCCAGCTCACCAGCATGCAATCGTAGTTTCCCTGGCGCAGCCGACGCAGCTTCTGGGCAAGCAGGGAGGCCAGCCAGCAGAACGCATGCAGTGAACGGCCGATCAGCGGCGGGTAGAAGAACACGAAATGGTCGGTATGCAGGCTCGACACCGGCATCGGCGAAGGCTTGCGGCCGAAGCGCTCGCGGAAATCCACCGCGGTGAGCACATCGACCTCGTGCTGCTTGGCCAGGCGTTCGAACTGCTGGCGATTGAACGGGCTGCGCAGCGGGTCCCACGGCGAGGGAAACAGGTTGGTGAGCACCAGGATCTTCAAGCGCATGCGTGTTGCTCCCTGTCCTGGTAGAGGCATTGGTAGCGATGGGCCATGGCTTCGAGCGAGCCGTGGTCTTCGACCCAGCTCCGCGCGGCGCGGCCATAGGCGCTGGCGCGCTGAGGATTGCGCAGCAGCGCGAGCATGCTGTCAGCGAGGGCATCGGGGTTGCCCGAGGCCACCAGCAGGCCGGTGTGTCCGTTGCGGATGATCTCGCTGTTGCCGCCGACATCGGTGGCGATGATGGGAAGCGCTACGGCACAGGCTTCCAGCAACGCCATGGAATAACCCTCGCTCACCGAAGAAAGCACGAACAGGTCGAGCCCGCGCAGCAGTTCGCGCACATCATTGCGATCGCCCAGGAAATGCACCGCGCCGTGCACGCCTTCGGAGCGCGCGCAGTATTCCAGCTCGTCGCGCAGTTCACCGTCGCCGATCAATACCAGGGCCGCTTCCGGATGTTGCGTATGCACCTGGCGGAACGCGCGGATAAGCCCGGCCTGGTCCTTGGTCCAGTTGAGGCGGCCGACATTGCCGACCAGCATGGCGTGTTCGGGCAATCCGAGCAACGCGAGCAGGCGTTCGCGCATGTCCATCGAGGCGGGAGAGAATCGATCCACCGCGATGCCGTTGGGCACCACGCGCGTCATCGAGGGCGGCAGCATGCCTTTCTCCACGCCGCTGCGCTTGGCCGCCTCACACACGGTGACCACCATGTCGGTACGCGTCAGCGCGCGGCGGTACAGCCACTCCTTGCGGCCGGTGCGTGTTCCCGCGCCCATGCCGTGGCGGGTGTTGAGCACGCGCAGCAGGTCCAGGCCGCAGGCGGCGAGCACCGTCTGGTAGTGCGCCACGGCGTTGTGGGTATGCAGGATGTCGGTGTCGTGCCGGTCGATCGCGCGGCGCGCGCGGGCCAACGCGCGCAGGTCAAGGCCAGGCCTCTTGTTGCAGGCCACCACGGGGATGCCGATCGCATCGAGCTCATGCGCAAGCGCACCGGCTTCGAACAGGCACACCACCTGGCAGTGATGTCCCTGGCGCTGCTGCAGCTTCACCAGGTCGATCACCATGCGTTCCATGCCGCCCCGGTTGAGGTTCTCGACCACGTGGGTGATGTTCATCAAGCCAGTTCCGACAGGGTGACGCGACGCTTGCCACTTCGGGTGAGGGGAATGTCATCGACGAAGCGGCAGTCCAGCGTCACCTGGTGACCGAGCACTTTCGTGGTCTCGCGATGGATGTAGGCCAGCGATTCGTCGTCGAAGCCCTCGCTGCGCACGATGGACAGTTCCAGGCGGTCGAGTTGCCGCTGCACGAGTTGGAAACGCGAAAGGCCGCGCACGTCCTTGAGCATGTGCGGGAAGAACTCGCCCGGCAGGATGCGACCGTCCGGCGTGCGTATTGCGTCGAGCACGCGCCCTTCGATGCGATCGAGCAACGGTAGCCCGCGGCCGCAGGGGCAACTGTGTTCCGAAGAGGTGCTGGCCAGGTCGCCGTTGACGTAGCGCACGAACGGCATGCCGTAGTTGGAAAGATCCGTGATCGCCACTTCGCCGATGCCACGGCGTACAGGCGCGCCGTCCTCTCCCAGCAGCTCCACCACGAGGTGGTCGGCGTTCATGTGCAGCCGATGGTGATGATCGCACTCCGAAGCGATCAGCATGAATTCGCGGCAGCCGTAGGTGTTGTAGACGGGACAGCCGAAAGCCTGGCTGATCGCTTCGCGCTGGAACGGATGCAGCGCTTCCGCCGCACCGATCACCGACTCAGGGCGATGCACGCGGCGACCCGTCGCCACCATCCACTGCGCAAGCTGCGCCAGCGGGCTGACGTAACCGACGATGATGTCCGGCCGGTAACGGTCGATCGCGTCGGCATAGCTGGCGAGATTGGACTCGGTCATCTCGAAGCTGTTGAGCACGCGCCGCGCGAACATCGCGTTGTACAGCCGGTCCTTCAGCTGGTGGGCGTGTCCCGGGGTGCCCACATTGCCGGCCCACAGGTAAAGCGTGCGGCGTCCCGGACGCGAGCCGGCCCAGCCGTAGCCACGCCACATGACGGCGATGCGCCGGTCGTAGCTTTCGCGCGTGTAGCCCAGTTCCAGCGGTTCCCCGGTGGAGCCGCCGGTGCGCTTGAACATCAGGCGACCGCGCCATGACGAGGCCTGCAGATCCTCGAAGTTCTCGCGAATGTCGGCCTTGGTCAGCGTGGGCAGGCGGGCGTAGTCGTCGAGGCTGCGGATGTCGTCCGGCGTTATGCCCAGTTCTCGCCAGCGGCGGCGGTAGTAGGGCACTTCGCGATAGCAATGTTCCAGTAAGGTCTTGAGCCGGCGAAACTGCAGCTCCGCGATGGCGCCGGGCGACAACCACTGGTCGCCTTCGTATTTCGCCAGCCACGACAGCGTGTCCCTGCGACGCAGTCCGCTTTCGTAGGCGGGATAGAGCACATGGCGAAACGCCTGTTCGTACCAGCCACTCATGACGCGTACTCCCTGTGACGAGCGCGCAGGCCGCGCTTCACTTTTGAACGACACCTTGTCATCCGGACGTCCTCAGCAGGACGGCCACCAGCACGAACAAGCCGGCAATGCTGCCGATGGCGGCTGGAATCCAGCGTCCTCCGCTTTCGGACATGGCGAGCGTGGGCAGGCCGTCGACCCGCTGGCGCGCGCCGACATAGAAGCCGGTGACGATGGCCAGCACGAAATACAGCACGATCATGTAGCTGCGGCTCAGGAAGAACGCGCACATGAACATGCCGCAGAGCGAAAGCAGCAGCGTGAGCGCGAGCGGGCGCTCTTCCTGCCAGCGTGCGTAGCGTTCTGGCTCGGCCACCGCGTCGACCTTGAAGCGCAGCACCGCGGCGACCATCCAGAAGCTGTAGCCGATGATGGCCAGCCACAGCAGGTAGCCGATGAACCCCGTCTCAGCCAGCACCAGCACGAACGAGTTGTGCGCGGTGAGATGGTTGTAGTCGGTGAAGTTGCCCGGCCCCACGCCCAGCAGCGGGTGCGAGGTGAACATGTGGAGGCCTTCGTACCACGCATCGACGCGTCCGCTGGCTGACTCCTCGCCGGCATCGAGCTCCTGCATGCGCGAAGACAGCATCTTCATCACGGTGAGGCCAGCGACGCCAAGGATGCCGGCCACCACCAGGCCGCGTCGGTACCAGATGTAGGCGCCGGCCACGAGCAGCACGCCGAGCATCGCGCCGCGCGAATTGGTGAGGTAGACACCGTAGAGCAGCAGGCCGATGCAGCCCAGCCAGAACAGCTTGCCCAGCGCACGGGCGCGGGTGAGCAGCAGGCAGGCCATGGGGAACACCGACACGAACAGCATGCCGAGGTCGTTCGGATCGTTGAAGATACCGACGTACTGGATGCGGCCGTCTTCGCCGATGGGGATGCCGCTCCAGCCCATGCCAGTGCGAGCCTGGCCCACGCCATGCAGCGCAAGGATGGAAGCGCACATCACCATCACCGCCATCAATATCCGAACGCGTCGATGCGTGGTGCACGCGGTGGCGATGATGAAGAACGCCAGCACGATAGGGCCGAACTTGCCGAGCTGGTCCTTGATGCCGCCGAACCAGCCATTGGCCACTTCCGACACCATCAGCACCACGAAGAACGCGGGCAACAGCAGGAATTGCGGTGCGGACGGCACGCGTATGCCCGAGGCAAGCCACGCCGCGAACGCGAGCGCGAGCACGACCGGCAGCACCGGCACACCCGCCAGCGAGGCGAAGTATTCCTGCGGCCTGACGATGGCCAGCACCACGTAGAGGACGATCAGTGGGAACATGACGGCACTTCGTCGGGCGTGGCCAGATGGGCCGGCGTGGGATGGTTGATCAGGCCGGGCATAGTCAGCATGGCGGCAAACCAGCGCTTGCCGATGTAGCGCTCCACCGCCAGGCGATAGAGCGAGTAGCGGTTTGCCGCCGGTTGCGGGTTGGTGCCGCTGATGTAGCTGCAGGCCACATCGAAGCCGGCGTTGCGGGTAACTTCGATCACTTGCCGGTCGAACGCGCGATTGCTGCCCACCGGATACGACATCAACAGCGACATCGGACCCAGCTCACGCAGCAGCGCGTCGCGCGAGTCGCGCACTTCGCGTTCGAGCTCGGCGAGTGGCAGCTTGGACAGCATCCAGTGGTTCACGCCGTGCGAACCGATCTCCAGGCCGGCGGCGTGCATCTCGCGCAGCTGGTCCCAGGTCATCGGGCGGCAATCCGCAGGTACGGCGGCGTCGGACGGCATGTGCCATTCCTTTTCCAGGCGACGGATCATGCCGGCCTGCGCGAGCGCGCTGATCTCCTTCATGTGGTCGAGCACGCTGGTGGCGAGTGCGCGACGCGCGGCACGGCCCACCGGCATGGGCATGTCCATGCCCAGTTCCGGCAGTTCGAGGCGCGCGGCGTTGGTCATCAGGATCATGTGCACCAGCCAGTCGTAGGCATATGGGCGCCCACTGTCGATATGGCCGGTGGAGACGAAGAACGTCGCCGGAATGCCCAGCTCCTGCAGGATCGGGAAGACGATGTGGTAGTTGTCGTCGTAGCCGTCGTCGAAGGTGATCACCACCGTGTCCGGCGGCAGCGCGTGGCCGGCGTCGATGGCCGCGGCGACGTCGGACAGGCGCATCGGACGGTAGCGTTCCTTCACCAGCAGCATCTGCTCGCGGAATCCTTCCGGCGTGGCGCTGATCAGCTCAAGGTCGAAGTCGTAGCTGTCCGGATCGGGCAGCGGCATCACCCGGTGATAGGCGAGGATGCGCAGGTCCTTGTGCCACCACGAACGCACGCGCTGGAGCGGGCTCAACAGCCCCGCGCTGTAGCAGAACTCGCCCAGCCTCTCGCGAATGCCGGTGGGCTTCACGTCGTGCGTCGACTCACTCACCATGGATGCTCCCCCCGACTGCGGGCAAAGGCGATCGACGCCTGCGCCGCGTATAGATTGAGATAGAAGAACGCCACCATCAGCCGAACCGGCAACCAGCGGCCAGCATGCGGACGCAGCCGTTCCATCGGCACCATCGCCATCGCCAGCAGCAGGGCGACCAGCACGGCGGCATAGGCCTGGTGGTGGCGCGCCAGGAACGCCGAGGACAACAACAGCGACAGCAACAGCCAGGGCGCCAGCAGGCGCAGCAGCTTGTGGCTGACGAACTGGAACCACAGCGGATTGCGCGACGGCGACAACAGCCACGGCGCCAGCTCCATCAGCTGGAAGCAGCCGATGCTGGCCTGCAGGCGACGCGGCTGCTCGGCCAGCGGATCCTGCGCGGGTTCGCCCCACACCACGGCACGAGGCTCGAACACCACCCGATGACCGGCCGCCGCCACGCGCATCGGCAACAGCACGTCGTCCAGCAGCGTATCGGGCGGCAAGGGCTGGAACAGTTCGCGGCGCACCGCATACAGCGCATGGCTCGCGCCTACGGCCGACGCGCAGCGGCTTTCCTGCGTGCGGATGAACTTCTCGTAGCGCCAGTAGGCATTGACGCCGTGGGCAAATGCGCTGCGCACGTTTTCCAGATCGAGGCTGCCACTGACCGCGCCCACGCGGGGATCGCCGAGATTGCCCACCAGTTCGCGCAGCGCCAACGGCGACAGCTTGTGCTGCACGTCGGTCACCAGCAGCACGTCGCCACGCGCTGTGGCCACGGCATCGTTGAGGCACAGCGCCTTGCCGCGAGGCACCGGAAAGTCCATCACGCGGGCACGCGGATCGTGCGCGTGGCGCACCAGTGCGGCGGTGCGATCGGTGCAGCCATCGCAGGCGACGATGATCTCGATGTATTCCGGCGGGTAGTCGAGTGCGCGCAGGTTTTTCAGTTTCGACCGGATATGCCGCACGCCGTCGCGCACCACGATGATCACCGACACCGTGGGCAGGTAGGACTGCTTGCGCACGGGCCGGGGCCACAGGCGCGCCCACAGCCACACCAGCGTGGGATAGCCCACGTAGATGTAGAGCAGCGCCCAGAAGCTGCCCCAGCACACGAGGTATGCGATGGTCGTCATGCCGGCCCCCCTGCGGGCATCCTTTTCATGTCACCGCCGTCCGAACAGCTGGCGCAGGCGTCCACCCAGCGAAGCCGTCCTGCCGGGTTCGGTGAGATCGCCTTCGGGCAGCGCGGCGGCCAGTGACGCAAGCGGGCTGGTGGCGACGTCCAGCAGGTTCAGCTTGATGCCGGTCTCGCGTTTCACGCGCGTCACCATCTCGATCGCGAGCAGCGAGTGGCCGCCGATGTCGAAGAAGTTGTCGCTGGAGCGCACGTCATCCGCACCCACCAGTTCGCACCAGACGGCGCCGAGGTAGCGCTCGCGGGCGTCGTTGCTGGCGCTGACGCCTGGCTCGGCATCGTCCGCGTGCGGCATGGCGTTGAGCGAAGGCGTGGGTAGGGCCTTGCGGTCGGTCTTGCCGTTCGGCGTGCGAGGCAACGCGGCAAGCTTCACGAAGTGCTGCGGCTGCATGTAGGCCGGCAGCCGCGACGCGAGCAGCGAACGCAGCGCTGGCCACACCGTCGCTTCGTCCTCGCTGCAGACGGCGTAGAGCACCAGGCGCTCGTCGTTCGGTGCGATCTCGCGCACGACCACCACGCAGTCGGTGACCGAAGGCGCGGTGCGGGCGATCGCCTCGATTTCACCCGGTTCGATGCGGAATCCGCGCAGCTTCACCTGGAAGTCCAGACGGCCGAGGTGCTCCAGCGTGCCGTTGCCCAGCCAGCGGCCGCGGTCGCCCGTGCGATAGATGCGCGCGCCTGGCTTGTTGCTGAAGGGATCGACGGGGAAGCGCTCAGCAGTGAGGTCTTCCCGATTGAGGTATCCCAGCGCCACGCCGTCGCCGCCGATCCAGATCTCGCCCGGTACGCCGATCGGGCAGGGTTGTCCCTGTTCATCGACGATCCACACGCTGGTGTTGGCGATCGGCGTGCCGATGGAAATGCCGCGTCCCGGATGTTCCACGCGCCAGCAGGTAGACCACACCGTCGTTTCGGTGGGGCCATACATGTTCCACACCTCGCAGCCGCGGGCGATCAGCAGGGCGGCCAAGTCCGCCGACAGCGGTTCGCCGCCGCACAGCGCGCGAAAACCCATGGGTGGTTGCCACGGCGTCTGCAGTAGCATGCGCCAGGTCACTGGCGTGGCCTGCATGATGGTCGCGTTGTGCGTCGCCAGCAGCTGGTTGAGCGTATCGCCGTCGACGGACTCGTCGCGCGTGGCAAGTATCACCTGTGCGCCGACGCTGAGCGGACCAAACAGCTCCAGCACGGCGATGTCGAAGGACAGCGTGGTGACCGCGAGCAGGCGGTCATCGATCTCAAGCCCCGGGCGCACCGCCATGCCGGCGAGGAAGTTCACCACCGCCCGATGCGGAACCGCCACGCCCTTGGGGCGGCCGGTGGAACCGGAGGTATAGATGACGTAGGCGGTCGATTCGCCGTTGAGCGCGGGCTCGGCAGGAAGCCGCGCCTGTGGTGCGGCGTCGAGCTCCGCGCCGCACTCGTCGAGCAGCAGTTTCGGGCACGCCATCCCGTCGAACCGGGTTGCCGTGCTGGACTCGGCGACCAGTACGGCAAGGTTCGCGTCCTGCGCCATATAGGCGAGGCGATCCGGCGGAAACTCGGGATCGAGCGGCACATAGCCTGCGCCAGCCTTCAGCACGGCGAGCAGGGTTGCCACCATGTCGGTACTGCGCGTGAGCGAAACGCCGACCAGCGCACCGTGCGCCACGCCACGCGCACGCAGCGCATGCGCGATGCGGTTGGCGCGTGCATCGAGCTGGCGATAGTCGAGCACGCTGTTGCCGCAGCGGATCGCCGTGCGTGTCGGCGCGCGATCGCACTGGGCTTCGATCAGCGTATGCAGCGGCAACGCCGGTACGTCGAGCTTGGTTTCGTTCCAGCGTTGCAGCGCCTCGCGCTGCGAGTCGGGCAGCATGCCGAGACGGGACACCGTCGTCGCGGGCTCGGCCAGCGCCGAGGCGAGCAGCGTCTCGTAGCAGTCGCGGAAGTGGGCTGCGGTGGACGCATCAAGGATATCGGTGTTGTAGGTGATGCCGCCGAGCAAACCCTGTTCCTGTTCCAGGAACCACAGGCCGATATCGTCCGCGGCACCGCGCTGGAACACCGGCAGGTGCTCGTGCGCAAGATCGCCCCACGACAGGATGCGACGACGCGCGTCCTGGAAGGAGAACATCGCCTGATAGATCGGCGGACGGCTTTCGTCGCGGGCCACGCCCAGCGAGAAGACCAGCTGTTCGAACGGAACGTCGGGATGCGCGAAGGCATCGAGCACGACCTGGCGCACCTGCTTCACCACATCGAGGAACGGCGCGTCAGGGTCGACCGTCACGCGCAGCGGCAGCGCGTTGACGAACAGGCCCATGATGCTTTCCGTCTCCACCCGGTCGCGTCCGCGCACCGGCGTGCCGACGATGAGGTCGCGCTGGCCGCTCAGGCGATGCAGCAGCACGTAATATGTCGCCAGCAGCACCATGAACGGTGTGGCTTCCGCACGCTGCGCCAGCGCATGCACGGCGGCGGCTCGCTCGGACGGAATGCGCACCCACTCAGTGGCGCCGGCACCCGACATGCGCGCGGGACGGGGACGGTCGGCGGGCAGTTCCAGCGGCTCCAGCGCACCGTCGAGCGTCTTCATCCAGTGTGCGAGTTGTTGCTGCACGGTGGCGCTGCGCATGCGGTCGCGATGCCAGGCCGAGAAGTCGGCGTACTCCACCGGCAAGGGAGCGAGCGCGGATGTGGTCTCGCCCGCGCAGCGCGCCACGTAGGCCTGCGAAAGGTCTTCGTACAACAGATCGAAAGACCAGCCGTCCCACACGATGTGGTGGGCCATGAAATACAGCACATGGTCCTGGTCATCCAGGCGGAATAGCCGTGCGCGGAACAGCGGCGGGCACGTCAGGTCGAAGGGCCTGGCGATATCGGCTTCGAGTTCGCGCATCAGCGCGGGCAGGCGGTCGTCGGCCGGTAGGGAGGAAAGATCCTCGATCGGCAGCGACAGCGCGAGATCCGCATGGATGCGCTGCAGGCCCGCAACTTCGCCCACTTCGATCGAGGTGCGCAGCACCGGCTGGCGCTGCACGACATCGCGCATGGCCTGCTGGAACGCGACGATGTTCATTGGTCCGCGCAGGCGGTGTGCCGACGGCGTGTTGTAGACCACGCGTCCCGGATGCAGTTGTTCCATGTACCACAGGCGCTGCTGCATCGACGACAGCGGCGCCTGCCCGCGATCGGTGAGGCGCGGGATATCGTCGGTTGCCGCCGATGGGCGGCGCGTGCCATCGATCGCCTCGGCCAGCCCTTCGATGGTCGGTGCGTCGAACAGCGTGCGGAACGACAACGCGATGCCGAACTCGCGATTGAGGCGCGCGGTGAGCTGGGCAGCCAGCAGCGAATGGCCGCCCAGCGCGAAGAAGTTGTCGCGCACGTCGAGATCGGGCAGCGCGAGCACGGCCTCCATGGCGGCGGCAACGCGCTGCTCGGTGGGTGTGCCGGGTGCGCGGCGTTCGCCACGAACGGTGGCGAGCGGCTGCGACGGCGCAGGCAGCGATTTGCGGTCGATCTTGCCATTGGGCAGCAGGGGAATGGCGTCCATCGCCACGAAGTGCTGCGGCACCATGTAATCGGGCAGGCGCTGGCGCAGACGCGGGCACAGGTCCACGTGTTCGAGGTCCGCGTCTTCGGCCGCCACGAGGTAGGCGACCAGACGCACGTCGCCGGGTCGGTCCTCGCGTGCCATCACCACGGCGCGCGCGACTCCGGGAAGGTCGGCCAGCGCGGTTTCGATCTCGCCCAGCTCGATGCGGTAGCCGCGGATCTTCACCTGGAAGTCCAGACGGCCGCGATGCTCCAGCTCGCCATTGGCGAGCCGGCGGCCACGATCACCGGTTCGGTAGAGACGTGCCTGCGTATCGCCGGTGAAGGGATCGGCGAGAAAGCGCTCCGCCGTCAGCTCGGGCCGATTGAGGTAGCCGAGCGTGACGCCGTCGCCGCCGATGTGGATTTCGCCGGGCATGCCCAGCGGGCAGGGTGCGCCGTGCTCGTCCAGGATATGCACAGTGGTATTGGCGATCGGGCGGCCGATGGTGATGCCGTTGCGCGGATCGTGTGCGCGCCACAACGTGGACCACACCGTGGTTTCGGTGGGGCCGTAGGCGTTCCACAGTTCACCGCAGCAGGCCAGCAGCGATTCGGCGAGATCCAGCGGCAGCGGCTCGCCGCCGGCGATGGCCTTGAAGCCGGGGCGTCCTGTCCAGCCCGACTCCAGCAGCACGCGCCATCCGGCCGGCGTGGCCTGCATCATGGTGGAGTCGCTTTGTTCGACCAGGCGGCGCAGGGCCGCACCGTCGCGCACATCGTCATGGGTTGCCAGCACGATGGCGGCGCCCACGCTGAGCGGGAGCATCAGCTCCAGGAACGCGATATCGAAGGACAGCGTGGTGACAGCGACCAGGCGATCGCCTTCGACGATGCCGGGCTCGCGTTGCATGCTGCTGATGAAATTCGACGTGGCGCGATGCGGCACGCGCACGCCCTTGGGCTTGCCGGTGGAGCCGGAGGTGTAGATGACGTAGGCCACCGATTCGGGTGTCGCGGAGTGTTCGTCGCGCGGCAGTCGCGTATCGCTGGCGGCGTCGATCAATGCGGCGTCGCGCGTGAGCGACAGCACCTGCGCCGCCGGGAACTCGAACACCGCTGCCACCTCGTCGTCGACGATGAGTGCGGCCAGCGCGGCGTCCTGCGCCATGAAGGCGAGCCGCTCGGCTGGAAAGCCCGGGTCGAGTGGCACGTAGCCTGCGCCGGACTTCAGCACCGCAAGAAGCGAGGCCAGCATATCCGGGCCGCGTGCGAGCGACAGGCCCACCAGGCTGCCGTGGCCGATCCCGCGCGCGCGAAGGACGTGCGCGATGCGGTTCGCGCGCGCTTCGAGCCGCGCATAGGACAGCGGGGGCTGGCCGGCAAGCGCCACGCGCGAAGACGCGCGATCCACCTGCGCCTCGAAGTATTCGTGCGCCAGTTGTTCGGCCCGGTAAGGCGTGCGCAGCGGTTGCAGTGCGTGCAGGGCGGCGAGCGCGGCATCCGATACGAGACCGAGCGCGCCGCCCGCGACGTCCGGCGTTTCGGCGGCATTCCTCAGCAGGGTGGCGTAGGCATCGAGCCAGGCACGCACCGTAGCGGCTTCGAACAGGTCCGAGTTGTATTGGCATTCCAGCCGCAGGCCGTGCGGCAACTGCACGGCGTTGACGAACAGCTCGAAGTTCTCGAAAGCACGCGGCACGCCGGCAAATTCGAACGAGAGACCAGGGAAGGCGAGCGTGCGCTCATCCAGCGCCTGGTCGAGATTGAACAGCACGCTTGCCAGCGGCAGGCGACCCGGATCGCGCGGCAAGGCGAGGCGCGCGAGCAGGCTGCCAATCGTGTACTGCTGGTGATCGAAGGCGTCGAGCAGATCGCCGCGAACCTTGGCAAGGCCTGCCGCGAACGGCGCCGTCGTATCGATCGATACGCGCAACGGCAGCACATTGACGCAATGGCCCACCAGCCCATGGTGGCCACCGGCGGCCTGGCCGGCGGAAGGTATGCCGATCACCACGTCGTCCTGTCCGCTCACGCGTTGCAGCAGCAGTCCGAACGCGGCGAGCAGGGTGGCATAGAAGCTCGCGCCACGCTGCGCGCCGGCACGCTTCACCGAGGCGACCAGGGCGGCGTCGAGCAAAAGGTCTTCCCTTTGCGAAGCGAACGTTCGCTGGCGAGGACGCGGATGATCGGTCGGAAGATCGAGGGACGGCGCCGCATCGGCGAAACGCTTCAGCCAATAGGCTTCGGCATCGTGACCTTGCTGGCTCTGCGCGTGCGCCGCTTCGGCCAGCGCGTAGTCGCCAAACGGATCGGCTGGCGCCAGCTCGCCGCCCAGGCCGAGCTGCTGGCCGTACAGCGTGGCCAGTTCGCGCACGATCACGCCGAATGACCAGCCATCGCACACGATGTGGTGCGCCGTGAACACCAGCAGGTGTTCGTCGCCCGAGAGCCGCAGCAGTTCGGTACGCACGAGCGGACCGGTCTCCAGGTCGAACGGCTCGCTGACCACGCGCGCCAGCGTGTCGGCAACTTCCGCTTCCTGCTCATCGGGGCCGAGCCAGGAGAGATCGCGCAACGGGCATTCGAGCGATTGCTGCGCGGCGATGCACAGCTCGCTGCCGTCCTTGCCGAAGGTGGCGCGCAGCGCCTCGTGGCGATCTGCCAATTGCTGCAACGCCGCCTGCATCGCGGCGGCATTCAACTCGCCGTGCAGGCGCAACGTGGCCGACTCGTTGTAGGCCAGCGACGCCTGCGCTTCCAAAGTGGAAGCGAGCCACACCTCGCGTTGCGGCGCAGTGGCCGGCACCACGCGTTCCAGCGTGGCGCCTGCAAACGGATCGTAGTCGACGGCGACCGCTTCGCCGCCGGCGACGGACGGCTCGTTCGGGTTCATGCGTTGACCCTCATGTACTTGCCGGGCGCGTCGGGGTTCGGCACGAACCATGCGGGATTACCTTCCTGATCCTTGCCCAGGCGCGCACCGACGACCGGCGGGCGGCTGGCGTCGAAAGCGAGCGCCTCGACTTTCCTGTGGCGAGGCAGGAATTCCGCTTCCTGCATCTCGAGCACCGAATCCTTGAAGGCCTTGGCGATGGCCTGGAAATCCTGCTCGGTGTGCGAGGTGGTGAAGAAGCAGGGGAAGTTGTCCAGCAGATGGATACCGCGGCTGCGGATCATCGCGAACAGCAGGTCCTGCAGCGGATGGTCTTCGGTGAAGTTGGTCTTCCACACCGAGGAGAAGTGAACCAGCTGGATCGGTGCGCCGACGCTGGCGCAGAACGCGTTGAGCTCGTCCATCAGCAGGCTGGTGCGGGCGTTGAGGCGCTCCTGCAGCGCCGCGCCATTGGCCTTGAGATGGTTGAGCACGGCATGCGCGGCGGCCAGCGCGAGCGGATGGCGCACGAAGGTGCCGGCGAAATAGGTCACGCCCACGGTGGGGATCGACGCGTCGCCGTACTGCCAGCCACCGCCGTCCAGCGCATCCATGTAGCGGCGCTTGCCGGCGATCACGCCGATCGGGAATCCGCCACCGACCACCTTGCCGTAGGACGCGAGATCGGCATCGATGCCCAGCACATGCTGGGCGCCGCGCGGGTGCGAGCGGAAACCGGTGACCACTTCATCGAAGATCAGCAGCGCGCCGGCATCGGCCGTGATCGCGCGCAGCTCCTTGAGGAAGTCGCGCGGCTGGAAGTCGGGGCGGCGGCTCTGCACCGGTTCGACCAGCACCGCGGCGATGCTGGAGGCGCGCTCGCGGATGATCTGCAGCGACTCGGGCGTGCCGTAGTCGAGCACCAGCACGTTCTCCGAGGTGTTGCGCAGAATGCCCGGCGCGGCCGGCACCGAACGCAGCTTCTTGGTGCCGCGCACGATCACTTCGTCGAAAATGCCGTGGTAGGAGCCAGTGAAGATCACCAGCGTGTCGCGGCCCGTCACGGTTCGCGCAATGCGGATCGCCCCCATCACCGCCTCGGAGCCGGTATTGCACAGGCCCGCGCGATCGAAGCCGGTCAGCTCACAGACCTGCTCGGCCACTTCGCCGGCGAGTGGATGCTGCGGTCCGATTTCGTAACCGGCGTCGAGCTGGCGTCGCACGGCGTCGAGCACGAAGTCGGGCTGCCAGCCGAACAGGTTCATGCCGAAGCCGTTGAGCGCATCGATGTATTCGTTGCCGTCCAGGTCCCATACCTTCGAACCCTTCGACCGGTTCACCACGATCTGGTAGATCATTTCCTTCAGCAACGGACGGAAGCCGTTCACCACGCGCGGATCGGCGAGATGGTCGCGATGACGCGCGGTGTAATCCTTGGAGGCACGCGTGCGCTCGATGTAGCGGCGCATGAAGGCTTCCAGGCGCGCACGCTGGCGATCGGTCAGTTCGGTCTGCGTGGAGTGGATGCGCGCGATGGCGCCGAAGGCCTTCTTGACGTCGTAGCTGGTATGCGCGAGCGCGGCCTCCTCGTCCTGCGCAGGCGGATTCGCCGCCGGTGCTGGCGTAGCGGTGACAGGAGCCGTGGCAACCGGTGCGGGCTGCGCAGGCGCCGCGATCGTGGCGACGGCAGGCGCGCCGCCCATCGACGAGGCCGCAAGCAGCGCCAGTTGCTGTTGCATGATCTGCATCTGCTGCTGGATCAGGTCCTGCACCACGTTGCCGGTCGCGGCGATGGCCATGGCCGGCATGGCGACCGCGGCCTGTACGGGGGCAGCGACAGCGGCGGCTGCGGCAACGGGGGCAGGCGTGGCCGGCGTGGCCTCCGGCGGCAGCATCTGGTCGATGTGCATGGCAAGGCGCTCGAAGGAAGAGAACGACTCCATCAACTCGCGGAAGGTGATCTTCAACGAGAAGGACTTCTGCAGTTGCAGCGCGACCTGGGTGAGGGCGAGCGAGTCGAGGCCCAGCTCGACGAAACCGGAGGCGGGATCCACGCCTTGCAACTCGGTGCCCGAGACATCCTCGAACAGTTCGACGAGTTGGTTGACGAGGCGGGTCTGGCGGGCCGAGCCGGCATGGGCTCCGGTGACGTTGGCTTCCATGGTGGGCTCCACGACAGGTACGGAAGAAGAAGCGAAAAGAGGAACGACGTTGTCAGGCGTGCTGGTGGGCACCGGTGCTGGCGCACTCGCGGGCGCGGCGGCTTCGACCCAGTGGCGCTTGCGCTCGAACGGCGTGGTGGGCAGGCGCACGTGGCGTCGGCGCTGGCGACGATCCAGCGAGCACACGGCCACCGGCAGTCCGGCACACCACAGCTGGCCCATCGCGCCGACCCAGGCGGCACGCTCCGATGCCGGCGCATCGGCGACGCTGGCGACCATCAGGTGCGGACGGCTGCCGGCATGCTGGCGCGCGAGCGTGGTGAGCGCGTTGCGCGGCCCCACTTCGAGAAACACGTGCGTGGGCTGGTCGAGCAGGCGCTGCAGCGCCGGGGAGAAGCGCACGGTGCCGCGCAGATGGCGCGTCCAGTAATCGGCGGAGGTCGCCTCGGCATCGCTCAGCGGTTCGCCGGTGAGCGTGGAGACGATGGGAATCGCGGGTGCCGAGAGCGCGACGCGCTGCACTTCCTCGCGGAATGGCGCGAGCACCGGGTCCATCATCGCGGAGTGGAACGCGTGCGAGGTCTGCAGAAGGCGGCAGGCGATGCCCTCGGCTTCGAGTTGCGTGCGGAACGCTTCGACGTGGTCGATCTCGCCGCTGACCACGCTCGCCGTCGGGCTGTTTTCGGCAGCGAGCTGCAGATGGCCGGGCAGGCGTGGCAGCAGTTGTTCGGCGGCAAGGCGGATCGACAGCATCGCGCCGGCCGGCATCGACTGCATCAGGCGACCGCGCCGCGCCACCAGTCGTGCACCGTCGGCAAGCGTCATCACGCCCGCGATCACCGCCGCCACGAACTCGCCCACGCTGTGGCCGATCATGGCCACCGGCGGTACATCCATCGCCATCCACAGTTTCGCCAGCGCGTATTCGATGGCGAAGGTGGCGGGCTGGGTCAACGACGTTTCGCGCAGTGCTTCAGCATCGCCGGCAAACAGGCGTTCGCGCAGGTCGAAGCCCAGCTCACCGCGCAGCGCCTCGGCACAATCGTCGATGGCGGCCTGGAACACGGGCTCGCTGTCGTATAGCGCCTTGCCCATGCCCGCGTATTGCGAGCCTTGGCCCGGAAACAGGAACACCACGCCTGGCCCGGGCTTCTTCGCTTCGCGCAGCGAGGTGGCGGTGAGTTCGCGCAATCGCGCGATGGCCTCGCCGGCGTCGCTCGCCACTACCTGGGCGCGATGCGTGAAGGCCTTGCGGCCGTGGAGCAGCGTGCTGCCTACATCGGCCAGGTTGACGTGCGGATGGGCTGCGAGGTGATCGGCCAGGCGAGCGGCGGTGGCGAGCGCGGCGGTCGGCGTGCGGCCCGACAGCACCAGCAGTTGGGGACCATCGGCGGCGTCCGAGGGCGCCTGCGCCGGCGCCTGCTCCATGATCATATGCGCGTTGGTGCCGCCGACGCCGAAGGAGCTGACGCCGGCGCGCAGGGGCTGGCCTTCCGCGATCCAGGGGCGCAGCGAGTCGTTGACGACAAAGGGTGAGCCGGCGAAATCGATCTTCGGGTTGGTGGCCTGCACGTGCAGCGATGGCGGCAGCAATTGCTCGTGCAGCGACAGTGCGGTCTTGATCACGCTGGTGGCGCCCGCGGCGATCACCGTGTGGCCGATGTTGCTCTTCACCGAGCCGACCGCGCAAAAGCCGCGATCGTCGGTATGGCGACGGAATGCCGTGGTGAGGCCTTCGATCTCGATCGGGTCGCCCAGCGGCGTGGCGGTGCCGTGCGTTTCGACGTAGGAAATCGAACGTGCATCGACGCCGGCGTCATCGAGTGCCATGGCGATCACCGCCGCCTGGCCGTCGCTGCTTGGCGCCGTGTAGCTGGCCTTGCCGCCGCCGTCGTTGTTCACGCCGATGCCGCGGATCAAGGCAAGCACTTCGTCGCCGTCCCGTTGCGCGTCCGACCAGCGCTTGAGCAGCACCACGGCCGCGCCGTCGCTGAACACGGTGCCCTGAGCGTTCGCATCGAAGGTGCGCGTATGGCCGTCCGGCGACAGCATCGAGCCTTCCTGCGAGAGGTAGCCGCTGCGTGGCGGGCAGGTGATAGATGCGCCACCGGCGAGCGCCATCTCGCACTGGCCCGCGCGCAACGATGCCACTGCCTGGCAGATCGCTACCAGCGAGGTGGAGCACGCGGAGTTGACGCTGAGCGCCGGGCCGGTGAGGTTGAGCTTGTGCGACACGCGCGTGGCGAGAAAGTCCTTCTCGTTGGCGAGCGACACCTGGAACGCGCCGAGCTTGTCGATGAGGTCCGGCCGCTGCACCAGGTGATGCTGGAAGTAGGTCGCGTGGTACATGCCGCCGAACACGCCCACCGGCACGTCGTGGTTGTCCGGGGTGTAGCCGCCGCGCTCCAGGCACTCCCAGCACAGCTCCAGGAAGATGCGCTGCTGCGGATCCATCAACTCCGCTTCACGCGGCGACATGCCGAAGAACGCGGCGTCGAAATCCTCCACGCCGTCGACGATGCCGCGCGCGGCGACATAGCCGGGATCGTTGCGCAACGAGGCGGGAATCGACGCGTCCAGTTCCTCGGCCTTGAAGCGCGTGATCGTTTCGCGGCCCTCGCACAGATTCGTCCAGAATGCCTCCACGTCGGACGCACCGGGGAAGCGGCCGGCGACCGCCACGACCGCGACCGGTTCACCGGCATCGCCCTGGCGCCCGCGCGACAGGCGCGCGGAGAGTGCGGAACGCGCCTTGCGTCCTTCGATCAATGCGGCGAGCGCGGCGGGCGTGGGTTCGGCAAAGAAGGCCGGAATGGTCGGCGCGGTGGATACGCTTGCATGGATGCGCTCCATCAACCGCACCGCGAGCAACGAATGACCGCCGAGGTCGAAGAAGTGATCCAGTCGACCGACCTGGTCGATCTCCAGTACGTCGGAGAACAGTGCGCATAGCGTCTGTTCGAGTTCGCCCACCGGAGGAACGTACTGGTCCGCGAGCTCCGGGCGCCGCCGACCGGGTGCGGGCAGGGCGCGTCGGTCGAGCTTACCGTTCGTGGTTACCGGCAGGCTGGCCAGGCGCAGATAGGCCACCGGCACCATGTATTCCGGCAGGCTCTGCGCCAGTTGCGCCCGCAGCGAACGCGCCGTGACGGCGTCGTCTTCGGCAACGAAGTAGGCAACGAGGCGCTTCTGCCCGGGCTGGTCTTCGCGTGCGAGCACCGCGGCCGAGCGCACGCCGGGAAGCCGTTGAAGGGCGGCTTCGATCTCGCCGATCTCGATGCGGAAGCCGCGGATCTTCACCTGCGTGTCGGCACGCCCGATGAATTCGATCACGCCTTCCGGCAACCAGCGCACAAGATCGCCGGTACGGTAGAGACGATCGCCTTCACGGCCGAAGCGGTCGGGAACAAAGCGTTCCGCGGTGAGTTCGGCACGCTTGAGATAGCCGCGCGCCACGCCCAGGCCACCGATGAAAAGCTCGCCGGTGACGCCGATGGGCACCGGCTCGCCGCGCGCGTTGAGCACGTGCAGCGTGGTGTCGGCGATCGGACGTCCGATCGGGATCGACCGGACGGAAGCGTCGAGGTCTACCGGAATGTCGAACGTGGTGGCGAACGTCGTGCATTCAGTGGGGCCGTATCCGTTGATCAGGCGCGTGCCGGGCAACAGCGACTGGGCCTTGCGCACGTGCGTGACCGATAGCGCTTCGCCACCCGTGAGCACCTGTTCCAGTCCACGCAGCAGCGTGGCGTCCTGGTCGACGATGGCATTGAACAGCGCCGCGGTGAGCCAGGCGATGCGCGCCTGGTGGTTAGCGATGGTCTGCGCAAGGCCGGCACCGCTGGGTACGCGTTCCTCATGGACGATGCAGGTGCCGCCATTGAGCAGGGCACCCCAGATCTCGAAGGTCGCCGCATCGAAGCCGAGCGGCGCGGCATGCAGCACGCGCGGGCTGTCGCCGAACGTCACGTAGTTGACGTCGCGCACCAGCCGGATGATCGAGCGATGGCGGATCTCCACGCCCTTGGGCGTGCCGGTTGAGCCGGAGGTGTACATGACATAGGCCAGCGCCTCACCGTCCATCGACGGGAACGCCGGCACCGGCGTGCCGGCATCCAGCGATGCGTAGGAAAGTTGGTGCGCAGGAAAATCCTGCAAAGAGTCCATGTCTTCAGGCGCCACGATGACCGAGACGTCGGCGTCCTTGAGCGCGAACAGCAGGCGCTCCGCCGGATAGCTGCGATCGAGCGGCAGGTAGGCAGCGCCGGCCTTGAGGATGCCGATCATCACCGCGACGGCTTCGAGCGAACGGTCGAGCAGCAAGCCGACCATGCCGCCAGGCCTTACACCAGCCTCGATGAGGCCTGCGGCGATGCGATCGCTGGCTGCGTCCAGATCGCTGTAACTCATGCGTCCGTGCGCGCCTTCCAGTGCGATCGCATCAGCGCGCGTGGCGGCGACAGCGCGGAACAAGCCGTGCACGGTGTCGCGAGGATGACGCGCAACGGCCGTATCGTTCCATGTGGCCAGAAGGCCTTGCTGCGAAGCTGTGTCGAACGCGGTGAGCTCTTCCAGGCGGTCGGCATGCGCCAGACCCTGACACACATGGAGCAGACCCTTGCCGAGCGTCAGCAGCATGCCTTCGTCGAACACGCAGGCGTCGGCATCGAGCGCAAGATGTTTCCCGTCGGCACACAGCGACCAATGCAGGGATGAAACGATTTCCGTCGCGGCGGGCGTTTCACCCCAACTGCCGATGATGCTGGGCGCGACGGCATCGGACGTTGCAGCCATCGTCGGTGCGATCAGCCATGCATCGATGGAGCCCGCCGACGGGATGTCGTACCGGACCACCGTGCCATCCGCGATCGCCAGGGCTACCGAACCGCTGCCCGTCAGGCGCGATTCGAGCAGGGCGAGCGCTGCCGTGAGCACGGCATGCAGCGACATGTTCAAACGACCGGCGCGCTGCTCAAGCACCGCAAACGTGGATGGGTCCAGCGCCATCTGCAGGCGTTCGCGCGCCGGCCCATTCGACGGCGCCGCGTGGCGTACCAGCACGTCCATCAACGAGGGTGGCTCGGCGACCGGTGTTGCTTGCGCGTTGTTTGACTGCGTCATGGGAAACCCCTGCGCCCATCGGGCGGTTACTGCTCAGGCGACGGCGTAGGTCGCGCGATCCGTACTCGGTTGCTTGCCCAGCGAACGGCGCAGCCATTCGCGCGAATCGATGCTGGAGCGAACGCCGGCGTGCAGCAGCGCGTCGAGCAACGGGTTGTGGCCTACGGCCGGTGGCGTGATGCCCCAGCGGCGCAGCCGCTCGTGCGCGGCATGCAACAGGCTGTCGCGCCGGGTGGAATCGGTGTAGTAGGTGAAGCTGATGGTGACCGATGCGTTGTCGCCGTTCTCCACCATGTGCGGGCTGGTGGAAGGCATGTACGCACCCTGGCCCGGCTCGAGGTGGAAGACGGTGGCGCGTTCGCGCAGGCTTTCGTCCCAGTGCAGGCGGTCACGCTCATGGCAGGCATGGAAGAGATCGCGCGCTTCCTCGCTGGCGGCAACGGTGTCGCGGTGGTCCCACACGTAGAGCGTCTTGCGACCGCTCACCTGCATGATGAAGTTGTGTTCCTTGTCGAAATGGAACGGCGTGACCGTGTTCGGTGAAGTGATGAAGATCCATCCGCCGCGATAGCTCATGCCGGGATCGACGCGGTCGATGGCGGGGCGGACGCCGTCCAGTACTTCGTCCACCAGCGAGCGATAGACGTCGTCGGTCTGCACGTTGAGCAGCGACATCCAGGCCTTCGCCTGTGCGATGTCCTGCAGCGTGGTGGCGGCCGATTTCGCGTTGGGGTGCAGCCGCGGCGCGTTATTGAACGGCGTGCCGGGCGTGGCGTCGTCACTGTGGGTGCGCACGCGGCCACGGGCTTCCAGTCGCTTGCCCAGCTCCACCAGTTGCGGAAGCTGCAGGAGAGGATGGTCGGCGAGGCGGTGACGTGCGGGCTGGATGCGCCAGGGATCGAAGCGATCCCAATCCAGGTCGATCAGCCGAGCGACATCGGCGTTCATGGTTTCTTCCCCCTGAACAATCGTGGTTTGCACTGCCGCGATGTCCTCTGCCGATCCCTGGTTGGCTTTCGATGCGGGGCGGTGCGGACCCTGGATGGTCCTGCCGCGTGTCGAAGACACCTTCCCCCGAAGCCGTGTCCTTGAGATCGGTGCGGATGCCGCGCAACGCAGGTCATGCACCGGAACGTCTGTAGTCTCGGTCGCCGCGTTTTTTGTGTGAATACGCCCTAAGCAGCAGGAAGCCGCGACGTGCGATACACGACCGTTCCGACGGAATAGGCTGTTAGGGGTAGCACGACGATGTGCGTGTCGCGCGCTATCCGCCGTGCCGATGCGTAGCCCTCGGCCTCATCTGCGCGCGAGTGATACATACCTGTTACAGGTACGAGGTCTGGCGGGTGTCAGGGCGCCGCCTGGAACGCGAACAACCACAGGATCGCGCCCTGCGCGGGCGTGCCATGCCAGGTGACGGAGTAGGTGCCCGCGGCATCCACTTCGCGCACCGCGACGGCAGCCTGCACGCCGCTGTTCGGCGGCAGGTTGAGGTAACTGTCGATCACCTTGAAGCCATCCCCGGGAGTGGCGGTCATCGAGTAGACGTACGCATCGCCCAGCCACACTGCAACCAGCGTGGCTGGGCCGGTGGTGGTTACGGTGCCGCTGGTCAGCGCAGAGCTGGTGGAATCGGGTTCGCCCTTGAAGCCCTGCCACGCGCGCATGAGTCGATTGGTGGCGCGCGCGGCGACGCCCGGGGTGGGATAGTTCTGCGCGACGTCCTGCAGCTTGCCGGCGTTGGCGATCTCGATGAAGGGAATGGTGATCTCGCCGGCAGGCGAACCTTCCTTCACGACCCGCACGGTGTGCTTCTTGCCTCCGTGCGCGGCGATGGCGAGAAAGGCACGCGCGTTGAAGCGCTCGTCGTAGCCGTTGTAGACCACCGGTTCACCCACCGGCTTCCACAGGTTGTCGTAGCTGTCGGTGGGCGCGCCTGCGTTGTCGGCGTGGCCGGCGATCAGGACCAGCAGCGAACTGCCGTTCTCCTGCGTGTTCAACGAAGAGGTCACCGCGGGCGTGCTGCCTTCGCCCTCGGGCTGGGTCAGCATTGTATGCGCGCCGAGCTTGGGCGCCTTGGGCGGCGAGGGAGGCATCACGTCATCGATGCTGCTGGCCATGGCCATGGGCGCGATGGCCATCATCAGGCAAAGCAGCAAGCGGGGCGCGAGCGCGCAGGCGGTACGGACAGCAAGCTGGGAGGTGATGCGTCGCATACACGTCGTTCCCTGTCACGTTGAGTCGATATTGTGATCGGCATCACATCGTGTCAAGCTCGACGTGAGCGCCGTATGGACGGCCAAACCGCGGAGTCCGTGCGCTGTTCCCGCTCACGCGGCAACCGCGGCGCAGGGCATCCTGCCATGTTTCAACGCCACGGCCCGGGGGATGGCGGTGACGCACGAGACTGATTTTCTGGATCTCTACCGTCAGCTCGGTGTGAATCCGGGATGCGAGCTTTCGGAACTCAAGCAGGCCTACCGCCGCCGGGTGGCTGTCCTGCACCCCGACCGCCAGGCGGATCGATCCGCCGACGCCCGCGCTTCGGCGCGGCTCCAGCGCCTTACCGCGCAATACGGCGCGGCGATGGATTTCCATCGACGTCACGGAAGACTGCCCGGCTCGCCCGCACCGCGCAGCGGCGACGCCGCAAACCCGGGCGAGCGCGGCACACCCGTGCCGAACCCGTTCACGGCGACACGCAGCGTGGTCCGCGAAGCATCCGCGCCACCGCACGAGGCGCCTGTGGCGAATGTGCCGAAGCGACGCCCGCATGGCCGGTTCGCGGTGCTCCTTGCCGTGGCCGCATCGGGCGTACTCGCGTGGAGCCTGTATTCCCTCTACGGGCAGGCTGGTGCGGGCGATGCGTCGGACGACATGCCGGCTTCGCTGCAGACTGGTGCCGCTGAAAGGGACGATGCGCCCGACGCTCCGGCGCTTCGCCTGGGCATGTCGGCCGACGAGGTGAGGGCAGTCGAGGGCGATCCGGTATCGATGCATGGCGACCTCTGGGAGTACGGGCCGTCCTGGGTCCGCTTCGATCATGACCGGGTAGTGGACTGGCACAGTTCTCCCTTGCGCGCCCTGCATACCGGAGAACCGCCGGCACGAGGCGATCACTGAATTTCCGTCAGTCGCAGTGGTCGCCAGGCGGCTGGCGTGCACGGTCCGTTGGCCTTGCGGATCGCGCTGCACGCCCCCACCACCCGGCGGCCACTGCGGCCGGCGGCGCTCAGCGAGCGCCTCGTCCGAACAACACCACTTCCACGGTCTGGATCAGGATCAACAGATCCAGCAGCAGGTTGTGGTTCTTCACGTAGAACAGGTCGTACTTCAGTTTCTCGGCCGCCTCTTCGACGGTGGCGCCGTACGGATAGCTCAATTGCGCCCAGCCGGCGAGGCCGGGCTTGAGGCAATGGCGCAGGCTGTAATAGCGGATCTTGGTGTCGAGGTCGGCCACGAACTGCGGGCGCTCCGGGCGCGGACCGACGATGCTCATGTCGCCCTTCAGCACGTTCCACAGTTGCGGCAGCTCGTCGATGCGCAGCTTGCGGCTGATGCGGCCCACGCGCGTCACGCGGTCGTCGTTCTTGCTGGCCCAGCGCGCAACCCCGTCGCGTTCGGCATCCGTGCGCATGCTGCGGAATTTCAGCAGCTGGAAGGTGCATCCATGGGCACCGACGCGTTCCTGCCGATAGAGGATCGGCTGGCCCCCGCCCGACTCGATCCGGATCGCCAGCATTTCGACCAGCATCAGCGGCCAGCACAGCAGCAGAAGCAGGGAAGCGGCCACCAGGTCGAAGCAGCGCTTGCTCAGCTGGCGCAGTGGCGTGCCATTGAAGCCGCCGGAAAACACCAGCCACGATGGATCGAGGAAGGACAGCTGCAGGCGGCCCGACTCGCGTTCGAAGAAGGAGGTGAGGTCGGTGATGGTGATGCCCAGTTGCCGGCATTCGAGCAGGTCGTCCATCGGCAGGTTGCCGCGCCGATCGTCGACGCCGACCACGACTTCGTCGATCTGGTCGCGCGCGACGATTTCGCACAGCGAGAGGGACGTGCGGATGAGCTGCTCCTCCGGCACCGCGACCGTTTCGCGCGCATGCGGCACATAGCCCACCACGCAGAAGCCGCGGCGATCGGTGCGTCGGCGCATCTGGTTGTGGATCTGCGATGCGCGCGTACCGGCGCCGAGGATCAGCACGCGCCGCTTGAGCGCCTCCACCTCGACCAGTTGCAGGAACACGATGCGTATGCCCAGCACGAGGATGAAGCCGAGCAACAGCGCAATGGCCAGCACGCCGCGACCCACATAGGCTTGCGGCAGCACGTAGTAGCCGATCACCAGCAGCACGCCGCCGAGCACGAAAGCCACGGCCTGGCGCGCCATCAGGCCAAAGCGCGTCATGCGCATATGCGTCTGGTACTGGCCGAGAGCCACCATGCCGAACACGATGGCGGTGGCGAACACCAGCGCGCGCTCGGGCAGATGCACGGTGAACTCGGCGAGTTCATCCGCGTTGTGCCCGTAACGGATGTACGTGGCGGTTGCCAGCGACATGGCGAGCAACAGCAGCTCGCACAGGCCAAGCAACATCAGCCAGCGCACCGATTGCCGACGCAGGAAACGAAGCATCCGAATCCCCCTTGCCCCCAAGCCGAGTCCATTTAGCGAGGCGAGAGGCTACCGTGGTTCTTTCGCTGGCGTCGATGCAACTTAGGGCAGATCAGCATGGCAGCCGTTCGGCTGTCTCAGCGCTGTTACATCGCGGGCCGATCATCCGATGCATGCCGCAACGGCGTGCGAAGCCAGTGCAGTCGCAGTCCGGCAATGGTTTGGGGTGCAGCCAGTGCGCCGACCCAGCCGGCGGGTAGCGTGAGTTCGCGCACGATGCACGCGGATGCGCCGGCGGCGAGCGGTGGCGGTGAAATCGAAACACCTGCATCCGCGGCGATGCTCGATGGCGCCACGAGAAGTCCTACGCCGAATGCCTTCAACAGCGCTTCCTTGCGCGTCCACAGCGCGAGCATCGCATCGTCACGCATGCGTGGCGGCAGGCACTGCAGCGCATGGGATTCTTCGGGAGTGCATACGACTTTAAGCAGATCCTGCATGCCGGTACGCGGTGGCGATCGCTCGATGTCGATGCCGATGCACGTGGTGCGCGCGATGGCGATGGCGACGTGTCCGCCGCTATGACTGAGGCTGGTGGCGTAGCCGGTGCCTGGCAGGCAGGGCTGGCCATGCTTCGTGCTTTCCAGTGGAACATCCGAAGGTTTGGTGTCGAGAATCTCTGCCAGTACGACGCGCCAAAGCGCATGCGCCAGCACGTACTCGTCGCGGTGTTGCGGCTGCCGGAAGCGCAGCGAACGTTCGCGCTCGGCGGGCGACAGCAGATCCACGGCTTCTTCGCGAAACGCCATGCAGTGCCTGCATTCGAACAGCACGACCAGTGCTTCGTGGTCGCCAATCCTCGGCAGGTCGCAACCCGCCAACATGCGCAGCGATGGAGGCGGATTCATGGCGTGCATCGCCGTCGTCGCCGCCATGGTGTCATGCGCCTAGAGCAGGCCGGAGCTCGCGCAGGTGGCGAGCAGGACGCGGAGTTCATCGGCCAGGCGCATGCTCAGCGCCACGATGGTGAAGGTGGGAAACGCCCAGCCACCCGTGGGAAAGACCGAGCTTCCCGCGATATGCAGGTTGTCCATGCCATGCACCTTGCATCGCGCGTCCACCACGCCCGTGTGGGGGCTGTCGGACATGCGCGTCGTGCCCATGTGATGCGCCGTGCCATGCACTTCCGGCTTGGCGTTGTCGTCAGCGAGCCAGGGTTCAAGCTGGAAATGCCCGTTGCCCGCGGTGGCGATCTGTTCGCCGAACACGCGTGCCGACGAGCGATAGGTCTCGTGGTCGAGCGAGGTAAGCCGCCAGTCGACCTTGACCTGGCGCTGGCCGAACGCATCCAGGTCGCGGCCCAGCGTGATGCGGCTGTCGGGGTTGGGTGCCTGCTCGAAGTAGCCGACCAGGTCGACGTGGCTGTTGGTCACCGTGGGACGATCGGCGAGCTTGTGCACGCAGGCGCGCGCAAGATCGCCGATACCGAGGCCGAGCTTCAGCGCGGTAAGACCAAGGTTGTCTGGCGCCGTGATGACGTGGCCCAGCGGCGCATTGCGAAGCGCGTCGGACAGGCGCGCCTCCAGCAGGGCGTTTTCGTCGGGCATGGTGTTGCGCAAGGCCGTCTTCAGTTCGCGCAGCGCACGGATGCCTCGCGGCAGCGGGCCTTCCACGCCAAACGGATGCACGCGCCCATTCAGTACGCGATGCCTGCGCTGGAACTGCGGCGACAGGGCGATCTCGGGAAAAGCCGGTGGTGCGCCTTTCGCACGCCGACGCTCGTAGGGACGCGTGATGCGATGCGGTGCCTTCGCGGTCAGCGTGCCCAGCTTGCCGCTGGGATGATCCATGAAATAGCGGCCGACCACGCCATGCTGGTTGCCCAGCCCTTCGGGCACCACGGAATTGGACAACAGCAGCAGCCGTGCATTCTCGATGCCGCCGCAGGCCAGCACGTAGTGCCTTGCCCGCACCATGCTACGCGCGCCATTGAGCGCACCGATATGCGCCTCGCGCACGTGTCGGCCATCCTGGCCGGCCTTCAGCTCCAGCAGGTTGCCGTGCAGCAGCAGGGTGATGTTGGTCGCGCGCTCAAGCTCCGCCCGATAGGCATCGCCGAACAGGATCGGGCTGCGCGCAAAAAACTGGTTGACCAGCGTGTTTTCGTCGAACGGAAGCGCGGAGTGGATCATCGGCTCGGCGAAGGAGCCGTCGCTGAAATCGAGTGCGCCGATCTGGCAGAAGTCGCGTGCACGCTGGTAGAACGGTTCCAGTTCCGCGTACTCGATGGGCCATCCGCTGTGCGGCACCCATTCGCGCGCCTCCATGTCCTGCCTGCTGAGCGGAATGCAGCCGCCACCCCACAGGTTGCAGCTGCCGCCGAACACGCGCATGCGCGATGTGCCGGGATCGAATTCGATATCGCCGGCGGAGCTGCCTTCGTACAACGCCTGGTTGCGGTCTTCACCCGCCAGGCCGCCGCTCTCGATGAGGCAGACGTTGAAGGGCGTACCGAGGAAGGAGCGCGCGATGGCAATGCCGGCGGCGCCACCGCCGACGATGCACAAGTCCGCTTCCACATCGACGGGGTGTCCCCCGCGCAGGTAATCGATGATCACGCCACTCCCCTAGCAATCCACGTAGGCCAACATCCTGTCGCAACGTGGATCGGGTCGGTGGCGTTCGGGTCAGTCGCTCCGGACCGACAACAGGCCTTCGCCAATCACACGCGGTAGTACTCTCGGTACCAGCGTACAAAGTTGGCCACGCCTGTTTCTACCGACACCTGCGGCCTATAGCCAACGGCCTGTATCAGGTCGGTTACATCCGCTTCGGTGTCCGGCACGTCGCCGGCCTGCAGCGGAAGCAGCTCCATGGTGGCCTTGCGTCCCAGGCATTGCTCCAGCACTTCGATGTACTGCAGCAGTTCCACCGGCCGTTCATTGCCGATGTTGAAAAGCCGGTATGGCGCGACACCGCTGACGGCCGGATCGGGCATGTTGCTGTCCCACGCCGCGTCGATCGACGGGACTTTGTCCAGCGTGCGGATCACGCCTTCGACGATGTCGTCCACGTAGGTAAAGCTGCGCTTGTGCTTGCCATGGTTGAACACGCGGATCGGCTCGCCCGCGAGGATCGCCTTGGTGAACAGGAACAACGCCATGTCCGGCCGTCCCCAGGGACCATACACGGTGAAAAAGCGCAGGCCCGTGCACGGAATACCGTACAGGTGCGCATAGCTGTGCGCCATCTGCTCGTTGGCTTTCTTCGTGGCGGCATAGAGCGTGAGCGGATGTTCCGCCGACTTGTGTTCGGAGAAGGGCATCGCGGTGTTCGCGCCGTACACCGAGCTGGTGGAAGCGAACACGAGGTGCTCGACGCCGTAATGGCGGCAGCCTTCGAGCACATGCAGGAAGCCCGTCACGTTGCTGCTGGTGTACACGTGCGGGTTTTCCGCGGCATAGCGCACGCCCGCCTGCGCGGCGAGATTCACCACGCGCTGCGGGCGATGCTCGGCGAAGGCGCGCTCCATGGCCGCGCGATCGGACAGATCCGCGGTGATGTGCGTATAACCGGGGCGGTCGGAGAAGCGGGCGAGGCGCGCCTTCTTCAGGTTGACGTCGTAGTAGTCGTTGAGGTTGTCGATGCCGACCACCTCGTCGCCGCGCGCCAGCAGGCGCTCGGCGACATGGGAACCGATGAATCCGGCCGTGCCGGTAACCAACACTTTCATGGCATGTTCCCTAGGTTCAAAGGCGACCGTCGACGGCGTCGCGCGGCAATACGTATTTCACGTCATACACCACCGAGTCCGGCTTGCCGTAGGCACGGATGCCATCGACGCCCAGTTCGATGAACTGTCGGTGCCCCACGGCCACGATGACTGCGTCGTAGTCGCCGGCAGCGGGGGAGGCGACCGGCGACAGCGCGTATTCGTGCTTGGCTTCGTCGGCGTTGATCCATGGGTCATGCACGTCCACCTGCGCGTTGTACGCGTGCAGCGCATGCACGATGTCCACCACGCGGGTATTGCGCAGGTCGGGGCAGTTTTCCTTGAAGGCCAGGCCCAGCACCAGCACGCGCGCGCGCACCGGATTGATGCCCTTGCGCACCATCAGCCGGATCACTTCGTTGGCGACATACACGCCCATGCCGTCGTTGGTACGGCGACCGGCCAGGATGACGTCGGGGTGATGTCCGACTTCCTGTGCCTTGTGGGTCAGGTAGTAGGGGTCCACGCCGATGCAGTGGCCGCCTACCAGGCCCGGTCGAAAGGGCAGGAAGTTCCACTTGGTGCCGGCGGCCTGCAGCACTTCCAGCGTGTCGATGCCAAGCTTGTTGAAGAGGATGGAGAGATCGTTGACCAACGCGATGTTGAGGTCGCGCTGCGTGTTTTCGATGACCTTCGCGGCTTCGGCCACCTTCAACGAGCTGGCCTTGTGCGTGCCTGCCGTGATGATCGAGCCGTAGAGGCGATCGACGAAATCGGCCGTCTCGGGCGTGGAGCCGGACGTGACCTTGAGGATGCTGGTGACGCGGTGCTGCTTGTCGCCCGGGTTGATGCGCTCGGGGCTGTAGCCGGCAAAGAAGTCGCGGTTGAACACCAGGCCCGAACCCTTCTCGAGGATCGGCACGCAGACTTCTTCCGTGCAGCCCGGATACACCGTGGATTCGTACACGACAATGTCGCCGCGCTTGAGCACTTTCGACAGCGCTTCGCTCGCGCGCATGAGCGGGGTGAGGTCGGGGCGCTTGGCCGAATCGATCGGCGTGGGCACCGTGACGATATAGACATTCCGGTCGGCGAGATCCGCCAGTTCGCCGCTGAAGCGCAGGCGGCCCGCCTCCGCCAGCTCCTCGCTGTTGACTTCCAGGGTGCTGTCGCGCCCTCCGCGCAGTTCCTCGATGCGAGCACGGTTGATATCGAAACCGACGGTGTCATAGCGCTTGCCAAACTCGACGGCCAGGGGAAGGCCGACGTAGCCGAGACCGATGATGGCGAGCTTGGTGTCTTCCAGATTCTGCATGCGGGGTTCCTGCTGTCTGGGTGTGAAGAGGCACAGAGCCGGCCAGCAGGCTATCCGAGGGATTGCCCGATTTGGATGACGAGAGCTCCGTGCCCTTGCGCTTCACAGGCTTCGGTGCCTGTCGAAGAAGCCCGCGCAAGTGATGTGCGCGGGCGACGCAAGGCTAGCAGGGTCGTCTTCCTTTTCAGCTAGGCCAGAGGTTGCTTACCCAATGGAGGATGCCGGTCAAAAGGCGTGTTGGGATGAACGCCGCCTGCATGCGGTGGCTCCGAGCGTGTGCCGATCGGATCAGCTTGCTTGATGGACAGACAGGGGCGAGTGGCCCTTGTCCCCTCGGGCTGCCTCCTGGAGATAAGATATTGCGAATCATTCTCACTCACGTTATCTTCTCGTAACGCAGCCGGGCTCGAGCCGTCCCCTCGCCATGGCGAACGCAGCCCTCCCACCCAATCAGCAGGCAGCGGTTCCCGGAGCGGGGCCTGCGTTTGCCTGCGCGAAGGATCGAGCATGACTTGCAAAGCGTTTGTGTCTTCCGCGGCGAACCCTCCCATCCGCCTCGCCGTGAGTGCGTTGGGGCTGGCCATGGCATCGACCTCGGCCCTGGCGGCCGGCGCGGCAACCGACGAGCGGAACACGACGCCCGACCCGCAGGACGCGCAGAACCTCGAAGGCGTGAAGGTGCGTTCGACCGTGGTCAACACCACCTCGCCGAAGTTCACCGCGCCATTGCTGGACACGCCTCGTTCGGTGACGGTCATTCCGCAGGAGATCATCCAGCAGACAGCGGCGACGTCCTTGCTCGACGTGCTGCGTCAGGTGCCGGGTATCACCTTTGGCGCCGGCGAAGGCGGCAATCCCAACGGCGATCGCCCCATCATCCGCGGCTTCAATTCGGAGAGCTCGATCTTCATCGACGGCATCCGCAGTTCCGGTTCGCAGAGCCGCGAAATCTTCGATGTCGACCAGATCGAAGTGCTCAAGGGGCCGAGTTCGGCCTATACGGGCCGTGGTGGCGTGGGCGGCAGCATCAACCTGGTGACCAAGGCGCCCAAAGCCGAGGACTTCGTGCGCGGCACGGCGGGCGTGGGTACCGACAATTACTATCGCGGCACGGTGGACTGGAACCAGCAGGTCGGCAACGACTCCGCCATTCGCCTCAACGTGATGGGGCACAGCAACGATATCCCGGGTCGCGACGGCCCCGACTTTTCCCGCTGGGGCATCGCGCCGTCGGTGACGTTCGGCCTGCATTCGGCCACCAGCGTCACGCTGAGCTATTACCACCTGCAGAGCGACGACACGCCCGACAGCGGCATTCCGTACAACAACCCGTTCGCGGCGACGAGCCCCTACGCCTACCTCAACGGCGACGGCCGCCCATATTCGGTGCCGCGCGGCACCTATTACGGCTGGCTCGACCGCGACTTCCAGAAGCAGACCGACGACGTCGGTTCCGTGCTGGTGAAACACGACTTCGGCAACGGCTGGCTGCTGCGCAACGCCACGCTGTACGGCCGCTCCACCAACAACTACATCTGGACGCAGCCGGATGACAGCCAGGGCAATTTCCTGGTGAACGGCGGCGTCTGGCGCCGCAACAACAATCGTGACAGCAGCACCACCAACCTCACCAACCAGACCGACCTCACCGGCGAGTTCGAGACCGGTTCGCTGAAGCACAGCTTCGCCGCCGGCCTGGAGATCAGCAGCGAGAAGACCCAGCGCACCAGTTACCTGGTCGATCCCGCGACGAGCGCCGCCGATACCCATAACATCGGCTCCATCGTCAACGGCGCCTGCAGTCCGAAGTACGGGATCGGAGCAGCCTCCGGCTACTGGTGCACCGACGCGCGGCATCCGAACCCGAACGATCCGTTCAATGGAGCGATCATCGGTGGACAGAACCCGACGCGCATCGTCACCGACACGCGTTCGGCCTGGGCCTTCGATACGGTAGAGTTCAACTCGCAGTGGTCGGTCAACGGCGGCGTGCGCTTCGACAGTTTCAGCACGCACTCCACGGCCACCACGACCACCACCGGCGTGGTCACGCGCCTCAGCAACGACGCCGATTTCTGGAACTACCAGCTCGGCGTGGTCTACAAGCCTGCGCAGAACGGCAGCATTTACCTGTCCTGGGGTACCTCGTCGAATCCGCCCGGGGCGGATGCCGGTGACGGCGCCGAGGGCATTGCCGTGACCAATGCGGACCTCAAGCCGGAAAGCAGCCGCAACCTGGAACTGGGCACCAAGTGGGACGTGCTGGACCAGCACCTCTCGCTCACCGCGGCGGTTTTCCGCAGCGAAAAGACCAATGCCCGCGTCGCCACGGGTGGTCGCGGCAGCGCGCAGATCAACGCCGGCGAACAACGCGTCGATGGCATCGAGCTGGGCTTCAGCGGCGCCATCACCGAGCGCTGGAGCGTATACGGCGGCTATACCTTTCTCGACAGCGAGCTGGTCAAGGTCGGTCCGGGCGAGCAGGGGAACAAGGGCAACGAGTTTCCCAATACGCCCAGGAACAGCTTCACGCTATGGACCACGGTGGCAATCACCTCGAAGTGGTCGGTGGGTGGCGGCGCGTATTACCAGGACAAGGTCTACGGCGATACCGCCAACCTGAAGTGGGTTCCTTCGTACACGCGCTTCGATGCGATGGCTTCCTACCAGGTGAACCCGCACCTGACGCTGCAGCTCAACGTGCAGAACCTCACCAACAAGTACTACTTCGACAAGGCCTATGCCTCGCACTACGCCTCGGTGGCGCCGGGCCGAGCCGGCATCCTGACCGCGAACTTCAGCTTCTGATAGTGTCCCTGGCTGGCCGCAGGGTAGCGGCCAGCCGCCGGACCAAGGAAAACCATGCTCCTGCACATCCCTGATGTCCTCACCGCCGATGAACTGGCGATCTGCCGGCAGCGCCTCAAACAGGCGCCGTGGGCGGACGGACGTGTCACGGCCGGCCATCAGTCGGCGCTGGCCAAGGACAACCTGCAGCTTCCGGAGGATTCGGCGGACGCGAAGGAACTCGGCCAGCTGGTGCTGGATGCCTTGGGTCGCCATGCCACTTTCTTCGCCAGCGCACTGCCGCGGCATATCTTTCCACCGCTGTTCAATTGCTATCGCGGCGGCCAGTCGTTCGGCTTCCACGTCGACAATGCCATTCGTTATGACCGCCGCCACGGGGCAGGCACGCCGATCCGCACCGATCTCTCGGCCACGCTGTTCTTCAATGATCCCGACGAATACGACGGCGGCGATCTCGTTATCGAAGACACCTACGGCACGCACTCGGTGAAGCTGCCTGCGGGCGACATGGTGTTGTATCCCTCCAGCAGCCTGCACCGCGTCGCGCCGGTGACGCGCGGCGAGCGGACGGCATCGTTCTTCTGGATCCAGAGCCTGGTCCGCGATGAGCACCAGCGTCGCCTGCTGCTGGAACTGGATGTCTCCATCCAGAGCCTTACCCAGTCGCATGCGTCGCACGCGGACGTGCTTCGACTGACCGGCGTGTATCACAACCTGCTGCGGACGTGGTCCGAGACATGAGTTGCGCGCAGGCGACGGGGCGTGCCGACGAATTCCTGCATCTGTTGAGGACGAATCCGTCGCGCGTGCATGCGACCTTGCTGGCGCAGGCGCTCGCCGGCGATGCGGGATCGCAGCTCGGCGTCGCCCAGATGTATCTCGAAGGCATTGGGTGTGAGAGAAACACGGGCGAGGCGCTGTACTGGTTCCAGCACGCGGCCCATCAGGGCGACGCGATGTCGATGAACATGCTGGGCCGCATCCATGAAAACGGCTGGGGCGTACCGGTCAACTACGAACTGGCCGCCGTGTGGTACCGCGAAGCCGCCGAACACGGCTCGGACTGGGGCATGTACAACTATGCGCACGTACTGGCCAACGGGCGTGGTGTGAAAGCGGATCGCGCCTCGGCGTTTCATTGGTTCGGACGCGCGGCCGATGCCGGTCATGCGCGCGCCATGCATTTTCTGGGGCAGTACTACGAATATGGCTGGGAAAGCGCGCCGGATGTCGATCGGGCGTATGAGCTTTATCGCGTGTCGGCGGAGAAGGGCGATTACCGCGGCAAATGCAGCTGGGCGTCGGTGCTGACCGAGCGTGGCCAGATCGTGCAGGCCTGCGCGTTGTTGCGATCCGCCATGGATGCCGCGCCCGCTTACTTCGTCGAAGCCCTGCGCAACGATCTGCGTCAGTCGCGGCATCCGCAGCTGCGTGAGCTGGCGGAGCATGCGACGCCGTAAAAGCGCACCCGATACGTGACCGGGGGCGCGCAGGTTTCATCGATGGGTCGATGGCGGTGCTTCAGGACCAGTCGCTGTCGTCGAAACCGCCATCGCTGCTGTCGTTGAAATCATCCGTCGACGCGAAGTCGCGGCCATCGTGGTCCAGCGATCGATCGTTGTTGTCGTCGTAGTAGTTGTTGTTCTCGGTGATGTTTTCGATCACCGTCGGCTGGCCGCCACCCAGAAAGCCGCCGCCGTGATGACCGCCGATCAGGCTTTCGATGCCTTCGAACAGGAACATGCCACCCGCCACGCCCGCAGCGGTCGTTGCGGCTTGCGACAGAAAACTCGGGGCGGCAGCAGGCGGCTGTGCCGGCACGCCTCCGAACAGGCGCTCACGCCAACTCGGCGCCGCAGCAGGTGCCTGGGGCGGATACGGCGGTGGCGTTGCGCCCCAAACCGGGGGCTGGCCGCCGAGGAAGCTGCCGCCGCCCTGGGGCGATCCCTGTTGCGATTGCAGCTGCGCGATCTGCGCCTTGGCGTTTTCCAGCGCCTGTTGCTGCAAAAGGCTGCGCTGCACCAGTAGATAAAGTGCATCGGGTTGGCCGGCCAGCCGCTGGCGGATCAGTGCGTCGGCCTGCGGATCCTTCGCCACGCCGCCAGCGCTCACCAGCCGCTGGAGGAAGTCTTCGAGTAGTTGTTGTTCCTGCGGTGTCATGACTTGCGAAATCTCCGGCATGGATGAGGCGCCCACCTTCGCGCGCGATCGGCGAGGAGTGCAGTGCCGGAAGTGTGCCCGCGTTCGGTGACATCAAGGGCGCAGGCATTTCCGTTTGCCTGGCAGTCAGGCAAACGGCGCGTTCGAGCGATCAGGGCATCAGCACGTGGCGGTTCTTGCCGCGCTGCTTGGCCTCGTACAGGCCTTGGTCCGCGAGGCGAACCGTATCTCCGAGATCCGTCGAAGCGTTCAGCGGCGCGATACCGATGCTGATGGTCACCACGTGGCCTGAAATGCGCAGGGCCGCGACGTGTTCGCAAATTCGTTCGGCAAATGCCTGCGCCGCGTCGGCGGCGCCATGGAATACCACGCCGAATTCCTCGCCGCCGAGCCGCCCATGCGGGTAACCCTCCGCATGTCGGCCGATGATGGACGCCACTTCGATCAGCACGCGGTCACCCACGTCGTGTCCCGAGGTGTCGTTGATCTTCTTGAAATCGTCGATATCGATCAGCAGAAAGTAGAAATCGCCGGTCGATGCGATGGCGTGGATGTCCTGCAGCATCTCCATCAAACCGCGGCGATTGTTGATGCCCGTGAGCGCATCCTTGAAGGACAGGCGAGTGAGCTCGCGTTGCACGAGGAACGTCTTTTTTCGTTCCGCCACGAACAGGTGATTGAGCAGAATGCCGAGCCCGAAACCCGACGCGGCCATCAGCACGATCCAGCTGGCGTCGTCCATGTGGAGCATCGCGTTCACCTGGCCATACGACACCACGAGCCACACGGCGATCGAGCTTGCGATGTAACTGATGCCATCGGCGAATACCGGCGCCATGCCCACCGTGATGACCAGCCCTATGGGAATTACCCAGAACTCGGGCTGATGCGTGCCGCTGATGTTGCTGTGAAGGCACAGCGCGATCGCCACGGCGCAGACGCCGCCGCCGGTCGCGCTCATCGCCATGTTGCGTGCGGCATAGGTGATGGCCATGCCGCAGATCACGCCGGCCAAACCGATGCCGGTCAACCACGGATCGAAGACGGCATGCGGATGGGCGAGCAGGCGCGACAACATCCAGGCCATCAGCCCGAATGCCTGCAGGCTGAGCGCCTGGTGGCGCAGGTTGGCGACGGAATGCTTGCCGAACAACTGGCGTTCGGCGCGATCGCTGAAGGCCGACTGGCGCGCGATGTTGGCGATTTTGCGATGGAACCTCATGACGAGCCCCTGTTCGCTGGAATGCCGAACCAGATGGGCCTGACGTGTCGGGAGCCCGGCCCTTCAGACCATGAAATCAGTATAGGCACGCCATGGCGTGAATGACTGCATCGCAGGTCACGGCGCGACTGTTCGCCGGCGCTACCTGTCCGGGAACTCCAAAGGCATTGCGAGATGCAGGGAACGAAGCGGGTGAGGGCCCAAAACAAAACAGCGCCTGTGCCGAAGGCAACAAGCGCTGTCTGGAATCAAGTGGTGGAGCCAGGGAGGATCGAACTCCCGACCTCGTCATTGCGAACGACGCGCTCTCCCAGCTGAGCTATGGCCCCACAAGAGCGCGTCATGGTAGCAGGCTGTTTTGGCTTTCGCCAAGCCCCTGGCGCGCTCAGGGCAACAGGCGCGTCAGTTCGTCGTGGAGCACTTCGCGTCGCCAGCCTTCCAGGAAATCAGGCCATTGCGCGGTGACCACGTACTCTTCGAGCACCTTGCGTGGGCACAGCAGGCCCGCAGGAAGGTCAAGGTTCGCGGCACGCTTGTCGACGCAGTCCTTCATGGCCGACAGCGCGCGCTTGGCGTCACCCTGCGGCGATTCGGGGATGTCCGCGGTGGCGGTCACTTCTTCCGCTTCGATGGGACGAAGCAGCGTCTCCAGCAACTCCCTTTGCTGCGGTGACCGGAGCGCCCGCTGGCCACGCGTGCGCTGCTCGAGGTCGCCGGCACTGCTCGGGCGCTGCTGCACCAGGTTCATCACCAGTGCGTCCTCCAGCAGCCAAGGGCGCGGACGATCCAGCGTGCGTGCTGTCTGATCACGCCACAACAGGATGCGACGCAGCAGGGCTCTTTGTTCGGGTCGCCACTCGGCCGCGCTGCGGAATGCGCGCTGGGGCTGCGGGTCCCCGCCTCGGTTGCACGAGCGCAACTTCAGTCGTTCGCAATCCTCGGCATGCCACGCCACGCGATCGCGCTGGGCGAGGCGCTCGGCCAGCTGTTCGTGCACCGGCTTCAGGTAGACGACATCGAGCGTGGCGTAGCTGCGCTGTGATTCGGTCAGCGGGCGTTGCAGCCAGTCGGAACGGGTTTCCCCCTTGTCCAGCTCGGCGCCCGCCAGTTCGGCCACCAGCGCGCGATAGCTGATGCCAAGGCCCATGCCCACGAAGGCCGCCGCGATCTGCGTGTCGAACAGCCGACCCGGGCCCTGCGGCAGCAAGGGCGAAAGCGCTTCGAGGTCTTCGCTCGCGCTGTGCATCACGGTAACGGCATCGCTGTGGCCGACCAGTGGCTGCAATGCTTGCCCTATCTCGAAGGCGAGCGGATCAACCAGCGCGTAGCGGCCATGCCAGCCAAGCTGGATCAGAGCGAGCTGCGGATAGAACGTATTGCGCCGCATGAACTCCGTATCGAAGCCGAGCGCGGCGTCACGGGGCACGGCGGCCAGCCATGCGTGCAACGCATCGGGCGTATCGATCCAGACGGCTTCGGGAGTAGGGGTGGAGTCAGGCTGCATGCGTCTTCCTGGCGACACAGGACGCGCACCTGCGCATTGTCCTGACATCGGTTTGTGCCTATGGTTAAGCGCTGCACGATAACAGGCTGCCCCGGAACCAAGCCATGCCGAGCAAGGAAACCGTACGACGACAACGCGCACTCGGTGGAGGCGTCGGCGTGGTCGTGCTTGGCCTGGCGCTGGTTTATCACTTCTTTCCTCGCGTGTTCCATGTCGAACCCTCCTCGACGGCCGCGCATCGCGCCATGAACCTGGGCCCTGCGCCTTCGGCAGCGCCTGCCGCCGTCACTCCGCCGCCGGGCGTGGGCGAGCTCGATGCAGGACCACCGGTAACCCTCGCGCCCACCGAAGTCATCGTGGCGAGGATGAGCAACAAGAACGCCAATCTCCCGCAGCAGCTGAGCGCGGACACCCCCGAGGTCGAGGCGCTGCTGACGCGTGCCGACAAGGCGCTGCATGCCGGCCAGCTCGCCGGCGACGACGGCAGTGCAGCTGCGCTGTTCGAACAGGCGCTCAAGCTGAAAGCCGACAGCCGTCGTGCCGCACAGGGTCTGTTCGAAGTGAGGGCGCGCCTCGCCGCCGAGATCAACCAGGACCTGGCGGTCGGCGATGCTGATTCGGTGAGCGATCTGCTCGGTACGCTCAAAACGATTCCCGACTCCGCTGACGAAGTCAGTCAGGTCCAGGCCAAGCTGAAGACCCTGGCACAGGTGCGTCCGCTGCTCGCCAAGGCGGCGACACTCCTTCAGCAAGGACATGCCGACCAGCCCGCGGGCGACAACGCGCTCGAACTCTATCGTCAGGTCCAGCAGATCGATCCGGAAAACGCGGTTGCGGCGCAGGGTGTCTTGCAGGTGCAGCGCGCCGTGCTCGATCGCGCGTTGGCGGCGGTTGCGCAGAACGACTTCAAGTCGGCAGACCAGGCGCTCGCCGAGGCTGCGCAGGTGGCGCCCGATTCGCCGGCGCTCAGCGATGTGCGGATGCGCGTGGACAACATGCGGCAGGCGCGCGCGAGTGGATTGCTCGGCCAGGCACGATCGGCCCTCGACTCGGGCAACCTCCCGCTGGCCCAGCAACTGGCCGACCAGGCGAAGGCGATCAGTCCGGATCTCGCCGGATTGTCTGAATTCGGAGAGCGCCTGACCAACGCGCGCCTGTACGCGAGCTACAAGCCCGGCCAGGTGTTCACCGACCGCTTCCTCGATATACCGGGCCAGGCGCCTTCGATGGTGGTCGTGCCCACCGGCAGTTTCCGCATGGGCGCCCCCGACAACGAGGACGGGCGCCAGGATGCCGAGATACCGCAACACGACGTGACGATCGCCAAGGGCTTCGCCATGGCACGCACTGCGATCACCGTGGGGCAATTCAGGGAATTCGTGAAAGCCAGCGGCTACCAGCCCGATTCAGTGAAACTGGGCGGCGCCAGCGTTTACGACGAGGGCACCGGCGCCATGCGCGACGACCCGAACGCGGGATGGCAGGACGACTACGTGGGCAAATCGGCGGACAGTCGACTGCCGGTCGTCAATATCTCCTGGGCGGACGCCAAGGCCTATGCGGACTGGTTGAGCCAGCGCACGGGCAAGACCTATCGATTGCCCAGCGAGGCCGAGTTCGAATACGCCCTGCGGGCAGGCACGACGACCCGCTACTGGTGGGGCGACGGCGCCCCGACACGCAAGGTGGAAAATCTCACCGGAGCGAGCGATCGCTCCTCGAGCGGGCGTCGCTGGAGCAACGCCTTTGCCGGCTATCGGGACGGTTTCTGGGGGCCTGCGCCCGTCATGAGCTTCTCGCCGAACCCATTTGGTCTCTACGACATGGGCGGCAACGTGTCGGAATGGGTGCAGGACTGCTGGCACGACAGCTATCTGCGGGCGCCGCGTGATGGCAGTGCCTGGATCAACCCGGGCTGCAGCGTGCGCGTGGTTCGCGGCGGCTCCTGGGGCAGTTCGCCCGACCAGGTGCGCTCGTCCTATCGCCAAGGCGCCGACGCCAGTGTCCGCAGCGGGCGCGTGGGCTTCCGTGTGCTTCGCGAGCTCTAAAAGCTTGGCTTTCTCTGCGTGCAACGAAGAGAACCGGATGCCTCTGCCCACGTCGGCCAGGCCCGTTCTGCCGGCCGACCGGTCTTCACGGATCATCCAATCGCAACCCATGCGAGACCGCATCACGCGGCCCTTCCACCCGCTTGTGCTGGCGCCCACGCGAACCGTAAAATGACCCGCTTTCGTGTAAGGGAATCATCGACTTAGGGCGGAGTGTCCGGAGGCTGGCGGGGTGGGGTGCGAGGATGTTTTCTTTCGCTATTCCTTTGTAAATCCGGTGCTTGCGGTAATTTCCTCAGAGTTGTTCTGATGCGAAAGTGGCGGAATTGGTAGACGCACTGGATTTAGGTTCCAGCGGGTAACCCCGTGAGGGTTCGAGTCCCTCCTTTCGCACCATCCCTTTGGTTTTTCATAAGCAGGCGGCCTAAAGAGGTCGCCAAGCGCCTTTGACGGGCGCTCAGAACCGGTATTCCAGGAGACGTCATGCAGGTTTCGGTTGAAAACGTCGGCAAGCTCGAGCGCAAGCTCACCGTGAAGTTTCCCGCGGATCGCTTCGAGTCGCAGGTCAGTGCGCGCATCGCCGAGATGGGCCGCACGGTGCGACTGAAGGGCTTCCGTCCGGGCAAGGTGCCGACGGCAGTGATCCAGCAGCGTTTCGGCGACCAGGTTCGCGGCGAAGTGCTCTCCGACCTGATCGGCAGCACGCTGCGCGAAGCCGTCGCCCAGGAAAACCTGCGTCCGGTGGCCAACCCGTCGATCAACACCACGGGTCGCCCGGAAGGCGGCGAAATTGCCTATACCGCCACCTTCGAGATCATGCCGGAGTTCCCGGAAGTCGACGTCGCCAAGCTGGAAATCAGCCGCCCGGTGGCCGAAGTGGGTGATGCCGACATCGAGAAGATGATCGAGACCCTGCGCCTGCAGCGCCGCAGCTTCGACGAAGTCGAGCGTGCCTCGGCCGAAGGCGATTTCGTGATGTTCGAATACTCGGCGCAGGCCGGCGACTACCGTTTCCCGGCCGAAGGCCTGGAGCGCGCCGGCAGCGTGCTGGGCTCCGGCAACCTCTTCAAGGCGCTGGACGACGTGCTGACCGGCCGCAAGGCTGACGATGAATTCGACGCCGATGTCGAGTTCCCGACCGATTTCCGCAACGAGAACCTGGCCGGCAAGACGGCGCAGTGCCACTTCAAGATCATCAAGGTCCAGGAGCCCAAGCTGCCGGAGGTGGACGCCGAGTTCGCCAAGCTGTTCGGCATCGCCGATGGCGACCTGGAGCATTTCCGCAAGGAAGTGCGCGCCAACCTCGAGCGCGAGCTGAAGGCCACGCTGATGGCCCGCCTGAAGTCCGAAGTGGCCGAAAAGCTGTCCGATGCCTATCCGGAACTCGAGGTGCCGAACGTGATGGTGCAGTCCGAGGCCCACGGCTTGGCCCAGGGCAGCGTGCCGCGCGGCCAGCAGGTGCCGCCGCAGCTGGTCGAGGCCGCCGCGCCGATCGCCCGCAAGCGCGTCATCGCCGGTCTGCTGATGGGTGAGATCGCCCGCAAGCAGTCCCTGGTCATCGATCGCAGCCGCGTGGCCGAGCAGCTCGCGGCGATCGCCTCGACCTACGAGGAGCCGGAGAAGGTCGTTGAACTTTACAATCGCGACCCCCAATTGATGTCCGGGCTGCAGAATCGCGTGATGGAAGACCAGGTGGCGGAATGGGTGGCGGATCACGCCACGACCACTGTCCAGGACCTGAGCTTCGACGAGGTGATGCGCCCGGTCAGTGCCTGAGGCATCCTTCAGGCGAATCAACCGGAGAGCGACAAAGCATGGCCATGGACCCGATCCAGAACCTCAACCTGGTACCGATCGTCGTCGAGCAGACCGCCCGCGGCGAACGTTCGTACGACATCTACTCGCGCCTCCTGAAGGAGCGCGTGATCTTCCTCGTGGGCGAGGTGAACGATCAGGTCGCCAACCTGCTGGTCGCGCAGATGTTGTTCCTTGAGTCGGAAAATCCGGACAAGGACATTCATCTCTATATCAACAGTCCGGGCGGCGCCGTTACCGCCGGGCTGGCGATCTACGACACGATGCAGTTCATCAAGCCCGACGTCAGCACCATGTGCATCGGCCAGGCCTGCAGTGCGGCTTCGTTGCTGCTGATGGCCGGCGCCAAGGGCAAGCGCTACTCGCTGCCCAACTCGCGCGTGATGATCCACCAGCCGTCGGGCGGCGCCCGCGGCCAGGCGACGGACATCGAGATCCAGGCCCAGGAAATCCTGTACCTGCGTCGCCGCCTGAACGACATCTACGTCCAGCACACCGGCCAGCCGCTCGACAAGATCGAGCGGGACATGGAGCGCGACCGCTTCATGAGCGCCGAGGCTGCCCAGGAATACGGCCTGATCGACCAGGTCCTCGACCGCCGCGCCGTGGATACGGTGAAATCGGCCTGATTTCAGGCATTTGGTCCCTGGTTTGCAAGTGGTTCCGCGTCTCGCTGCAGACGCGGAACCCTGTGCTATTCTCAAACCGCAATCGATTTACTAGCAGGATCCAGGCATGAGCGACGATCGGCAGGGCCGTTCCAACGACAGCGGCAAGATTCTTTACTGCTCCTTCTGCGGCAAGAGCCAGCACGAAGTGCGCAAGCTGATCGCGGGCCCGTCCGTGTTCATCTGCGACGAGTGCGTCGAGCTGTGCAACGACATCATTCGCGAGGAACTGGAAGAGAAGGCCGCCTCCGGGCGCAGCCAGCTGCCCAAGCCCCGCGAAATCATGGAAACGCTCGACCAGTACGTGGTCGGCCAGACCCGCGCCAAGAAGGCGCTGGCGGTGGCCGTGTACAACCACTACAAGCGCATGGAATCGCGCCAGAAGAGCGACGAAGTCGAGCTGGGCAAGTCCAACATCCTCCTGATCGGTCCGACCGGTTCGGGCAAGACGCTCCTGGCCGAAACGCTGGCGCGCCTGCTCAACGTGCCGTTCACCATTGCCGACGCCACCACGCTGACCGAAGCGGGCTACGTGGGCGAGGACGTGGAAAACATCATCCAGAAGCTGCTGCAGAAGTGCGACTACGACGTCGACAAGGCGCAGTCGGGCATCGTCTATATCGACGAAATCGACAAGATCTCGCGCAAGAGCGAGAACCCGTCGATCACCCGCGACGTGTCGGGCGAGGGCGTGCAGCAGGCGCTGCTCAAGCTCATCGAAGGCACGCTCGCCTCGGTGCCGCCGCAGGGCGGTCGCAAGCATCCGCAGCAGGAATTCCTGCAAGTGGACACCAAGAACATTCTCTTCATCTGTGGCGGTGCTTTCGCCGGCCTGGAGAAGGTGATCCAGCAGCGTTCCGAAACCGTGGGCATCGGCTTCTCGGCCGAAGTGCGCAGCAAGGAGCGCAAGGAAAACCTGGGCAAGTTGCTCGCCGACGTCGAGCCGTCTGACCTCGTGCGTTATGGCCTGATTCCCGAGTTCGTCGGCCGCCTGCCGGTGGTCGCCACGCTCGACGAATTGGACGAACCCGCGCTGGTGAAGATCCTCACCGAGCCGAAGAACGCCGTCACCAAGCAGTTCAAGAAGCTGTTCGAGATGGAAGGCGTCGAGCTGGAATTCCGCCCCGAGGCCTTGCAGGCGATTGCACGCAAGGCGCTCAAGCGCAAGACCGGCGCGCGCGGTCTCCGCACCATTCTCGAGCAGGTGCTGCTGGACACCATGTACGAGTTGCCGTCGCTGGAGCACGTCAGCAAGGTCGTGGTGGACGATGCGGTTATCGAAGGCCAGGCCGAGCCGTACCTGATCTATCGCGGCAATCTCAAGCAGCCACGTGCAGAAGGTGGCGACGCCGCCTGATCGCGGTCTTAACGCGACAGCAAGCACTCGATGGCCCCGGCGGACAAGCCGGGGCCATTTTGTTTGCGTGCCATGTCATGCACTTGTACGAAAGCCGGTTTGCCACCACTTGACGTACAGATGGCCCCGGCGCAGTGTCGGGGCGAAAGACGATATTCATCCCTGAGAGATTCTCTTTGATGGCAAAGAACGCTCCCAATCCCCAAGCTACTGGAGCCACGCTGGACGCACTGCCCGTGCTGCCGTTGCGTGACGTGGTGGTGTATCCGCACATGGTCATTCCGTTGTTCGTCGGGCGCGACAAATCCATGCGTGCGCTGGAGCGCGCCATGGAGGGCGAGCGCCAGATCTTGTTGGTGGCGCAGAAGAGCCCCGACATCGACGATCCCAAGATCAGCGACCTGCACGAGATCGGCACGCTGGCAGGCGTACTGCAGTTGCTCAAGCTTCCCGACGGCACGGTGAAAGTGCTGGTCGAGGGGCAGTCGCGCGTCGTGATCGACAAGTACGATGAGGATGGCGGCATGTTGACCGCCACATCACGTGTCATCGAGCCCGTCTACAGCAACAAGGAGCGTGAGCTCGACGTGGTGTCGCGCACGCTGATCTCGCTGTTCGAACAGTTGGTCAAGCAGAGTCGCAAGCTGCCGCCGGAAGTGCTGGCTACCTTGTCAGGCATTGACGATCCGTCGCGCGTTGCCGACTCCATCGCCGCGCATCTTTCCGTGCGCATGGCCGAAAAGCAGAAAGTGCTGGAAACCGCCGACGTGGGCCAGCGACTCGAATTGCTCATCGGTCTGGTCGATGGCGAGATGGACTTGCAGCAGGTGGAAAAGCGCATCCGCGGCCGCGTGAAGTCGCAGATGGAAAAGAGCCAGCGTGAGTACTACCTCAACGAACAGATGAAGGCCATCCAGAAGGAGCTCGGCGAGAGCGAGGAAGGCCCGAACGAAATCGAGGAGCTGCAGAAGAAGATCGACAACGCCGGCATGCCCAAGCCGGTGCTGGCCAAGGCGCGCCAGGAGTTCGGCAAGCTGCGCCAGATGTCGCCGATGTCTGCCGAAGCCACAGTGGTGCGCAATTACCTCGACTGGCTGGTTGGCGTGCCGTGGAAGAAGCGCAGCAAGGTACGCAAGGACCTGCAGCTGGCCCAGGAAGTTCTCGACGCCGATCACTTCGGCCTGGAGAAGGTGAAGGAACGCATTCTCGAATACCTTGCCGTACAGCAGCGCGTGAATACCATGCGCGGCCCGATCCTGTGCCTCGTGGGTCCGCCGGGCGTCGGCAAGACCTCGCTGGGTCAGTCGATCGCCAAGGCGACCAACCGCAAGTTCGTTCGCATGAGCCTGGGTGGCGTGCGCGACGAGGCCGAGATTCGCGGCCATCGCCGCACCTACATCGGCTCCATGCCGGGTCGCATCGTGCAGAACCTCAACAAGGTTGGCACGAAGAACCCGCTGTTCGTGCTGGACGAAATCGACAAGATGTCCATGGACTTCCGTGGCGACCCGTCGTCGGCGCTGCTTGAGGTGCTTGATCCGGAACAGAACCATACCTTCAATGACCATTACCTCGAGGTTGATCTCGACCTGTCCGAGGTGATGTGGATCGCCACGGCCAATTCGCTGAACATCCCGGGGCCGCTGCTGGATCGCATGGAGGTCATTCGCATCCCGGGTTACACCGAGGACGAGAAGCTCGGCATCGCGCAGAAGTACCTGCTGCCCAAGCAGTTGAAGGCCAATGGCCTCAAGCCCGAGGAGCTCAGCGTGGACGCGGAAGCCATCCGGGACATCGTGCGGTACTACACGCGCGAGTCGGGCGTGCGCAATCTCGAGCGCGAGATCTCCAAGATCTGCCGCAAGGTGGTGAAGGAGCTGGCCCTCAACCAGGGCAAGAAAGCCCCGGCGAAGAAGGCTGCTTCAGCGGTAAAGACGTCTAAAGCCAAGGTCAAGGCACCCAGTGGCGTGATGGTGGACTCGGGGAACCTGGAACATTACCTGGGCGTTCGCCGCTTCGACTTCGGCCGCAAGGAGCTGCAGAACGAGGTGGGCCTGGTCACGGGTCTGGCGTGGACCCAGGTGGGTGGCGACCTGCTGAGCATCGAAGCCTCCATCGTGCCGGGCAAGGGCCGGCTGGTGCATACCGGCCAGCTTGGCGACGTGATGAAGGAGTCGATCCAGGCTGCGCTCTCCGTGGTGCGTGCCCGTGCGGATCGCCTGGGTATTCCCAGCGATTTCCACGAGCGCTTCGATATCCATATCCACGTGCCGGAGGGCGCCACTCCGAAGGACGGCCCAAGCGCGGGTATTGCCATGTGTACGGCGCTGGTGTCGGCCCTGACCAAGGTGCCGGTGCGTTCCGAAGTGGCCATGACAGGCGAGATCACGCTGCGCGGCCGTGTGCTGCCGATCGGTGGCCTCAAGGAGAAGCTGCTGGCAGCGCATCGCGGTGGCATCACCACGGTGATCATTCCGGAGGAGAACAAGAAGGATCTGGCGGATATCCCCGCCAATATCACCGGATCGCTGGATATCCACGCGGTGCGCTGGATCGACGAAGTGCTGGATATCGCGCTGGAGCGACCGCTGCAACCGCTGCAGGCGAGCGACGGCGAAGGCAAGACCAGCGTCGAAAAGCCGCGGGACGAATCGCAGGAAGAGTCGCAGGAGTCCTACGCGCGACCGCATTGATCCGTGATGGCGATCACCGAAAAACGGGCGGGCGACCGCCCGTTTTTCATGGGTGTGTGTCACGGAACGGAAGGCGCTTCGCATAGCGTTTCAGCAGTCGCTTTGCAAGCGTCGACGAAGCATGCTGAATCGCGCGAACCCTTGGAATTACTTGTCATTGCGGACCCTAGGGGCCACTGGTATAAAGGCGGCACCGCAGCCTGACGCCGAGCACGATGCGCAGTGATGCGGGGTTGCTTGGCGATGTCCCGGTGCCCTGTCGCATAGACGTCGCCTGGTCCCAGAATGACCATGCGGGCTGCATAACCGTTTAAGGGAGTGTCTCAATGAATAAAACTGATCTGATCAATGCCATCGCCGAGAAGGCCGAACTCACCAAGGCTGACGCCGGCCGTGCTCTCGAAGCTTTCTTCGAGACCGTGCAGAAGGCGCTGAAGAAGGGTGACGACGTGTCGGTGGTCGGTTTTGGCACCTTCACCGTGCGCAAGCGCGCCGCCCGTACCGGTCGCAATCCGCGCACCAACGAGACGATCAAGATCAAGGCCTCGAAGGTTCCGGCGTTCAAGGCTGGCAAGACCCTGAAGGATGCCCTAAACTAAGCGGCTACTTGCTTAGTTTCGGGTGCTTAGCTCAGCGGTAGAGCGTCGCCCTTACAAGGCGAGGGTCGTAGGTTCGATCCCTACAGCACCCACCAGAAATATGCGGAGCGGTAGTTCAGTCGGTTAGAATGCTGGCCTGTCACGCCGGAGGTCGCGGGTTCGAGTCCCGTCCGCTCCGCCATAGTTTGCAAGGGCGCCCGCGTGGCGCCCTTGCCTTTTGAGCACTGCGCACATGGTGCGCTGAACAACGATTTAGCCGGGACCAAACCATGCTTCAGGCACTGCGTAACAAGCTTCACGGATGGCCTTCCATCGTCATTCTGGGCATTTGCGTTTTCGCTATTTCGTTCTTCGGCATCGAGTCCTATTTCGCCTCGCATACGGAAACCTACGTGGCGATGGTGGGCAAGCACGAGATTTCCCAGCGTGACTTCCAGGACCGCATGAACGAAGCCCGCCGTGACGCCATGGCGCGCATGGGCGACAGCTTCGATGCTGCGCAGTTCGAGCAGCCGGAGATGAAGCGCCGGATTCTCGACCAGCTCATCAACGAGCAGCTGCTTCGCCAGGCGAATGACACGTTGGGCATGAAGGTGCCCGATCCTGCGCTGCGCGACCGCATTGCCGGGACGCCGCAGTTCCAGGTCAACGGCCAGTTCGATCCCACGACGTATCGCGCGATCCTCGCTGCGCAGAACATGACGCCGGCGATGTTCGAGGCCAGCCAGCGCGCCTCGCTGGAACCGGGCCTGGTGCCGCGCGCCATCATCGACAGCGCCATCGTCACCGACGCAGACATGGACCGTTATCTCGGCCTGCTGTACCAGCGTCGCGACCTGCGCTGGTTCCCTGTGCCTCGTCCTGGGCTCGCCGACAGCACCGTCACCGATGCGCAGCTGGAGGCCTACTACAAGGACCACCAGCCGGATTTCATGAATCCGGAGCAGGTGTCGCTGAAGTACATCGAAGTGAACGGCGCCGACCTCAAGGTCGATGCGCAGCCGAGCGACGATGAGCTCAAGAAGCGTTATGAGGAGCAGAAGCAGCGCTTCGTGCAGCCTGAGCAGCGCCTGGTGTCGCACATCCTGGTCAACGTGCCGAAGAACGCGACGCCGGACCAGCAGAAGGCCGCACTCGCCAAGGCCGAAAAGATCGCCGGCGAAGCGAACCCCGAGAACTTCGCGAAGCTCGCCGAGCAGGACTCTGACGACCTGGGTTCCAAGCGTTCGGGTGGCGACCTGGGATGGTTGGAGAAGGGCGTCACCAACGCCGCCTTCGATTCGGCGCTGTTCTCGTTGCAGAAGGGCCAGATTTCCAAGCCGGTATTGTCCGACGAGGGCTACCACGTGCTGTTCCTGCGTGACGTGCGCAGCGGCGAGGCCAAGCCTTTCGCTGAAGTGCGCGACCAGATCGCCAAGGACTACCTGAGCACCGAGCGCGATCGTCAGTACAGTGAACTCGCCGGCAAGCTCACCGACCAGACCTACCAGAATCCCTCGTCGCTGGAGCCGGCTTCGCAGGCGCTGAATCTGCCGATCCAGACCTCGCCGCTGTTCCCGCGCAAGGGCGGTGAAGGTATCGCCGCAAACGCCAAGCTGGTGCAGACCGCGTTCTCGGACGACGTGCTGGTCCAGGGCAACAATTCTGGGCTCATCGAGCTGGGACCGGACCACGCGGTCGTCGTGCGTGTGGACAAGCATGTACCGGCCGCCGCGCGTCCGCTGGCCGAGGTGCGGGATCAGGTACGCCAGAAGATCCTGGACGAGCGCATCGCGGCGGAAGCCTTGAAGAATGCCGACGCACTGCTCGCCAAGCTGCAGAAGGGCGAGGACATGCAGGCCGTCGCGGGCGCTGCTGGTGCGACCGTGCAGACCGTGCCGAACGCCATCCGCATGCAGCAGGGCGTGGCCCCGGAAGTGCTCGAGCAGGCGTTCCTGCTGCCGCACCCGGTGGAAGGCAAGCCGCAGTTCGCCCGTGTCTCCGCGGCAGACGGCAGCTACGCGCTGGTGGCCGTGGACAAGGTGCAGGAGGGCGATCTGTCCAAGGTCACCTTCGAGCAGCGCGATGCATTGCGCAGCCAGATGGCGCAGGCTTACGGCATCCTCGCCACGCAGGCGTTCATCGACGCGCTCAAGGCGAAGACCGATATCAAGATCGCTGCGGATCGGATGTAAACGAGACTTTCAGCGATCTTCGCAAAGGGCGGCCCTCGGGTCGCCCTTTTGCTTTTAACGAGCCATGCGTCAGCAATTGGTGCTCCGAGGCTGTTGTAGCTCATGCGATTTCGCCGGCGACGCTCGAGGTGAGATTCGAGCAGAACGACTGTTCAATCCGGCTGCCGGCGCGACGTTACGCGGCAGCACCAGGTTGGATGCTTGAGGTTGGAGCAAGGCGGTTTCGTTGATGCGATTTTTGAGGCGTCGTTCTTATGGACGAAGACTAGCTGCACGCGCTCGCGATTCATCGTGCGAGCGATGCCCATGCTGTCGCTGGACGGCCGATGCCCACTGCTGGGGCGCGCTTGTCATGAGAAAACCTGTCCGATGGCGGAAACTGTTCCGCGCCGGCGATGGCTCGACGTCGGTGATCTGCCTGTCATCGCGATACCGGCTTCAGCCGGGAGCGCTGATCTTCAGCACCTGCCCGGGTTTCACCCCGGCGTTCTGCAGGTGGTTCCACTGTTGCAGTTGCTTGATGTCCACGGAGTAGCGCCGGGAGATGCTCCAGAGACTTTCGCCCGACTTCACGGTATGCGTCTGGCTGTTCGCAGAGCGTTGCTTCGATGTCGATGCGTCGGCATCCGAAGCCCCCGCGAGTGTTGCGCCCAGCGGCGGAATCACTGCAGTGCCGGGGGCGTTGGCATTGGAATCATTGGAGGCGAGCAGCGAGTTGCGGAACTGCTGCACGTGACTGCTGGGCAGCAACAGGTACGGCGAGGCGCGCGAATCGACCATGCCGTTGCGGAAAGCGGCGTTGAGTTCCTTGAGCTCATCGGAGGACATGCCCGCGTGGTCTGCGGCGTGGGCGATGGGCATCGAGCTGTCGATGCTGACAGCCACCAGTCGCTCGCTGGAGGGCAGCGAAGGCAGGCTGACGTTGAAGCGATCGGGTTCGCGGATCACGCAGGCGATAGCCAGCAGCTTCACCAGATGCTCGCGCGTCACCGACTTCACCGGCATCTTCGGAATCACCGGTTCGGCAGGCGGCGTACCATGTTGGCCGACCATCCGCTTCATGCCGAACTCGCCGGCATTGAAGGCGTAGTCCACCAGTCGCCAGTCGCCCAGATCGTCGTGATAACGGCTGAGCAGCGCCATGATGGCGTCGGTGGCTGCTGGGACGTCCAGACGGCCATCGAAGTTCTTGTCGACGCGAATGCCGAGCGCGCTGGCCGTGGTTGGCATGATTTGCCACATGCCGGCAGGCGCGTTCTTTCCGCCCATGACAGGGCGATACTGACTTTCGACCCATGGCAACAAGGCGAACTCGCCGGCGACATGGTGCCGGGACGCGATCTGTTGTACGTAGGCGAGACGGGGCGCTGCGGCGGCGAGCTGGCTTTCGAAGCGCTCAGGATTCTGCGTATAGCGCCGGGCCCAGGTCGTGATGCCCGGATCGGCATCGCAATCGGCCATCTCGAAGCTGCCGCGCAATTGGTCCCACATTCCTGCGTTGCCTTCGCTGGGCTTGGCTGCGCTAGCGACAGGGTGCGCGATGTCGCGCACGGGCTGCGGTGCAGGCGCCTGCACGGAAGGTCCCGGTGCCTTGGGCATCGGCGCAGTCGCGCACGCCGTCAGCAGGACGGACAGGGCCAAGGGCAGGGGGCGAAGGCGTCGAATACTCATCCGGTGAATACATCCTTGTTGGCGCGCAGTGCAGCGAATCGAGCGACGCGGTCGCCGTCGATGCCCTGGCGTTGGCTCCATGCAATAACGTCTTCGCTGTCCGTGCGAAGGAATGGATTAGTTGCCTGCTCGGTCGAGAGCGTGACAGGCACGGTCGGCTGGTGGTGTGCACGCAGCTCGCTCACTTCCTGCTGCCTCGTCGCCAAGGCGGGATTGGAAGGCTCGATCGTCTGTGCGAAGCGACCGTTGGCCGCGGTGTATTCGTGGGCGCAGCAGACGAGCGTATGACCCGGCAGGGCAGCCAGGCGATCTAGTGACGCGAGCATCTGCGCCGGGGTCCCTTCGAACAATCGGCCACAGCCCATGCTGAAAAGCGTGTCGCCACACAGCAGGACGCCTTCACCGGCATAGGCGATATGCGTCGTGGTATGACCGGGGACGGCGATGACGTCGAAGCGGGCATTGGGCGCGTCGAAGGTGACGACATCACCATCGTCGACGCGGTGGGTGGCGCGGCCGATGCGCTCGTCGCGCGGCGCGTAGACGGGAACGTGGTGACGCGACAACAACCCATCAACGCCACCGACATGATCGTGGTGGTGATGCGTGAGCAGGATGGCGCGCAGCTCCAGGCCGCGCGATGCCAGCGCCTTTTCGACGGGAGTTGCGTCACCCGGGTCGACGACTATCGCGTGACCGCTGTCGTCGTGCAGCAGCCAGATGTAGTTGTCGGCGAGCGCCGGTAACGGTACGACGTGCAAGGAGTTGTCCTCCGCGGTCTTCGTATCGACTGGCGCAGGCATCCTTGGCTTGCGCGAGGTGGCCGACTATAAAGCCCCTTGCCGAAGCGCTCGTTAGTGAGACGTTAACCGTTCCGGAGCCTATTCAGCCCTGTGGCGCGGTTGGTGGACAGCATGCAAACCAGAGCACGCAATGTGCGGGCCAGCGGCTACACTGTCGGCATCGATCCGGCCGGACCGCCCTGGCATGTCTCAGCGCGACCAAGACATCTACTCCAGCGCTCCTCTGCGCAGCCTGTTGGCAGAGGAGACGGCTGCACTGACTCCTGGCCTGCAGCGCTGCAGCGGACTGCATGGGCTGCTGGTGAGTGTCAGCCGGGAGGATGCGCCGCCGGTGCTGCCTCTGCTGGGCAACTGGACGCGCCTGAACCTGGAAGGCGGGCGTTACGCGGGAGACCTGAGCGCCCGAGGCGATGAGCCCCTGCCGTTCGTGGACGACGCCTTCGAACTGGTTCTGCTGAGGCACGCCCTTGAAGTGTCGGGTACGCCACAGGAGCTGCTTGAAGAGGCGTCGCGCGTACTCGCACCCGGCGGCGTGCTGGCCATCACCGGCCTGCATCCGTTCAGCGCGTGGTTGCCGTGGATGATATGGCGCACGCGAGGCCGCACGCCGACGATGCATTCGCCCATCCTGCTCGAACGCTGGGTGCGGCGCATCGAATTGGATATCGAGCACATTGAACGCGTTGGCCACCTGTGGCCCAGTCCGCGCGCGGCCATGGACTCCGCGCATATTTTTGGTGGCGGCTACCTGATGCTTGCCCGCAAGCGTCGGCGCGTGGCAACGCCCATACGCCTCAAACCCAAGACCATGCCAGCCCCCGTCAGCGTGGGCCTGGCTCCGGGCGCACGTCGCAATGCGGCGTCCTGATTTCTCGCTTTGATGGGTGACAATGACTGAAGTGGAAGCATTTACCGATGGCGCGTGCCTGGGCAATCCCGGGCCGGGTGGCTGGGCCGCCCTGCTGCGCGCCAAGGGCACGGAGCGCCTGCTCTCAGGTGGCGAGACGGCCACCACCAATAATCGCATGGAGCTGATGGCAGCCATCGCCGCGCTGGAAGCCTTGACGCGTCCGTGTACGGTGTCGCTCACCACCGACTCGCGCTATGTCATGCAGGGCATCGAGGAGTGGGTGCCCAAGTGGCGCGCCAACGGCTGGCGTACCGCCGACAAGAAACCGGTGAAGAACCAGGATCTCTGGCAGCGGCTGTCCACCGCCGTGGAGCGGCACCAGGTGCGATGGCACTGGGTACGCGGACACAACGGCCACATAGAAAACGAACGGGTCGATGTCGCTGCACGCGAGCAGGCCGAACAGTTCAGGAGCAGGGCATGAGACAAATCGTGCTGGATACCGAGACCACCGGTCTCGAAGTGCGTCAGGGTCATCGCCTGATCGAAATCGCGTGCGTGGAGATGGTCGAGCGTCGTCCCACGGGCCGTCACTACCAGACCTACCTCAATCCCGATCGCGCGATCGACGAGGGCGCGCGCCAGGTCACCGGCATCGAGGATGAATTCCTGCTCGACAAGCCGCGTTTCGCGGACGTGGTGGACGAATTCCTGGCCTTCATCGACGGCGCGGAACTGATCATCCATAACGCCGCCTTCGACGTGGGCTTCATCAATGCGGAGCTCGCCCGCCTGGGCGCGGCGTACGGACAACTCGCCGACCGCTGCAGTGTGCTCGACACGCTGATGATGGCGCGCGAACGCTACCCTGGGCAGCGCAACAGCCTGGATGCCCTCTGCAAGCGATTGGGCGTGGACAACTCCGCTCGCGACCTGCATGGCGGCCTGATCGATGCGCAGCTGCTTGCCGAGGTCTATCTCTCGATGACGTCGGGCCAGGTCGTGCTCGACCTGGGTTTCGAGGGAGCGCAGGAGCAGGGCACGACGGTCACCTTGGCGCCGGTGGTGCTTCACCGCCGTCCACGGGTATTGCGCGCGAACGACGAGGAATTGGCGGCGCACGAGCGCCGTCTCGATGCGCTGGACAAGAGCGCGGGTGGAACGAGTCTTTGGCGTCGCGAGGAAGTACCGGCGATCAACTGAGCGCGCAGTGCTTCAGTTGATGCGGGCGAGAATGGTCGTGATGTTGTCGCTGCCGCCGCCATCCAGCGCGGCGAGCAGCAAGTGCTCCACGCACTCCTGCGCCGAGAGGTCCTGACGGGACACGACACTTGCCATGGTTGTGTCGCTGACTTCCTCGGTGAGGCCGTCGCTGCACAGCAGGAAGCACATGCCTGGCTCGAGCCGACCGCGCGCCATGCCGATGTGCAACTGCTCCGGCGCGGTGATGCCCAGGGCCTGGGTAATGACGTTGCGTTGCGGGTGCCGCGTGGCTTGCGCCGCGTCGAGCATGCCTGCCGCCACGAGTTCCTGTACCAGTGAATGATCGTGGCTGACCTGGCGCAAGCTCTTCTGCCAGAGGTAGACGCGGCTGTCGCCGACCCAGGCGACTTCGTAGGAATCCGCATGCAGCCGCAACGCCGCGATGGTGGTGCCCATCGGACGTGCATCCTGGAAGCCGCGGCTGTGTTGGATCAGACGCACGTCGGCGGCACGAACCGCTTCCACCAGGCTGTGACCGCGTATCACCAGGTCGGCTACGGCGTCGCGCACCAGTGCGGAGGCGACCTCTCCATGCTGATGACCGCCCATGCCGTCCGCCACGAGAAACAGGCCGAGCGAAGCATCGGCGTAGTAGGTGTCTTCATTGCGCGTGCGGCGCAGTCCGACGTGGGTTCCGTGTCCAAACTCGATCATGGGATGCCTGGTGTGGCGTTGCGGTGCGAGCATGACGGATGTGAGTGGAATGCGCAAAGAACGGGTGGATGGAACGGGGTAGGTTGAAGCTGTTCATACGTGATCACCGCGAAAGCGGAAACCCCATGTCACGTGTTGCCTTCCACGACTGCTTGCGTGCTCGTGAAGAGGCATAAGGCATCGCATCGTGCGGGGTGGGATTGTCAGGGCCATCCATGGCCCTGACCCCTTCGCGCGTTGCGCTACGGGGCCAGCCTGCGGCTGTCCAAATTCGCTCCAGGCGAATTTGTCGAACCGGCAGGTTCGTCCACGCCACCCTCTCCGCCAGAAAAGCAAAACGCCCCACGAGGGGGCGTTTTGCTTTTCTGGCGGAGAGGGTGGGATTCGAACCCACGGTACGCTTACACGTACGCCTGATTTCGAGTCAGGTACATTCGACCACTCTGCCACCTCTCCAAAGCGGTGCGTGTGGTCCACGCGAGCCGGCAATTGTACGCATCGGACGGCGGCGTGGCAATGGGGAAACAGTCATTGCAGCGCCACGCCCCAGCGATCGCTCCGGGGAAGGTAGTGGTCGCCAGGGTCCAATGAGACGACCACGCGGGTTGCGCGGCCGGTGATCTCCCTACGGGAAAAAAAGCCGAAATAGCGCGAGTCGGCGCTGTTGTCGCGGTTGTCGCCAAGCAGCAGGTATCGGCCGGTGGGCACGGTTACGGGGCCGAAGTCGCTGGTGTGGCCTTGTGCGGCCAGCGACCAGCGCACGGCATGGCGCAGGGAGCCCACGGTTTCGACCGCGTAAAGCGCCGGGTCTTCACGGTCATCACGGATGCCTTCCACCTTCATTGGCTGATAGCTCGCGTAACGGCCGTTCACATAGAGCTGGTTATGGCGCAAGGCCACCGTGTCGCCGGGTATGCCAACGACCCGCTTGACCAGCCGCTCTCCAGCCGCGGAGGAGTCGAGCACCACGATGTCGCCGCGTTGCGGATCGGCCAGGTGCAGCAGGGATATATGGGTAAACGGCAAGCGCACGTCATAGGCGGCCTTGTCGACCAGGATGCGGTCGCCGATGCGGATGGTCGGTTGCATGGAGCCGGTCGGTACCACGTTCCAGTCGGCGACGGCGCTGCGGAATACCAGCATGCCGAGCATGAAAACGATGAAGCCCTTGTTCCGTGTGAGGAGCCTGGTCAGCCACTGCATGGGTGTTCTCCGTCCGCCCGTCAGTCTGGGTGGACCTCCGGCGGGGATGAAGGTTCCGGTTTGCCAAGAGAGCAAGTCCTGAACCGCATCGATGAGGACGGAGTAGGAGGCACTGGTCGCATCCATTCCAGGGAGATGCCTCGATGATTCCGGTCACCTTGCTTCTTGTCGCCGCCACAGCATCGCCTGCCGCCGGGGCAATGCCGCAGTCGGTGGTACGTGCGATGTTTGAGACCTTCAACCGCCACGATGCGATGGCGCTCTCGACCCTGTATGCCGAAGATGCCCAATTGGCGTCATCGGACTTCTGTCGCGTGCGCATCGGTCGAGCAGAGGTGGTCCGCACTTATCGTGCGCTGTTCGATCGATTTCCGGACATCCATGACGTAGGTACAGGATGTGCTCGTCGATGGCGATCGCGTGGCCGTGCGTTTCGTGGCGAGGAGCGGGCAGGGCCCAGGCTCGCTGGTCTTGCCGATAGCGACGTTCCTCATCGTGGACGAAGGACTGATTCGATCCGACGACAGCCTGTTCGACACGGCTGGTGGTCCTTGCGAGCGCTGACGTCGGGGCACAAAAAAAGGCGGCGCTTTCGCGCCGCCTCTTGCTGCCTGCATGGTACTCAGGCGGCCTTTTTCTTCTTGGCGAGTCGCAACCAGGTGTCGACCACGGTATCGGGATTCAGCGACACCGATTCGATGCCCTGGTCCATCAGCCATTCGGCGAGATCCGGGTGGTCGGACGGGCCCTGGCCGCAGATGCCCACGTATTTGCCCTTTTCGCGCGCCGTCTTGATTGCCAGTGCCAGCAGCTTCTTCACCGCCGGATCGCGCTCGTCGAACAGGTTGGCCACGATGCTGGAATCGCGGTCAAGGCCGAGCGTGAGCTGGGTGAGGTCGTTGGAACCGATCGAGAAGCCGTCGAAGATATCCAGGAACTCATCGGCGAGCAGCGCATTGGACGGCACCTCGCACATCATGATGACCTTGAGGTCGTGCTCGCCCTGCTTGAGGCCGTTCTTGCCCAGCACTTCGATGACCTTGCGGCCTTCGCCCAGCGTGCGCACGAACGGGATCATCACCCATACGTTGTCCAGGCCCATCACTTCGCGCACGCGCTTGACGGCCTTGCACTCCAGGCCGAACGACTCGGCGAAGCCCGGGTCAACGTAGCGGCTGGCGCCGCGGTAGCCGATCATCGGGTTTTCTTCATGCGGCTCGTAGCGCGAACCGCCGACCAGACCGGCGTACTCGTTCGACTTGAAGTCGGACAGGCGCACGATCACCGGCTTCGGATAGACCGACGCGGCGATGGTGGCAATGCCCTCCGCAAGACGATCGACGTAGAACGACACCGGGTCGGCGTAGCCGGCCATGCGCTCGTCGATCTTCTTTTTGGTCTCGGCGTCCTGCTTGCCGTATTCCAGCAGGGCCTTCGGATGCACGCCGATATGGCTGGCGATGATCATCTCCAGGCGTGCCAGGCCGATGCCTGCATTCGGCAGCATGCCGAAGTCGAAGGCGCGCTCGGGGTTGGCCACGTTCATCATGATCTTGAGCGGCGCGTCGGGCATGTCGCCCAGGTCCGCGGTCACGCGGTCGAACTTCAGGTGACCCTCGTAGATCATGCCGGTGTCGCCTTCGGCGCAGGACACGGTGACCTCCGTGCCATCCGGAATGGTGTCGAGCGCATTGCCGGTACCGACCACGGCAGGCACACCCAGCTCACGCGCAATGATCGCGGCGTGGCAGGTACGGCCACCGCGGTTGGTAACGATGGCAGCCGCGCGCTTCATCACCGGCTCCCAATCGGGATCGGTCATGTCGGCGATCAGCACGTCGCCCTGCTGCACCTTGTTCATGTCGGCCAACGAGCGGATCACGCGGGCCTTGCCGGCGCCGATCTTCTGGCCGATGGCGCGACCTTCGGCCAACACCTTGCCCTTTTCACCAAGATGGAAGCGCTCGAGCTGGGTGGCATGGGCACGCGACTTCACGGTTTCCGGGCGGGCCTGCACGATGTAGAGCTTGCCGGTGTTGCCGTCCTTCGCCCATTCGATGTCCATCGGGCGACCGTAGTGCTGTTCGATCACCAGCGCCTGCTTGGACAGTTCTTGCACGTCTTCGTCGTTGATGCAGAACTTGTTGCGCAGTTCGGCCGGGGTTTCTTCGATGCGCACGCGTTCACCGGGCTTGTCCGAATAGACCATGCGCTGCTGCTTGGCGCCGAGGCTGCGGCGCAGGACGGCGGGCTTGCCTGCCTTCAGCGTGGGCTTGAACACGTAGAACTCATCGGGGTTCACCGCACCCTGCACGACCATTTCGCCCAGGCCATACGAGCCGGTGACGAACACCACGTCGCGGAAGCCGGACTCGGTGTCCAGCGTGAACAGCACGCCCGACGCGCCGACGTCCGAACGCACCATCAGCTGCACGCCGGCGGAGAGGAACACGTCCTCGTGCTTGAAGCCCTGGTGCACGCGATAGGCGATGGCGCGGTCGTTGTACAGCGAGGCGAAGACTTCCTTCACCTTGTGCAGCACGTCCTCGATGCCCACCACGTTGAGGAAGGTCTCCTGCTGTCCGGCGAAGGAGGCGTCCGGCAGGTCCTCGGCGGTCGCGGAGGAGCGCACGGCCACGGCGATGTCCTCGGCGCCGGCATCCTTGCAGAGCTTGGCGTAGGCATCGCGGATGGCCTGGTCGAGGTCGGCCGGCAGCGGGGTCTCGGTGACCCATTCACGGATTTCCTTGCCCGCGGTGGTCAGCGCCTCGACGTCATCGACGTCCAGCGACGCCAGGCGTGCCTGGATGCGCTTGGCCACGCCGCTCTTGTCGAGGTACTGCTGGAACGCATCCGCGGTGGTGGCGAAGCCACCGGGCACGGACACGCCGAGTTTGGCGAGATTGCCGATCATCTCGCCGAGCGACGCATTCTTGCCGCCGACCTTGCCCAGGTCGGTCATGCGCAGCGTGTCGAGCCAAAGCACCAGGTCGTTCAAGGGAGTCTCCTCAAGAGCTCTTAGTTTCGAAGTGGCTTGGCCGGTTCAATCCAGAAACCGGTCACAAAGAACTGGTATTGTCCGCTGTCGATGGTGCGCAGCACAAGAAGACCATTCGGCGCAAAACCCACGCCAGCTGCATACCAGTCAGGCGAGAGTCAAGCAAAGACAGGCTTTATGCGTTGCGCTAAGGTGAGGGCCAGGAACAGTCAGGGACTTCGGGTTACCCATGCAGCGAACCGTTTTTTTTATCTCCGATTCCACTGGTATTACCGCCGAGACGATCGGCAACAGCATCCTGGCCCAATTCGAGGGAGTCCAGTTCGACAAGCATCGCCTGCCGTTCGTCGACGACGCGCATAAGGCGGAGGCGGCGGCGCTGCGCATCAAGACGCGCTATGCCCAGACTGGCGAGCGCCCGATCGTGGTCAACACCATGGCCTCGCGCGACCTTTGCGAGATCGTGGCCGAGAGCGGCGCCCTCATGCTGGACGTGTTCGCGCCCTTCATCGGCCCACTGGAGGATGAACTGGGCGCCAAGCGCTCGGGCGCGGTGAACCGGTCGCACGGCCTGGTCGATTTCGACAAATACGAGGCGCGCATCAACGCCACCAACTACGCGCTGTCACATGACGACGGTATCGATGTGGACTATGCCCAGGCGGATCTGATCCTGGTCGGGGTATCCCGCTCCGGCAAGACGCCGACCTGCCTTTACATGGCCTTGCATTACGGAGTGAGCGCCGCCAATTACCCCCTGACCGACGACGACCTGGACAAGCTGGAGCTGCCGTCGAGGCTGCGTCCCTATAAGGACCGCCTGTTCGGTCTCACCATCGATCCCATGAGACTGGCGCAGATCCGCGAGCAGCGTCGTGCCGGCAGCCGGTATGCCAAGTTGGAGCAGTGCAAGTGGGAGCTTGCGCAGGCCGAAAAGCTGATGCGCCGAGAGGGCATTCCCAGCCTCAATACCACGCACGTCTCCATCGAGGAGATCGCCAGCAAGATCTTCGACCGCTTCGGTATCGAGCGGACCATGTTCTAGAGAGGAGTAGCCATCGCCCATGAGTGTCGTACTGGACAGCCGCAACGCTCTACTGCCGGGACGCTTCGGCTTCCTGATGGGGCTTTACGCGGAAAACTACCACCGGCTGGCCAAGCTGTTCGCGCCGCAGGAGCTGTCGCCGGGGTTCTATGTGTCCAGCGTGGATGATGGGCTCGACGTGCGCCTGCAGGTGCAGGAAAAGCACCCGTATACGCTGGAGCTGGAGCTGACCTACAACTTCGTCGACGCGCACACGGGGCAACCGTCGCCCTCGGCGCAGTTGCGCATGTACACCGACGCGCATGTGGCCGAGGCGCTGCACTGCCATCCGGGCCGGCACCTCTGGCAGGTGCTGGGTCCGTTTCCACCGGCACATACGGTATTGCAGCACCGGCTGCGCATGAACGGATTTCTCTCGCGCTGGCTGGAATACCTGGCGGAGCAGGGGCATTCCATGGGAACGCTGGAACGCCTGGAAGACCATCGGTCGCCGGACGAGGCCGCTTTCTTGTAGAAGCGCAACAGTGCGCGAAAAGCGTACGAAGCGATAACTCCCGGTTCTGCGGTCGCGCACTGGGTGCGCTTCTACAGAAGGTGGCACTTTTCTCCAGGCAACAAAAAACCCGCCAATGGCGGGCTCTTCGTAAAGTGGCGGAGCGGACGGGACTCGAACCCGCGACCTCCGGCGTGACAGGCCAGCATTCTAACCGACTGAACTACCGCTCCACATTTTTACTGCTTCCAGCGCTATACCAAACTTGACTTCATCCATGACCACTCTGACTGCTTCGCCGGAGGCCGGCTTGGCGTTAGAGTGGCGTCCCCACGGGGATTCGAACCCCGGTCGCCACCGTGAAAGGGTGATGTCCTAGGCCTCTAGACGATGGGGACGTGTCTAAATTTGGTGGAGCCAGGCGGGATCGAACCGCCGACCTCCTGCATGCCATGCAGGCGCTCTCCCAGCTGAGCTATGGCCCCGTGTGCCTCTGGAAGCCCGAAAGAATAGGTTGGGATTGCGATTTCGTCAAGCGCCCGCGACCAAATTTTTTCAAATAATTTTCACGTACGAATCACAACAGGCAGTTACGCCGATTCGCCGTTCGCTTGCTCTGCAGATGTATGTCGAGTTCGTCAGGCATGCGTTCTAGATCGTCGCGCGGGGCTGTGCATCCGGAGCTCGATTGCTAGTCTTGCGTGACGTCCCCACGGATTTCGTCGATGCACGATTTGCACTTCATCCAGGATCTCGCGACCGTCATGCTGATCGCGGGCCTGACCACGGTGATCTTCCAGCGGCTGCGTCAGCCGGTCGTGCTCGGATACATCATCGCTGGTGTGCTCGTCGGGCCTTATACCTTTCCCGTGGTCTTCATCCACGACGAACAGACGATCCGCACCTTGTCGGAGCTGGGCATGATCTTGCTCCTGTTCGCGCTGGGTCTGGAATTCAGCCTTAAAAAGCTGCGCGAGGTCGGTGGCGCGGCGCTGGTCGCCGCGGTCTGCGAAATCGTGCTGATGCTATGGCTCGGCTATGAAATCGGTCGCTTCTTCGGCTGGAGTTCGATGGATGCGCTGTTCCTTGGCGCCATGTTGTCGATGTCCTCGACCACCATCATCATGAAGGCGCTTGATGACTTGAATCTCAAGCGTGAGCGCTTCGCCCAGCTGATGTTCGGCATCCTGATCGTGGAGGACGTGCTTGCCATCGTATTGATGGCGTTACTTACCGGCATCGCCAGCACCGGTGGACTGGAAGCGAGCGAAGCGATGGGCGCCATCGGACGCCTCACGCTGTTCATGGCCGTATCGCTGGTGGTCGGCCTGTTGCTGGTGCCACGAGTGGTCGACTACATCGCGGCCGTCAGTCGAGACGATGTCCTGCTGGTGGCGGTGCTGGGCCTATGCTTCGGCTTCTGTCTCCTGGTGACCGAGATGGGATACAGCGTCGCGCTGGGCGCCTTCATGATCGGTGCGATCGTGGGCGAATCGCAGAGCGTGGAACGTGTCGAGCGGATCGTCGGCCCGGTGCGCGACATGTTCAGCGCGATCTTCTTCGTGGCTATCGGCATGCTGATCGACCCCGCCATGCTCAAGCAGTACTGGCTGCCGATCCTGGTCGTGACGGCGGTCGTGATCGTGGGCAAGGTGCTGACGTGCAGCTTCGGCACTTTCGTCGCCGGCAACGGCGGACGTACGTCGCTGCGGGTCGGCATGGGGTTGGCGCAGATTGGCGAGTTCTCGTTCGTGATTGCCTCGCTGGGCCTGACCCTGAAGGTCACCAGCGGCTTCCTCTATCCGGTGGCGGTTGCGGTGTCGGCGATCACCACATTCCTTACGCCCTATCTCATACGCTCCTCGGATCCACTCGCTGGCGCATTGAGCCGCCACTTGCCCAAGACCTTCATGGGAGCGCTGGCTACGTATACCGACTGGATGGGCAACCTGAGCCTGAGCGGGCAGGGTGCCATCGTGGCGAAGATGATCCGTCGCCTGGTGTGGCACGTGATCATCAACATCATGCTGGTGGTGGCGGCGTTCCTGATCATGTCGTACCTCTATCGCCGAGGCTTCTTCCATTGGGACTTCCTGGCAGACAGGCCGCAGGTGAAGCGCAGTCTCGCCTGGTCGATCGCCGCGCTGATTTCCCTGCCGATGATTGTCGCCGCGTATCGAAAGGCCTCCGCGCTCGGCATGCTGCTCGCCGAGCTGAGCATTCCCGAGCGCATCGGTGGCGCCTACAACATGCGCATCCGCGCGGTATTGGCGCGGTTCATCCCGCTGATGACCATGTGGGTACTTGGGCTATTGGTGGCTGCGCTGGCGTCGACCATCCTCCCTCCGCGCGAAGTCGCACTGGTGCTGGTACTGGTTTTGCTGCTACTTGCGTGGCTGCTGTGGCGCGGGCTGGTGCAAGTCCACGCGCGCCTGCAGGCCGCCTTGCGGGACACCCTGGAAAAGCCGGGCCGTTCCGGCGATGGGCATGCCTGAAAAGCCCCTGATGCAGGGCCGCCTTGGCAGGCTCAGGATGTGCACAAATCGTAAAAAACCGCGGTGAAACGGCCAATTCGTGAACTTTTAATCACGACTGACGGTCGTACCCCCCACAGCGTTGCCAAGACTCGACAGGGGCCGCACAATGCGGGGCCTGCCTCCATCGGGGGGGCTTAGTCCGGTACCGCCGGCATATCTCAAAACGAGGGAGTTCCACATGAAGCAATTTCTGCGTCCCACGCTGACGGCGGCCGCGCTCGCGGTTGCCCTGGGCATGACCGCTGGCGTGCACGCACAGGCTGCGAAGAGCGCCGCCCCCGCCGCCGCTCCCGCCACCGCCACGCCGCCGGCTGTCGACAAGACCAAGGCCAGCTATGTGGTCGGCTGGGACCTGGCGAGCTCGCTGCCGCCGCTGGTCCGCTCGGAAGTGGATCCGGCCACCGTCGCCCGCGCGCTGCAGTCCGCCCTCTCCGGCCAGAAGCCGACGATGAGCGAAGCCGAAGCCAAGCAGGTACGTGACGCTTTCGTGGCCAACCTCCAGGCCAAGGCCAAGGCCGAGTACACCCAGGTCGCTGCCAAGAACAAGAGCGAGGGTGATGCCTTCATCGCCAAGAACAAGACCGCTCCGGGCGTGAAGACCACCGCTTCGGGCCTGCAGTACCAGGTGATCAGCCAGGGCACGGGCGCCCGTCCGGGCCCGAACGATACCGTGCAGGTCAACTACGTCGGCAGCTTCGTCAATGGCGAAGTGTTTGACGATTCGTCCAAGCACGAAGGCGGCGGTGCCGCTTCGATCCCGCTCGCAGGCGTGATCCCGGGCTTCCGCGAAGGCATGCAGCTGATGCAGGTCGGCGGCCATTACAAGTTCTTCATCCCGTCGAACATCGCCTACGGTGCTCAGCCGCAGAACGGCTTCCCGCCGAATGCGACGATCATCTTCGACGTCACCCTGGTCAAGACCGGCCCGACGCCGGCTGGCGAGCAGGCTGGCGGCGCGAAGTAATCGCCGAAGGGTCTCTATGAGACAGGCACGGGGCGCGAAGTGATTCGCGCCCCGTGTTCGTTTTTGGGTGTCATGGAATAACCTGGCACCTTGAACGCAAATGCAGGGTGCTACGGCGCATGGCCTGCTAGAATTCCGGGCCTTGCCTCCGGGAGTTCTTGCGACAATGAAGGTCACTATCTTTGGTACCGGTTATGTGGGTCTGGTCACCGGTGCCTGCTTGGCGGAAATGGGTAATCACGTCGTCTGCGTCGACATCGATGTAGGCAAGGTAAGTCGCCTCAAGCAAGGCGAAATTCCTATCTATGAGCCCGGGCTCGAGCCTATCGTCAAGCGCAATCACGCGAGCGGCCAGCTCGACTTCACGACAGCGCCCGCACCCGCCATCGACCATGGCCAAGCCGTTTTCATCGCGGTCGGTACCCCGCCGGACGAAGATGGCAGCGCCGATCTCAAGTACGTGCTTGGCGTGGCGCGCACCATTGGCCAGCACATGAATCGCTATACCGTCGTCGTAAACAAGTCGACTGTTCCGGTCGGCACCGCCGACCGCGTCCGTGCGGCCATTGTCGAAGAACTGGAAAAGCGCGGCGCATCTGTCGAGTTCGATGTCGTTTCCAACCCGGAATTCCTGAAGGAAGGCGACGCGGTGGAGGATTGCCTGCGTCCTGACCGCATCGTCATCGGCACCTCCAGCGAACGCGCCGTCAACGTGCTGCGCAAGCTGTATGCGCCATTCAATCGCAACCATGACCGCACGGTGGTGATGGATGAGCGTTCGGCCGAGCTGACCAAGTACGCGGCCAATGCGATGCTGGCCACCAAGATCAGCTTCATGAACGAAATCGCCAACATCGCCGAGCGCGTGGGCGCAGACGTGGAATTGGTGCGCCAGGGCATCGGTTCGGATCCGCGCATTGGCTATCACTTCATTTATCCGGGCGCGGGTTACGGTGGCTCGTGCTTCCCCAAGGACGTGCAGGCGCTTGAGCGCACGGCGCGCGGAGTGGGCTATGACGCGCGGCTGCTGGGGGCTGTCGAAGCCGTCAATCATGACCAGAAGACCAAGCTGTTCGAGCTGATCTCGCGCCATCTGGATGGCCAATTGAAGGGCAAGACCATCGCCTTGTGGGGCTTGGCGTTCAAGCCGAACACCGACGATATGCGCGAAGCTTCCAGCCGCAACCTGATGGAAGCTCTTTGGAAAGCCGGCGCCAAGGTGCGCGCGTTCGATCCCGAGGCCCGCGAGGAGACTCACCGCATCTACGGTGATCGCGAAGACCTCGTGCTGTGTGACAACGCCTACCAGGCGCTGGAAGGTGCGGACGTGCTGGCCATCATCACGGAATGGAAGGCATTCCGCAGTCCGGATTTCACGCGCATTCGCGGCATGCTCGGCAGTCCCGCAATTTTCGACGGCCGCAACCTGTACGATCCGGTTGCCGTGGAAGAAGCCGGCCTGGCCTATTACGGCATCGGCCGTGGGCGTAGCCTGAGGCGCTGAACATGTCGGACGAGTCGCTGCAGCAACGCCTCACCGAGTTGGAAGTGCGGCTCACCTTCATTGATGACACGGTGAGTGCGCTTGCCTCGGCGGATGCGGAGCTTTCGATGCGCATCGCGGCGCTGGAAGAGGTGATCCGCGGCTTGCGCAGCGAGTTGTCGTCGCTGCGTACATCGCAGGGGCATGATCCGCACAGCGAACCACCGCCGCCGCATTACTGACACCATTCGTACCGTACCCGCATCACGCTAGCGAGTTAGAACATGGCCGAATCCCTGCGCGATCAGCTGCTCAAGAGCGGCATCGTCAAACAGGTCCGCGACGAAAAGCGCCCGAATCCGCCGAAGAGTGCGCCTCCGTCCAAGGGTGGCAAGCCGCCACATCCGAAGCCGCATGCGGCAGGCAAGCCGCAGGGCAAGGGACAGGGCAAGGGGCAGGGCGAGATCGATCTTGCCAAGGCCTATGCCATTCGTGCCCAAACCGAAGCGAATGAGCGCAAGCGCGCGGAACAGGCGGCGGCCGAGGAAGCGCGTCTGCGCCGCGAACGCAAGCAAAAGATCCAGCAATTGCTGACGGGCAAGACGCTCAATAAACCCGACGTCGATCATGTCCGGCATTTCGAGTACGGCGGCAAGATCCGCCGGGTCCATGTGGATGCGGAGCAGCTCACGGCGATCAATGCCGGAGAACTGGGTGTGGTGCAGCAGCAGGGTCGCTACCTGTTGGTGACGCGTGAGCTCGCCGAGCAGATTCGGGCGATCGATCCGCAGCAGTTGGCGTTGCTGGTCGAGCCTGGCAGCGCGAACGGCGTTGGCGAAGACGGCGTGCCCGATGACCTGATGTGGTGACGCGCGTCGGCGAGCCTCGCCTTCAAAAAAAACGCCCGGTGAAAGCCGGGCGTTTTTTTGTGGCTCGGCGGCGATCAGGCTTCGGTGTCTTCGGTCTGTTCGACCGTCGCTGGTATCTCGAAACCGGTTTGGGCGAGCGCGGGCAAGTCCCAGCCCTGCTTGGGTGCGAAACGCTCGCCGTAGCGTTGCGCGAGCCTTTCGAGCTTGCCCTTCACCACGGTGGCGCCTTCGCTGCGCACATATTGGATCGTACCACCGCGAAACGGTGCGAAGCCTGTGCCGAAGATCACGCCGGCATCCAGCAGGTCGGCATCGTCGACGACGCCATCGGCAAGGCACGCCACCGCTTCGTTCACCATGGGCAGGATCATGCGGTCCTGCAGGTCGGCCGGAACGTTGTAGTCAGGGTCGACCTCGGGTTTCTGCGGCTTGCCGTCCTGCCAGATGTAGATGCCCTGGCCATCCTTCTTGCCGCGCTTGCCAGCGGCGAGTTTGTCCTCCAGTCCCGGGGGCAGCTCAAGGCCGAGGAAAGGCGCGAGCTCCTTGCCTACCGAGGCGCAAACGTCCAGGCCCACCGTGTCCGCCAGTTCGATCGGGCCCATCGGCATGCCGAATTTCCGGGCCTCCTTGTCGAGCACCGGGCCGGGCACGCCTTCGCTGTACAGGCGCATGGATTCCAGCAGGTATGGCATCAGGATGCGGTTGACCAGGAATCCGGGCGTGCCCTTGACTGCCACGGGCAGCTTGCCGATGGCCTTGCAGAAGGCGAGCGCGCGCTTCTCGGCGTCGGCGTCGAGCCGGTCGTGGCGCACCACTTCCACCAGCGGCATCTGCGCCACCGGATTGAAGAAGTGCAGGCCCAGGAAGCGCTGCGGTGCCTTGAGGTCAACGCGCAATTCATCCAGCGGAATGCTGGACGTATTGGTCGCAAGGAGCTCATTGGACTGGAACTGCGGTTCGATGCTGGCGTACAGCGCCTTCTTGGCTTCGGCGTTTTCGAAGATCGCCTCGATGGCCAGGTCGGCCGTCGCTACGCCCTTGCCCTCGACGTCGGCGCGAAGCCTTCGCACGGTGGCATCGACCTTGTCCGGGGTCTTGAGCTTCTTTTCGTAGAGCTGTCGTGCGCGATCCAGCGCGGGCTGGATGTACTTCATCTCGCGGTCCTGCAGGGTGACTTCAAAGCCCTTGAAGGCAGCCCAGGCGGCAATGTCGCCACCCATCACGCCAGCACCGACCACATGCACGTGCTTGATGTTGTGTTCGATGCCGCTGCCTTGGCCCTTGAGGCGTTCCTGCAGGAAAAAGATGCGAATGAGGTTCTGCGTCGTGGTGGTTTCCGCCAGCTTGGACACCGAACGGGCTTCGAGCTTGAGTCGCTGCTGGATGCTCGGGCCGCCGCGCTTCCAGACGTCGATCAACGCGAATGGTGCGGGATAGTGTTCCTTGCGTACCTTGGCCGCCGTCTGCTTGATCACCATCGGCGCAAGAATCTGACGCGCCACCCAGGTGTTGGTGGCCCAGGCCTTGGCTCGCTGGGCGAACGGCCGGGCGTGCGGCCGGCGCAGCAGGGCGCGTGCCTCGGCCAGCAGTTCGGATGGCGGCGCCAGGCGATCGACCACGCCGAGGGCAAGGGCGCGCTTGGCCGACAGCGCCCTGCCGGTGAGCATGACGGGCAGGGCGTCGGTAGCACCGATCAGCCTCGGCAATCGGGCCGACCCACCCCAGCCCGGATGGATGCCGAGCATTACTTCCGGCAGGCCGATGCGGGTCTTTTCGTCGTCCGCAGCGATGCGCTGACGGCATGCGAGGATCAGTTCGGTGCCGCCACCCATGCAGGCGCCATGCACGGCTGCGACGGTCGGGCAGGGCAGGCGAGCCAGCGATTCGAACACGCGCTGGCCGTTCTCGATGTTTTCCAGCACCGTGCCATGCTGGGCGTAGGTGACGAATTCCTTGATGTCGGCGCCGACGGCGAAGCCGAATGGCTTGGCCGAATGGATCAGCACACCCGCGGGCTTCTCGATGGCCAGGCGCTCCACGATCTGGCCGAGCTCGTCCAGCACTTCGCGCGAAAAGGCGTTGACGTTGCTGCCGGCTCGGTCGAGGGAGAGGGTGACGATGCCGCTGTCGTCCAGGCTCGTCTTCCAGTGATTGAAGCGCAATCCTTCGAACATAAGGGTACTGGGGTGACCGGGAAGCTTTGCACCATACCTTCCCGTAGCGAGGAATGCGAGACGGCCCTGGCGCGCCCTCCAGGCAAGCATGAATATCCTGTAAAACCGCGTCTTGTGCGCTAACGCATGAAACGCGTCACGGAATCCGACAAGGCTTGCATCCCACCTAGGCGAACACCTTCAGACCACGTAATTTAAGGCCTAATGAGTACTGCCATCGCCCCCCCTCCCAGCCAGAGCGGCGCCGAGATCCTCGAGCGCATCCTGAGCGCGCGCGGCAACCTTATTGCGCTCGAAGGCGGCGAAGACCTCGGCCTGATCGGTCAGGTGCGCTCCCTTGTGCGGCGCAGCGGTCAGACCGTCTACCTGTGGACGCCTGAAGTCGGCCTGGGCAACCTGCGCGAAGAACACGTCGGCTTGCCTGGTTCGCAGCGCCTGAATATCGCCCTGCGCTACATGCAGCAGAGCAATCACTTCGGCATCTATCTGCTGCAGAGATTGCCTTTGCCGCTGGCGATGGCGGACGCCACGCTGTTGCGGCAGCTGGCGCGCGCGAACACGGGACATGTGCGGCGCGTGGTGCTGCTGGATCCACCGGAAGCCGTGATTTCCAGTTTCAACGATGTGCTGGTGCGCCTGAGCTGCCAGCCCAAGCCCGCGCAGCGTCCTCGCCTGCGTGACGGCCGGTGGCTGCTGGCATGACGGGGTCGGCCGGCATCCTCGTCGTCGCCGCGCAGCGCGAACTGCGCCGCGCATTGTTCGACACGTTCGATCGCGATGGACACTACGTCGTGCATTCCGCACGCGATGCCACCCATGCAGGCATTCTGCTCGAGGGGCGAGGCGCACTCGCATTGATCGTCGTGGTATTCGACGGCGACGGGCGTGAGTCGACGGCGGGGCTCGACGCGTTGCGCCAGTTGCCGGCCTGTGCCGACGCGCCGCTGATCGCCGTGCTGGACGACGCAGCCATGCTCAAGCCGACTGTGCTGCCCGCACGGGTGGCCGATTGGCTGTATGCCTCGCAGATCGAACACGAATTGCTTGCGCGCTGGCAACGGATGCAGAAGGCATTGCGAGCCGGCGTGGCTCCCGGTTCGGCCATGGTGACCAGCGACGGAGACTACCGCTTCGCTTTCGACGAGGTCGAAAGCGAATGGTTGATCGTGGATCCCTCCCGCGGCCGCATCCTTGAATGCAGCGCATCGGTGGCGAGCCACAGTGGGCTCGGTGACCACGAACTGCGGGGCCGCCCCCTGCAGGATGTGTTGGCCTTTTCAGATATCCGCGCCGAACAGGTGCTTGCCGAAGGTTCGCGCCGCTGGCATCCCTGTCGCCGACGCTCCGCGCGCGGTGCCGATTCGGGAGAGGCCAGCGCGCGCCCCGTCCGGCATGCCGGTCGTGACGTGGTGGCCTTGTTGTTCCGCAGCGACCGCGCCGGCGTACGTGCCGAGGTGGCGCTTGGCCTGTTGGCGCGTATGTTCGGCTCCGGCAGTGGTGACGAAGGCATCGCCGAAGCGGCGCGCCTGCTCTATGAAGAGATGGGCCTCGACTACGTCGCCGTCTGGTCAGCGCGTCAGGACGAGGGCGGCGCCCCGGTACAGGTCGTGCAGTATTGGCGCGGCGATGAACAGCTCTGGCCGGGGCCGCATCTGCAAAGTTCGTTGCGCCTGGTGCTTTCGGGTCAGGCGATGATGCATCAGGCCGATGCCGCACGGCTGGCCCCGATGGATCCCTTGCTCGAGCAGCTGGGGCTGGCCGGTTTCGCCGGTTGGCCGTTGCAGGACGAGCGGCGCACCGTGCTGGGTGCCTTGCTCGTGGGTACGCGGCAGCCCTTGCCGTCGCTCGCGATCGTGCAGCCGGTGCTGCGCTGCGCGGCATCCCGTTTCGCTCATGCGCTCGAGCTTCGCCACACGCGGGAGCAGGGCCGCGCCGAAGGCCTGCTCGATGCCTTGACGGGCTTGCCCAACCGCCTCCTGTTCAACGATCGCCTGGACACGGTCATCCGCGAGGCCAACCGCACGGGGGAATCCTTCGCCCTGCTGTTCGTCGACCTCGACCGTTTCAAGACTATCAACGACACGCTCGGCCATGCGGTTGGCGACCAGGTGCTGCTCACCACCACGCAACGGTTGCGCGGTTCCGTGCGCGCCTCCGACACAGTGGCGCGTTATGCGGGCGATGAGTTCGTGGTGATCCTGCGCCACATCGTCAAGAACGAAGACGTGCTGCGAATCGCCGAAAAGATCGTGCAGGTGATGGGTGCGCCGCTGCGCATCGATGACGGTACGGAACTGCAGGTCACCGCATCGATCGGCGTGAGCTTCTTCCCGGACGATGCGCCTGATGCGGAAACCCTGCTCAAGCACGCCGACGAAGCGATGTATGCGGCCAAGAGCCTGGGCCGCAACAACTACCAGATCTTCGAGGGCAGCGCGCAGCAATCGCAGCAGCAGAACCTCGCCCTGAAGTCGGGCTTGCGCCATGCGGAGCACAAGGGCGAGCTGCGCGTGTTCTATCAACCCCAGGTCGACGCCAACAGCGAAGACATCGTGGGCATGGAGGCACTGGTGCGCTGGGAGCATCCGGAGCTGGGGTTCATCGGTCCCGGCTTCTTCATTCCCTTGGCGGAGGAAACCGGCCTGATCGTCTCCATCGGCGAATGGGTGCTGCGTACCGCCTGCCGCCATGCACAGGAATGGGAGCGCCGCTATGGCCTGGGGTTGCGCCTTGGCGTGAACCTCTCGGCGGTACAGTTGATGCAGCCGAACCTGCTCGAGGTGGTGGCTTCTGCCCTCGACGAAAGCGGGCTCGAGGCTTCCCTGCTCGAGATGGAAGTCACCGAAAGCATCAGCATCAAGGAAGCTCCGAATCTGGTGGAAAACCTGCAAGGTCTCCACCGGCTTGGTTGCCGCATTGCGATCGACGATTTCGGCACCGGCGCCGCTTCACTCGACTACCTGCGCAAGTTGCCCGCCGATCGCATCAAGATCGACCAGAGCTTCGTGCGCAATATCGGTGTCGATCCGGATGACGAAGCCATCGTGCGCGCGACGATCGAAATGGCTCATCGCCTCAAGCGCGGCGTCGTGGCCGAGGGCGTGGAAACCGAGCAGCACATGCAGTTCCTCCGCGCCAACCAGTGCGACGAATTGCAGGGCTTCCTGTTCTGCCGCCCACTGCCGCAACCTTCCTTCGAGAAACTTCTGCAGGAACGCCAGTCCCTGCTGGCCGGTGTCAGCGGCACCGCCGCCTGACTTGCAGGCATTGCCGACATCCCCATATCGGTAGGCGGGCCGGGCGCTGCCTTCGCAGCCTTGCCCCGGAAGGACACGGGCTGGTTGCAGGTACGCCTCATGGGCAGGCCGTGCGTTTTCCCTTGAGGGTCGCCACCGGCGGCCTCCCCAGGGGTTGGTAAACGTACGCCGACATGCTGAACTAGGACGCGATGCGCTTGTCTGAGCAACTCGCTCCCATCCTCAGGGCATCCCAGGCGCTTGGCAGCATCGACGAAGGAGACGGCCCGGATGGGCGAAAACGAACTGGACAGTGCGCTGGTCGAGCGCGTCCAACAAGGGGACAAGCGGGCTTTTGACCTGCTGGTGCGCAAGTACCAGCACAAGGTCATCGGGCTCGTTTCGCGCTATGTGAAGAACCAGAGCGAAAGCGAGGATATCGCGCAGGAAGCGTTCATCCGTGCCTGGCGCGCCATCGGTTCGTTCCGTGGCGAAAGTGCTTTCTATACTTGGTTGTACAAAATTGCCGTGAATACGGCCAAGAATCATCTGGTGGCCATGGGCCGCCGTCCCCCGACCGACGACATCGCGATCGATGACGCCGTCTTCGTGCCCGGCGCGGACCGCATGCAGGAAAGCGCGACCCCCGAGCGCGAACTCATGCGACAGGAAATTGAACAAACCGTATTTTCCACTGTCCAATCGCTGCCCGAGGAATTACGGACCGCGATTACCCTGCGTGAAGTGGACGGCTTGAGCTACGAGGAAATCGCCGAAGCCATGGGCTGCCCGATAGGTACGGTACGTTCACGTATTTTTCGGGCGCGTGAAGCTATCGATGAGAAACTGCGGCCGCTCCTGTCCGACCGCGAGGACAAGAAACCATGACTGACAACCAACGCGAAAACCTGTCTGCCGGCATGGATGGCGAGCTGTCGAAGGAGGAACTGCGCTTTCTCCTGCGGCGGATCGATCATGACGCGGCACTGCAGCAGGCATGGTCGCGCTATCACGTGGCACGTGATGGCCTGCGCCGCCAGCTGCCGCCGCTCGCCAGCGATGGCTTCGCGGCCCGTGTCATGCAGGCCATCGAGCAGGAACGCGTCGTGGCAAGCGGCAAGCCGCGCCGCCATTGGCTGCACTGGTCGGCCGGTGGCGCTATCGCCGCAGGCGTGGCCGTGGCAGCGTTGATGGTCGCGCAGCCGGCAGGTCAGCCCGATCATCTGTCCCCACAAATGGCGTCGGTTCCCGCCAAGGCCGAGCAGAATAGCGGTGCCCTGGCGAACGTTGGGGCGGGAGCGCCGGCGGTCGCACCGCCCGGGCTCAACGTCTATTCGGAAGTGCCTTACCACATCAGCCAACAGGCCTCCGCCACGCTCGATGGCGACAGCCGCACGTTGCTCTATTCGCGTAACAGCCTGTCGCCGTACCGCGTGGCGCGTTATCCGACGAACAACAGCGATGGCAGTTACCTGCTGTTGATCCATCCCGATCAGGCGCAGCAGCCGTCGTCGCAGGCGCCAGCTACCCCGCAATGACGCGAGGCCGTGTGTTGCCTGCCGCGGCCTTGCCCCTTCCAGAGATTACCTGCTTCACCCGGCCTGCCCAGCAGGCTGGTCGGGTGCGCGCGCAAACACGATGGAGGAATAGATGAACCGATTCACCCTGCGCACGCTTTCGTGCGGTGTCCTGATCAGCCTTGCTTTGGCCGGCGGCGTCCAGGCCCAAAGCGCCCCCGCCTTGTCGAGCCTGCCGGACTTCACGGGCATCGTGCAGAAGAACGCTCCAGCCGTGGTGCACGTGGAGGCGAAATACAACGGCAAGAAGACCGCCAAGGGCCGCGCGGGTCAGCGCGGCGGCATGCCTGGTGGCACGCCGGACACGCCCGATGACGACGACCCGCAGATGGAGATGTTCCGGCGTTTCTTCGGGATGCCGATGATGCCGTCACCGGAGGATCAGCAGCATACGTCGCTGGGTTCGGGCTTCATCCTCTCCAACGATGGCTACATCCTTACCAATACGCATGTGGTGGATGGCGCCGATACGGTGACCGTTCGCCTGCAGGATCGCCGTACCCTGACGGCCAAGGTCGTAGGCAGCGATCCGCAGTACGACATCGCACTGCTGAAGGTGGACGCCAAGGGCAACCTGCCGGCTGTCACCGTCGGTGATTCTCGCTCGCTGAAGCCCGGCCAGTGGGTGCTGGCGATCGGCTCGCCATTCGGCTTCGACTACACGGTGACGCAGGGCATCGTGAGCGCGGTGGGCCGCAACCTCGGCAGCCAGGACCAGCCGTATACCTCCTTCATCCAGACCGACGTGCCGATCAACCGCGGCAACTCGGGCGGCCCGCTGTTCGACCTGCAGGGGCGGGTGGTCGGCGTGAACTCGCAGATCTATTCCAATACCGGCGGCTACCAGGGCGTAGCGTTTTCCATTCCGATCGACGTGGCCATGAACGTGGTCAAGCAGATCAAGGAAAAGGGCTATGTCTCGCGCGGCCAGCTCGGCGTGATGGTGCAGCCAGTCAGTGATGACATGGTCAAGGCGCTGAAGCTCGAGAACGCGTCGGGTGCGGCGGTCACGCAGGTGACGCCCGGCAGTGCGGCGGAGAAGGCGGGACTGCGTCCGGGCGACGTGATTACTGCCTATAACGGCCAGAGCATCAACTCGAGCGTGGATTTGCCGCCACTGGTGGGGCAGACACCGCCGGGCGCCAAGTCGACGCTGACCATCCTGCGCGATGGCAAGAAGCAGGATGTGGGCGTCACGGTTGGCGAAATGCCTCGCGACAAGAATGCGGTACTGGCCTCCGGCGACACTGAAAAGCCGGCCGCGCGCGGCGGTGCCACCGCGCTTGGCATGGCGGTCCAGGACCTGGACAGCGAAACCCGCCAGCAGATGAGCCTGAAACAGGGCGAGGGCGTGGTCATCAGCAATATCACCGGCTCGGTGGCGGCACGCGCGGGCCTGCAGCCCGGCGATGTGGTCCTGATGGTCAATCAGAAGAAGGTGGGCAGCGCTGCCGCATTCCGCGATGCCACCAAGGATGCCAAACCGGGCGATACGGTGTTGCTGCTGGTCCGCCATGGCGACCAGAGCGGCTTCATTGGCCTGACGGTGCCGGGCGGCAAGGACGAGTGAAGTGGCCTGCCGCGGCGTATGGTAGCGCTGCGGCAGGACGTGCCAGGCGATGGGGTGACGTGAGCTTGGGCCATCGTCGCCCCATCGACTGGCCAGTCTCACCGGCGCTGGAGGCCCGATGATCCGGGCTTTCGGCGTCGCCTAATAAGGGCGGGAGGATGATCTATCCGGCCCGCAACCGTTCCATGCGATAATGCCGGGTTCGTATCGTCATCCCGGCGATACGCTGCCCACGCGCCGCGCCGGGCAGTGAACGCAGCCAGCGTGTTCCATGGAACTGATCCGAAACTTCTCCATCATCGCCCACATCGATCACGGCAAGTCGACACTTGCCGATCGCATCATCCAGATCTGCGGCGGCCTGACCGAGCGCGAGATGGAGGCGCAGGTGCTCGACAACAATCCGATCGAGCGTGAGCGCGGCATCACCATCAAGGCCCAGTCCGTGTCGCTGCCGTACAAGGCACGCGACGGCAAGACCTATCAGCTGAATTTCATCGACACTCCCGGCCACGTCGACTTCTCTTATGAAGTCAGCCGCTCGCTGGCCGCGTGCGAAGGCGCGCTGCTGGTGGTCGACGCGGCGCAGGGCGTGGAGGCGCAGTCCGTCGCCAACTGCTACACGGCCGTTGAAATGGGCCTGGAAGTGGTGCCGGTGCTCAACAAGATCGACCTGCCGACCGCCGATCCGGAGAAGGTGAAGGGCGAGATCGAGGCGGTCATCGGCATCGACGCGGACGACGCGGTGGCGGTAAGCGCCAAGACCGGCGAGAACGTAGTCGAGGTGCTGGAAGCCATCGTGGCGCGCATTCCGCCGCCGAAGGTGGGCGACACGGATCGCCTGCAGGCGCTGATCATCGACTCGTGGTTCGACAACTACCTTGGCGTGGTGTCGCTGGTGCGCGTGATGCAGGGTGAGATCAAGCCCGGCGACAAGCTGCTGGTGATGTCCACCGGCCGCGCGCACGAAGTGAGCGAAGTGGGCGTGTTCACGCCCAAGCGCAAGAAGCTCGAGAAACTTTCGCCGGGTGAAGTGGGCTGGATCACTGCATCCATCAAGGACGTGCACGGCGCGCCGGTAGGCGACACGCTGACGCTCGCCGGCAAGCCGGCCGAGAAGCCGCTGTCGGGCTTCCAGACCATGCAGCCGCGCGTGTTCGCTGGTCTGTTCCCGGTGTCCGCCGACGATTATCCAGCCCTGCGCGAAGCGCTCGACAAGCTGCGCCTGAACGATGCGGCGCTCTTTTTCGAGCCGGAAAGTTCCGAAGCCATGGGCTTCGGCTTCCGCTGCGGCTTCCTTGGCATGCTGCACATGGAGATCGTGCAGGAGCGCCTGGAGCGCGAGTACGACCTCGACCTCATCACCACGGCCCCGACGGTGGTCTACGAGGTGTTGAAGAGCGACGGCTCGGTGATGATGCTGGACAACCCGGCCAAGCTGCCGGCGGCGAATCTCATCAGCGAGATCCGCGAGCCGATCATCGTCGCAAACATCCTCACGCCGCCGGACTACATCGGCAACATCATCACGCTGTGCGAAGAGAAGCGTGGTGTGCAGCGTTCCATCCAGTATCTCGCCACGCAGGTGCAGATCACCTATGAAATGCCGCTCGCCGAAGTGGTGCTGGATTTCTTCGATCGCCTGAAATCGGTGTCGCGCGGTTATGCATCGATGGACTACCACTTCGAGCGCTTCGAGGCGGGTCCGTTCGTGCGCGTGGACGTGCTGATCAACGGCGACCGCGTGGATGCGCTGAGCCTGATCGTGCATCGCATCCATGCCGAGCGTCGCGGCCGCGACCTGGTCGAGCGCATGAAGGACCTGATCCCGCGCCAACAGTTCGACGTGGCCATCCAGGCTGCGATCGGCGCGCAGATCGTCGCTCGTTCGACGGTGAAAGCGCTGCGAAAGAACGTGCTGGCCAAGTGCTATGGCGGCGACGTCAGCCGCAAGAAGAAGCTTCTCGAGAAGCAGAAGGAAGGCAAGAAGCGCATGAAGCAGGTGGGCCGCGTGGAAATTCCACAGGAAGCCTTCCTTGCCGTATTGAAGGTGGATAAATAAAACTGCGGATCCGGCGCCGACGCGCCGGCCAACCTTTGGAGTAGGGCATGGATTTCGATTTTTCGGCGATTCTGCTTGGCCTCACCGTGCTGTTCGGCGTGGTGTGGGGCCTCGACCGCCTGTTCTTCTACGGATCGCGCAAGGCCAAGGCCGACGCAGCCGGCGGTGCAGTGCGTGAGCCGGTGATCGTGGATTGGTCGCGTTCGCTGTTCCCGGTCGTGCTTGTGGTGCTGCTGCTGCGTTCGTTCGTGGCAGAGCCGTTTCGCATTCCCTCCGGCTCGATGATGCCGACGCTCGATGTGGGCGACTTCATCCTCGTCAACAAGTTCTCCTACGGCCTGCGCATGCCGGCCTTCAACAACAAGTTCTTGAGCCTGGGTGAACCCAAGCGTGGTGACGTGGTGGTGTTCCGCTTCCCGGGTTACCTGTGCGAAGACGGCGGCAAACTGGTGCGCAGTGGCGACCAGAGTTGCGCCGATCCGCGTGCGCCGGTGCCCAGCCAGAACTGGATCAAGCGCATCGTCGGCATGCCTGGCGACCGTGTGGAAATGCGGGGTGACCAGCTGATCGTCAATGGCGAGCCGGTGGCTGCCGACCTGATCGGGCCCTACGAGGGCGATCCCAAGCGACCGGAATCGCGACTCATGCTTGAAATGGGTGCCACCGTGTGGAACGAGCACCTGCCGAACGGCCAGGGTGGCGTGGTCAACCATCTGACCGCCCGCATGCCCAACTACGCCATTCCGCCGCCGCTGCCAAATGCCCACGTGCCGCTGGTCGTCCCACAGGGGTGCTATCTGGCCATGGGCGACAATCGCTACAACAGCACCGACAGCCGCTGGTGGGGCTGCCTGCCGGAGCAGAACCTTGCGGGCAAGGCCTTCCTGATCTGGCTGAGCTGGACCGGCTCGAGCGTCGCCTTCCACCGTATGGGCACTGTCATACATTGAAAAAGCGTGACGCGCTTTGACCGCGGCCGAGTGACGGCAGCGGTCTGTTGCGGCGACAATGGCCACGCGGCACTGCATCCATTTGGACGGTGGCGCATCAACCAGATTTCGCAGCAGAACGGCATAGCGAGGGGACTATGAAATCGAAGCAGTCGGGCATCACCCTGATCGGGTTCTTGTTTGTTTTGGCCATTGCGGCTTTTTTTGGCTATATGGCGATGAAGCTGGTGCCCTCCTATATTGAGTTTCTGGGTGTCAGCAAGGCCATGAGCCAAGTGGCTTCCGGTGGCGTGGAAGGCAAGACGCTGGACGACCTGCGTCGCGACCTGCTGTTCAAGATGGATGTCCAGTATGTGGACAATGCCACCATCCAGCCCAAGGACATCACCCTCAAACGTAGCGGCAATGGCTCGGAGCTGAATATCTCCTACGACAAGCGCGTTGCCTTCTTGTACAACATCGACTTCCTGTTGCATTTCGAAAAGAGCGTGATGCTGCAGGGCAATGTCGGTGGCTGATCGCAGGCCCAGGATTTGACCCGACTCGCTTACCGTTTCCGTGACCCCGCGCTGGCGCAGTTGGCGCTGACCCACCGCAGCGCGGGCAAGCCGAACAACGAGCGGCTGGAGTTCCTCGGCGATGCCTTGCTGGGTGTGGTCGTCGCTGAGTTGCTGTATGAAGCCCACCCCCATGCGAGCGAGGGCGAGCTGTCGCGTTTGCGCGCGCAGCTGGTCAACGGCCAGGCGCTTGCCGTCATTGCGCGCGAGCTTGAGCTGGGCGACGAACTGAAGCTGGGCTCGGGCGAGCTCAAGAGCGGCGGCTTCAGGCGTGATTCCATCCTCGCCGACGCGTTCGAGGCGTTGGTGGCGGCGGTCTACCTCGATGCCGGCTTCGGAGAGTGTCGCGCCGTTGTGCGGGCACTGTTCGAGCCGTTGGTGGCTGCCATTCCGCGATCGTCGAAGGACGCCAAGACGCGCCTGCAGGAGCTGCTGCAGGGCCGTGGCTGGCCGCTGCCCCAGTACGAGCTGGTCGACAGCCATGGCGAGGATCACGCCAAGACCTTCGATGTGACCTGCGAGATCGCCGATCCCATGCCCATCCGCGCCGAAGGGCGCGGCAGCAGTCGCCGGGCGGCCGAACAGGAGGCCGCGGAGACCGTGCTGCGCCACCTGCAAGACCTGCAGGACTGACACCGGCCGTGGCCTGATCTTGGCCTGGCGCGAGGGCGTTACGCCGCTTTCGCCGCTGACGACTTACACTTTCCCCGTTTCCCGCGCGGGCACGCCGGTTTGAGCCGGCCGAGCGCACACCCGATACAGGCTTTCAGCATGAACGACAACGACGATCTCGACCTCGGCGCGCCCGCCGAATTGCCCCATGACGACTTCCGTTGCGGCACGGTGGCCCTGGCCGGGCGCCCCAATGTGGGCAAGTCGACGCTGCTCAACGCCCTGATCGGGTTTCGCCTGTCGATTGTGAGCCCGCGGCCGCAGACCACGCGTCATCGCATCCTTGGCATCGCCACTAGCGATGCCGGCCAGATCCTGTACGTAGACACCCCGGGGCTGCATCGAGGCGCCAAGCGCGCGATGAATCGCAGCCTCAATCGGGCGGCGCGATCGGCGATCAGCGAGGTCGACGTGGTCGTGCAGGTGATCGAGGCTGGTCGCTGGACGGATGAAGACGAGGCGCTTTACGAGGCGCTGGTGGAGCAGAAAGTGCCGCGCCTGCTGGTCATCAACAAGGTCGACCTGACCAAGGAGAAATCGACCATGTTGCCGTTCGTGGCTGAGTTGATGACGCGCCACAGTTTCGACGACGTGTACTACGCCAGTGCGCTCAAGGAGAAGGGGCTGAAGGAGCTGGAGCAGGGCATTCTCAAGCGCCTGCCGGTGCAGCCGCCGGTGTACGGCGAGGATGAAATCACGGACCGCAGCGAGCGCTTCCTCGCGGCGGAAATGGTGCGTGAGCAGTTGATGCTGCGTCTCGACCAGGAACTGCCATATGCCACCACGGTGGAGATCGAACAGTTCAAGGATCGCCCCGATGGCGTGGCGGAAATCCACGCCGTGATCTGGGTCGAGCGCGACGGACAGAAGGCGATCGTGATCGGCAACGGCGGCGCCCAGCTCAAGGCCATCGGCAGTGGAGCGCGGCGTCACATGGAACGCGCTTTCGAACGCAAGGTCTTCCTGCGGCTGTGGGTGAAGGTACGCGAAGGCTGGGTCGACGACGAAACCATGCTGAAGAAGTTCGGTTACACCGATTGAACGCCATTCGGCCTTCGTTCTCTCCGCCTTGATTCGATCGCCCGATGCGTATCGAGCAGCAACCCTCGTACGTCCTGCACGCTCGCCCCTATCGCGAGACATCGCTGCTGCTCGAATGCCTGACGCGCGATCATGGACGCATCGGCGTGGTCGCGCGCGGCGTACGCGGCGAAAAGGCACGCCTGCAGCGCGCCCAGCTTGAACCCTTCCAGCCGTTGTCGCTGGATCTCATGGCTCGGGGCGAACTGGCTACCCTGACCGGCGTGGAAGGCATCGGCGCACCGCAGCGCCTGTCTGGTGAAGCGGGTCTGGCGGGTCTGTATCTCAATGAATTGGTCGTCAGGCTGACGGGACGTCAGGATCCCCATCCCGAATTGTATGAAGCGTATGCCCGTACCTTGCGACGGCTGGCGGACTTCGAACCGTTGGCGTGGACACTGCGCCGTTTCGAGCGGGACCTGCTGGAGGCGGTAGGTTACGCGCTACAGCTGGAATACGAGGCGGAGTCCGGGGAGCTGGTGGATGAGGCGCAGCTCTATCGCTATCACGCCGAGATGGGGCCTTCGCCTTGTCGATCCGGTACGGCGCACGCCCTGCGGGGCAGCGATCTGCTGGCCTTGGCCGCAGACCGTATGCCGGATGCGGCAGGTCTGTCGGCGCTACGCGTGATGATGCGCGATGTCATTCGCTTTCATCTCGGTGGCGCCGAATTGCATGCCTGGCACGTGCTCGGCGCCGCGATGTCGCGGCGCTGAGAAGTCGGGCCTTCAGGCCAGTTCTGTTCCGAGCGCTTCGATGGTGGCCATCAATGCCTTGCGGAAGCGCGACAGCGGAGCCAGCGAACCGGTGTGCCCCAATTTCAGGTGGCGCTGCAGCAGCATGGCCTGGGTGGCAAGCGCCGAGGCGCCGCAAAAGCCGCAGGACGAACGCAGCCGATGCAGCCGTTCGGCAAACGAACCCGGGTCGTCGCGAAGTACGTCCATGTCCTGGTAGAGGCCGACCAGCTCGGCGCGAAGCAGGGTGCGCATCGCTTTCACTACCTCGGCATCGCCCATGGTGGCGATGGCCTGGGAGTCATCCAGCAGCGGCTGGCTGGTGGTGCCCGCCTGCACCAGGGACAGGATGCGCCTGAGGTCGGCGACGTTGCAGGGTTTTTGCAGCACCTCGCTGAATTCGGCCGAGAGCAGGCGCTCGCGTTCGGTCGCATCCATCTCGGCGCTGGTCGCCACCGCCGTGCAATCGCTGGAGCGCGCCTGAGGGTCCTGTCGCAGCGCGGCAAGCACCTCCTCGGCACCGGCGCCCGGCATGCGGCAATCCAGCAGGAGCAGGTCGAAGGCTTCGTCGTGTGCCAGTGCGATGGCGGCGGCGCCGTCGTGGCAGGCCTGGGCGTCCAAGCCAAGGCTGCGTAGGGCTTCGACCAGGAAAAGGCGGCTGGTGGCATCGTCGTCGGCCACCAGGGCGCGGACGGTTTCCGGGGCACGACGCGCGTGCGAAGGATCGCTTGAGAGCGTGTTGAACATGACTAGTCCGTGTCGTTCAGCTGATTTTGGCAGAATGGCGCGTCATGCGCTTCACATCAAGTCACCTGCTGCTCATTCTCATGGTCCTGCTTGGGGTCGGACTGGCGTCGTCCGCGCGCGCGGACGTGGCGCTCGGCGCCAAGGCCCTTGCCGTGCCCGGCCTGAAGATGCAGGACGTGCAAGCCCAGTTGGGCGAGGATGGCCAGGGCGGGCTGAAGCTCAGCCTGCGCGCGGCGAAGACCGAACTCCCGGCGATGGGCTGGAAGCGGGTCGGCGTGGACCTCCAGGGCACGTTGCAGCGCGACACGCACATGCGCTGGCTTTTCAACGGAACCATGCAGTTGACCGGCGCCCCGGGCGGGGCCCTGGGCAATGCCAGTGTCGGGATGATCATCGACGAGGCGGCCAATACGCTGGAGATCAACATCAGCCAGGGGCAGGCCCAGGCCACCACCGCGTTGCCCTTGGATCAGCCGACCCATGCGCAGATCAGCCTGAAGGGTGTCCCGGCGGTTTGGCTGCAGGGCGTGTTGAGCACGGTATGGTCGGGCCGGGCCACCGCCGGCAAGCTGGACGCCGACATCGCGCTGGACATGGCCGACAAGGGCATCCAGGCCTCGGGCCAGTTCGCGCTGAGCGGCGCCGGCTTCGATACGCCGAGCGGGACGCTGGCCGGGCAGGGCGTCAGTGGCAACGGGCGACTGAACATCGACAGCACGGGTACGCCCTCGCGCATCGACCTGGACAGCAGCCTGCGCGGTGGCGAGTTGCTGCTTGGCCCGATCTTCGCCCGTCTGCCTGATCATTCCGTACAGCTGAGCCTGTCGGGGGCGACCCAGAACGGCGCCATCGACCTGACGCGCCTGCGTGTGTCGGATGCCGACGCGCTGCAGCTGGATGGCGCCATGGCCTTCAACGCCAAAGGCGACCTCCAGCGGCTGAAGCTGGACCGCCTGCAGTCGCATTTTCCGGCCGCCTACCAGCGCTACGGACAAGCCTGGCTCGCCACGTTGGGCATGCGCGACATGCGAATCGATGGCCAGCTCAATGGCGCGATGGACATCGGAAGCAATGGCCTGCGCAGCTTCTCGTTCGCGACCGAGGGCATGGATATCGCGGACGGAACCGGTCACCTGTCCGTCAAGGGGCTGCGTGGCGGATTGGACTGGGCCGTGGATGGCGATCGCCCGGCGACTACGCTGGCCTGGCAGGATCTTCAGCTCTATCGCATCGCGAACGGCGCAGCGCAGTCGCGTTGGCAGAGTCGCGATGGCGCATTGAGCCTGCAACGCCCGCTGGAAGTGCCAGTGCTCAACGGGCACGCCCGCGTCGGCGACTTCGAGTGGCGTCCCGCAGCCGCCAAGGGACGTCGCCTGGCGACATCGATGACGTTTACCGGCATCGACATGACCGCATTCTCGCGGGCGATGGGCTGGCCTGAATTCCAGGGGACGCTGGCGGGCGCCATTCCCGCGCTGCGTTGGGTGGATGATCGCTTCGAGTTTGACGGCGGTCTTTCGGTCAATGTGTTCGATGGATTCGTCGACATCACCCGCCTGTCGCTGCAGGGACCTTTCAGTCCCAGCCCGGTCCTGTCCGCCGACGTGCAGCTGAGGCAGTTGGATCTCGCGGCGATGACCAGCGTGTTCGATTTCGGCAGCATCACGGGCCGCATGGACGGCTCGATCGATGAGCTGCGGCTGGTGAACTGGAATCCCGTGGCCTTCAAGGCCAGCTTGCTGGCCGGCAGCGGTGGACGCATCAGCCAGCGCGCGGTGAACAACCTCACCGCCGTCGGTGGCGGCGGCATGGTCGCGGGCCTGCAGGGCGCGGTGCTGAAGCTGTTCAAGACCTTTGGTTACAAGCGCATCGGATTGAACTGCGCGTTGCAGGCCTCCGTGTGCCACATGAGCGGCCTGGAAAATGAAGCGGACGGCTACACTATCGTCGAAGGCAGCGGTTTGCCGCGCCTGCAGGTGATCGGGCATCAGACCCAGGTGGACTGGCCCACCCTGGTTCGCCGCCTCAAGAGCGCCATCGAAGGCAACGGACCGGAAGTCCACTGAGCATCCTGCATCCCCACACCCCAAGGAGTCGAACATGCGCAAGCTCGTCTATGGATTGTTGACCATGCTGGTGGTCGCGCTGGTGGGGTGCGTCACCATCAACGTGTACTTCCCGGAGGCCGCCGCACAAAAGGCCGCCGACCAGTTCATCGGCACGGTGATCGACAGTGCGCCGGCGCCGGCTTCGAAGGACAACGAGCCGTCGCCGCCCCCTAAGAAAGACAACCAGCCGTCCGCCATGTTGCTGGACCTGCTAATCCCGGCAGCCTATGCGGCCGATACGCCCAACATCCGCATCCAGACGGCCACCACCGAAGCGATCCACGGCCGCATGCAGGAGCGCTTCCGCAGCACGCTTGCGCCGCTGTTCAACAGCGGGGCCGTCGGTTTTACCCGCGACGGCCTGGTGGCCGTGCGTGATGCCGCCAAGGTGCCGCTGGACCAGCGAGCCGGCGTGAATGCGGCGGTGGCCGACGAGAACCGCGACCGCACGGCGCTCTATCGCGAGGTGGCCAATGCCAACAACCATCCGGAGTGGGAGGCGCAGATCCGCGCCACCTTCGCCAAGGGCTGGATCGAGCGGGCCCGCGCGGGCTGGTATTATCAGGACTCTTCGGGCGCCTGGAAGCAGAAGTAAGCCGTTCGCCCATTCTTTGCCCGACTGCCGCGCCCGGGTCACCTGACTCGGGCGTGCGCGTTTCTGGAAGCCGCCGTACCCATGACTGAACTTCAAGCCACCATCACCGACCTCAGCCACGATGGCAAGGGCGTTGCCCGCATCGACGGCAAGGCCGTCTTCGTCAGCGGCGCCTTGCTTGGCGAGGAAGTGAAGCTGCGCATCCGCAAGCGCCACCGTCATTACGACGAGGCGGAAGTGGTGGAGTTGCTCACCCGCTCGCCACATCGCGTGGAGCCGCGTTGCCGTCACTTCGGCCAGTGTGGCGGTTGCTCGTTGCAGCATCTGGATGCCGCATCGCAGATCGAAGTGAAGCAGCGCGTGCTGAAGGACAACTTCGAGCGCATCGGTAAGGTCGAGCCCGCGCTGTGGCTGCCGCCGCTTACCGATGAGCCCTGGGGTTATCGCCGCAAGGGTCGCCTGTCGGTGCGTTCGGTGGCGAAGAAGGGGCGGGTGCTGGTCGGCTTCCGCGAGGAGAGCAATCCGCGTTTCGTCGCCGATATCAGTCAGTGCGAAGTGGTGCATCCGGCTATCGGTCCGAAGATCGGCCTGCTGGCCGAGCTGGTGAGCGGCATGGACGCGGCCAGCGACATTCCGCAGATCGAATTCGCCGCGGGCGATGACATCGTCGCGCTGGTGTTCCGCCACATGTCGCCGCTGAGCGAGCGTGATCGCGATGCGCTGATTGCGTTCGGCAAGGAACACGGCTTTGCCATCTACCTGCAGCCGGGCGGCGTCAGCAGCGTTCACCCGCTATGGCCCGAGCACCCGCGCCTGGCCTTCCGCATCCCGAGCGGCGACCCGGCCATCGAAGACGTGGAGCTGGAATTTCGTCCGCTCGACTTCGTGCAGGTCAATGCCGGAATGAATCAGCGCATGATGGCTCGCGCGATGGAGCTGCTTGACCCGCAGCCCAGCGATCGCGTGCTGGATCTGTTCTGCGGCCTGGGCAATTTCACCTTGCCGATCGCGCGACGCGTGGCCGAGGTGGTGGGCGTGGAGGGCGAGCACGGCCTGGTGGAGCGCGCCGCCGAGAACGCCGCACGCAACGGCATCACGCATGCCCGCTTCGAGGTCGCCAACCTGTTCGAAGACCAGCGCCAAGCCCATTGGGCCCGCCAGCCTTGGGACAAGCTGCTGCTGGACCCGCCGCGCGCGGGCGCGGACAAGGTGTTGGAATACCTGCCGCACAAGGAAACGAAGCGTATCGTCTACGTGTCCTGCCACCCGGGTTCGCTGGCGCGTGACGCCGGCATCCTGGTGCAGAAGCACGGCTTCCGCTTGAGCGCGGCCGGCGTGATGGATATGTTTCCGCATACCGCCCACGTCGAGTCGATCGCGCTGTTCGAACGCTGATCGTCTGTGCATTCGTCCATGCATGCGAAGATCAGCATCGGCCGTCCATGGCCACACTCTTCACAAAGAGCCTTACCCTGATAGGGAGCCGTCGTGGGCATCGAGATCGAACGCAAATTCCTCCTCAGTAGCGACGACTGGCGCGAGGCCGCTTCGCACAGCGAGCGCATTGCCCAGGGTTACCTGGTGGGCGCCAAGGCTTTGCGAGATGGCTCGGCGCTCGCATCGGTGCGGGTGCGCCGCATCGGCGAGCGTGCCTGGTTGAACATCAAGTCGGCACAGCTGGGCATCGAGCGTGCGGAATACGAGTACCCGATCCCCCTGGCCGATGCAGAGCAGATGTTGGCCACTTTGTGCGACGGCGTACTGGAGAAGATCCGTCATCATGTCGTCGTGGATGGCGTGCTATTCGAGGTGGATGAATTCTTTGGCGACAACGCCGGACTGGTGGTGGCCGAGGTGGAGCTTCCCACGCAGGACGCCGCCTTCCCGCGTCCCGCCTGGTTGGGGCGTGAAGTAAGCCACCTCGCGCGCTACTACAACGTCAACCTGATCGCGCATCCCTACGGCAAGTGGAGCTTGGAGGAGCGGCAGGCTGCAGGAGAAACCAGCGCATGCTGATGATCGGTCTCGCCGGCACTGCCGTTGCGCCTGCGGAACACGCATGGCTCACCGCGCCGGGCGTGTCGGGCGTAATCCTGTTTGCGCGAAACTTCGAATCGCGCGACCAATTGATGGCGCTGGTCGACGCGATCCGCGACATCGGTGGCGACGACATGCTCGTTGCCGTCGACCAGGAGGGCGGCCCGGTACAGCGCTTCCGCGAAGGGTTCACGCGTCTGCCACCGCTGTCGACGATTGGTGCCGAATACGCCCGTGACCCCGAGAATGCCATCCGGCTCGCCGAAGAACATGCCTGGGTGATGTCCAGCGAATTGCGCGCCAGCGGCGTGGACTTCAGCTTTGCGCCCGTGGTCGACCTGGCTCGCGGCAACGCGGCCATCGGTCCGCGCGCTTTCCATGCCGATCCGGCCATCGCCGCCGAACTGGCGCAGGCCTACGTGCGCGGCATGCATCTGGGCGGCATGGCGACCGTGCTCAAGCACTTTCCCGGCCATGGCTCGGTCGCGGTGGACACGCACAAGGCCATGGCCATCGATCCGCGTCCGCTGGACGAGATTCGCCGTGACGATCTGGTGCCGTTCGTCGAAGGCATCGCCGCGCATGCGGAAGCGGTGATGATCGCGCATGTGATCTATCCCGAAGTCGATGCGCAGCCGGCCGGCTTCTCGAGGCGCTGGATCGGTGAAATCCTGCGGGGCGAGCTGGGCTTCAATGGCGCGGTCATCAGCGACGACATCAGCATGGCGGCGGCTGGCGCGGCCGGTGGCGCGGCCGAGCGCGTGCGTGCGCACCTCGATGCCGGCTGCGACCTGGTGCTCGCCTGTTTCCCCCACGTAGTGGACGAGGCCATCGCGGCTGTTCAGGGCCACGCCGCCACTGCGCCGGAGCGGTTGGCGTCCCTGCGGGGCGCCGTCGCCTCCACCTGGGAAGGACTTCTCGACAACCCACAGCGCGACCGCTTCATCGCGCGCGTCACGGCGCTCAACGCCGTGGAAGGATCATCTGCAGCATGACGACCACCCCTTCACTGGCGGCAGCCCTCGCTGATGCCGACCTGTTGTTCAGTCGCGCGGACCTGGAATCGGTCATCGCGGACATGGGTCGGCGCATCGATGCCGAGCTCGATGGCGAGCGCGCCGTGTTCCTCACGGTGATGAATGGCGCGCTGATCTTCGCAGGCCATCTGGCGCTCGCGATCCGCACCGACGTCGAGTTCGACTATGTCCACGCCACCCGCTACCGCGGCGCCACCTCGGGCAGCGAGCTGCACTGGCTGCGCGAGCCAGCCGTGGATCTGTCCGGGCGCACCGTGTTGTTGGTGGACGACATCCTCGACGAAGGCCACACGCTGAAGGCCGTGCGCGACGATTGCCTGCGTCGTGGCGCGCGCCGCGTGCTGGTGGTCAGCCTGTGCACCAAGCAGCACGATCGCCTGGTCGAGGGCATCACGGCGGACTTCAACGGCGTCGAACTGCCGGACCGTTACGTGTTCGGGTTTGGCATGGATTACTACGAGCAGGGGCGCAACCTGCCGGGTATCTACGCGCTGAAGTAAGTCGGCCCGGCTGGCCGCACCGCGAGGAGTGGATACATGAACATACTCGGCATCTCCGGCAGCCTGCGGCAGGCCTCCTTCAACACGGCCTTGCTGCATGCCGCGCAGGATGTGGCGCCGGCCGGTATGAACATCGTGATCCATCGCCTGCACGATCTGCCGTTGTTCGACCAGGACGTGGAAGAGCAGGGCGACCCCGCGCCGGTGGCGGCCTTCAAGGAGGCCATCGACAGCGCGGACGGCATCCTCGTCGCTTGCCCGGAGTACAACGGCGGCATCACCGGCGTGCTGAAGAATGCCGTGGACTGGGCGTCGCGCATCGGCAAGTCCCGCCAGGCGGCTGCACTCACCGGCAAGATGGTTTGCATCGTGGGCGCCAGTCCTGGCATCACCGGCACCGTGCGCGCGCAGGACCAGTTGCGCCTGGTATTGCGCCGGGCCGGTGCGCGTACCGAGCCGCAGGGTGATGTGCTGGTGTTCCAGGCGCACACCAAGATCATCGAAGGCAGGCTCGCCGATGAGCGCACGCGTGAAGCGCTGGGCCGGCACCTTCAGGGATTCGCCGATCGGCTGACCGCGGCGGCGAGAGAACTTCACATCTGAAACAGGAACGACCCGTGACTATCGATCTGGCCGTCATCGGCGGCAGCGGCTTGTACAACTTCCCGGGACTGGAGAACACGTCCCGCCACAGCGTGGATACGCCCTTCGGTCCGGCCTCGGGCGACGTGGTGGTCGGCGACTTCATGGGGCGCCGCGTGGCCTTCCTCGCCCGCCACGGCGAGAGCCATACGGTGCCGCCGCACCGGGTGAATTACCGGGCCAACCTGTGGGCCCTGCACTCGCTGGGTGCGCGCCGGGTCATCGGTGTCAACGCGGTGGGCGGCATCCGCGGCGACATGGGGCCGCGCGTCATCGTGGTGCCCGACCAGATCATCGATTACACGCATGGCCGCTACACAAGCTTTTGCGACGTAGAAGGCGCCGAGGTTCGCCACATCGACTTCAGCGAGCCGTATACCGAATCGCTGCGCCGAGAGCTGATCACTGCCGCCTCCGCGGCGGGCGTTGCGGTGATCGATGGCGGTTGTTACGGCGCCACCCAGGGACCGCGGCTGGAGACTCGTGCCGAAATCGACCGCATGAAGCGCGACGGCTGCGACCTGGTCGGCATGACCGGCATGCCCGAGGCGGTGCTCGCCCGCGAACTGGAGCTGGAATACGCCTGCCTGGCCCTGGTGGCCAACTTCGCGGCCGGTTGCGGCGACGAGGCGGAGATCAGCATCGAGGAAATCTTCGCCCATCTGGCCGCGGCAACCGCCGAAGTACCCCGCATCCTCGGGGTATTGCTCAAAAGGTGAGCAGCCATCCGGGTTTTTGATCGTGCCAAAGTCATACCCGTATTGCGCTTTGCTATCAAACATGTTGATACTTCCGCTGTGCCAGGGGCGGCGGACCAAGGGGTCAAGGTGGTTCAGCGCTATACCGTGGTGCATCCAGTCCATGATTCAGAGGTTCACGCAATGCGTTTCGGTACGGTCAAGTGGTTCAACGATGCCAAGGGTTTCGGCTTCATCGCACCCGAGGACGGTGGGGAGGACGTGTTCGTCCACTTTTCGGCGATCAACGCCAAGGGCTTTCGCAGCCTGCAGGAAGGTCAGCGCGTGAAGTTCGAAGTCACCACGGGTCCGAAGGGCGCCCAGGCTTCGGGCGTCGAAATCGCTGGTTGATCTCGACGAGCAGGCTACGCGCCGCTCATCGCAGTGATTAGGGAGCCCCGCGTCGAAAGGCGCGGGGCTTTCTGCGTTATGCAACGAACAGATCGGAGCAGAGATGACAGACCGTAGAGATTTTCTGAAAGCTTCGCTGCTGGGCGCTTCCGCCCTGGCATTGGCCGGCAAGGTGGAAGCGGACACCACGTTGCACGCCAAGGGCGCCACGGGCGCGCGCGTCATTTCCACCTGGGATTTCGGCGTCGCCGCCAACCAGGCCGCCTGGGCGGTGCTGTCCAAGGGCGGCCATGCACTGGATGCGGTCGAGACCGGCGTGATGGTGCCCGAGGCCGACCTGAAGAATCACAGCGTGGGTCGCGCGGGCTATCCGGATCGCGACGGCCACGTGACCCTCGATGCCAGCATCATGGATGCGGACGGCAGTTGTGGTGCCGTAGCGGCGCTGGAGCACATCGCCCATCCCATTCAGGTGGCGCGCCGGGTGATGGAGCGCACACCGCACGTGCTGCTGGTGGGTGATGGTGCGCTGCAGTTCGCCCTGGAGCAGGGCTTCAAGAAGGAAGAGCTGCTGACGCCCGAATCCGAGAAGGCCTGGAAGGAGTGGCTGAAGAACGCCCACTACCAGCCCTCGATCAACAGCGAAGTGCGCGACTACGGCAAGACCGGCATGCCGGGCGGCAAGGACAACCACGACACCATCGGCATGCTGGCCATTGACGCCAGCGGTCGACTGGCCGGCGCCTGCACCACCAGCGGCATGGCCTGGAAGATGCGCGGTCGCGTGGGCGACAGCCCGATCATCGGCGCGGGCCTGTATGTGGATGGCGACGTGGGCGGCGCGACCTCGACCGGCGTGGGCGAGGAAGTGATCCGCAATGCCGGCAGCTTCCTCGTGGTCGAACTGATGCGCCAGGGCCGCTCGCCGCAAGAGGCTTGCCAGGAAGCCGTCATGCGCATCGTCAAGAAGCGCCCGAATGCCTCCAAGGACCTGCAGGTCGGCTTCCTTGCGATGAACAAGCATGGCGAAGTGGGGGCGTTCGCGATCCAGCCGGGCTTCTCGTACGCCGTGTGCGATGCAAAGCGACAGGACGGCCTGCTGCCTTCCAAGAGCGTGTACTGAGATGGCAGCGCGCGTGCTCGAGGTGGCCGCCAATTCGCTGGACTCGGCACTGGCCGCGCAGGCGGGCGGTGCCGGGCGCATCGAGTTGTGCACGGCGCTGGAGCTGGGCGGGTTGACGCCTTCGCATGGCGAGATCGCGCTGGTGCGTGAGTACGTCAAGCTGCCGCTCTACGTGCTCATCCGTCCGCGCGCCGGTGACTTCCTCTACAGCGAGCACGAGCGCGCCACCATGCGCCGCGACATCGAAGCCTGCGCGGCGCTCGGTTGCAACGGCGTCGTGTTCGGCATGCTGGATGCCGATGGCGACGTGGACATGGATGGCTGCAGCGAGCTGGCCGCGGCGGCGGGGCGCATGGGTATCACCTTCCATCGTGCCTTCGACCTCGTGCGAGATCCGGCGCGTGCGCTGGAGGACATCATCGCCTTGCGTGCGGAGCGCGTGTTGACGTCGGGCGGTGCGCGTTCCGCGCTGGAAGGCGCTGAGCGCATCCGCGAGTGCGTGGCGCAGGCGAACGGGCGCCTGGTGGTGATGCCGGGTGCCGGCATCACGCCGGGCAACATCGCCCGCATCGCGACGCTGACCGAGGCGCAGGAACTGCATGCGTCGGCCAAGCGTGTGCATCCCTCGGGAATGTCTCATCAGCCTGCCGATACGCTGGACATGGCAGGTGGCGAAATTCGTACCGATGAAGCGCAGGTGCGCGCGCTCATGCAGGCGTGGGCTTCAGCCTGAATGCGCTGACGAGAGACTGTGGCGTCAGGTCGTGAACTGCAGCCGGGCCAGCTCCGCGTAGAGACCGCCTTCGGCGAGCAGGCTTTGATGTGTGCCCTGCGCCACGATGCGGCCGCCGTCCATCACCACGATGCGATCGGCGCGTTGCACGGTGGCAAGGCGATGCGCGATGACGAGCGTGGTGCGTCCTTTTTCCAGACGCTCCAGCGCCTGCTGGATGGCGGCTTCGGATTGCGCATCGAGTGCGGACGTGGCCTCGTCCAGCAGCAATAGCGGCGCATCACGCAAAATGGCGCGTGCAATGGCGATGCGCTGGCGCTGGCCGCCGGAAAGCCGCACGCCGCGTTCGCCCAGTTCTTCGTCGTAGCCCTTGCTCATCGCGCTGATGAATTCATGCGCCTCGGCGGCGCTCGCGGCATCGCGCACTTCGTCCCCATCCGCGTCCTGGCGACCGAAGCGGATGTTGTCGGCTGCGCTGCCGCCAAAGATCACCGTTTCCTGCGGTACCAGCGCGATGGTGCCGCGCAAGTCAGGCAGCGAGAGCGCGCGCAGGTCGACGCCATCGAGCGTGATGCGGCCGGTCTGCGGATCGTAGAAGCGCAGCAGCAGGGCGAATACTGTGCTCTTGCCGGCGCCGGACGGACCGACCAGGGCCACGGTTTCTCCCGGCCGGATCGACAGGTCGAAGTCGTGCAGCGCGGGTGCGTCGGGACGGGAAGGGTAGTGGAACGACACGCGGTCGAAACGCAGTGCGCCCTGCACCGGCTTGGGTAGCGGCGTGGGCTGTGCGGGGCTGGTGATCTCGGCGCGTTCCTCGAACAGTTCGCCGATGCGCTCCATGGCGCCGGCCGCGCGCAGCACGTCGCCCCACACTTCGGAGAGGCCGGCCAGCGAGCCGGCGGCGAAGATCGCATACAGCACGAACTGTCCCAGCACACCAGCGCCCAGCGTGCCGTTCAACACGTCGCGCGCGCCGGCCCACAGCACCAGAGTGATGGCGCCGAAGAACAGCACGATCACCGTGGCGGTCAGCAGCGACCGCATGCCGATGCGCTTGCGCGCCGTAGCAAGCGCGCGGGTGATCGCGGCGCCGTAGCGCGTGCTCTCGATGTCCTCGCGCGCATACGCCTTCACCGCAGGCGCGGCATTGAGCGTCTCGTTGGCGATGGCGGCGGTGTCGGCCAGGCGATCCTGGCTGGCGCGCGACAGCTTCTGCACGCGACGGCCGAACACGAGGATCGGCAACATCACGGCGGGAATCACCAGCGCCGTGAGGCCGGCGAGTCGTGGGCTGGTCCAGATCATCATCGCCGTGGCGCCCAGCAGCATCACCGCGCTGCGCAGTGCCACCGAGATGCCCGAGCCGATCAATGCCTGGATCACTTCCGTGTCGGTGCCAAGGCGGGAGATCAGTTCGCCGACGCGGCTGCGTTCGAAGAAGCTGACGTCGAGCCGGATCACATGCGAATACAGCTTGGCGCGCAGCGAGGCCAGCGCGCGCTCACCCAGCAGGGTGATGCAGTAGTAGCGGGCCGCCGTGGCGAAGGCCAGCACCAGCGCCACGCCGAACAGTCCCAGGAAGGTGACGTTGATCGCCGAGGCGTTCGAATGGATGAACCCCTGGTCGATCATGTGTCGCACCGCCATCGGCAATACCAGCGTGGCGGACGACGAGATGGCGAGGAACACCAGCCACCCCAAGGCCAGCTTGCGGTGGGGTTTTACGAACGGCCATAGCTGCAGCAGAGCGCCGACGCGGCGTGCGGGGCGTTGCGTGGTGGCGGCTTCGGTCATGGGTGGTTTCGAGTCCCGTTGGGTGCCGAGGGCTGGCTCGCCCCCACAAGCCAACTACGTGGGGCGATGGTGGTGCGATATCAATCCAGCCTTCTTGCCGCGTGGCGGCCGCGGCTGATGTCGATGACACGCGCCTGGGCTTCGGTCACGCGATGCTCGGGCAACTGGATCTCCAGGGTGGCTCCATCCGCGCCGAACTGTTCGTCCACGATGTCCGCATCGAGTTCGCGCAATCGAGCCTTGAGTAGTGCGAGTTCCCCGAAATCGCAGGTAAGGCCCAGTCGCGCCATGGACACGATGGGCGTGCGGTTGGCGAGACGCAGGCATTCCGCGGCGGTGCCGCCATAGGCGCGCACCAGTCCGCCCGCGCCAAGCTTGATACCACCGTACCAGCGCGTCACCACCACCACGGCCCGGTCGATGCCCTGGCCTTCGATGGCTTGCAGGATCGGGCGACCGGCCGTGCCGCCAGGCTCGCCGTCATCGTTGAAGCGATAGTCCTGGCCGATGCGGTACGCCCAGCAATTGTGGGTGGCCGCAAGGTCGCTTACCTGCCGCACGAACTCCAGCGCCTGGGCCGGCGTCTGTGCCGGTGCGGCCTGGGCGAGAAAGCGGCTCTTCTTGATGTCCTCGCTGTGCTGGCAGATGGTCGCGAGGGTGTACAGCGTGTCACTCATGGTGGGCTTGCTGATCCTGCAGATCGCCGGGCACGGGAATATCCGGATGAGCCTGCCGGAAGGCGGAGAGTCGCTGTAGCGCCTCGTCGCGGCGCTGCTGGGCGAACAGTTGCCGGATCTTGTCGAGCTCCTGCTCGGGGCTGTCGGTGGGATTCGATGCCGTGGGATCGGCCGGCGCGACCGCGGCCGGTGCCGGCGCAGCCATCATCTTCGCCACCATGGCGGGTCGGCTGTCGTTGGTTCGGGCTTCCTGCGTCAACGGTGAGGGCGCATAGGCTTGGGCTGCGACCGGCGCTTGCGGCGCCGGCGGTGCAGGAACTGGGGTGGGCGCTTCCATGACCTGGTCCTGCGCTGCCGGTGCCGGCGGCGCTGCTTGTGCCGGCACCGCGCGTCGCGCGGCGGGAGCGGCCGGGAGCACGCGTGGCTTCAGCGCCGTGCGGATGGACTCATGCTGGCGTTGCGTCATCGCCGGCGTGGATGTGGCGAGTGAGGGTGCCACTGTTGCCGCGGGTTCGGTCGTGGCCTTGGGTGCGGATGCAGCGAGGCCAGCGGAAGTGGATGCATCCTGGCCTGTGGCAGCCGGCGCAGGCAGCGGTGTCCGTTCAGGCGACTGTTCGTACAGGCGCCAACTGATGCCACCGGCAAGCACCAGCATGGCGACGCTGGCGACCATGGCCGGCCATCGCGCACGGCGTTTGGCCGGGCGCACGGCATCGGCGGCCATGCGATGCACGGCCTGGTCGAGCGACGGCGAAGGCTCCTTGCGCGGCAGGCTGCCGTACAAGGCCTTGAGGTCGTCTTCGCCGGGCAGCGAGTCGTCGTCGTGGTGATCGTGCGTGTTCATTCGGCCAACTGTTCGCGCAATCGGTTCATGGCATAGCGCAGGCGTGATTTTGCCGTCTCGCGCCCCACGCCGGTGACTTCCGCGATCTCCTCCACACTCAGGTCGTTTTCCAGCCGCAAGAGCACGGCGGTGCGCTGTTCGTCGGGCAGCGATTCGATCGCGCGCTGCAGCCGCCGATGGCGCTCGAAATCCGATAGGACATGCTCGGGTTCCTCGTGCCCAGGCGCGGACAGGTTGCCCAGCACCTGTTCCGCTTCCTCGCCACCGGCGACGGGGCGCTTGCGCCGGTAGCTGTCGATGAGCAGGTTGTGGGCGATCTGTAGCAGCCAGGTACTGAACTTGGCCTGCGGCGTGTAGCGCGCACGTGATGCAACGACACGACTCCAGGTTTCCTGGAACAGCTCCTCGGCCAATGCCTGGTCGCGCGCGCTGCGCAGCAAAAAGCGATACAGCGTGCCGCGGTGCCTGGCGTAGAGCGTGTCGAACGCGGACAGCTCGCCTTGCGCATAGGCGAGCATCAGCGTTGCGTCATCGTCCGCGGAGGCATCCATGGGCGAGGAGGTTAAGGCAAAGCGGTCGCGGCGATAAGCGCCCGTCACCGGCGATGCGGGTTGCTGCCTAAGGGAATCGGGCACGGAACAAGGGCACGTTCGATGGGCTCATGTCCATGTAACGCGCCTTCAGTGCGATTGGGGTTGCGCCCCATGACGATTACTGCGGCGTGTAACTCCATACCCTCGCTTCGCTCGCGACGCTGAGGATGCGGCCGTTGCGACGGATCAGGTGATCGGTGCTGCGATCGCGCCCAATTGTCATGTCACCCAGTTTCGCGGTCGATACCGACTGCACGTCAGCACGCTTGCGATCGGGCGACAGTTCGATCGCCTTGATCTCGTAGTCGATCTTCAGTGCCAGCCTGCCGCCGGTGGCCACGCTGAGCTGTTGCATGGCCGCGATGGATTGCTTGATGCGCTGGCATTGGACGGCCTTGTCGAAATGCTCTTCGGTGTCGTCCTGACGCGAGGTTTCGCTGCCAGCGTAGTCGTCGCTCATGCGTGCGCACAGAAACTCGCTGTCGAAACGGCGCATGGCGTCGACGTCGGCTTCGTAGCTGGCACGGATGTCCGCCTCGGTCATGCGGTGGCTGTGGTCGAAGTACCACCATGCGAGGCCGGCGAGGATCGCCAGCAGGATCAGCTTCTTCATTGCCCCCTCCCTGTGATGGACCGGCCTGGGCGGGCCGGTCGTGCATCCATGACGCAAGTTTTTGCGACTATGCGGCACGCGGAGGCGGCTGTCACCTGGAAGGAATGGCCGGGCCGGGCGCGACGTGGCTGAAGTCTTCCGGTGCCAGTTCCTGGGTAAGCCGGAACACGCCCTCATGCACCAGTCGCGGCAGCACCACGTCCAGCACCGTGGTCTGGTGTGGGCCGAGCGCGTCGAAAAGATCGTCGGACGACGTCATGGCCGCCGCCGCGTGGTGGACGAAGCCAGCGAGGTCGGCCGGTTGAACGCTGGCGCTGTAAGGGCGATGCACTTCGGTCGCAGCGCGCAGCGTCTTGCGGCTGTTGATGGGGTCGGCGATGCGCGGGCTGCCCGACAACAGCGTGTGGTTGAGGAACATCGACACCACGTGCGGCTGGTGGCTGTTGGCCTGCCGGTCGAGCATGAAACCTTGTGGCATCCAGTCGGGGTTCGGTGGCGTGCCGGCCTGGAGCAGCAGGCGGCTTCCCTGCAGCGGCTCGCCGCTTTCGTCGGTGAGTCGCACGATCATCAAGCTGCGTGGATCGTGGATGTGCACGCGCGGGGAGAACGGGCCGACCGGCTCCAGTTCGACGCGATCGGCATCGCGTTGCGCATTCTCCGCATCGAAGGCATCGCACAGCTGCTGATAGCCGCCGGCATCTTTCACACGCAGGCAGCGCAGCAATGCTTCGATGGTGGCATCCGGCGCGGCGGCCATGATGCCCTGGTCCGTGCCGGAATGGGCAGCGCCAGGGATCAGCTTGAACGCCGTGCGTGGCGCTCGCGTGACATGCAGTGCAAGCGCGTCGTCGGCGCCGCCATCATCGCGCGCGAGCACCGCGTGCCGTGCATTGAGGTTGGCCGCGGCGATGCGCACCACGCCGTCGGAACCATCCTCACCGGTGTAGCTGTTGATGTGGTCGTACAGCGAACGGTCGGGGCGATCACCGGTGAGTACGAACAGGTATTGCCCTTTTTGCGCCGCGTCGTCGCCGTGGATATGGTCGAGGTTGAGCGACAGCGATGGCGCGCTACCCAGCTCCAGCCAGTCGAGGATGCGCTGCCCGGGCTCGATGCCATCGAACCATGCGTGCAGCCGCCCGAGCACGCCCTTGCCGAGTTGCGCGAGGGCGGAGCCGAAATTGGCAGGCGCCAGCATCATCAGGTGCGTCAGGCGGATGGTGCTGTAGGCACCCGGCCGTTCGCGCTGCGCCCGTAACCATTCGCGCACCACGGGGCCGCCGGTGGAGTGGGTGACGCAGGCGAAGCTCGCATCCATCAGATGCAGATCGCGCAACGCATGATCGAACGCGCGAACCACGTCGGTCATGGTCACGGCATCGTCGAAGCTCACGTATTCGGACAGCCAGATGTCCGTCAGGTTGAGTGCGATGCCTTGCGCCGCCGACTGCTGCTGAAGCCGCTGCGGCAGGCTGCCGTAGGTGGAGGTATTGGTGACGCTCCAGCCGTGCACGAAAACGAGTGTGGTCATGACCAGGTTCCCTGCCGGGTTCAGCCGCCTTCCGGGTCGCGCGCTGGCAAAGTGCTATCGCCCGACCTTGCGGCAAGGCCCTAAGATGCCACGAGTCTCCATGGATCAGGGAAACCCATGCTCTCCGTTCTGTTCGTGATGTTGCTGTTGTCGTGGTGGTGCTACCGGCGACGCTGGCGCCGGCCAGGCGCCACGCTGGCGACCTTGCTCGTCGTGCTGTTCTTCGGCATCGGCTCGGGCGCGGTGTCGCGCCTGCTTCTGTACCCGTTGCAGGACCCTTACGCGGCGACGCCGAAGATTGAATGGGCCGGGACCAATGTGATCCTGCTGCTGGCTGCCGGCACGGCGGTGGTGCCGGATGAGCCGTTGCAGCCTTCGTACTTCTCGAATGGACGTCTGCTGCGCGCTGCGCAGCTGTACAGCGAGTGCCAGGCGGCGGGCAAGCAGTGCCGCATCCTGGTGACGGGCGGCGACTCGCAGGGGCACGGTGAAGCGGAGTCCGTCGTGTACGGACGCGCGCTGAGGCGGTTGGGTATTCCCGAATCGGACCTGCTGCTCGAAACACGCAGCATGACGACCTGGCAGAACGCGCAGTTCAGCCGTCCGATCCTGGTGGCGCAGGCGCCGCAGCACGTGGTGATGGTGACCTCGGGCGTGCATCTGCGCCGTTCGCTGCTGTACTTCGGCCATTTCGGCATGGAGCCGCAACCCGTCGCCGGCGATTGGGTCAATCCGCGCTGGGAGCCCTTTCCCGATTCGTGGAACGTCATGCTGGCGGACGCGGCCATGCACGAGTACCTGGGCATCCTGCGCTACTACGTCTACAACGCACTCGGCTTGAACGCGCCGCCCTCGCCGCGGGTGGCTGGTTGAGTCGCTGCACGCCGTTCATTTTCCAGCCAGCTACGACGGCCGTATCCACGTAACCTTTGCCGATTCACCAGCCGGGTTTCCCATGGATACCGATTCGACGCCCCAGCCGCACACACGTGCGGCGCTTCCGCTTGCCCCATCGCTTGATCCGGCGCTGATTGCCGCGCACATGCCGCGGCAGTTCCGTCCGCTGGAACTGCGGGTGGCATGGATTGCGGCGCTGGCCATGGCGCTGGGCGGCGTCGTGGCCGTGGTGGCGCGTGCGCTCACCGCGCTGATCGGGCTGGTGACCAATCTGGCCTTCTATGGTCGCGTCAGCACGGAATTCAGCAGCCCCGCCGGCAATCACCTCGGCTTGTGGGTGATCGTCGTGCCAGTCGTTGGCGGATTGATCGTTGGTGCGATGGCGCGCTGGGGCTCGCGCGCCATTCGCGGCCACGGCATTCCTGAGGCGATGGAGCAGGTACTGCTCAACGAGAGTCGCATTCCGCCGCGCATGACCTGGTTGAAGCCGGTGTCGTCGGCCATCGCCATCGGCACGGGCGGTCCGTTCGGTGCTGAAGGCCCGATCATCGCCACGGGCGGTGCGCTGGGTTCGTTGCTGGGCCAGTTTCTTCATGTCACGGCCGATGAGCGCAAGACGCTGCTGGCGGCGGGTGCGGCGGCGGGCATGGCCGCGGTCTTCTCCGCGCCGATTTCCTCGGTGCTGCTGGCGCTTGAGCTGCTGTTGTTCGAACGTCGTGCCCGCTCGCTGATTCCGGTGGCGCTCGCCGCCGCCGTGGGCACGGGCGTGCGCTACGTGCTGGAAGGCAACGATCCGATGTTCGCCATGCCGGCCGTCGCTGCGCCGACGCTGGCAGCATTGGCCGTCTATATGGCCATGGGCCTGCTCACCGGCGTGGCTAGCGTGGGAATCACCAAGCTCACCTATGCCATCGAGGATGCGTTCGAGAAGCTGCCGATCCACTGGATGTGGTGGCCGGCCCTGGGTGGCGTGGTGGTGGGCGTGGTCGGTTATGTGATGCCGGCAACGCTTGGCGTGGGCTACACCAATATTTCGACCGTGCTCAGCGGGCAGATCGGCATGGCAGCGATGCTCACGCTGTGCCTGCTCAAACTGGTGTCATGGTCGGTGGCGCTGGGCAGTGGCACCTCGGGCGGCACGCTGGCGCCCATGTTCACCATCGGCGGCGCCATGGGTGGCGTGATGGGCGCGGCCTGCGTGGCGTGGCTGCCGGGCCTGCATGTCGATCCGAATATGGCTGCGCTGGTGTGCATGGCGGCGATCTTTGCCGGTGCATCGCGTGCGTTCCTCACCTCGGTGGTGTTCGCGTTCGAGACGACGCAGCAGACGCAGGGGCTGTTGCCGTTGCTCGCTGGCTGCGCGGCGGCGTACCTGGTGTCCGGCTTGCTGATGCGCCACACCATCATGACCGAGAAGATCGCGCGCCGTGGCGTGCATGTGCCGTCGGAATACGCGGCCGATCATCTGGAGCGCATCAGCGTGGGCGATGCCTGCAGCCGGGACGTGGTGACCCTGCACGCGTCGCAGTCGCTGGGCGAGGTTCGCGATTGGCTTGGCCACGACAGTGCCAAGACGCGCCATCAAGGCTTCCCCGTGCTGGCGGACGATGGACGCTTGCTTGGCGTGGTGACGCGGCGCGATCTGCTCAATGCGAATACATCTGCGGATGCGCTGGTCGGTTCGCTGGTGCGTCGTCCACCGCTGGTGGTGCGCGAAACCCACACGCTGCGCGAAGCGGCCGATCACATGGTCGAGGCGGACGTGGGTCGTCTGGTGGTGATGGGCGGCGAGGGTGGCACGCGGATGGTGGGCATCATCACCCGCGGCGATCTGCTGGCTGCCCATGCGCGTCGCTTGCGCGAGGCGCGCGAAGCGAGCCGTCACCTGGGACGCAAGGGCGCGGCCTGAAGGCCGCGCCCCTCATCACTCAGGCCGCCTTGAGCGAGGCGATGTCGATCACGAAGCGGTACTTCACGTCGCTCTTCAACATGCGCTCGTAGGCATGGTTGATGCCCTTGATGTCGATGACTTCGACATCGCTGACGATGCCGTGCTCGGCGCAGAAATCGAGCATCTCCTGCGTTTCGGCGATGCCGCCGATGGCGGAGCCCGAAATGGAGCGGCGACCGAGAATCACCATCGCAGCCTGTACCGGCGGCTCGATCGGTTCCAGCAAGCCCACCAGGCATAGCACGCCGTTGAGCTTGAGCGTGGCGAGGTAGGGATTGAGGTCGTGCGGCGAGGGCACGGTGTCGAGGATGAAGTCGAACTGGCGCGTGGCGGCGGCCATCTGCTCCGCATCGGTGGAGAGCACCACGTGGTCGGCGCCGAGGCGGCGCGCTTCGGCTTCCTTGCCCGGCGTGCGGGTGAACAGGGTGACGTCCGCGCCCATCGCCTTGGCGAACTTCAGGCCCATGTGGCCGAGGCCACCCAGTCCGATCACCGCCACCTTGCTGCCCTTGCCGATCTTCCAGTGGCGCAGCGGTGACCAGGTGGTGATGCCGGCGCACAGCAGCGGCGCAGCGGCCTTGGGATCCAGCTTGTCGGAGATGTGCACGACGAACTTGTCCGACACCACGATGCGCTCGGAGTAGCCGCCGAAGGTCGGCAGGCCGTCGTGGCGATCCTTGTCGTTGTAGGTCCAGGTCGCGCCGTTTTCGCAATACGGTTCGAGGCCCGCGTTGCACGAAGCGCAGTGCTGGCACGAGTCGACCATGCAGCCGACGCCGACCATCTCGCCGACCTTGAACTTGCTGACCTTGTCGCCGACGGCGCTGACGCGGCCGACGATCTCATGGCCCGGCACCAGCGGGTAGACGCTGCTGTGCCATTCATTGCGGGCCTGGTGCAGATCCGAGTGGCAGACGCCGCAATAGAGGATGTCTATCACCACGTCGTCGGGGCGCGGATCGCGGCGTTCGAACTGGTAGGGCGCGACCGGGGACGTGGCCGACTGGGCGGCGTAGCCGCGGATGGAGAGAGCCATGCTTAACTCCTGGGGGGGGAACGGCGAAGACCGGCAAGTATGGTCGGATGAGCTTCCGCGCGGGTAGCCGGATCCTGCGCGATCCTTGCCTGATCCTGCGTAAGAGCGAGTGAGGTACTCGCCACGGCGTGGAGGAACGGGCAATCTAGCGCCGACTTCCGTTTCAGCAAAGCCATGAACAGCAAGCCTTCCAGCCCCATGGAGTCCTCGCGACTGGATCAGGATCGCGAGGAATTGACAGCCCTGATTGAACGATTGGCGCCCACCGAGGGCGTGCATGCCACAGCGTGGCCGGCGCTCAGTCTGTTCCGCGCGAATTCCCCCGGGGTGCCGACTTGTGCCATGTACGAGCCCGGCCTGGGGCTGGCGCTCATGGGCGCCAAGCAGATCCTGCTGGGACAGCAGGTATTCGTGCACGAGCCTGCTTCGTACCTCGTTACGTCGGTGGACGTCCCGGTGTCGTCGCAGGTATTGCGGGCGACGGAGGCCGAGCCCTGCCTATGCCTTACGTTTCGGCTCGACATGGCGCGCATTCGCGAGATGCTGCCCGAGGTCACCGCCGATCGCCCGATGGGCGCGCCCGCCGCCGGCATTTCGTTGAGCCCCCTGGAAGGCGGCCTGCTCGATCCGTTGCTGCGCCTTGTGCGGCTGCTCGATGCGCCAAAGGACCTGGCGATGCTCGGTCCCCTGATCGAACACGAAATGCTGTATCGCCTGCTCACCGGCGGGCAGGGCGCGCGGCTGGTGCAGATCGCCACGTCGGGTAGCCAGGGGCACCAGATATCGCGCGCCATCGAGTGGTTGCGCAGGCATTACGACGAACCATTACGCATCGATGAACTGGCCGGTCGCGTCAACATGAGCAGTTCATCGCTGCATCACCATTTCCGTGCGATCACGGCGATGAGCCCGCTGCAGTACCAGAAGCAGCTGCGTCTGCATGAGGCGAGGCGTTTGCTGCTGGCCGGTCAGTGCGACGTGGCCACGGCGTCGCATCGCGTGGGTTACGAAAGCCCGTCGCAGTTCAGTCGTGAATACAGCCGACACTTCGGCGCGCCTCCGCTGCGTGACGTGTCGCGGCTGCGTCTGGCGGAGGCTGTCGCCAGCTGACGATGGATGTCTTTGTGGGAGCGCACCCTGTGCGCGACTCCATCTTGCCATCCAGCCCGATGTCCGGGTCGCGCACAGGGTGCGCTCCCACACACGCAGTGACGCGAAGGCACCAATGTCTTGTAAAGGAAGCACATGAACCTGGCTTTGTTCGATTTCGACGGCACCATCACCACCAAGGAGCTGTTTCGTCCGTTCCTCGAATTCGCCGTGCCATCGATCAGGCTACGCTGGGGCGGCCTGCTGCTGGCGCCGATGGTGCTGGGCTACAAGCTTGGCGTCGTGCCTTCCAATGCCATGCGTGCCAGTGCGGTCCGGCTTGGGCTGCAGGGCATGGACGAGGCACATGCAAACGAACAAGGGCGTCGCTTCGCCCACGAAATCATTCCCCAGGCTGTGCGCGACAACGCGCTCGAGCGCATCCTCTGGCACAAGCGCCAGGGGGATCGCGTGGTGGTGGTTTCGGGCGCGCTGGATATCTATCTCTCCCATTGGTGCCGGCAGCATGATCTCGAACTGCTGTGTTCCGAGCTGGAAAGCCATCGCGGCCGGTTGACCGGCAGGTACCGGGGCGCGCAATGCGTGGGTGCGGAAAAGCGTCGCCGCGTACATGCGGCCTACGATGTCGACGCCTATCCGGTCGTTTATGCCTACGGCGACACGCACGAAGATCGCGAACTGCTGCAGATGGCGCATCGCCGCTACTTCCAGTGGCGCGAGGTGGCCTGAGCGGGGCGTCAGCCGGATATGGGGCTGTCTGGAAAGAGCAAGGTAAAGCGCGTCGTGCCTTGATGTTCGCTGTGCGCCATCACGTCGCCGCCGTGCAGCTCCATGACGCTCTTGACGATGGAGAGGCCCAGTCCCGTGGAGTGGGCCGAATCGCTGCGCGAGCGGTCCACTCGGTAGAAACGATCGAACAGGTGCTCCATGTGCTCCGGCGGAATGCCGGCGCCGGGGTTTTCCACGCTGACGTCCACGCCTCGATTCGTCTTCTGGGCGCGCAAGTGGATGGTGCCGCCGGCGGGCGTGTAGCGCAGCGCATTGGAGAGCAAGTTGCTGACCGCGCGACGGAACAGCTCGCGGTCGGCGTAGACGCTTGCGTCCGCTGTCACCTGCACGGTGACACCGGCCTCGGACGATAACCCTTCGAAATAGTCCGCGATGCGCTGCAGCTCTTCGCCCGCGTCGATGACTACCCGCTGCAATGCAAACTGGGGACTGTCGGCTCGCGCGAGGAACAGCACGCTTTCAATGGTGCGGCTGACCCTGTCGCACTCCTCGATGTTGGATCCCAACAGCGCCTGGTATTCCGCCACGCTGCGCGGGCGAGTGAGCGCGACCTCGTTGGCGCCGCGCAGGTTGCCGATGGGAGTGCGCAGGTCGTGCGCGAGATCCACGGTGAACTGCCACACGCGGGTAAAGCCGTCCTCGATGCGGGCCAGCATGGCATTCAATGCGCCGCCGAGTGCCTCAAGTTCGGCGGGTACGTCGCCGGCCGGCATGCGCGTGCTCAGGCGGTGCGCGGTCACTGCCGCTGCGCTGTCGGCCATGGCATGCAACGGGCGCAGCGCGCGTCGCACGAGCACGTAGCTGAGCAGTACGGCGACCAGCATGCCCGCCGCGAGCGCCGCGATGGTGTCGCGCCGATAGCGGGACAGCAGCACTGCGCGGTCCGCGAGCGAACGCGCCACCACGATAGTCACGCTCGAACCATCACCAGGGCGTCCGATGGCGGACACGCCGCGAACTTCATGGTCGTCGGCGTCGCGCCAGGACTGCACGTCGCTGGTCACGATGCGCCGGGCCACAGGCACGGCGCCTGTCGATGCAAGCGGGACCCGGGAGGAATTGCGTTCGACCAGCACGTGGCCGGCATCGTCCTCGATGCGCAGTGCATTGTTCGTGTCGCCCAGGACACTGATGATCAGGCGATCCTTGTGCGCGGCGACGTCGGTCGGCGAGTCCAGTTCGGCCACCAGCCGGCGCAAGTGACGAGTCGCCAGCACGAGATTGGTGTCGTCCTGCTCATGGATGCGCCGTGCCGCCGCTTCGAACAGCAGGAAGCCCACGGCGCTGAAGCACGTCACCGTGATCACCACGAAGGTGGCGGCCAACCGGGCGCTGAGCGACAGACGTGCCATCAGGTGTCCTCGCGTTCCTCGTCGAGCAGGTAGCCCATCCCGCGCACGGTATGGATCAGCTTGATGTCGTGGCCGTCGTCGATCTTGACGCGCAGGCGACGGATGGCTACTTCAACCACATTGGTATCGCTGTCGAAATTCATGTCCCACACATAGGACGCGATCTGGGTGCGGCTGAGTACTTCACCGCGACGCCGGGCCAGCAACTGCAGGAGGGAGAACTCCCTTGGCGTGAGGTCGATGCGCTGGCCGCCGCGCCGCACCCGGCGGCGCACGGCGTCGATCTCCAGGTCGCCGATGTGCATGTGCTCGATGTCGCGCGGCGGGCCGCGGCGGAGCAGGGTGCGGATACGGGCAAGCAATTCGACGAAGGCGAACGGTTTCACCAGGTAATCGTCGCCACCCAGTTCCAGTCCCTTTACGCGTTCTTCCAGCTCATCCATCGCGGTGAGCAGCAGCACCGGCGTGTCCTTCTTGGCACGCAGCCGCGTCAGCACGGCCCAACCGTCGATGCCGGGCAGCATCACGTCCAGCACGATGAGGTCGTAGTCGTCCTCCAGTGCCAGGTGCAGGCCGTCGATGCCGTTGGACGCGACATCCACGGTAAAGCCGGATTCCTCGAGCCCCTTCTTGAGGTACTCGCCGGCCTTCTTTTCGTCTTCGATCACAAGCAGACGCATGGACGTTCTCGCGTTGGCTTGTGGCCATCATACGTGGGGAGTCGCACCGGCCGCGATTACAAAATTGTCAGGTGACCGTCAGGGGTGGGCAAGCGCCCCGATCCTAGCCTTGGGCACATCGCGGCCCGGGTGGCCGATACCGAGGGTGGGTCATGTGGATCGTCCGTCTGGCGCTGCGGCGCCCCTATACCTTCATCGTGCTGGCCCTGCTGCTGGCCGTCATCGGGCCGCTGATGGTGTTGCGCACGCCCACCGACATCTTTCCGAACATCAATATTCCGGTGCTGAGCATCGTGTGGTCGTACAACGGCTTTTCCGCCGATGACATGGCCAACCGCATCACCACGCCCTACGAGCGTGCGCTCACCTCGGACGTGGACAACATCGAACACGTCGAGTCGCAGTCGCTCAACGGCGTGGCCGTGATCAAGGTGTATTTCCATCCGGGTGCGGACATCAACCGCGCCATCGCCGAAGCGTCGTCCAACGCGCAGTCGATCCTGCGTGTGCTGCCTCCCGGAACGCTGCCGCCGCTGGTCATTTCCTATAACGCGTCGACGGTGCCGATCCTTCAGCTCGCCCTGTCCAGCCAGTCGCTGCCCGAGCAGCAGCTGTACGACCTGGGCAACAACTTCATCCGTACGCAGCTGGCCACAGTCCAGGGAGCGGCCATCCCGCTGCCGTTCGGAGGCAAGGTGCGCCAGGTGATGGTGGATCTGAATGCACAGGCCATGCAGGCACACGGTCTGTCGCCGCTGGACGTGGTGAATGCGGTGAACGCGCAGAACCTGATCCTGCCGGGCGGCACCGCCAAGATCGGCGCGCTCGAATACAACGTCAATCTCAACGGCAGCCCGTCCAGCGTGGATGAGCTGAACCTTCTGCCGGTGAAATCGACGCCGGGCGGTGTGGTGTACCTGCGTGATGTCGCCCAGGTGCGCGATGGCTTCGCCCCGCAGACCAACATCGTGCGCGTCGACGGCACGCGCTCGGCGCTGCTGCAGGTGGAGAAGAGCGGCGATGCTTCGACGCTGGATATCATCGGCGAGGTGAAGGCCATGCTGCCTCGCATCGTCGCCGGCCTGCCGAAGGCGCTGGCGGTGAAGCCGGTATCCGACCAGTCGGTGTTCGTCAGTTCCGCGGTGGCTGGTGTGATTCGCGAAGGCGTGATCGCCGCTGCGCTTACGGCGCTGATGATCCTGCTCTTCCTCGGCAGCTGGCGCTCGACGCTGATCATCGCCATCACCATCCCGCTGTCGGTGATGAGCTCGCTGATCGCGCTGTCCGCGCTGGGGCAGACCATCAACATCATGACGCTGGGCGGGCTGGCACTGGCGGTGGGCATCCTGGTGGACGACGCCACCGTGGCCATCGAGGCGATCAGCCACCATCGCGACATGGGCAAGCCGCTAATGGATGCGATCGTCGATGCCTCCTCGCAGATCGCGTTGCCGACGCTGGTCTCGACATTGTCCATCTGCATCGTGTTCCTGCCGATGTTCCTGCTCTCGGGTGTGGCGCGCTACCTGTTCGTGCCGCTGGCCGAAGCCGTGGTGTTCGCCATGCTGGCCTCGTACGTGCTCTCCCGCACGCTGATCCCCACGTTGGCGATGTACCTGCTGCGCGGCGAGCGTCAGGCGGCTGGTGTTGGTGGTCGCTGGGGTGCACTGCGCCGTTTCCAGCAGCGCTTTGAGCAGGGCTTCGAACGGTTCCACGGTCGCTACCAGGCCGCCTTGTCTGCCGCCATCGCCAATCCGCGTCGCGTTGCGCTCGGCTTCGCGCTGGTGTGTGGTGTCTCGCTGCTGCTGGTTCCGGTGCTGGGCAGGGATTTCTTTCCCACTTCCGATACCGGCGAAATCCGCCTGCACATGCGCGTGCGTACCGGCACCCGCATCGAACAGACGGCCAGGCTTGTCGATCTCGTGGAGCAGCGCATCCGCACGGTGATTCCGCCGTCCACGCTGGGCAGCATCCTCGACAACATCGGCCTGCCTGTCAGTGGCATCAACATCACCTACGACTCGTCGTTGCCGGTGGGTTCGGCCGACGCGGACATCCTCGTAAGCCTTAAGCCTGGGCACGGCGCTACCTCCACGTATGTCGAAGCCCTGCGCGAGCAGCTCAATCGCGAATTCCCCGGCGTGACGTTTGCTTTCCTGCCGGCGGATATCATCAGCCAGACGCTGGACTTCGGCCTGCCGTCGCCCATCGATGTACAGGTCGTGGGCAAGGATCAGGTTGCCAACCGGAAGATTGCCGAACAGTTGCTGGCGTCGTTCCGGCATGTGCAGGGCCTGGTCGATCCGCGCATCCAGCAGCCGGACGACGCGCCGTCGATCAATGTCAACGTCGATCGAACGAAAGCCATCCAAGCCGGCTTCCAGCAGCGCGCGATCGCCCAGAACCTGCTTATCGCGCTATCGGGCAGCTCGCAGACGTCCCCGAATTTCTGGCTCAACCCGAAGAACGGCGTGAGCTATCCGCTGACCACGGAAGCGCCGCAGTACACCATCGATTCGCTGCAGTCACTGGGCAACATCCCGTTGACCAACGGCAACCAGCAGGGGGTGGCAGGGAAGGGTGCGACGGTGCCGATTCTCGCGTCGCTGAGCACGCTCTCGCGCGGCTCGCAGGATGCAGTGGTGTCGCATTACAACGTGCAGCCGGTGATCGACGTGTTCGCCGGGGTGCAGGGTCGCGACCTGGGTGCAGTCGCCGCCGACGTGGACACGCTGGTTGCGCAGGCGCGTGCGCATCTGCCGCCGGGTTCGAGCCTGGTCGTGCGCGGCGAAGTGCAGACCATGCAGTCGTCCTTCCAGGGCTTGTTGCTCGGCCTCGCTTTCGCCGTGCTGCTGGTCTACGCGTTGATGGTGGTGAACTTCCAGTCGTGGACGGATCCGCTGGTGATCATCAGCGGCCTGCCGGGGGCGATTTCGGGCATGGCTTGGGTGCTGTTCGTCACGCGCACCACCGTCAGCGTGCCTGCCCTGACCGGCGCCATCATGTGCATCGGCATCGCCACCGCCAACAGCATCCTGGTGGTGAGCTTCGCGCGTGACCGCATCAATGAAGGCGCCACGCCATTGCAGGCCGCATTCGACGCCGGCAGCACGCGCTTCCGTCCGGTGTTGATGACCGCGCTGGCCATGCTCATCGGCATGCTGCCGATGGCGCTGGGCCTGGGTGATGGCGGCGAGCAGAACGCGCCGCTCGGTCGCGCGGTCATCGGTGGCCTGCTGTTCGGCACGGTCGCCACCCTGGTTTTCGTTCCCGTGGTGTTTGCCGCCGTGCACGGCTGGCTGCACCGCCGCGCTGGCCAAACCGTGCCAGCGCTGCCCAATCCGAACCCGTCGACTCCGTAAGGGAGAACTCCCATGTCCATGCTCGTTCCCGTGAAGCCTGCAGCTGCACCCAAGCGCCTGCTAATTGTTTCGGCCGTGGTGGCGGCGCTGGCCTTGTTCATCGGCGGCATGCCGCGCCTCGCCGCGCATGGCACCGTCGCTCGTCAGACCGATGCGCTGGCCGTGCCTACCGTCGCCGTGGTGACGCCGACCAAGGCGCCGGCCCAGCAGATGCTGGTGCTGCCGGGTAATGTCGAGGCCTTCCAGGAGGCGAACATCTATGCGCGCACCAGCGGTTATCTGCATCGCTGGTACAGCGACATCGGCACACGGGTGAAGCGCGGCGACCTGCTCGCCGACATCGATGCGCCCGAACTGGATGCCGAGCTCGCGCAGGCCAGGTCGGATGCGGCGACAGCATCGGCCAACTACGACATCGCCAGGGTCACCGCCGCGCGTTGGCAGGAGATGCTCAAGGACGACGCCGTTTCCCGCCAGTCCAGCGAAGAAAACGTGAGCACCATGAAGGCCAAGCAGGCCATGCTCGCGGCCGCGCAGGCAAACGTCGGCCGCCTCGCGCAGCTGCAATCGTTCGAGAAGGTGACGGCGCCGTTCGATGGCGTGATCACCGTGCGCAACGTCGATACCGGCGCGCTGATCGACGCGGGCAATGGCGGGACGCCAGCCGCGTTGTTCCGCCTGGCCGAGACCGACCGGCTGCGCGTGTTCGTCGATGTGCCGCAGGACCAGGCTGCCGATGTCGTCGCCGGCGCCGAGGCGAGCCTGGCGCTGCCGCAATATCCCGGGCGCAGCTTCATCGGTTCGGTGGCACGCACGTCCGGTGCGATCGACGCGGGCAGCCGCACGTTGCGCGTGGAGGTCGACATGGACAACCCGGATGGTGCCGTGCTGCCTGGTGCGTATGCCCAGGTGAGCCTGCCGCTGTCTGCTGCGAAACCGGGCCTGTCGCTGCCTGCCAATGCGTTGTTGTTCCGGCCTGCGGGCGTGCAGGTGGCCGTGGTGAATGCCAAGGGCGCCGTGCAGTTGCGCACCGTCACATTGGGTCGTGATTTCGGCGCCCGCGTGGAGATCCGTTCCGGCCTGAATGGCGATGAGCGCGTGATCGTGAATCCGGGGGACGCCGTCAGCGCGGGCCAGATCGTTCGCATCCATGCCCAACCGGCGAACGATTGAGGAGGTCCGATCATGAAACCTCGCATGACCTCATCCCTTGGCGCGGCCGCGATGGCGGCGCTGCTCGGCGGCCTGCTCGTGGGCTGCACGCCCGGACCTGCCTATGTCCGTCCCCAGGTGGCTGTGCCCGACCAGTTCAAGGAGGCATCGCGTGCGGCGCCGGGGTGGCAACCTGCGCAGCCCGGCGACGATGTCGATCGCGGCACCTGGTGGACGTTGTTCGGCGACACGACGCTGGACGATCTGGAAGCCAAGGTCGACGTCGGCAACCAGACCATCGCCAGGAGCGTGGCGAATCTCGCGCAGGCCAAAGCGCTGGTCGGCACGGCGCGCTCGGCCTATTGGCCCACGGTTACCGCGGGAGCCAGCGCCGATCGCAATCACACCTCGCAGAACGTGGTAGGTCGCTCGCTGGCCGGCAAGACCGTGTCCGACTTCAGTGCTGGGCTCACGGTGTCATGGGAGCCGGACCTGTTCGGACGCATCGGCTACCAGGTGAAGGCGGCGCAGGCACGTTACCAGGCGAGCGAAGCCGACCTGGCCTCGGTGCGCCTGGCGATGCAGGCGGAACTCGCCATCGATTACATCGACCTGCGCGAACTCGACGCGGAGGCCGCGCTTCTGCAGCAAACAGTGGCGGACTACGCCCGCGCCAGGTCGCTGGTGAATACGCGATACCAGGGTGGCATCGCGTCCGAGTCGGACGTGCAGCAGGCTGAGACGCAATGGCAAGTGGCGCAGGCCAGGTTGATCGATCTCGGCGAAAGCCGGGCGCAACACGAACACGCCATTGCCGTGCTGATCGGCGTTCCACCGGCTCAGCTCAGCCTTCCGGTGGACAGGCAGCCGCTGGCCTTGCCGCAGGTTCCGGCGGGCGTGCCATCGACATTGCTGCAACGCCGCCCGGATATCGCCGCTGCGGAGCGTCGCGTGGCGGCGGCCAACGCCGATGTGGGCGAGGCGACGTCGGCGTTCTTTCCAGACCTGTTGCTGTCGGCCAGTGGCGGTCTGGAAGCGTCGAAGCTCGCCCAGTTCGCCATGTTGCCGAGTCGCTTCTGGGCGATCGGCCCCGCACTCGTCGGCACCTTGTTCGACGGCGGTCGCCGCAAACAGCAGCTTGCCGGAGCGAACGCCAGCCACGATGCCGCCGCCGCCGACTATCGGCAGACCGTGCTCACCGCTTTCCAGGACGTGGAAGACAACCTCGCTTCGCTGGCCGTGCTGGGTGACGAATCGGTCACGCAGCAGCATGCGGTGGATGCCGCTACCCGTGCGGCGCAGTTGGCGTTGACGCGTTACCGGGATGGGGCAACGGACTACCTGGAAGTGGTGTCTACGCAGAGCGTAAGCCTCGCGCAGTCGCAAACTCTGGTGGAGCTCTCGCGTCGCCGCATGGAAGCCGACGTGCGTCTGATCAAGGCGTTGGGCGGTGGCTGGTCGGGCGTCGACGCGGGGTTGGCATCCTCGCAGTGAGGTCGTGGCGCATTAAACCGCTTTCGGCCCGGAAGCATCCAAGCCATGTCGTGCCGGTTCGCGAGGGGCGATCCGGCGGTGCCAGAGGGAGATCCGTATGCGGTCGGCATTCACCAGGTCGTCGTTCCTGTTCTGTATCGCCTTGGCGGGCGCGGTGTCGCTCGCTGCCGACATGGCCCGGGCGGATGCGCAGCCCGCGCCTGTCCAGGTGATGGTGGTAGGGCTCTTTCACCTGTCCAATCCCGGCCATGATCTTCACAACATGAAGGTGGACGACGTGCTGGCGCCCAAGCGCCAGGCGGAACTAGCGGCCATCACCGATGCCCTGGCGCGCTTCAAGCCCGACAAGGTCGCTGTCGAATGGCCCCGCGAGACGGTCGACGAGCGCTATCCCAAATACCTGGCTGGCAGCTTGCCGCCGTCGCGCAACGAGGTCGTGCAGCTAGGTTTTCGCCTGGCGAAGACGGCCCACGCCACCGGCGTGTATGGCATCGACGCCGATGGAGATTTTCCCTATGAGCCGGTGAAGGCGTATGCCGACGCGCATGGGCTTTCCAGTCAACTCGATGCCGAGGGTGCGAAGGTCGATCGCCAGATGGCCGAGCAGCAGCGTCTGCTCGCCGAGCAGGGTCTCTCGGCGGCGTTGCGTCGCGTCAACGAGCCGGCCCTGATCGACGAGGGCAACTCGTTCTATCGCACCGCGCTACGCATCGGTTCGGGCAACGAGCAACCGGGCGCGGAGCTGCTCGCGGCCTGGTATCGCCGCAACTTCCTCATCTGCGCGAACCTGCTGCAATTGGCGAAGCCGGGCGACCATATCGTGGTCTTCTATGGCAGTGGCCACGCCTTCCTGCTGCGGCAGTGCGTGCGCGAAACGCCAGGTTTCCAGCTGGTGGAGCCGAACGACTACCTGCCTCGCTGATGCCTCCCCGCGAAGGTGGCGCATGATGTTGCGCCTTCGCCGGGCGCACCCACCGTCAACGTGGACCCGTGCCTAACGGCACTGGTGCGCCCTGCGGGCGTGCCGGTTCCATGGAGAGTGCATCCGACACGAGCATGGCTGCGCCTGTTGATCGCAGCGGGGAGCATGCGTGTCGGGCATCTGCGTAGCTAACTGCCATTTGGCCTTTGCGAGATTCCTGATGAAGCGAGATTTGCCTGTTTGTGGTCGTGCCGCCCGGGTGGGGCGTGGTGCCGCCTGGTTTGCGGCTGTGTTTGCGCTGGGCATGGTCATGTCGCCGTGGTCGCTGGCCATGGCCGCCGAAGGCAAGGATGCCAAGCCCGCTGCCGAAGCGGAAAAGAAGTCCGAAGCCGAGCTGCCGCCGCTGCCGGCTGACAAGACCATCAAGCAGAGCGTACGCGTGGGTGGCCGCACGGTGTCCTACGAGGCGACCGTGGGCACCATTCCGGTCCGTGATGCCAAGGGCAAGAAGATCGCCGATGTGGTCTACACGTCCTACGTCGTGCCCGGCAACGATCCGCATCGTCCGGTGACGTTCGCCTTCAACGGCGGCCCGGGCGCCTCGTCGGTATACCTCAACATGGGCGCGATCGGTCCCAAGCGCATCCAGTTCGGCGTGGATGGCGATGCGCCGTCCGACGCGGCCATCACCAAGGACAATCCCAACACCTGGCTCGACATGAGCGACCTGGTGTTCATCGATCCGGTCGGCACCGGCTTCTCGCGTTCGCTGGAAGACGACGACAAGACCAAGAAGGATTTCTACTCGACCGAGGCGGACATCAAATACCTCTCGCGCGTGGTGTACGACTGGCTGGTCAAGCACGGTCGCCTGCGCGCACCCAAGTACGTGATGGGCGAAAGCTACGGTGGCTACCGCGCACCGCGTATCGCCTATGAGCTGCAAACCCGCATGGGCGTGGGCGTGAATGGCCTGGTGATGGTGTCGCCGTATCTCGATCCGGCTGCCATCGGCGATGGCGATGCACTGTCGCCGCTGCCGTGGATGATCAACCTGCCGTCGATGACGGCCGCGCATCTCGAAGCCCAGGGCAAGCTCTCGCCGGCCGCGATGACGGACGTGGAGAACTACGTCCGCACCCAGTTCGTCACCGACTTCCTCGCAGGGCGTTCGGACCCGGGCGCGATCAGCCGCATGGTGCAGAAGGTCTCGGCGTACACGGGCCTTGATCCGTCGGTGGTCTCCAAGCTGGATGGCCGCGTCGACATCAGCACCTACCTGCGCGAGATCCATCGTTCCGAGAAGAAGATCGGCAGCGTGTACGACTCCAACGTCACCGCGTTCGATCCGTTCCCGGGTTCGGCGCGCCGTCAGTCGGGCGACCCGATCCTCGAGGCGCTGCTCGCGCCGACCACCAGCGCGATGGTGGATTTCGTGACCCGCGAAGTGGGCTGGAAGACGGATGCGCACTACGAGGCGCTCTCTTACACCGTCAACAACGCATGGGACCGCGGCGAGACCGACGACAAGCCGGTAGCGGACCTGCGCAAGGCCATCGCCAACGATCCGAACATGAAGGTGTTGATCGTGCACGGCTACAACGACCTGTCGTGCCCGTTCTTCACCTCGCGCCTGATCATCGACCAGATGCCGACCTTCGGTCAGCCGCAGCGCGTGAAGCTGTCGGTGTACCCGGGCGGCCACATGTTCTACAGCCGCGATGGCAGCGCTTCGTCCTTCAAGGCGGATGCGGCGCAGCTGTACGGCTCTACGAAGTAAGTCGCGAGGCAAAACAAAGGCCCGGGCGTCGCGAGACGCGCCGGGCCTTCTTTTTGGGTGTGATTACTGCTTCAGGTCAGCCGGCGGCTGCACCAGATAACCCATCGACCTCAGCGTGGCGAGGTAGCCGGTGGGTGACGTCAACTGTTCCATCGTCAACACGGCCACCGTGCGCCGGTTGCGCGTGAGTGCCAAATCCGCCTCCCTGACCCAGGCCGTGTTGATGCGCTGCGGCAGGTCGGTCACGTTGAGCTGGTGCTCGAAATCGCCATTGATTGCGCTCACCACGCAGGGTTCGCGCGACCCCTCCATGAGCTTTTGCAGCGTCGCCGTGTCGCCGGTGGCCCAGGCATTGGCGCGCTGCGTGAGCTTGGGCATGTCGTGCTCGATGATCTGCATGGTCTCGTCTAGGCAGGCGATGCCCTGCTGCTGGTCGCTGTCCGCGCCGCCATTGGGCTTGGGTACCTTGCGTATCACCAGTTCATAACGCACGGGAACCTGCCGCGTGCCGTGCTTGCGCGCCAGCTTTTCGACGATGTCCTCGACGTCGGTGTCGCCGGTGAGGCCGTGGGCGTCGAGCGCCTTGGTGAACAGTTGCTCGGCCACGATGATCGGGCGTTGGTACTCGTAGGCATCGTCATCGTGCAGGTACTCATGCCGCAGCACGCGCCAGCGTTGGTACATGTCGGCGGGCAGAATGCGCTCCAGCGTGGCACCGCCTGGATTGAGCCGCGCCGCCGGCTGCAGGGCGAGGCGGGAGAACAGGCTGGGCGGCATCTTCAGGCGCGCCGAGGGAGCCTCCAGCATTTCGCTCGATTTTCCCAGGGCCTGCTCCAGCTGCGTCCATTGCCAGGTCGCGTACTTCGGCAGCGGCGATATGGTTCCCAGCACCCACAGCACGTGGTCGCCTTTGCGAACTTCCCACAAGGCAGGCCCTGGCTGGGCGCCGCGAACGGTCACTGCCTGCAGGTCGACGGGCTTGGCGGGCGTCACAGTGCCCTGCGTACTTGCGGCAGGTATTGGCAAGGTTTCTTGCGCCAGGGCGCTGGCTGTCATGAGCAGGGCGCCCAGGCACATGGCGAGTTTCGTGGGCATCCGTCGGGCTCCGCTGGGGGCAGGGGAAGCATGCCATGGCATGCCGGGTTGGGTGGGAGGATTGAACACCACCCGGACCCCCGGGCGCCACAAGCCGCAGGTCGCCGCGAATCCCAAGAGGAAAAAAGCCGCGGCGGCAGGGCTGCGCCGCCGCGGCGACTGTCTCAAAGCTCGCGCATCACCATCAGCCGTACTTCGGTCATGTCCTCGATGGCGTAGCGCACGCCCTCGCGGCCGATGCCGGAAAGCTTCACGCCGCCGTAAGGCATGTTGTCCACGCGGAAACTGGGTACATCGTTGACGATCACGCCGCCCTGTTCCAGCTCGTTCCAGGCGCGCATCGCGTGGGCGAGGCTGTCGGTGAAGATACCGGCCTGCAGGCCGTAGTCCGAATCGTTGACCATGGCCACGAGGTCGTCGAAATTCTTGAACGGCGCAAGCAGGGCGAACGGGCCGAACACTTCCTGGCGATGCACCTTGGCGCTGGTCGGCACACCTTCCATCAGGGTCGCTTCCAGCATCGCGCCGCTTCGCTTGCCGCCGCACAACACCTTGCCGCCGGCCTTGCGGGCCTCCTCGATCCAGCCATGCAGGCGCTCGGCCGCGGCCTCGTCGATCATCGGGCCCAGGAAGGTGTCCTTCTTCTTCGGATCGCCGGCCTTCAGTTTTTTCACGGCGGCGACGAGCTTCTTCTTCAGCTCGCCGTAGATGTCCTTGTGCGCATAGATGCGCTGCACGCTGATGCAGCTCTGGCCCGACTGGTAGAACGCGCCGAACACCAGTCGATCGATCACGCGGTCCAGGTGCGGGCCCTGGTCGGCGTCAATGATGCAGGCCGCGTTGCCACCCAGTTCAAGCGTCACCTTCTTGTGGCCGGCGCGCGTCTTGAGGTCCCAGCCGATCTGGCTACCGGTGAAGGAGAGCAGCTTGAAGCGCGGGTCCTCCACCAGCGGGTTGGCGTGCTTGCCGTCCAGCGTGAGCACGGAGAACGCGCCCTTGGGCAGGTCGGTTTCGGCCAGTACCTCGCCGATGATCAACGCGCCGATCGGAGTGCGCTCGGCGGGCTTGAGCACGAACGGGCAGCCGGCCGCGATGGCTGGCGCCACCTTGTGGGCGACCAGGTTCAAGGGGAAATTGAATGGCGTGATGAACGACACCGGGCCCAGCGGAACGCGCTTGGTATAGCCGTGATAGCCATCCAGGCGTTTGGCCAGTTCCAGGTTGATGGTTTCGCCGTTGACGCGCACTGCTTCCTCGGCGGCGATGCTGAAGGTTTCGATCAGGCGTGTGACTTCGCCGTCCGAATCCTTGATCGGCTTGCCGGCCTCCACGCACAGCGCATAGGCCAGTTCCTCGCGACGCTCGGTGAAGCGCAGAGCGCAATGCTGCAGCACCTTCTGACGTGCCCATGGCTTGAATTCGCGCATCGGGCCGGCGGCCTTCACGGCGGCGGCAATGGCTTTTTCGGTGGCCTTGGCGTCGGGCACGGCCACGCGCGTGGCGACCTTGCCGCTGTACTTGTCCAGCACATCCATCGTTTCCTTCGAGGTCTGTGGCTGGTTGGCGAGGTAGTACGGATAGCTTTTGGCGAGCATGGAGACTCCAGACGATCAGACGGCTGCGCTGAGCCGGCGGATCTCTTCGTTGAGGATGCGGTGATTGTCCGAATAGTCGATGACGAGATCGATCAGGTGCACGCCGCCTGCATCGAAAGCGCGCTGCAGCGTGGGCAGGAATTCGTCGGCGCTGGCGGGACGATGGCCATGCGCGCCATGTGCTTGGGCGAACTGCACGAAGTCAGGATTGCCGAAGGTCATGCCGTAGTCGGTGTAGCCCATTTCGGCCTGCTTCCAGCGGATCATGCCGTAGGCATCGTCGCGCAGCAGCAGGATGACCAGGTCGAGCTTGAGCCGCACCGCGGTTTCCAGCTCCTGCGCGTTCATCATGAAGCCGCCATCGCCGCAGATGGCCAGCACCTTGCGTTCGGGATAGACCATCTTCGCCGCCATCGCCGACGGCAGGCCGGCCCCCATGGTGGCGAGCGCGTTGTCGAGCAGGATGGTGTTGGGTTGGCGCGCGCGGTAATAGCGCGCGTACCAGATCTTGTACATGCCGTTGTCCAGGCACAGCACGCCGTCGTCGGGCATGTAGCTGCGCGTGTCGTCCACCACGCGCACCGGATGCATGGGAAAGCGATCGTCCCGCGAGTGATCCTCCAGCTGCGAATGGAAGGCCAGCCGCACGCGGTCGAAGAAGCTGAAATTCCAGTGCTCTTGCGGTTGCAGCGCATCGGTGAGGCGCTCCACCGTGTGTGCGATGTCGCCCACGACCTCGATCTGCGGGAAATAGACCGCATCGACCTCGGCGCTGGAGAAATTGATGTGGATGACCGTGCGACGGCCCTTGCGCATGAGGAAGGGCGGCTTCTCCACCACATCGTGACCAACGTTGATGATCGCGTCCGCCGCGTCGATGGCCCGATGCACGAAGTCGCCGTCCGACAACGCGGCGTTGCCCAGCCATAGCGGGTGATCCTCGTCGATCACGCCCTTGCCCATCTGGGTCGTGAAGAACGGGATGCCGAGCTTGTCGATGAAGGCGCGCAGCGCCACCGTGGTGCGCTGTCGGTTCGCCGCGGCACCGATCATCAGGATAGGGTGCCTCGCCTTGCTGATCGCCTCGGCCGCCTGCACCAGCGCCGCGTCGTCAGGCGAAGGGCGGCGCGCATATTCGGTGGGCAGCAGGATCGCTTCCTCGACGGTATCGCGCGCGATGTCTTCGGGCAGTTCCAGGTGAACGGCGCCGGGGCGTTCTTCTTCGGCCCGACGAAAGGCTTCGCGGATGCGTCCCGGTATCGTCGCCGCGGAAACCAGCTGGCGCGTGTACTTGGTCAGCGGCTGCATCATGTCCACGACGTCGACCAACTGGAACAAGCCCTGCTTGTGTTCGCGGATCGGCTTCTGGCCGGTGATCATCAGCATCGGCATGGCGCCAAGCTGTGCGTAGGCTGCGGCAGTGACGAGGTTGGTGGCGCCAGGCCCCAGGGTGGAAAGCGCGACGCCGGTTTCTCCCGTCAGCCGTCCCCACGTCGCCGCCATGAAGCCGGCGGCCTGCTCATGGCGGGTCACGATGAGGCGAATCGAGGAATCGCGCAGCGCTTCCACCAGATCGAGGTTTTCTTCGCCCGGCACGCCAAAGATGCTGTGCACGCCTTCGGCTTCCAGTGCCTTCACGAACAATGCCGCTGCCTTCATGCCGCGCTCCTGTGACCGGAACGCGAAGGATGGGGCATGAATCGTTCACAGGGTGTGAGCCGCCGCGTCCCGTGACCCAACGTAGGAGCTCACCCAGTGCGCGATCGCAGAGTCGCGGTGTCACCGCTCCGTAGGCTTTTCGCGTACTGGGTGCGCTCTTACAAAAAAGCTCGCGTCAGCGGTCCTCTGGCTTCTCGCGCATCGAAGTCGGGCGCGCAATGAGAGGCAGCTCGCCATCGGCCAGCCGTCCTTTCAGCTTTGCCCCTTCAGCCACGCCTTGCACCGAACGCACGACCTTGCCCTGCTCATCGGACAGAATCGCGTAGCCGCGCTCCAGCGTGGCCAGCGGGCTTACGGCATGCAGTGCGCGTCCGGCCTGCCGCAGGGTCAACTGTTCGCGTTCCAGTCGTCGTTCCACCGAATGGCGTAGGCGTTGAGACAGCTCCGCCAGGCGGCGACGCAACAGCAGCAGGCGCAGGCGCGGATGCTGGGCGATCAGGCGTGCATGGGCGCGTTCGAGCGCCACGCGCCGCATGCGGGCTTGTTCGCGCTGCGCGCCGAGCAGCCGGCGCTCAAGGTTGACCAGGCGCTCGCGATCGCGCGCGAGCCGGGCCTGTGGCCGTTGTGCCTGCAGGCGCGCGTACAGGTGATCCACGCGTTGGATTCGCGCCTGCAACTTGCGTTGTTCCAGCACCGCAAGGCGTTGCCGCAGCTGCTCCAGGTGTCGTCGCATCGGCGCGGCGTCGGGCACCAGCAGTTCGGCGGCGGCGGAGGGCGTGGGCGCGCGCAGGTCGGCCACGAAGTCGGCGATGCTGAAGTCGATCTCGTGGCCGACGGCCGAGACCACCGGTACCGCACTCGCGTAGATGGCACGCGCCACCTGCTCATCGTTGAACGCCCACAGGTCTTCCAGCGAACCGCCGCCGCGGGTGAGCAACAAGACGTCATAGCGGCCGCTCGCCGAGGCCTTGCGCAGCATCGTGGTGATCGCTGGCGGCGCCTCGCGGCCTTGTACCGGCACGGGCAGCACGTCGACCTCGGCCAGCGGCCAGCGACGCGACATCACGCTGAGCACGTCGCGGATCGCCGCGCCGGTGGCCGACGTGATGACGCCGATGCGTCGCGCGTATCGGGGCAGCGCCCGTTTGCGTGCCGGATCGAACAGGCCTTCGGCGTCCAGTCGCGCCTTCAGCTGTGCGAACTCGCGCTGCAGAGCGCCTTCGCCGGCCGGTTCCATGTGTTCGGCAACGAGCTGGAATTCGCCTCGGGGTTCGTACAGGCCCACGCGCGCCCGCACCAGCACGTGCATGCCGTCGGCAGGGCGGAACTTCAGCCAGCCGCTCTTTGGACGGAACATGGCGCAGCGCACTTGGGCACCGGCGTCCTTGAGCGTGAAATAGAGATGCCCGGAAGCTGGGCGCGCCACATTGGACAGCTCACCCTCGATCCAGATCAGGGGCAGGGCGTCCTCCAGCAGATCGCGCACCAGGCGGTTGAGCGAACTGGGGGTGAGGATCTGTCGAGGCGGAGAGCCGCCGTGATCCTGGCTGTAGTCGTCGGGCGAGCGCATGAACGCGGGAGCCTAGCACGACCGGTGAGCGATGAATGCTTGGATTACATTCGCTTGCCGAACCAAGCATAGCCAGGTCCTTAGGCAATTCATCTATCTAGTTGATTTTTCTTAATTCATGGCGGTGCGTCGTCGAGCTCCGCCGCAGACTCACGCAACCGCCGCCGCAACCGCCAGACCCGGACACCGAAATTCAGGGCAAGCCAGGCGGCGATGGCGCCCAGCGGCCAACCGATGACGGCAGGCCAGAAAAAGCCAAGCACCGCCAGCAGGGTCAGCGCCAGCGTACCCAGCACCAACGGCCCGGTGGCGGTGTCGCCCAGCACGCGGCGGTCGGTCAGCGCGGCGCCCACGGTGTTGGCGATGCGCAGCGCCCCGGCCGCCGCTCGTCCCGAACTGCCGCCCACGTGGCGGTACCGCGGTTGCGGCTGCCGGTCCTTGCTGCGCACGTGATCGGTGTGGCGTCGCCAGCGCCGTGGGGCCAGCACGATTTCGGTGGCGTTCTCCAGGTCGCGCTCGTACTGCTCGGCCAGTTGCTGCGCGAAACCGGTGTCCTCGACGGCCACGTCGATCTCGCGATTGCTCAGCCAGCTGGCGATGTTGAGGTTGGACGAACCCACGCGCCCCCAGAGGTTGTCCGCCACGGCCGTCTTCGCATGCAACATCGAGCCGTTCCATTCGAACACGCGGATGCCGGCCTTGAGCAGCGGTCGGTAACCCGAACGCGACATGCCGGCCACGAGCGGTATGTCGCTGCTCCCGGGCACCAGCAGGCGCACGTCGACGCCATCGCGCGCCGCCGATGCCAGCGCCTGCACATACGGTGCAATGCCGATGAAGTAGGCGTCAGTAAGCCACAACGTCCGTCGCGCCATGGCGGCAATGAGCTGGTCCAGCCGATACATGCCCGCCGTCGAAGGCTGCGTGGCGATTACGCGCAACGCCACCGAGCCTGCCGGGTCTTCCGACGCGGCGGATGCAGGGAAAGGCGCAAGCGGCGCACCGATGGAGGCCCAGCTCTCCGCGAACGCATGTTCCAGTTCGGCGACAGCCGGCCCTCGCAGACTGACGCCGGTGTCGCGCCACGGCTCTACGCCACGCCCCGGGTCACCCAGCCACTTCTGGCTGATGCATACGCCCGAGAGAAAACCGATCTTGCCGTCGACCACGAGCAGCTTGCGATGATCGCGACTGATCCAGCCAAACGGTTGCCCGAGTTGCGGTGGATTGAAGGCGCGTACTTCGCCACCGGCTGCGCGCAAGCGCTGCCAGAAGCGATCACGCGACTGACCCTTGCAGCCCAGCCAGTCGTACACCACGGCCACCTGCACGCCACGCCTGGCGCACTCCACCAGCGCGTCGCGGAAGGAGCGACCCACTTCGTCGTCGCGGATGATGTAGTTCTCCAGCAGCACCCGGTGGCGTGCGGCGTGGATGGCGGTCAGCCATGCGTCGTAGTGGGCGGCGGCATCGATCAGCAGTTCGACGGCGTTGCCACCAAGCAACGGTGCGCCGGCGGCTCGGCTCAGTGCCTGTTCGGCCAACAGTCGGGCGGGCGCGGACGCGAACTTTGAATTCATGAGGGAGAGTAGGGCATGCCACCGGGCTTTCTTCAACCCGCGTTCACCCGATGCGTGTCACGAATACGCGCCCACCGCGGTCAGTGTCGTCCCCATGAACCTTCTGTCATGCTCATTCCATGGCGCCTGAGCAATGTTTTGCCGACATCGACAGCTGTGCCCATCACATTGCCGAGCGGCTGGGGCCCGACTTGCGCGTCGCGGCGCCGCTGGGGTTGGGCAAGCCGCACGGATTGCTCAATGCGCTTTACCGGCTGACCAAGGCTGACACGTCGCGTTCGCTGTCGCTCTATACGGCGCTCTCGCTGACGCGGCCTCGCCCCGCGCCCGGCCTCGAGGCGCGTTTTCTCGGTCCGTTCGTGGAGCGGCATTTCGGTGCGGATGCGGTCGATCCGGAATACGCGATCGACCAGGCCCGCAACGCGTTGCCTTCCAACGTGGCGGTGCACGAGTTCTACATGCAATCCGGTGCCTTGCTGCATTCGGGCAGCGCGCAGCGCAACTACATCAGCCAGAACTACACGCATGTGGCGCGCGACCTAGCCGTGCAGGACATCAACCTGCTGGTGCAGCTGGTGGCGCGGCGCGAAACGCCCGAAGGCGTGCATTACAGCCTGTCGAGCAATCCCGACCTGACGCTGGATTTCATCGAGCAGGTCGTGCAGTCGGGCAAGCCGCGCCCGTTGTGCGTAGCCGTCGTGCATCCGGATCTTCCCTATGTCAGCGGGCATGCGGAGGTGACGCGCGATTATTTCGATATCGAACTGCGCACCGACACATCGCCACCGTTGTTCGCCGTGCCGCGGCAGCCGCTCGACGTCGTGGAGTACGCGCTGGGCATGCATGCGAGCGCGCTGGTGCGCGACGGCGGTTGCCTGCAGATCGGCATCGGCGCGCTCTCGGATGCATTGGTGCATGCGCTGCGTTGGCGGCAACAGGACAACACGCAATGGCGTCGCGCGCTGGTGGCGCTGGATCCGCGTGGCGGCACGCACGCGCTGGCCGCGCGCATGGGTGGCCTCGCGCCGTTTCGCACGGGACTGTATGGCGCCAGCGAGATGGTGATGGACGGCTTCATGCACCTGCAGCGGGCCGGCGTCCTCAAGCGGCGTGCATGGGACAACATCGCCCTGGAGCGCGCGGCGGCCAGCGGCAGGCTGTCGCCCGACACGCCAGGTGGCCACTATCTGCGTGGTGCCTTCTTCCTCGGCTCGAAGGCGTTATATGACTGGGTGGCGGCGCTCGAGGCCGAAGACGCCGATGCGCTGGACATGTGTCGCGTGTCCAACGTCAACCAGCTCTATGGAGACCATCAGGTGCTCGCCTCGCTGCAGCGTCGCGGCGCCCGTTTCTTCAATACCTGCATGATGGCCACCTTGCTCGGTTCGGCAGTGTCGGACGGGCTGGAGAATGGCGAAGTGGTCAGTGGCGTCGGAGGCCAATACAACTTCGTCGCGATGGCCCACGAACTGCCCGATGGCCGTTCGGTGCTGCTGTTGCGCTCCACCCGGCAGGGGCGTGGCGGCGTGGAGACCAATATCCGCTGGAACTATGGCCACACCACCATTCCACGGCACCTGCGCGACCTGTTCGTGACCGAGTACGGCGTGGCGGATCTTCGCGGCAAGACCGACAGCGAATGCATCGAGGCGATGCTGGCGATTTCGGATGCGCGCTTCATCGATGCGCTGTGCGCGGAAGCCAAGGCGCACGGCAAGCTCGCGTCGGATTTCCAGGTGCCGGAGCGTTGGCGCAACAACCGGCCCGATGTCCTGCGCGAGTCGCTTTCGCCTTGGCAGACCAAGGGCACGCTGGTGGCTTATCCGTTCGGCAGCGACTTCACCGAGACCGAGCAGCAACTGCTCTCGGCGCTCACCTGGCTGAAGCTGCACAAGGACACCTGGCGCGGTCGTTTCGACATCCTGCGCGCCGCCCTGAAACCTGGCATGCCCGTAACAGGCGAGGCCGAGGCCATCACGCGCATGGCGTTGGACAGGCCGGCCACCATGGGCGATCGCATGTCTCGACTCATCATCAGGGCGGCCTTGCGCAGGACGGGACGCGCGGTCGAGCCGGCGGAAGCGGTGGCGCGGACCGATACCACAAGGAGTGGGTGACGATGCAGAAGGGCAGCTGCCACTGTGGACGCATCACCTTCGAGGTCGAAGGCGAACCCGCGCATACCATCGAATGCAATTGCACGCATTGCAGCCGCAAGGGCTTCCTGCTGTGGTTCGTGCCGCGCGGCCGCTTTCACCTGCACGCCGCGGAAGACGCCCTGTCGAGCTACCGGTTCAACCGGCACATGATCGATCACCGGTTTTGTCCGCAATGCGGCTGTCAGCCGTTTGCGTACGGCAAGGATCCAAAGACGGGTAACGACATGGTGGCGATCAATGTGCGTTGCCTGGAAGGCATCGACCTGGCGTCGGTGGAACGCCGGCCGTTCGATGGCTTGCACATGATGTGAAAGCGCACCGGGGAGTGCGACGTGCACTCCCCGGTGACCACTCAGCTCATCAGCAGTGATTGGCCAAGTTCGCGCAGGGCGGGCAGATTGACCACGTGCAGGCCGTGGCGGTCCAGCGCGATGAGGTTGCGCTGACGAAAGCGACCCAGCAGGCGGCTGACGGTTTCCGTGGTCAGGCGCAGGTGGTTGCCGATATCGGCGCGCGACATGGGCAGCGGCAGGTAGTCGGCGGAGAGGCCGAGCATGGCGCGACGGTCTCGCAGATCGACCAGGAACGCCGCGAAGCGTTCTTCCGCCAGGTAGTTGCCGCCACTCAGCTGCAGGCGCGAAATGCGATGGCTTGCGGCGTTCATGAGATGCCACGGCACCTCGGGCTGCTCCATGGCGACCTGGCGCACGGCCGAGTACGGGAAGCGGCAGAACTGGGTCTTGCCGAGGGCGACCACGGCGTTGTCGTGCGTTTCGCGATCGATCGCATCCAACCCGATCATTTCGCCCGGAAGGTGGAAGGCCAGCACCTGCTCGCGACCTGCCACGTCCACCGCCACCGTCTTGGCCATGCCTGATTGGACGGCGTACAGGGCGCGGAACGGCGACAGCGGACGGTACAGGTACTCGCCCGTACGCAGTGGGCCGATGCGTTCGGCGATGTGGCGCAAGCCGGAAAGTTCGGCCCGGTCGAAGCCGCTGGCCTGGCAAACGGAGGCGTGCCCGCAGCCCGCGCAGGATGGCGAGGGTGTCATGCGGTTAGCGCCGTCCTGGCGTGTGTATGTCTGAAGCATGGTGCGTTGGCCTCCTGGATCCTTGCTCGGTGTCCGGGGTGCCATGATCCTCGCAAGCGGGGTGGGAATGGCTGTTGTGCGCGTTTATGCCGCATCGCTGAACCGGGTTTCCGGCTTGCTAGGGCACTACCGGGCATTCGGTTATCCTTTTGCGGTTGCCGCACCCGCCCGCGGCCCAAGAAGTGCAGCCAAATCCATCCATGAGCGACCAGTCCTCTTCCCCCCGTTCCGCACAACCCGCTCCCCGCCGCTCCAGCGTCGGCGTCAAGATCGGCAAGATCACGGTCGGCGGCGGTGCACCCATCGTGGTGCAGTCGATGACCAATACCGACACTGAGGATCCGTCGAGCACCGCCAAGCAGATCGCCGAGCTGGCTCGTGCAGGTTCCGAACTGGTGCGCATCACGGTGAACACGCCGGCCGCGGCGGCCGCCGTGCCGCGCATCCGCGACAAGCTGGCGATGATGGGCGTGGACGTGCCGATCATCGGCGACTTCCACTACAACGGTCATCAGCTGCTGGAAGCCGAGCCGGCCTGCGCCGAGGCGCTGGCGAAGTACCGCATCAATCCGGGCAACGTGGGGTTCGGCAAGAAGAAGGACAGCCAGTTCGCCTCGATCATCGAGATGGCGCTGCGCTACGACAAGCCGGTACGTATCGGCGCGAACTGGGGCTCGCTCGACCAGTCGATGGTCGCGACGCTGATGGATGAGAACCACAAGCGCGCCGAGCCTTGGGACGCCGCGCACGTCGCGCGCGAAGCCTTGATCCGTTCGGCGCTGGATTCGGCGATGCGCGCCGAAGAGATCGGCCTGCCGCGCGATCGCATCATCCTGTCGTGCAAGGTTTCCGGTGTGCAGGAACTGATCGCGGTGTATCGCGATATCGCCGGACGTTGCGACTACGCGTTGCACCTGGGCCTGACCGAAGCCGGCATGGGTTCCAAGGGCATCACGGCCTCATCGGCGGCGCTGGCCGTGCTGCTGCAGGAAGGCATCGGCGACACTATTCGCATCTCGCTCACGCCTGAGCCGGGCGCATCGCGTACCGGCGAAGTCATCGTGGCGCAGGAACTGCTGCAGACCATGGGCCTGCGTGCATTCACGCCACTGGTCACGGCCTGCCCGGGTTGTGGCCGCACCACCAGTGAATTCTTCCAGGAGCTGGCGCGCACGGTGCAGTCGCATGTGCGCGAGCAGATGCCGCTGTGGCGCGTGAAGTACGACGGCGTGGAGAACCTCACGCTGGCCGTGATGGGGTGCGTGGTGAACGGTCCGGGCGAATCCAAGCACGCCAACATCGGCATCTCGCTGCCGGGCAACGGCGAGGCACCTTCGGCGCCGGTATTCATCGACGGCGAGAAAGCCATGACGCTGCGCGGCGACAACATCGCCAACGAGTTCATCGGCATTCTCGACAACTACGTCGCCACGAAATACGCCAGCCGGGCAGGTTGAGGTGGCCATGGGCGGCGAGGCGAGCGAAGCACTCATCCTCGACGCGTGGCAGGCCAATGCGCAGGCATGGGAGCGCGCCGTCCGCGGCGGGGTGATCGAGAGCCGCAAGCTGGTGACCGATCGCGCCATCGTCGAGGCGGTGCTGTCCCGCAAGCCGCGCAAGGTCATCGATCTGGGTTGCGGCGAAGGCTGGCTCGCCCGGACGCTCACCGCGGCCGGTATCGAGGTCCTGGGCGTGGATGCCGTGCCATCCCTGGTACACGCCGCGCAGGCGCAAGGTGGGGGCATGTTCCGCGTCATGTCCTACGAGGAGGTGGCCGCCGGCGCATTGCAGGAGCGCGCCGACGTGGTGGTGTGCAATTTCTCCCTGCTGGGTGAGGCTTCGGTGGACGCGCTGCTCTCGGCTGTTCCCAGCCTGCTCGAACCCGGCGGCGCCTTGCTGGTGCAGACCCTCCATCCCTGGTCGGCGGGCGTGGAGCCCTATCGCGATGGTTGGCGCGAAGGCTCCTGGGCCGGTTGCGGCGACGGCTTTGGGCAGCCGGCGCCGTGGTACTTCCGGACGCTGGAGGGGTGGATGGCGAGCTTCCGCGGCGCCGGGCTGTGCCTCATCGACCTGCGCGAACCGCTGCACCCTCACACAGGCAAGCCGGCCTCCGTTATCTTCTTGGCGGGGTAACCTCGGGGGGAGGGGAATGAACAGGCATCGCGCCGTCGCGTTTCGTGCCGTTGTTCACAGTGGGCAAAGACAGTGGCTCGTGCCGCTGCCGTTCGATCCGATCAGCCAGTGGTCCACGCCCGCGCGACCGCTTTGGCGAGGCCGTGGCCACCGCGTGCGTGGCAGCCTCAACGGGCGCACCTTCAGCGCCTCGGTCGTGGAGCGCGCCGGCTCCTTCTGGTTATTGCTGGAGGATTCGCTCGCCACGGCGGCCGAGCTCGCCGCGGGCCAGCCGGTGGATGTGCTGCTCGAGCCGGATGACGCCTGATCCGTTCATGCCCATGCCGGTCGCCTGCTCGACGCAGCCTCTGCGTGTATGCTCCGCCGTCGTGGCAGCTCCGGGCGGACGCCGGAATGGAGCTCGGGAGGATCGGTGACAGTCAGGCCACAAATTCGCATCGTCGCCATCTACGTGGTGCTGGCGCTGGCATGGATTTTCCTGTCCGATCGCCTGGTGTTTTCGCTCGGCTACAGCGAGCAGACGCTGGGCCTCCTGCATAGCCTGAAGGGCACGCTGTTCGTGCTGTGCACGGCGGTGCTGCTGTACTGGCTGATCGGGCGCGACATGCAACGCCTGGATCGCCTCAACCACATGCTGCTCAACGGCAACGAGCAATCGTTGCGCGCCCTGGTGTCGGCGATGGACGTGCGCCACAAGGAAACGCGCGACCACTCCGAACGCGTCATGCGCATGACGGTCGCATTGGCCCGCCTGGTCGGCATGGAGGGCGATGCGTTGCGCAACGTGCGCTTTGGCGCCTTGCTGCACGACATCGGAAAGCTCGCCTTGCCGGATGCGATCCTGGTGAAGCCCGGTCCGCTTACGCCGGAGGAGACCGCGGTGATGCGTACGCACCCCACGCTGGGCCGCGACCTGCTCATGCGCACGGCGTTTCTTCGTCCCGCCATCGACATTCCGTTTTCGCACCATGAGCGTTGGGATGGCACGGGCTATCCGCGCGGCTTGAGCGGCGAAGAAATTCCGTTGGCGGCGCGCGTCTTCAGCGTGGTCGATGTATGGGATGCGCTGAGCTTTCCACGCGTGTACAAGCCGGCATGGCTCGAGGAGGACGTGCTCGACTATCTGCGCAATGCGGCAGGCGGTCAGCTTGATCCGGGCATCGTGGGGCTGTTCCTCGAGCACTACGACGAACTGAAGGCGATCGGCCTGGGTCAGGTGACCGTCGACTGAGCGTCCGGCGTCTGGCTACACTGCGTCGGCGTCCAGGACGGGCGCATCAACGGGGGAAGCACGTGTTGCCGGATCTTTCCACGCTGCCGGCGTTCGCAGCGTATTTCGGGTTGGGTGTTCTTTTTCTCGCGATTTTCTGCACGGTGCATATCTGGCTCACGCCACAGCGTGAGCTGGCGCTGATCAGGCACGGCAACCAGGCCGCGGCGATCAGCCTGGGCGGGGCCCTGCTGGGTTTCGTGGCGCCGCTCGCCAGCGCGATGGCGCACAGCGTGAGCCTGCTCGATCTGGCGCTGTGGGGCTTGGTGGCGCTTATCGTGCAGTGGCTGACGCATCTGGTAGTACGCCTGCTGATCCATGACCTGGCCGCGCAGATCGAAGCCGACAACCGCGCGGTGGCGGGTTTCGCCGCGGTGCTGGCGTTGGCCGTGGGCGTGGTGAACGCTGCGGCCATGACCTGGTAGCGCGCCATGGGCGATCTCAAAAAGCCCGAAGGCATGCATACGCCGCGTCGGCCGGACGCGCAGTTCCGGCCGTTGCGCGATCAGCCGCAAAAGAAATCCCACGCCGTGCCGTTGCTCATGCTGGGTGGCGCTGCCTTGGTGGGGCTGACCGCGTTAGGCCGTGGCCACGACGTGCAGCGCAATCGCTACGACAGCCTGGAAGAGTGCGTGCACGACTATTCCACCGGCCAATGCGAACTGGACAACCCGGTGGGTTACAGCAGCGGTGGATTGCGTTACTACGGGCCGTGGTATCGCAGCGACCGCGGAGGCGGCGCTTCGGATCCCGGGCCGGGCCGCTCCGGTCCCCACCTGGTCGAATTCGGTACGCGCGGCGGGTTCGGTTCCAGCGGTCGCGTGTTTGCGCGGGCGAGCTGAGCATGCGTCGCCAGGCATGCACGCCGCGCACGGACTGGCAGGCGCGTCTCGAAGCGCAGGGTTTCGGTTTCCATACGATCGACGGACAGCCTTATTGGCGGGAGGACGCGTGCTACGTCTTCGACGCGCGCGAAATCGATGACATCGAGGCGGCGACCAACGAACTGCATGCGTTGTGCATGGAGGCCGTGGATCGCGTGGTACGCGACGGGCGCTACGACGACCTCGGCCTGGACGCCCGTGCCGCGGCGCTGATCGAGCGCAGCTGGTGGGATCGCGAGCCGGCGCTGTATGGCCGGATGGATCTTGTCCATGACGGCAGTGCGCCGCCGCGTCTGCTCGAATACAACGCCGACACGCCGACGGCCTTGTTCGAGGCTTCGGTGGCGCAGTGGTACTGGCTGCAGGACGTGGCGCCGGAGGCGGATCAGTTCAACGCGATCCATGAGGCGCTGGTCCAGCGCTGGCGGATGCTGCCACCGTCGTCGCATGTGCATTTCGCGGCGTGCTACGACAGCTCGGAGGATGCACTCACCACCGACTACCTGATCGACACCTGCCTGCAGGCGGGGCATCGTGCGACGGCATTGGACATCGAGCAGGTCGGCTGGTCGGGGCGCGACTTCATCGACATGGACAACCTGCCGATCGATCGGCTGTTCAAGCTTTATCCCTGGGAATGGATGCTGGCCGAGCCTTTCGCGATGCACCTGCAAGGCTCACGTCTTCGCTGGATCGAGCCGGCGTGGAAGATGGTGCTGTCCAACAAGGCCGTGCTGCCGCTGTTGTGGGAGTATTTTCCGGGACACCCGAACTTGTTGCCAGCCAGCCGGCGGCGCGGCGATCTCGACGGGCCTGTCGTGCGCAAGCCATGCTGGGGCAGGGAGGGTGCCGGCGTGATCGTGTTGCAGCCGGGGGAGGCGGAAAGCGCGACCAGCGAACGGTGCATCTACCAGGCGTTTTCGCCGCTGCCATCGTATGAAGGACGGCATGCCCTGGTGGGTTCATGGGTGGTGGGCGATACCGCTGTCGGCATCGGCCTGCGCGAGGACGATGGCCTGATCACCCGCAATACCAGCTGCTTCGTCCCGCATCGATTCGAAGGTTGATCGGGCGGACGCTTCAAACCATGGCGCGGAGCGGTTAGGCTCCGCGCGTGCCGCAAGGAGCGTAAGCCCATGCATGCCTTTCTCGATTACGTCGCGTTCGGTCTCCTGGGCTTGCTGCCCATCGCCAACCCGTTGACCAGCGCCACCGTATTGCTGGCCCTTACAGGGCGCTATCCCGCGGCCGAGCGCAACCGTCAGATCAACCGCGCAACCGTGTACTCGCTCATCGTGCTGCTAGTGTGTTTCTACGCCGGCAACGCGGTGATCAGCGGCTTCGGCATTTCGATCCCCGGCTTGCGCATCGCCGGTGGCCTGATCGTCACCTATATCGGGTTCGGCATGCTGTTTCCGCCGGCGCGCATCGCCGAGGACGAAGTGCAGGCGGAAATGGCCTCGCACGAATCGACGGCGAAGCTGCCCGACATCGCATTCATCCCGCTGACCATGCCGTGCACCACAGGGCCGGGAACGATTGCCTTCATCATCAGCGCGTCCGCCTCGGCTTCCGAGAAGGGCGCGTTGTTCACGCCGATGATGCACGCCGTGGCCATCACCACGGCGTTGCTGTTTGCGCTCGCCTTTTGGCTTTGCCTGCGCGGCGCAACAAGCATCATGAAGTGGCTGGGGGAAACCGGCATCGATGCGCTGGCGCGACTGATGGGCTTCCTGCTGGTGTGCATCGGCGTGCAGTTCGTCATCAACGGCGTGCATGAGCTGCTGAAGTCCTGGGGCTTCGTGCTGGCCTGATCGCTCAGGCCGCCCACAGCTTGCGCAGTTCCTCGACAATCACATCGGGGTATTCCTCGGGGAAGAACAGCTTGGCGCCGGGAATGCGGCGAATGCCGCGCGGATTGCCCAGCGTGCGCTGCAAGTAGTCCGGGCTTGCCTGCGAGAAGATGTCATCGCCCGTGCCCCACAGGATGCGCGTCGGTACACGGCTTTGCTTCAGCAGGGGTTCGATGCCAGCCAGCGGGTTGGGCGTCAGTCCCAGCGCATAGGCATGCACCCACGGCTTCTGGGTGGGCTGGCACAGCGGCGACAGGTAATAGTCGATCGCTTCGTCCGTGGGGTGCTCGGGAAACTGGTAGCACATGCCACCGATGCCCTGTGGCGAGCGTGCGAGCTTCTTGTCGGCCAGCCATGGGGCCAGCCACTGGTCGACGAACTGACCCTTGCGCGACATCTCGATAACCGGCTGCAACGCTGCCGGCGGGCTGTCGTTTTCCACGTCGCAATTGGTGAGCAGCAGCGTGCGTACACGTCCGGGGTGGCGCGTCACCAGCAGTTGCGCGATGGCGCCGCCACTGTCATTGGCCACCACATCCACTGTTTCGACACGCAGCATGTCGAGCAGCGCGATCAGCATGTCCACCTGCGCTGCAGGCGTGACCACCTGACCAGGCGCCACATGCGTATAGCCGAGCCCCAGCCAGTCGGGCGCGATGCAGCGCCGATCGCCCGAGAGCCGTGCGATCACGCCGCGCCACTGAAAGCTGTTGAGCGGAAAACCGTGCAGGAACAGCGTGGCCGGGCCACGTCCGCGATCGAAATAGGCAACATCGCCACAGGGCAGGTGGGCATAGCGGCGCTCGCGGCGATAGGTGGCGGCATCCAGCGTGGCTACAGGCGCCGAGCCGGCGGCCAGCGCTTTGCGGGTCGTGAGGCCAAGGGTGCCGGCGGCCAGCGCGAGGCTCATGGTCTGCAGAAAAGTCCGGCGATGCATGTCGATGCCTGGTGCGGAAGGTGGACAAATGGTTGATCCCGCCGTTCCTGCGGGCAATAACGCGGCGGGTCATGGCGACTTGACCTCAAAGGTCATGGGCGCTGCGTCCATCGGCCGTCTAAGATGGCGCATGGCCGCCCGACTTCCGTTGTCCCCGCCACCGCCTGCACCCACCTCTCGCGCGGGCGTCCTGCTGCGCGAATGGCGGGCCGCTCGACGCATGAGCCAGCTTGACCTGGCGTTGGCCGCGGATGTGTCGACACGGCACCTCAGTTGCGTGGAGACCGGTAAGTCGCAGGCGAGCCAGGACATGGTGATGCGCCTGGCCGATGCGCTGGAGATGCCGCTGCGCGAACGCAACGCACTGCTGATGGCAGCGGGTTATGCGCCGAGCTATCCGGAGACCGCGTTGACGACGCCGGCGCTCGCGCAGGTGCGTCGCGCCACCGAATTCATCATTGGCCAGCAGGAGCCTTATCCCGCCTTCGTGCTGAACCGCCACTGGGACATCCTGATGGCCAACGACGCGGCGCAAAGAGTCACGGGTTTCCTGCTGCGCGACGGGCGGCAGCACGGCAACATGATCCGCCACTTCTTCGACCCCGAAGGCCTGCGCGCCACGGTGGTGAACTGGGAAGAAGTGGCCGGCGATCTCATTCGACATCTGCACAGCGATGTCGCATCCGCACCTTCCGACAGCGTGTCGCGCGCCTTGCTGGATGAAGCCCTGTCCTATCCTGGCGTCCCTGCGCGGTGGCGCACGCGTGAGCCGGGCACGACGCCATCGCCTCTGCTTACCACGGTGTTCCGGCGTGATGGCGTGGAGCTGCGCTTCTTCTCCACCTTCACCACCTTTGGCACGCCGCGCGACGTGACGGTGGATGAGCTGCGCATCGAGTGTTGCTTTCCCGACGACGAAGCCACTGCTGCGTTCTGCCGGAAGCAGGCCGCGAACTAGTCGTCGGTAGACGCCTTACGCCTGCGCGGCGCAGAACGTGCGCCGGTATTGCATCGGCGAGGTGCGGTAGGCGCGTTGGAAGTGTTGGCGCAATGTGACCGGTGAGCCGAGTCCGATCGCCATGGCGATGCGTTCCAATGGCAGTTGCGTCGTTTCCAACAGACGTTGCGCTTCGCCCAAGCGTTGCGACAACAGCCAGTCACCGAAACTGCTGCCGGTCAGCTGGCGGAAATGACGGGTGAAGCTGCGTCGGCTCATCGCCGCCTTTTCCGCGATGGCGTCGAGGCTATGTTCCTGGTCGAGATGGCGTTGCACCTGTTCCAGCAGGCGCGCCATGCGGCGGTCCGTTGGTGCTTCCGGCACCGGCTGTTCGATGAATTGTGCCTGCCCACCGCGGCGGAAGGGTGGCACCACCATGCGCCTGGCAACGCTGCTGGCCATGTCCGCACCGAACATCTGGCGTACGAGGTGCAGGCAGCAATCGATACCGGCGGCCGCACCAGCCGAGGTCACGATGTTGCCTTCGTCGACGTAGAGCACGTCGGCATCGACGTCCACTTCGGGAAAACGTGTGGCCAGGTCACCCGCCCAGCGCCAGTGCGTCGTCGCTTTCTTTCCATCGAGCAGTCCGGCATGGGCCAGTACGTACGCGCCCAGGCACAGGCCGACGACGCGTTTGCCGCGTGCAGCAACCTTGCGCAACTGCTGCAACAGCGCCGCCGGCGGTACTTCGTCTGGATCGCGCCAGGAAGGCACGATCACGATGTCCGCGCGGGAGAGTTCATCCAGCCCGTAGTCCGTGCCGATGGAAAAGCCGGCGGCGCTGTTGATGCGCCGGCCTTCCGCCGAACACACGCGCAGGCGAAAGGGTGAAGTGCCTTCCGGCGTCGACGACTGGAATACCGCGCAAGGCACGGAGAGATGGAAGGGCAGGATGTCTTCGAAGGCGACGACGGCGATACGGATGCGGCGCATGACGAAAAACTCCGGTGGCCCGATCCAATCGATCATTGTCCTTCAGGCCACTCGTCCGCAAGTGCTCGCGGGCGCACCATGCCGTCCATCCAAACACACGCAAGGAGCTGTGCCATGGCTGTCTCTCCCCGCCGCGCGCTAATCGTGGTCGACGTGCAGAACGAGTACTTCACCGGCAACCTGCAGATCGAATACCCGCCGTCGTCGGGCTCGTTGGCCAACATCGCGAAGATCATGGATGCCGCCACGGCAGCCGGTGTGCCGGTCGTCGTGATCCAGCAGGATTCGCCGTCCGATGCTCCCGCATTTGCCATCGGCAGCCATGGCTGGCAGCTGCACGACGACGTCGGCAAGCGCCATCGCGACGCGCTGTTCCACAAGCCGCTGCCCAGCGCGTTCAGCGAAACGGGCCTGGGCGCCTGGCTGGAAGCGCATGGCACCGATACCGTCACCGTGGTGGGCTACATGACGCACAACTGCAACGACACCACCATCAAGCACGCGTTCGATCGGGGGCTGGCCGTGGAATTCGTGCACGACGCCTCAGGCTCGGTCTCGTATGCCAATCGCGCCGGCTACGCCAGCGCCGAGGAAATCCATCGCGTGTTCAGCGTGGTTGAGCACTCGCGCTTCGCGGCTGTGCTGAGCACGGAAGAGTGGCTGCATGCATTGGCTACGGGCGCGATGCCGGAGCGTGGCGACATCCTCAGCTCCTATCGCGCCGCGCAGGTACGACAGGCGTCAGAGGCTGCCTGACGGAGCGATCTGGGCCAATGGCGTGAATTCCTTCCACAGGCCCGGCTGTCCGGGCAGGTGGGCCAGCTGGCTGACGGTGCGCAGGAACTGCGGGCGCGGGTATTCCACCGCGCCCAACTGCAGCAGGTGGGCATTGGTGACCTGCGCGTCGATCCACGGGAAATCCCATCCCCGCAACAACTGGGCAAGCGCGGTGAGCGCGACGCGCGAACCACCGCTCTCGCGGCTGAACATCGACTCGCCGCAGAACAGGCGCCCGACCGCAATGCCGTAGATGCCGCCGACCAGCCGCTCCTGCTCCCACACCTCCACGCTGTGCGCATGCCCGAGCAGGTGCAGACGCGTATAGGCATCGACCATGGCGGGCACGATCCACGTCCCGCTCTGGCCGGGCCGAGGCGCGGCGCAGGCCTTCACGACGTCGCCGAAGGCGTGGTCCACCGTGATGCGCCACGAGACTTCAGCGAGGCGGCGACGCAGGCTTCGGTTGGGTTTCAATGCGGCGGTATGGAAGACGCAACGAGGATCAGGTGACCACCACAGCAGCGGCTCGTCTTCGTTGAACCACGGGAAGATGCCCTGCGCATACGCCGCCAGCAGGCGGCGTGGCGTCAGGTCGCCGCCAAAGGCGAGCAGGCCATTGGGCTCGTCCAGCGCCTTGCGCGGGTCGGGAAAATGCTCCGGCTTGGCCGTATCGAGCAGGGGCAGTCGAATCATGGCGCCTGGATATTCGGTAAGGCGAATCCGGGAGGGGTGGTACATGCTACCGGTACGGGGATGTGGTTAGCATGCTCCACCTTTGCAGCCCCGGGAATTGGCATGCGCTGTCGCGACTTGTGCTGGATGGTGTTGTTCGCTCCGGCGGCGATGGCGTCCTCGCCAGCCATGGATCCCGCGGTGGCCGGCCGCATCGACGCCGATGCGCAAACGGTGCTGAAGCGAACCGGCACGCCGGGTGCCACGCTGGCGGTCTATCGGGATGGTGAGCCTGTCTACGTTCACGGCTATGGCCTGAGCGATCGGGAGCAAAAGACGCCAGCCACCGCATCGACCCGCTACGAAATCGGCTCGATCACCAAGCAATTCACGGCCGCTGCGATCCTGCAGCTGCAGGAGGCCGGGAAGCTCGATATCCATGCCACGTTGGCCACGTACCTGCCTGATGCGCCGCATGCGAAGGAAGTGACGCTGATACAGCTGCTTTCCCATACCAGCGGCATGCCGGAGTACCTCGATGGCGACGACGTGGAGACGTGGGCGGTCAAGCCGGCGACGTTCACGCAGATCATGGCGCGCATCAAGGGCCGGCCGCTGGATTTTCCTCCCGGCACGCGCTGGTCCTATTCCAACAGCGGCTATGTGCTGCTCGGTCGCGTGATCGAAGTGGCATCGCACGAGTCGTACGAGCACTACGTGAAGACGCGCTTGCTGGCGAAGGCGGGCATGGGCCAGACGATCACGGTCGCCGATGAGGCGCGTGCGCCTGCGATGGCGAAGGGCTACCGGCATGCGGACGGAAAGCTCGAGGCTGCGCCGACCATCCATGCCAGCGTGGGTTGGGCCGCAGGCAATCTCATATCCACCGTGGCGGATCTCGAGCGCTGGAACATGGCGCTGCAGGGCGGAAAGATCGTCAGCCCCGCGGATTACGCCTTGATGGCGACGCCGGCGACCGGAAGCACCGATTACGGTCTTGGACTGTTCGTCGATACGCTCGACGAACAGCCGCGCGTCGGCCATACCGGCGGTTCATTCGGCTTCACCACGTCAAACCAGTATTTCCCGAAGCAGGGCATCCAGATCATCGCGTTCACCAACGTGGGCGACAATCCGGAGCCAGGCCAGATGCTGGTGACCGCCACGTTCGAGGCGCTTTACCCGGACATCGCTGCAGCCGCGCGCAAGCCTGCGGCCGGCGAGAACACCGCGACGACGGAGGCTGTGCGCAAGGCCTTCGCAAGGTTGCAGGGCAGGGGCGCAAATCTTTCCATGTTCGATGCGAGATTGAAGGCGAAGATGGGCGACGGACTTTCCGCTCGCATGGCGAAGCAGTTGTCGCCTTTCGGCGAGCCGTCGTCCTTCATCTACAAGGGGCAGCGTCCGGACAAGGAAAGGAACAGGACCTGGAACGATTACCGGATCGAGTTCGGCCCCGGCAACAGTCTTCCCTTCGGCGTGGAGCTGGATGCCGAGGGCAAGGTCGCGGGCATCTCCGTCGGCTAGCAGGGGTCAGGTCGAAATATGCGCGTAGGGGCTGTGTTGCAGCAGCTCCCGTGCATAGTCGTCGATGGCTTCCGCCTCGTGCGTCAGCGCCTGGCGTACGGCGTCGCGGAAACTCTCGTTCACCAGGTAGTGACGCGAATGCGTGCGCACGGGCAGGAAGCCGCGCGCGAGTTTGTGTTCGCCTTGCGCGCCCGGCTCGAAGCGTTGCAGTCCATGGCGTATGGCGTGCTCGATGCCCTGGTAGTAGCAGAGCTCGAAATGCAGGCCCGGCACATCCACCGCTGCGCCCCAATAGCGCCCATACAGCGTGTCATGGCTCTGCAGGAACAGCGCCATCGCCACGATCTCGCGATCCATGCGCGCCAACGCCACCTGCACGGCATCGCCCAGCGTTTCGCCCAATGCGGCGAAGAAGGAATGCGTCAGCGCGGCGTGATTGCCCTTCGCGTCGAAGGTGGCTTCGTAGAGCGAGTGGATGCGTCGCCATTCGCTCGCGCTCAGGCTGCCGCCGCCACGCATCTCGATGGAAAGCCCGCTCCCGGCGACGTGGGCGCGTTCCTGACGGATGTTCTTCCGCTTCTTGTGGTTGAGCGCGGCGAGAAAGCCGGCGAAGTCCGCGTGTCCGTGGTTGTGCCAGTGGAACTGCACGTCCGAGCGCTCGAGCCACTCGCCATCGAAAGCGGCCAGCTCGTCGTCGCGAAGAAAGTTGGCATGCACGGACGAGAGGTTCAGTTGCTCGGCAACCCCTTTCATCGCCTTGGCGAGCAGGGTCTGCCGCGCCTGCGCAAGCGGTCCCTGTCCCGCCAGCAGGCGAGGGCCGGGCACGGGCGAGTAGGGCACCGCGTTGAGCAGCTTCGGATAGTAGTCGCCGCCCGCGCGTTCCCACGCGCTGGCCCAGCTCCAGTCGAACACGAACTCGCCGTGCGAGTTGCCCTTGAGATAGAGCGGCGCTGTAGCGATCAGCGTGCCGTTTTCGTAGAGGCCCAGGTGATGGGCGCGCCATCCCCAGTCGTGGCGGATGCAGCCGCTGCGTTCGAGCAGGGAAAGAAAGGCGTGCGAGACGAACGGATTGTCGTCAGGTCGCAGCGCATCCCACGCCTCGGCGGGGATGCTGTCGATGCTGTCGTGGAAGCGGGCTTCGATCACGTGGCTCTGAATTCGCCGAACCGTTACATCTTCGTCATTCCGGCGCAGGCCGGAATCCAGTAGCGACGGTCCTGGGTTTTCGCGAAAAGACAATACTGAAGTCTTTCGCAATAACCGTACCCAGCGTCAACTGGATTCCGGCCTGCGCCGGAATGACGATCAAAGACAGGCCGGCGCATCTTCGCAATCACCGAGCGAATGCGCCGGAAAGGTGAGTCATCAGCTCGCCGGACCCTGCTGATCCAGCCAGCGCTCGGCATCCAGCGCAGCCATGCAGCCGAAGCCGGCCGAGGTCACTGCCTGGCGATACACATGGTCGGCCACGTCACCGGCAGCGAACACGCCCGGCACCGAGGTCATGGTGGCCATGCCGGCCAGGCCGCTGCGGATCTTGATGTAGCCGTCGTGCATGTCGAGCTGGCCGTCGAAGATGCCGGTGTTCGGCGTGTGGCCGATGGCGACGAAGAAGCCGGTGACGGGGATGTCGCGCGTCGTGCCGGAGTTGATGTCCTTCACACGCACGCCGGTCACGCCGGAGTTGTCGCCGAGCACTTCATCCACGGTGTGGTTCCACACCAGTTCGATCTTGCCGGCCGCGGCCTTCTCGAACAGCTTGTCCTGCATGATCTTCTCGGCGCGCAGCTTGTCGCGGCGATGCACGAGATAGACCTTGCTGGCGATGTTGGACAGGTACAGCGCTTCCTCGACTGCCGTGTTGCCGCCGCCGATCACCGCCACTTCCTGCTCGCGGAAGAAGAAGCCGTCGCAGGTGGCGCAGGCCGACACGCCCTTGCCCTTGAAGTGCTCTTCGCTGGCGATGCCGAGGTACTTGGCGGTGGCGCCGGTGGCGACGATCAGCGCGTCGCAGGTGTACTCGCCCGAATCGCCCTTCAGGCGGAACGGGCGCTGCTTGAGGTCGACCGTGTGGATGTGGTCGAACACCATCTCGGTCTTGAAGCGCTCCGCATGCTCAGCCATGCGCTGCATCAGCGCCGGTCCCTGCAGCCCCTCGACATCGCCCGGCCAGTTGTCCACCTCGGTCGTCGTCATCAGCTGGCCACCCTGCTGCAGGCCGGTGATCATGGTCGGCTTGAGGTTGGCGCGCGCGGCATATACGGCGGCGGTGTAACCGGCGGGACCGCTGCCCAGGATCAGCAGGCGGCTGTGCTTGGTGGCTGTGTTCATGCGTTCCTTCTATCCGCCAACGGCGGTGGTGTTCGTGGATGGGTGGAATCCGGTGCCGGTCGCCCCGGCGACCATGCTCCTGCGAATGGTGTTTCGGCGCGCCCCGATATGGTGGCGCCGAAGCTGGTTTTCATCGAGGCAAGGCCTATCCCTTTGACTTTGCTGCAAGTGCGCAAAGGTGGTCTGCTTGCGCAGCGTAGCGGGAATGTGAAAACGACCTGCCCGTCATGGTTATAATCCTTCGGGTTTGCTGGCGACTTGAACAGTCTTTCGCTCCATCCCTTGCAACGGTTTCTTCAGGCCGTATCGCAGGTGGCGGAACGAGGCGTCCGAACCCGCAAGGATGGGGAAGACGCGGGGCCGATTCAAGGCTGCTGGGCTTAAGGTTTGCCGCGCCGGTTCCGGCGTGGCGTCGTTGCCACTTGAAGCTTTCCCACAGGATCCACTCCCCATGCGTATCGGTATTCCTTCCGAAACCAAGACCCTCGAGGGTCGTGTCGCCCTTATTCCCGCCGCCGCCGCCGACCTGGTGCGCCGTGGCCATGAAGTCTTCATCCAGTCCGGCGCCGGCGAGAAGAGCGGCTTCTCCGACGAGGCCTATGCCAAGGTTGGCGTGAAGCTCGTGCCGGACGCCGCTGCCCTGTACGAGGCCGGCGAGCTGATCGTGAAGGTGAAGGAGCCGGTTGCCGGCGACCTCGCCCTGCTCAAGAAGCATCACCTGCTGTTCTGCTACCTGCATCTGGCCGCCGAGCCGGAGCTGACCAAGCGTCTGCTCGAGATCGGCCTGACTGGCGTGGCGTTCGAGTCGGTGGAAGAAAACGGCGGCCTGCCGCTGCTGCTCCCGATGTCGGTGATCGCTGGCCGCATCGCCACCCAGATCGGCACCACGCTGCTGCATCGTCCGCAGGGCGGCAAGGGCAAGCTGCTGGGCGGCATGGCCTCCACGCCGCGTGGCAAGGTCGTCGTGCTGGGCGCCGGCGCTGCCGGTGGCAATGCCGCCGCGCTGGCTGCTGCTGCCGGTGCCAACGTGGTGGTGTTCGACAAGCGCCATGACCGCCTCGCCGAGATGATGGCGATGGGTCCGAACGTCACCGCGCTGTACGCCTACGAGTCCTCGGTGGCTGAAGAAGTCGCCACGGCCGACCTCGTGGTCGGCGCCGTGCTGATCCCGAGCGCCAAGGCGCCGCGCGTGGTCACCGAAGCCATGGTCAAGACCATGGAGAAGGGCAGCGTGCTGGTGGACATCTCCATCGACCAGGGCGGCTGCTTCGAGACCTCGCGTCCGACCACCTGGAAGGAACCGACCTACGACGTGCACGGCGTGACCCACTTCTGCGTCACGAATATGCCGGGCGCCGTCCCGCAGACCTCGTCGGTGGCGATTTCTGCCGCTATTCTCCCGTACGTGCAGCGTCTGGCCGCCGGCAACGAATGGCGCCAGTTCGAACCGCTGCGTGGGGGCATCAACGTCGAAAACGGCGAGCTGGTTCATCCGGCGCTCAAGGGCATGATCTAAGGTCTTGCCTGCCGCTTCGGCGGATGTAGTACAGGCCGGCCGCCTCAATGGCGGCCGGTCTCATGACAGACGACAGGAAAAGGACCACGGTGCCGCGTAGCGCGAACGTCAAGAAGGATAAGAAGCAGCGCGAGGGGCTCAGCGAAGAGCTGAAGCGCCGTCTGCGCGAGGCCGGTGCGCTGCTGTTGCTGCCGCTGGCGCTGTATCTGCTGGTCTGCCTGTTCAGCTACAACGACCAGGATCCGAGTTGGGGCCACGTCGGCACTGTCGAGCACGCTCGGAATTTCGGCGGCTCCATCGGCGCCAACATCGCCAATGTGCTTCGCTACATCTTTGGCCTGGTGTCCTACTGTTTTCCGCTGCTCCTCCTCTTCCTGGGCATCCAGGTGCTGCGCCATCGCGGCGAACGCACGGTACAGCCGTGGGAGCCTTCGCTGCGTCTCATTGGCTCGGTGTTCTTCTTCATCACCGCGCCGGCGCTGCTTTATCTCAATTTCAATGACGAGCCGGTGCTGCCCCAGGGCGTGGGCGGCATCATCGGCATGTGGGTCGGTCGCGGCCTGCTGGGCGCGCTGGGCGACAAGGGCGCGCCGCTGCTGCTGCTCGCGCTGTTCCTGGTGGCGGTGACGCTGGCCACGGGGCTTTCCTGGTTCAAGGTGATGGACCTGACCGGGCAGGGCGTGCTCAAGCTCGCCGGCTGGTTCGGCGGCAAGCTGCGCGAGGCGCCGGAAGTGATGGCCGCGCGCCAGGCGCGAGCCGAGCGCGAAGTAGTCAAGAAGACCGAGGCCGTGAAGCAGGCCAAGCGTGAGCCGGTGCGCATCGAGACACCGCCGCCGCCGGTGGTGAAGAGCGAGCGCGCCAAGCTGGAAACGCAGATTCCGCTGTTTACCGGCGCCTCGGTGCCGGGCGAGCTGCCGCCGCTGTCGCTGTTGGACGAAGCGCCGCCGCAGGGGCCGGGTTATTCGGAAGAAACGCTCGAGGTGCTGTCGCGCCAGGTCGAGCTGAAGCTCAAGGATTTCCGCATCGAGGCGAAGGTGGTCGGCGTCTATCCGGGCCCGGTCATCACGCGTTTCGAACTGGAGCCGGCCGCGGGCGTGCGCGGCTCGCAGGTGTCCAGCCTCGACAAGGACATCGCGCGCGGCCTGTCCGTGGTCAGCGTACGCGTGGTCGACGTGATCCCGGGCAAGAACGTGATCGGCCTGGAAATTCCCAACGCCAAGAAGCAGATCGTCTACCTCTCCGAGATCCTGCGTTCGGAAAAGTATGACCAGATGAAGTCGCCGCTCGCGCTGGCACTCGGCAAGGACATCGCCGGTCGCCCGTCGGTGGCTGATCTGGCGAAGATGCCGCATCTGCTGGTGGCCGGCACCACCGGCTCGGGCAAGTCCGTGGCGGTCAACGCCATGGTGCTGAGCCTGCTCTACAAGAGCAGCCCGAAAGACGTGCGCATGATCATGATCGACCCGAAGATGTTGGAGCTTTCGGTCTACGAAGGCATCCCGCACCTGCTCGCGCCGGTCGTGACGGACATGAAGGAAGCGGCCAACGCGCTGCGCTGGTGCGTGGCCGAGATGGAGCGCCGCTACAAGCTCATGGCTGCCGTGGGCGTGCGCAACCTCGCCGGCTTCAACAAGAAGGTGAGGGAAGCCGAGAACGCCGGCCAGCCGCTGCTGGACCCGCTGTTCCGCCCGAACCCCGAGATGCCGAACCTGGCGGCCGAGCCGCTGGAGCCGCTGTACCACATCGTGATCATCATCGACGAGTTCGCCGACATGATGATGATCGTCGGCAAGAAGGTCGAAGAGCTGATCGCCCGCCTCGCGCAGAAGGCGCGCGCCGCCGGCGTGCACCTGATCCTGGCCACGCAGCGCCCGTCGGTGGACGTGATCACGGGCTTGATCAAAGCCAATATTCCCACCCGCATTGCCTTCCAGGTATCGAGCAAGATCGACTCGCGCACGATTCTTGATCAGTCCGGCGCCGAGACGCTGCTGGGCCACGGCGACATGCTCTACCTGCCACCCGGCACAGCCACACCGGACCGCGTGCACGGCGCCTTCGTGGACGACCACGAGGTGCACAACGTGGTGAACTGGCTGAAGGCGCAAGGCTCGCCGCAGTACATCGAGGGCGTGCTGGAAGAAGTGCAGGCCACCAGCGACGGCAAGTTCATCAACGACTCCGGTCTGCCGCAGGATGGCGAGGAAGGCGGCGACGCCGACGCGCAGCTGTACGACAAGGCCGTGCGCATCGTCACCGAGACGCGCCGCGCCTCGATCTCCGGCGTGCAGCGCCATCTGCGCATCGGCTACAACCGCGCCGCGCGCCTGATCGAACAGATGGAGCAGGATGGCGTGGTGAGCGCGCCGCAGCACAACGGCAATCGCGAAGTGCTGGCACCGCCGCCACCGAAGCATTGATCAGGGCGACATGCCATCGCCCTTGATTGCCATCCCTGCGTAGGCAGGAGGCGATTTTTCAGGGCGAAGCCGTCGTCCAGTTGCGACGAAGCAGGGGGCAGGACGAAACGCCATCGCTCTTGGCCGTCATTCCGGCGCAGGCCGGAATCCAGTGACGATGTTGCTGGGTTTTCGCGAGAAGCCTGCGTGGCTGTCTTTCGCGACAAACCTGCCTCGCGGCAACTGGATTCCGGCCTGCGCGGGAATGACGATCAAAAGAACGGGTAGCTGTTCAAAAGAACCGGGCGATTTGCCGTTAAGCTTTCACTCTCCAGAATTCGCCCATCCGCCTACCCTCCAGGGCACCTCATGAAACGCTCGCTTCTTCTCGTTGCCGCCACCTTCGCCTTCGCGCTCGGCAGCCTCGCCCACGCTGCCGGCCCAGCGCGCACCCGGCTCGACGCCTTCGCCAACGGCCTGCACTCGCTGACCGGCAAGTTCTCCCAGACCATGACCGACGCGAACGGCCACCCGGGCAAGGCCAGTTCCGGCACGCTGGCGCTGCAGGCGCCGCGTCAGTTCCGCTGGGAAACCCTCGCGCCGTCGAAGCAGACCATCGTGGCCGACGGCAGCCGCGTGTGGCTGTACGACCCGGACCTGGAGCAGGTGACGGTGCGCGTGCAGAGCGCCGAGGAGTCGCACAGCCCGCTCACCGTGCTCACCGACGTGAAGCAGATGGACAAGGACTTCAACGCGGTGGAGCAGGGTGAGCACGATGGGCTGGTGTGGCTGCGTCTCACCTCCAAGGCCAAGGACCCCCAGTTCGATTACGCCGACCTCGGCTTCGACGCCAATGGGCTCTCGCGCATGATGTTCCGCGACCAGTTGGGTGCGACGACGGACATCCGTTTTTCGGGCTGGCAGCGCAACGTCGATGTCCCGGCGTCCACCTTCAATTTCGTGCCGCCGCCGGGTGCTGACGTGATCGGCGATCTGCCGGTCATCCAGACCCAGCCGATCAAGAACTGATACGGCCGTGCTGCGCCAGTTGCCTCGCTGGGCCTGGATCGGCGGCGGGCTGCTGGCGTTCATTGCCGGCAGCATCAACACCGTCGGCTACCTGTGTTTCCGGCATCAGCCGATCACACACCTGACGGGCACGAGTACCGAGCTCGGTATCGCGATCGCGAACCTGGATGCGGGAGAGATCCTGCATTGGGGCCTCACCATCGGCTCGTTCCTGCTGGGCGCGGTGCTGAGCGGCTTCATCGTGCAGCAACGCACGCTGCAGCTGGGAAGGCGCTACGGCGTCGTGCTGATGATCGAGTCGGCCTTGCTGTTCGTGGCGACGCCGCTGATCCATGGCGCCAACGATCTCGGTCTCTACCTGGCCTCAATGGCCTGCGGGCTGCAGAACGCCATGGTCAGCACCTATAGCGGCGCCACGTTCCGTACCACGCATCTCTCAGGCATCTTCACTGACCTGGGTATCTACGTGGGCCAGCGCCTGCGCGGACTGGAGGTGGATCGCTTGCGCATCCAGGTGTGCGTGCTGGTGGCCAGTCATTTCATTGCCGGTGCCATGGCGGGTGCGCTGGGATTCGCGGTCTTGCAGGAGCGCGTATTGCTGGTGCCCGCCGCGCTTACCGGGGCGGTGGGTTTGAGTTATGCAATTTATCGCCATCGCGTGATGCGCGAAGGCTGAGAGCGCGAAAGCCTTACTCCGCGGCCCTGGAGCGGTTGCGCCCGTCGTGCTTCGCCTGGTAGAGCGCACTGTCCGCACGCGACAGCCATTGCGAGAGCGATTCGCCTTCGTGGTAAGCCGCCACGCCAATGCTGATGGTGACGACAATGGTCTCGCCCTCGTGCTCGAACGGAGCGCCGGCGATGCTGCCGCGAATGCATTCGGCGATGACCATGCCCTGCGTCAACCCGGTACTGGGCAGGCAGATCACCAGCTCCTCGCCGCCATAACGCCCGACCAGGTCGACGCCGCGGCATTGCATGCGCATCGCGTGGGCCACATGGTGGATCACCGCGTCGCCCACCAGATGGCCGTACGTATCGTTGATGGCCTTGAAGCCGTCGAGGTCGAGCAGCGCGATGCAGGCTTCGCCTTCATGCGATGCCTTTCTCACTTCCTCGGCCAGTTCGAAGAAGCGCCGACGATTCAACGCGCCGGTGAGGGAGTCGGTGCTAGCCAGCTCGTCCAGCCGCTGGTTGGCGATCAGCAGATCCTGCGTGCGCAGGTCCACCTGTTGCTGTAGCTGCTGCGCCTGGCGGCGCAGGTACAGCGTGCGCAGCTGGGTCACCAGGTAGAGCAGCGCGAGCAGCAGCACGCCGAAGCCGACCAGGGCCGCGATGGTTTCGTACCAGCGCGGCTCGATGCCGACCGCCAGCGTGCTTTCGATCACGCGCGGCTGCATGCCCTGGGTCTGCGCGCGCAGGCGGAGGACATAGTCGCCGTGCGGAAGATTGGTGTAGATGGCCGTGGGCTGGCTGCCGCGCGGGATGGTGATCCAGTCTTCATCCAGCCCGTCGAGGCGGTAGCTGTAGGTCGTGTCTGCCGTGGCCTGGAAATCGAGCAGTGCGAAGTCCACGCGCAGGCTGCGGTTGTGCGCGGTGAGATGAAACGACTCGCCAGGGCGCGGCAGCCTTCCGAACGGAAGCGGATTGCCGTTGATCGCCGCCTGGGTGACCGCCAGGGGCGCATCGGTGGATTCGGGAGGCTGCCAGTCCGGCCGCAACACGGTCAGTCCACCCAGTCCGCCGAACAGCAACTCGCCGTCGGGCGCGCGCGCCGCGGCGCCGTAGACGTAGCTGGCGACATGCAGGCCATCGCGTGCGCCCAGGTTGTGCACGGCATGGGTGTTGCCGTCGATCATCGAGATGCCGTTCGGCAGGCTGACCCACAGGTTGCCCTGGTCGTCGGATAGCGCGGCGTTGATGTTGTCGCTGGTCAGCCCGGCGCTGGTGTCGAAGCGCTTGAAGCGATAGGGCTCGCCGTCCGCGTGCGGCTCCAGCATGGCGAGGCCGCCGTACGTGCCGATCCAGAGATTGCCCTGCGGATCGGTGGTGACCGAACTGGCCAGGTTGTTGGGCAGGCTGGACGGATCGCCGGGGCGATTGAGCAGGTTCTCGAAGTTGCGATCCTGCGAGCCATTGGCCGCGATGCTGATGCCGCGGCCGGTGACGTACCAGACCTGGTTGCCGACGCGCGTGATCAGTCGCACGGTGTCGCTGGCAAGGCTGCGCGGGTCGCTGGGATCGTTGCCGAAGTGGGTCAAGGCATGCGTACGCACGTCGTAGCGATAGACGCCGTCATAGGTGGCCACCAGCAGCCGTTCGCCATCGGGCATCAGGTGCAGGACCGGCGAAGCTTCCAGGCCCGGCACGACAGAACTCTGGACCAGGAACGTCGCCGGATCGACGCGCGCCAGCCCTTGCGTGCCCACCCAGATCGCCCCGTCGTACGCTTCGGCGAAAGCCTGCACGTCGCGTCGCGTCTGGTCGCCATCCAGGTGCAGGTGGCGGATCGCACCGTGGTCGAGGTCGATGACGTCGATGTTTCCCGCATTCATGCCCAGCCAGATGCGGCGGTGCGAATCGACGAAGATGGTGCGCACGTTCGAGCTGGCGAGCGCGCGTCCGTCGTGCGTGGAAGGCAACAGGGTGAAGGCCCTGCGCGCGCTGGCGTTGTTGCGCGCAACGCCCAGGTCGGTGGCGACCCAGATGTTGCCCGAGCGGTCGCGCATGAGCGCGCGCACGGCATCGCCGGGCAGGGAAGAGGGCATGGCGGTGTCGTGGGTGATCGCACGCAGCGTCCCGTCGCTGGGTGTATAGGCCAGCACGCCGTTGCCATCGGTGGCCAGCCACAGCGTGTCCGGATCCACTTCGACGAAGTCACGCACCGTGGCGCGTCGTTCGCGATTTTGCTGGAGCCCGCTGAAGCCCGCGACCGGGTGCCAGTGTTCATCGGCATCGCGATAGACGGCGCCGGCCTTCGTGCTGCCCACCCACAGGCGTCCGGTGCGGTCCTCGGTCAGCGCCCAGATGCCATCGTTGAGCACGGCGTCCACGGCGGCGTTGCCCGCGGCGCGCGGCGCACGTTCGAAGGCGTGCGTGCCGCGCCGCCTGACGAACAGGCCATTGTTGTTGCCCAGCCACAGATTGCCCGCGCGATCCTGCAGGACGCTGAAGTTGCGCGGCGAGGTGTCCGCGCCGGTGGGTACGACGACGATCTGGTTGGTGCGCAGGTCGAGATGGTCCAGGCCACGATCGCCCGCGATCCACACGCCGTCGTTGCCGTCGCGCGCGAGCGCATAAACTTTGCGCGAACTGGTGCCGCCCTTGCCGACCGGGTAGGTGTGGAACGCGTTGCGCAGGGGGTCGAAGCGGCTCAGTCCGCCCGAGTTCGTGGCCACCAACAGCCCGCCGTCCGGCAGGGCCAGCAGGGCGCGCACGTAGGTATCCGGAAGGTCGGCCTTGGGGCCGCCGGTCGCGGTGAACACCTGCATGCGATAGCCGTCGTATCGCACCAGGCCACTCTGCGTGCCGATCCACACGAGCCCGCGCTGGTCCTGCGCGAGCGACGTCGTCAGTGAATGCGGTAGCCCGTCGTTGACGCCGATCCGGTCGAACCAGGGCATGTCGAACGGCGACCACGGATCTTCGGCGGCATGCGCACAGGGCGACAGCCCCGCGAGCAGCAGGAGCAGCCAGAAGCAGTGGAGGACCCGGCTCAGCGGCGTGGTCCTTGGCGACAGGGGTGCGCGGGCAGCCGGCGCTTGCCGCATGCGAGCGCATGGTCCGGGACGGCAGCTCGCTTGTATCGCCATGGCCTTCGCCCCACCGATATCCCCGCAGAAAACGCCCTGGGCGTCAGCCGCATGATAGCGGCAGGAAGGGGATTTCCCGATATGTCCTATCATCCTCGGATGACTGCACGACGGGTGTTACAACGTTGCGTCGCTCCGGACGCCTGCGTATCGAGTGTTTCCCAGGCTGGTGTCGTGTCGTCCCGGCGATCGTTCCCATGCGGCTGCTGATCGTCGAGGATTCGCCCACGCTGGGGCCGGACCTGCGCATTGCGTTGACCCGCGATGGCCACGCGGTGGATCTCGCCGTCGATGGCGCCCAGGCGCTGGCGTTCGTGGCCGCCTATGCGTATGACGTGGTGGTGCTCGACCTGATGCTGCCCAAGGTGGATGGCTGGTCGGTGCTGCAGCGGATCCGGCAGGGCGAGGGCAGTCCCGGCGTGCTGGTGCTTTCCGCCCGCGACCAGGTGGCCGACCGGGTGCAGGCGCTCAACCTTGGCGCCGACGACTATCTGGTGAAGCCTTTTGCCTACGACGAACTGCTGGCGCGCGTGCTTGCCGTTTCGCGGCGCGGACAAGCGCAGCAACCCTTGCTCCGCGCCGGCGCGCTGGAAGTGGATTCGCGCGCCCGCCTGGCGCGCGTGAATGGCCAGGTACTGGCGTTGACGCCCAAGGAATACGCGCTGCTGGAAGCCTTGCTCGCCCAGCGCGGCACTGTGCTGGCGCGAGGCGAGCTGTTCGAGCGGCTGTACGACGCGCGCAGCGAAGCATCCGACAAGGTGATCGAAGTGCTGGTGAGCACGCTGCGCGCCAAGTTGACGCGTGCCGGCTTGCCCGAGCTGATCGAGACGCGACGCGGATTCGGCTATGTCGTGGCGTAACTGGCTGCTCCGTTCCATTCACGGTCGCCTGCTGCTCACGCTGTGCGTCGGCCTGAGCCTGTTGATGGCGCTCATGTTCGTGTCGCTCGACTACAGCATCGACCGCAAGATCTACCAGAGGCTCGACGACGATCTGCTGCAGCGCGCACGAGGTATCGCGGCGCTGCTGGAAACGCCGCCCACCGACGTGGCGATGGCACGCCTGCAGACGCTGCATCCTGCCTATGCCGGCGGCGGTCATACGGAATACCTGCAGGTCTGGGATGCCAGGGGGCGCACGCTGGTCGTGTCCGGCAGCAATGCCGCGGGCCGGCTCGATCTGCCGGTGGGCGTGAAGGCCAACCAGCCGCTGTTCTATGACCTGGCGTTGCCTGACAACCACCGCGGTCGTGCCGTCGCCTTGCGGCTGCTGTTTCCCGGCACCAGCGAGCCCGCCACGCTGGCGGTCGCGGAGGAGCGCGAGCACGTCGATCGCTTCGAGCGCAGCGTACATGTCGCGCTGCTGGTGGGCGTGCTCGCCACCGCGCTGTCGGCGGCGCTGCTCGCCATCATCACGGTGCGGCGTGGCCTGCGTCCGCTGCTGGCATTCGGCGAGGCGGCGCGTACGCCGGATGAAACCCCGCATCTGCCGCAGAAGCAGCTGCCGCGCGAGCTGACGCCTTTCGCCGAAGCGCTCAACGGCGCCTTCGACCGACTGCATGAAGGCATGGAGCGCGAGCGTCGCTTTTCACGCGACGTGGCCCACGAATTGCGCACGCCGCTGGCTGAAATGCGCGCCGCGCTGGAAGTGGCGCAACGCGACCCCGCGCGGTCGACGTCGCTGGACAACGCCAGCGCCGCGATCGACCGCATGCAACGCTGCATCGACAGCCTGCTGGCGGTCTCCAGCTACGAGTCGGGCCTGGCGCAACCGGAGCTGGAGCCGATGGACCTGGTGCCCTTGCTGCGCCGGTCGATGGGCGCAGACGCGCGACTCGACGCGGCCTTGCCCGCGGAGGCCTGGGTGCAGTCCGATCCCGCCTTGCTGGAGCGCATCCTCGATAACCTCATGCTCAACGCACGCGAGTACGCCCCGGACGGCAGTCGCATCGACGTGTCCCTGGCCAAGTCGCAGGGGCAATGGTTGTTGCGTATCGGCAACGCCGCGCCCGAGCTGACGGAGGCGGACCTGCCGCACTTCGGTCAGCGCTTCTGGCGCAAGTCGCCGGCGCGCGAAGCCACGCAGCATGGTGGTCTGGGCCTGGCGCTGGCCGGCACGCTGGCTGCCGTGCTTTCCACCGGGTTGCGCTTCGAGCTGCGCGAAGGCGTGTTGTGGGCCACGCTGGGCCCGCTGCCGGATATCGAATCGATCACGGCCTGACGCCGTGTCACGGCCGCGCAGCCGCGGCCGCTTGATCTGACCCCGAGTTTAAGCAGAATCAAAGCTTCGCATCCGAAGCTGGTCGTTGGCTGGGCGTCGGGCATGACTCGATGACCTTGCCCTGTGCCATCGTGAGAGAGGTCATCATGTCTGCTGCCCGTTACACGCCATGGATGCGTCGCCTTCATTGGGCCATCGCCTGGTTCATCGTCTTCGCCCTCGTGCTGATCGAAATCAAGGGCTGGTTCCCGAAGGGCTCAACCGCGCGCACCGCGGTCAAATGGGGCCACATGCAGTTCGGCATCGCCGTGCTGCTGTTGATGGTGCCTCGCCTGCTGGTGCGTCTGCGCCATGCCGTGCCGCCGATCACGCCCGAGCCGCCACGCTGGCAAGCCGTGCTGAGCAAGCTCGTGCATCTCGCGCTGTACCTGCTCGCTTTCGCCGTGCCGCTGCTCGGCGTGGCGATGATGTTCGTGGCCGGCAAGCCGTGGAACCTGCTGGGCTTGTCGTTGCCGGTGTCCGCCGTGCCCAACCCCGATCTGGCGCACGCCCTTGAGGACATTCACGAGACCGTCGGCAATGTGCTGATGTGGCTCGCCATCGCCCACGCGGCCGCCGCGGTGTTCCATCACTTCGTGCAACGCGACGACACGCTGCTGCGCATGCTGCCAGCTGAGCGGAACCGCTTCCGTTGAGGGGGACGCAACGCGGCTGACTGCGACGCGCTGCCGCGGCGATGGTCTGGTCGTCTTAAGCGGCTTCAAAGCTCGCGCTTCGGATACTCGCCAAAGAGTTGCTTTGGGAGAGTTCCATGCGTCGTTGGTTGGCCGGCCTCGGGCTGGCGTCCCTGTTGGGTACGGTTGCCTGGGCGGCCGAGCCGGTGGCTTCGATACCGACGGCGCGCGTCGCCCGCGTCGAACGCATTCCGTTGGAGCAACTGCCGGTCACCGTAAAACTTCCGCTGCAAGGAACGTCGGTGGTGGTCACGCCCTTGGGCGGCATCGCGCTCGACGTGCTGGTGCGCGAGGGCGATACGGTGAAGCGCGGCCAGGCGCTGGCACGCTTGCAGAGCCGGGAGGCGATGACGCTGGGCGCGGAGCTGTCCGCGGCACAGGGCGCCTATCGCGTCGCCGCGGCGCAGGCAGAACGGGACCAGCAGTTGCTGAAGGAAGGCATCGTGCCGCAAGCGCGGGTGCAGGCCAGCCTTGCCGCGCGTGACGCAGCGTCGGCACGCGTACGTGAACTGCAGGCGGCGCGGGCCTGGGCGCCTGCGGCTACGGGCGCAGGCATGGGCGTCTACGAGTTGCGCGCGCCGATCGACGGCCGCGTGGTCGAGCGTGCATTGCAGCCGGGCGGCACCTACGACGCTCTCGCCAAGGGCTTCGTATTGATGTCCGGCCAGCGCGTGATGCTCGAGCTGCGCGTGCCCGCGTCGCAGGCGGCACAGGTTCGCCGCGGCCAGGAAATACGCACTGGCGAAGGCGTCGTCGCGCAGGTCACCGAAACCGGCGGTGCGCTCGATGCGGCCAGCCAGACCGTGCTGGTGCGCGCCGAAGGCGACGCTGGCAGCCTGCTTCCCGGCATGCAGACCAGTGCCACGCTCTGGTTGCCCGCAACCGCCGACGCCGTTGCGGTGCCGAACCAGGCGGTGATGGGAGAAGGCGAATCGCTTCGGGTATTCGTGCGGTCTGCTGCGGGGTTCCGGCCAGTGGAGGTGACATCCGTTGCGCGCGACGGCGATGCGCGACGCATCGTGCGTGGCGGCCTCAAACCGGGCGACGAGGTGGCTACCGGCGCGCTCGATGCGCTGAACGCACGCACGACCACGGGAGGGCCGTGACATGCTGCAGCGACTCATCGCGTTCTCGCTCGCGCAACGCCTGCTGGTGCTCGTCGTGGCCGTGGGGCTGGCGGCCGCCGGCGTATGGGCCTTCCTGCGCCTGCCGATCGACGCCTATCCGAACATCGCGCCCACCCAGGTCAAGTTGATCCTCAAGGCCCCCGGCATGACGCCGGAGGAAGTGGAAAGCCGCGTGGTCGTGCCGCTGGAGATGGAGCTGCTGGGCGTGCCCAATGCGGTGATGCTGCGCTCGACCGCCAAGTACGCCATCGCCGATATCACGCTCGATTTCCAGGAAGGCACCGACATCTACTGGGCGCGCCAGCAGGTCGCCGAGCGGTATGCGGGCGCATCGGATGCGTTGCCCGGGGACGTGAGCGGCGGGCTCGCGCCGATGTCCACGCCGCTGTCGGACATGTTCATGTTCACCATCGAAGGCGGGCACCTGTCGCTCGCCGAGCGACGCAGCCTGCTCGACTGGACCATCCGGCCGGCGTTGCGCACGATTCCCGGCGTCGCCGATCTCAATGCGCTCGGCGGTGAAGTCCGCAGTTTTCTCGTGACGCCGGATCGTTCGAGGCTGTCTGCGGTGGGCCTGCATTTTCGTGACGTCGTCGATGCCGTTGAACGCAATAACCGCAACGACGGCTCGGGCCGTTTGCGTGACGGCGGCGACGCGTTGATCGTGCGCGCCGCAGGCGCCATCGCCACGCTCGATGATCTGCGGCAGGTGGTGGTGACCATGCGAGGCGATGTGCCGATCCGCGTGGGGGATGTCGCCAAGGTCGGCTACGGCGCGCTGACGCGTTACGGTGCCGTCACCCGCGATGGCGAAGGCGAGGCGGTCGAAGGTCTGGTGGTCGGCCTGCGTGGCGCGGATGCCTCGCAAACCGTGGCCGCGGTGCGTGCTCGACTGGCCGAACTGCAGCGCGCCTTGCCTGCCGGCGTGCGCATCGAAACCTTCTACGACCGCAGCGGCTTGATCAAGCGCGCCGTCGGCACCGTGCAGGACGCCCTGGTCGAAGCCAGCGTGCTGGTGGTGATCCTGCTGTTGCTGTTCCTTGGTGATGTGCGCGCGGCGTTGGTGGTCTCGGTGACCTTGCCGCTGGCCGCGCTCGGCACCTTCCTGCTGATGCACCTGGTCGGCATGAGCGCCAACCTGATGAGCCTGGGCGGCCTTGCCATCGCCATCGGCATGCTGGTCGATGCCGCCGTGGTGGTGGTGGAAAACACGGTGAGTCGCCTGTCGCCACCGGAGCACGGCGACGTCGCGCCGCTGCCGCGCCTGCATCGCGTCTACCGGGCCGCGCGCGAAGTGGCCGTGCCGGTAACGGCGGGCATCGTCATCATCGTGCTGGTGTTCGCGCCGCTGCTGAGCCTGCAGGGGCTGGAAGGCAAGCTGTTCGCGCCGGTGGCGCTGACCATCGTGTTTGCCTTGGCGACCTCGCTGCTGCTGTCGCTCACCGTGATACCGGTGCTTTGCTCGCTGATTCTGCATGAAGGCGCGCATCGCGAGCCCTGGCTGATGCGCCAGCTCGAACGCGGCTATCGCCCGCTGCTCGACTGGTCGCTTGCGCACGGCCGCGCGATGGCGGTGATCGCCACCGTCGGGCTCGGCGTGGGCGTGGTGGCCTACCTTGGCACCGGCAAAACTTTCATGCCGACCATGGACGAAGGCGACATGCTGGTGCAGCTGGTGAAGCCGGCATCGGTCTCCCTGGAAACATCGCGCGACATCGACCTGAAGATCGAGCGCGCCATCAAGGCCAGGCTGCCGGAAGTGGAACACGTGGTCGCACGACTCGGCTCGGACGAGCTCGGTCTCGATCCGATGGGCCTCAACGAAACCGACATGTTCCTGCAGCTGAAGCCGCGCAAGCAGTGGCGCGGCCCGGACAGCGCATGGCTGGAGCAGCAGCTGCGCGAGGTGATGAGCGCGTTTCCCGAGGTCGAATACGGCTTTACCCAACCCATCCAGATGCGCGTTTCGGAGATGCTCACCGGTAGCCGCGGCGACGTGGCGATCAAGGTGTTCGGGCCCGACCTGCAAGTGCTCAACGAACTGGCCAATCGCATCGCCAGTGTCCTGGAGCGCACGAACGGCAGCCAGGACGTGCTCGCGCAGACGCAGGAAGGCATGCGCTATCTCGGCGTGCAGATCGATCGCCAGGCGGCCGGTCGCTACGGGCTGGATGTCACGGCCGTGCAGGACGAACTGCGCGCCCAGCTCGAAGGAAGCCAGGCGGGCGTGGTGATCGAACAGCAGCGCCGCACGCCGATCCTGGTGCGTGGCGACGAACGTGTCGCCAACGCGCCCGAGCGCTTTGGCCAGATCAGCGTTGCACGCAGCGACGGCGGCGAAGTGCCGCTGGAACATCTCGCCAAGCTCGAAGCGACCAGTGGCCCGGTGCAGGTGCGCCGCGAGAATGCCTCGCGCTACGCGCTGGTGCAGGCGAACGTCAGTGGACGCGACCTGGTCGGTTTCGTCGACGAAGCGCGCGCCACGGTGGACCGCGAAGTCCATCTGCCCTCGGGTTATCACGTCAGCTGGGGTGGGCAGTTCGAAAACCAGCAACGCGCCGCGGCGCGGCTCGGGCTGGTGGTGCCGGCCGCGCTGGGCATGATCTTCCTGGTGTTGTTCTTCACCTTCGGCGCCGTGCGCGAGGCCTTGCTGATCCTCTGCAATATTCCCTTCGCCCTCGTCGGCGGCGTGGTCGCGTTGTGGGTGTCAGGCCAATACCTGTCGGTGCCCGCATCGGTGGGATTCATCGCCTTGCTCGGCATTGCCGTGCTCAACGGGCTGGTGCTGGTGTCGTTCTTCAACCAGTTGCGCGAAGCCGGCATGCCGCTGGCGCAGGTCGTGCGCGAAGGCGCCTTGCGCCGGTTGCGCCCGGTGCTGATGACGGCCTCCATCACGGCGCTCGGGCTGGTGCCGCTGCTGTTCGCCAGCGGCCCGGGCTCCGAAGTGCAGCGTCCACTGGCGGTGGTGGTCATTGGTGGCCTGGTGACATCCACCGCGCTGACCCTGCTGTTGCTGCCCGTGTTGTTCCGCCGCTTCTGCGCCACGAGATAAGCCATGCCGCACGAACTCAAACGATTGACCCTGGTGGCGCCGCGAGCGCTTGAAGAAGACCTCGTGTCCGTATTGCTGGAGATGCATCCGCCGTTGCCCGGCTTCACCACGGCGCATGTCGCCGGTCATGGCGAAGGCTTCGAGCGGGCTCGGGTGGTCGAGCGGGTGCAGGGGCGCATCGACCGCGTGCTGCTGTGGCTGGTGTTGCCTGCCGAGACGGTGGATCGCGTGCTCGCCCGACTTTGCGAGGTGCTGCCGCAGAGCGAAGTAGTGTGGTGGGTCGAGCCGGTGGAAACGATGGGGCGGCTGGCATGAAGCGATGCATGGCGATTTTGCTGTTGGCCGGTTGCGCCGTGGCGCACGCTGCCGATGCGAACGATCCGATGTTGCCTCCCGCCGAGCTGGTGTTGAGCGCCATCGGCCATACGCCGGAGGTGCGCCGCGCCGAAGCCAACGTGGGCACGGCCGATGCGCAGGCACGCATGCGTGCGTCCGGCAGTTACGAAGGACAGGTCACCGTGATTCCCCAGCGTCGCCGCGTGGAAGGCGACCGCACGTACAACGAGTGGGAGCTGGATGTGACGCGTTCGATCCGCCTGCCGGGCAAGGCCAGGCTGGATCGCGAGATCGGCGCCAACGGGCGGCAGGCAGCGCAACTTTCGCTGGAAGATGCGCACCACGCGGCTGCCCGGCGATTGCTGGCTGCGTGGTCGGACTGGCAGCGGGCAAGGGTGGAGCGCGAGCAGTTGCAGCAACTCGTCGACATCGCCCGCCGCGATCGCGATGCGGTGGCGCGACGCGTGGCGCTGGGCGACGCCGCCGAACGCGAGCGTCTCGCCACCGAATCCGCATTGGCCCAGGCGCAGGCATCCCTGATGCGCGCGCAGTCGGCCCAGGTGCAGGCCGAGCTGGCATGGCGCAGCGTGTTTCCCACCTTGCCGCTGCCAGAGCGCGAAGCGGGCAACGCCTATACACCGCCTGCGTTGCAGGGCGACGACGAGAACTGGGTGAAGCTGATCGTGGCGCGCAGCCATGAAGTGGGCGCGAGCGAAGCGCTGGCGCGCCAGAAAGATGCGGAGGCACGCCGCGCACGCGCCGATCGCGTGCCCGATCCCACTGTTGGCATCCGCATGCTCAACGACCTCGGCGGGCGAGAACGCGCCTATGGCGTCGTGCTGGGCATTCCGCTGGGTGGCAGTTATCGGCAAGCCGAAGCCGCGAGGGCGGGCGCCGATGCGATGGCAGCCGAGGCGGACCTGGCCGTCGTGCGGCGCGATATCGAGCAGGGTGCGCGCACGGTCGTGGCCTCCGCGCGGGCCAGTCGCGCCATCTGGGAAAGCCAGCGCGATGCGCTGCAGGCCGCGACTGCAAGCGCGACGAAGGCGGCGCGCGCCTATGCGCTCGGCGAAGCCGGTATCGCCGAACTGCTGGCCGCGCGTCGTACCGAACAGGAGACGATGCTGGCCGAACGCCAGGCCGCCATCGATGCACTGGAAGCGGTAACCCGCGTGCAGGTCGACGCGCACGCCATCTGGCATCGCCATGACGGCGATGGCGACGAAGCGCCGGCGTCCGGAATGCCGGCGCTGCCCGATCTTGGGGGATGACCGCCGTCCCGTCTTCGCCCCGCCCGGCATGGCACACTGATGCCATGACAGCCCAGGCGGGCAGGGGACGGACAGGTCATGATGTTTCTATGGATGGTTATCGGCGCAGTGCTGGGCGGCCTCGTTTCGGAGGGCCGCCTCTACGGCTTCGTGTTCGGCGCGGCGCTTGGCCTCCTGTGGGGGCGGCAAGCCCAGCTGTCGCGTGAGCTGAAGGACGTCCGCACGCGTCTCGCTTCCTTGTCGACCGCGGCACGCACGCGGCCCGCGCCGGCCGACGAGCGTCCGTGGACGACCGCGGCCGAAGCGCGCGACGCCATGCGCGAACCCGAACCGCCAGTCGTTCCGCCCGCCGTGCCATCGACAGCGCCGCGCGTCGAGACGCCCGCTCCGGCCATGCGCCCGGCGCCGACGCCGCCAAGGCCCGAACCGATGGCGCCACGCCAGCCATCCGGTCTGGACCGCCTGCTGCAGCGCGTCTGGCGTTGGTTCACCGAAGGCAATGTGCCGGTGAAGATCGGCATGCTCGTGCTGTTCGCGGGCGTCGCGGCCTTGTTGAAGTACGCCTCGGATGCGGGGCTGCTGCATACGCCGCCGGCTCTGCGCGTATCCCTGATCGCCCTCGCGGCTATCGCCGGCCTGGCGTTCGGATGGCGCAGGCGTCATGAGCATCGTGTGTTTGCGCTGTCGGTGCAGGGCGGCGCCATTGGCGTGCTGGTCATCACCGTGTTCGCCGCGTTCCGCCTTTACGACCTCGTGCCTGCCGGCGCCGCATTCGCCTTGCTGATCGTGCTGGTCGCCGGCATCGGCGTGCTGGCGGTGATGCAGGATGCGCTGGCGCTGGCGGTGCTGGGCCTGCTCGCGGGCTTCGCCGCGCCCATCCTGGTGTCGACCGGGCAGGGCAGCCATGTCGCGCTCTTCAGCTATTACGCGGTGCTCAACCTCGCCATCCTCGGCATCGCATGGAAGCGTTCGTGGCGCGTGCTGAACCTGCTGGGCTTCATCGCCACCTTCGCCATCGGCTCGGCCTGGGGCGTGCTGCGCTACGAGCCCGCGCTGTTCGCCAGCACCGAACCGTTCCTTGTGCTGAATTTCCTGTTCTATCTCGTCATCCCATGGCTGCACGTGTTGCGTGCGCCGGTGGATCGCAAGCTTGTCATTGATGGTTGCCTGATGTTCGGCAATCCGCTGATCAGCCTGCTGCTGCAAGGTGCGCTGTTGCGCTGGGACGGCACGGGGCTCGCCATCTCCACGCTGGTTGCCGCGGCCATCTATCTGGCGGTCGCGTACGTGGCGCGTCGACATCCGGCGATGCGCCTGCTGCGTGATACCTGGGCTGTGCTGGCCGTGGCCTTCGCCACGCTGGCGGTGCCCCTGGCGCTGCGCGCGGACGTCACCGGCAGCATCTTTGCGCTGGAAGGCGCAGGACTGATCTGGCTGGGTCTGCGCCAGCAACGCCGGCTCGCCTGCTGGAGCGGTCTTGCGCTGCAATTGTTCGCGGCCGGTGCGCTGTTGCTGGATCGCTACCACCACGGTTATGGCGACTGGCTGCCGCTGCTCAATCGCGGCTTCATCAGTGCCTTGTTGCTGGTGGCGGCGGGTTTCGTGAGTAGCCGTATCTACGCGCGACTGGGCGGTGATGGCGCGATGCCTCGCCTGCTGGCCGTGCTGCTCTATGGCTGGGGCGTGCTGTGGTGGGTGGCAGCGTGCGCGGAAGAGATCAGTCGTTTTGTGCCGACCACCTGGCAATTCGCCGCGTGGCTGGGTTGGCTCGCGCTGACGGCATGGGGTGCGGCGGAAGCGGCGCGCCGCAAGCCACCTCACGAGTTGGGCGTCGTGCTGTCCTTCAGTCCGGCCGTATGGATGGCCATCATGATGCCGTTGCTGCTGGGTGCCGGCTTCGTGTCGCAGCAGCCTTTGCACAGCTGGAACCTGCTTGCAGTCGCCGCGGCGGCGGTGCTCGGTTGGCGCAGCCTGGTCTGCCTGCGCGACTTCGGCATGCCCGCTGCCCTGGCGCAACTGGCGTGGCTATGGCGCTGGGTATTGATCGCCGCGGTTGCCCTGTACGTCTGGCTGGATCGCTCGCGCTGGTTGTCCGACAACTGGTTGATGCTGCTGAGCGTCGCGCCGTTGCTGCTCGCTTTTGCGACCGCACAGTGGCGTCCTCGCCTGCTTGCGCCGCCGTTGGCTGAGAGCATGGCGCTATGGTTGCCGCCCTTGCGTTACTCACTGCTTGTGGTGCTGGGGCTGCTCGGCGTGGTCGCGCTGTTCCAGGGTGGCGACGCCGCGCCGCTGCGTTTCATCCCGCTGTTCAATCCTGTTGAGCTGCTGATGCTGCTGATTGCCGGCAGTTATGCCGCATGGCTGACCGATCCCGCTTTGCCGTCGATGTGGAAGGCGTGGCGCGGTCCCGTGCTCGGCGGCATCGTGCTGGTGCTGGCTACCGACTTCACCCTTCGCGCGGTGCATCAACTCGCCGGCGTTCCCTGGGACGATGCACTGGCCAGTTCGAGCCTGGCGCAGATGTCGCTTACCGTGGTGTGGAGCGTGCTCGGTCTGTTCGCCTGGGTGTGGGGCTCGCGGCATGGGCGGCGCCTTGCGTGGCTGGCAGGTGCCGTGATTCTCGGCGTCGTGCTGGTCAAGCTGATCGTGGTCGATCGCCGCCATCTCGGAAACCTGTTCGGCATCGGCTCGTTCATCGCGTTCGGCCTGCTTTGCAGCGTCATTGGATACCTGGCGCCGGCGCCGCCGCGCCGTTCGTCGTCTATGGAGGAGACCAGGCATGCGCCTTGATGTTCGTTGGGTTGCATTGACCCTGTGCCTGCCGTTCGCCGTGGCCCGCGCAAGCACGGACAACGATTACGCCTATGCGTTTCCGCTCGATACCAAGGAAGCTGCCGAGGCCTATCGCATCGTGCTCACGCCGGACGTCTATGCGTCGGTGAATCCTTCCGCCGATCTGCGCGACGTCGTGGTGGTGAATGCGTTGAACCGCCCGGTGCCGATCGGCGAACTGCCGCAGTCGCCGCCGCTGCGGCATGACTTCTCGCTCGATGCGCGATTGCTCCCGGTGCCCGTCAACGCCGCGACGCATGAAGGCGTGCAGATCGAGCGCAACACCAGCGGCGGCATCGTGATCAGTCAGCCGCCGAACATTCCGTCACCGCAACACCCGCGAGAATGGCTGGTCGATGCTGGGCGTGCGGTCGAACTCGATCATCTCGCGCTCAATCCTTCCACGCTGCAGAAGGATTTCCAGGTCCACCTGGCCGTCGATGTCAGCAACGACCTGCGCCAGTGGATGCCACTGTCTGGCGACGTTGGGGCCACGCGCGTGCACGGCGAAAGCGATCAGGTCGAACAGCTGACGTTGCCGTTGAGCGGCTCCACGGCGGGCCGCTACTACCGCATCCGCCTGATCGACGGCGACGTGGACTGGAGCGACGATCACGTGCCATCCGTCCAACTGGTCGGCAGCTACACCGATGCGGTCGCCGATCGCCTCTCCCAACTGCAATGGCTGCAGGCCACGAACACGGGCAGCAATGGCAACGACTACGACTACACGCTGCCCGCGTCGCTGCCGCTGGAAGCGGTGAGAGTGCAGTTGCCGGCCGCGAACACGGCCGCCCGCGTGCACTTGCAGTTGCCGCAAGGCGAGGGCGCATCGTCGTGGTTCGATCTCGCCACGTTCGATCTCGTGCGCGCTGCCGGCAAGGACGGTGATGCGCAGAGCCGGTTCGCGCCGCACGGCGTGCAGCATCTGCGCCTGCACAGCGAAACACCGCTGGCCGCCGCACCGGTGGTGAGCATCGGCTGGCTGCCGCCGCAGTATTTCTTCATGGCCGAGGGCGGTGGTCCTTATCGTTTGCTGGCCGGCAGCTACGCGTCTCGCCGCGGCGAGTATCCGGTGACCGAAGCCTGGAATCGACTGCGCGCCAAGTACGGTGAGGAATGGACGCCGCCGGTGGCGACGATCGGTCCGCGTGTCGACGAGGTGGGCGCCGAGGCGCTCAAGGCGCCCAGGGTGCCGTACGACTGGACGCGCCCGCTGCTGTGGGGCGTGCTGGTGGTCGGCGCGCTGGCCGTGGCGGGCATGGCGCTGAGTCTGCTGCGACAGGCCAAGCGGGACGACGCGGCCTCCTGACCCGGCGCCCCAAGCGAGCGCGGGCGCCATTCGGCGTTCGCGCCGCGCCGATGCCCTATCATGGAGGGCATGTCACGCAGCGATATGTACGACGCGCCGGGCTTGTTTGCCGAGCCCGACGATCTCAAGCCCCTGGCCGAACGCATGCGGCCGCGCACGCTCGATGAAATCGTAGGCCAGCAGCGCGTGCTCGCCCCCGGCAAGGCGTTGCGCCGCGCGCTGGAAGCCGGTCGTGTGCATTCCATGATCCTGTGGGGTCCGCCCGGTTGCGGCAAGACCACGCTGGCCTTGCTGGTGGCGCGCTATGCCGACGCCGATTTCCGCGCGATCTCGGCCGTGCTTTCCGGTCTGCCGGAAGTGCGCAAAGCGCTGGCCGAAGCCGAGGCGAACTTCGCGCAAGGCCGTCGCACCGTGCTGTTCGTCGACGAGGTGCATCGCTTCAACAAGGCCCAGCAGGATGCCTTCCTGCCGCATATCGAACGAGGCGTGATCATCTTCGTGGGCGCCACCACTGAAAACCCCTCGTTCGAACTCAACTCCGCGTTGCTCTCGCGCTGCCGCGTGCACGTGCTGGAAGCGGTGACACCCGACGATATCGCCGTCGCGCTGCGCCGTGCACTGGAAGACAACGAACGCGGCCTCGGCACGATGCAGCTCGATGTGGCCGACGAGTCGCTGCGCCTCATCGCACAAGCCGCTGACGGTGATGTGCGTCGCGGCCTGACCTTGCTGGAAATCGCCTCGGAACTCGCCGAAGACCATCGCATCGACGAGGTCACGCTGACCCAGGTGCTGGCCGATCGCACGCGTCGCTTCGACAAGGGCGGCGAACAGTTCTACGACCAGATCTCGGCGCTGCACAAATCGGTGCGTTCGTCCGACCCTGATGCGGCGGTGTACTGGTTGACGCGCATGCTCGATGGCGGCGTCGATCCGCTGTACCTCGCGCGCCGCATGACGCGCATGGCGGTGGAAGACGTGGGCCTCGCCGAGCCGCGTGCCTGGCGCATGGCGCTGGATGCGTGGGACACCTACGAACGCCTCGGCAGTCCTGAAGGGGAGCTGGGCCTCGCGCAGCTGGCGATCTGGCTGGCCATCGCACCCAAGAGCAACGCCGCCTACATGGCCTACAACCAGGCGCGCGCCGTGGTGCGCGAAACCGGCACGCTGGAAGTGCCCATGCATCTGCGCAACGCGCCCACCAAGCTCATGAAGGGCCTGGGCTACGGCAAGGGCTACCAGTACGACCACGACGCCGAAGGCGGCATCGCGCTCGACCAGCAATGCCTGCCCGAGGCGCTCGAGGGCATGACGTTCTACGAGCCCGTCGAACGCGGCCTGGAGCTGAAACTGCGCGAGAAACTGCTCAGCCTGCGCGAAGCACGCAGCCAGGCGCGCAAGAAGTAAAGCCCGTCGCCCCGGCGACGCTTGAGGATTCGCCATGTCGATCGTCTGGTACTACGACTTCGTCTCGCCGTTCGCCTGGCTGCAGTGGCCCAAGATCAAGGCGCTGGCTGCGGAACAACCGGTCACGCTGCGCCCGATATTGTTCGCGGGCATCCTCGATCTTTGCGGGCAGAAAGGCCCCGCCGAAATTCCGGCCAAGCGCGAGTTCACCTATCGCTACACGCTGTGGCGCGCACGCCAGGCCGGCGTGCCGCTGCACTTTCCACCCTCGCATCCGTTCAATCCGCTGGCCGCGTTGCGGCTGTGCATCGCGGCGGGCACTACCGTCGCCGCTACCGAAGCCATCTTCAGCTGGATCTGGGGCCATGGCCGGGCAGGGGACAACATCGAGGCGTTGGCGCCGGTGGCGGATGCGCTCGGCATCGATGATCCGGTCAAGGCCATTGCCGACCCCGCGGTCAAAGCCCAGCTGCGCGAGAACTTCGACGCCGCCGTGAAGGAGGGCGTGTTCGGTGTGCCGACGCTTTCGCTCGACGGCCGCCTGTTCTGGGGCGACGACGCCCACGCGTTCGCGATGGCCTGCCTGCGCGACCCCTCGCTGTGGAGCGAGCCGGAAATGCAGCGTGTCGCCTCGCTGCCCATCGGGGCCGCGCGCCAGGCCTGAGACTTGCGGCCGCCGTCTCGACGGTCATAGATTGGTCGGGCCAACAATCACGCGGGGAGCGCCGTCATGCGGGTACTCGTAGCAGCTCTGATGGGCGGTATCGTGATGTTCCTGTGGGGTGCCATCGCACACATGGCGCTGGGTCTGGGCAATGTGGGCATGCACCAACCGGTCAGCGAAGACACCGTGCTCGCCTCGCTGCAACCGGGCCTGGGCAACCAGGCTGGCGTCTACATCCTGCCTTCCATCGACCCGGCCAAGATGCACGACAAGGCCACGATGGACGCCTATTCGGCCAAGGCCAAGGGCTCGCCTTACGCCTTCATGGTGTACCTGCCACAAGGCGACGACCTGTCCGACATGAGCGGCCAGCTGCCGCGCCAATGGGCCTCGGATACGCTGTCGGCCCTGGCGCTGGCCTTTGTGATGAGCCTGGCCGCCTTCAGCTTCACCACCCGGCTGAGCATCGCGCTGGCCGCCGCGGTATTCGCGTGGCTCAGCACGCTGGTGCCGTACTGGAACTGGTACCGCTTCCCCACCAACTTCACTCTGGCCGCGCTGGTCGAGCAGTTGGTTGGATGGCTGATAGCCGGGGCGGTGATGGCATGGTGGCTGGGGCGCAACCACAGCCGCACCTCCTGACGAATCCTCCCCCTCGCGTTTTATCGCGTGACGCCTCCTACTCCTTGTAGGAGCGCACCCAGTGCGCGACATCCTTTCGCGTCGGTCTCCGCGCTCTTCAACGTTTTGATGGGCTTTGATTGTTGGCGCAACGCGATCTGGCTCGCCTGCGGCGGGCTTCCGGACCGCTTCCGCGGCCCGGGTCACTTTTCTTTGCTTGCTCAAAGAAAAGTAACCAAAAGAAAGAGCACCCCGCATGGCGCTGTCTGGGCTACGCCCAGCCAGTCCGTGAGGGGCGGCCGGGCTTTTCGACCGGGCTCCTGCCCGGACGAAAAGTGCCTGCCGTCCATGGCAGACACCCCTGCGGGGCCTGATCGTCCACCCCTCACCGCCACACAGGGGCCCCCAGTGACGGCTCGTGCCGCTACGCGGCACATCGCGTTGCGGGCGCGCCGCTCCTTGTGGAAGCGCACCCTGTGCGCGACAGCCTTTCGCCCGAGTCCACACCCACGACAGCCCGCGCCGCACCACCACACATCCCATTGCGGAGTTCATCGGCATCGCTCTTTGTAGGAGCGCACCCTGTGCGCGACAGCCTTTCGCCCCAGTCCACACTCACGACATCCCGCGCCGCACCACCACACATCCCATTGCGGAGTTCATCGGCATCGCTCTTTGTAGGAGCGCACCCTGTGCGCGATAGCCTTTCGCCCCGGTCCACACTCACGACACCCCCCCGCCGCGCCACCGCACAAGTTGGCCAGCATCGCTCCTTGTGGGAGCGCACCCTGTGCGCGACAGCCCTTCGCCCCAGTCCCCATCCCCATCCCCAAACCCACAACCGCAACACCAACGACCTTCCCGACGAGCTCAACCAACACACCTCCCAGCGCCCACCCAACAAAAAATCCCACCCAATGTCGAAACCCACCCCGCCCATACGTCACCCTAAAGAAGGCCACACCAACCAAGGAACCCAGCCAATGCGCCCCCTCATCCTGAAGATGTCCATCTCCCTCGACGGCTTCGTGGCCGGTCCGAACGGTGAGCTCGACTGGCTGTTCCGCACCAGTGACGAAGGTGGTCGCCGCTGGGTGGAAGAGATGCTCTGGCAGGCGGGCTTGCACGCGATGGGCAGCCGCACCTATTTCGACATGGCCAGTTTCTGGCCCACGTCGGATATGCCCATGGCTGCACCCATGAACGAGATTCCCAAGGTCGTCTTCACGCACCAAGCCTCCCTGGACCTCAACGCGGGCCACACCACGGCCGCCCTGCAGGACGCCCGGGCCCACGAAGCAGTCGCCGTCGCTCCGGCGCACGCGGAAAACCAGAAAAGCTGGGCCGAGGCCGAAGTGGCCGGCGGCGACCTGGTGGCCCACATGAAGCGGCTCAAGCAGCAGCCCGGCAAGTTCATCCTGGCCCACGGCGGCGCGCAGTTTGCGCAGAGCCTGGTGGCGTCCGGCCTCATCGACGAATACCGGCTGGTCGTTCACCCGGTGATCCTCGGTAAGGGCTTGCCGCTTTTCAGCCAGCTGCCCAAGCCGCTAGACCTCGAATTGCAGGGGATCACCGTCTTCCGCTCCGGCACCGCCGCACACATCTACCGGCCGGCCAAGTAAGGCCCAGCGCGGGCGACAAAGCCGCGCCAGCCGAAGGCCCATCCATCGCGAAACAGGCGCCAAGCGGGCCAGTCAAGCCCGCTTCGGCCCGCGACATTGCGACCCCCGGCGCCCGGCGGCGATAATCCCCGGTTCCGATGCCCTGATTTGGACCCATCATGCTGGACCCCGCACTGCTGCGTTCGCGCCTGGCCGAGACTGCCGCGCGCCTCAAGGAAACCCGTGGCTACGAGCTCGACGTGTCCGCCATCGAGTCGCTGGAAAGCCAGCGCAAGCAGCTGGCCACCGAGACCCAGGAGCTGCAGAACCTGCGCAACACGCGGTCCAAGGCCATCGGCCAGGCCAAGGCCAAGGGCGAAGACGTCGCCCCGCTGATGGCCGAAGTCGCCGGCATCGGCGACAAGCTCAAGGCCAACGAAGCCGCGCTCGCCGACGTGCAGGCCAAGCTCGCCGACATCTCGCTGGGCATTCCCAACATTCCCCATGAGTCCGTGCCGCTGGGCAAGGACGAAACCGAGAACGCCGAACAGCTGCGCTGGGGCACCCCGCGCACGTTCGACTTCGAAGTGAAGGATCACGTCGACCTTGGCGCCCGCCACGGCTGGCTCGACGCCGACGCCGGCGCCAGGCTCTCCGGCGCGCGCTTCACCGTGCTGCGCGGCCAGCTCGCGCACCTGCATCGCGCGCTCGCACAGTTCATGCTCAACCTGCAGACCGGCGAGCACGGCTACCTCGAATGCAACGTGCCGCTGATCGTCAACGCCGAAACCATGCAGGGCACCGGCCAGCTGCCGAAGTTCGAGGAAGACCTGTTCTCCACCCACGTGGGCGACAGCAAGCGCTACCTCATTCCCACCGCCGAAGTCGCGCTGACCAACCTGGTCGCCGACACCATCGTCGAAGCCGACGCGCTGCCGATGCGCCTCACCGCGCATTCCATGTGCTTCCGCGCCGAGGCCGGCAGCTACGGTCGCGACACGCGCGGCATGATCCGCCAGCACCAGTTCGAAAAGGTCGAGATGGTGCAGATCGCCTCGCCCGAGCAGTCGCACGCGCAGCTTGAGGAAATGGTCGGTCACGCCGAAAAGGTGCTGCAGCTGCTTGAGCTGCCGTATCGCAAGGTGATGCTGTGCACCGGCGATATGGGCTTCGCCGCCATCAAGACCTACGACCTCGAAGTGTGGCTGCCCAGCCAGAACACCTATCGCGAAATTTCCTCGTGCTCCAACTGCGGCGACTTCCAGGCCCGCCGCATGCAGGCCCGTTGGCGTAACCCGGCCACTGGCAAGCCGGAATTGGTGCACACGCTCAACGGCTCCGGCCTCGCCGTGGGCCGCACGCTGGTCGCCGTGATGGAGAACTACCAGAACGCCGACGGCTCCATCACCGTGCCCACCGTGCTGCGCCCGTACCTGCGCAACCTCGAACAGATCGCCTGAGTCCGGCCATGAGCAACCAGCGCTGGGACAAGGTGGAACTCGCAGCGAGCTACACGCTGCTGACCATCCTGGCCACCGAACTGCTGACCCGCCTCGGGCTGGTCAGCATGTTCGAGATCCCCACGGTGGACCTGGTGCTGAGCATCATCGCCACCGTGCTGGTGCTTGGCGCCTTCTGGTTCGCCCGCCACAGCCGCAAGCTACGCTTCGCCGTCATCGCCTTCGCCGCCGCCACGCAACTGGTGCCAATGGTGATCCGCCAACCGGTGCTGCTGCTCCCCTTGATCGGTGCCGCCGTTCCGGTGGGCATCATGCTGTGGGCGATGATCGCCTTGTCGAAAAAGGGGCAGGGAAGAGCGCATTCCTGATAGGATGGCGGCCCGCAAAAAGCTCGTCATTGCGGCGCAGGCCGCAATCCAGAGCCTCGGTCCGCATACGGGCCACAACAAATCGGAGAGATGGCCGAGTGGTTTAAGGCAGCAGTCTTGAAATTTGCTGCTTAAGCGTGTCGGGGTTGTGTTTTGCGTTGTAGAAACAAAGAATTGCATCGGTGGCGTTTCGACTACCGAACTTGCAGTAAGCGAGTTGTAAGCGCCAGTAGAAAATACGGAAGCGTGGCCGAGTGGTTTAAGGCAGCAGTCTTGAAAACTGCCGAGGGGGTAACCCCTCCGTGAGTTCGAATCTCACCGCTTCCGCCATGGCGAAGAGGCTTAGGCCAAAAAAAGCCCCCGTTTCCGGGGGCTTTTCTTTAGTTGAGCTCTTGAAGCATCAGCTCTGTCTTGAACGCATCAACTACAAGCTCGTACGACCCAGGGTTTTTGCCGACCTTTTGGGGATCAAAGCGGTAGGCTTCCAAGATCACACGATATTTCTTTACGATTGAAGGCAAGTGTTCTTTCAGGAAATCATAGGGATCCTGAGACCAAGTGAGAACACCTTCATCATCCACTTCCATTAGCGCTTTCAGGCCGTAGACCAAGGGCATGATGAGCCCATCAGGATAGCGATAGTCCGATTCCTGTTGAGTGAAATAGGTGGTTGGCGGTGAACGCATCTCGCTTGCAAGCTTGACTATAGCGATCTTCCCGAACCGTCCATTTCCTTCGTTGTAAGCCTTGGGGAAGTCGAGGTAGATCTGGTCGTAAAGCTCAGGGAGTTCGGCCGCGATCTGAAGTGCGGAACGAACAGATTCGTTGTGCACCTGCCGCGTATACTCACCATCCGTGGGCTCGGATACTTCTTCATGCCCCATCATCTCGTCGAACAGCTTGGCGCATTCACCCTTGTTGCGATAGATGTTCTGAGCAGGAATTTCAGGGATGAATTCATTCGTGTCTGCGAGTAACGACAGGGGGATCCAGGTAAGGGCGATAAGGTCGCGAGCCTTGATATCTCCGCCATCGTTGGTCTTCCACTCGACCCGGGCCGCAATGTCTTCTGGAAGTGCTTCGCGCAAGTCCTCGTAGTAACCCTTCTTGTTGGCCTTGGTTTCGAGCGTCAGCTGGACGTTGTTATTGCGGGCTGAACAAATTGCGAGAAGAGATGAGTTGAACTCGTCCGTTGTTTCTTCGCTTTCGATGTCTGAAGGTACAAGGACTTCCAAGGGAATGAGGAAGTCCAGCGCGGACTCTTCATAACCGTCTTCATCCGGCTTCAGTGCGCGAAGCTCGTCAACGGTATCGCGATTTTCGTCCCAGGCTGTTTTGAAGTCTTCCCACCGCCGGATCTTGCGCTTGATTCCGTTGCCGCCCAGCGCGTGCATCAGAATGTGGGTGCCAATCGCCAGTGCGTTGTGCCCGCCATCGAGGATGCCCTCGATTTTTGTGTTCTCGAAGGAGAGCCGGTAGCGTTTGCGCTGGAGGCGCTCATACGAGGACGCCCCAACCAAGATGCCCTTGGTCTTGAAGACGAATATCTCAGGTGTGGCATCGATGCTTTCGAGGATGTCCTCGGTCACCGGGCCAGACTTTGCGGAACGAGGGTTTGCATCGAGGTCTGCTGCATCGAACAATGGCAGAAGTTCGCGTGCGCGGACGAAGCCGATGATGCGCAGGACACTACCAGCCGCCTGCTCGGCGACATCGTCGAACCGAATAATGATGCTTGAGGGATTCATGTTGCCGGATCTCCAGAGTTTGGGGGTCCGGTCCTGGGGCAATGCCATACATCTACGGCGCGAAGGTCGTATGGCGGCGTCACTATCCAGTGACGATTGTTCCAGAACCTTACCAGGTTCATTGATTGCCTCTCATCCGAGCGGCACCATCATGCTGGCGTCAAGTGCAGCCCTTCGTCAAGTGCCCGCCTTTTGGTCAATCGATCAATAGGCGGCTTCGGGATCCGTTATCTCAACAATGCCGAAGGGCTTGCTGAGCCGACGAGGGCGCAGCAAGCAAGGATGCGGGCAATCCTTGGGCACTGAAGCAATTCACACTGAGTGGTAGCTAGTCGGGGTAGGCGCGGGCTCGGAGTGGGTCGTTCACTCTGTGTCTCACGCGCCATTGAAAAACCTGAATTCCGGCCCAATGAGACACCAATGGGGCGTCTCAGGGAGACTGAGTGCCACATTGCCCTTGTCCGGATGCTTGTTCAGACTTCTGTGGATAACACTACTGGTGGTGGTTAGTCTCAATCTATGAGACTAGATATAGTGTTTGGCAGTCATCACGCATGGTTGCCAACTTGTTAAATGGTGATAGAATTGGTGCCGGGTCCATCCCAAAAAAGCAAACGCCCCGCTGGCAGGCGGGGCGTTTGGGATACAACAACTCACAGCTCAAGGAGGAAACAACTAGCCGAAATCCGAACAAAAAAACTGCCCAAATTTGGGCGGCGGAAGCCTTCGAAGCTGTGTGTCTTGGCAGACGATGGAGTATAGCTTGAAAAGAGCTACTTCGTAAAGCATCTACGTAGGTCTTCCACCTCTCCGATCAAGGACCATCCACGACATCTTTTGCGGGGTCGGGTTGTTCCGTTGGGTAGTCGCAACGACTGAATCCCAATTACCACGAGGTGAACAGCAATGGCTGACAAGAAGATCACTCAGTACCGCAGTGCGGTCTCTGGCGAGTTCGTAACGAAGCAGTACGCCGAGAAGCACAAGGCGACCACCGTCAAGGAGCGTAATGGCGCCCCGAAGCCGTCGTCGAAGCCGCGCGGGAAATGAGAAACCGGAGGGGCGGCCGCGAGGCCGCCCCTCTTGCATTCGTAGATTGCATAGGACCCACAACAATATGAGCGTCATCCTTAAAACCTCCCCCGTTGTACCGAAACCCCGCCTGTCTGATCGCAACCTTGCGCGGTTTATGCGCATGTCCGCTACCCGGCAAATGCGGTTCTTGCACGACCAAAAGTACCCCAAGGGCACGCCGCAAGTTTTCATGCAGCCGTACTATGCAAAGGCCCTTGCGGGTATTCGTGACGTAATGAAGCGTGGCTTTCTCGGCATCATTGATGCGCGAGCAAAGTTGCAAGGTATCGCCCAAGAGACACGTCGCAACAACTCGTTGCGGGTCTTGGAGGCATTCATCGCGTCACCGCATGCGAAGCGTCGGCTCAAGATTATTTCTGGGCATCGCTATCAGGCGCATATGCGCACTCTTGAAGTGCGCTTTTCACCCCATGTTGTGGCGATGGACGGTGATGAGGTGCGCTACATCTACTTCCATGAGAAGGGCGTCCAGTGCGACCCAGAAGAAGCTCGCCTTACGCTGGAGTTCGGCTATTGGGTGCTGAGGCAAAACGGTATTGACGCCAAGCCGCACCAGTTCGAGCTGATCGACCTGTTCTCGGGCAAGTACTTCCAAGGTCAGCCGATGCGGCCTGAAACTTTGAAGATGTTGAACGACATGGCGCAGTACATCGAAAGCCAGTGGCCCACCATCGAGCCATAAGACTGTGACTCGCTATCCCGTCTCAGTTCGTGCGACTGGGGCGGGATAGCGTCTAACGCAAGGAGGGCATTATGGACGGCTTCAAAATGATTCGTGCTTATTGGCCTGTAATTGCGGCTACGGCGCTGTCGTTCCTTGCGATGATTGTCTTGGTGTCACTGAGGGACAGTACTTTCACTGCCGGCATATTTGACGTGCTGCGTTTCGGGCCCTTGGTAGGCATGGGGTTCGCACTGCTTTACGGCGGGTGGGTAACTTACCGACTTGTGCAGGCTGAGCGCGGTGACGGCCCTATATGCCCACGTTGCGGCGGCCCCTTAGGGGTCGAGAAGTATGAGCCGTACAGCCCGCACCGCACATGCTTGATCTGTGGTACGCACGCGAACGAGCGACACTATCGATAGGCTCGGCGAAGCGGATTTGCCGCCCGGGCCGCGTGCATGGTGCTGCAGGCCGCGCGCTGCTTTGCTGGCCGGGGGTAGCGGCGGCAAGCGTGTGGTCTCGGCCTATGCCGCTGCTGCGCGCCACGCAGCGGCCTCCACTGAGCTCATCGGTATAAAGATAATTTCGGTGCTTGTTGGCACCGAGGTCACTTTTGTTGGCGAGATCAATTACGCATCGATGTGGCTTATCGATGCGTCCGCCGAGGCTTGGCTCGTGAGTATTCCGACTCAGTCTCTCTAACGAGGTCCGTGGCGGAAATCCCCAGGGCCTCGGCAAGGCTAATCAGGGTCGTGATCGTCGGCTGTCTGATGCCGCGTTCCAATCTAGAGACGAACGTCCGATCTAACCCCGCGCGAAATGCCAGCTCCTCCTGGGACACGCCCGCCTTTCCCCGGTGGCGCTGAAGCACGCCGCCGAAGATCGAGCCAATGTCAGGGATCGCCGAATCCGCCATGCCGCGAATGTCGGTTTCGTGTAGCCTATAGTCCACGGCCTATAGGCACGTATGGTCACCGTGCTAAGGCGATGGTCTCGTCACGAAAGGGAGGGTGAACATGAAGGATGTTTTATTCATTGCCGCCACATTGGCGCTCTTCGCTGTGTCTGCGATTGCGACCGCTGATCCGGTCTACTTGCAGTGCACAAGCTTCAATAAGCATTCGAACAAAACGACAACCTACACCATCACTCTGGATGAGAATGCTCAGACGGCGACTTTTTCCGACGATGACTTCACGAACGGGAAGGCGTACACAGTGCCAGCGCAGTTCACTCAGGTTGATGTTAGGTACAGTTGGAAGCTGCTCAGCCCCGGATTTGCGTTCAATTACCGAATCGATCGCACCAACATGGATTTCAGCCGGCGCTTCATGAGCGACGAAACAAAGACGGATTACGGCAATTGTAAGATCGCCGAGCCGGTGAAACGCCAGTTCTGACGAAGACATTCGCCGAACTCTCCGCTTGCATATCGCACCGGAGAGTCAAGGAGGCTTGCTTGCCACAGTGGGAGTTGTGCTGTCCTTCTGTGTGTCGGTACATAAAACAGCCTGCATAGACATGGCCATGGTGCTCCAAGCGTCTATGTCGAGAATTGGCGTCCAGTGTTGCCGTGTACGCTTGGAAGCGTCTCGAACATTGAGCGCTGCGAGACGTCTCATTGTGGCACTGTTGACGCGCACCATCTTCATGGGCGCCGTTCCAATGCCGCAAGTCGCTGTTCCAGCTCGTCGATTTGCTTGAGTCCGGCCAGCGCGGTTAGGCAGCCAATCAAAAGCTGCCCAGTTTCAGGGTCAACCTTTCCAGCAGCTACCGCGCAAACGATCTGCTGCGCCTGCTCTGTCATTGAAAGGGTGGGGTCAAGATCGAATGCCACTCTTTCCGCACGCGCCCGCAAGGGAGGACAGAGGCGTTGGAGCACGAGGTTGGCAGCATGCATGTCACCCGCCAGGGCGGCATCCATAACAACGCGCGCAATCTCACTACCCGCCGTTGCGAACTCCTCAGCCACGACGTTCGACTTGTTTCGTGAGCCAGCAGGTCGCCCCTTCGGATTGCCTGACTGACCGGGCGCCCAGCCCCGTTGACCACTGGATGTAACCGCAGCTTCACGGTGAGTCTTTAGCCAGGCTGGCATTGATGTCGTAGTCATGGTTCGCGCGCCGATGTGCTGTTGATTGCAGGTGCCAACAGCAAGCAGCGTAGGAAAACTTGCGAGACGCCTACAAAGGCGGAGCTGCCGTTGGTGACCACGGGCACGAACATGGCAGGGTGGTGAGTGGGGCGGGGTGGGGACTCTCCGGACATTGCCCACATTACCCACCACCACACACAATACGTAGTTTTGTTAAGGGTCTTTACGCCGGCACATCCATGTCCCGTTCGAGTTGACCTTCTCCAGATATTCGCCGCTGTGCTCATCCCACCACCGCGCACTGGCAGCATGCTCGGCAATCGCCGCCTGCTTCACCTCGGAAACCGGGAGGTATTGGTCTGCTGGCGTGGCCAAGAAGTAGGCCTGCAACCAGATGCCAAAACTGACCTGATATTTGCTGACTGGTCCACGTTCTTTGCCGATGATGGAGTCTGGGGTGAGCTCGGTAGATAGCTCTTCCCAGATCGGGCGAGTGGCGACAATTGGCATGCCATTGGCTTCGTCAACGCCTACTTGGAATCTTTCTGTGGTGAACTTCCATGCGCCGCCGGGATGCTCGGGCAAATTGGTCTTCACCTGCATCAGAGCTTTCGAGTACATGCCATCTTCTGGGCGCGCAATGACCGCGCAAAGGCTCCGGCATGTTTGGACAAACGCTGATGAACCCAGTATTCGATGGATCATTGAACGCGATGTGTCCTTGTTTAGGTGGGTGACGAATACAATGGCGATGCCAAGCGCATTGGCCACCTTGAACCATGGCTCAAGGATCGTTCGAAGCTGGCCTGCATCGTTTAAGTCCACTTTTCGAAGGTGCGTTCCCGACAGATAGCTGGTGATGGGGTCAATAACTAGGAGCCGGAAAGGCGGAAGGTCCAGCCGCCTTTGATTGTTATGCGTGATGTGTTCAATCACGGCTGAAATATCGTCTTGCATCGAAAAGATCTTCTTGCCTGTCCGTGAACCGGTGCCCTGAATCTCCACGATGTGTTTCAGATTTGCGCCGCATGCCAGAAGACGCGGTGCTGTCATTTCTTCAATTCCGTCCTCGCTGCCAAGCCATAGGACGCGACCGGGGGCGCGTGGCATGGTTTGGCCTGGCCATGGCGCTCCTGTGGTCACGCGTGCGGCGACGTCAGCCAAAACGGTCGATTTGCCTGCGCCAGTTTCGCCGGCCCAGATGGTGGTATAGCCGAGCGGAATCCATCCCTCCCAGAGCCATGTGACGGCACGTATCTGGACGGAGTCAAGTTGTCTTACGATCAGCCCGGTCGTGCTATCAGGCTCACGCCATAAGCCCCTGAACAGCTGCTTGAGTTCTTCAGGGGTATGCTGAGGGGTGTTAGGGGGAGGGCGTGTCATGGCAGGGTGCTCATTGATTTAGGGCGTGCATGACGAGTCCGCTGCGAAGGCAGCGGGCCATCGTCAGCGTGGGGTCATAAGGAGGGCAGGGTCTTCAAGCTGGTATAAGCGATGGCGGTGTTTAACCGATGCTTCCGCCCAATCGTGCGTGATAGGCCTTGACGTTCCGTTCCGCGAAATCTGCAAGACAAGTGAGGGTTTCGTCTCTCATGGCGCAGCCGCTGAAGATGAAAAAACCACTTTCTGCGCAGGCCTCGATTCCGCCTCTGTGGTCGCGCGACGTGTCAAAACGTCTTCCGTAGCCAATGCCATGAATGCCTTTCCCGTGTGAGCATATTTCAATGTATCCAGCGGGGAGCCATGCGGTTGCGCCGGGGAATTGCATTGCTACATCCGAAATGATGATCTCTTGCCAATAGCGCCCTGTTCCATCGGGGCCAAGGGCGAACGCTACGCCAACTAAACATCCGCGTACTTTCTCCCATGCTTCGTCATACGTCCCGAAAAGTTCAGCACCAGCGTTGAAATCGTGGCCGCCGAGGTACCGTCGCCCGTTTAGGAAATAGATCACGTTGTTTTCGTCTCGCATGACCCATCGTTGTGTGTCACGCATGGCAATTGACGCTTGGATGGCTGAGAAATCTTGATTAGGCGTATTCATTGCGATTGCCTCTTACGCAGTGCCGGCCAACACTGCTGCTGATAGGGGAGGCGGTGTGTATGCCGACCGCGATACATGTGGGCGCGTTGGTGCTTGAGCATGTCAGGCTCAGCGAGCGGATCGCGCGGAAAAATGAGTGATTTGCCCGGTGCTTCTTACAATGTGCTACCCAATGCGCCTCCGAGCATGGGAAGTCATTGGAATTGCTCAAAGAATTGAACGACGACCAATGCTTTACAGATTTGGCGGGGGTTCAAATCGGAGCGTTGCTATGGGGTCGTTGGCTGGTGCTGGTGCGCGCCTGCGCTGCGATCCAGTCGAATATGTCAGTCTCGACATAGCGAACGAGTCGACCGATCTTGCGGTAACAGGGTCCAGTGCCACGCAGGCGCCAGCTTTCAAGTGTGGTAACGCGCACGCCAAGAAGCTCGGCGGCACGAGTGACGTTCAGGAGTTTGATAGGAGTAGGGCTCACGATTGAAACCTCGATGGCGTCAGCACCTGGATCACGCAAGGTGCATAGCGGCCGTCGGGTAACCCCAAGCACGGTGTCGGGGCGCCAGCGTTGCGCTGGCGAATTCAAGCGTTAGTGAAGCGTCTGATGAGCGCTTGGAGAGGCGCCCATCGATAATTCATTCATGAGGATCAACATATCAGGTGCATTTGGCCCGCACAAGATTAACGCGCGTTACTCTGCTATGGCGCCATTGAGCCTTCGCTGCGCGAATCACCCGCGGTAAAACTGATGCATTCGGCGCGGATGCATATCAGCAATTTGAGCTTGGGGTCTCTTGCGATAACGATGCCTGCTAATGCTGGCTGAGTTGGCGCATCTGTGGCGAGATCGTCAACTAGGAATACTGGCCCGCCGCTGATGCCGTCTGGATCGGGGGCGTACCCGCCTCTTCCATCTTCGTTGACCGATCGTTTCCTGTTGAATCGTAGCGAAAAGTGAGATGTTGGATCGTATCCGGCACGCTTCGTCGTAGCGTCTGACAGCACTCGTCCAAAATACCCGTAGGGCCTGCAAGTAAGTTGCTTGCCCTTTCTGTAATTCTTAGTTCTCGGAAAGCCACAGGCTGCTACATACATGTCCGTAGTAAGAGGACGATTCAATAGGTGGCGATGGTCAAGTGGTTCAGCGAATACATCTCTGGCATCCACATCCTGTGTATGGATTACCGTTAGGTCGAGTTCTCCCTTTGGGTATGTAAATCGCTGTATCTGCTTGATCGTTCCAGATGAAAAGACATGAATCTGGTTCTCATCATCACAAGGGTTGTTCCAGTCGCGATCAAGAACATGCTTTGCCGTCACAAATACATTTCGATCGGGAAATGCGACGGACATTATGGTTCCCGCGTGATAAGGGCGATCCTCACAGTCGCCCTTAAATGCGGGTGCGTAACAGCCTTTGAACACGGTCGCGCGTTGCGACATTTCCTGCTGTCGTGCTGAAGTGCGTGATGCCATCAAATCCTCCTTTTGAAATCACTCTAGTCGTGTTTATGCCCTAAGCGAAGCTACATTGGCGCTTGTGGCCCTGGCCTCGGAGAGTGCAGCTTCTTTTTCGATCCAGTTGGCAATCTTTTGTGCCTCGGGTGCGAGGTACTGCAGATACGATGTTTCAAGGTAGTGGCGCTCGGTCACCGTCTTGGGGACATGGTTCGTTAGTAGTTCGATCTTGTGCAGGTCTATGCCGCAGTGGGCGACCCCAATAGTGGTGAATGTTCGGCGCAGATCATGAGGAGTAACGCGCGTACCGACCGCGCTGGACAATCGCTTCATGGTGTCTCGCGGATCGCGAATATGGCCGCACTTGCTCCAGGATGGGAATACATAGGGATTGCCGTCGATCCGCTCGCGCGAGGCGAGAATTTCCTTCGCAGCAGCGGACAAAGGAAGCCATACGGGGTTGGAATTCTTCGGATCAGGGATGTGCCACCAGTTATCTTCCAGATTCACGCGGTCCCACGTAAGGCTGGAAGTCTCGCCAATGCGCCCGCCGGTGACCATCATGAACATGATCAAGTCGATACTGGAAAGAGTGTCGCGGTTGTGCGCCTGTTCTCGGGCGCTCGTCAGATAGCGCCAAGCTTCGCCAACCTTGGTGTCGGGTATGCGCGTGGTGCGTGGTTTAATGGGCGCCCACTTCTTGTAAAGCACATCGACAGCGTTGTCCGTGATAAGGGGAGTGCCGTCAGGTTTACGGTGCTCCCGCATGGCGTAGTTGATAAGTGCGCGCAAGATGGCGAATGCCTGATTGGCCTGTGCAGGGGCAGGGGCGTTGCCACGCAAGCCATTCAGGCGAATCTCGTTGAATCGCTTGGTGACCGCATCGCGCGTAATCATAGCAATGGGTTTGTGCGCCCAGGCCTCAAAGGTCGTGGTGACATGCCGCTCGATCTCCCCTTTGCTGCTTTCCTTGAGTGGCCTGTCCCGCAGATAGGCGTCGGTAACTTCGCGTAGGGTCACGCTGGCGGCTTTGGCTTGCTTTCGGACGTCGCGCGGATCAATGCCGAGCCGCATATTCCGCAGGTGTTCGCGGGCAGCTTCGCGAGCCTGATCAACCGTGAACACACCATGCGGGCCGATGGTCAGGCGCAGCTCTTTGCCGTTGACGCGTCCCTGAGTGATATAGGTCCGCTTGCCGTCCTTCGTGATGCGCAGACCAAAGCCGCGGTCCTGTTCGTCCCAGTGAAGGGTGTAGCCCGTAACGGGTGAGGGGAGTTTCTCAACGATGGATTTGGTAAGCCGCGCCATGTTCTGTCCTTTGCGTGTAAGCAGACGGTAAGCAGTCAAGGCAAAGTTAGGACAGGCTCCGACAAATGTGCAAAGGGTTTAAGTGTCAGAAATGTAAGAATAAATGAGGCTTACGCAGGCATCATCAGGTTGCCTGGTGCTCACTCGCTGAATACTTGAAAACTGCCGTAGGTGTAAGCCTACCGTGGGTTCGAATCCCACTCTCTCCGCCAGAAACGCAAAGCGCCCCGAAAGGGGCGTTTTGCGTTTCTGGCGAAGCGAGTGGGTGAGAACCCACCCAGGTTCGACAAATTTGCAGGAGCAAATTTGGACGGCCGAAGGCCGGCCCCGTGGCGCGCAGCGCGGAAGGGTTGGGTGCATGGATGCACCCGGCATTCCCACTCTCTCCGCCAAATACGCAAACGCCATTACTTGGGGCGCCTTAGAGATCAGTTCACGGGTTTGACTACTACTTTAGGCGTAGCGGCGCCACTGCAAGCTTTGCGTAAACTTTTGTTGTCCAGTGACGGGCAAACAAAGGGGAAGGAAAGATGGCCGTCTACAAGTATGCGCACTATCTGCAGCATTCGAACCATGCTGGCTTTGACAGGCTGTGGACTCCCGGGCAGATGGTTGAGTACAGCGGTATTTACCGTTGTGAACATTGCGGCGATAACGTTGCTGCCAATTACGGTGACCCGCTGCCACCACAAAACCACCACCAGCACCCGGTGCCCGGGCCAATTCGATGGCGGCTTACTGTTTCTACCCGCTAAGCAAGCCCAGCCTCAGGCCGCGAGAATGGTGTCAGGTTGTCAGAGTGAAGTTGTGGCCCCAGGGGCACTGACCTAAGTCGATGCCCATTTCTGGCCGAACTTAGGCTCTGTATGTTCCGTGACAAATAGCTGGGCGGATTGCTGTTTGGAACGCTTCACGAGGAAGATGCTTTTGCATTGATGGAAATTTAGTTTTCTTGCGGAGCGGATGATGGCTAGTTGTTGTGATTGAGGAGCCTTGAATGGCATTGATTCGTCGTACGTTACTTCTGAAAAAAGTTGCCCAGATAGACGGCACTCGCTATCCGCGAGTGGCTAAGCTTGAGCTGCACACGCAGTTGAGTGCGGTCTTCAGTGCGGCGAAGACAGTGTGGGATCGACACTACCCTAAGCGTGAGAAGGTCAAGCAAGGGCAGCGGTGCGTGTTCTTTGAGCGTGTAGAGCGAAAAGGAAAGGCCGTCCTCTTCCATGCGTACTCGTATATTGCAGGGCTCACGCCCGATCAGGCAGTCCTTGATGACATCAAGGCCAAAATCTCCGCAGAGCCGATTCTCGATGAGAATGGAAGTCCTAAAGAGGTGGTTGAGCGTTTTGCCGTGCTGGTCTTTGGCGAGGCGCTCATCATTGAAAGTGCAAGGGTTTCAGGTAGCGGCCCTTTAGCGGTTCATGCAATGCGCGATCTCATTAGAAGATACGTGGCACCCAAATTTCCCAACTTGAATTTGGAAGACGCACCAAGTCTAGGCTTCAAGGAGATGGCTAAACTGCATCAGGGCGTGAAGGAGGTTACCGTTCGCCTACATAGTGGCTTCGTCACAGAGCCGAATACGTTTGGCAGATCTTTAGAGTCGTTCATAAATCCGAAGGGCTTTGGGCATTTCAAGCGCGTAGCAACAACGATTGAGGCCTTAGACGGGACGGAGCTGGATGTGGATCACGTTGAAGAGCTTGTTAATGAAAGCGAGCATGGTACGGGCCTAACGGGTATCACCGTAACGTTTACTGATGGCGTGTCGTTAGGCGATTTGGAGAAGTATCGCGAGAAGCTAACGGTCGAGGTCCAGCAGGTACGACCTGGCGTGCCAGCAGTCACGGAGATTGAGACTGCAATGTTGGAGTATCTAGGCAACCTCGTGAAGCCAAATCAGAACAACTTCCAACTGATCGACAATACCGGGAAGTTCACCTAGAGATGAGTGCTGTTGTGGGCAATAGAAAGCTCGTGCCTCCCGAACTTGCAGCGGCTTTCGATACATTGAATGCTGCTCGCGCTGATGCTTTGCCCACGGTTGAAGCGCGCCGTGAAAGGATGGCCTTTTACTTTGTACTCTTGGCGATCGGAAATTTTCTTGGGCTAGGCTTATTGAGCCTCGGACTTGTTGGTCCAGCAGACAAGGACTTGTGGCGGTCGGGTTTGACTGCAGTATCGGTTCTGAGTGGCTTTATGATTGCCACCATGCTCTTCACGGGCAAGGTTGAGGTGGCAAAGAGTTTGTCGCTTACCGAGCTTCGGGATGTGGCGTCAAAGGCTAATTATTTGCTTCTTTACCAGTTCGGGACGCTTATCAACCACTTTGTCTGCCTGATGGCAATGTTGCTTATGCCCGCGATTAATTCAAGGTGGCCTGCTGCAGCCGACTCAGCCGCTGTTTTAGCTTGTGGACTGTTCTTTGTTTCACTCATGAGGTCAGTTCTGATTCCTCTTCAGATCATCGAGCTCCATCGGTTTACCCACGCGGCGTTATTACGGGAAAAACGAGAGGACGCGTCAAAAATTGATGACTTGTGATTTGGTGTCAATTTGACCAAGTACCATCGCTTGGTGCAGGCGCTTCTGGGTGGCGGCGACCATAAGCGCATAAATGACTTCAACCGTAGGGGGCGGAGATGAAGCGCTTCAATTTACATGACATGTATGAGGCGGGGCGCTGGCTCGGCAGAATTTCCGATCTACAGGCCTCAGACAACGTACTGTTTCGCGCTTACGATTTGTGGATGGCACGCCTTTCTTTGACGGGGCTTCTGGCGACAGGCTCTGTCCTGCTTAATGCATCTCGTCGGGCTGGTGAGCCGGTGCTTGCGGCGATTAATGACATTATTCCGGTCGAATGGAAGGAGGGGCAGATTACGAACGACACCGTGGTGGGTGAGCGCCACGCCCAAGCGCTCTCATCTCGAATAAATGAATTTCACACGGTTCTTAAGAGCGAAATGCCTGATGTGGCGGCTTATGTTGTCGCTCAAAAAGGCATCTATCGCACTGAGGATTTGATTTCAGAAGCCCAGAAAGCGGTTGCAACTTCGCTCGTCGGATTGCTTCCGCCGCAAGCGGTGACTGACCTTAAAGAAGCAGGGAAATGCTTGGCGTTCGAGCTTGGCACTGCTTGTGCTTTTCATCTTTGGCGCGCGGTCGAGTCGGTAATTGGACTGTACTACGCTCAATTCTCCGGCAAGACTTTCGAGCAGGCCAAGGTCAAGAATCGCAACTGGGGTCAATACATCAAGGCGCTAGAAGATGCCGGTGCGGATAGCAAAGTCACGATGATGCTGCGACACATCAAAGACGAATTCAGGAATCCTCAAACCCATCCCGAGGAATCGGTAAAAGTTGAGGAGGCTAAGCGTTTGTTCGGTGTGGCGGTGAGTACGATTGAGCAAATGCTGCAGGACGGATACCAGGCGATCTGCGCGCGTTCAAATCGAGCGGGAGACATTATTCCCCCTCCGCCGCTTTATGACCTGACACATTCTGGGCATATGGTTTCGTCGGTGGGTGGCCTTTTGGGCGCGGTTGCATTGAGCTCTGTGACGGGTAAGCCTCCGAAGGGTATGAAGCTGACTGCAAAGGCGCCCGAAGAGTCTGATAGCCCGTAAGGAGACAAGGATCGCCTGAACGCGAAAGTGCGCAAAATGGCGCCGTCATAGCATGGTGCACTCGACTCTTAATCAATTGGCTTCGCTCACGGAGCCAGGCGAAAGCCAGTCAGTCGATCGCGGGGCTCGACGTTTCCAGTTCGCGATCGGTACGCCAAATCATTGAGTGCCGACATGCATGTCGGCGCTCGGACGGCTCATTGCATGGTAGTCGCTGACAGTTATTAGCAGATGTCGTTTGCTACTTTTCCCAAGCCACTTCGACGTCGATAACGACGCATCGCCAGTGGCCTCGACACCAACGTCGAGAAGCGCGGGCCGCATGAGCGGCAACTCATACGACCCGCTGACCATCACCAACTAACTACGAGTTGACCATGGCTATCCGCGATCATACGGGACACATTCGCCCGTCCATTCCCTTCGATGGCACCCTCACTTCCTGTTCCGGCATCCAGCGTGCCAAGTCCAGGTCAGCTCACAGCCGCGCGTGTCAGCCTTCGCCGACAACCGCCATCGGCTACGGATAAATCCCACCTTCCACACCGAAGGGCTTGATACCAAGCCCGAAGTGAGCATTTCCCGCACCCAGTGATCGTTTCCACGACGCATCGGCCTGCTCGCCTCTGCGCCGCATCTCAGCGATCACTTGCATCGTCCCCGGCATACGCCGACACGGAAGCCTGTAGGGCTTGATCCGTCGTTGAGCCGTGCCTGACAGGAAAGGAAGCCTTATGTGCCTTATCAAGATCGATCCGCTGATGGACTTTGACTCGTCGGTGCTGTTGCGCAGCCCCGGTGAAGTGCTGTTGACCGATCATCTGCAGCCTCGTGCCATACCGCTTGCACGCTTCGCGCGGCGCACGGGCATCTCGTTAACCACGCTGCGGCAGATCACGCTTGGGCATCGACGCATCAACGCGGAGTACGCGTTGCGCCTGTCGCTCGTAACTGATCACACGCCGGTGTATTGGCTTCTGCTGCAGGCCCGTTACGACCTGGCAATGGTGAGTGCCTTGAGGGAAGGGCGACCGCGCACGAGGTAGTTGTCAGCAATCAGGCGTGGCGCTGCCGACGTTCGACATACGTGGCGGGCATGGATGCCAGGGTCGAGCCGCTCGCTGGAGACATGGCACCTGCAAGGCTCACGTCCTTTGGATCGAGGGCGGCGTTCTGACGTTGTGTGATTTGCTTGACGGTACCCGTCGCCCTTGTTTCGCCTTCCCAGACCGTAAAGCTCGCGCCTTCTCCGAACATCGGAAGTGCGGTGTTCAAGTAGAGCAGCCACACCTCGGCATCGAAATGCTCACCCGATGGATGCTCCCCTTCGAAATGGAGCGTGGCCGACCAGTACTCGCCATCCACTTCAAGAACGGTTTGCCATTCGCCTTTGGCGAGTTCTGCTGGAGAACCCATCGACGGATTCGAGAGCAAGCATATGTCCGCAATAAGGTCGGGCAATTCGCGCGGAGTCATGGTGGTCACCTGCAGCAAGCCGGTGTGGGGCGAAGAATGGCGATCCTTGAAAAGCCGGATATCCATGCAAGGCACGCTACATATTCGGCCTTGTTGGGGACCCAATCAACATGGGTCCGATGTTGGTCAACACGATCATCGAATAGCTGGAGCAGGAATTATTGACGGGAATCAACGCCAGGCTTTGTGATGGCTGCAATCTGATTGCAGTGGCCAGGGCGGCCTGCTTCATGGGCGCCAGGCTTGATGCTCATGAGCGCATCTGTCGGGCAGGTGTATCAACTTTGAAACAGGTAGGGGCTGACTGCGCCAATCATTGCCAAGCATGTTCATGCTCGGGAGGGCTCGCCAGGCATGGGTCACTTTACGTGCGATTTTTACGGCTCGCCGGTCAGCGTCTGGTACGAATGCAGTTGCGAGGGCGAGGTGGTCTGGATCGCTCACCGAGTCGTTGACGATTATGTGCAGAGCATCGACGGGGTCGCTTTTCTCGATTCGGGATGTGCCCCGTCCGACGTGAAGGAGTCGGTGATCCGTGGGCTGCAGTTGGCTTGCCGCGACGACGAGCGTAGCTCTTGCAAGCTTTGATCAGTGGGTCCGGTGCATGCGTGCATCGAGGGAGTCAGGTGGAGGAACGATGTCAGCCTGTATCGACGAGTCCAAAGGCGTTTCCTTGAAGCCATCCCTGCTGATCTCGGATCGGCATCTGCTTGTGGCGCAGGGGCTGGCGAAAGCCCTGAGCGCGAGCTATGAAATCCAGGGCGTTTTCGCCAGCGGGCGCGAACTGGAGCAGGCTGTACTGGCTCATGCCCCGGACGCTGTCGTTACCGAAATAAACCTGCTCGACCAGAGCGCCATCGATACGCTGAAGCGTGTACGCGCCATGGGGCGCAACATCCCCTTCGTGATCTGCACATCACAGACCAGCCCGGGAACCTTGCGTGATGCGTTCTACTCCGGCGCGCTTGGCGTCATTGCGAAGTCGGAGAGCATCGAGGCGCTGAAGACGGCCATCGGCCTTGCCACTGAAAGCAAGGTGTACTTGTCGAACGCATTCATGCGGTTGCTGACCACCGAACAGCAGATGCCCGCGATCCGACTGACGGCGCGCCAGAAAAGGGTGCTGGTGCTCCTGGATTGTGGGCTGAGCGCGCAGAAGATTGCCGATCAGCTGGGCCTGTCGCGTCGCACCGTGGAGTCCCACAAGGCCCGATTGTTTCGCATCACCGATACCCATTCGCCGCGAGAGCTTCTGGTGCGGGCGGATCAGCTGGGCCTCCTGACGCGGCAGGATCGGACCCTTCAGACAGCGGAAACCTCCCGATAAGGGCGTTTTCGTTCCGTGGGGCAGGCGTGTCAGCGCCGCCCGATTCACTTCTCTGCTGAACAAGGCCACCGGGATGGTCGCCCGCCAGGGCTGCGCACGGATCGTCGCGAGACGGCCGCGGGATTACACATGGCCTCCACGAGTGTTACGGCAGGCTGACGGGTGGGCCTGGTATTGGCCGTCGCCCTGATCTGGATTGGGCAAGCGCACCTCATCACACCGCCCAGGGAGTACCAAGGTGATGAAACAGCGTTTTATTGGGCGCCGCCTCAGCGCGGCGCAGTTTGCCGTTGCCGTGCGTGGTCTTCGCATGTCGCCCCGCAATCTGGAGCTTGCCCGTGCGGCGATGGTCGACGGGGTTTCGACGACGATACTGGCGGCCCATGCGAAGCTGACTCGTGGCGCCATTGATCGCACAGTACGCCGCATCTACGAGGCTCATCTCGCAAGGCACGACGCACCCGTGGAGTGGCGCGAAGTGCACCTCACGGTGCCCCGAAGCATGGCAGAGCGATTTGAGGCCCAGGCGGCCGCCGTGATGGCCGAGCATGACTTTGCGCGCCGGCTCGAAGTTGCCCTTGGCCGACCATCCTCAAGCAAACGAGCACCGGGCGGATAAAGCGGACATGGTGCGTGACTGTCCGAGTCCGAAGTGCATGCACAGGCATCAACAGTGGAACTACCGCGCCGAGGAGCCTTGAGCATCCCCGGCACGGTCATGCCCGTCAGTAGTCGAGGTCGTCGGCCTTGACGATGGCGATGCCATTGGTGGCGGTGCTGTTGAGCGTGACGCTGCTCTTCAGGTCGAAGTTGCCGTCGTCATCGACGTTGAAGATGGAGACGTGCGACGCGGAGCCGTTGCTGTCGACAACCGCCGCGACATTGTCCCGATAGGTGATATCGGTTGGCGAGCCGTTGAACGATGCAACGACCGCGGCCTCTTGCACGATGGAGCGTCCCGACACCACGTAGCGCGACACCGAGTGGCTGGGCGAATTGGCCGAGAAGAGATACGGCCCATCCAATGTCACCCAACACGGTGCCATCTGTGTGCCCGATCCCGTGACGGTCAGCACGGCGTCGTTGCGCACGAGGCTGATTTCGTTGGCGTGCGCAATGGTCACGTAGGCGTTGTCGCCGCGCGTGGCAAGCCCGAACGGTGCGTTTACGTTCGCCGGAATATTTGCCACCAGGTGGGTCGCACCTGTCACCGCGCCGCCGTTCGTCAGGTTGACCGTTTCGATGGCATTGCTTTTCTCGGAGATGATCAGCTGCCCACCGATGACGCCCACCTGGGCGGCGGAGCCGTCGGCATGGACCAGCTGTGCATGACCGTCAGCGACCGGATCGACGCCGCGACGATCGATGGCATGGGATTCGATGTGAGTGGCCGTAAGGATGTAGAGATGGTGATGGCCAAAGGCGACGCTGACCGGGTTGGTGATCGCCGGCACCAGCTTCGTCCACTGCAGCGGGGCGAGGTCGCTGTTCTTGCGGAAGATGGACACATTGCCCGATCCGAAATTGACGACGGCGAGCAGGTCGTGGTTTTGCGCGATGCCGCCGGCATTGCCGCTCACGCCGCCCGTGCCTCCGGTTTTCGCCTGTTCGATCAGCACGCCATGGGTGTTGTAGACAAGCAGCGCGTTATTGGTCGCGTTCGATGCGGTAACGATGAGATCGCCATCGTTCCATGCGGCGCCATCTCGCGCATGGACGGCTCCCGCCACCATGCATGCCAACAGCGCTGATCCAAAGATTGCCTTGTTCATGATGATTCCCCGATGCAAGCGTAGGTAATTGCGGCAATGCGAATTGCCGCGCCAGTTCGCCAACAGCGACCGCGTGTAGGTCGGTCATCGGTTATTCGACTGGCTTACTGGTTTGGTTACGTCGAAGGGAGCAAGGCAAAGCGAGAGAGGAGAAGAGCGTTCCATAGATTCGTCATCGTGCGCGTTTATGCCTCGACCGAGTTATCGACCTCCGATGTCAAAGGGGCGGAGGTGTCGCACTTGATGAATGCAGGGTCGTCCATGATCGAACCGCTCGAATGCCGCCCATGGTGTGCAGGATGCCGCTCATCCTTCGAGGAATGCCCTTCGTCACTTCCCGCTTGTCGCTGCGCACTCGTGCCGTCATGGTCGAATACCAACGTGCAGGCCTGTTGGCCGGCGTTTCTTCCCACGACAGATGCAAGGTGGCTCGAATGGCAGGTTCACGGTGGAATCTGGGTTTTCCGTGCCGGATACCTTTTGCCGGCATCGTATTGGCGCTTGGCGTCTTGCCTGCATTGGCGACGGCGTTGCCCGGCCCGACGGCTTCATCTCCCGCGCTCTTTCAGCCGGAAGCCGGATGGCCTGTCGGAGACGATTCGGCGCCGGCCTTTACGCCGGACGGCAAAACCGTGTTCTTCACTCACCGCGATGAAGCCATCACGATCATGATGGCCACCTTGCATGACGGCGTCTGGTCCAAGCCGAAAGTGGCGCCGTTCTCGGGGCGGTGGCGTGACATCGAACCTGCCATGGCGCCCGATGGTTCTTATCTGGTGTTTGTTTCCAATCGTCCTGCGAAGCCGGGCGATGTGCCGCTCGATGGCTATTTCGGTGGCAAGGTGCAGCCGGGCAAGGGCGGCAATATCTGGCGTGTCGATCGTCGGGGCGATGGCTGGGGTGAACCGATGCGACTCCCCGATGTCGTCAACGCCGGTTCGGCCATCTATTCGCCCGCGGTGGCAGGCGACGGCAGCATCTACTTCAACCAGCCGGATCCGGTGACGAAGAAAAGTCACATCTATCGTGCGCAGGCCAAGGGCGGTGGCTTCGAGAAGCCCGTGGCGCTGTCGATCAGCGATGGAACGCATCCGGGCTATGACGTAGCGGTCGCGCCGGATGAGTCGTTCCTTGTGTTCTCCGCCAACCGCGCGCCGGCTGCACAAAATCAGTCGCTGCTGTTCGTGTCCTTCAAGCGGAATGGCGAGTGGAGCGAGCCGCAAGCGCTCGACCCACATCTCGAAGGCATCGAGGCGAGATTCAGTCCCGATCTCAAGACGCTGTATTTCGAGAGCGATGACGTTTCGGGATCGCAGAAGCATGGCCGGATCTTCCAGGTGCCCTTGCAGGCTTACGTATCCATGCGTGGCGATTGATGCGGGCGAAGCAAAGAAGACTGCGCTCGGCTCAAGGCGCGTGAGCCGGACGAGCGAGGCGCTTTGTCGCAATATCCTTGTTGCGACCAATGGTCGTACCTAGATGAATGGATGACCGGCGTGCTGATGCCCGGTTGGCATTCAGCATGAGACCGGCATTTGCAACGCGCAGTGCCATGACTGAACTCATCTCCACCCATGTGACCATTCCGCGCGAGCTCTTCGACTCCGTGATATCAGCGTTGACGAACCTGCGCTTCATCAGCGAATCCCTTGCTCACCTGCAAGGCAGGGACGCGGAAGTCTTGCCGCATACGCAACATGCATCGGGCGTGATCCTGGCCTTGTTCAAGGCTGCGTTTTGACGCCGCGTGCGACCCTGATCGTCAAAGCCCGGGCAGCGGCTGGCCTTTCACAGAGCGAAGCCGCTGCGACGGTCCATGTCGACCTTCGCACCTGGCAGCGTTGGGAGGCTGGCGATCGCGACATGCATGCGGCGTTCTTCGAGCTGTTTCTTCTGAAGACGAAGCAGCGAACGTTGAAGCAGGCGTTGGCGGGCTGAGTTCGTCCATGGCTTGGCGATGGTCCGGACAGGTGTCGGCTCGCGCGTGCTGTTTGCAGGCGCGACGGACGGACCGAAACCCGACGACAACCGAGGTGCGCCATCGAGCAAGGCACGCACCTCGGTCTCGCATGACGCGCTATTTCTTCGCGGGCTTGGTGGCGGCTTCTTCGGCGTCGGCCTTCAGGAGTGCCGCATAGCCCTTGGCTTCGTCGGCCTGACTGGTGATGTGGATGGTCACCTCGTCGCTCACCTGCGGCACGTATTTGCCCATGCCGAAATCCGAGCGCTTGAGCGTGGCGGTGGCCTCGAAGCCGACGGCGGGCAGGTGCAGTCGCGGGTTGGTGCCGACCTTGTTGATGGTGACATCCAGGGTGACTGGCCGGGTAACGCCGCGCAGGCTGAGGTCACCCGTGACCTTGAGCTGGTTGGGCATCGTCGTCTTTTCCACCTGCGTGCTGGTGAACGTCGCCGTCGGGTATTGGCCGAGGTCGAAGAACGTGGACGAACGAAGGTCTTCGTCCAGATCGGGCACGCCGCTGGTCAGGTGGGACAGGGGAATGGTCACCTTCACCGATGACTTGGCCGGCATGGCGGGGTCGAACTCCAGCGTGCCCTCGATCTGGTTGAACTGCGCGGTCGGGTTGGAGAAGTCCAGGTGAGCCCAGCGCACCGTGCCCATCGAGTGGTTGGGCTCCAGCGTATAGGTGGTGGCGCCAAGCGAGCAGGATGCAAGCGCGAGCGCGGCGGCAAGGGTGTAACGGCTGATCATGGACAGCACTCCTGGTTAATCGCCGGCGTGATGCCGGTCGTGGTCGGGGAGCACGGCGAGGCGTGCGGCAGGCACTGTGGTCGCCGCCAGATCGGAAGTCCTGAAAGTGGCCCTGAAAAGGGCTGAAAAGTTCTGAAAGTGCGTGAGCGCAGGCTTGGTTGTCGCCCTCGGGGCATAGATGCGAAGATCCCCGGGCCGTGCATGGAGGACAATCGATCATGGCTTACGTGGCGCCCCACAACGGTCATCCGGCGAATACCGTGTGGCGCGTCGGCGAATGGATCGTCGACCCTCGTACCGACCAGATCTCCCGCGACGGCACTACGGTGCGCGTCGAGACGCGCGCCATGCGCCTGCTTCTGAGCCTCGCGCGCCGACGTGGCGAGGTGGTCAGCATCGACGAACTGCTGGGCGAGGCGTGGCCGGATGTCATCGTTACGCCGGATTCGGTCTACCAGGCGGTGACCTCGCTGCGCCGCCTGCTGGGCGACGACCCCAGGCAACCTTCCTATATAGCGACCGTGCCGCGGCAGGGTTATCGACTGGTCGCCCGTGTCGATACGCTGGAAGACGAGCGCGCCCCCGGCGCCGCGGTACCGGCTACGCGGGACGAGACGGCGGTGTCGCCATACAGCGATACGGCCACGCAGCGCCGCCCGCTGCTGCGTTGGCTGCTCCTGCTGGCCGTCGCCGTCGTCGTGTGCGCGGCCGGCGCCTACCTGTTCATTCGCGACCATGCGCCCGCGAAGGTGGTGGCCGCTGCATCGCCCGCGCCTGGCAACAAGTCGATCGCGGTGCTGGCCTTCCTCGACCTCACCGACACCATGAACGAGGAGCCGTTCGCGGACGGCATGACCGAAGAGCTGATCAACAAGCTCAGCAAGGCGCCGGGCATGAAGGTGGCCGCGCCCCGGTCCTCGTTCTATTACAAGGACAAGCAGGTGCCGCTGGCCGATATCGCCCGGTCGTTGCGCGTGGCTTACATCCTCGACGGAAGCGTGCGTTCCTCGGGCAAGACCATGCGTGTGGCCGCCAGGCTGGTGCGCGCGCAGGACGGCTTCGTGATCTGGTCTTCCACCTACGACCGCCCGTTGGACGACAAGCTCAAGGTGCAGGACGAGATTGCGAGCGAGGTGGCCGGGGCGCTGGACTCGGCCATCAAGTAGCCGTCCAAACGGGCGTTCCGTCTCCGTGCCGCCGGACGCGCGCCTTCCACCATTCGCCGGGGAGTGTTTGCTTGTACCGTTTGAGCGCGTCCCGATGCCACCGCCTATTGCGTTGCGGTGAGCGGTGGCAAGTGATCCGTCCCGGGCATTTCCCGGTGTCCATTGACTCCATGCGTTTCGTGTCGTAGTTCTGGCTTTGATCCACAGGAGCCACGCGCTTGGCCGTCGCCTTACTCATCGTGCTGCTTACGGCGCATCTGGTGCTGGCCTATGTCTGTGGTCGTGCCGAGGCGGTGCCGCCCCAACTCTCCATGTTGCTGGTGCAGGCGATGGCGGTGTGGGCGGTATTCACGCGCTATCGGCGCAGCCCGTCGCTGATCCGGCTGCCGTGGCTGCTGCTTGCCGTGGCCGTGCTGATGCAGATGTTGTGGGACAGCACGAACGTGCTGGCGTCAGTGCTGGGAGATCCGGGTGGCTATCTGGCCGCGCTAGCGACGGTGCTTTCGGGGTTGTACGTCATCCCTTGCATGTTCATGTCGACACGTTCGTTTACGCAGCACGAGCCGCGCGTCGTGGCCGTGCTCGATCTGCTGTTGTTGTGCATGGTGGCTGCGCTGGTCTACCACTTCTTCACCACGCTGTTGAGCGGGCCGCTGGCTGCCGACCCGGCCAGCATCCATGTGGTGGTCGCCCAGGCCGACGCGATCGATTTTTCGTTGGCCGCCATGGCGATCGTGCGCCTGCTTGGCGCGCGAAGCTTCCGTTGGCGCTTCTTTTACTACACGGCCGGCGCCTATCTGCTGGTCAATGCGATAGTGGCCTGTATTTACAACCGCATCGAAATGCATGGCCTGCCGTGGTGGGCGGGATCGCTGATCGATGTTCCGCACGCCTTGCTGGTGGTGGTGGCCTTGCGTCAGCCGCCTCGGTGGTTGCGCTCCTATCATCCGTCGCTGGCGGTTTCCCAGACCATCGCCTCGTTCGCGCCGATCCTGTTGTCGATGATGGTGGTCATGCTCTGCATCAGCACGTCGCGCATCAACTTCGTGCCGAGCCTGCTGGTCGGCGCGTCGGCCGTGTTGTTCTACGGGTTGCGCGTGGCGTTCATCCAGAGTCGCCAGATCGATCACCAGCGCGCGATCGACCAAAGCGCATGGCGACTGGAGCAGCAGGTCGGTCGAGATCCGCTTACCGGCATCGCCAACCGCGCCACGCTGGACAAAGGTTTGCGTGAGGCCCTGGAAGAGGGGCGGCGGACCGGACGGTTCTGTTCGCTGCTGATGATCGATATCGATTATTTCAAGCAATACAACGACAGCCTCGGCCACATCGCCGGCGACGCCTGCCTTGTGCAGGTGGCCGGCGCGCTGAGCCGCAGCCGGGTGCGTATGCACGACCTGGTGGCACGCTACGGCGGTGAAGAGTTCGCCATCGTGCTGGTCGACACCAGCCTGGAGATGGCGCAGGAGGTCGCGCGTCGTTTGATCGTTGCTATCGAGCAGCTGCAGATTGCCCACCCGGCGTGTCCGCTCGGGCGTCTCTCGGTCAGCATCGGGCTGGCTGCGCAGACGGGACAGACGCCGGACGATCCGGTCTCCATGCTGGCGGAAGCCGACCATGCGCTGTATCGCGCCAAGCGCAATGGACGCAATCGTTTCGAGGCCGCGGGCGAGGATGGTTCCTCGGCCTCGCTGGCCGATGCGAGCAGCGCGTAGTCGCGGGATCGGGTGACCGCTGCGCCGTGGATGTGCGGCGGCGTGCACCGGATGGGCTGCGCCCCGGACACGGTCTTAAAAGGTGAGACGCCCCCGTACGAGAGTGTCGCGAACCCGGTTAAGCTTGCCGGCCCTCGAATCTCCTGTCTCGCGAATCACCCGATGAATCTCCGCATCACCCTTCTGGTCGCCGCGCTCGCCTGCGGCCTGGCATCGCCCGCCGCATGGGCCGGCAAATCACTGACGCATGCCGTGCACGTGGGGTCGTACCGCGTCGAGCGCGACGTAAAGCCCGGCCGCAACAAGGTGGTGGGCACGCTGTCCAACACCGGCCGCGTGCGTGTCCACACCGCCAAGGTGAGCTTCCGACTGTACGACGCCAAGGGGCACGTGGTGGGCCGCGCCACCGACCAGGTGCGCAACCTCAAGCCCGGGCAGACCTGGAAGTTCCACGCGCTGGCACGCGGCAACGTCAGCCGCGCGCGGCTGGTCAAGGTCGAGGCGGAGTAAGCGCCTCGACCTGGAATGCTTCCGAGGAACTCGGGCCTGTTGGATTCAGTGCGACCAGGGCGAGTGGAGGATGACGCTGCACATATCGACGCGTTGGAATGCAGGATCCTTGCATGCCAGGAAATCGTCGTTGAATGTGCCGAACGTGGTGGCGGGGCGGTCCTTCAAGGCTTCATGGAAGGTGTCGATGATGCGCTGCTTGAAGTGTTCTTCGCGCGGATAGGCCGCCACCACCGCTTCGCGCTCCTCGGCGGTGAACTGGCCGTACGCGCGGCCTGCGACGTCCATGCCGGCGCCTGCGTGAAGCAGCGCGGCTTCCGGATGCAGGAACTCGGGGATGCCGGGCGTCGTGTGCAACGCGATGGCCATCCATACCTTGTGGACGTCCGTATCGGCTACGCCGTGGCTGCGAAGAAAGTCGCGCGCGGCATTCGCGCCGTCCACTTCGAAGCGCAGTGCGCTGGCATGGAAGCCTTCGGTAAGGCCGAGGTCGTGGAACATCGCGCCGACGTACAGCAGTTCCTCGTCGACGGCGAGCTGTCGATGGCGGGCGAGCAGGGCGCTCCACAGGTATACCCGCATTGAGTGCTGGTAGAGCAGGTCGCTTGCCGTATCGCGTAGAAGTTGCGTCGCCTCCCGCGCCATCGCGCTGTCGGGGATGTGTATGCCGTGACTGCCGGGCATGTCTCTATCCCTGGTTCAGTGGCTGATGGCGCGGACCGCTTCCGGTGGATTGCGGAAGCTGATGGCGATCCGGTTGTAGGCATTCATCAGGCCGATGGCGATGGTCAGGTCGACCAGCTCCTTTTCGCTGAACACCTCGGACGCGTGCTCGAAGTCCTCGTCCGGCACGCCGGTGCGCGCCACGTTCGTGACGGATTCGGCCCAGGCGAGGGCGGCACGTTCCCTGGGATCGAACAGTGCACCGGCTTCGCGCCACGCCTGAAGCAGCGCAAGCTTGTCGATGGCGACGCCTTTCTTCAGCAGGTCGCGTGTGTGCATGTCGAGGCAGTACGCGCAGCCGTTGATCTGGCTGACGCGCAAGTAGACGAGATCGATCAGGCGGGGATCAAGACCGGATTTGGCGACATAGCCGTAGACATCGCCGAGGGCCTTGACGCCCATCGGCGATACCTCGGCGTAGTTGATGCGTTGAGACATGAGGCCTACTTCTGCGTGGTGGTCAATGGCGCGTCGTTGGTATCCACGACGAATACGGCGAGCAGCTTGGCGGGTTCGGTCTTGCTCGCATTGCGGCTGACCTGGTGACGCGCGCCGGGTTCCTCATAGAACGACTGGCCCGCGGTGTAGACGTGCGCTGGTTGGTCATTCACCTGGCTCTCGATCGCGCCAGAGACGACATACGCATAGATGAAGGCCGATTTGGCGTGACTGTGCGGAAGCGAGGCGCCGCCCGGCGGATACGTCACCTCCACGGCGATGATGGATTTGCCGGGGATGTTGGTGATGGCGTGGGAGAAGTTCGGCTTGACCGCTTCGTCGGGTGCATGTGCCTGTGCCGCGGCCATGGACATGAGTGCGGCGGAGGCCAGCAGTGCTGAACAGAATCGCTTTTTCATGAGTAGAGAGAGGAGTTTGGGTAGCGGTATCGTGCGCCGCCCCAGGTGCAATAAAAAGAACCAAGAATCGAACTTTCCGATGTACCATGATTCATGAGGTCAACCCTGCACATCCGGATCGACCGGTCGGCCAAGACCACCTTGGCCGAACAGATCCGCCAGGGTGTCATCGCGGCGATCGGTAGCGGCGCACTCGGTCTTGGGGCCAGGCTGCCGTCGTGGATCACCCTCGCCGCGCAGCTGGGCGTATCGAGGGGAACGGTCAAGTCCGCCTATGAGCGATTGATTGACGAGCAGGTCATTGTCTCGTCGCGTGCAGGCGGCACCCGAGTGGCGAGCCATTCTCCTGTCGGCCGGATGGTCGTGCGGGAAGTCTCGACCCCGGCAACCGAGCCGCGTACACGCCAACCCGCCGCTCCCGCCATTTTCCAGATGGGCGTGCCGGCTCCGGACAGTCTTCCCACGCGCCTCCTGGCCCGTTTGCGCGCGCATGCCGCGCGCATGGAAGTGGAGGCGCCCGCGGTCTATCCCGACCCAGGCGGGGAGCCTGAATTCAGGCGTGAAATCGCGGCGCACATGGCATTGGCGCGCGGCCTGGCATGCAGCCCATCGCAGGTATTCATCACCGCCGGTTTCGCCGGCGCGCTTGGCCTGACGCTCAGTGTGCTGGGTTTGGAAGGCCGCGAAGCGTGGGTGGAAAATCCCGGGTTCTTCCAGAGCCGCAAGGCACTCGAGTTCGCACGGCTCGTGCCTGTCGCCATTCCCGTGGATGACGATGGTTTGGACGTCCGTTGCGGAGTGCAGACATCGCCCGACGCAGCCCTCGCATTGGTGACGCCAGGCCAGGAGGCGCCACTCGGTGGAACGCTGTCACTGGAGCGGCGACTCGAACTGATTGCATGGGCCGCGCGCACGGGCGCATGGATCATCGAGGACGACTATCTCGGCGAACTCCAGCTCAACCGACGGGCTGCACCGGCGCTGGCGTCGCTGGATAGTGGTGGGCGCGTGATTCATATCGGATCGTTCAGCAAGACAGTGAGTCCTGCACTCAGGCTCGGCTTTGTCATAGCACCGCCCGCCTTGGCGCCACGATTTGCAGAAGCGGCGCAGTACTTTGGATCGGCACCGGGCCCCGCCGTACAACACGCGACGGCGCAGTTCATGCGTGAAGGCCACTACATGAGGCATCTGCGCAGGTTGAAGCGAACCTATGCCGCGAGAGGCGAGGCGCTGAAGGCTACCTGGGAGCGCCTGGGATACCGCGTGCATATCGGCGGCCTTGCGGCCGTCGTGCGTTTGCCAGAGGGCGTGTCCGACGTCGAAGTGACGCGAAGCGCGCTCGACCTGGGCATGGCACCGTCGCCACTCTCATCCTGGTTTGCTCCAGGCACGCCACCCGAATCGGGATTGCTGCTTGGTATCGCCACGGTAAGCGAGCAACAGATCCCCGGGGCCTGCGAAAGGCTTCATTTGCTGATCAGTACGGGTCGATAGGCGCTAAATCACTTACGGCCAGCATCCTGCGAATGCCTACATGAAGGCCGGTTTATCACCATCTGAGCCAGGTTTGTTCACGCCCACATTGGCGCGTATCAGGTGGCCGGGGTGTTCGATCAGATCAACCACCAGCGCGGCCACGCTCTTGCGAGACACTTCCGTGCCCTTGAACGGTGTGCCGCGCTCCGTGATTTCGTAGTCCACTTCATCATGGTCGGTGAGCCACGCAGCACGAATGATGGTGTAGTCGATATCCGAGGCCTCGATCAGGTCCGCGGACCTGCGGTAGGGCGGGAGATCGTCGCCGATCATCCGGCGGTTCCACTCACCGAACTTGCCGGGAACTTCGTCATGGATGCCCAATGAATTGATGAAGACCAGGCGCCTGACGCGTTTGGCTTTCATGGCTGCGAGGATGTGCTTCGTCTGTATGTCTACAGCGCCAGCGAGGTTGGCGTAAACCACATCCTGATCCTCCATGATCCGGGCCAACAGCTCTTTATCCAGCACGTCACCAATGACGACGCTCGCATTGGTAGGCTCGTTGCCCGCTAGTCGTTTGGGGTTGCGCACGAGCAACGTCTGCTCGACGTCGCTTCGTTCCCCCAGCATCTGGACGACCCAGCGGGCGATCTGGCCACTGGCCCCCAGAACCAATACTTTGGTCATCTTCGTAGTCCCGAATTCGATAGCGCGCGGAACATGCGCCGATAGCTGGGTAAGTCATCGGCGCGTGAGCGCTCACAGGTGCTTCTTGTAGAAGGGAATCAGTTTGGCCAGCGCTTGTCGGACAGGCTCCGGCTTGTCGTAGAGGTCGTAGTGCGACCAGCCCTCAACGACCACGAGCTCCTTCTCTTTGGATGCCGCGCGTCCAATGATCTCGCAACCGTCGCGATAGGCGCCGAACCCGCCAACCTTGTCTCCGACGACAACCATCAGCGGCTGCGTGAGCAATACCTCGGCGAGATGGAAGGCATCCCAGCCAACAGCGGCGCCCTGATGGGAGAAAAGCGAGCGGTTCAGTCCATGGGGTTTCTGGCCGCGCGACGTCCGGTAGTAGTCGGTGGCTTCGAGAACGTCGATGTCCTTGATGCCGAGCTTCTTTCCCGCGTCCACGGATGGCGGCAGCAGGTCGTCCACACGCAGTGCCTCGCCACGCACTTCGGCGGTGCGCTGTTTGGCAATGGCTTCCAGCAAGGCGATTGGATCGTAGTTGCTGAAGCCTTCGCGCATCAGGCGGCCGTAATTGGCGCCGGTCACGGTGCCCACCGCCTTGATGCGGCGCTCGGTCATGGCCGCATTGATGGAGTAGCCGCCGCCACCGCAAATGCCGAGGACGCCGATTCGATCTTCGTCCACGTAAGGGAGAGTCATCAGGTAGTCGGCAACGTGGCGAAAATCTTCCACGCGTAGCGTTGGATCCTCGATAAAGCGAGGCTCTCCGCCGCTGGCGCCCTGGAAGCTCGCGTCGAAGGCGATGACCACAAAGCCTTCGTTCGCCAGGGCCTCTCCGTAAACGTTGCCGGAGGTTTGCTCCTTGCAGCTCCCAATGGGGTGGGCACTGATGATGGCCGGGTATTTCCTGGACTTATCAAAACCGGCCGGGAAGTACAGGTCGGCGGAGATATCCCAGTACATGTCTTTGTTGTGGATCTTTACGGATTCCATGGCTGCTATCTCTTCGGTCGAAGGGGTGATGATTCCCAGAATCGGGCTTGATGTTTGAGGGAGCGATCAGTCAGCGGTTGCGCCGGGGTGACTGCCGATTGCACTCAGAAGGGCCGGGACACGGGGATACAGTAGGCTTGTGGATTGGTCTGAAAAAGAGCTCAATTCGAAAAACAGTCGTTGGGAAAATTGACCAATAGGCCCCCCATGGATCCGTCTCTCTTCCCCGAATTGATCTGGTTTACGCACATTGCCCGTCACTTGAGCTTCACCAAGGCAGCCACAGAACTGGGCATGTCTCGACCCACCCTTTCGCAGGGGCTCAAGACGCTCGAAGGGCAGTTGGGAGTTCGACTGTTTCATCGCACGACGCGCGACATGTCGCTTACCGAAGAAGGGCAGCGCCTGTACGAGGCGCTTCAGCCTGGCCTGTCATCGATCGATCGCGCCATTCGCGGTGTCGGTCTGACGCAGGGCGAGCCTGCGGGTCTTATCCGACTCAACACGTCGCGAGCGGCAGCGCGTTTACTCATCGATCCACATCTCGACGAATTTTGCCTGCGCTTTCCCCAGCTGCGTCTCGATCTCGTGATGGACGATGGTTTGGCAAATATCGTCGCGGAAGGCTGCGATGCTGGACTTCGACTGGGGGAGAGCCTTGCCGAGCACATGGTGGCCATCCCCGTCACGCCACCGATGCGGCTCGCAGTGGCCGGGTCACCGGAATATTTCAAGCGACATGGCATCCCGACGTCGCCAAAGGACCTGCTGAAGCACAGTTGCATCGGCTTTCGCCTGAGCAATGGAGGTGTTCATGGTTGGGAATTCTCAGATCCCGACAAAAGCGACCACGAGTTCACCGTTGAGCCGCAAGGGATGCTGATGACCAATGACGATGAGGCCACCATCCGGGGTGCGCTCAAGCATGTTGGACTGGTGCAGCACTTCGAGGCGGCATTGCGCCCGTACTTGCGCGAGGGGTCCCTCGTGGAGGTGCTTGAGGTGTGGTCGACGCCGTTTCCGGGGTTTTACGTATACATCCCTTCTCGCGCTCAGATGCCCTTGAAAGTGAGGGCCTTGATCGACTTCCTGGTGGAGAAGCGGTCTTTCTTTGGCGCATCCGATCAGTGATGCACGCTGCTGGATTTGTTGCTGGATGCTGGCTGCCGTCGAAGACTGGACCGGGGTGCGGGATGTCCGATTTCGACTTGGGGTGGATAGTTTGAATCCACGAGTCTGGGCGGTTGGCCAATGGGCGTAGTGGCAAGTCAAAGCGATGGCCAATTCCATCGGCCCGAATGGCAGGGCTTCTGACAGGCGCGTGACTCAGCCCGGCACGTAGTTTTCATGGCGCCAGATCCTCGCTTTTCCGTATAAGAACTTTGGCCGGGCGGCACGGTCTGCTACCTGCAGCTGACCGCGCGGCGGCGATCGATCCGAGCGGGATGGAAGTGTCCACGTAGAGGGGAGGGGATGGAACCCGCATACGCTCGCATGTCCGTCCGCCGGATCCTGGCGCTTGCCGTGGCGGTGGGGTGCCATGGCGTTGTGCTTATGGCGCTACTGATGCCTGCCACGCCCAGCGACACGCTGACCGCAATGACGCAAATGCACGACGCGCAGATCAAGGTGCGATGGATTCCGCCACGGCAGCTCATTGCTCCGGCGCCGGTACCGGTAGCTGTGCCATCGCTGGCATCCGCTCCAGGTGTTGGCACAAAGTCGTCGCCATTGCACGCCATGAAGCAGGAGGCACGGCCCACGACCTCTGAAGTCACGCGCGATACTTCACCCCCGCTTGTGCTCCCGAACATGCTGGCCCTGCCGGGGCGGCCCAGCGTAGCCTCGGGCATGGTAGCCGATGCCGGATTCCACGATCGCGTGCACGATGCCCAGCACTCGCGGGACGTCCATGGAATACCCGGGTCAGATCGGCGCATCGTTCGTGGCATCACCCTGATCGACCCACGGAAGCAGGGCATCGGCTCGGTGATGCGCAACGTGCAACGCCTTTTTGGCGTTACCCAACGTGCGTGCATGGATGTCGATGCCCTGCAACAGCTGTCACCGGAGGAACTGATCGCGCGCCACCTGACGCAGGAGGACCTCGACAAGCAGGCCGAGAAGTATCAGTGCAACGAGCCGCTGGGGCAGCATTTCTAGCCTTGTCGGCAAGGTCATCCGCCTGAGGCGCGCGGCAAACGCTTTGACGCACGGGTCGATGCCCCGGGCAGATCCGTTTCCGGCCAAGGCGAAACAAGGCAGGCGAATGGGCTGTCGATTTCTGAAGCTCCCGTTCGTCGTCCCTATGCTGGGTCCATAGGGCCGAAACAAAGAAGGATCGAGAACATGATCACCGTCTTTGGTGAAGGAAGGGGCTTCAGGGTCGTCTGGTTGCTGGAAGAGATGGGCCTCGCCTACCGGCTGAGGCCGGTGGATCTTTTGGCCGGCGTCGAGAAGGACACGGAGTTCCTGGCTATCAATCCGGCCGGTTTCATTCCGGCGATCCGGGACGGGGACGTCACCATGGTCGAGTCCATTGCGATCATGGAATACCTGATGGCTCGGTACGGGCCGACATCGCTCGCGCCCGACCCACACGATGCCGCCTTTCCCGCTTATCAGCAGTTCCTGCACCTCGGCGAAGCCGGGCTTGCGGCGTCGATCTACTTTGTCGTCGGCGCTCGCCATTTTGCGCCAGAGTCCGAGCGAAAGAACTGGAGTGCTGGCCAGGCGTTGGGCGTTTTCGAGAGCCGGTTGACGCTGGTGACGCGGCAACTCACACACTCACCGTACATCGCTGGCGACACGTTCACGGCCGCCGACATTTCGGTGACCTATGCGCTGGAGTTGGCTCAGACGAGTGGTGGCGTCACCTTCGGCGATATCGAGCGTTCCTACATGGCTCGCATGAGCGAGCGCGAAGGCTACAAGCGCGCGATGGAAACCTGCCATTCCAGGAAGGCATGGCTCGCCCAGGCGGGCGTCCAATAGTCGTTCCTGGATCAGCTGGAGTCGCGGAGCGGAAGCCGGTATTGGCGTGCGCGCGGCTCTTGCTGTGTGCGCCATTGGCCTGCTCCGTTACATCGCGCTCGTGATCGAAACCCGTTTGTTCTCGCTTCGAACTTCTATTCGGATCTGACAGAACCAATATAGATAGGTTTACGGTATTTGCTTTCGACCTGCAGCGGTCACATAGTGGGATCGTGCTTGGCGCGTAATAGGGGGTGCGTCGTGCTTCGTCGTTGGCTTTGTTTCATGGCGGGCCTCGGTCTGGCCGGGCTTTGCTTCGCGACTGATTTCGATCCATTCGAAGGGCCAGAGCCACTTCTGGTTATCGTCGACTTCAACCCTTGGGGCATGGTTATTAATGCCGATTCGCCTCGGGTGGCGATCTATCGAAATGGCGACATGGTCTTTCTCGATGACAACCGGAAGGATCCGGGTTACCGCATCAAACGTCTGACGACGGAAGATCGGGAGCGCCTCCTTAAGTCGGCGAGGTCCGTGTTCCTCAGCCAAGGCCTCAAGCACCGCTACGACATCCGGAGCGGTACCGATCGACCTATGACCAAGTTCTATTTCCGTGACGGCGGTAGCTCGGTGGCCACAGAGGTATACGGTCTTGAATGCAACCCATCCAAGCCATTCCCGTGGGAGAGAGACTTGGAAACGGCACCGAAGGCACTGCTGGACTTGAATGCTTCGCTTTGCACGCTGCCATCCGAGGGAAGCGAAAAGTGGTCCCCTCGATACGTCGAAGTCATGGTGTGGGGTTATGAGTACGCGAAGGGTGCTTCCGTGCCTTGGCCCAAAGATTGGCCTGGGCTCGATTCTCCGCGGGCCATGAAGCGAGGCGATGCTTACTCGATCTTCATGGACGCGTCGGTGATGCCTCAGTTGCAGGCGTTTCTATCGCAAATCAGAGAGAAGAGTGCGGTGGTTATCGACGGGAAAAAGATGTCCGTCTCTTATCGGATGCCATTCCCAAGCGAACCCGTGTGGCGACGGGCGTTTGAGTCGATCGAACAATAGAGTGTTGGTCTTCTCCAATTCGGATATTGCTATGTTGCGGTGGCTTGCTTGCCTGATGTTGCTTATCTTTTGCTCCAGGGCATGGAGTGAGGGCGTATCCATTGATGGAATTCCTCTAGGCGGAAACGCCACCAAATCGTCTGTAATGAACCGCCTGTCGCCTCACGTAAAGAATGGGATCAACGGGTCTTGGTCTGACGTTCCAGTGAAGTTCGCAGGTTACTCAACGATGGCCCACGTCTTTGTGAATCCCGCCGGAAGGATTCAACAAATTGAACTCCGCCTGCCTCTAACTAGCCTCGCCAGCATCAAAATGCATTTGATCGAATCGTTCGGTCAGCCTGGGTCTGATACAACCTCGCCCTTGAACCATGGTCTGGCTACATGGGAGCGCCGGGACAAGGAGGCCGCTGTGGGTCTGTTTTCGGAGCCCGAGCACGGAGCCACGCTGCTTATAGGGCTGATTTGGATTGATCCGCGGGCTGCACACGTTCCGATCTATATCGACTAGAGGGACGAGTCCCGGAGCACCCAGGCAGACCACCTGAAACCGTCAACCATCAGTCGAACGCGAGACGGCCTCCCATTGATCGATCTCGGTAGTCAGGTCGCTCAGTTTTTGGCGCACGAGGCCAAGCGCGTCACTTCCAAGCAACAGGTGAGCGGGTGGTGAAGGGCTGTCGATTACATCGAGCATGGCTTGCGCTGCTTTAGCCGGATCGCCGAGCTGTTTTCCACTTTTTTGCTCGCGGGCCGCGCGGATGGGATCGAACAGGGCGTCGTAATCGGAGATGGAGCGCGGTGTTCTGGCCATTGAGCGGCCTGCCCAGTCGGTGCGGAACGAGCCCGGGGCGACAGCGGTGACGGCGATGCCCAACGGTGCCACTTCCTTGCCAAGCGTCTCCGAGATGCCTTCCAGGGCGAACTTGCTGCCGCAATAGTAGGCAATGCCGGGCAGGGTGATGTAGCCGCCCATCGAGGTGATGTTGAGGATGTGCCCGTGGCGTCGGCGACGCATATACGGCACTACGGCCTTCATCATGGCGACGGCGCCGAAGACGTTCACGGCAAACTGTCGTTGCAGCTCTGCCAGTGGCGATTCTTCGAGAATGCCCTCATGGCCGTATCCGGCGTTGTTGATCAGCACATCCACCGGACCCACGGTTTCCTCGATGTCGGCAACCACGGCGTCGATTGCATCGAAATGGGTGACGTCCAGCATGCGGCCTATCGCGGTGCCTGGAGCCATGGCTTCGAATTCGCGCAAAGCCTGCTCGCTTCGCACGGTTCCTATGACGCGGTACCCCCTTGTGAGGGCTTCCTGCGCCAGCGCGCGGCCGAACCCGCTGCCGACCCCGGTAATGAGCAATGTCCTGGTTGTCCGCATGGTGACTACTCCTGAAAGGTGAGAGGAGGGTGCACAATACGCATCAACAGGTCCTGCATTTATCCCCATTCTTCTTGGTTTCTTGCCTATTTCTATGAGTCGCGATCTTCCACGGAATGCGGGCGTGCTGCCGAGGGGCAAAGCCATCACGCGTATGGCGGCCCTTGCCCGAAGGTTGGCACCCCAAGAGGGATACAACCTCACGGCCTTGCCTGGCGTGCGCATCCTGCGTTCGGATCGCGCCTTGTCGCGAACGCCGGTTCTGTACGACCCCGGCATCGTGATCGTGTGCCAGGGGTGCAAACGCGGTTATTTCGGCAAGCAGGTCTATCTCTACGATCAGCAGCACTACCTGGCGGTTGCCGTGCCCGTTCCCTTCACGATGGAATCGGAGGGCACGCCGGAACATCCGTTGCTGGCCATCTACATCCATTTGGACTTCCAGATGGCCGCCGAGCTGATGCTCGAGATCGATCGACATGACGTGCCCATCGGCAGGGAGGCGCCGCAGAGCATGATGTCCAGCCCTATGGACAGCGCACTTCAGGGCTCCGTCCTGCGCTTTCTGGAGGCGATGAGCGAGCCGCTGGACCGCGCGATTCTTGGGCCTGGCCTGCTGCGCGAAATCTATTTTCGCGTGCTCACCGGCGAGCAGGGGGCGGCCTTGCGTTCGGCCCTGGGAATGCGCGGCCAGTTCGGCAGGATAGGTAAGGCGCTTCGCCGCATCCATGAGGCTTACGCCGAGCCCATCCATCTCGCCGAACTGGCACGCGAGGCGGATATGAGCGTGCCATCGTTCCACGCCCACTTCAGGGCTGTCACGCGAACATCGCCGATGCAGTACGTGAAGTCCACGCGGCTGCATCAGGCGCGACTGCTGATGGTGCGGCAGGGCATGACGGCCGAGGCCGCCGGCTACGCGGTGGGCTATGCCAGTGCGTCGCAATTCACGCGCGAGTTCAAGCGGCTCTTTGGGTTGCCGCCCGTGGCGGAAGTGAGGCGCATGAGGGAGAACTTCGCCGTGCCGCCAGAGCAGGCGGCGTCGAGCTATGTCTCGTCTCATTGATTGAGCGCGCGCCCCGCGTGCTTGACGCTGGCGGCGTCCAAGGCGAACCATTGGGGCGGGCAGTGCCGACGGGCGACCGCAATCACGATCACTAGTGGAAGGGACGCATGGCACTCAAGCGGATAGACAACATGGGGATCGTCGTCGATGACCTCGACGCGACCATCGCATTCTTTCTTGAACTCGGCCTCGATCTCGAAGGGCGGGCCACGATCGAAGGTGAGTGGGCCGGACGTATCACGGGGCTCGGCGATCAGTGCGTCGAGATTGCCATGATGCGCACGCCGGATGGCCATGGCCGGCTCGAACTTTCCCGGTTTCTCACGCCCGCGGTCGTCGCGGATCATCGGAGCGCTCCGGTGAACGCTCTAGGCTATCTGCGCGTCATGTTTGCCGTGGACGACCTCGACGATACGTTGGAGCGGCTTCGCAAGCATGGTGCGCAGCTCGTGGGTGAGGTGGTCGACTACAAGGACGTTTACCGGCTCTGCTATATCCGCGGCCCGGAAGGGCTGCTCATCGGGCTTGCCCAGGAACTTGGATAAGAGGCCGCGCCTCGGCGCCGCGTGCTCAAAAGGCCGGTTGCCATCATGACGGCACTGGCTCATGCGAAAGCTCTGATCGATGTCGGCGTTCCAGCCGGCGACGGGGTGCACCTAGGGTGTTCGGCCGCCCGTGCAGGCAGCCTGATCCTGCTGGCCTTGCTGTCATGTCCTCGACGGTATGGCGAACACGTTCGAGGCGTAAACGGTGGAATCCGTTTGGTTCTATTTTCTGCCGCTATCTCGTGGGGCACGACGAGCAGGGTCTTGCTGGTTCTCGCTGTCGCCATCGTCGTCGCTGGTGCCCCCGGGGGCGCCTTGGTTCGCGACGTAGTGGGAAGGCGTGCCGCTTTCATCGGGCTTTTGAACGACGCGAGCCTTTTGCTCAGTGTCCTGATCTTTCATGTCACGGGAAGCTGCCTTCTCGGGCGAACCGTTTCTTTCATCGATACCGGTCATGATCGCTCTCCAGATTCAGGTGGTCTGGCGCCATCGCCAGGTTTCCCATTTTCCGGCGTCGGTGCTAAGCAAACCGATAGCCTGGGTGAAGGCGCCGAAAAGCCCTTCCGCCGATAACAGAATCCACACGCATGACCCACTGAGGGCTGCGACGGGTTTGGTGTAAGCTGAACGGACCCCGGCGCGGCAACGGAGGTCGAGCAAATGAGCGCAGAGACTGCCTCTGCAGCATGGATTGCATTCGGCACGGTCGAAATCGACACACTCGGCCATCGCCTGTTTGTCGATGGCGAAGAGGTCGGGCTGGAGCGGAAGGCGTTTGCCGTGCTTGTCCTGCTCGCTCGCGAATCCGGCCGCGTGCTGACCCGCGACGAGATCCTCGACGAGGTGTGGGGACATCATCACGTGACCCCGGGCTCGCTCAGTCGTGTCGTCGCCTTGCTGCGTCACGCGCTGGGCGAAACTGCCGAGGAATGCCGCTATCTGCATACCGTGCATGGCGTCGGTTTTCGCCTCGATGCCGATGTGCGGTCCGCAGCCTCGCGTGAGGAATTGATGGCCGACAGGCCGATGGCTGTCACCGAGCTTGCGTTTGCATCGATCCTGCCCGTGGAGGAAGTGACGCCCATCGCCGAAACATTGGTGGCGCCGGCTCCCGCCGCGCCCGTGTTGCCTGGCAGGACACGACGGCTGGATAGCCGGCTCTTGGCGGTGATCATCGGTGTGCTTGTGGTGGCTGCCGTGTTGCTTGCTCGTCACCAGTTTGCGCGTCCTTCCGCGGACAGCACGCCGGTGGCCGATCTCAAGTCGGTCGCCGTGCTGCCCTTCGAGAACCTCAGTACGGACGGAAACAACGCGTACTTCGCCAGCGGCATGCAGGACATGATCCTGACCCAACTGGTGGGCATCGGCGGGCTCAAGGTGATTTCCCGCACCTCGACGGAAAAGTACCCGAGCCATCCGGAAGACGTGAAGAGCATCGCGCGGCAGTTGGGTGTGGCCACGTTGCTCGAGGGCACGGTGCAGAAGGCCGGCAACCAGGTGCTGATCAATGTGCAGCTGATCGACGCGAGCAGCGGCAGCCATCTTTGGGCAAAGGCCTATACGCGCACGCTGGACAACGTTTTCAATGTGGAAGGCGAAGTAGCGCAGAACGTGGCGGAGGCACTGAAGGTGCGGCTGACGTCCGCCGAGACCGCGCGTATCGATCGGCTGCCCACGTCCAATGCCGCGGCCTACGATCTCTACCTGCAGGCCGGCGTGCACGCCAATCGCGCCTACGACGATCCGATCATGTCGCCATCCGAATTGCCCGTGGCGATCTCGCTGTATCAGCAGGCATTGACCAAGGATCCGGACTTCGCGCTCGCCGAGGCGGCGCTGGCGCGCGCGCACATGCAGATGTATTTCTTCGCGCCCGACCGGACGAACGGACGGCTGGCCGAAGCGAAGACTGCGGCCGACCACGCCCTGGCCTTGCAGCCGAATCTCGGGCAGGGTCATTACGCGTTGGGGTTGTATTACTACTGGGGACATCGGGATTACGCCCGTGCCACCACGCAGCTCGCGTTGGCGCGGCAGGCGCTGCCCAACAGTGCCACCGTGGAACTCCTGATCGCCGCGATCGCCCGGCGCCAGGGGCACTGGGATGAGGCTGTGTTGCTGTTTCGCTCCGCGACCGTGCTCGACCCGCACAGCGAATTCGCGTTCAACCAACTGGGCGTGACCTACCAGAGCATGCGGCGCTACGCCGATGCCGACCGCGCATTTGGGGCCGCCCTTGCGGTGAGCCACAACCCCGACGGCGAGCGCATGGCGCAGGTCTTCAATGAGCTGATGTGGAAGGGCAACCTCACGCCGATGCGCACCATGCTCGCGGCAATCGCGCCGGGCAGCGATGCCTATGCCGGCAACGTGGCAGCCATGTACTTCGATCGATCACTGGCACGCGATTACGCCGGTGCCATCAAGGTGGTCGAGGCGGACAAGGCGGAGAACTGGTCCGACCCCGACAATATTGCCTTGCCTCGACGCTTGTATCTCGCCTGGGCCTTGCAGTCGGCAGGTGACACGGCGAAAGCGGCAGCGGCGTATGCGGAGGTGGCCGAGCATGCTCGCGCCTCCCTCGTGGAGCGGCCGGACGATGCGGATCTGCATCTCGCCATGGCCTTCGCCTACGCCGGGCTCGGTCAAAAAGCCGAAGCCATCGCAGAAGGCGAGCGCGCCGTCGCCCTGATGCCGGTCGCCGAGGATGCACTGACCGGCGCGGACATGCTCGCGCACCAGGCGATGCTCTATGTGCGCCTCGGTGAGCCGGACCGGGCCATTGCCTTGCTCGATCGCGTGCTGTCGATGCCCACGGGCATGATCCTGTCGAGCGCGCTGGTTCGAATCGATCCGGTATGGGATCCGTTGCGCGACGATCCGCGGTTCAAGGCGCTGCTGCAGAAATACCCCGTCGGCGGCTAGGCTGTCGTTCGCTTCGACTGCGATGCCTGAGGCAGGGCATTGCCATCGTCTTTCCTCCTTGTTCGCGCGTAGCCTGTCGAGCGCATCAGGATCAGCGCGAGCAGGAGCGCGATGAACGCCGCATAGGCGTATTGGCCCCTGGCTACGCCGGTTCCATAGGGAAACCAGATGCCGGGAATGCCCAGTGCATTGAGCTCGGTGGCGAACAGCCCGATACCTACCAGGATGGCGGCGAGTGCGGCCAGGCAGGTCGAAGGCCTTGCGGATCGACGCAGGCCAAGGCCGATGACGCCCAGGTAAAGCGCGGCAAACGCCAGGCGCAGGCATGCGATGGCGATATCGGTGGCCGCCTTGACCATGTGGGGTGCTTCAACCGGAAACCATGGACGGCCGATCAGCGCGAAGGTCATGTAAGCGAGCGTAAGCGCACCGATGAGGCGCCGATGCCATGGCGATCTCTCCAGGCGAAACCAGTCGCGCCACGCCAACGTCCACGACGCGAGCACAAGCGGCCTGAGTACGACGGTGACGGCAGCGTCGTAGCTGCGAAGACTCAGGTGAGGTGTCCAGTAGAACAGCACCTGGTTGACGCGCAGCAGGGCGAGCGACACCAAGGCCACAGTCAGCCATCCATGCCGATCGCCGCTTCGGCTCGCCATCAGTCCCCAGGCCATGATGGCGAGCACGACGAATGCGAAAGGTTCGGCCGCATCCACCACGTAACCCTTGAAGGTCTGCAGCCATTGCACCTGGAACAATCGATCGATGCTTTCCGCGTCGCCTACGGTCGGTGCGACGTGGATGCCGCCGCTCTCATCGCTCGCGTCCATGGGATCCATCCAGACGCGGAAGGCAATGACGAAGGTCTGCGTGCCCGTCGACGACGACGAAGACAGCGGGTACACGCTCGGTCGCACGCCGAACACGGTTGGCGACTTGCCCGTGAATTCACCTGGACCGCCGAGGCGTTGTCCGTTCACGTAGAGCTGGTATGTCGAGTCGACCAGCGTCGGGCCGGCCAGCGCGAGCGGCGTCTTGCCGTCGCTCTCGACCGTGAGTTTCATCCGATACCACGCATAACCGGTATAGCCGGCGTGGCCACGCCGGTTCCATCCGGTGACGTAGCCTGGCAACCCCACATCGCCATCGTGTGCACCGGGTGCCGGAGTGAGGTCGACCGTCTCCCACGCGCTGTCATCGAAGTCCGGTGAAGACCAGCGTGCGTCGTCGCCGACGTGAAATCGCCAGGGTCCGTTCAAGGGCGCGGTGGAGTGACCAAGGGTGATGCGTGTGTCCGGTGCGGAATCAGCCGATGCGCTGCCGCACCCGATCATCTGCGCCATCAACAGGCAAAAGGAAAGGAGAAGTCCCGACCGTCGCATCGCATCGCTCCCTGATGGGTGCTCCCGAGTCTAAGGGAGTCTTCGGTCATTCGCATCGATAGCGTCTGCGATGCGGGAGGGCGATGGTTGGATCGGCAATCCGGTGGGTCTTGTCGTGCCGATCTTCACCGGCCGCAGCGACGGTGCTGCGCTCGCTACGGCCGATAAAGGATCGTCGCCGTGTGCCTTGGTGTCACGCCGCGTGCAGCGCCACTTCGCTGGCGGCCACGGCCAAGCCCGATACCACGCCGAGAGACGGGTCGCCGTGCACGAGGGGGATCTCGGGGAAACATGCGGCGACCTTGGCCTTTACCTGCGGCGAGCGCGAGGTGCCGCCAGTGAGGAAGACGCTGGCGGGCAGCGTGGGCAGGTCGGCGCGAACGGCGGTGAGCGTACGTTCCAGTTGAGTGAGAAAGGGCTCGATGGCTGCGTCCAGGTCGTCACGGCTCGCTTCCACGGCAAGGTCGTGCTCGATGAAGTCGAGCCGGGCGCGATAGGTCGTCTCGGCGCTCAGTTGGATCTTGGTGCGCTCGGCCGCCTGGTTGAGGCGCGTGGTGGCACCCAGTTCCTGCAGCGCGCGCAGGCGCGGGCCGTAAGGCGCGGCGACGAGGCGATAGTTCTGTTTCCGGAACTCGCGCTGCTTGGGCAAGTTGTGCACGCTGGCGGCTTCGACAAACTGATGCTGCGGCACGCGCACGATGTCCTTGCCCATCAGTGGCATGAAACTGTGCAGGCTCACGCCCACGTCGAGATCCGTGCCGCCCTTGGGTAGGCCCCAGTTGCGCGCAATGAGCGGTGATGCACGGCCGCCGAGCTCTGCATGGGTGACGTCGGTGGTGCCGCCGCCGATGTCTACGATCAGCGCTTGCTGCCGGTCCGCGAGACTCTTGTGGTAGTGCATCGCGGCGGCGGCCGGTTCTTCGAGAAACCGCACCTCGTCGAAACCCGCGACGGCGGCCGCCTCGCGCAATATCTCGATGGCCTGCTCCGAGCCGGCCGCGCCCATCGAACTGCGGAACTCCACGGGACGGCCGATCACCGCGCCACGCACCGCTTCACCGAACTGACGACTCGCGGTGAGCCGGATGTGTTCGAGGATGTGCGTGGCGATATGCACGATTACCTTGCGCACTTGCGGATCCAGCCGATAACCGAACATCGACTTGGGCGACTCGATCAGGTTGCCGCCGCCGCTCTCGAGATAGCCTTCCACCGCTTCCTCGCCGAACAGCGCATGCTGGAAACTGGAGACGGATGCCGTGGCGGCGCGAGCCTGTTCCTCCATCCATTGACGGCGCACCACGCGCAACGCTTCGCGGCGAAGGTCGTCGTCCGTGCGCGTCACGGGCGCCTGCCCACGGGCGACGGCGACGGCCGCTCGTTGGCGCAGATCGTTGCGTGCCGATCGGATATGCGTTTCCACCTGCGCTTCGAGCTCGGGAGTCAGCTCGAAATCGTTTGGGTCGGGCACGAGTTCAGGGAAATACACCGCCGTGCGGAACTGCTCGGCGTCGCCGAACCGAACCAGGATGAGCTCGCCATCCCGGATGGCGGCTGCAGCGGAATAGCTGGTGCCGAAGTCGATACCGATATGCATGGAGAGGCCGCGCGCGGAAAAGCAATCTTCCATGATCTCAGGCATGGCGCCCGGACGCAACGAAACCGACGGATATGTGCCTCAAGGTCATGCTTGCGGCGGGCTTGGCTTTCCCTGGATGAGGACGGCCGCGCTGAGCGAGCTCAGCAGTGCCAGCGCCGCGGAAATCGACATGACCCAGCGGAAGCCGGAGACGAACGATACGTCCACCGCTCGCTTCCATGCCGCCGCGACTTCTGCGGGATAGCCATCCGGAATCGCGACGCCGGCGAGCTTCTGGCGTTGCTCCATCACGGCCGAAACGAGCTCGGCCGGCGCGTGCCATCCTGCGATCTCGTGATCGAGCGTCGCATTGAACGACAGCGTGAGGACGAAACCGAACAATGCGATCGCCAGCAAGCCCGCCGTGCGCGATACCGCATTGTTGATGCCCGACGCCGTGCCTGCCAATTCCTTGCCTACCGCGTTCATGACGGTCGTGGTCAGTGGCGCCACCGTGACGCTCATGCCCAACCCCAACACGCAGATGGCCGGAAAGAAGGCCGTCCAATAGCCTCCGCCGACGGATGGCCATGCGAATAGAGCGAAACTCAGCGCCGCGATCAAGGGGCCCACGACGAGCGGAAGCTTGGAGCCAAACCGATCGACCAGGCCTCCGGCCCAGCGCGACATGGCGAACATGATGGCGATGAACGGCAACAGCGTGGCGCCTGCCTCCGTGGCGCCGTAGCCCTGTACCTGGATCAGGTTCAGCGGTACGAAGAACAGGCTGCCTCCCAGGGCGGCATAGAGCAGCAAGGTCAGCATGTTGGCGCCGGCGAAATTGCGTTCGCGGAACAGGGCGAGAGGCAGCATCGGCGAGCGGCTTCGTGTTTCCACGCGCAGGAACAGCAGCAGCGCCAGGACGCCGATGACGATGGACGTCCAGATCGGCGTCGCCATCCATCCGCGTGACGGTGCTTCGATGAACGCGAAGACCAGTCCGGCCAGGCCGATGGTCGCCAGGCTGGCACCGGCCACATCGACGGCGCCGTCTGCCGTGCCTCCCTTGCTCTCGGGCACCTTGGCCGCGCAGATCAGCAGCAATACCGCGCCCACCGGTGCATTGATCAGGAAGGCCCACGTCCAGGAATAGTGATCGACGAGAAAGCCGCCGATGACCGGACCGATCGCTGCCGTGATGCCGCTGAATGCGGACCATGTGCCGATGGCGGCACCGCGTTCCGACTGCGGATAAGTCGCGCTGATCAATGCGAGGCTTCCCGGCACCAGCAGCGCCGCGCCAATGCCCTGGACGGCCCGGGCAACGATCAACGGGCCGACGGCGGTCGACAGCGAGCAACCGATCGACGCCAGCGTGAACAGGGTCGTGCCGATCATGAAGATGCGCTTGCGTCCGAAGCGATCTCCCAACACCCCGCCTACGAGCAGAAGCGCGGCGAGAAACAGCGCGTAGGATTCGATCACCCATTGCGCATCGGACGTGGTCGCGTTCAGTTGCCGCTGGATCGCCGGAAGCGCGACGTTGACCACGGTGCCGTCGATGAAGGCGAGGCTTGAGCCGAGAATCGCTGCTACCAACGTCCAGTGCTTGGACGGCGCCGAACAAGGCAGCGCCGGTGCGCCGCTAAGGATCACACCGTCTTCGCATGGGGGCTTTCCAAGCTGGGGCATGGCATCCACCGGCGTCCGGACCGGTGGAGCTTACTACCCATCGATCAGCCTGACCGGCACGGCGGCGATGCGGTCGTGACCGTGATGCCTGTGAAGACATCACTGCTGCCCCGTTCCCGCAAGCTCGCCGGATGCACGATCCGGCGAGCCCGCGGGCATTGCGTCAGCCGCAGCTGCCGCAGCAACCGCCGTTCGCGTGCTTGTCGAGCGTCGTCGCCGACGGATCGGTGACGCCGATATCGATGACGGTAAGGTCGGGGTCGGTCTTGCGATAGCTGAATGAGAGTCGGTCGCCAAAGCGATCACGGAGTTGGGCAATCAGCGGCAGCGGGTTGTGATCGTTGAAGAAGCGCATCGTTTCGCCAGGATGCAATGCCTCCAGTGCGCCGAAAATGGCGGCGTGCCGAAAGCGGCGAGCCACGCCTCGGGCATCAAAGCAATGGACGCTGGCTTCGAGGAGAGTGTCTTGGGACATGGCGGTACGGAAAGCCTGTGGAAGGTGAGGGGAGGGCAACGTAGGCCACCCGTACACGCGGCGTCTCTGATTCAGGTCAGCGAAAACGCCGCTCCGTCGACGCGTCGTTTGCTCGCGGGCAGCCTTTCCCGATTGGGCAAAGGCGAGGCCGGGCGCCATATTTTCATCGCAGATGGCAATAAATCCGGCGCAATTTGAATTTGTCGGACAATTGAACAACACTCGGCAGGTCGCCACAGGCCGAGAGTCATCGCATGCCGTCATCGTCTTCGATGAGCCGTCGCGTTTTCCTGCAGGGCATGGCGCTCGCAGGTGTCATGAGCGCGATGACCTTTCGCCCGCTGCGCGCCGCGGCGATGTCGACCACCGGAGCGGCTCCCGGACGCGCGCAGCAGGCGCCGCTGTTTCCGCAGGCGCCCCTGATGCAGCAGCCTTTCGCGCTACTTCCCACCGGTTCCATCAAGGCGGGCGGCTGGCTGTTGCGGCAACTGCGCATCCAGGCGAGCGGTCTGGGCGGTCATCTCGATGAGTTCTGGCCGATCGTGGGGCCGGACAGCGGTTGGACGGGCGGCAAGGGCGAATCGTGGGAAGACGGCCCGTACTTTCTCGATGGCCTGGTTCCGCTCGCGTGGCAGCTGGATTCGCCGCAGCTCAAGGCCAAGGCGATGCGCTTCATCGACTGGACGCTGGATCATCCGTGGGAAAACGGCATGTTCGGCCCGCGCAGCAACGATGACTGGTGGCCGCGGATGGTCATGCTCAAGGTGCTGACGCAGTACCACGAGCTTACCGGCGACCCTCGCGTCATGCCGCTGATGACGCGCTACTTCCATTACCAGTTGCAGGCGCTGCCCACGCGTCCGCTGCGCGACTGGGGGCGCATGCGATGGCAGGACGAGCTGCTGTCCGTTCTGTGGCTGTACCAGCGCACGAACGACGCCACGCTGCTCGAACTCGCGCAGCTGCTCAAGCAGCAGGGTTACGACTGGCAAGGCATGTTCGCCCACTTTCCGTTCACGCAGAAAACCGACGCGGACGCTCTGCGCAAGCAGGCGGGCGGGTCGGATGCGTTCATGCAGGACCTGGGTTTGCAGGTGCACGGCGTCAATGTCGCGCAGTCGCTGAAGGCATCGCCGGTGTGGTCGGTCGTGTCCGGCCAGGCGATCGACCGCGACGCCGTCCATCATCAGCTGCAGATGCTGGACACGTACCACGGCTTGCCTAATGGGATGTTTTCGGCGGACGAACATCTCGCCGGACGCAGTCCTTCGCAAGGCACCGAGCTATGCACGGTGGTGGAGACCATGTTCTCGCTGGAGCTGGCGCTGGCCCTCACCGGCGATGCCATGCTCGGAGACCGCCTGGAGCGCATCGCGTTCAATGCCTTGCCCGCTGCGTTGACCGACGACATGTGGGCACATCAGTACAACCAGCAGCCCAACCAGGTGGAGTGCAGCCTGCACCGCGAACCGTGGACCACCGACGGGCCGGAATCGAATCTGTTCGGCCTTGAGCCCAATTTCCGTTGCTGCACCGCGAATTTCCATCAAGGCTGGCCGAAGTTCGCCAATAGCCTGTGGATGGCGACAGCCGACCAGGGCCTCACCGCGATGAGCTATGCACCTTGCACGGTGACGACCGTCGTGCGCGGAACCGCGGTGATCATCGAACAGGCCAGCGATTATCCATTCCGCCAGACCGTCAGCATTTCGCTGAAGCCGCAGCACGCCGTTGCGTTTCCCCTGCGGCTGCGCATCCCCGCATGGTCGCGGGAAACACGTATCGCGGTGAACGGCAGACCGATCGAGACCACGGCCGGCTTCACCACGATCGAGCGCACATGGGCGCCCGGCGATACGGTCGAAGTGGCCTTCAACGCCGACGTCGTCGTCGCGCGCGGTTACAACGGGGCGCTGAGCTTCAGTCGCGGTGCGTTGGTGTACGCGCTGCCGATCGAGGAGAACTGGGTCGTGTGGCGCAAACGCGGCCCCACGCGTGACTGGCAGGTCTATCCCGGCTCGCGGTGGAATGTCGGCATCAAGCCGGACGTGCCGGTGAAAGTGAGCGAGTACGCCATCGGCGAGAAGCCATTTGCAGGGGCCGCCGCGGCGGTGAAGCTGACCTTGCAGGGGCAGTACGTTCCGGCGTGGAAAGCATCGGAAGGCAGTGCCGACCCGGTGCCTGCCCATGCCGAAGCTTCCTCCGATGAAGGCGTGCAAACCCTCACGCTGGTGCCTTATGCCGGAGCCAAGCTGCGCATCACGGCGTTCCCCGTGCTCGGTTGAACGCCGGGTTCATCGGAAGGTGTCGGTCGAAGGCGGCGCTGAGCGGGTAGTTCAGCTCCGAAATTCGGCCAGCTCGGCTTCCAGTGCTTCCACCTGGCGACGCAGCGTCTCGTTCTCGGCAGTCAGCTCCGTCACGCGATCACGCAGCTGCTGAAGCTCGCCGCCTTCGTTCGTGACTTGGGGCGCGGCGGCTTCATCGCGTGGCTTGCGTCGTGCCTCGCGAACGCGCTTTGCGGCCTGCTTGAGTTCCTGTTCGCCGGCGACGGCCGCTGCGCGCTGTTCTTCCGCGGGCAGAGTCGCGACGGCTGCCGCTGCGTTGATCGACAGTGTGCCCGACTTGACTGCGGCGACCACTTCTTCAGTCGCCTGTTTTCGGATCTTTTCGATCAGCCCGATCTGGCTGTTGCTGAGCCGAGCTTCGCGCGCCATCGATTCACGGCTGTTCATCGGTTCGGCCGGCGTCGCGTCCACGGTGACGCTGTTGTCCGTCACGGCGTCGCTCACCGCCTCTTCGTCGACGGGCGGTTGCGTTTGTGCCGGCTCGTCGGCCTTGCGGGCGCGGGACCGGCGCTCCGCAAGGATGTCGCGCTTGCGCAGCGCCAGCACGCCGCGCTGGAACGGCGAGACGCTGCGGCGACCGAGGTGCTGGTCGATCATCCAAAGGTGCACATCGTCCATGCTCTGGAACTGTTCGTGCTGCATGGTGCGGAACGGCAGGTCGTGCTTGCGGCAGACGCTGTAGCGGTGATGGCCATCGACCAGGATGTTGCCCCAGAGCACCAGTGCGTCGCGGCAACCCTCGGCCAGGATGCTTCGTTCCAGCGCTTCGTACTCCTCGGGAGTCATGGGATCGATATAGGCTTTCAGTTCTTCGTTGACGACAATGTCCATGAGCACGAGGCGAAGCAATGGCGGAAGGCGGCGCATTGTAAAGACAGCGGCGCACTTTGCCGACTGGAAGCGTTCCGGCGAGGAAAGTCTTCGGCTTGTCAAGATGCATTGATGCATTGATGCGCTGATGTCGGTGTCCGACGCGGCACTTGCAGCGCGGAGACGTCGTTCGACCTGCTGGGGCACAATAGCGGCGTCGCTTCCACTTGATTGCACTTGCCCATGAACTCGACATCCAGCCCACAGATCTGGCTCATTCGCCACGGTGAAACCGAATGGAGCGCATCCGGCCGCCACACGGGCACGACCGATATCGCGTTGACGGAGCAGGGTCGAAAGCAGGCCGCGTCACTCGCGCCACTGCTCGCGACGCAATCGTTCGATCTGGTGCTGACCAGCCCGATGCAACGCGCGATCGATACCTGTCGCCTTGCCGGCCTTGGCGAAAAGGCGGAGATCGAACCCGCGCTGCACGAATGGAACTACGGCATCTATGAAGGGCGGAAGACGGCAGAGATCCGCGAACAGGTGCCCGATTGGTCCGTATGGACCTCGCCCATACCCGAAGGCGAGGACGCCATGCAGGTTGGCGAGCGAGCCCGGGCGCTCATCGATCGCGTGCTTCGTCGCGAAGCGCGCCACATCGCGCTGTTCTCACATGCCCATTTCCTGCGGACCCTTGCCGCGGTATGGGCGACGGATGCGCCATCGCTAGGTGCGCATCTCATGCTCGATACGGCGACGGTGAGCGTGCTCGGTTTCGAGCGCGAGGCGCGTGCCATCGTCAAGTGGAATCTTCAGCCCTGAAGATGGTTTGACGGTGGCACGTCTACCCGGGCTGGGCAGACGTGCCACGACGGTCTTTTGCGATGGCGCGGCAAGCGAGGGTTTTCGCTTTCCACGCGTAACCGAGTGATTACGAGCTTGCCGCTCGCGTGGTGTGCTGCGAATACCACGCGTGCCACCGTCCCTGGCTGTAATAGAACACGTCGACCGACGTTTCCTTGTCGCCGTGATGCGTCACAACCGCGGTGTCGCCCTTGATGCTGATCGTGGATGTCGGTGGCAGCGGTTGAACGGGCGTGTTGGGATGTTGTTCCGCAAAGTGGGTTGCTGCAGCGACAATTTCGGCCTTGGGGCGAGGCACGCCGGCCGCGCTGACCGACACGTAGGCCGGATCGAGCAGGTCATCGAGGGCCTTGGCGTCGCCCGTGATGAAAGCACGGCTCCACGCGTTTTCGACCGCCCGGACGCCTGCCTCATCGGGCCCGCGATCCGCGGCGCTGGCGCTTGCCGATACGACGCAGCACACACCAGCGAGCCAACCTGCCAAGACGAGCATTTTCATCACAGCCTCCCTCCATGCTGACCAAGGACGACGATCCGAAGCGGCGCTTCGGACCGGCCGTCTGAAATGACTCATGCGCAATCGCGAAGTTCGCCCTATAGGTCGGAGGTCATTGCTGTGCGCCGAGACTTTCGTTGCCGCCGGCACCATCAATGGCTGGCCGACGGGCAGGGCGAACTGCCTGCCTGCATCGCGTGGAACTCGATGGAGAGGCCTAGGTCGTCCTGTGTCGGCGCCAGGAACGATTCGCCCGACAGGCCGCTGTACGTCGCCAACGGGCGCTCGTAACCACGTTCGGCCCAGCGGCGCGCGCGCTGAAGGTCGCTTACGGCGAAGCTCACGGCCAGGATGCGCGGGCCGCCGCTGACCATGGTCTGCTCAGCCAGCCCTGCGCCATCGGGTTGAAGCGCCAGCAGGGCCGTTGGGCCGACCGGCACGCAGAATCCCTTCGCGTTGATATTGGGCAGCTTGATCGGCACTGCGTGGGCGAAGCCCATCTTCTCGAGTTCGCGACGATCGGCTTCCGCATCTGCCGACACCAGCCATATCGACGTGAGCTCGCGCGCGCCATTGGGATGCTCGCGCGTGACGCGCCTGTCGTCGATGTTGGCAGGATCGAACTGATCGGGCGCGTAACTGGCGGTGTAGTCGATGAAGAACGTGTTGCTCGACAACGGCGCACGGTCGAAGGCGAACAGGCGCCAACCCGGCTTGGCGCTGTCGGGGCCGGAAAAGAACGGCGTAACGGCATAGTGCAGCGCCTGCAGCGACTGATGGATCGCATCGAGCGATGCCGAGCGGAAGCCGAAGCTGCGCGAGCCCGGGCCGCCCTTCAGCGCCTGCTGGTCTTCCTTCATGCCTGGATCGAACTTGGGATCGGGTCGGGTGATGCCCAGCAGTTCGATAAAGCTGCTGTCCGAAAACCGGATATAGCGATTGGCCACACCATCGTTGTCGTGTCCGGGACGGACCTGGAAGCCGAGTTTGACGGCCATGACCGACGTGACCTGATCGATGCCGCGGCCCCATAGCAGGATGTGGTCCAGTCGCGTGCCGGAAGGCGTCGGTGCGGGTGGCGACGTCGAGGCCTGTGCGGCCCCCAGGCAAAACAGCCATGCCGAAACAAGCAGGATCAGGCGCATGCAGAGACTCATGTGAAGGAGTGAGGGTCCTTGGGGAAGCCGGGCGCATGAATCGCTCGCAGGCCCAGGGGCGATATGGAAGCGGGCAGCCGAACCGCGTACATGCAGCTCGGCCGCGATCTTTATGGAGAGTTCGCATTGCACCCGCAAGGACAAGTTCCGGACAAAAACCGCCAGCATGAAGAAGGGCGCACCGATGCTTTCCTGTTCGCCGCCGCTGCCCTCAGGCGCTTGCGCTGCGACGCAGGGACTGTGGCGACATGCCGAATGCGCGGACAAACGCGCGACGCATCCGGGTGGCATCGCCAAAGCCCGTGGAGGCGGCGATGTGATCCAGGTGAAGATGGCTGGTCTCCACTGCCAGGCGCGCGGCTTCCAATCGCAGTCCTTCCACGACCTTGGCGGGTGTCGCGCCCATTTCCGCCACGAAGGCGCGGGCGAAGTTGCGGGGGCTCATGGCGGCGCGCTCGGCCAGTCGCTCGACCGTCAGCGGCTCGGCGATGCACGCGCGCACCCAGCGGATCAGTTCGCCGAAGCGGCCAGTCTTGCCGCCTTGCTCCACCAGCACGGAATACTGCGACTGCCCCACATGCCTGCGCTGGTGAACGACGAGCTGCTGGGCCGTGCGACGTGCGATGCCCGGGCCGAGGTCGTCTTCCACGAGCGCCAGCGCGAGGTCGATCCCCGCGGAAATGCCTGCGGAGGTCCATATGTCGCCATCCCTGACGAACATGCGGTCGGCATCGAGCCGGACCTTGGGGTAGCGCAGCCGGAACCGTTCGGCGGCCGCCCAGTGCGTGGTGGCCCGCCGATCGTCGAGCAGGCCTGCTTCGGCGAGAAAGAACGCACCGGAACAGACGCCCGCCACCCGGCGCCATGCATCATGGCCAAGCCACGCCACGATGCCAGCCTGGGTTTCCTCGATCTGCGCGAGATTGCCGCCCGACACGATGACCGTGTCGAAACGCTTCGGCTCCATGGCTGCGGCCGCCAGGCAGACACCCGATGAGCTGCGCACGATGCCGCCTTCGGGCGCCAGCACGCTGATCGCATAGCTGCCCGGCCGGAAACGTTCCGCCATCTCGAAGGCGGCCACCGGGCCGGCGGCGTCCAGCAGTTGAAAGCCCGGAAAAACGACGATGGCGATCTCGCGTCGCATGGCGGCCGTCGCATGAGTTGATCCCTTACCCGGAAATTGGCGTAACCACGCATCGGGCGTCAAGCTGACTGATGGCATGTCGCGGCTGCCTCGCACGCTTCGTCGTGCCCGTTGACCCCATCGTTGAGCCTGTGGAGCGCCGCACCGGCGTCCGACAAACCTCAAGGCGATTGCGGCGCCTCCATCCGCTCGCGAAAGCAGGAACTCGGCCGTATCCGTCATGAGGTGGAGGCTGTTCACGGCTCGGTGTCGGGCCATGGCCATAGATAACGGCGTGCTTCATGGATACCTAGCGTCCTGCTGAGGCTGCCGGGCCAACAATGGAATCGCCTCAGCACGGTGCTGGGGCATAGAGCATTGGAGAATGGAAATGGCAAACACCCAAGACCAAGGCGGATCGAACCAGGGCTTCGCCTCGATGGACGACGAAAAGCAGCGTGACATCGCATCGAAGGGCGGCAAGGCAGCCCACGAATCAGGTCATGCGCACGAGTTCAATTCTCAGGAGGCAAGAGAAGCCGGCCGCAAGGGCGGCGAAGCCGTAAGCGAGGATAGCGAGCATGTGGCGGACATTGGCGCCGAGGGTGGCGAGAGTCGCGGTGGCTCATCGCTCGCGTCGTCCGGCAATCAAGGCTCGCGAGGCGGAAGCCATGAGCAACTCGTCAAGGCGGGCGAGCAGGGCCACAAGAACAAGTAGTCGTTTCCCGATCACGCAAGTTCACGCCTCGCTGTTTGACAGAGCAGTCGCACACGGATGTGCGATGGCCCTGCCTCTCTGTGGCGCAAGCAGGCGGAAGATGCCGACCCTTTCGAACTTCAGGCCCGGCCGTCGCGACCAACGTCGCCGATGCCGCGCCCGCTTCCATCAGAAGCGATCCGAGCTGGACAGGTAGCGCCATTGTCCTGGCGGCAACTTGGACATCGGGATGCGTCCCACCCGGATGCGCTTGATGGAGCGCACGCTCAAGCCCACGGCGTGGCACATGCGTTCGATCTTGTCGGGTGCAATGCGCTTCAGGGCAAAGCGCAGGTGGTTTTCGTTCTGCCAGCTCACCTTGATGGGCGGCAGCGCATAGTTGTCGAAACTCAATCCATGGTTGAGCAGGGCGAGGCCGTTGGGCGCCAGCTTGCCCGCGACCTCGACCACAAGCTCCTGCTCAAGACGATCGAAGTCTTCTTCCAGGCGCCGCTTCACGCGCCAATCCTGCGTGAAGACCACCAGGCCACTGGCGTTGTCGGGCAGCGGCAACAGCAATTCCAGGCGGGAAAAGTGGCGCTTCAGCGGGCGCACGCCGGACGCGTCGTCGGCGGCATGGTTTTCTGCACGGACCAACGCGCGCGCTTCTTCGATCGTGGCGCCGGCCGGCTTGTGCAGTACCAGCGTGGCGGGCTCGGGCGCTTCGAGGCGCGCGTGCGGATCGATCTCGACCTGCTGCTGGTCCAGCACCTTGAACTGGGGCTCTTCCACGGTCGCGCCGTCGACGCGCACCCAGCCCCCTTCGATATACATCTCCGCTTCGCGTCGCGAGCATTGGGCCTGGGTGGCGACACGTTTGGCGAGGCGAACGGGTTCTGTCATGGGCGTGGCTGGCAGTGGCTGCGCTGCATTATAGGGCTGCGCTGCAGCAAGAACGCGTCACCGCTTCAACTCGCGACGAGCGTTCACGCGCCGCATTCCCATCAGCTCAGTTGTTCGCGAGCTTCGCCGCCGCGGCGATGAGAACGCCTCCTGACACTCCTTCGATGCAGCGCCTGCGCCGGTCATCAAGCGCCCCGCCTTTGCCGCGCCCGGCGGCGACGATGATGCTGAGGATGGTGTAGACCAGCGCACACAGGCCGATGAAGATCGCCGACAACAGCAAAGCCTGTTCGGCCGCCGGCTGGTCGTGCCGCATGAACTGCGGAAGGATCGCGAAATAGATCATCATCCCTTTGGGGTTGAGGACAGCGGTGAGAAAGCCCCGGCTGAACGGGTTCGCTGCATGCGCCCTGGGAAGGCGGGCGGCCTGTGGCTTCGCTGCCGACCGCAGCAACTGGAATGCCAGGTAGGCGAGATAAGCCACGCCGGCCCATCGCAGCGATTCGAAGATCACTGGCGATGCGGCCACGACAGCGGCCAGGCCAAAGGCCACCAGCAGCGAATGCACGACGTAGCCGGCGCACACCCCGGACGTCGCGCGCAACCCGGCCAGTGTGCTGCCCGAAATGGCCTGGGAAACGATGAAGAGCATGTCCGGTCCTGGCGCGCAGATGAGCGGCAGGACCGTGACGGCGAAGAGGCCTAGCGTATGTATGTCCATGCCGGACAGGCTACGAGGTTCGTTGAGCCATGGGGAGCCAAATATTCCACTTCTGACGCCAAAATTGGCATAAAATACCAATTACCTCATATTGCGTGATTGTTTATGCCAATCAAGCTTGACGCGATAGACAAGCGGATTCTGCGCGCCCTGCAGGAAGACGGGCGACTGCAGAACACGGATCTCGCACGCAAGGTGGGTTTGTCGCCGTCGCCGTGCCTCAGGCGGGTTCGCCTGTTGGAAGAGGCCGGCGTGATCGATCGCTACGTGACCATTCTCAACCCGTCGATGGTCGGTGCCGGGCTGACGTTGTTCACGCGCGTGTGGCTGACGGCACAGGATGCCGAAACCATCGAGCATTTCATCGGCGCGATGAAACTGCTGCCGCAGGTGATGGAGTGCTACATCATGCTCGGCGAGAGCGATGCGCTGTTGCGCGTGGTGGTTTCCGACCTGGATGCCTATCGGCATTTCCAGTCCACGCATCTCACTCGTGCGAATGGCATCCAGAACGTGAAGACGGATTTGCCAAGTCAGGTCGTGAAGCAGACGTATGCATTGCCGCTCTAGAGCCGGTTGCGCTGCGTGATGGCTGGGCGTAGGCGCAAGGTCGCGGGACGCGCTGCCCAAAAAGCCTATATACATCGGCACCCCTATCACTTAGGCCGGATGGGATTGGAGGTTGAGTCCGCATATATTTGCGCGCGTTGCCGCCCGCCCACTGGTCGTTGCGAATTCCCAAGCCTGGCGGCTTCGTTTGCCCATGCCTCGACGGACTCACGGGGAAGGGACGATGACTGTCATGCTCGGACAATCATCGGCGTTCCAGCGGTTGCGTGAACAGCTACGCCGCTACGCCGAATGCGACATCCAGGTGCTGATCGAGGGGGAGACTGGCACCGGAAAGGAACTCGCCGCGCGGGAGATCCATTACGCCAGCGCACGGAGCGGGCGTCCCTTCGTACCCGTCAATTGCGGGGCGCTGCCGGACAACCTCATCGAGAACGAACTGTTCGGCCACGAGCGTGGCGCGTATACGGATGCGCGATGTGCGCAGCCCGGCCTGATCGATCATGCGCGCGGCGGCACGCTATTCCTTGATGAAGTCGACACCTTGTCGAGCAAGGCTCAGGTGACCTTGCTGCGGTTTCTGGAAAACAACGAATACCGCCCGGTGGGTGGCGGTCTTTCGCGCGTGTCGAATGCGCGGGTCATTGCCGCGACCAACAGCTGCCTGGAAGAAGAAGTGGCGGCGGGCCGTTTTCGCCGCGATCTGCAATACCGGCTCAACGCATTGAACGTACGCATGCCACCACTTCGCGAGCGCGAAGGCGATGTGCCGCTGCTGGCCGAACATTTCCTGGATGCGATGGCGCGCCGGCTCGAGGGGCGATCCAAACAGTGGAGTGGGGAGGCCATGCGCATTCTTTGTGCGCATGCATGGCCAGGCAATGTGCGCGAGCTGGAGAACGTCGTGCTTCGCGCCTACATGCAGGCGGATGGCGAAGTCATCGAAGCCTCCGCGGTGGCTGAACTGGTCGACGATGTGTCGGCGCTTGTTGGCGAGTTCGCTCAGGGTGATGACCAGTTTGGTTATCACGCGGCACGTCACCACGCGATCCACATGTTCGAACGCGGCTATCTGTTGGGATTGATGGAGCGCACGCAAGGCAATGTCACGGCAGCGGCGCGTCTTTCGGGCACCGAACGCCGGCAGCTTGGCAAACTGCTCAAGAAGCACGGCATCGATACGCGCCGCTTCCGCACGCAGCCGTAAGTTTTCCGCCTTCGAATGAACGGCGCACGCGTCCATCGCGTGCGCAAAGGTGCGCGTGAAGCGCATGCCCGTTGGGTCTGTCCACACCCATGACGCGCACCAAAGCGGGTCATTTCCGACCCGGCGTCTTGTCGCGATCGTTGTGCTGGCGCGCTTCTGCGCTGGCACGCGTGTTGCCAGCAGACATCGTGCACGTGGAGGCACGGCATGGGTCATCGGCGAAGTGAAGACGAGTTGGGGAGGCAGGAAGTGGAGCGTGCCGTGCTTGCCTATCTGCATCGTCACCCGGATGCCGCCGACACGCTCGACGGCATCGTCAGCTGGTGGCTTCCGCAGCAACGTTACGAAACCGAGCGCGAACGCATCGAACGCGTGCTCAGCGTGCTGGTGGAGCGGGGCGAGCTGCGCTGCGACCGTCTTCCCGACGGCGCCGTGCTCTATGCGCTGAACCGTGACGCCCCGCCGCCTTTGCATTGACCGCCACACCCGGCCCTTACCGAGGAAACACCCATGCCAGCCACACTGAGTTACCCAGGCGTCTACATCGAGGAGATCCCCAGTGGCGTCCGCACCATTACGGGCGTCGCAACCTCGATCACCGCCTTTATCGGCCGGGCAGCAAAAGGCCCCATCGACTCCGATCCGGATGGACCCGTGCTGATCAACAGCTACGGCGACTACGAGCGCAATTTCGGTGCGCTCGATCCTGCGTATCCGATGGGTTATGCCGTGCGGGATTTCTATCTGAACGGCGGAGCGCAGGCAATCATCGTGCGGCTGTACGAAGGCGATGCGAGCAAGGCCAAGGCCAACTTCGACATCACGAACCTGACGCTTGAAGCGGCATCCGCGGGAACCTGGGCCAACCAGCTGCGCGTGCGCATCGACACCCAGGTGTCTGCCGAGGTGGCGGCGCTGTACGGGCTGACGGCGGGCGACCTGTTCAACGTGACCGCGCGTGACATGGCCAGTGGCGCGCAGGAGTCGTTTCTCAATGTGTCAGTGAAAGACAGCCCGCGCCGAGTGGATCGCGTGCTGAAGGCGGGGTCATCGTTGATTCGCGTGAAGGACGGCACGTTGACGAGCGCGGTGCCTGCCGCGATGAGCGATGCGCCGGCCGGCAAGACCGTGTGGGATCAGGACGGCAGTTCGGTCGGCGTCAAGAATAAGGGCGTGGACAGTCCCGCATTGCAGCCCAGCACCTATGAGGGCAACGCCGACGACAAGACCGGCATGTATGCACTCAAGAAAATGGACCTGTTCAACCTGCTGTGCATTCCGCCCGATACGCGCGACGGCGACACCGATGCGGGCGTCTACCAGCAAGCCATGGCGTTCTGCGTCGACCGTCGTGCGCTGTTGATCGTGGATGCGCCGGGGGCGTGGTCGAGCGCGAATGCGATCACCAACCAGAACAACAAGGCGCTGACGGACCTTAACCTCAACGGCACGGCTGCGCGCAATGCGGCGGTGTTCTTCCCGCGTGTGCTGGAATCCGATCCTGCGCGACAAGGACAGATCGACACCTTCGTGCCCTGCGGCATTATCGCGGGCGTGATGGCGCGCACCGACACACAGCGTGGCGTATGGAAAGCGCCAGCCGGACTGGATGCGGCGCTCAATGGCATCCAGGGGCTTTCGGTGGTGCTCACCGATGGCGAAAACGGCCAGCTCAATCCGCTTGGCGTGAACTGCCTGCGCAGCTTCCCTGCCAGCGGGGCAGTGGTATGGGGTTCACGCACGCTGCGCGGCTCGGATCTGCTGGCGGACGACTACAAGTACATCCCCGTGCGCCGCCTGGCGCTCTACATCGAAGAGAGCCTGTTCCGCGGCACGCAGTGGGTAGTGTTCGAGCCCAACGACGATCCGTTGTGGGCGCAGATACGGCTCAACGTCGGCGCGTTCATGCACAACCTGTTCCGACAGGGCGCCTTCCAGGGCAAGACCCCGCAGGACGCGTACTTCGTGAAGTGCGACAGCGAAACCACCACGCAGAACGACATCAACCTCGGCATCGTCAACATCGTGGTCGGTTTCGCGCCACTGAAGCCCGCCGAATTCGTGGTCATCCAGCTGCAGCAGATGGCCGGCCAGATTCAGACCTGAGGACAATGTCATGGCTCAGTTCAGCGTGAACGCGCAGCGCTTCGATCCCTACAAGAACTTCAAGTTCCGGGTGAAGTGGGATGGCCGCTATGTGGCGGGCGTCAGCAAGGTATCGGGCCTGAAGCGCACCACCGAAGTGGTGAAGCACCGCGAGGGCGGCGACCCCAGCAGCAGTCGCAAGTCGCCAGGGCGCACCGAGTACGACGCCATCTCCATCGAACGCGGCGTCACCCACGATCTCGAATTCGAGAAGTGGGCAAACAAGATATGGAACTACGGCGCGGGCCTGGGCGCCGAAGTGTCGCTGAAGGACTTCCGCAAGGATCTGATCCTCGAGGTGTACAACGAGGCGGGCCAGCTTGCGCTCGCCTACAAGATCTACCGCTGCTGGGTATCGGAATACCAGGCCATGCCGGACTTGGATGCCAACGCCAACGCAGTGGCCATCCAGCACATCAAGCTGGAAAACGAGGGCTGGGAGCGCGACGTGGGTGTGCAGGAACCCACCGAACCCAGCTTCACGGTGCCGGTAGGCTGAGCCATGCGCACGCCGACGGCCAGCGAGCTGTTGAACGTGTGGGAGCGCGCACTCGATGCGCCGGCCGTGGCACGCGGCCTGTGGCTGTTGCAGCTGACGGACCAAGCGCAGGGCGAGGGTGCATGGCTCGATCTTTCGCTGGGGGAACGAGACGCCCGGTTGTTGCGGTTGCACGCCAAGCTGTTCGGCCATGCCTTGCAGGGTGTCGCAACGTGTCCTGCGTGCCAGTCGACGGTGGAGTTGGCGCTTGATTGCGACGCGCTTCAGCTTGCACCGGCAGAACCGGTGGCGGCAGCCGAGCATGTGCTGGATGTGCATGTGGCAGGCCGCGACATGGCAGTCCGCTTTCGTCCCGTGACCTGCGCCGACTTGTTGGACCTGCAGTCGTGCCGCGATGTTGACGAGGCACGTGGGCAGTTGCTTGCGCGGTGCGTGATCGATGTCGACGGAGAAGGAGTTGTCGACGTCGCCGACTTCTCTTCCGACGTGCAGGCCGAGCTGGCCGCGGCCATGGCGGCGGCCGATCCGCAGGCGGATATCCAGTTTGATTGCGCCTGTCCGGAGTGCGCTCATCGCTGGCAGCCGTTGTTCGACATCGCGACGTTTCTTTGGCAGGAGCTTCATGCGTGGGCGCTGCGCCTTTTGCGTGATGTGGACACCTTGGCGCGTGCCTACCACTGGAGCGAGTCGGACATCGTGGCGATGGGTCCGCGGCGTCGCCAGGCCTATCTGGAGCAATGCGCGTCGTGAGCGACTTTCTCGGCCGGGTGGCATCACGGGCCATGGGTGGCGGGGCGCTGCTCGTGCCGCGGGTGCCTTCGCTGTTTGAGCCAGCGCAGCGGGATGTGCTGATGCCAGCGGCGGAAACGCACGACACTGGGGCACTCAAGTCGGCGCGTGTCTTCGACAGGGATGAAGCGAGGCGTACGCCAACGGGTGAGGTGCCATTACGCACCGTGCCTGGAAAAGTCGCCGCGTCACATCCCCTGGAGCCTGCCCAGGAAGAGGTCGCGGCGCTGCGTGTTGCTCCCATGCGCTCTGCATCGGCGCACGACAGAACGGACGCGATCCAGCAAGTCATGCATCCGGAGAGGCTGCTTCCCGAAGCGCAGTCCATGCCCCCAGTCACGGAGAGCCGTGTCCGCCACGAGCATGTGCATCAGCATTTCACGTTACCGGCGAAAGATGCCGATGACGGCGCCTTGCTTCCACCTCGGGGTGCCGTGTTTGCGGCGCAGTCGATCGGAGTCGATCACCAGGATCGCGCAGCGTCGCGGCGCCACGCACACACGGAACACCCTACGAACAGGATGGAGCACGAACCCGTCGTGCATGTGAGCATCGGGCGTCTTGAGGTAAGGGCAGGCCCGGTGCCCGCGTCGACGTCGCGTCACCAGGAAGTACCTCGCCGCAGTGCCTTTGATGACTACCTGCGCGAGCGCGGCAAGGCGTCGCCATGAGCAACGTACTGGCCATTGCCGCCGCCACGCGCACGTTGCGCAACCTGCTGCTGACCCAGATGCCGGCGCTGGACAACGAGCTGAGCGATCTCGAAGTGACGCTGCAGCCGCCGGACATCGCGCGCAAGGGCATCAGCAAGGCGCAGCTCAATGTGTTCCTCTACCAGGTGGTGTTCAACGCCGCATGGCGAAACATGGACATGCCGGGTCGCACGCGGCCGGGCGAAACCGCGCAGCCGGCCTTGTCGCTCAACTTGCACTACCTATTGACCGCCTGGGGGCGCGGTGACACGGATAGCGACGCGATTAGCCATCGCGTGCTGGCTGCGGCGATGAGCACGCTGCATGACCGCGCCGTGCTCGACGGCAACGATATCCGCAATGCCTTGCCCGACAACGATCTCGCCGACCAGATCGAGCGCGTGCGTTTCACGCCGCTGCCGCAGAGCGTGGACGACATCTCCAAGCTGTGGACGGCCTTCCAGACCAATTACCGCGTGTCGTCTGCGTACGAGGCGACGGTGGTACTGATCGACAGCCAGGCACCGGCGCGGGCCAGCCTGCCGGTGCTCAAGCGCGGTGCGCAGGATCGCGGCGTCATCGATGTGGCGTCCACGGCGCCCACGTTGTCCTCGCTGGCGCTGCCGCACCAGCAATCGGCTGCGCGATTGGGTGATGACCTGGTGTTGGGTGGAAGCCAGCTCACTGCCGTGAACGCGGTGGTCCGGTTCGAAAGCTTGCGCCTGGACGCACCGGTCGATGTGACGCCCACAACGGGCGATGTGGCCGGCACGCTGAAGGTGCATCTGGCCGATCCGACGCAGGACGCCGATGCGCCCACGCGCTGGGCACCCGGCATCTACACGCTTTCGCTGCTGGTGCAGTCGCCGGACTTGCCCGCGCTGATCAGCAACGAAGTGCCGATGGCCTTGGCACCCGTCATCACGGTAAGTCCGTTGACGGCGGCCGTGGGCACCGTCGACCTTACGGTGACGTGCATGCCTCGATTGCGCGATGGCCAGCGCGTTTTTCTCGTGTTCGGCGACCAGTTGGTGGTGCCGGCAGCCATCACCCAGCCGGGTGACCTGCATCAGCCCACCTCGCTTGCCTTCAAGGTGTCGGGTGTCGCCAAAGGTACGTACACCGTGCGGCTTCGCGTGGATGGCGCGGACAGTATTCCGGTCGACTTCAGCGGCAGCGTGCCGGCGTTCGATGGCAACCAGCAGGTGGTGGTGTCATGAGCGACTACGCCGAGTGGCTGAGCGCAAACGACCAGTACCTCGCGACTGCGTTGGCCGAGATACGGCAGCGGTTGCAGCGCGCGGCCGCATCGCAGAAGGCGTCACCTTCGGAGGCGCGCACCGTGGATGCCTCGGCGCCGGTTGCCATGTCGCCGCCCGTGGCTGCGCCCGCCGTCGCCACGCGGCATGCGGGCTGGCTGTCCCGTGTGTTCGGAGAGCATGTGCCGGAGGCAGTCGCGCCTGCACCCATACCTGCGTCGGCAGCGCAGGACGGGCCGCCCGAGCAGTCGTCCATGTCATTTGAAGTGCCTGAAGAGACGCCGACACCCGACGCGGCGCCGCCTGCATCGCCATCGCCGAACCAACCGATCTCCGCGTTGCAGGTCTTGGCGCAGCAGCTAGGCCTGTCCGATTTTGAACGCAGCGTGCTGTTGCTGTGCATCGGCATGGAGCTGGATACGCGGATGCCGGGTTTGTGCGCGCAGGCCCAGCACGATGCGAACAAGCCGTGGCCTACCTTTGCGCTGGCGTTTGCCGTGCTCGACCAGCCGAGCTGGGATGCGCTTTCTCCCGAGCGGCCGCTACGGTATTGGCGTTTGCTCGACATCCACCAGCCGGGGCCGCAGCCGCTGATTGGCGCGGCGCTGAGCGCGGACGAGCGTATCGTCAACTTCGTCAAGGGCATGAACTACCTGGACGATCGACTGACACCCTTGCTCACACCGCTGGCTCCGATGTCACTGCCGCCATCGCAGCAGGCCGTGGCTGACCGCATCATCGACGGCCTGCGCCATGTGCCGCCCGGTGATGCGTTGCCCGTCGTGCAACTGGTTGGCGCTGACGGTGCGAGCAAGCAGGCCATTGCGCAGGTGGTGTCCATGGCATTCGGCGCGCAAGCCTTCCGGCTGTCGGCCGAGCTGTTGCCTACGGCGTTGGCCGAACAGGAAAACCTGATACGACTGTGGCAGCGCGAGTGCCGACTGATGCCGCTGGCGCTGTATGTCGATGCCGCCGACATCGACCACGCCGATGCGGGCTCGGCCGCGGTGAAGCGGTTCATGGCGCGAGCGGGCGGGCTCACCTTCATCGACACGCGCGAGCCGTGGAGCAGTAACGCCGTGCCGATGGTCAGCGCGGATATCGCCAAGCCGACACCCATGGAGCAGCGCTCGGTGTGGCAACGCCTGCTTGGCGAAGGCTCCGAACAGCATGCGCAACAGTTGGCTGGGCATTTCGATTTCAATCTCGGCAAGATCGGGCAGGTGGCGCATGCGGCCCTCGCCGCCACGGAGAAGGATGCGGCCGCACTGGGCGACACGCTTTGGCATGGTGCGTTGGCCCGCACGCGTCCATCGCTCGATCAGTTGGCGCAGCACATCGTGCCCAAGGCGAGCTGGGACGATCTCAAACTGCCCGAGGTCGAAAAGAACCTGCTGCACCAGATTGCCGACCAGGTGTCGCAACGCGGCACCGTCTACGACGACTGGGGCTTCCGCGAACGCATGAATCGTGGTCTCTCGATCACCGCGCTGTTCGCCGGGGAGAGCGGCACGGGCAAGACCATGGCGGCGGAAGTCATCGCCAATGCACTGGCACTGTCGCTGTACCGCATCGATCTTTCGGCGGTGGTCAGCAAGTACATAGGCGAAACGGAGAAGAACCTGCGCAAGCTGTTCGATGCAGCGGAGGAGGGTGGCTGCATTCTGTTCTTCGACGAGGCCGATGCGCTGTTCGGTCGGCGCAGCGAAGTGAAGGACAGCCACGATCGCTATGCGAACATCGAGGTGAACTACCTGCTGCAGCGCCTGGAAAATTTCCACGGCCTGGCGATTCTCGCCACCAACATGAAGAACGCGCTCGACAGCGCCTTCCTTCGACGCATTCGCTTCGTGGTGAATTTTCCGTTTCCCAACTTCGCCGAGCGCGAAGCCATCTGGAGCTCGGTGTTTCCCGCAAAGGCGGCGATCGGCCCGCTGGATGTCGCCTTGCTCGCCAAGATGGCGCTTACCGGCGGAAGCATCCAAGGCATCGCGCTGAACGCCGCGTTCCTCGCCGCCAAGGCGGGCGTGCAAATCACCATGCCGCTGATTCTCGATGCGGCCCGTGCGGAGTTTCGCAAGCTGGACAAGCCCGTCAACGAGGCGGACTTCCGCTGGCTGGAAACGGCAGGAGGCAAATCGTGAGCATCGAGCTGCGCATCGAACGGCTGGTGATCGACGAAGTGGTGCTTGGCGGCGATCGGGCAAGCAGCGTGCGCGTGGCGTTGGAGCGCGAACTTGCGCAGACGCTGTCGCATCCCGATGCCATTCGCGCGTTGTCGGGTATCGGTGCCGTGATGTCCCTGCCGGCTTGCGGAATGCCTGATGCGAAGCGCGTGCGCACTGGTCTTGGCGGGCGCATCGCGGCGGCCGTGGGAGAGGGGCTCGGCGTCGGTGATGCAGCGCAGATGGGCAGCGGCCTCACGAAATCAGGAGGGCGCCGTGGCTGAGCGTACGGCGAGCTTTGCCCGCGCGGCGCGGTCGCCCGTGGTGACGGCCGCCAGATTGTTGCAGCGCAAATGCGGATGCGGCACGCATAGTCATGGCCATGCGGAATGCGGTGAGTGCGCCAGTAAGCGTGGTGGCCTGCAGCGCAAGCTGGCCATTGGTGCAAGCAACGACCCGTTAGAGGCCGAAGCGGACCGCGTGGCCGACCAGGTGATGACGGGGGCGGCGCCGGCGAGGATCGGGTCCGTTGGGCCGCGAATCCAGCGCGCCGATGGCAGTGATGGGGGTGCAGGGCCAGAGGCACCGGGTAGCGTCGATGAGGCGCTTTCTTCCGCGGGTAATCCCTTGCAGGACGATGTGCGTCGGGATATGGAGTCGCGCTTCAGGCATGACTTCAGTGCAGTACGCCTGCACACCGGAGGAGCGGCGGCACGGTCTGCTCGCGATGTCGACGCCAGTGCCTATACCGCAGGCAGCCACATCGTATGGGGGTCGGGCGCTCCCTCGTTGCAGACGCCACCGGGTCGCCTGCTGCTGGCGCATGAGCTGACCCACGTCGTGCAGCAATCCGCGGCCAACGTCATCCGGCGCTGCATCAATCCCAAGAAGAACGACCCCATCTACGACTCGGTTGCCAATGCCATCCGCAACGCGGCTGATTACAAGGCTTTGGACCCGCCAGACAAGGCCGAGGCCGACGGCATCATCACGGATGCGAAGAAGAAGGCGGGTTGCCTTTACTACATCGGTGAGCTGTTTGCGCTGTTCACCACCAAGGACAAGCCGCCGGCCCAGATTGCCAAGGAAACGCAAGCGGCCACCGTGACGGCCGCAAGCACGGAAAAGGCGCGCGTCGCCAAGCCGGCGGAAGCAAAGAACCTCAACGTGGAAGAAAAGGCCTCGGGCGATCCTTTGCGAAAGTACGTGAAGATCAAAGGCAAGTTCGGTGGCGGAACGTACGAGGTCGACAATCGCGATCCGAAGAACATCGTCGTTCGCGCAAAGGTGTTCCTGAAAGCGACCGGCAGCGGCACGGCAGCTGACGTGGCCAACATCACGTCGATGGAGGACGCGATCGAAAAGGCCGCGTCGCGACCGGGGTTCATCGTGGACATCAGTTTCGTCAATGCGCCGGACGCCGACACGTTTACTGCCGAGGTGGATCCGTCGAGGTGGGAGGTTGCGACGAACTGGTCCGGTGGTGATCCGACCGGGTTCGCGCACGAGCTGCTGCACATGTTCGCCTATGAGCTCGATCGTTACGACTACATCCAGTCTCATGCGCGAAACGCGTCAATGCTGGTGAAGGAGCGCGTTCACTGGTTTGCCATGCAGCTGAGCAAGCCGGCCGGGTTCGACAACCCCGCATCCCTAATGGGGGAGGGTCAGCACCCGCTGAACGATGACGCGTGTCGTGTAGCGGGCCTGGATGTCGCCACCTGCGTTGCTGCACGCCAGAAGCCATGAAGCCAGTCATGCGTGCCATGTGAGGAATCGTGCAAAAGCAGACCGCCCGCAACCTGATGCATGTCGCACCGCCGTCCTCCGGCCACGTGCTGCGGCGCAAGTGTGCGTGTGGAAATCACGCCCCTGGCGGCGGCGAGTGCGAGCAGTGCAAGAAGCGAGTTCAGCGCAAGGGCGACGGCGCAACCGCGCCGGCTGTTGCGCCGGGGATCGTGGGCGACGTGCTGGCGGGTGCCGGACGGTCGCTTGATGGAACAACACGCGGATGGATGGAACAGCGTTTCGGTCATGACTTCAGCGGTGTGCGCATACACGCCGACTCGCAAGCCGCACGTTCTGCCCAGGCGGTGGGCGCGCTTGCCTATACCGTGGGGCAGCACATCGTGTTCGGCGAAGGCCGATTTGCACCGCGATCAGGCGCAGGTCAACACCTTCTCGCCCATGAGTTGACCCACACCATCCAGCAACGCACGGCGCCTGCGTCTCTGAGCCCGCGGTTGAGCATCGGGGCGAGAGACACCGCGGAAGAGGTCGAGGCCGATCGCGTGGCTGACCACGTGATGGCGGGCAGAAAAGTTCCCGCCATTGGTGCGGGTGCCATGCCCTTGCTGCAGCGTCAGCCGCTTCCCGATGCCGGTAGTGACGCCGATACGAAACCCGAGCCGGATTTCAGCCAGCCGCAGAAGCGTGGTGCGCAAGGGCGGGCAGCATCGGTCGATGCCGGCAAGCGCGGCGAGGATGACGTGAAGATCCGCATCATTCGCTATCTGTGCGCCTGCAGGGGGCGCAATGTCACCCGGACCAGTGCTTCCGCGCAACTTCAGCCCAATCCAGGTGTGACGCTGGAAATCTGCAATGGACAGGTGACGGCGCGCGTGACGGGAGACATCGTGCCCAGCACTGCGACCACCGGCACGGCAAAGGTAGGCGTGGACGTCAACGTCGCGGGCAAGGCGAATGTCGGGGTTCAGGGGCAGATCCAGAACACCGGTAACGAGCCGCAGGTGGGTCCGTCCGCCGACGTGCGCGTGAAGCTTCCGAACGGTGGGCAGATCGGAGCGAGCGGCGGCGTATTGAAGGGCACGCAGTCTGGCAAGTGGAGCGGCCAGGGCGGTATTGGCTATCAAACGCCTGGTGGCACGACAGTCGGGGGACAGGTCTCGGCTCAACAAGGTGGCCCTGTCGTTGTCACGGGTGGTCTCAACATACCTCTTGGCGGCCAGAACGTGAGCGACAAGACCTGCCGCGAGTGCTATTGCCCGCTGTCTTACCAATGCTACGCAGATGTCGTGCCACGCGATTACGACACGCCAACCACGTATGACGTCGAGCAGCGCGGCCGGCTTCGCTACTACTTCAGCCTCGACAAGGCTGATGACACCACGGATCCAACGCTCAAGGGCGAATCGACCAAGACACTCGACGAAGTGGCGAAACAGGTGGCGGCGGGAAGCAAGGTTCGCTCCATCACGGGCTATGCCTCGCCGGAGGACAATCGCGAGAAGCCCGAGCCGAACCAGAAGCTCTCGATGGATCGAGCGAAGCGCTTGCACGATCTGCTCGGCGCCCGTCTCGGGGCTGGCGCTTCGCTTCCTTCTCCCTCGGCCGGTGGCGAACTGCTGGGCCGCGCGCCGACGATTGCGCCGGGCAGCAGCCTTGCGCAGGCCATGCTTGATGCAGGCTTTGGTGATCCGGAAGACGTCACGCAATTCCTCGTCGGCAGCGATATCCCCAACCCCAAGTTGGCTGACCAATTCCTGGGGTTGCTCGATCGTGTCACCGAGCCTGCCGACAGGCTGAAGCTCTTTGGTGTGGGTGCTGATTCACCGGCGGCACCCAAGCTGCTGGCTGCCATCGAGCTGTTCCGCAAGAACCGTGGGCGAGGTCGCAGGCCGTGGGAAGGCATCTTCGGCTTCCTGCGTTACGCGACTGTGGAACTCATCACCACTCACAAGGAGCCGGGTACGGAGCACCACCGCACGACGGGCTCGTTGACGCCCATGGCGGACGCTGTATGCAAACCCTACGCGAGCAAGGCAGAGGCGGCGAACAGCTTTGGTCCCGCGGAGCGTGAGCCTGACAAGAGTGTCGACTGCCCGAGCGAACCCGCCAACCTTCCTGAGACTGACAAACAATGCCACTACGACTGAGCCAGGGCGTTTTCGTCGCGTGCAAGCCAGGCCGTCTCGATGGCGGCGCATGGCGGTGGCGGCCATGAGTGCGTACGTGCACAACAGGCCATACCGGCCCTGGGCGCCGCCCGCATCGGCCCGTGCTTCGGACAAGCGTGGTTCCTGCAGCTGCGGCAAGCATGCGGGTGCCTGCCCCCGGTGTCGCGAGAGCAAGGACACGCGCGCCGCACGATGGTCTGGGCCGGCATGGCCCGGCGCTGTCCACGGGGTGCCCGCGCATGATTTCAGTCGGCTGCCCCTGTTCGGTGCGCGCGAAGCCCTCAATGGACAGGGTGACGACGAAGGCGCGGAATCCGTCGATGGTCCGTCACCGGTTGGCTCCGGCAGCAACGCGCAACCCGCGCCGCCGCGTCCGCGGCCCACCGGCACCAAGGTGGACACCACCACCAACTACACGCAGGCCGCGTTGCAGGCCGGGTATTTGTCGGGCATGGGCATCGTGGCGCGCATGCAGGTGCTGCCCGACAGCACGACGTGGGATGGCAATGAAGTCGTCGAGTCGCTGCAGCAGGTGTCCTCGACGTGTCCGGACACGCTCACGCGGCCTGGGCCGTGCAACGGCCATTCGCACTTCCCGATCGGCGCGAAGCTGCGCGCTCGCGGCGTGCGGCCGGAGCTTCCGGCGATGCGCAATCGCTTCTACGACATTCACACGTCGCAATCGGAGGACGTGAGCTTCCTCCACGACGCCACGCGCAATCCCAAGGGCATCGATTCGTGCGAATCGGTGTGCCGGCAGGACTATTCGTATGACGGCGTGGTGATCGGTTCGCACAGCATTCGTCGTCAGTTCCGCAAGGGAAAGGTCAACAACCACGACGTCACCGTCATCGACGTGACCAAGACGGACCTCGCCCCCGCAGCAGCTGGCAGCAACCAGCAGCAAGGCAACCCCGGAAGTGGCAGCGGCAGCGGCAGTGCTTCGCCACCATCAGGCAGCGGAGGCAAACCATGAGCAGCTTCCCCGGCTCACCGCGCATCCTCAAGGGCGGCATCGTGCTGATCGATCCCGATAGTTCGGCGGTGCTGCGCGTGATCGCGCTGCAGTACAACCCCGACTCCATCACGCGTTCGCTGCAGGTGCAGGCCATGGGTGCGAGTGGTGATCGGTCGGAAGTGCTGCGGCTGAAAGGGCCGCCGGTGGAGACGATCAAGCTGGAGGCGGAGATCGATGCGGCGGACCAGCTGGAGTTTCCCGAGCGGAATCCCGTGACGACGCAATCGGGCGTGTTCGCGCAGCTCGCTGCGTTGGAGACGATGATCTATCCCACCAGTTCGCAACTCAGCGCGAATGATGCGCTGGCACAGATCGGCACGCTCGAAATCATTCCGATGGAAACGCCGCTGGCCCTGTTCGTATGGAGCCAGACGCGCATCCTTCCCGTGCGAGTGACGGAACTGAGCATCACCGAGGAAGCCTTCGACACCGCACTCAATCCGATACGTGCCAAGGTCAGCCTCGGTCTGCGAGTGCTTTCGGTGGACGACGTGCCCACCGGGCACAAGGCTGCGAGCCTGTTCATGAGTTACCTACAACGCAAGGAGCAGCTCGCGAAGACGGCGCCCGCCATGCCGCTGTCCGCGCTGGGTCTGACAGGAGTGCCGTGATGGCCACGAACTTTCCTCCCACCAGTCGCTATGCGCTGACGCCGATCTGCACCTACGTGCGCGCCGATGGCACGCCCATCGCATACCTCAAGCGCCGCATGGTGCCGCTGCCCGAGAACTTCGCGCTGCTGCAGTGGCATCGCGTCACGCAGGGTGAGCGGCTGGACAACATCACGGCAAAGTATCTCGGCGATCCGGAACAGTTCTGGCGATTGTGCGATGCCAACCGCGCGCTGCGTCCAGAAGAGCTTACCGAAGCGCTCGGGCGGCGCATTGCAATCACCCTGCCGGAAGGCATCCCTGGAGTGCCCCATGCTTAAGGGCGTGCACCTGACGCTGATGGTCGGGCCGGTGGTGCCGATTCCGGTGCCTCAGATCGTGCTCGATGCACTCACGCAGGTGGAGGTGGTGCAGCCCGACGAAGCGGCCGGCGCGTTCACGCTGCAGTTCACGCTGAGCGTGCAGTCGCCGTTGCATACGCTGTTCCTGTTGAGCGGTGGTGGTGTGGTGCCGCTGTTGCGCGTAATCCTGATCGCCACGATCAATGGTATGCCGCAGGTGTTGATCGACGGCGTGGTCAACAAGACCACGGTGGCGCCGGGTGCCGACCAGCGGCACACGAGCCTGCAGGTGATGGGCGACGACCTCACCACGGTGATGCAGAAGCTGGAGTTCTCTGGCCTGCCGGGTACGCCTTACCCGGCCATGCCCGCCGAGGCGATCGTGGCGTTGCTGCTGGCGAAGTACGCCTTCCTGGGCGTGGTGCCGCTGATCATTCCCAGCATCGCCATCGACGTGCCGATTCCCACCGATCGCATACCTACGCAGCAGGGCAGCGATCTCGAATACATCCGCATGCTCGCCGAGCGCGTTGGCTATGTGTTCTACATCGATCCCGGCCCGGCGCCTGGCATGAGCACGGCGTACTGGGGGCCGAAGATCAAGGTGGGCGTGCCGCAGCCGGCACTCAATGCCGACATGGATGCAGGCAGCAACGTGGACAGCCTCAGCTTCAGCTACAACGGCGACGCACGCAGCCTGCCGCTGGTCTACATCCAGAACCAGCAGACCAAGGTGCCGTTGCCGCTGCCGATTCCGGACATCGGTCCGCTCAATCCACCGCTCGGCCTTATCGATCCGCCGCCGCAACGCCTGCGTCCGCTGCCCGAAACGGCGAAGTACTCGCCGACGCGTGCGATGTTGCTGGGCATGGCCGAAGCAGCGAAGTCGGCGGATACGGTGACGGGGCAGGGCAGCCTCGATGTCACGCGCTATGGCCGGATACTGAAGTCGCGGCAACTCGTCGGCGTGCGTGGTGTAGGGCCCGCGTTCGATGGGCTGCATTACGTGACCGAAGTGCGCCATTCCATCAAGCGCGGCGAGTACAAGCAGAGCTTCAACCTCTCGCGCAAGGGACTCATCTCCACCTTGCCGTTGGTGCCGCCATGAGCAAGTACTACGGCAAATACCGCGGCACGGTGATCCAGAACGTCGACCCGGAACAGTTGGGTCGCATCCAGGCGATGGTGCCCGACGTATCTGGCCTGCTTCCGTCGAGTTGGGCGATGCCGTGCGTGCCGATCGCGGGCAAGCAGAGCGGCGTGTACGTGGTGCCGCAGATCGGCGCGGGCGTATGGATCGAGTTCGAGCAGGGCGATCCGGATTACCCGATCTGGAGTGGCGGCTACTGGGGCGTGGCGGCGGAAGTGCCGGCGCTCGCGCTGGCCGGCAATCCGGCGAGCCCGAGCATCGTGCTTGGCTCGATCCTGCAGAACACGCTGTGCATCAGCGACGTGCCCGGACCCACGGGCGGCATCATGATCAAGAGCACCACGGGCGCAATGATCGTCGTGAACGACGTGGGCATAACCATCTCCAACGGCAAGGGCGCCACCATTGTGCTGGCCGGCCCCACCGTCACCATCAACAACGGCGCGCTGGTCGTGACGTAGGGAGATCGCCGATGCCTGGATTCCTTCTTCATGTTGGCGCGACGGTCCTGTGTTCCCACGCAGGGCAGGCCCAGGCGATGACGCCGAACCCTCGGGTAACGGTGAGCGGGCAACCCACGGTCACCATTGCGGGGCCCTGGGTCGTGGCCGGTTGCGCGTTGCCGCCACCGCCAGCGGCGAACGGACCCTGCGTGACGGCGCAGTTCGTGACCGCCGCGACTCGCGTCACGTCGAACGGACAGCCGTTGCTCTGTTTCGACAGTCAGGCCATCTGCGCGCCCACGGGCACGCCGCTGCTCATCGTCGCCAGCCAGATGCGCGCCAGCGCCATGTGAGGACGCCATGGACCCCGCGATCAACATCGACTTTCCCTATCACTTCGATCATTCCGGTCGCACGGCATCGCCGGACTACGACGACCATGTGCGCGACCTGATCGAGCAGCTGTTGTTCACCAGTCCCGGCGAGCGGGTGAATCGGCCCGATTTTGGAAGCGGCCTGCTGCAAATGGTGTTCGCGCCGAACAGTCCGGAAGTGGCGGCCGCCTTGCAATTCACCTTGCAGGCTGCGTTGCAGCGCTATCTCGGCGACGTCATTGGCGTCAACGCGCTGCAAGTCACGGCGGTCGACTCCACGTTGACTGTGGATCTGAGCTATGTGGTGCTCGCCACAGGCGAAGCGCGCACGGACAGCTTCAGCCGGAGCGCGCCATGAGCACCATGGACACCACGCCGGCCTCGATTGGCATCAGCTGCCAGCTTCTGCCCGCGTGCAGTGACGACTTGCGGCGCGAGAAGGTGCGCCTGGAAGGCAAGCTCAACGGCATCGATTTCGTCGAGGTGGGAGACGATGGCGTCACGCTGTGTGTCCATCTGTTCGGTGACGTGCCGTCGGATATCGCGGTGGCCAATGTGCGCGTCAGCGGTGGCGATCGCGTCACCGGTCTGCGCGTGCTCAGTGTCAGCGAGGAAAGCGAGCCGGACATGCACGACGACGTCTGCCTGCGTGTCGTGCTGGATCGCGAAGGCGATCACTCCGCGTATTGCCTGTGCCTGGTCGACGCGCCGTCGGGCGATGATCCTGCCGGTTGGCGTGCGTATCCGGGGTTCGACCCGCGTTACGCCTGCGCGCCGATCCGGTTTCGGCTGGATTGCGCCAAGGATGTCGACTGCGCAGCGACCACGCCATGCGTGAGGCAGGCGCCGACCCTACCGGACATCAACTATCTCGCCAAGGACTACGCCAGCTTCCGGCAACTGTTCTTCGATCGCATGGCGATCACTGTGCCCGAATGGCAGGAACGCCACGTGCCGGATATCGGTGTCGCACTGGTCGAAGTGATGGCCTATGTCGCCGACCACCTGAGCTACTACCAGGATGCGGTGGGCACCGAGGCCTATCTCGCCACGGCACGGCGGCGAATCTCAGTGCGGCGTCATGCAAGGCTGGTGGATTACCGCATGCACGAAGGCTGCAACGCGCGTGCTTTCGTGACGCTGGCGTTGGCCGCGGGTGAGCAGGTGCTTGCGCTCGATCAGCTGCTATTGCTGGTTCCTCCGCCCGAAAAGATGCCTGTGACGCCTGGGCCGATCGATGCGAAGACACTCGACACGGCGCGCGCACAGGGCGCACTGATCTTCGAGCCCATGATGGTGGATGGCGAAGACACCATCACTGTCGTCGCCGCGCAGAGTGCCATCCGCATCTACACCTGGGGCAACCAGCGATGCTGCCTGCCACGCGGTAGCACCCAGGCGGTCTTGCTGGATGCGCCGTTGCCGGCGCCTCCGACGGAAGCGCCTCCGGCTGGCACGCCACCCAAGAGCGACGGCGGTGGCACGCCTGCGCCGCAGGTGAAGTCGGCGGCCGTGAGCGCGCCACAGCGAGCACTGAAGCTGAAATCTGGCGACTTCCTTGTCTTCGAGGAAGTGCTGGGCGTGTCCACGGGCAATCCCGCGGATGCTGATCCTTCGCATCGCCATGCGGTTCGGCTCACGGACGTGCAGGAGCTGATCGACCCGCTGGATGGCAGTCTGCTGCTGCAGGTGAGCTGGGATGCATGCGACGCGTTGCCGTTCGACCTGTGCCTGTCGGTGCGGCTGTCATCGCCGGATTGCCGTTGGATCGATGATGTGAGCCTCGCTCGCGGGAACGTGCTGTTGGTTGATCACGGCGATCATCCGCCGGGACAATGTCAGTGCGATGCGCTCTGCGTGCCGCCGGAGGCGATCGACGATGCCGACTATCCCGGCCTACCCAGCGCCATGGCTTCCGTGCCTGACGCCTGCATGCGCTGCCAGTCGCTGAAGGAAGAGTGCTGGCTGGTACCAGGAAGCGCGCAGTACGAATGTTGCGTGTGCGATGGCGCGGTGCAGGATGTGATTCGTCCGGCAGGCAACTCTGGTCATGCGTTGAACGGTTCCCCGTTGACCTGGGCCGAGCCGCTGCCCGCGGTTTCCGGTGTGCCAGTGTGCCAGTTGCTGTCGCGCGATCCACGGCAGGCACAGCCGCAACTCAGTGTGTACGGCGGACGTCTGGATGAGGTATTGATCAGCGGCACACCTGATGCAGGTTGTCAGTGGGTCGCGCAGTACGACCTGCTCGAAAGCGGCCCGAACGATCGCCACTTCGTCGTGGAAGTGGACGACGACGGCATTGCCCATCTGCGTTTTGGTGACGGCACGCTGGGTCAACAACCGCAGGCGGGCGACTTCTTCCGTGCCTTGCCACGGATCGGCAACGGCAGCGCGGGCAATGTGGGCAGCGACAGCATCGTGTGGTTGGCGGTGAAATCAGGCACTCCGCCAGATGGCATCACGCCGCGCAATCCGATGGCAGCCGCAGGCGGCACCGATCCGGAGAGCCTGGCCGAGGTGAAGCTCTATGCACCCGGCGCGTTCCGCGCGAATGCGTTGCGAGCGATCACCGCGGACGACTACGCCATGTTCGCTGCGCGAGAGCCGTCACTCCAGGGCGCGTCGTGTCAGCTCGCATGGACCGGGAGTTGGTACGAGGCCGATGTCGTGGTCGATCCGCGTGGCGCGGAGAGCCTGGCACTGGCGTTGGCTACCAAGGTGAAGCGCGACTTGTGGCCCTATCGGCGTATCGGCCACGACCTCGCCGTGCTGGCAGCGAGTTACGTGCCGCTCCTCATCGAGCTTCGCGTCTGCGTGCTGCCGGATTTCCTGGTGGCGCATGTCAAGGCCGATCTACTGGATCGCTTCACCGCCGGCCTGCGCAGCGATGGCCGGCCGGGCTTCTTCCATCCCGATCGTCTGCTGCTTGGGTCGCCGGTCTATGCCAGCGCGTTGATCGCCGAAGCCCAGGCCGTGACTGGCGTTGCGCATGTCGAGCTGATCACGCTGGCCCGCGAAGAAGGCGGTGTGTCGGGCGACGTGCCTGCGGATGGCTTGCTCCATCTATCGTCGGTGGAGATCGCGCAGGTCGACAGCAGTCCCGATCATCCTGATCGCGGCTCCATCACGTTCATCATGGGAGGTGGCCGATGAGCTGCTGCAGCGCCTGTGGCCAGCACGCCTGCGCCTGCGGATGCGGCGCCAGCGAGCGCACGCCGCTTCCTCTCTACAATCGGCCGGGGCTTGCCAGCCTCGCGTATCGCGTGGGTACCTACGCCGACTTCTTCGCCACCATGCAGATGGACCTGAGTTCGTCTGCATTGCCAGCCCTGGCAGGGTTGCGCACGCGTGAACTGGACGATCCGTCCATGGCGCTGATCGATGCCTGGGCCATCGGTGCCGATGTGCTGAGCTTCTATCGGGAGCGCATCGCCAACGAAGGCTACCTGCGCACCGCAACCGAACGCTACTCCGTACTGCAGCTGGGCCGGCTGGTGGACTATCGCCTTCGCCCCGGCGTCGCTGCCAGCGTCTACCTGGCCTACACCATCGACGACAACTCGCCGCCGGTGACGATTCCGGCGGGCGCCAAGGCGCAATCCGTGCCTGCACCGGGCGAGCAGATGCAAACCTTCGAGACGGCCGAGCCACTGGACGCGCGCCACGAATGGAATACGTTGCGTCCACGGCAGACGCAACCGCAGAACATCACGCTGGATACCATCGCGTCGCTGCAGGACGTGTGGCTGACCGGTGGCAGCACGCAACTCAAGCACAGCGACAGGCTACTGTTTCAGTTCGGCGAGCTGGCGACCGGCACCAGCGTGTTGCGCATGGTGGAGTCGGTGGACGTCCAGCAGACCGATCCTGCCACCGGTGCCATGCTGCAGCCGGCCGATCAGCGCAGCCGCGTTCGCCTGCAAACCCTGAGCGCGGCGACGGTGGCGATCGTTGCTGCAGCCAATCGTGCGGTCGCTGCCTTGGCGTCGGGCGATGCGCGCTGGTTCAACGCGTTGCTAGGCGTGCGCCAGCAACTGCTGCTGGGCGTCGACGACGGCGGTTCCGCCAAGATGTTTTCCACGGTGTTCATGCGTTACCTGGAAGGTTGGCAAAGTGGGCCGACGCCGGTGACGGACTTCATGAAGGCTGTCGACGAAGCCTTTGGCGGTTCACCCGTGACGCCTCCCGTGGTGACGGGCTTTGGTGCCTTGTTCGGTGCACTGATCCTGCCGCGCACGTTGCAGCCCGCGAACAGCTTGCGGCTACAGCGTGGGATCGCGACGGCGCTCGCGCCGGCCAGCGATGCGCGGCCGCAGTTGCTGCTCAACTTCGCCACGCCACTGCTGGATACGTTCTATCGCGCATGGACGGCGATTCCCCATGGCAACCCCTCGCCAGATCTGCTCGGCGTATTCGCGCTGCGCATGAAGGCGCCGCTGTTCGGTTACAACGCGCCAGCCCCGATGACGGTCAACCAGAAATGGGATGGTTCGCAATGGGTGTCGACCATGGTGCCGGGTTCGCTGGACACCAGCAACGAAGTCGCCGGTACGGTCTGGCTGGACAACGCCTACGACGATGTGGAAGACGGCAGTTACGCAGTGATATGTCCGCCCGGGAACAATCCCGTCGTCACCGTGCGCCTGGCGCATGCCACCACGGCTCCGCACTCGATGTACACGATGAGCGGCAAGAGCACGCGCCTGGATATCGACCCGAACCAGGGCGATCACACCTGGAGCATTGGCGGTGAATCGGACGTACGCGGCACGCAGGTGTACGCCCAGAGCGAACCCCTGACCCTGGCTGCCTCGAACATCGTCGATCAAACGGGTAATGCGACGGCCAGCAGCGCGGGCGTAGCGCAGGACGGCGCCACGCGCATGACGCTCGACCAGGCTGTCGATGGACTCAAGGCGGGGCGCTGGGTGGTGGTGCAGGGGCAGCGCGCCGACGTGCCCGGAACCGACGCCGTGAACGCCTCGGAGGCCGTCATGCTGCTGTCCGTGGAACAGGCCGCATCGAACCTGCCCGGGGACACCATCCACAGCACGCTGGTGTTTGCCGACAAGGGGCTGGCCTACGCGTACGTTCGCAACAGCGTATCGATCTACGCCAACGTCGTGCGCGCCACGCACGGCGAGACGCGCAACGAAGTGCTGGGTAACGGCAATGGCGCGACGGCCATGCCGACGTTCGCGCTGAAGCAGCCGCCGCTCACCTACGTTTCCGCGCCCACGGTGGATGGCGTGAAGAGCACGCTGGTCGTCTCCGTCAACGGTATGCAGTGGCATGAGGTTCGCAACTTGGCATTTGTCGACGCGACCAGCCGCAGCTACGCGACATCGATCGACGACGGCGGCAAGGTAAGCGTGCTGTTCGGCGATGGCGTGCATGGCGCACGCGTGCCTACCGGCATCGAGAATGTCACTGCGGTGTATCGGCAGGGCATCGGCATGGCGGGCAATGTGCAGGCGGGGCAGATCAGCCTCGCGGCGACGCGCCCGTTGGGCGTCAAGCAGGTGATCAACCCCTTGCGTGCCTCGGGCGGCGCCGACCAGGAGACGCGCGACCAGGCGCGAGTCAATGTGCCGCTGGCCGTGCTGGCGCTGGATCGCCTCGTGTCCATCACCGACTACGCCGACTTCTCGCGCACCTACGGCGGTGTGGGCAAGGCCTCTGCATCGAAGCTCGGCGCGCAGGTGCTGGTGACCATTGCCGGCGCCGACGATGCGCCCATCGACGACATCTCCGATCTCTATCGCAACCTGCTGCAGTCGCTGCAGCAGTACGGCGATCCATCGCTGCCGGTGACGCTGATGGTGCGCGAGCTGGTGGCGTTGACGTTGAGCGCCAAGGTTGGCCTGTTGCCGGACTATGAATGGGAATCCGTGGAGCCGGTGATACGCGCCGCACTGATGCGCCGTTTCGGTTTCGAGAGTTCGGCGCTGGCGAGCAACGTCTATCTGAGCGGCGTCGTGTCATGCATCCAGGCAGTACGCGGCGTGGCCTGGGTCGACGTGGATGCCTTCGGCAGCCTCGATGAAGCCACGCTGCTGCTCGGCTTTGGCGTCGGCGGCGATGATGGCGGGGAGGGCGCCGTGCTGACGCGAAACCAGCCGCAGGCGACGGGCATCGCGACGCTGCAGCGGATCACCGTGCTCAATGCCCGCCTCGACGACCAGGGTAACCCGCTGCCGGCCCAGATCGCGTATTTCCTGCCGGATGTTCCAGACACCCTCTTGCTGCAGCAGGCTTCGCCATGAACAGCCAGCCGGATCGTCTTTACGACCTGATGCCCGTGGTCTATCGCATGCGGGATGCGGACCAGGGTTATCCGCTGCGCGACTTCCTGCGCGTGCTCTCGGCACAGGCCGATGTGCTGGAACAGGACATCACGCACCTGTACGACAACTGGTTCATCGAAACCTGTGACGACTGGGTTGTGCCATACATCGGCGACCTGCTCGGGTACACGCTGCTGCCGGAAGCGGCTACGTTGTCGGCGGATGGTTGCGGGTCCGCCGGGCTGGGGCGCGTGCTTGCGCCGCGTGCCGATGTGGCGAACCTGATTGACGCGCGCCGCCGCAAGGGCACGCTCTCCTTGCTGGAAGACCTCGCGCGCGACGCGGCGGATTGGCCGGCACGTGCGGTGGAGTTCTATCCGCTGCTGGGCTGGATGCAGCATCTCGATCACCAGCATCTCTGGCGAGGCGGCACGGCCGACCTGCGTCAGCCTGGCCGGCTCGAATGCCTGGCGTGGGAGGACGGTGCATTCAACCGCGTTGCGCACAGCGTGGACATCCGTCGCATCGACAGCGCGCATCAGCGTGGACGTTTCGCGATCCCGAACGTGGGTGTGTTCGTCTTTCGCCTGCGCAACTACTCCGTCACCCGCACGCTGGCCTATTGCGTGGAAGAGCAGGGCGCACAGTGCTACAGCTTCAGCGTGCTGGGTCAGGACACAGCGTTGTTCCAGCGTCCGGTCGCCGAGCCCACGCCCACGCATATCGCACAGGAAGAGAACCTCCCTGTACCGCTGCGGCGTTATCGCTTTGCCGAGCGCGGCGCCGCGGCGGATTACGCGACGGCGTCGCCTAGTCTCTACGGCGAAGGCAAGAGCGTGCAGATCTTCGCACCGGACTGGCCGGCGAAGGGCCAGGGTTTACCGGTGCCGATCGAACTGCTGATGCCAGCCGACCTCGGTGACTGGAAATACCAGGTGCCACGTGGACGCGTCGCTGTCGATCCGGAGCGTGGCCGCATGCTGTTTCCCGCGGGGCAGCGCCCCAAGCGTGGCGTCTGGGTGGACTACCAGTACGGCTTTGCGGCGGATATCGGCGGCGGCGAATACGCGCGCCTCACGCCGGAACTGGAAAACGCGACGCGCTACATCGTGCACGCAGCCTTGCCCGACAGCGATCCGGCCAAGACCAGCCTGCCGGACCATCATTTCGCCAGCATCGCGGCCGCGTTGGACGCGTGGGCGAAAGCGAAGGTCGCTACGCCAAGCTTGCATGCACTGATCATCGAGCTCGCGGAAAGCGGCGTCTACGAAGGCGGTATTGACCTGCAATTGGATGCCGGTGAAGCTATCCAGATTCGCGCAGCCGATCGCACGCGTCCGGTGCTTCGTCTGCTCGACGTGCGCGCCAGTCAGCCCGATGCGTTGTCTGTAAGTGGCGGGCCGGGCAGCCGTTTCGTCATGGACGGGTTGCTCGTTTCGGGGCGCGGCATCGAAGTGCATGGGCCGCAGGACGACGGCGATGCAGCGGCCGTGCCCGCCGATGATCTGTGCGAACTCGTGATTCGGCACTGCACGCTCGTGCCCGGGTGGTCACTGCAGTGCGATTGCGATCCCAAGCGTCCCGGCGAACCCAGCGTCACGCTCGATGGCACGCGAGCTTCACTGCGCGTGGAGTGCAGCATCCTTGGCGCCGTCAGTGTGGTATCCCCGGCCAAACGTGGCGAGCCGTCGTCGATTTCGTTGCGCGACAGCGTGCTGGACGCCACTGGCCTGCAACGGCTGGCCGTATCGTCGCCGGACGAGGTGGTGGCCTTTACCGATGCCAGCTTCGTCCGCTGCACGGTGATCGGTGAAGTGCAGGTGCACGGTGTGCACCTTGCGGAGAACTCGATATTCGCCAGCCCGCTGCGCGTGTTGCGCCGACAGGCCGGATGCGTGCGCTTCTGTTTCGTGCCCACGGGCTCGCGCACGCCCCAGCGTTTCCATTGCCAGCCGGATCTCGCCGTGGCCGCCGTAGATAGTGCCGAAGCGGCGCAGACGCGGCTGCGCGTCGTGCCATTGTTCCGCAGTCGCCGTTACGGTTCACCGCACTACATGAGGTTGTCTGATGCCTGTTGCGAAGAGATCCGCAGCGGCGCATCCGATGAGTCTTCGATGGGCGTGTATCACGACCTGTATGAGCCGCAGCGCCAGGCGAATCTCGCGCTACGGCTCGAAGAATACGTGCCGGCTGGCGCCGCTCCCGGCATTTTCTTTGCGAGTTAGGAGATCGATCATGAAAGGCGACTTTGCACGTGTCACCTTCGACTCGACGCTGCATTACAGCCAGGTCTTCCAGCAGCAGGGCCGCGTCATGCTGGAAGCGGACTGGAACGAGCAGGCTGGCATCCAGCTGAACCTGCTGCGCACGCTGGCGATGGACCTGGTAGGTCCTTGCTGGGCCCCTGGCAACGGATTCCGGTTCACGGTCGCACCGAAGTTGCCCGATTGGTCACTCACCCCCGGGCATTTCTATGCCGATGGCATCCTCTGCATCAACGAAAACGCCTGCACGTTCGGTACGCAGCCGCATCTGCCGACGCCCGACACGATCACGGGCAACGATGGTTCATCAGGCCAGCCGGCAAGCTTCGCGTTGTGGCTGGACGTATGGGAGCGGCACCTGAGCGCGGTGGAGGCGCCCGCCATCGCCGATATGGCGCTCAACGGAATCGACACGGCATCGCGCGCGCAGGTGGTCTGGCAGATGCGCATGCTCGATCTTGATCCCGAGCGTTCCACGGCATCCCTGGCCAATGTCCGTACAGCGCTGGGACTGCGCAAGGATCTGGATGCGGCGACGCTCAAGCAGGATCTGGCCGATCTCGATGCTCTCGCGAATGCATTGAACGGACAGGGCGCGGCGAATACCACGATCTGCGACGCATTGCGCCAGCTGGTTGGCGTGCGCGCCAACTACGCGTGGCCACGGATGCGCGCTCAGCTGGGCCCCGTCGACAGCGAGAGCGATCCGTGCGTGATTGCGGCCGATGCGCGTTACCGGGGCTGCGAAAACCAGCTTTACCGCGTCGAGATCCATCGCGGTGGCCTGGCCAGCACGGACGCGGCGCCAACCACGACCAGCTTCAAGTGGTCGCGAGAGAACGGGGCCGTCGTTTTCCCCGCGCTAAGCAACGTGACCGGCCAGGCGGACGACGGCAGCGCGATCATCACTGTCACCCTGGGAAACCTGGGACGCGATCAGCGACTGGGGCTGGCGACGGGAGACTGGGTCGAGCTGGTGGATGACGACTACACGCTGGCGCAGCTCGCCTATCCGTTGCTGCAAGTGAAAGCGGTCGACGCCACGCGACGCACCGTGCAACTGGCGCTGGCGACGGGAGCGTCGCCTTACCAGCTGAGCAACGACGCGCGAAAGCATCCCTTGCTGCGCCGCTGGGATCAGCGCAATGACGTGGCGGTGGGTGGCGACGTGATCCTGGTGGAGGGCGAATACGTCACGCTTGAGAATGGCATTCAGGTCAGCTTCGAGCCGGGAGGCCTGTACACCACGGGCGACTACTGGTTGATTCCCGCGCGTGTCTCGGGGCAGGGCATGATCGAATGGCCTCAGGTGAACGGCGCGCCCGTGCCGCTGCCATCGCGGGGCATGCATCACGCCGCGGTACTTGGCACCTATACGGCTGCTGCGGGCTATGTGGAGTGCTGTTGTCGCTTCGACTCGCTCTGCACGCTGCTTCGCAACAGCGCGACACGCAAACCGCTGGACACCGCGACGGGCGCCGCTGTGAAGAACGCGGCCGTCGCCAAGGCGACACCTGCGGTAAAGAAGGCCACCCGGAAGAAGAAGACGGGTTGAGCCGGAACGGCGGAGCCGAATGGCGGGCCCTCCGGTGCACTAGGGATTCGCGCACTTCTGGTCCTCCGTGAGACTACGTGACGTCATGCCACAGGCCTTCTGCGCTGTCCGGCAGGGGCCGGACGTGAGAAGATGTCTTGAGCCTACTCAAGACTTGGCCGGCTGGGGACGACGTGATTCATAGAAGGACAGCACATCGATGGGTTGCATGGCTGGCGATCGCCGCTGTGTGGCTGCTGGTGGCTGCGCCCACGGTGTCTCGCACGCTGGCCGCGACGGATGCCTGGCCTGAGCTGGGCGCCTGGTGTACCGGCCACGGGCTCGATCAACACCATCCGTCAGCCCCGGATGCGCCAGGCCTACACACCGACGAGTGCGGATACTGCGCGCTGCTCGGTCACAGCCCGGCCCTGACGGGCCACGCCGCGACCGCGCCAATGGCCGCGCTGCTGCCGGCGACGGCACCGGTCCATGAAGCTCCCTGGCACTGGCATCCGCTGCCGCTGCTGAGCGCGAATCCGCGCGGGCCGCCGCAGGCCTGACTGCACATCGCCAAGCGGGGTGATGCGTCCAGCACGCATGGTTGACCCCGCATCGGAAGGCCGCTCGTGAATGAAGGCAGGCGTCGCGCAAGAGGCGCGACGCTCGTTGCCGTGCGTGCGCGAGGGCTTGCAGTTATCCCGGTAACGCATGGCGGTGCCGGTGAACCAAGGATGTCCTGCTATGCGTTCCTCTTTTTTGCGCAGTGCGCTGCTCGGCTTGCCGCTGAGCGTGCTCGCGTCCTCCATGGCGCTGGCCCAGGGTGGGCCTGGCGCTGACAACCCCGATGCGATCGATGGACAGGTGACCAGCCTGGGCGCGGTCCGGGTAACGGCCGACATGCCGACGCTCGCGGCCCCCGGGTTCCCGGCGAGCCTGGTCACGGTGCCGGTCGAGCGGGTGGAGGCCACCATCAATGCCGTCGACGTGGAAGATGCGGCGAAGTACCTGCCCAGCGTGTTCATCCGCAAGCGCAACTACGGCGATACGCAACCGGTGCTGGCGACGCGCACGTGGGGCGTGAATTCCAGCGCACGCACGCTGGTCTATGTCGATGACGTTCCCATCTCGGCGCTGGTCGCCAACAACAACACCATCGGCGCGCCGCGCTGGGGCATGACGTCACCCGATGCCATCGACCATATCGACATGTTGTACGGGCCTTTTTCGGCGGCCTACGCGGGCAACTCCATGGGTGGCGTGATGCGCATCGTCACGCGCATGCCGGAGAAGACTGAGGTCACCGTGAAGCAGACCGAGGCGGTGCAATCGTTCGACCTCTACGGCACGCACGGCAACTACAGCACCAGCCAGACCACGCTCACGGCCGGCGGCCGCGGCGGCAATCTCGGCTGGTTCTTTGGCGCCAATGCGACCAACAGCTTCAGCCAGCCGCTGTCCCTCATCACCGGCACCACCACGCCCTCGGGCACCAGTGGCACCATTCCCGCGTTGAACAAGCAGGGGCAGGTGGCGAACGTGTACGGCGCAGGCGGTCTGCTGCATACGCGCATGCTGGATCTCAACGGCAAGCTGACCTACGACATCACCCCGCAATGGCGTGCGACCTACCTGGTCGGCTACTGGAGCAATCATGGCCAGTCGGACGTGGACAGCTATCTGATTAATGCCTCGGGCGAGACCACCTACGGCAAGATGGCCGGGTTCGCCAGCAACAACTATGACCTGAGCGCGCATCACTTGATGCAGGCACTGTCGCTCAAGTCCGATACCAAGGGCGACTACGATGGTTCGTTCGTCATCACCCACTACGACTTCCTGAAGGACAAGCAGTGGTCGCCGGCGGGCGTCGCCACCGGCACGGACTTCACCAGCAACGGCAGGCTGGCGAGTTACGGCGGCACGCAGTGGACGACGATCGATGCCACCGGGTTCTGGCGCCCGCAGGGCTACGGTGGCGCGCACGAGGTATCGGTGGGCGCGCATGGCGATCGCTACGAGCTCAACAACCCCACCAACAATCTCGCCGACTGGTTGGATCCGTCCAGCGTTACCACGCTGTACTCGGCAGGTAGTGGCAAGACGCAGACCGAAGCGCTCTGGATACAGGATGCCTGGCAGCTTTCCTCTTCTTGGCTGCTGACGCTGGGCGGGCGCTACGAATGGTGGAGGGCTAGCGACGGTTACAACTACAGCGGCAAGATCGCCGCGAACCAGCCGGCGGAAAAAGCCGATGCGTTCTCGCCGAAAGCGACCCTGCAGTGGAGCGTGACGCCCGAGTGGCGCGTGACGGGTTCGCTCGCCAAGGCGGTGCGCTTTCCGACCGTGGGCGAGCTGTATCAGCTGGTATCCACGGGTTCGACCTACAGCGTGCCCAACCCCGATCTGAAGCCGGAAAACGTGCGTAGCGGTGAGCTTGCCATCGAGCACGGCATCGACCAGGGCCTGCTGCGACTGTCGCTGTTCCAGGAAAACACCCGGCAGGCGTTGATCTCGCAGACATCGACACTACCTAACGTAGCCGTGCCGGTCACCTACGTGATGAACGTGGGCGAGCTGCGCAATCGTGGCGTGGAGCTGGTGGCGCAGAAGGACAACGTGCTGGTGCGCGGGCTGGATCTGGCCGGCAGCATCACCTTCGTCGACTCCACCATCCTTTCCAACGACAGCTTCGTCAGCGTCACGGGCACGACCTCGCAGGGCAAGCATGCGCCTTACGTGCCGCGCTGGCGTGCCACGGTGGTGGCGACTTATCGCCCCGATGAAGCCTGGTCGTTCACGCTGGCCGGGCGGTACAGCGGCAAGCAGTATTCGACGCTGGACAACACGGACAACACCTCGCACGTGTTCGGTGCGTTCGACAGTTTCCGGGTGTTCGACCTGCGTGCGCATTGCCAGATCAACGATCATCTGGCCGCGTCCTTTGGCGTGGACAACTTCACCAACGAGAAGTACTTCCTATACCACCCGTTCCCTCAGCGTACGTATGTGGCGGATCTGAAGTTGAGTCTTTGAGTGAATGTGCCTGGTGCGTGGCGGCGTTGCAGCCGCGCGCTGGGTGCGTTCCTGCATGGAAGCGATGGTCAGTCGAGCAGGATGGGTTCGTGTTTGCCGGGCAGGTGTACGGTGAAGCCCTTCTCCATTAGGCAGGTTTCCAGTGCCTGCATGCCGCGCTCGTATTCGCCATGGACGAGGAAGACGCCGCGACGGCGACTTTGGCCCAGCCATGCCAGCAGCTCGTCTCGGCCAGCGTGCGCGGAGAAGCCGTTGATGGTCCAGATCTTCGCGTTGACAGCGATGTCTTCGCCAAATATCTGCACGCGTCGCGCGCCGTTGACGATGCGTCGAGCCAGCGTGCCCTCCGCGGCATAGCCGACGAAGACGATGCTGCTCTTTTCGCGCCACAGGTTGTGGCGAAGATGGTGGCGGATGCGTCCGCCGTTGCACATGCCGGAGCCGGCCATGATGACAGCGCCGCCTTCGATGCGGTTGATCGCCATCGAGTCGGCGCTGTCGTGCGAGAAACGAAGATTCGGCGTCGCAAACGGGTCGTCGTTGCGAAGCACGGCGATGAACTCATCATCGAAGCACTCCGGGTGGCGTCGGAAGACTTCGGTCGCCGAGATCGCCATCGGCGAATCCAGAAAGACGGGCGTGCGCGCGGGAATGCGTTCCTGCCGCATGCCCTGGTGCAGGTAATACAGCACTTCCTGCGCGCGCTCGAGCGCAAAGGTGGGAATGATGACGTTGCCGCCGCGTTTCAATGTGCTGTTGACCGCCTCGTAGAGCTCGTCCACGGAGTCGGGCAGGGCACGATGGTCGCGGTCGCCGTAGGTGCTTTCCATCACCACGAAATCAGCAGGCGGGGCCGGCGTCGGGTCGCGAAGAATGGGGCGCCCAGGGCTGCCCAGGTCGCCGGAAAACAGGATGCTGCGTGTCTGGTCGCCGTCCTGCAGGTTCAGCAGGATGCTGGCCGAGCCAAGAATATGGCCGGCATCCAGAAACCGGGCCTGGATACCAGGAACGACACTGACGGTGTCGCCGTAACCCACCGGATCCGAAAAGCGCTCCAGTGCGTTGAACGCATCGTCCAGCGTGAAGAGCGGCGGCTGGACGGATTCACCGCGCCGTCGACTGCTGCGCTCGGCACGGGCGGCGTCCTCTTCCTGCAGGCGCGCTGCATCCAGCAGCACGATGCGTGCAAGGTCACGGGTGGCTGAGGTGGCCAGGATGCGCCCACGGAAACCTTCGCGCACCAGACGGGGAATGCGTCCGGCGTGATCCAGATGCGCATGGGTGAGCATCAGCGCGTCGATCTGGCTGGGGTCGAAGCCGAAGGGCTCGGCGTTTGCCTGCTCCTCTTCACGCGAGCCCTGGAACATGCCGCAATCGATCAGTACTTGCCTGTCGCCGCAGCGCACCAGGTGACACGAACCGGTAACCTGCTTGGCTGCACCGTGGCAGCTATAGAACATGGCGGGATGCATGCGTTCTTCCTGGCCGAGCGGCGACGTCCGGTCGCCGTGTGAAAAGGGAATACGCCTTCAGTGCTGCATCAATATCGGTACGCTGACATGCTGCAGGATATGACGTGTCGCGCCACCGAGCACGCGTTCGCGCATGCGCGAATGGCCGTAAGCGCCCATGACCAGCATGTCCGCGTTGGCTGCGTTGACTTCCCTCAGTAGCACGGCGCCTGCTTCGCTTGGCGCGGCATGGATGCGCCGCACCCGCGCCTTGATGTCATGGTTGGCCAGGTAGGTGAAAGGATCGAAGTGCGGCGCGCGTTCCTGTTCGTCTTCATAGGCGGGCGGTTCGCCATCGAACAACATCACATCCTTGGCCTGGTGCAGAAACGGCAGCGCGGCGTGTACGGCCCGGATCGATTCGATGCTGCCGTTCCAGGCCAGTGCAATGCGCTCTGCCCGAACCGGGCCTTGCCAGGAACCTGGCAGGAGCAGGCAGGGCGTGCGGCACGTGAGCAAGGCTTCGCCGAGTACGTCGAAGGCGATGGTCTCATCGACCATGTCGCGCTCGACCACGATCAGGTCGTGCCACGCGCCGAGTTGCCGCATCGTCTGCGCGATGCCAGCGCGGGTCACCATCCACGACGCGCGGTGCACGCCCGATTCCCGCGCCATGGCGAGAAAGGAGGCGTGGTCCTCCGGATCTTCGTGCGGCGGATCGATCAGCAGCGCGAGCACCGACGGTTCCGGCTCGCCGCCATGCAGCATGCGCAGGCCGGGATCGACGTAGCATCCGCTCAAGCGCGCATCGAAGCCGGCGGCCAGCGATGCGGCCGCGACGGCGGCGGGACTCCACGGAGACGTGGCGGTTACCAAGGCCAGCACGTCGGTCGGTGCGCCGATGGCGTTGTGAGAAGTGACGTTCATGAGGGCAGGGCCTGCAGGTCCAGGCTGTGGATGACCAGCGACGGGTCTTCCGGATCGAGGCGACGCTGGACGCCCCATGAAGATGCAAGGGAGCGTATGGCCTGATGGGTTGCGGTATCGATCGAGATCATGCGCTTGAAACCATGCGAGCGCGCTTCTTCGATCAGATGCCGCATCAGCAACGTGCCCAGGCCGCGATGCTGCCACGCATCGGCGACGACGATCGCGCATTCGCAGGTACCGTCGTCCATGGCGGCGCCATAGCGGGCGACACCTATTTCCTGGGGGATGCCTTCGATGAAAACCAGGGCGATCAACGCCACGCGGCGATCATGGTCGACGTCCATCAGCTGGTCGAGCAAGGCATCGCTCGGCTGCTTGAAATCGCACAGGAAGCGCAGGCGTCGCGAATGAGACGACAGATGACGGATGAAGTCTGTTTCCAGCTGGCGGTCGCCTGCATGCAGGGAGCGAATCAGCACGGCCGTGCCGTCATGCAACGTTTCGTGGTGCTCGATGTGAGGATGCGGTTGCCCGGCGGCGGGATGCCGTGAAGCGGCGTCGACGGGACGGATGGCGAATGACATGGAACCTCCTGGAAGGTGGGTCCGCCAAGACTGGCTCCCTATCCTGGCGATCGTGATCGGCGGTGATGATGCGGCTTTGATCGCCGTGGCCGATCTCCACGCGGCGACGGGTGCGTCGAGGTCAGTTGCACACCAGGACAGGCACGGGGCTGCCCAGCAGGACCTTTTGCGTCTCGCTGCCCAGCAGCAGGCGCGTCATGCCGCGGTGGCCATGCGAGCCCATCACGATCAGGTCGCACTGCCTGGCTTTGGCCACCTCGAGAATCGTTTCATGGGGCTGGTCGCCGAAGTCCGCCTCGCCTTCGAAGGGAACGCCCGCCGCCTCGGCCATCGCACGCACCTCCGCCAGATACTGCGCGCCGTCGGTCTTGGCCTGCTCGTTGTAGGCGAACTCGGTGGCGGCCAGCAGCGCACCCATATAAGCGATGGTCTGGAAGGGCGGAATGACATGCAGGGCGATAATTTTGCCCTGGCACAACTTGGCCAATTCGATGCCTTTCATCGCGGCACGCCTGGAAAGCTCGGAGCCGTCGATCGGGATGAGGATGTGCTTGAACATGGATGCCTCGCTGCAAGCCGCGCCAGCGGCAAAAGGGGTGACATCTAGCGTCGCTTATACCCTGTGCAACGCCCGTCGTGACGATGCCGGGTGTCAGCGTAGACCTGTGGCAAGTCGGCGGACCGGCCGGGCGTCAATCTGCCGCACGATCGCGACGCCATCCGCTTGTCGCCATGCACGCCCTGCAAACGGCCGCTGATTACACTGGTTACGAAAGGACAAGGGGATAAAGCCATGTACCAGAGCATCCTTTTACCCGTCGACGGATCCGAATACGCCCTCAAGGCGGTGGATACAGGCATCGAGCTTGCCAGGAGGCTGCAGGCGAAGGTGTACGGCGTCCACGTGGTGCCGCCACTACCGGCCATTTCGTACGTGGCCGAACTGATCCAGTCGCGCGACTCGTACACCGACCTCGCCAGGGAGCGCGCCCAGGCCTGCCTCGATGAAATCAGTCGCCGGGCCGCGACGGCCGGCGTGCCCTGCGAGACGGAATTCGTGTTCGACCTGCGGCCCTACGTCGCCATTGTCGCTGCGGCGGCCAAGCATCACTGCGACCTGATCGTAATGGCCTCGCGTGGCTACCACGGCTTCGAGCGGATGCTGCTCGGCAGCGTGACACACAAGGTGATGATCAGCTGCGACGTCCCCGTGCTTGTGTGCCACTGAGCAACGTCACGGGCGCAGCACAACGGCACCATCCGGCGGTGACTTCGTGCTGCACTGCAGTGAGGATGTAGTTAGATCTGGTCGGCGGGTGGTACCAGGTGATGCTTTACCTGGATCGCATCCAGTCGTTCGCATACCCATCCGTGGTCATCCGGCCCGGCGTTCTCCTGCACCGCCTGGGCCAGTTTGTTGAACGCATCCCAGAAGTCGGCTGCATGCGGCTTGCTGCTTTCCAGGCCAGGCACAAAGCTGTCCAGCGCGTCCAGCATCTCGTTGAGTTCTGCACGTGACTTGGCCATGCCCACCACCCTACACCCCGACCCCATGAATGAGGCGCGAAAGCCTTATCCAAAGGGTCACGACCGCTTAACGGCAGCGCAGGCAGCTTAAATGTCCCCCCTGGCGAAGAAGCGGTGCGTGTATGGAACAGGACCGCGAAAACGACCTCCTTTCCCGAGCGTGCGACGAACTGCTCGAGCAAAATGCCTTGTTGCAACAGGAGATCGAACTGCTCTGCGCCCAGCTGCGCCGGCATCCCGCCGGAGAAATGCAGATACGGGAAGCTCGTCGGCAGATGGAGGAGCTGACGGAAGCCACGCGGGGCTGCATGCCGTTCCCGTCCATGGTCAGCCTTGAGGCCGGCGCTTACTGAGCCACCTCCAGCACGATCTTCCCGATGTGCTGGCCTGATTCCAGATCACGATGGGCATCTGCCGCGCGTTCGAGCGGATAGGTCGCATGGATGATCGGCAGGCAGCGGCCTTCGGCCAGCACTGGCCATACACGTTGATGAAGCGCCTGGGCGATGGCGGCTTTTTCCTGCGTGGTGCGGGTGCGCAGCGTCGAGCCGGTGACGATAGCGCGCTTCACGGCGATCTTCTGCAGGTCGACGCGCTCGGCGACCGGGCCACCCAGGAAACCGATCAGGAGTAGACGGCCGTCGCGCGCGAGCGTCGCGAGGTTGTCGTCGAAATAGCTGGCACCCATGATGTCCAGGATGATGTCCGCGCCGTGATGCTCCGTCTTCGCCAGCACCACTTCGGCAAACGCCTCCAGCCGGTAATTGATGGGTTCGCCGCCAAGTTCGCGGACCATCGTGCATTTTTCCACGCTGCCCGCCGTGGCGAACGTGCGGATGCCGAATTCGCGGCAGAGCATCAGCGCGGTCGTGCCGATGCCGCTGGTACCACCATGGATGAGGGCGATGTCACCCCGTTTAGCGCGCCCGATCTCGAACAGGTTGGCCCATACCGTAAAAAAGGTTTCGGGTATGGCCGCCGCCTGCACCATCGACAAGCCATGCGGAACAGGCAACGCCTGAGTGGCGGGCATGAGGCAGTACTGCGCATAGCCGCCGCCATTGGTCAGCGCGCACACCGCATCGCCTATTGCCGTGCTTGCGACGCCTTCACCCTGCGCGACCACTGTGCCGGATACTTCGAGTCCCGGCGTCGGATTGGCACCGGGCGGCGGTGGATACAGTCCTGCACGTTGCAAGGCATCGGGCCGGTTGACACCTGCCGCCGCGATCTTCAGCAGCAGCTCACCGGGGCCGGGCATGGGTACCGGTACAACGCGTGGTTGCAACGCTTCCGGACCGCCGTGTTCGGCAATCCCTATCTCAGTCATCGTGGCTGGAAGCGATGCGGTGTTCATGGCCATGCTGGACGGTGGACGTCGCCGTGTCGAAGCGAAAGCGACGACATGACTCTGCATCGCCATGATGAAGCAGGCGCACGTCGACTCCGCGTGATTCAACGCGACGCGTCTGGCCAGCTCGACAGAACAGGTACATCGTGTTGGATATGCCACGGATCGATTCGCGTGGTGACCCGCGCACTCGCTGTATGCAGCGGAAGCGAGGTTTGTCCGCGAGATGGTGGCAAGGCGAGCACGTGCTAAACGAGTGCGGCGTCGTGACGGAAATCCGCGCGATGCAACACGTCCAACGTCGGTATGACGCTGGGACCTTTATGCGAAGCAGCCATACAGGCATTACGCGCAGAGGGCATCGCGGCTGAGGTCGAACAACCTTCCTCCGCGCGCAGGACATCGGAGTCGCGTGCCAACGCATCGACACGCACCGCGAGCGGGAGCGCGTTCCGGCTGCACGTGCGTGCCGTGGAGCAGGGCAACGTGGCGCAACTCGGGCCCGAACGCGCAAGTCATCCACTGATAGGGTGCGGGCGTTATCCACGCAGCGATGCCGGCCATGGCCGGCAGGATGGCACTAGTGTGCTCTTGTGATGGTTGCGTGAAACGCGCCGCGCTTGCGCGCTGATGTCGTGAACGTGCCGTGAGGATCGATGCGTCGTGCGTAGCGAATCTGAATGCTCGGCACGTGTCGAGTGCGGCGAGGGCTTACGCGGGCGCGCGTGCGTAGGGCACATTCGCCGGACCGGGCCGACGGTTTGCCGCAAGTGTCCGGTTCTCGCTTGATTCAACGCGTCTCGGAATTGGGATGGCTAAGGAGGGAATACACATGCAGCATGCACGCAACCGTCGTTTTGCAGGTCTCGCCGCCGCTGGGCTCGTGCTCGTGGCGCTGGCTTCCGCACCCGCCATCGCGCAGGTGGGGGCGCCCGCCAGCGGGCTGGGGCAATCGTGGCCGAACGCCACCGACGTCAGTAGCAGTCCGCATTGGCACGTCTATCTATTCGAGCGCAACGGCATCCGCTATGTGCAGGTCAACGATCTGAGCGGAAAGGTCCGTGCGGCATTCGCAAGGTCGGGCGGAAGCTTCCTCGCGTTGCCCGTTGGCCTGGACGCGTCGCGATTGGGCACGCCGCAGGAGCCGCTGGCCGCGACCAGGCAGGCCGCGGGCGAGATTGTTTATCGGGATGCAACCACGACGGTGCTGGTATCGCCGCAGCCCGACGGCACGGCGCGCGTCTATGCGGCCGATGGCGATTGCAAGGATCCGATCGAGTGCAGCTCGCGCGGACAGTGATGCGGGCGTAGTCGCGCCGGGGCGCCGTCAGGCGGAGGCGCCCTGGTGGATCGGCATCGAACGCAGCGAGTCGTGCAGCAGCAGCGTCACGCTGAGCCCTCGCTCCGATTCGCGCACATGCACCACGCCACCGTAGATGTGCGCACGATCGCGAATGGTGTTCATGCCGAGACCGCTGGCGCCGAGCAGGGTCATCGCCTGCTTCCATGCATTGCCGTCGGGCTTCGGCGTCGTGCCGCCTTCGTCGGCGGATGCCAGTTCGCCGACGAGCCGCATGACGACCCATCGCCGCTTGCTGGTGTAACCGCCACGAAGCTGCAGGTGCACATGCTGCATCGGTGCTCGCGAAAGCACATACACCAGCACTTCGCAGGCGAGGCGATACAGCGTGAGATGGACGTCGGGCGCCAGCTGGCTCAGGCCGCGCCCCGACAGGTCGCATTGGTAGGTGGCGCCGGTCAGGTGGATGGCCTGGGCAAAGGGACCTTCGCGCAGCGTGGCCGGCACGCCGCGTTCGCGCCAGCCGCGCGGATGCAGTGCATTGGCCAGCCGATGCATTTCGTGTTGTGCGAGCACCACGTGACGCGAGTAGATGTGTTCTTCATTGGCGGGCAGCACGTGCCGCAGGCGATCCAGCAGGCGATTGTGGTTCTCGCGGATGCTCTGGCCAATGTGTTCGAGCGCATCGGCGGCCTGGCGCATGCGCAACTCTTCCAGATACAGGCCTTGCTGGGCCAGCTGGAATCCACGCAAGGTATCGAGCTGCTCCGTGTTGCTGGCGTGGGCCTGATGCGCGATGCGCGAACCGAGCAGAAGCAGCGTGGTAACGGCGAACGCGATCAGCGCCTGAGCCTGGATGACGCCCGGGTCGCGCACCATGGTCGACGTCATGGTTACCGCAAAGCTGGCGAGCGTGCCGCCGATGGCCGCGCCTTGCCAGCCGTAGCGTGAAGTGAGCCACGCCACCGGCAGGAACATCGCGATGCGGAACACCTGCATGCCGTCGCCCTGGCTGCTGAACACCAGGCCGACCAGCACGAACAGCGGAAGCAGCACGCCGATCAGGCAGTCGCGCGTGAGATGGCTGTACCAGCGCGAAGCGCTTGGCGTGAGACGCGTGCCGCGCGAAAAGGCCAGCTGGATCGCCAGCACAGTCGGCACCACGGCAATGGCACCCAGGTAGTTGCCAAGGAAATAGCCGAACAGGATCTGGCTGGTGATGACGATCGGCGGATTATCCGGTGGCAGCTGCGTCGCGGCGAGCGTGAGCGCATTGCCCGCGGCCGTGAGCAGGGCGCCGGCAAGGATGACGCCAAGCAACATGGCCATGTTGACCTGGCGCGCGCCCAGCATCAGCCGTGCATGGCGTTTCGCCCAGGCGACTGCCAGCGAGATCGGCAGGATCGGCGGCACGGCGGCGAGCGCCGCCCAGCGCCAACCGAACTGATCGTGGCAATCCCACGCGTGATATCCGACGGGAAGCAGTTCGCCAATGAACAGCGCAGGCCAATAGCGAGAGGGAAGCAGGAGCAGGCAGGCGACACGCAGGCCTGCGGGAAGATTCCAGTGCGATACCGAGATGTCGCGGAGCAGCACATAACCCAGTGCATAGCCGACGCAAATCGCCAAGTGGCGACTCCACTCACGCAGCACCCTCGCTTCCCCCATGACTACCTCCCCATGTCTACCGCCATCCACCGGTTCTCATGGATCGCCGGCTTTGCGGCCGGCTCGACGGAAGACGTCGAAGCCGGTCTTGCATTGGAGCGCTGCCCTTCGCGCGACCGTGGGCAACCGGTCGCGCATGATGCCAAAAAGCGGGTTCCGCTACATCTTGCGATCGTCAGGGCGACGCAGGCAATTTTCCATGCCGCACTTTGCCATGGCGACGAGTGACGTTACGGTGAAAGTAGCCGCGGCGCCATGTGCCGAGGCGCCGTGCATGGTTGTGCTTGTGCAGTCGATCACATTGCCGAAGCTCCGGGATCAACGCGTTGCGTCGGCGCCTGCTCGCGCGCTGGTGATGTCGACGCCTTCACGCATGGCTTTGGTGACGGGCGTATTGGCCACGATCTCGAGCAGGCGCTGCCATTGTTCATCGGTCAACGGAGCTGTTGCGTGCAGCGTGCGATGCACGTGCAGCTTGCCGTCGTCGTCTCGTTGCATCTCGAGTTCGGCGCGGAACTCACCGAGATCCCAGCCCTTGCGTTGCGCGTACATGCGCAGTGTGATCGCCGTGCACGCTGCAAGCGATGCCAGGTAATAGTCGAACGGTGCGGGTGCTGCGCCCTGGCCGCCCAGCTTGAGCGGCTCATCCGTGTCCATGGCGTAGTGGCCAGCCTGGATGTGATGAAGATAGTTGCTGTCGGTGGACACGATCGTGGCGGACGAAACGCGTGACATGGCCTGAAACTCCCGGAGTGATGGCGAAGGCTGAAAGATCGCAAGGTACAGACCCATGCACCGAAGCGCGTACGTCCGTCGCACGCCATTGGACCATGGTAGTAGCGGTTTTTGTGCTCCACGGGCTCAGTTCGCGATGCGACGCCGCGGTCGCGGCGATATAATTTGCTGCATGTGCATATGGCGCCGTTGGCCTGATCCATGCTCGCCCTGGCTGCCCGCATACAGCCGTCCTCGCGCCTTAGCAGGCGCCTCGCGGCACCCACCTGCTTCCGGATGAATCCCGCCATGCGTTCCTTCGCACTTCCAGCCGCCATCGCGTTCTGCCTTGTCATCACGGGCTGCGCCACCAGTCGAGGCCTGCACACTACGGGCACCATGACCGACCCCGGCACGCTGGCTTCCGAGCGCAGCCTGGCCGACGTACAGCTCAGTCCCACGGCGTGGCCGTCGCAGGACTGGTGGGTGGCCTATGGCGATCCGCAGCTGTCTTCGCTGATCGAAGAGGCGCTCAAGTCCAATCCCAATCTCGAACAGGCGCAGGCGCGGGCACGGCAGGCCCAGGCCGTCGCGGACAACGTCAATGCCGGACGCATGCCGCAGGCGAAGCTCGACGCGTCGATCACCGGCGCCTACCTGTCGAAGAAGAACCCGATCTATCCACCGTATGTGCTGGGTACCTTCGCTTGGAGCAAGTCCATCATGGGCGAGTTCTCGTGGGACATCGATCTGTGGGGCGGCAAGCGGGCGGAGTGGGAAGGCGCGCTCGGCCACAGTCGTGCCGCGCAGATCGACGCCTATGCCGCTCGCATCGAGCTGTCGGTGAACGTGGCCCGTGCCTACGTGCGGCTGGGTTATGCGTTCGCGCAGCAGGACGTGGCACAGGCCGAACTTCAGCGCGCCAGTCAATCGCTCGATGTCACGCGCAAGCTGGTCGCCGGCGGACTGGAAACGCCGCAGCAGGAACACCTCGCCGATTCTCAGCTGGCCGGCGCCGAGCAGCAGAAAGTAGCTGCCGATCGCGCCATCGACGCCGCGCGCAGCGGTCTCTCGGTGCTGCTGGGGCAGGGGCCGGATCGCGGCCTTGCCATCGAGCGCCCGCACATGCTCGATCGCGGCCCCGCGGTGCTACCCGACAAGCTGCCAGTGGACCTGATCGGCCGTCGCGCCGACCTGGTGGCCGCGCGCTGGGAAATCGAAGCGGCGAACAAGGACATCAAGGCGGCGAAGGCCGACTTCCTGCCCAATATCAGCCTGAGCGCCATGGCGGGCTTCATCGCTGTCGGTGGCAGCACCAACGTGCTGCAGTTGCCGGCACGCCAGTATGCATTTGGACCGGCGCTGAGCCTGCCCCTTTTCGACGGCGGTCATCGCCGTGCGCGTCTCGCCGTGGCGGACGCGGCGTACGACGCGATGGTGGCGCGCTACAACGGCTTGCTGGTTAGTGCGTTGAACGATGTCTCCGATGAGGTTTCCGCACTTGCTTCGGTGCGCCAGCAGATCGTGCTGGAAAAACGCGCGGTGGACGATGCGCAGAAGAGTTGGGACGACGCGATGACCGCGTACAAGGGCGGCCTCAAGGGGCCGCTCACGCCGCTCACGAGTCGCCAGCAGCTGTTGACGGCACAGCAGCGTCTCGCCGCGCTGGAAAGCGAGCAGATCGATATTTCCGTCCGCCTCATCGAGGCGCTTGGCGGCGGTTTCGACGGTACGGCGGAAGTGGCCGACATCGACGCCAACAAGGCCCCGCAGGCATCCGCCGCGAGGTAAGCCATGCGCGGGGCGCTTGCTGAACGCACGCAGGCGCCGCGCGTGAAAAGCGGGCGCAGCGTCCCTATATTGGAAGGATGCCGCCGTGCCAGGATTTTTCCGCATGGCTCTCGTTGCGCCGTGGCAGGCGCATCGCCACTGCATGCTGGGAGGCGATCCTATGGCTACAGGCTGGGCCGGCGACGGCGCCGTTCAGGACCAGATCGACGCGACCGTGGATGATGCGGTGAAGCGCGTACGCAGCCGCCTGCAGAAAGGCCCGGGGCTGGCACGCTGCGAGGAATGCGATGCGGTGATTCCGGAAGCTCGCCGCGTGGCGGTGCCCGGCGTACGCCTGTGCGTGGCATGCCAGGAGGCACACGACCGCGACGAGGCCGCCTTCAGCGGTTATAACCGCCGCGGCAGCAAGGACAGCCAACTGCGCTGAGCTTGACACTGGCGCGTGCGGCGTTGGTCAATACAGGACTTACTCGCACGCAAGAGTGTTCGATCACATGACCAAGCCGTACCGCGCCAGGCTCGCCCTTGCTTCGATCATCCCGGGAGTGCAGCCATGAGCGGCCGCCTGAGTCCGCTGGCGGGCAAGCCGGCCCCGGATGCGCTGCTGGTGGACATCGAACGCCTGCGCGATGCCTATGCCGATCTTCGTCCCGATCCCGCCGTGCCGTCGCAGCGCGTCGCGTTTGGCACGTCGGGTCATCGCGGCACGTCGTTCGACCGCAGCTTCAACGAATGGCACGTGTTGGCGATCACCCAGGCGATCTGCGAGTACCGCAAGGAAAAGGGCATCGACGGCCCGCTGTATATCGGCATCGACACGCATGCGCTGTCGCAGCCCGCGTTCGAGAGTGCGCTCGAAGTGCTCGCGGCCAACGGCGTGCAGACCATGATTGCCGCGGGCGGCGAATACACGCCAACACCGGCGATCTCGCACGCCATCCTCACCTACAACAGAGGCCGCACGCATGGGCTGGCCGACGGCATCGTGGTCACGCCTTCGCACAACCCGCCCGATGGTGGCGGCTTCAAGTACAACCCGCCCAATGGCGGCCCGGCGGATACCGACGTCACCGGCTGGATGCAGAAGCGTGCGAACGCCCTGATCGAAGGCGGTCTGCGTGAAGTGCGCCGCATGCCGTTCAACCAGGCGATGCACGCGTCGACCACGCACCAGCACGATTTCATCGCCGCGTACGTGGCCGACCTCGGCAACGTGATCGATTTCGATGCGATCCGAGGTAGCGGCGTGCATCTGGGTGTCGATCCTCTGGGTGGCTCGGGTGTGCATTTCTGGGCCCCCATCGCCGAGCGGTATGGCATCGACCTCACCGTGGTCAGCGATGCGGTCGACCTGACGTTCCGCTTCATGAGCGTGGACTGGGACGGCAAGATCCGCATGGACCCTTCGTCCTCGTACGCCATGCAACGCCTGATCGAGCTGAAGGACAGCTACGACGTGGCGTTCGCCTGCGATACCGATCACGATCGCCACGGCATCGTTACGCGCAGCAGCGGCCTGTTGCTGCCCAATCACTATCTGTCCGTGCTGATCGACTACCTGTTCCGCCACCGGCCGGAATGGCGTGGCGATGCCGCCGTGGGCAAGACCCTGGTGAGCACGGCATTGATCGACCGCGTGGCCAAGCGTCTTGGCCGTCAGCTCTACGAGGTGCCGGTCGGCTTCAAATGGTTCGTCGACGGCCTGTTCGATGGCTCGCTGGGCTTCGGCGGCGAGGAAAGCGCCGGCGCGTCCTTCCTGCGTCGTGACGGCACGGTGTGGAGTACCGACAAGGACGGCATCGCCGCCGCGCTGATGTCCGCCGAAATCGCGGCGCGTACCGACCGCGACCCGGGCGAGCTCTACACGCAGATGACCGCGGAGCTCGGCCAGCCGCTGTCGCAGCGCGTGGATGCACCGGCCAATGTCGAGCAGAAGGCGCGGCTTTCGAAGCTTTCGCCGGATCAGGTGAAAAGCACGAGCCTGGCGGGCGAGAAGATCGAGAGCGTGCTGGATCGCGCGCCCGCCAACGGCGCTTCGATCGGTGGCATCAAGGTGACTTCGGCCAACGGCTGGTTCGCCGCGCGCCCGTCGGGCACCGAAGACATCTACAAGATCTACGCCGAGAGCTTCAAGGACGAGGCACACCTGGAGCAGCTGCTGCAGGAAGCGCAGGCGATGGTCGATGGGGCATTGAACGCCGCCTGATGCAGGCGGCGCTTTCTCGTTTCGAGCATGCAGTTTCGCTCGCCATGTTCCCAAGGGAATGGCGAGCGGACTTCATCGGAAGGTTCAGACCGGCGGTGGATTGCGCTCAGGGAAGCCGCGCTGGTGCCAGTATGGGTAGGCCGGCGTCAACTCGCTCGCCGCATCGAGCTTGGCCACTTGTTCCTTGGTGAGATCCCAGCCCACCGCGCCGAGGTTCTGCTTCAGCTGCTCTTCGTTGCGCGCACCGATCACCACGGTCGATACCGTGGGACGCTGCAACAGCCAGTTCAAGGCGATCTGCGGCACGCTCTTGCCGGTTTCGGCGGCCACTTCGTCCAGTGCATCGACCACGCGATACAGGTATTCGTCGGCCACCTGCGGACCGACATCGCCCGTCTTGTGCAGGCGGCTGACGGCGGGCAGGGCGGCGCCGCGGCGCAGCTTGCCGGTAAGGCGTCCCCAGCCGAGCGGGCTCCACACCACGGCGCCCACGCCCTGGTCCAGGCCCAGCGGCATCAGTTCCCACTCATAGTCGCGACCGATCAGCGAGTAATAGGTCTGGTTGGCGACGTAGCGCGGATAGCCGTGGCGATCCGCGGCGGCGAGCGACTTCATCAAGTGCCAGCCGGAAAAGTTGGACACGCCCACGTAGCGGATCTTGCCAGCGCGTACCAAGTCGTCCAGCGTTGAGAGGGTTTCCTCCACAGGCGTCATGGCGTCGAAACCATGCAGCTGGAACAGGTCGATGTAATCGGTGCCCAGGCGCTTGAGCGCCGCATCGCAGGCCTTGAGCAGGTGATAGCGCGAGGAGCCGACATCGTTAGGATCGTCGCCCGAACGAAACGTCGCCTTGGTGGAGATGAGCACGCGATCGCGGCGACCCTTGATGGCTTCGCCCAGCACCGATTCGGCGGCGCCGTCGGAGTAGACGTCGGCACTATCGAACATGTTGAGCCCGGCATCGAGGCAGACATCCACCAGACGCTTCGCTTCCGCGACATCCGTGTTGCCCCAGGCGCCGAAGAATTCTCCCTTGCCGCCGAACGTGCCGGTACCGAAGCTCAGCACCGGGACCCTGAAGCCCGATGCGCCGAGTTGACGAAATTCCATGGGATGACCTCTTGGTGATGGAGTCTTGTCGATGGGGACGGGCACGGGCAAACCAAGGACGTGCGGGCGCAGATGAATTTTTCTTCATCAGGTTGCCGCGCGTTGGTTCGTGCCGCGCTGTAATGCTTTGGAAATAGGCTGCAGGTGCGAGTCGCCCGCCGATTATCGTCAGTGCGCGTCATGTCGATGTGGATGGCGTCATGCCATCGCCATGTCGGCAATGGCCTCGGCATGAAGGGTGGTGGTGTCGAACAGGGGCAGTCGTGAATCCTCGTCGCTCACCAGCAGCATGATTTCGGTGCAGCCGAGGATGATCGCCTCCGCGCCGCGCGCGGCGAGATCCTGCATGACGGCACGGAAGACCTGGCGTGATGCGGGTTCGACGCGACCCAGCACGAGTTCCTGGTAGATGATGCAATGGATGGCGCGTCGATCTTCCTCGCCAGGCACCAGCACCTCCAGGCCATGCACCTGCTGCAGCCGTCCCTTGTAGAACGCCTGCTCCATGGTGAACGCAGTGCCGAGCAGGCCGACGCGCCGATAACCGGCAGCCTTGATACGTTTCGCGGTGGGATCGACGATATGCAGCAGGGGAAGGTCGATCGCCGACTGAATCTCGTCGGCCATGCGGTGCATCGTATTGGTGCAGATCGCCATGAAGTCGGCCCCGCCGCGTTCGAGCCGGCGCGCGGCCTCGATCATGCGTTCGGTGGCGGCTGCCCAATCGCCGGCGTGCTGCAATGTCTCGATCTGTGCGAAGTCGAACGACCACATCAGGCAGCGAGCGGAGTGCAAGCCGCCCAGCCGTGCGCGGACACGCTCGTTGATGATGCGGTAGTACTCGGCGGAACTTTCCCAGCTCATGCCTCCGAGGAGGCCGATCACCTTCATCGGGATGTCCATTCGCGTCTCTCTTGTGCCGTCGCCATTTGCATAGGCGTACCAGCATATCCAGCATTTATGGCTTCTGTCGTATTGAGAGGAAGCATCGACCGGCGTTGAATCGTCCACTGGCGTCGCGCCTGCGAATGCTGCGCGCGGCCAGCCCGACCACCGGGAGGTGGACCATGACGGATGGAACGAAGGTCAAGGCGCGCTACCCCATCATCTACGTTCGTGGCTACGCCATGACCGACGGCGAAAAGGACGAGACGGCTGCCGACCCTTTCTGCGGGTTCAACGTCGGATCCACCGTCTACCGGGCGGTGTCGGACCGCAACAAGCCCGCCCAGCGCTTCGTGTTCGAGTCGCCCGTCGTGCGGCTGATGAAGGACTTCGGATACAGCAACATCTACGACAACGGACTGGATCTTCCCGATCCCGGTTTCCAGGGATTGCTGTCGCCGCAGTCCATCATCATCTATCGCTACTACGACGATACGGCGCCCTTGCTGGGCGGACAGCAGGATGCGTCGATCGAGCGTTTCGCCAAGGGTTTGTCGGACCTGATCCTGAAGATTCGCGATCATGTGTGCGGCAACGCCGTGAACTGCATGTCGCCCGAGGGTTTTCGCTGCTACCTGGTGGCGCATTCGATGGGCGGCCTGATCTGCCGTGCCTTCCTGCAGAACCCGGCGCTTGGCGACCCTGTTGCGCGCGCCACGGTGGACAAGTTCTTTACCTACGCCACGCCGCACAACGGCATCGACATGGCGGGCATCAACGTGCCGAAGTGGCTGAGCCTCTTCGACATGAGCAACTTCAATCGCGACTATCTGGCGGGCCTGTTCGGCTATGACGCCAACCTGTGCGGCAAGGGCAGGTCGGATTACCTGCGCGCCGGCAAGGATCTCGACATCCGTCGCTGCTTCTGCATGATCGGCTCCAATCGCAGCGACTACGAAGTTGCGCAAGGTCTCTCGCGAACCTTTTCCGGCCATGGCAGCGACGGACTCGTGCGCATCGAGAATGCGGCGATGTGCGGCATCGATGCCGCCGGCAACGAAGTGCCGGTCGCCACGGCCTATGCGTATCGCTCGCACTCGGGCTACTTCGGCATCGTCAACAGCGAAGAGGCCTACCAGAACCTCACGCGTTTCCTGTTCGGCAATGTCCGCATCGATGTTTCCGTCGAGGTGGGCGGCGTCACGCTTCCGCCGGCGATCAAGGACAGGAAGGTCGATGCGCTCTACCAGTTCGAAGTGATGGCGTCACCGCGCGGCAAGCCCTGGTTCCTGACGCGCCGAACCTCGGAAGAGGACTCCGTGGCTTGCCGCAGCCATGACGAATTGACCAATCCGGCGAGCAGCGCACGTCGAAGGGTCTATCTCTCCAGCGTGTTCCTGGCCGACATATCGCGCGTGAACCCGCAGGACCCGTCGCTTTCCTACAGCCTGACGCTTGGCGTGCGGGTGCCAGATTACAAGGTCGATCAGATCCTGTGGTTCGACCAGCACTATGAAGGCGCCTATCTGTTCCGTGACACGTTGATCGTGGAAATCCTGCCCCCGGCAAGCGGCGATGGCTGGAAGGTGCGCTACCGCTGGCAGAGCGAATCGGCGGCGCCGACGCTCAGCGATTACCAACCCATTCCATTCTCGGGCGACAGCGCGAAGTTGACCGTGGCTTTCGCCAGCGCCAGTGCGCCGGGCATCAGCGGAAATCTGGTCTTCGATATCAGTGCCTGGAATGCCTGAGTAACCGCATTGTCCATCCAGGCCGCACGGCGTTTCCTGACGGAGGGAAACATGATCACTGCCACCCAGAAACGCGCCGCCGAAGCCATCGTCAACATCTTCGAAACCGGCTCGGTACGCGGCGACTACAGCAACGTCACCCTTGCCGCGGGAGACACCGGACATTTGACGTTCGGGCGTTCGCAGACCACGTTGAGTTCGGGCAACCTCGCCACGCTGGTACAGCGTTATTGCGCGAACGCGGCGGCCCGCTTCTCGGCGGCGTTGAAACCGTATGTCCAACGCCTGGTGAATTGCGACGTCGGCCTGGACGACGACACGTATCTGCACAATCTATTGCGGTCGACCGCGGATGACCCGGTCATGCGCGACACGCAGGACGAGTTCTTCGATGACGTGTACTGGGCGCCGGCCGAGCGTGCCGCCGGCAAGCTGGGCATCACCTTGCCCTTGGGCATGGCGGTGGTCTACGACAGCACGGTGCACGGTTCCTGGCCCAGGCTTCGTGACAGCACGACGCAGCAGGCCGGCGATATCCAGACGCTGGGGGAGAAGGCCTGGGTTTCTGCTTACGTCGACATGCGCCGCGCCTGGCTGGCCAACAACGCCAACGCGTCGCTTCGCCCTACGGTCTATCGCATGGATGCGTTGAAACGGCTGATCGAGTTGGGACAGTGGGGGCTGGAGCTTCCCCTGGTCGTGCGTGGCTCCGAGATATCCATGACCACGATGAATGCCACGCCGACCGGTTGCTTCGACGGGCCCGTGTCCGGGAGTCGCTCGCTCAGTCTCGCCACGCCCTTGGTGCGGGGCATGGACGTGCGATTGGTCCAGCTCAACCTGTCGCGCGACCAGCCGGACATCAAGGCGGATGGCATCTTCGGGAGGGGTACGGCGGATGGCATCAAGACGTATCAGGCCAAGAACCAGCTGCCCGCGACGGGTGTTGCCGATACGTCCCTGATCGCCAGACTGGTGACCTGATTCGGGGGTCGGAAGCAGGGCACCGTATCTCAAGCGGTGAGAGTGTCCCCGTGCTATCTTGATTGCCGGCCCAGTAATCAAGACAACCCCTATGCCTCCTGCCGAACATGGTGGACGCCGCCCCGGCGCCGGTCGCCCGGCCGGTGAGCCCAGCCAGCGCATCCGTGTGCCTGAAAGCCAGGTGCCGGCGGTGCTGGCCTACCTGGATGCCTATCGCGAACCCGTCTCCCTGGATGCGCCGCGACCGGTATCGCTGATGCCCTCGACGGTGGCGCTGACCGCCTTCCTCAGCCGCGTGCCCGCCGGCGTGCCCTCGCTGGCGGAAGACGACGTCGACGAGGTGGTCGACCTCAACGAGCATCTGGTGCTGCCGGGGCATGAACCCAGCACCTTCATCATCCGTGTATCCGGCTGGTCGATGATCGGCGCGGGCATCTTCGATGGCGATGAGGTGCTGGTGGATCGCGCCCTCGCGCCGCGCCAGGGCGACATCGTGGTGGCCGTTGTCAACAACGAACTGACCATCAAGCGGCTGGGCAAGGTGGATGGGCATGTTGCCCTGCTGCCCGAGAACGCACACTTCAAGCCCATCGTGTTCCGCGAAGGCGAGACGCTGAGCGTCTGGGGCGTGGTCACCCGCTGCCTGCGCACCCTGCGCTGAGGCGACCATGGGCCAGGTCGTCGCGCTCGATTCGCTGTTCCATAGCCGCCAGGTCTGGCATGGCCGCGCGGCGCCCTTGCCGGGCAGCAGCGAGCCCACCGGCTGGCCGATGCTGGATGCGGCCTTGCCGACCGGCGGCTGGCCCGAGCATGCGATGACCGAAATTCTCTTGCCCGCCGATGGCGTGGGCGAACTGCAGCTGCTGCTGCCCACGCTGGCACGCATGACACAGGCGAAGCGACACGTGATGGTGATCGCACCGCCCTACGTGCCCTGTGTTGCCGGATGGGAGGCACGCGGCGTGGTAATGGGACAGGTGGATATCGTGCAGGCGGCCGATCGCGACGTGCTGTGGGCTGCCGAGCAGTGCCTGCGCTCCGGCAGTTGTGCCGCCGTGCTGGCGTGGCCGATGCATGCTGATGATCGTGCGCTGCGTCGCCTGCAGGTGGCGGCTGATACGGGCAAGGCGCTGGCCTTCGTGTTTCGCGATCGCCGCCATGTCGCGCATGCGTCACCCGCCGCACTGCGGCTGGAACTGGAAGGCGAGCCGTCGCCGCGCGTGCACGTGCGCAAATGCCGTGGCGGCAATCCGCCGGCGCAGGCCATCGCGCTGGCCGCCGGCTGGTCGTGACGAGGCGCCGTCATGCTGTGGGCCTGCATTTTGCTGCCGCAACTGGCGCTGGACGGTGTCCTCCGCCGCCGTCCGCCATCGGACGAACCGCTGGTGCTGGTGAGTGGCCCGGCGCAGGGGCGCATCGTGCACGCGGCCAATGCCGCCGCGCGCGCGGCAGGCATCTATCGCGGGCAACGGTTGACCGCGGCGCAGGCATTGCTGCCGTCCTTCGCCATGATCGAGCACGACGTCGGCGACGAGTCGCACTGGCATCGCCTGCTGGCCGCCTGGGCCTATCGCTATAGCGGCGATGTAGGGCTGCTGCCGCATGCGGTGGTGCTGGAGGTCAGTCGCAGCCTCAACCTGTTCGGCCCGTGGCCGCGTTTCGAATCGCTGCTGCGCGAGGATCTCGCCGGCTTGGGCTTTCGCCATCGCATCGCGCTGGCGCCGACGCCTCAGGCCGCCTATGTGCTGTCAGGCGTGGAAGACGGCATGGCTGTGATGGACGTGCCGAAGCTGCGAGGCGCGCTGTCGTTCATCGATGTGGCGCGTGCGCGATTGCCCGAAGGCGCAGCGGCATCCCTGCAGTCGATGGGCATTCGCACGCTGGCACAATTGCTTGCCTTGCCGCGTGCGGGCCTGCAGCGCCGTTTTGGCGGCGAACTGGTGGCGCACATCGATCGCCTGCTCGGCGACGAACCTTCGCCGATGGAAAGCTATCGGCCGCCCGACACGTTCGACCAGCGCATGGAGTGGACGCACGAGATCGAGCACGTCGAGGCACTGATGTTCCCGCTGCGCCGACTGACGGGTGATCTCTCCGCCTATCTCGCCGGTCGCGATGGTGGCGTGCAGCGTTTCGAACTGCTGCTGGAACATCGTGACGCGCCGCCGACGCGCGTGAGCGTGGGCATGCTGGCCGCGGCACGCGAAGCTTCGCTGCTGTTCGATTGTGCGCGCGGTCGACTGGAGCGGGTGGAGTTGCCTCAGCCCGTCGTGGCCATGCGCTTGCTCGCGCCCGACCTTCCGCCTTTCGTGCCGGCTGGCCGTGATTTGTTCGATGCGCGACCGGCGAACGCGATGCCGCTGGACCAGTTGCGCGAGCGTCTGCGCTCGCGCCTTGGCGAGCAGGCCATCCAGCATCTGCGGCGCACGGTCGATCCGCGTCCCGAACGGGCTCAGACGTCAGCGGCCCATGCCAAAGAAGCGCCCCGGCGCGAAGGCCTGCCACGGCCCACCTGGCTGCTGGATACGCCGCGTCCATGGCGCGGGCCACCGCCGGAACTATTGGCGGGGCCGGAGCGTATCGAAACCGGCTGGTGGGACGGCGGCGAAATCCGCCGCGATTACTACGTGGCGCGTACCGCCCATGGCCAATACGCCTGGATCTTTGGCGCCCCGGGCGAGCAGGGGGCATGGATGCTGCACGGGTGGTTCGCATGAACGACTACGCCGAGCTGCACTGCCTGTCGAACTTCTCCTTCCAGCGCGGTGCATCGAGCTCGCAGGAGTTGTTCGAGCGGGCGAAGGAATGCGGCTATCGCGCGCTGGCGATCACCGACGAATGCTCGCTGGCAGGCATCGTGCGCGCGCTGGAGGCATCGCGGGAAACCGGCGTCGCGCTGATCGTTGGCGCCGAGTTCCAGATCGAGGATGGCCCCAAGCTGGTGCTGTTGTGCGAGAACCTGGAAGGCTACCAGTCGATGTGCGCGTTGATCACGCGCGGGCGCCGTGTGGCCGAGAAGGGCACGTATCGCGTGATGCGCGAGGATTTCGCCGACGGCCTGCCCGGAACGCTGGCTTTGTGGGTGCCCACGATCGAGCCGCGGCATGAAGAGGGTGCATGGGTGCGTTCGCTTTTTGGCGATCGCGCCTGGATAGCGGTGGAGCTGCATCGTGGCCCCGATGATGTGCGACGACTGCAGACGCTCGAGTCGCTCGGCGAGTCGCTCGGCATGTCGTTGGTGGCGACGGGCGACATACACATGCATGTGCGTCGCCGTCGTGCACTGCAGGACGTGCTGACGGCCACGCGCCATCGCTGCACGGTGGCCGAAGCCGGCGCGCTGCTGTATCCCAATGGCGAGCGGCATCTGCGCAGGCGCGAAACGCTGTCGGCAATCTATCCGCGCGCGCTGATGGAAGAAAGCGTGCGCATTGCCGAGCGCTGCACCTTCCAGCTCACCGAGCTGAAATATCGCTACCCGGCCGAACTGGTGCCGGAAGGACACACGGCCTTCAGCTGGTTGTGCCACCTCACGGAAGAAGGCATCCGCTGGCGATGGCCCCAAGGCATCACGCCGAAGGCGCGCAAGCTGATCGACGGCGAACTGGCGCTGATCGAGTACCGCGAGTACGAGTCGTTCTTTCTCACCGTGAAGGACATCGTGGACTACGCGCGCAGCCAGGGCATCCTCTGCCAGGGCCGCGGATCGGCCGCCAATTCGGCCGTCTGCTTTGCATTGGGCGTTACCGAGGTCAGCCCGGATACGCACGAGCTGCTGCTGGAGCGCTTCATTTCCGTCGAACGCGACGAAGCGCCCGACATCGATATCGATTTCGAGCACGAGCGCCGCGAAGAAGTCATCCAGTACATCTATCGCAAGTACGGGCGCGAACGCGCCGCGCTGGCCGCCACCGTCATCAGTTATCGCGGCAAGAGCGCCGTGCGCGACGTGGCCCGTGCGCTCGGCCTGCCCATGGATCAGGTCGACCTGCTGTCCAAGGTATTCGGCTGGGATCGCGAGAATGTGCTGGAGGACAACCTGCGCGAGCATGGCCTCGATCCGGACAATCCGCTGATCCAGCGTATCTGCCGGCTCGCTTTCGAGTTGCTGGATTTTCCGCGGCATCTGTCGCAGCACGTGGGTGGCTTCGTCATCTTCGACCAGCCCCTGTCATGCCTGGTGCCGGTGGAGAACGCAGCGATGCCGGACCGCACCATCATCCAGTGGGACAAGGACGACCTGGAGACGATGAACCTGCTCAAGGTCGATTGCCTTGCGCTGGGCATGCTGACCTGCGTGCGCAAATGCCTGGATCTGCTGCGCTCGCACCACGGCCGCGACCTCAGCATGGCGAAGATCGGCGAAGACCCTTCCGATGAAGCCACTTACAGGATGATCCAGAACGCCGACACCATCGGTGTGTTCCAGATCGAAAGCCGTGCGCAGATGGCCATGCTGCCGCGGCATCGACCGGAGAAGTTCTACGACCTGGTGATCCAGGTGGCGATCGTGCGGCCGGGCCCGATCCAGGGCGACATGGTGCATCCCTACCTGCGTCGCAAGCGTGGCGAAGAGGAGGTCACCTTTCCATCCGAAGAGTTGAGGGGCGTATTCGAACGCACGCTCGGCGTGCCGTTGTTCCAGGAGCAGGTGATGAAGCTGGCCATGGTGGCCGCGAAATACACGGGTGGCGAGGCCGATGAACTTCGTCGCGCCATGGCGGCTTGGAAGCGGCGCGGCGGCCTGGAAAAGCATCGCGACAAGCTGATCCGTCAGATGCTGGAAAACAACTACACACGCGAGTTCGCCGAGCGCATCTTCGAACAGATCAAGGGCTTCGGCTCCTACGGGTTTCCCGAGAGCCATGCAGCCAGCTTCGCGCAGATCGCCTACGTCAGCAGCTGGCTGAAGTGCCACTATCCGGGTGCCTTCCTGTGTGCCTTGCTCAACGCGCAGCCCATGGGCTTCTACGCGCCGTCGCAGCTGGTGCAGGACGCGCAGCGCCATGACGTACGCGTGCGCCCGGTCGATGTGCGATCCAGCCATTGGGACAACATGCTGGAACCCGACGCGACGTCCACGGGTGGTTATGCGATACGCCTGGGCTTTCGTCAGGTGCGCGGCTGCCGCGAGGACGTGGCGCTGCGCCTCGCGGAGGCGCGCGATCACATGCCGTTTGCCGATGTGGCCGATCTGTGTGCACGTGCCGGACTGGATGCGCATCACCAGGAGGCCTTGGCCGAGGCGGGTGCCTTGCGCGGCATCGCTGGCCATCGCCATCGCGCACGCTGGGCCATTGCCGGCATCGAGCCGCAGCTTCCGTTGTTCGGTCATGCCAGTCCTGAAGAAGAGGCTGTCTCGCTGCCGCCGCCGACCCAGGCGGAGAACACACTGGCCGACTATGCACGCACTGGCCTGAGCCTCGGCCCTCATCCGATCCGCCAGATTCGTAGCCGGCTGCAGGCCGTGCGTTGCGTGGATTCACGCGCGCTGCAGTATCGGCCGCATGCCAGCCACGTGCGTGCGGCGGGCCTCGTCACCCAGCGCCAACGCCCGCAGACGGCCAGCGGCGTCACCTTCATCACGCTCGAAGACGAGTTCGGGCCGATCAACGTGGTGGTGTGGAGCCACGTGGCCGCGCGACAGCGCCGCATCTATCTCGAAGCACGACTGATGGGCGTGGAAGGGCGTTGGGAGCAGGTGGATGGCGTCAGTCATCTCATTGCGCATCGCCTGATCGACTTCAGTTCCTTCCTGGGCGACCTGGACAGCCGCTCCAGGGATTTTCATTGAGTCGCGCGGTCGGCGCTGGCTGAAAAACGCCGTTGGTGTGCCAATCCTGAAACAGCTTTGCGATGGCGCGGACGCATGCACGTTCTTCGCAAATGAACTGGCATGATCCTTCGCACGTGAGGGATGAGCGTCCGCTCTGCAGAGGCGAAGCGGGACGCTCTGCGACATCGCGATGGTGGCCTTCTGCCTGGCGACGCCTCCGCGGCGATCGCTGCTTCCCATGATGGATGGGCGGATTCCCGGGACCAATGTCTTGCTGACCTGCGGTGAGCGACATGTTCAAGCGTATCTTGCTGCCTACGGATGGCTCCGAACTCTCCCTGCGAGCCGTGGACATGGGCATCGGCATTGCCGCCAGTCACGGCGCCAGCGTGTTTGCGCTGCATGTGATCAAGCCGCCACCGGGCGTGCAGCACCTGTCGGACATGCTCGTCCTGCCGGATGACGAGCGCACCCTGAAGATCACGCGGAAGGCAACGTCCTACCTGGACGATGTGCGGCAGCGCGCCGAGATAGCCCACGTGGAATGCCATAGCGCCTATGAGTTCGACCTTCGCCCCTACATGGCCATCATGGCTGCCGCCCGCAAGCAGCAGTGCGACCTGATCGTGATGGGCTCGCATGGAAGAACCGGCCTTGACCGGCTTCGGCTCGGAAGCCAGGCGAGCAAGCTGCTGGTGAGTACCGACGTTCCCGTGCTGATCTGTCGCTGAGTGCGTGGCAGTCGATCTCGCTGCCGGCTCAGCGCCGCAGCGACGCATCGAGCTACGGCTGTCACCAAATGGGCGTCCAAACGGTTTGGCTTCGAATGCATCGTTTGCGTCAAAAAATGTCGATGCCTGCAGCAACCGGATGCGGCGATTACTTAAGTACATTTCACGCGGTAGTAGTTTTACGTATCAGCAGAAAACACCGTGAAAAAAAGGGCTGAAGCGAGATTCGTTACCCGCAGCGTTACACGCGGGAAACACCGCAATTTTTCGGTATTTTTGGCGTAAACGATTCACGTCACCTTGATCCGGGCGCGACCATTCTTTGCCGCGGGTGCAATACCCGTTGGAGTTGGGGGCTGCAGGTTTTCTTGATGATGAGTGTCAGTCGTTTGGTCGGCTGGTTGCGCATGCTTGCGCTGCCACCCGCTCAGGCTCCGGAACCACGCGCTGGAGGCACTGATGGACGGCACGAAGAAGATGAGCATGATGCAGCTGACCGTGTTGGTGGCGGTCAACATGATGGGGTCCGGCATCATCATGCTGCCCGCCAATATGGCGAAGGTCGGCGCGATATCGCTCCTTTCATGGATCGTCACGGCGCTGGGTTCCATGGCGATCGCCTACGGTTTCGCCCAGGCTGGCCTGCTCAACCAACGAACAGGCGGCATGGCGGCCTACGCGGAAGACGCATATGGAAAGGGCGGCTATTTCCTCACGTTTTTCCTCTATTTTCTCTCGCTTGCGATCGGCAACGTCGCCATCGCGATTTCGGCGGTGGGTTACCTCGCGGCCTTCTTCCCGTGGCTGTCGTCCTCGCCGATGGCTACGTGCGTCGGCGTGATCCTGCTGATCTGGCTCACCACTGCCGCCAACTTCGGTGGGCCGCGCATCACGGGCCGCATCGGCGCCATCACCGTGTGGGGCGTCATCGTTCCGGTCGCCGGCCTGTCGATCATCGGCTGGTTCTGGTTCAAGGGCTCGACTTTCACGGAAGCCTGGAATCCGCAGGGCATGAGCCTCCTGAAGGGCATGGATTCCAGCATCGCGCTTACCCTGTGGGCCTTCCTCGGCATGGAGTCGGCGGCGCAGAACTCCGATGCCGTGGAGAATCCCAAGCGCGACGTGCCCATGGCCTGCATGTTGGGCACGCTAGGCGCGGCGGTGATCTATGTGCTGTCCACCACGGTGATCCAGGGCATCGTGCCGAACAAGGAGTTGGCCGAATCCACCGGCCCGTTCGCGCTGGCGTACTCGCAGATGTTCAACCCCACCGTGGGTTCGGTGATTCGTGCGCTGGCCATCCTCGCTTGTCTGGGCTCACTGCTCGGATGGCAGTTCACCATCGCGCAGACGGCGAAGACGGCCGCCGAAGACCATTTGTTCCCGCGCTTCTTCGCCAAGGTCAACAAAATGACCGCGCCCGTGGTGGGCATGATCGTCATGGGCGTGGTGCAGACCTTGCTGGCGTTCTCCACGGCGTCACCCAGCCTGGGCGAACAGTTCGCGGTCCTGGTCAATCTGGCGGTGGTGACCAACGTCATTCCCTACATCATCGCGCTCTCCGCCTTGATGGTGATGATGCGCAGGGCGGGCGTGGCCGAGAACACCTACAGGCTCAATACATTCGTCGCGACCGTGGCCATGCTTTACAGCACTTATGCGATCTATGCCTCGGGCATGGAAGCCGTGCTGGGCGGCACCATCGTCCTGGCGCTCACCATCCTGATCTACGGTTTCCTGGCTCCGCGGTTTCCTTCGCCGGTGGTTGCCGAACCGGTGCGCGGTTAGGTCACTTGGGCGGAACCCGGGCCTCAGGAGAGAAGACATGTCACGCACGAAGGGCGTCGCAATGCGAAACCATCTGCTTCACTGGGTACTGCTGGCTGCATGCCTCGTCCCGATGCAGGCCGCGCTCGCGCAGGGGGCGTCGAGTACGCTCGAACGCATACGCGCGAACGGCAAGATGACGATGGGCTATTACAATGAAGCCCAGCCGTTCACCTACCAGGGGTCGTCAGGATCGCCGGACGGCTACGCCATCGCGCTGTGCCGCGCGGTGGCTACCGCCGTCCAGGAAGAGCTGAAGCTGCCGAGCCTGCCGACCCAGTTCGTCGCCGTCGATGGGGCCGAGCGCTTCAATGCGGTCAAGGAGGGTCGCATCGATCTGTTGTGCGGTCCCGCCGTGCCCACGTTGAGCAATCGGGCCACCGTCAGTTTTTCGATACCGATCCTCGGCAGCGGCACGGGCGTGATGGTGAGGAAGGATGCCCCAGTGGCTTTCCGCGAGCTGCTGGAGACCGGCCAGACGGCCGGGCATCCGGTATGGCGCGGGTCGCCCATGCTGAGCGCGTTGCAGCAGCGCACGTTTTCGGTGATCTCCGGTTCGCTGCAGGAGCAACTGCTCAAGAACCGGCGCGAAGAGCTCAACGTCAACAGCGTGATCTCGCTGGTGCCGGACCTGGCGACGGGCCTCAAGCAATTGCAGGACGGCAAGTCGGATGCTTTCGTCGCCGAACGCAACGTGTTGCTCGACCTGGCCAAGCGCGATACCTCGGGCAATCTCGTCGTGCTCAATCGGGTCTTCGACTACGAGCCACTGGCGCTTGCGCTGAGTCGCGACGATGCGGATTTCAGGCTGGTGGTCGACAGCGCCCTGAGCCAGCTGTATCGCTCGGGGAAGATCAACGGCATCTACGAGCAATATCTCGGCAAGCCGGACAAGGCAGCGCAGGACTGGTTCCGCAGGACGGCCGTACCGCAGTAGCGGACCGGAAACGCGCTGCACGTGCAAAGGGACGAGGCAGGGTCGCACCTGCCTCTCATGGTGCAAGGGGCGGGACGCCGGGCTTGTCGACGCCCGGTCGTGCGGCAAGCGGCGCAAGCCCCGAGCGTGACTGTCAAACCGACCCGTCATGGGGGGAGGACAGCGTGAAGACGGGATTTCGGGGTGTTGGCGTCGTTTGCGTCCTGGCGCTTGGCGCGCTGGTGGCGTGCAAGGGTGACAAGACGGCACCTGCGGGTGCCGCGGCGTTGCCGGTGGGCATCATCACCGTCAGCAAGGCGGATGTCCCGGTGGTATTCGAGTTCGTGGGACAGACGCAAAGCTCGCAGGAGGTCGAGATCCGCGCGCGCGTCAATGGCTTCCTCGAGCATCGGGTATATCGCGAAGGCGCGATGGTGCATGCGGGCGACGTGTTGTTCCGCATGGACGCCAAGCCCTTCAAGGCGGCCCTGGACGCGGCGCAAGCCGAGTATCGGCAGCAGAAGGCACGGCTGGATACGGCGCAGGCCAACTTGAATCGCGTCAAGCCGCTGGCGGCCAAGAATGCGTTGAGCCAGAAGGACCTCGATGACGCCACCGGCCAGCAACAGGCCGCGGCCGCCGCCGTGGAGCAGGCCCGCGCCGACGTCACCACTGCCGAACTCAATCTCGGCTACACCACGATCACCTCTCCCGTCGACGGACTCTCAAGCTTCGCCAAGAAGCAGGATGGTTCGTACATCGACGCCAGCAACAGCCTGCTCACCTACGTGGCGAAGCTGGATCCGATGTGGGTGAACTTCAGCCTGTCGGAAAACGAGTTCCTGCAATTCCGGACGCAATCGCAGTCCGGGCAGCTGAAGATGCCCAAGGAAGGCGGACTGGAGATCGACATCGTGCTCGCCGATGGCAGCCAGTACGGCAAGCATGGCCGCATCTCGTTCTCCGACGCGGCGCTCAACACCGAAACGGGTACGTACCTCGTGCGTGCGGAATTCGCCAACCCCGACGATGTGTTGCGCCCGGGGCAGTTCGTGCGCGTCAAGGTGCGCGGCGCGAGCCTGTCCAGCACATTGGCCGTGCCGCAGGAAGCCGTGCAGCAGGGCGATCGCGGCGCCTTCGTGTGGACCGTCGACGATCAGGGCAAGGCCAAGCAGCGCGCCGTGGAAACCGGTGGCTGGAACGGCAACGAGTGGGTCATCAATTCCGGATTGCGGCCCGGCGATCGCGTCATCGTGGAAAATCTGGTGAAGCTGGCGCCTGACATGCCGGTCAACCCGCATCCGTATACGCCTGCAGCGCCGACGACCGCCAAGGCGGCGCCCACTGGAGGCGCGCAATGAGCATGTCACGGTTCTTCATTGACCGTCCCATCTTCGCCTCGGTCATTTCCATCATCATCACCGTGGCGGGCGGGGTGGCGATGTTGAACCTGCCCATTGCCCAGTTCCCGGAAATCGCGCCGCCGCAGATCACGGTATCCGCCACTTACCCAGGCGCCAGTTCGGACATCATCGCGCAGAACGTCGCCGCGCCCATCGAGCAACAGGTCAACGGCGCCGACAACATGATGTACATGAACTCCACGAGTTCATCGACCGGCAACATGACGCTCACCGTGTACTTCAAGATCGGTACCGACCCGTCGCTGGCCCAGGTGGACGTGCAGAACCGCGTGAACCTGGCGCTGCCGTTTCTTCCCAGCGAGGTGACTGCGCAGGGCGTGTCCGTACAGAAGCGTTCGTCGGCTTTCATGATGGTGATCGCCATCTATTCGCCCGACAACTCGCTCGATCCCGCTTACGTGGCGAACTACGCCAACGTCTACGTGCTCGATGCGATCAAGCGCATCCCCGGCGCCAACCAGGCGTCCATCTTCGGTTCGGCCGACTACGCGATGCGCATCTGGCTCAAGCCCGATCGCATGGCCAAGCTCGGCATCACTGTCGGTGACGTCCAGCAGGCAGTCGCCAACCAGAACCAGCAGTTCTCCGCGGGCCGCATCGGCGCGGCGCCGACGCCCGGCCCGGTGCAGCAGACCTTTCCCATCGCCACGAGGGGCCGGATGACCGAGCCGGCGGAATTCGAGAACATCATTCTCCGCGGCGGCACCAATGATGCGGCCGCGCTCGTGCGCATCAAGGACATCGGTCGTGCCGAGCTTGGTTCCAAGGAGTACGCACTGCGCGGACGCTACAACGGCAAGACGGCCACCCTCATGGCGGTCTACCAGCAGCCTGGTGCCAATGCGCTGGACGTGGCCTCCCAGGTGAACAAGACGCTCGCCGAGTTGAAGAAGAACTTTCCGCCCGGGTTGGAGTACGAGGTGGCGCTGGACACTACCGAGTTCGTGCACGAGTCGATCAACGAGGTGGTGCATACGCTGCTGGAGGCGGTCGTCCTCGTCATCGTGGTGGTCTACATCTTCCTGCAGAGCATGCGTGCAACCCTGGTGCCGCTGCTGGCCGTGCCGGTGTCCATCATCGGCGCGTTCATCGGCATGAGCGCGTTCGGCTTCTCCATCAACATGCTCACGCTGTTCGGCATGGTGCTCGCGATCGGCATCGTGGTGGACGATGCGATCGTGGTGATCGAGAACGTCGAACGAAACATGACCGAGTTCCATCTGCCGCCGAAGGAGGCGGCCAAGCGGGCCATGGACGAGGTCAGCGGGCCGGTGGTCGCGATCGTGCTGGTGCTGCTGGCGGTGTTCATTCCCGTGGCCTTCCTGTCGGGCATCACCGGCCAGCTGTACAAGCAATTTGCCGTGACCATCGCCATCTCCGTGGTGCTGTCGGGCATTGTGGCGCTGACGCTCTCTCCGGCGCTCGCCGCGATCATCCTCAAGCCGGGGAGCCACAAGAAGAACCGCTTCTTCACCTGGTTCAACACCAAGTTCGATGCGCTCACCAACAGCTACGGGCGCGGCGTCCAGCTGTCGATCAAGCGGGTCATGGCGTCGCTGCTGTTGATCGCGGGCATGATCGTGATCACGGTCGGGCTGTTCCGGGCGATACCGACGTCGTTCCTGCCGGTGGAAGACCAGGGCTACCTGTTCGGCGCGGTGGTGCTGCCCGATTCCGCGAGTCTCGATCGCACTGGCGAGCTGTCAAAGCGTGCCGAAGAGTGGTTTCTCAAGCAGCCGGGCGTGAAGTCGGTGGCTGCGCCGGTCGGCTACAGCCTGATCGATTCGCAGAACAAGACCAATGCCGGCACCTTGTTCGTCACACTGAAGGGCTTTGCCGACCGTGGCGAAGGGCAGACGGCGGCCGACCTGATACGCGAAGGCAGCAACGCCTTCAGAAGCTACACGGACGGCGTGGTCGTGCCGATCAATCCACCGTCGATTCCCGGCCTTGGCACGACCGGTGGCTTCGAGTTCTGGCTGCAGAGCACCGGCAACGCCAGCTACCAGCAGCTGGAAGGCAAGGTGAGGGAATTCCTCGCGAAGGCGCGGCAGCGGCCTGAGCTGCGCGGGGTCAACACCACCATCAATACGCGTTCGCGCCAGTTGCTGGTGGACGTGGACCGGGAGCGCGCCGAATCGCAGGGCGTGGCCGTGCAGGACGTCTATACGGCCATGCAGACGATGTTCGGTTCGCTGTATGTCAGCCAGTTCCCCCGCAGCAGCCGTCTGTTCCAGGTGATCCTGCAGGCCGAGCCGGCCAATCGCATGAAGCCCGACGACCTGATGGACTTGTACGTGCGCAACAAGGCCGGCGACATGGTTCCCATCAAGTCCATGATCTCCACGCGCTATGTGCCGGGCGCCGACATCGTCACCCGTTTCAACAACTTTCCGGCCGCCAAGATCACCGGCGATGCCGCCGAGGGCTACAGCTCAGGCCAGGCGCTCGCTGCGATGGAAGAGACCGCGCAGGAAGTGCTCGGCTCCGGTTACAGCTACGGCTGGAGCGGCCAGGCCTATGAGGAAAAGAGCGCCGGCTCCACGGCGGCAGCGGTGTTCGGGTTCGCCATTCTCATGGTGTTCCTGATCCTGGCGGCGCAGTACGAGAAGTGGTCGTTGCCGGTAGGCGTGATCATGGCCGTGCCGTTCGCCTTGTTCGGTGCGCTGATCGGCATCCTCCTGCGTGGCATGGAGAACGATGTCTACTTCCAGATCGGCCTCACCGTGCTGATCGCGCTGGCCGCGAAGAACGCGATCCTGATCTTCGAGTTCGCGGTGGAGATGCGCGAGAAGGAAGGCATGTCGCCGTATGAAGCAGCCCTGCACGCAGCCAAGCTTCGACTGCGCCCGATCATCATGACTTCGCTGGCCTTCGTGCTCGGCTGTATTCCGCTCGCCATCGCCAGCGGCGCGTCCTCGGCGAGCCGCCGTTCGCTGGGTACCGGCGTGATCTTCGGCATGCTGGGCGCCACGGTGATCGCGGTGTTCTTCATCCCGATGTTCTATTGGGGCCTGGAAGTGCTGTCCGGCCGGAAGGCGGCGAAGAAAGAGGGTGCGCCTGACGATTCGCAGGCCAAGCCCGCGGACGGGTTGGCATCGCCAGGGCAGGAGGGTTGACCATGCGTCCGCTTCGTCGCTTGCTGCTGCCTTCCGTGCTCGGTGTCGTGCTGGCTGGCTGCCTGATGGGGCCCGACTATCATCGCCCTGACGTCGACGTTCCGCAGGGATACCGTTTCGCCGACCAGAACGCGACCACCAGCTTCAACGCCAGCTGGTGGTCCCAGTTCAACGATCCCGTGCTGGACGACCTGGTCAACAAAGCGATAGCGCAGAACAAGGACCTGGCCATCGCCATCGCCCGCATCGAGGAATTCCGCGGGCGTGTCACCACGACGAGCTCGGCACTGTTCCCGCAGCTCGGCGCAAATGCCGGCGCGGGCCGCGAGCGCATCGCGCAGACGCCGCTGACGCCGTCGTACGAAACCTCGCAGGTGCAGGTGAATGCGGCGATGTCGTGGGAAATCGACCTGTTCGGCAAGCTGCGCCGTCTGCGCGAATCGGCCAAGGCCGACCTGCTTGGCACGGAGTACGCGCGACAGGCCACGCTGGTGTCGCTGGAAGCGAGCGTGGCGTCCGGCTACATCACGTTGCGCGATCTCGACCAGCGGCTGGTGATCGCGCAGGCCACGGTCGCCACCCGCGAAGACGCACTGCATCTGTTCCAGGAGCGCTTCCAGGGCGGCGTGGTTTCACAGGTGCAGCTCTCGCAGGCCGAGTCGGAATACGCGGTGGCCAAGACCTCCGAGGCCGCCATTGCGCAGCAGATCGCGCAACAGGAGGACGCGCTGTCGTTGCTGCTGGGCCAGAACCCGGGCCCAATTCCGCGCGGCAAGCCGATCGACCAGATAGCGCTGCCGTCGATTCCCGCGGGGTTGCCGTCGGATCTGCTCAACCAGCGTCCCGATATCCGCGAGGCCGAGCAGGCACTGGTGTCCGCCAATGCGTTGATCGGCGCGGCGAAGGCGCAGTACTTCCCCTCGATCAGTCTCACCGGTCTGTTTGGACAGGCCAGCACCGGCCTCAACTCGCTATGGAAAGGGCCCGCCCGCACCTGGTCCTACGCCGCTGCCATCTCGCAGCCGATCTTCACCGGCGGCGCGATCTCCGGGTCGGTGAAACAAGCCGAGGCGCGGCAGCAGCAGGCCTTGCTGGCTTACCAGTCGGCCATCCAGAGCGCGTTTGCCGATGTCGACAACGCGCTGGTCGGCGAGCAGCGCACGAAGGAGCAACTGGCCTTTACCGACAACCAGGTTACCTCGCTGCACAAGTACGCATCGCTGGCCCGGGATCTCTACGAAGGCGGTTACACCAGCTACCTCGAAGTGCTGGATGCCGAACGCAGCCTCTTCAACGCGCAGCTCACGCAATCGAGCCTGCAGGCGCAACGCTTGATCGAAGTGATCAACGTGTACAAGGCGCTGGGTTACGGATGGCCCACCGGGCAGGACGCCGTCGCGGACGCGCAGGCGCACTAGGCGGCAGCGTGGCGGAGCAGCCGTCGCGTCGTGCTCAGCCCTGCCTGCGCTTGAGCCAGGCCTCGTAGGCATCGGCCACCGAGTAGAACATCCGCCGATCGCCCATGGCTTCGTAGAGGCGCGACTTGCGCAAGGTGGCAAGCACGCCCGGGCTCACCCCGGTGAGCCACAGCTCGGTACCGGCGAGACGCTGCTTCTCCTCGGCATCGGTCATGGCGAGCAACGCGGTGTACTCGATGTCGAAGACCGCACTCATGTCGAGCACCAGCACGCTGGGATGAGCCTGCGTCAGCAGCGGCTGGATGCGTTGACCGAAGTGATCGGCGTTGCCGAAGAACAGGCGGCCCTCCGGCCGGAGAATGAGCAGGCCGGGCGTCGCTTCGTCGTCCGGATGGCGGTCGGAAACAGGACGGAACACCTGGGTTCCCGGCTTGCGCCGCAGCACGTAGAGCGGCGGGCTGAGCGCCTGGTAGGACAACGACATCAGTGAGATCACGATCGCCACGAGGATGCCCTTGAGCGTACCGAGCAGCACGACGCCGAGCAGGGCGGCCACGGCCCACCAGAATTCGGTACGACGGATGGTGCGGATGGCCACGAAGTCGGCAGGCTTGAACAGGCCGATGGAATAGACCACCACGATGGCCGCGAGGATGGCGTTGGGCATCCTGCCGATGAAGGGCGCCAGCAACAGCATGGTCGCCAGTGCCACCAGAGACGTCACCAGGCCGGCCAGCTGTGTTTTCGCTCCCACCATGCGATTGACCGCGGTCTGGCTGGTGCCACCACCGGAAGGCATGCATCCAAAGGGCGCGCCGATGAGGTTGCCCAGGCCGGTGGCCCACAGCTCGCCGTTGGGCTGCGGGTAGGATTCGCCGGCGCCCACGAAAGCGCGTCCCGCGGCCACCGATTCGGTGAAGCTCATCAGCGCGATGCCGGCTGCCGCGGGCCACAGCGTCGTAGCCAGCGATAGGTCGGGCAGCACCAGCGAGGGGAAGCCGGTGGGCACGTGCCCCACCACGCTGACGCCGTGCGCACCGAGATCCAGCAAGGGAACGGCGAGGATGCCCAGCGCCACCACCACCAGTGACGCAGGCGCCTTCGGTGCGGTTTTTTCCATCGCCGTGAGCAAGGCGATGGCGGCGAGGCCCACGGCGGCCGTGGCTATCGACAGGTGAGGAAGCGCCACGGCGATGGCACCTACGTCACGCAGGAAGCCGCTCTTGCTGATGTGCAGGCCGAGCAGCTTGGGCAGCTGATCGACCACGATCACCACCGCTACACCCGCCTTGAATCCCGTCAGCACGGGCGCCGAGATGAAATTGGCGACGAAGCCGAAGCGCAGTGCTCCCGCGATGATCAGCATGCCACCCGTCAAGGCGCACAACATGGCGGTGGCCTTTGTCAGTTCCGCGGCGTCGCCGCTGGGGACGGCCTGCGAGAGTGCGGTGCTGGTGAGGATGGCCAGCGTGGTGGTGGTGCTGACGCTGAGCGGGCGCGACGTGCCGACCAGTGCATAAATCAGCATGGGCACGAAGCACGTATACAGGCCTACCTGGATGGGAAGGCCCGCCACCGTCGCGTAGGCCAGCGCCTTGGGTATCACGATCGCCGCGGCGGTGACGCCGGCCAGCAGGTCGCCCTTGGCCCATGACGGCTGGTATCCGCGTAGCCAACCCAGCAACGGAGTACGTCGACTCGTCATGGGAAGTCATGCGCCATGTCGTTGGACTCGTCGCGATCCTGTCGGCCACGCGGAGGCTAGAAGCGGTACTTCAGGAGCACCTGGCCTCCGCTGAAGCGAAAGGTGACGTTGCCCCGAAAGCGGTTCTGCTCCACGTCGGCATCGATCTTGTTGTACGAGTACTGCGTGATGATCGCCCAGTTCTCCCAAGGGTAGAACTCGACGCCAAGGCGGAAGTTGTAGAGGGTGGCGTCGATCTGGTCGATGTTGGCCTTGAAGGCGCCGACGTCGGTGACCAGACGCGCCCAGGGCTCGAACTGGTAGCGATACGACACGCCGATCGACGGATCGGGCAGGTCGGTCGAGGCCTTGGCATGACCCTCGCGTGATGTCGATGCGCCGCCGCCGGCGCCGTTGGCCGTCACTGTCCCGGTCAACTTGAGATCGAAGCTGTAGGCCTGCAGGCCGCCGGCGATGGCAAATGCGCCCTTGTCACCGATCCAGGCCCAGTAGCGGTACGTGAGACCGTAGGCATCGAGGGTGAAGTCGGACTTGAGCGTCGTACCGACGAGCAGGGTCTGGTTGTTGAACTCCAGCGAACGGTTGAGCGTACGCGAGTGGCTGGAGGAGTCGTGGTAGTAGTCGAACTCGAACTCGTGCCGATCCCAAGGGCGCCACGTGACGTTCAAGAAGGGCAGGTATCGCGTGCCGCCTTCGCCGAGGTCCCGCGAGAAATCCAGCGTCGTTCCGGAGTTGCGCAGGCTGCCGTCCGCGCGGAGGCTGCCGGAGAAACTGTTGGCGAACACGCCGCCGCTCACGGAAAAATAGTCCAGCATCGGATGGTCGTCGGCACGCACGGATGTCGAAGCCAGTACCAGGCCGATGACGCATGCCAGCGATGCGAAGCGCGATGAAGACATACAGCCCCCTAAGCGTTGGTGATCGTCCCCGTGTTTGTGTCCCTGGCGGTTGCGCCGAGGCGGATGGCCCGGCGCTTCCTTCTCGATCGATGGCTTGCCAACGGCGTCGTCGGATCCATCGCGTTTCCTGTGGATCATTGTCTGCTTCGCCATGGACGTTTTCCATGGAAGCGCCGTGAAAAACAGCGCGTGAGACGCGGGAGGCAATGCGACGTTTCGACGCGCAGAAAGACACTCCGTAGTTCTACGTAGGTAGTTCGTTGGAGCAACGGCGATGCCGTTACGTAGTTGGTCTGATGTGCGCGAAAACCGCTGTTTTTCAGGGCTTCTACACATCGTCTGGTGTATCTACGCAACGGCATTTCTTCTTGCGCGACCTTGAGGGAAGGTCGCCGATCCGCGGGCCGTCGAGCAGTCATTCCGGAAAGGGGATTCCGGACGTGATCGAGGCTGAGTGCGTGCCATGTCCTGTCAACCGATCCGAGGGGTGTCGCCATGTACGGGAAGCATTCCGGTTCCTCGTCAAGAGGTGCGCGCGCGCTGGCGCCGCTCCTGCTTTGCGGCATCGCCGCGGCAAGTCCAGGTGTACATGCGCAATCGTCAGAGACCGCCGAACTCAAGGCGCAGCTCGAGCAGGTGAGGGCGCAGATGCAGGCGCAGCAACAGGTGATGCAGAAGATGCAGTCGCGCCTGGACGAACTGGAAGCGAAGGAGCGCGAGCAGGCCGCGGCGAAGCCGGCTGCAGCGCCAGCGGCTGCCCTGGTGAGCGCGGCGTCGGCACCGGCGCCATCGGGTCCGCCTGCGTACCGACCGCCGTCCGCGATGGCCGGCGCGTCCGAGCCCTTGCCGGAGGGCTACATCCGCCTTGGCGATACCGGTAACCTGTTGAAGATCGACCTCGTCGCGCAACTCGATGCCATGGTCGACAGCACGTACATGGGCGCGCCCGACTTGTTCATCCCGTCGTCGATCCCCGTGCGCGGCCAGCCGTTCTATGACAGCGGCCGGCGCTCCAACATGAGCGCGAAGCAAAGCATCTTCCGTATGGATTACCGGCGCGACACCGATTACGGAACGCTCAAGATCGTCTACAAGAACAACTTCTTCGGCAGCGGCAGCGGCGACATGCCGTACAACCTGCAGGCGTTCTACGGCGAGTTGGACAACGAGCATTACACGCTCCTCGCCGGCTACAACATTTCCGCCTTCACCGACATCGACGTGTTTCCGAACACGCTGGACTATGAAGGCCCCAACTCCTTCACCTTCAAGTACGGACCGCAGATCCGCTTCGCGCCCATCCTCTACAAGAGCGGCGAGAGCGTGTTGACCCTGCCCATGTCGCTGGAGAAGCCGAACGCGGATATCACCGTGCCCGGCGTTCCCGTGCTTGCCGAATACCAGACGTACTCGCGTCGCCCGGACATTACGCTCGGCCTGCGCTGGCAGGCGCCTGACTGGCACATCCAGTGGGCGAACCTGTTCCGTGACCTGCGCGTCGAGAATGCGGATGCGCGCACGCGCAGCACGACCGGCTATGCCACGCAGCTCACCGGCACGACGAAGCTGTTCGAGCACGACAGCATCCAAGGGTGGTTCAGCTACGGCAAAGGGTTCGCCAACTTCCTGCAGGACATTTCCGGGTTGGGGCTGGATGCGGCGTTCAATCCGCAGGGCGATCTTCGCGCGATCCGTGCACGCGGCTATGGCGCTGGCTACACGCACGCATGGCTTGATAACCTCACGTCCAGCATGTCCTACGGCTACCTGCGCATCAGTCCGCAGTCCAATCTTCTGATCGACTCGACGATGCCCAAGAGCACCAAGTTCGCATCGATCAACCTGGCCTGGCAGTTCAGCGAGCGCGCGATGCTCGGCGTGGAATACCTGTGGGGACAGAACATCGATTTGACCGACGCGCGCGGGCAGGGCCAGCGTCTGCAGACGACCTTGCGCTATGACCTCAATCCCTGATGACGGCTTGATACGGCGGCCGGCGGGGCAGGCCGGCATCCATCACGAGAGGGTTTTCCCATGTCGATGAATCGCCCCTGGATTCTGTACGTGACGAGCGATCTGCCGGATGAAGGGTCCGTGCTTCGCCTCGCATTGACGCGACTCGGTGATGCCATCCGTGACCGGGGCATCGACGTGGTCCAGGCCCTGAGTTGCGAAGACGGCCTGGCCGTTGCGCGCGGCAAGCCTTCCTATTCCGCCGTGGCGATCGACTGGAACCTCGGTGAAACCGCGGCCATGGCCGAGAAGCCGGTGATGGCCATCGTCAGGGCGGTGCGGGAGAAATCCCTGCGTCTTCCCATCTTTCTTATTACTCGCAGCGTCGAGACGCCCGATGTTCCCCTGAGCCTGATTCGCGAGGTGAGGGAGTACGTCAACGTCGGCAGCGAAACGCCGGAGTTCTTCGCGCGGCGTCTTCATTTCGCTATCGACGATTACCACGCTGGCCTGCTTCCGCCTTACTTCAAGGCTTTGAAGAAGCTGACGGAAGAGGGCGCTTATCAGTGGGATGCGCCCGGACACATGGGTGGCGCGGCTTACCTCAAGCATCCTGCCGGTGCGGAGTTCCACGAATTCTTCGGCGAGAACATCATGCGCGCCGACATTGGCATCTCCAATGTCGAGCTCGGGTCATGGCTGGATGTCGAAGGTCCGCCCGCAGAGTCGCAGCGCATGGCGGCGCGTGTGTTCGGCGCCGACTGGACGTTCTACGTATTGTCCGGGTCATCGGCCTCCAACCGCATCGTGGTACAGGCCGCCGTCGGGCGCGACGAGATGGTGATCGCCGATCGCAATTGCCACAAATCGCTGAACCATGCGATGACGCTGGCAGGCTCGCGGCCGGTGTATTTCCAGCCGAGTCGCAACGGCTACGGGATGATCGGTCTGATTCCTCCCAAGCGGTTCACGCGCGCTCACATCCAGAGCCTGATCGCGGAATCGCCGCTTGCCGAAGGCGCGACATCCAGGGAGCCGGTGTACGCCGTGGTCACCAATCCGACCTACGACGGGCTTCTGTACAACGTGGACAAGGTGACCGAACTGCTCTCGGCCAGCGTGCCACGAGTGCATTTCGACGAAGCGTGGTACGCCTATGGCAAGTTTCATCCGATCTACAAGCATCGCTTCGCGATGGGCGTGCCGCGTGACATGAAGGACAGGCCCACGGTGCTTGCCGTGCAGTCGACGCACAAGATGCTGCCGGCGTTCTCGATGGCGTCCTACATCCATGTGAGCAACAGCAAGCGGGGCGAGATCGCGTGGTCGCCGATCAAGGAGGCCTTCATGATGCACGGCACGACCTCGCCGTATTACCCGCTGATCGCTTCGCTGGACATCGCCACGGCGATGATGGACGAGCCGTCCGGTCCGGCTTTGCTGCGGGAAACGGTGGGTCTCGCGGTGGCGTTCCGACGGGCGGTGGCCGTCGCGAACCATCGCTTCAAGGACGAAGGAGAATGGTTCTTCTCGTTGTTCCAGCCGTCCAAGGTCACCATCAAGGGCAAGCAGGTGGCGTTCCATGAAGCGCCGCTGGAAGCCCTGGTGACTTCGCCCGAATGCTGGACGTTGCGGGTGGGCGAATCCTGGCATGGCCTGCCCGACGATGTCGTGCGAGATGACTTCTGCATGCTGGACCCGACCAAGGTGACTATCCTGTGCCCGGGCACGGACGCCAAGGGCAAGTTGTCCAAGCATGGCATCCCCGGCGCCATCCTCTCCAAGTTCCTGGACGCGCGCAGGCAGGCGATCGCCCGCACCGGCGACTACACCGTGCTCGTGCTGTTCTCGGTGGGCACCACGCAGGGCAAGTGGGGCACGCTGCTGGAAACGCTGATGTCGTTCAAGCGACTGTTCGACCGCAAGGCGATGCTGGACGAGGCGCTTCCCGATCTCGTGCAGGCCTACCCGGGGCGCTACCGCGAAATGACGCTTCCGGAGCTTTGCGAAGAAATGCATGCCGTCATGACGGAACTCGATCTCCAGTCCATGGCCAACCAGGCCGGCGAGATCCTGTCCGAGCAGGCGATGACGCCAGCCGAGGCCTATCAGCACCTCATCCATGGCCACACCGAAGAGGTACGCATCACCGAGATGGCGGGCCGCGTCGCCGCACTGATGATCGTGCCTTATCCGCCCGGCATCCCCGTACTGATGCCCGGCGAACGCGTCGATGCCAAGGGCGGCACGATCGTCAATTTCCTCAAGGCGGTCGAGGCCTATGGCAAACGTTTCCCGGGCTTTGGCCGCGAAGTGCAGAACGTGCATGCCGACAGCAAGGGTGACATGTGGGTGCGCGTCATTATCGAGAAGGACGCGCCGGCCAAGAAGAGCGATGCGCCGGCCAAGAAAGGCAAGGAGACCAGGAAGAAACACTGACCCACCGTTTGCGCGTGCCGAAGCGCCCCATATGGATAGCCCCATGCTTGCCGATTGAACGTCCCCATCATTCAGGCTTGTTCACCAGGAGAGTCGCCATGCTCGAACGTCGAAACCTGCGCCAGAAATTCCGCGTGCTGCTGGTCCATTCCCACATCGGCACGGAAAGCGCAGGCGGGCGGGCCTGCCGCACGCTCGCCAACGAATTTGCCGACAGGAACATCGAGACCGTCACCGCTGCCAACGTGGACGACGGCCGTTCGCTGATCATGGCGGACACCGCACTCCACGCGATGCTCATCGACTGGTCGCTGCCGGCATCGGATGGCGGTGCGGGCGACAACGCGGCGGCCATCGACCTCATTCATACCATCCGCTCGCGCAACGAGAACGTGCCGATCTTCCTGATGACTGAGCCCGGCGCGGCACGGACGCTCAACGTGGAGATCGTGCAGGCGATCAACGAACTGGTGTGGATATCCCAGGATTCCGCCACCTTCGTGGCGGGCCGCGTGCAGGCGGCGATGAAGATCTATCTTGCTGCGCTGCTTGGGCCACTCACCACTGCGCTGGCGAACTTCAACCAGGTCCATGAGTATTCCTGGCATACGCCGGGCCACACCGGTGGCACGGCCTTTCTCAAGCATCCGACCGGCCGCGCGTTCTACGACTTCTACGGCGAGCACGTCTTTCGCACGGACCTGTCGATCAGCGTGGGCGAGATCGGATCGCTGCTGGATCACACGGGGCCTATCGGCGAGAGCGAAAAATACATCTCCCGCATCTTCGGCTCCCACCGCAGTTATACGGTCACGAACGGGTCTTCGACGTCCAATCGCATCATCTTCATGGCCTGCGTGGGCCGCGACCAGGTGGTGATGTGCGATCGCAATTGCCACAAGTCCATCGAGCATGGGCTGACCATGACCGGCGGCGTTCCGCATTACCTCGTGCCGTCGCGCAACCGTTATGGGCTGATCGGGCCCATCTACCCGGACAAGTTCGTCGAAGCCAGCGTGCGCGATGCAGTCGCCCGCAACAGCCTGTCCAAGGATCTGCCCGACCAGCAGCCGGTATTCGTGGTGGTCACCAACTCCACGTATGACGGGCTTTGCTACAACACCAAACGCGTGCTGCAGGAGGTTGGCGGATGGGTGGATCGCGTGCATTTCGACGAGGCGTGGTACGGCTACGCACGATTCAACCCGATCTACGCCGGGCGACTGGCCATGCATGGTCCGGCATCCGAGCACGACCCGAACGGGCCGACGGTGTTCACCACGCATTCCACGCACAAGCTGCTCGCCGCGTTCTCGCAGGCGTCGTACATCCATGTGCGCGACGGGCGCAGCGCGATACCGCATGCGCGCTTCAATGAGTCCTTCATGATGCATGGCTCCACGTCGCCGTTCTATCCGATCATTGCCTCCAACGAAGTGGCGGCCTCGATGATGGATGGTGTTGGCGGCCTCTCCCTGACGCGTGAAAGCATCGACGAGGCCATCAACTTCCGCCAGGTGGTGGGGCGCCTTAATCGCGACTTCGCGAAGAAAGGCGAATGGTTCTTCCGCACCTGGAACCCGGAGGAGGTGACCGACGAATCCGGCAAGCGGGTCGCGTTCGCCGATGCGTCACCGGAGTGGCTCGCCACCGATGCCAACGCATGGGTGCTGCATCCGGGCGAGAACTGGCACGGCTTCGGCCATCTGGAAGACGGCTATTGCATGCTCGACCCGATCAAGGTTTCCGTGTTGACGCCGGGCGTGCAGGATGACGAGTCCTTCGCCGACCAAGGTTTCCCGGCCACGCTGCTCACGGCCTACCTGGACGCGCGCGGTATCGAGGTGGAGAAAACCAGCGACTTCGCGGTGCTGTTCCTGTTCTCCATCGGCATCACCAAGGCCAAGTGGAGCACGCTCGTCACCGCCATGCTCGACTTCAAGCGCGACTACGACGAAAACAGGGCTCTGGAACGAATCATGCCTACTCTCGTCGCCAGTCACCCGAACCGCTATGCCGGCCTGGGCCTGCGCGACCTGGGCGACCAGATGTTCGCCGAACTCAAGAAGACCGGGCAGACGCGCCATCTGCAGAGCGCGTATTCCAATCTGCCTGACATCCGCCTGTCGCCGGCGGATGCATACCAGGAGCTCATTCGCGGCAAGGTCGAGCGCGTCGCGCTCGGCAACCTGGCGAATCGGACGCTCGCCACCAGCGTGGTGCCGTATCCGCCGGGCATCCCGATGCTGATGCCGGGCGAGGCGGCCGGCCCCGCGGATGGCCCCTATATCGGCTACCTCAAGGCGCTGCAGAGCTGGGACCATGCATTCCCCGGATTCGGTCACGACACGCATGGCGTGGAAGCGGAGGACGGGGAGTACTACGTGCAGTGCCTGAAGTCCTGAGGAGTCCCTGCCATGGTGACAGGGGGCGGCAAGAAGATGGGCTTGGTTGGCGCCTCCTCGCTGGTGGTGGCCAATATGGTCGGGACGGGCCTGTTCCTGCTGCCCTCCAGCCTCGCAGGCGTCGGCAGCGTTTCCATCCTCGGCTGGGTGGTCGCCGCCATTGGCGCCAGTGCGCTGGGCCTGGTGTTCGCGCACCTGGCGATGGTCGAGCCGAAGGCCGGCGGCCCCTATGCTTATGCGCGCGATCACGTGGGGCGGTTTCCGGCGTTCCAGACCAACCTGCTCTATTGGTTTGCGAATGTCATCGGCAACGTGGCGATTGCGGTTTCCGTGACGGGTTATCTCGCCATCTTCTTCCCGTCGCTGAAGCATCCATGGATCGCCAATGCCTGCACAGCCGCCATCATCTGGCTCTTCGTCTGGGTCAATACGCGTGACGCAAAGCTGGTGGGCGGTTTCACCACCGTCAGCACCGTCGCGGGCATCATCCCGATCGCCTTCGTGGGCCTGCTCGGATGGTTCTGGTTCCAGCCCCACGTCTTCATGCAGAGCTGGAATCCGGGCGACATCCCGTTGCATTCCGCGATCGAGCGCAGCGCCTCCATCGCATTGTGGGCGTTCCTGGGCGTGGAAAGCGCGGCCGTGTCGGCGGGCGTGATCGAGAATCCCAAGCGCAACGTGCCGTTGGCGACCATCATCGGCCTGCTCATCTCCACGGTGATCTACATTTCCTGCTGCACCGTGCTGATGGGCATCATTCCGGGCAGTGAGCTGCGCATTTCCGGTGCGCCGTTCGCCGAGGCCGCCCGCATGATGCTCGGGCCATGGGCGGCCATCGGCATCTCGCTGGCTGCCATCCTGAAGGCGTCTGGCTCGCTGGTCGGCTGGATCCTCATCGTCGCGCAGTCCGCGCAGGCGGCCGCCAACGACGGCATGTTTCCCGAACGCTTTGCATTGACCAACCGCCATGGCATGCCGGTGCAGAACCTGGTGATCACCGGGCTGATGATGATGGTGATGCTGCTGGTGTCGACATCGCCAGACGTCGCCACGCAGTTCGCCCATATCACCGACGCCACCGTGATCCTGATGTCGGTGCCCTACATCTACTCCGTGGTGGCCATGTGGCGCCTCAACCGCACGTTGCACATGACCACGGGCAAGACGCAGCTCTTCATCGTGGTGGGCCTGGTGGCGTGCCTGTATTGCCTGAGCGTCGTGCTGGGGCAGTCGGCCGAGCTCGATCGCAAGGCGCTGCTGGTGTTGTTGATTTCAACGCCGCTGTACGCATTGATCAAACGTCGCTAGCCCGCGCACCCGGCTGCGTTGACGGTTCCTTAAAGCGCCGGATGCGACGCTCGCGGTCTTGTCGATGCATAGGCGCACCCCATGAACCAGCACTTCGATGCCGTGGTTGTCGGAGCCGGACAGGCCGGGCCGTCCTTGGCCGAGCGCCTCGGCAAGTCGGGCCGCAAGGTGGCTGTGATCGAACGCAAGCTGGTGGGCGGCACCTGCGTCAACACCGGCTGCATCCCCACCAAGACCATGGTGGCGAGCGCTTACGCCGCGCAGCTGGCGCGGCGCGGCGAGGAATACGGCGTGTACCACGGCGGGAACGTCCACGTGGACATGGAGCAGGTGTGGAAACGCACCCGTGGCATTTCTGATCGCTCCCGCGGCAATGTCGAATCCTGGCTGGCCGGCATGCCCAACGTCACGCTGCTGCGCGGCCACGCGACCTTCGAATCGCCGCGTCGCCTGCGCGTGGGCGACGACGTGATCGAGGCGAACGAGATCTTCCTGAATGTCGGCGGCCGTGCGGTCAAGCCGGATTTTCCCGGTGTCGACACCGTGCCGTACCTCACCAACGTCGGCATCATGGATCTGCGTGAACTGCCGCGTCATCTCATCATCGTGGGCGGCAGCTACATCGGGCTGGAGTTCGGGCAGATGTTCCGGCGATTCGGGTCCGAGGTGACCATCGTCGAGCGCGGTGAGCGACTGCTGCCGCGCGAAGACCCCGAGGTGTCGGCCGCCATCGTGGACATCCTGCAGCGCGAAGGTATCGCGTTGCACCTGGGCGCCGAATGCATCGAGCTGCAGGGGCGCGCCGGGGATGTGGCCATCGTGGCCCGCTGCGCGGAGCCACGCATGGAAGTGCGCGGTACGCATCTGCTGCTGGCCGTCGGGCGTCGCCCCAACACCGACACGCTGGGTCTGGACAAGGCGGGCGTGGCGACCGACGAGCACGGTTATATCGCGGTGGACGATGCCTGCCGCACCAATGTCCCGGGTATCTGGGCGATGGGCGACTGCAACGGCAAGGGCGCATTCACCCATACCTCGTACAACGATTACGAAATCGTGGCCGCGAACGTGCTCGACAACGAGCCGCGACGCATCTCCGATCGCATCGCGACCTACGCGCTGTTCATCGACCCGCCGCTGGCGCGCGCCGGACTCACCGAGCAGGAAGCCTTGCGCAAGGGTCACGACGTGCGTGTCGGCGTGCGACCGATGGCGCGCGTGGGTAGGGCCATCGAGCGGGGAGAAACACTGGGTTTCATGAAGGTGATCGTGGACGGCCGCAGCAACCAGCTGCTTGGCGCGGCGATCCTCGGCGTCAATGGCGACGAGGCCATCCACTGCCTGCTGGACACCATGTATGCCAAGGCTCCTTACCAGACGGTTACGCACGCCGTGCACATCCACCCGACGGTCGCGGAGCTGCTGCCGACCACGCTGCAGGACCTGAAGCCGGCCGACGCATCCTGAAGATGCGTGCGGCCCGGTCCGCGCCATGGTTGCCCGTCGACGGTGATATGCGAAGATGGCGCGGCGGTTCCGGGCCTTCCCCGCGTATCGATCGCCGGTCACGCATCCCGGGCGCGCACCTCACTCATGCGAGCTTCCCGTCATGGCCACTGTCCGTTCCGGAAACCGAACCGCGCTTCTCGTCGTCGATGTACAGGTCGGCATCATGGCGTCGGCATGGAACCGGGAAAAGGTCATCGCCCAGGTTGCCCATGTCGTTTCACGCGCACGCCAGGCGGGCGTGCCGGTCATCTGGGTGCAGCATCATGATGACGAGCTGCCACGGGATTCGGCCGCATGGCATTGGGTCGAGGAGCTGCAACCGCCGAACGGCGAACGGTTGATCCACAAGCGTTTCAATTCCGCTTTCGAGCAGACCGATCTCGAAGGTGAGCTCGACAGGCTGGGCGTCACGCGCATCGTGCTTGCCGGCGCCATGAGCAACTGGTGCATCCGATCCACCGCGCATGCTGCCCTCGATCGCGGCTATGACCTGACCTTGCTCCAGGATGCGCATACGACGCAGGACCTTCGCCTTTCCGAGGATCGCGTGATCACGGCGCGCGATATCGTGACCGAACTGAATGCCGCCATGCGCTGGCTTGCCTATCCAGGACGCGTCAATGCGGTGGCCCGGGCAGCCGAGGTCGAGCTTGTCGCGCCGGACCGGGTGGAAGCTCCTTGATGTTTTCGATGTAGTCGACACAGACAGACCCACGCGAGGCAGACCATGACGGGCAGGGCGGGAATCGCAGGTTCGATGTTGTCAGCCGTGGCGTTGAGTTGTGCCGCACTGGTTTTCCAGGGCGCTACCTCGGGTTCCGCGCTTGCGCGGGACGCGCCCGCCATCCATCTCGAGGACGTCTATCTCTTCTACAAGGTCTACGACGCGGCCGGCGGACATCCCGCGCCACTCGATCTCCAGCGCGATTACCTGGACAAGGGTTCGGAAGGTCTGCATCGCTTCGCCGCGCAGCGCAAGGTCACGGGCGATGCGATCGCCGCAGCGATCAACGCGCATCCGGACATCTATACGGATGCGAAGCGTTGCATGGCAGCGTTGCCGCAGGTGAGCAAGCGGCTGGACCTGGCGCTGGCCAAGCTCGGGCAGCTTTACCCGCCGATGAAGCCGGCGCCGGTGACGATCGTGGTGGGGCGCAGCAAGCCGGTGGGCATTTCCGATGCCACCGGCGTCATGATCGGGCTGGAAGCGCTGTGTGCGATCAACTATCTCGACGCCAACGTGGAGGATCGCTTCGTGCACGTGCTTGCGCACGAATACGCGCACGTCCAGCAGGCGCGTCTCGCGCCGGCCCTGTATGACGACCCGAAGCCCACGGTGCTGGAGGAGTCGCTGATCGAAGGCGCCGCCGAGTTCGTGGCCGAGCAGATTTCGGGCAGTGTCTCGTACGTCCAGTTGGCGGGCATGACCAAGGGCCGCGAAAAGGAGATCGAGACGGCCTTCGTGGCGGACGAGGACAAGACCGATCTTTCCCGCTGGCTCTACAACGGCACGCTGACCAAACCTGGCGATATCGGCTACTGGGTCGGATATCGCATCGTCAAGGCGTACTACCAGCATGCCGCCGACAAGCGGCAGGCCTTCGCCGAAATTCTCGCCATGAGCGACCCCAAGGCGTTTCTCGCCAAAAGCGGGTGGCGTCCGGGTATCGAGCTGCCGTGAGCTTGCGAACGCCTGCGCTCCAAGCGCTTCGGCTTGCCTCCCGTTCGTGGCCGCGAGAGCCCATTGTTATTTATTCAAGCAGATGATTTAGTATTGCCTGGCAAGCGGATCGGTCGACTCTTCCTGGCGAGGCGGGCATCGCGTGAACACGGGTCTGGAACTCCTTGTTGGTCGGCGCGGACGGTCTCTGTCATCGGCCGCAGGCCGCCGTCGCATGGACGGTTGCGGGATGGAGCGCTGACATGCCCAGGGAATCCATCGTCATCGGTGGCGCAAGCGGTTTCTGGGGCGACAGCGTCGTTGGCCCCATGCAACTGGTTGCCTCGGGACGCCTCGACTTCCTGGTGTTCGACTATCTGGCCGAGTTGACCATGTCGCTGCTGGCCTCGGCGCGCCAGAAGGACCCTTCGCAGGGTTACGCCACCGACTTCGTGAGCGTGGCGATGCGTGCGGTGCTGAAGGATGCGCTGGCGCAGAACATCCGCATCATCAGCAATGCCGGCGGCGTCAATCCGCAGGCATGTGCGAATGCCTTGCAGGCACTGGCCGGCGAACTCGGCGTCGACGTGCGCGTGGCGGTGGTGGAAGGCGACGATGTCATGCCGCTGCTGCCCGTGCTGCGCAACGAAGCGGTGCGCGAACTGCAGACCGGACAAGCGCTACCGGAAAAGATCCTCAGCGCCAATGCGTATCTCGGCGCGTTGCCGATCAAGGCGGCGCTGGACGCCGGCGCCCAGGTGGTGATCACCGGGCGTTGCGTCGACAGTGCCGTCACGCTCGGCGCGCTGATGCACAGCTTCGACTGGGCCGTGGACGACTATGACCGCCTCGCCGCCGGCGGCCTTGCCGGGCACATCATCGAATGCGGCTGCCAGGGCGCGGGTGGGTTGCACACCGATTGGGAAGCCGTGCCCGATTGGGCGCACAGCGGCTATCCCATGGTCGAATGCCAGGCCGACGGCCGGTTCATCGTGACCAAGCCCGAGGGCACGGGTGGCCTGGTGACGCCCGCCACGGTAGGCGAGCAGATGCTGTATGAAATCGGCGATCCGGCGCACTACCTGCTGCCGGATGTCGTTTGCGATTTCACCGGCGTGACGATGGCGCAGGCTGGCGAGCATCGCGTGGCGGTGCGGGGCGCTCGCGGCCGTGCCCCGACGCCCGGTTACAAGGTCAGCGCCACCTATGCCGATGGCTATCGCGCCACCGGCCAGCTCACCGTGGTGGGTTTCGATGCGGACAGGAAAGCGCAACGCACGGCCGAGGCGATCCTGGAGCGCACGCGCGAACTGTTCCGCAGGTTGGGCTTGCCCGACTACAGCGCGACGCATATCGAAACGCTGGGCTCGGCGTATGCGTTCGGTCCACATCAGCCGCGCGTGCCGCATTTCGAATCGGTGATGTGGCTTGCCGTGACCCATGCACACAAGCCGGCGCTCGAAATCTTCGCCCGCGAGATCGCGCCGGCGGCCACGTCGTGGGCGCCCGGCACGACCGGTGCAGGCGGGCGCCCCGGCGTGGTGCCTGCGATCAAGCAGTTCGCCTTCCTGCTCGACAAGTCGCGCGTGCGGCCGAGCGTGACATGGTCCGGCGGCGAACGCGTCGCGGTGAACGTGCCTGCCGGCGTGCCATGCGATGTGCAACCTGCGCCACGCCAGAACGTGGCGACCGTACCCATGTCCGAGCCTGCGTGCGAGGTGCCGCTCATCGCGCTCGCGTATGCGCGCAGCGGCGACAAGGGAGACACCTCCAATATCGGCGTGATGGCGCGCCGACCGGAGGATTTTCCGCTGCTGCAGGCGCAATTGACCGAAGACGCTGTCGCGGCCTATCTCGCGCATCTGGTCAAAGGGCGCGTGGCACGCTACGAGCTGCCAGGCATCCACGCGCTCAACTTTGTCTGCGAGCAGGCGCTGGGTGGCGGCGGCATGGCGTCCTTGCGCAACGATGCGCTGGGCAAGGGCATGGCGCAGGTGCTGCTTTCGATGCCCATGCGAATTCCGGTCGATCATTCCGTGGCACGTCAGGGAGTGGCGCCATGATGATCGTGCGGTCGGGCGCCCCCGGCGCTGGGCGTGTATCGCCACTCAATCAGGAGACCGCCGATGCCGGCGCTTGAATCGCGCATCGTTCCGGAGAGCGAAGCCTATCGGCAGAACCATGCCGCGGTGAGCGGCCTGGTTGATCGCATGCGTGCGCTGGAAGCGCGCACGCGCGACAAATCCGAAGCCTCGCGCGAGCGCTTCGAGCGGCGCGGACAACTGCCGCCTGCCGACCGGCTGGGCCGGCTGCTCGACGCAGGCGCGCCGTTCCTGGAGCTTTCCACGCTGGCCGGCTTCTGCCTCGACCATCCTGATCCGGAGCGCTCCGTGCCGGGTGGCGGTTTCATGGCCGGCATTGGCTGGGTGAGCGGCGTGCGCGCGATGATCGTGGTGGATGATGCGGGCATCGATGCAGGTGCGGTGCAGCCGATGGGTATCGAGAAATTCCAGCGTGCGCAGGCCATCGCGCTCGCGCAGAAATTGCCGTTCATCCATCTGGTCGAATCGGCGGGCGCCAATCTGCTGGCCTATCGCGTGGAGACCTTCGTCAACGGCGGCAGCATCTTCTACTGGCTTGCACGCTTGTCGGCGGCGGGTATTCCGGTCATCAGCGTGGTGCATGGGTCCAGCACGGCAGGCGGGGCCTACATGCCTGGATTGTCGGACTACGTGGTCATGGTGCGCGACCGCGCACGCGCGTTCCTGGCGGGGCCGCCCCTGCTCAAGGCCGCCACGGGCGAAGTCGCCACGGAAGAAGAACTCGGCGGCGCCCAGATGCATGCCAGCGTATCGGGCCAGGCCGAATACCTGGCCGAGGATGACGCGGACGCGCTGCGCATCACGCGCGAACTGCTCGCGGCGCTGGACTGGAATCGTGACCTGCCATCGCCAGCGCGCTCCTATGCTCCGCCACGCTTCGGCGCGGACGAACTGATCGGCATCGCGCCGGCCGACCACCGCAAGCCGCTCGACATGCGCGAAGTGATCGCACGCATCGTCGATGGCTCGGTGTTCCTCGAATTCAAGTCGGACTACGGGCCGGCCACGGTCACCGGCCATGCGGCCATCTGCGGCATGCGCGTGGGCATCATCACCAACAACGGGCCTCTGGACCCGGCGGGCGCCGCCAAAGCGACGCACTTCATCCAGGCGTGCTGCCAATCCGATCTGCCGCTGGTGTACCTGCAGAACACCACAGGCTTCATCGTGGGCAAAGCTTCGGAGCAGGGCGGCATGATCAAGCACGGATCGAAGATGATCCAGGCCATGTCCAACGCAACGGTGCCGCGCATCACCGTACATTGCGGTGCTTCGTTCGGCGCAGGCAACTACGGCATGTCGGGGCGCGGCTTCTTTCCGGATTTCTGCTTCAGCTGGCCCAACGCCAGGACAGCCGTGATGGGCGCGGAGCAGGCGGCGGACACCATGGCCACCGTGATGGCGGCCGGGATGCAGCGCAAGGAACAGGCCGTGGACCATGCGGCCATCGAGGCCATGCGGTCCAAGGTGATCGAAACCTTCGAGCGGCAGTCCGATGCCTTCACGCTCTCGGGACGCATGCTGGATGACGGCGTGATCGATCCGCGCGACACACGCAAGGTTTTGGCCTTCGCGCTGGCCATTTGCGACGAGGCGCGTCGCCGCGTGATGCACCCCATCCCCTTCGCCGTCGCCCGACCTTAAGTCACTCCCTCATCCATCGGCCCAGGCTCACCGGAGCGAGACACCATGCAGTTCACCCACGAGCACCAGGAGCTGCAGCGCAGCCTAAAGCGCTTCATCGACAGCGAGATCAATCCGCACGTCGATGCGTGGGAGGCGGCAGAGATGTTTCCCGCCAAGGAACTGTTCAAGAAGATGGGTGCGTTGGGTTTCCTTGGCATCGCCAAGCCGACGCAGTTCGGCGGACTGGGGCTGGATTATTCGTACGCGATGGCGATGGCGGAATCGCTCGGACACATACATTGCGCCGGCGTGCCAATGGCCATCGGCGTGCAGACCGACATGGCGACACCGGCGCTGGCGCGCTTCGGCTCGGACGAGCTGCGCAATCAGTTCCTGGCGCCGGCCATCAGCGGTGATGCGGTGGCGTGCATCGGTGTGTCGGAGCAGGGTGCCGGCTCGGACGTGGCAGCCATCAAGACCTACGCTCGCAAGGACGGGGACGACTACGTCATCAACGGCAGCAAGATGTGGATCACCAACAGCCTGCAGGCCGACTGGATGTGCCTGCTGGCCAACACGTCCGACGACGCCGCGCACCGAAACAAGTCGCTGATCATCGTGCCGATGGACACCAAGGGCGTGTCGGTCGGCAAGAAGATCCGCAAGATCGGCATGAACGCGTCGGATACCGGCCTGATCTACTTCGACGATGTGCGTGTGCCGCAGCGCTATCGCATCGGCGACGAGGGCAGGGGCTTCACCTACCAGATGCTGCAGTTCCAGGAAGAGCGCATGTGGGCGGCGGCGAGCAACCTGCAGATGCTGACGGCATGCATCGAGACCACCGTCGAATACGCCCGCGAGCGCAAGCTGTTCGGCGCCAGCGTGCTCGACAATCAATGGGTGCATTTCAAGCTGGCGGAGCTCAAGACCGAAGTGGAAGCGCTGCGCGCACTGACATATCGCGCCTGCGAGCTCTACATCAAGGGGCAGGACGTAACGGAGCTGGCATCCATGGCCAAGCTCAAGGCGGGTCGACTCGCTCGCCTCGTGCCTGATACCTGCCTGCAGTTCTGGGGTGGCATGGGTTACACCTGGGACAACCCCGTGTCGCGCTTTTATCGTGATGGACGCCTCGCTTCCATCGGCGGCGGTGCGGACGAGGTGATGCTCGGCATCATCTGCAAATACATGAACACGCTGCCGGGCAGGAAGGATTGAGCCATGGCTGCGCCGCATGCCTTCCGGTCGGTATTGATCTCCAATCGCGGTGAAATTGCATTGCGCATCCAGCGCACGGCGCAACGCCTTGGCCTGCGCACGATCGCGGTGTATGCGGAGGCTGATCGCGATGCGCCGCACTGCCGGGCCGCAGACATCGCGATGCCCATCGGTGCATCGCAGCCGCAGGCTTCGTATCTGAACATCGCCGCACTGCTGGATGCCGCGCGACGATCCGGGGCGGAAGCCGTGCATCCCGGCTACGGCTTTCTGGCGGAGAACGAGGCGTTCGCCGCCGCCTGCGTCGACGCCGGCCTGGCCTTCGTCGGGCCGCCGGCCGCGATCATTCGCGCCATGGGCAACAAGGCCGGCGCCAAGCGATTGATGCAGGCGGCCGGCGTGCCGTGCGTGCCTGGCTATGAGGGCGACGATTCATCGGAAAGCCGCATGGCGCAGGAAGCAGCGCGCATTGGCTATCCGGTGATGATCAAGGCCGCCGCTGGCGGTGGCGGCCGCGGCATGCGGCGTGTCGATCAGCCGGAGCACTTTTCCGCTGCGCTGCGATCCGCACGCTCGGAAGCGGAACATGCGTTTGCTTCCGGCGAGCTGATTCTCGAAAAGGCCATCATCGAGCCACGTCATATCGAGATCCAGGTGTTTGGCGACCACCACGGCAACGTGGTTCATCTGGGCGAGCGCGACTGCTCAGTGCAACGTCGGCACCAGAAGCTGATCGAAGAATCCCCGTCGCCCGCGGTATCACCCGAATTGCGCGAACGCATGGGCGCCGTTGCGGTGGCGGCGGCACGCGCGATCGGCTACGTGGGCGCGGGCACGCTGGAGTTCCTGCTTGCGCCGGATGGCGCGTTCTACTTCATGGAGATGAACACGCGCCTGCAGGTGGAACATGCCGTGACGGAGGCGGTGCTCGGCATCGACCTGGTCGAATGGCAGCTGCGCGTGGCGATGGGCGAGGCCCTGCCGATGACCCAGGGCGAGATCGACGCCCGCCGCGCATGCGGTGGCCATGCCATCGAAGTGCGCCTGTGCGCGGAAGACCCGCAGCGGGATTTCCTGCCGCAAAGCGGGACGATTGTGCGTTGGCGCGCGCCGCGCGAGGTGCGTACCGACCACGCATTGGCCGACGGCCTGGTGGTGTCGCCGTTCTACGATTCGATGCTCGCCAAGGTCGTGGCGCATGGCAGCGATCGCCACGATGCCTGCCGGCGCCTCGCGAAGGCGCTGGAAGATTGCCTGCTGCTCGGCCTTCCCACCAATCGCGTCTTCCTGGGGCAGTGCATCACGCACCCCGCCTTCGTGTCGGGCGATGTATCGACGTCGTTCATCGACACGCACATTCCCTCGTCCGCGCGACAGCGAAGCCAACCTTCGATCTCGACAGGCCGGGCAGCCGCCGTGCTGCTTACCCACCTTCGCAAGGCTGCAAGCTTGCGCTACCCCACGGAGCTGCAGGGCTGGCATAGCAGTCGTGCGTATCCCGCGACCTGCCGGCTCACGCTCGATGGCGTGTCCGTGGAGATGCGTGTCCGCACGCTTGGCGCACGTCGCTGGCAGCTCGGCTCGAGCGACGCTTCCATCGACGCAGAGATCCTCTCCGAGGCGACGGATCGCCTGGTGCTTCGATTGGGCGATGCGCTGCACGCCATCGACTATGCCGGCGTCGATTCAGGCTGCTGGTTCGTACTCGATGGCATGGAGCACCTTGCCATCGATACGACCTATGCGGCGCCCGAACGCCAGGCCGCGCAGTCGGGCAGCGGCCGCATCAGCACGCCGATGAATGGCCGCGTCGTCGCGCTGCATGTTTCAGAGGGCGACGCCGTGGTCGCGGGGCAGCCCTTGCTGGTCGTCGAGGCGATGAAGATGGAGCACAGCATCGCGGCGCCCTTCGCAGGCGCGATCACCGGGATCTATGCGCGGGTCGGCGCGCAGGTCGCACCGGGGGGCGTGTTGATGGAAATCGCCGCGGCCTGAGCAGGCTCAGGATGGCGTGCGAAGGATGAAGCGCACGGCCTGGTCGGCCAGTGCGTCGATGCTGATGCCCGCACCTTCCTGGTACCACTGGGCCGTCCAATTGAGCGCACCGAACATCAGCAGTCGATCCACTGGCGTGGGCTGTGCCCACTCGCCCGATGCGTGGAGGCGTTCGATCACCTGCGTCCAGATGGCTTCGTAGCGATCCTTGAGCGCGATGATGTGCGCTTGCGCCGACGTATCCAGCGAGCGCCACTCGTAGAGCATCACCGGGATGAAGTCCTGGCTCGGCGCGAGCAGCGTATGGAGGTGCGCTCGTACGAGCTGACGCAGCGCCTTACGCGGCGGCAGGCCGTCGACATCGATCGCCTCGATGTCGGCCAGCGCCACCGTCAGGCCGTGCTCGATCACCGCCTGCAGGATGTCCTGCTTGGTCTTGAAGTAGTAGAACCAGCTGCCTGCATGCACGCCTGCCGCGGCGGCAATGTCGCGCACGGTGGTGTTGCCGTAGCCCTTTTCGCGGAACAGCCGCGCCGACTGTTCGATCAGCTCCCTGCGCAAACCTTCATTGGCGTCCTGCACCGGACGGCCACGCTTGCGCCGCGGGGCTACGTCGACGGCAGGCGCCGGCTTGGGCGGTTTGGAGTGGCGCGACATTGGCATGCCTGTATCCATCGAATACGCCGCTGCATCTTAGCGGCGCTTCGGCATCGCAGGCACCCTTGGCTGGGCATGGAGAGGAATGAGCGAGGCAAACCTGGCACGGGGAGGGGTGGATCAATGCCAGGCTGCCTCGCTCATGGTCGAACCTTGGCCCTCTCTCTTTCGGGAAAGGGCACCATGCGCGTGGACTACTGCTTGCTCACCGACATCGAATGCGGCGCGTCGTGCGGGTCGGCGCCCCAGCTCTTGTTCGGTTCGGGGCCCATGGTGAGCACCAATGTCGCACCATTCGCGATGTCGGCATGACTGAACCACGGCTTGGTCCATGGCTTGCCGTTGAGCGTGGCGGACTGGATATAGATGTTCTTCGCCGAGTTGTTGCGCGCAACGATCTCGAAGATCTTGCCGTTGCCCATATGCAGGCGAACGCGATCGAAGATCGGGCTGCCGAGAATGTAGTCGGGGCTGGACGGATCGACCGGATAGAAGCCCATCGCGCTCAGCACATACCAGGACGAGGTGGAGCCCTGGTCGTCCATGCCGGGGTAGCCGTAGCCGCTGGCGTCGCTGCCGTACATCTCGGCAAGGATGCGGCGGGTCAATGCCTGCGTCTTCCAGGGTTGGCCGCCCCACGCATACAGGTAGGCCGCCTGCTGGTCGGGCTGGTTGCCCTGCACGTACTGCCCGATCAGGCCGGTGCAGTCGCGGCAGATGCCCTTGGCCGTATACGGCGTGGAGAAGAAGGCATCGAGCTTGGCGTTGAATGCGTCGCGCCCGCCGAGCAGGTCCATCAAGCCTTGCACGTCATGCGGCACGAGCCACAGTGTGGACCAGCCCGAGGCTTCCTTCATCATGAAGTTGTAGTACGGCTCGCCCGGATCGAATGGCGAGATCCACTTGCCGTCCTCGGTGCGTCCCCGCACGAAGCCGACCGACGGATCGAACACGTTGCGGTAGTTCCCTGCGCGGCGCAGGAACATCTGCGCGTCTTCCGTCTTGCCCAGCCGCTGGGCGACATCGGACAACGCGTGATCGTCCCAAGCGTATTCGAGCGTGGTGGCGGCGCCGGCCTTGCCACCGGCATAGGGCGGACTGGGATTGCCCGGCGGCACGATGTCGGAGATCCAGCCATTCTTCATGTATTCGGCGAGATAGCCGCGCGGGCCCTTGGGGTCGGTCGCGTTCTTGCGCAGGTACTCGTAGGCGGCGGCATAGTCGAACGAAATGCCGCGCTGCCACGCTCCGTCGTAAAGGAATACGGCATGGTCGCCGTGGAACGAGGTGTCCATGTAGCCGCGTTCGCGTGCGCGGTCCAGCTCCGACTGCATGATGTTCTTGATCACATCCGGCTCAAGCAGCATCAGCAGCGTGATCTGGTTGCGGCCGGTATCCCAGAAGGGCACGGGGCCGTAGCGATCGTAGCTGGCCACCTGCACCTTGCCATCGCTGCCCGTGAAGTGCTCACCCTTGCGCGCAAGCAGGCGCGGGCTGGCGAAGGAGTGATACAGCGTCGAGTAGAACAGCATGCGCTGCTTCGCCGTGCCGCCCGTCACCTCGACGCGGTCGAACAGTTTCTGCCACGCTGCCCGCGCCTGCGCGTGCACGCGCTCGAAATTCGTATCGGGGTCTTCTTCGCGCAGCCGCTGCTCGGCTTCGTCGGCGCTGTGGCCGTGGGCAATCTTCACCAGGACCTCCTCGCCGGCCTTCGTGTCGAAGGTGACATAGGCGCCTGCGTAGCTGCCGGACACCGTGCGGCGCGCGGGCTGCACGTCGGCGTCGCCGATGCCGTAGCCTTCATGGTCGTGGTCCGCGTGGAACGTGCCGAAGGCAGCGAACGGTCGCGAGAATTCGGCCACGAACCAGGCGCCGTCCGAGTCGCGCTCCGGGCGTCCGATCTTGGAGACGCCGCGAATGGTGCGGTCGCCGACGACTTCCACATCGCCGCCAGGACGACGCAGGTTGATCACGACGTTCGAACGATGGCTCTTCGGGAAGGTGAAGCGCATCAGGCTGGTGCGCTGCGTCGCGGTGAGTTCCACCTTGGTATGGAAAGTGGCGAGATCGACAGCGTAATAGCCGGGCGAGGCCTTCTCGCTGGCCTTGTCGTAAGTCGATTGCGCGTAGTCGGGCGGCACGGTCCAGTCGCCGACCACCGGCATGATCATGGGTGATGCGCGGCCGCCGTAGGTCGAACCGCCGCCGGTGAAACCGATCATTGTCGGCCGGGGGTAGTAGTACGACATGCCCACGCCGGCGGGATAGCTGAGGTCGACATTGAGGTTGACGGGTGTCGCCTCGGTCGAGCTTTGCGGCAGCGTCGCGCCCGGCGACGTCATGCCCGAATAGAGGGGCTCGCCGGGAGGCGGCGAGTTGCCGATGAGTTCCTGCCGGTCCAGTGGCGCCGTGCCGACCAGCGGGTTGGCGATGTCGATGGTCGACGTCGCGGTGGAAGGCGTATCGCCCTTCGTGGCATAGGCCGCGCCGATACCAGTAAGTGCGACGATCGTGACTGCCAGTGCATGGCGACGAAGAAGGCCAAGCGATCGTTTCATGTGATCTTCCAAAAAGACGGATCGATCGTGGGGCCGGGCAGAAACCCGGCCCCACGCGCGCTGCTCTTCTTAACCGCCATCCCCGAACTTGTACGTCAGGCCCACGTAGTACTGGCGCCCGGCATACTCGAGCTGGTACAGGCGCGCCGTCGTGTCGCCACCCAGGTACTGGCGAGGCAGCGACTTGGTGACGTTGATGACCGACGCGGTCACCATCAGGTGCTTGTTGAACTCGTAATCGCCGTTCAGGTCGATCTGGTTGTACGGCTCGGTGTAGATCGGCAAGCCGGCAGCGAGGCCCTGCATGGTGCGACCTGTCCAGTTGCTGGTCGCACGCAGCAGCAGGCCGTTCTTTTCATAGAACAGCGACACGTTCGCCGCGTACTTGGCGCTGCCGATCAGCTCCGACTTGCCCACCATGGTGTCGCCGAGCGAGACCGGTGTTTCGTTGGTCTTGTTGAGCGTGTAGTTGGCGATGTAGCCGAAGCCCGAGTTGAAGGTGTGCTGCGTGTAGAGCTCCACGCCCTTGGACGTGCCTGAACGGCCGTTGGCGTTGGTGCTGTACTGCATGAAGTTCTCCTGGGTGCCGCCGACATTCACCGTGATGTTGTTGACGGTGACGGGCACGACGAAGTTCTTCACCTTCTTCTCGAACAGGTCGACACCGACCACCGACTCGGGCGCGTAGTACCACTCGCCCGCCAGGTCGAACTGCGTCGCCGTGAACGGCTTCAGGTCGGCGTTGGCGCCGCTGCCGTACCAGCCGGGCAGGGGCGCGCCGAACTGCTTGCGGTCGTTGTAATACGCCTGGGTGTTGTTGGTGAGGTTGCCCAGCTGGGCGAGGTCGGTGTAGTTGGCGCGAGCCATCGCCTGCGAGCCGGCGGCGCGCAGCACGAAGTCGTCGGCAAACGTCCATGCGATGTTGAAGCTCGGCAGGAGCTTGTTGTAGCGCTTGGACGTCGACGCGTTGGAGTACGTCTGGATCACCGACTGCTCGCGCGGCAGGTACTGGAAGTCGCCCGGTGCGCATGCGCCGCCGCCGGCGTTCACGCCGCTGGCAGGGCAGATGAGGATGTTGCCGTTCGGGTCGTGGTAGTACACCGCGTTGTTGGTGGTGATCTGGTCGGCGACGGTAAGGTCCTGCTGCGTGCTGACGAAACGCAGGCCCACGTTGCCGCGCAGCGACTCGGTGGCGAAGTTCGCCTGCACGTAGGCAGCCGAGATCTTTTCCTGGATCGTCGACTTGTCTTCCGGATGGTTGAAGACCACGCGGTCATACGTGGAGTTGAGGTGGTTGTAGTACGCCGGGAAGTTGATCGCCGGGAAGACGCTGTCGTTGTACGCCTCGTTGCTGCCATCGAGCATGCTCGGCAGCAGGAAGCCCGCCGGCAGCTGGCCCGCATTGGGGTCGCAGGTCTGGAACTGCGAGGTGGTGCCCTTGCAGTACCAGCGCAGCTCGTTCTGCTGCTGCTCGGCGTGGTTGTCGCGGTATTTCGCGCCGAACTGCAACGACTGCAGCCAGCTGTTGTCGAAGGCCCAGGTGAAGTCCAGCTGCGCGAAGTTCTGCGAGTTGGAGGTGTTGACCATGTTGGAACCGGTCGAACCCAGGTCGACCTGGCCCGCACCGGCCAGCATGTTCTGCAGCACTTCCGGCGAAGCGGTGAGGGTCGGCTTGCCATTCAGCGTCCACGCGGCGCCGCTGCTGCCGTCCACCCACTGGCCGTTGACGAAGTTGCGCGGCTTGGCGGCCATGCCCAGTTCGATCGACGGACCACCGGTCGCCCAGGTGCGGCCGACGTTGAACGTTCCACTGAGGTTGCCGCCGTTGTCCCACTCGCCTTCGAGGTTGATCGTCTGCGAGGTGGCCTTTTCGACGGAGTAGTTGCCGTTGAGCCACGGGATTTCCGTGGAGCACACGTCCACCGGCTGTCGCGTCGCGCCCGTAACGGGGTTGGTGGTCGAGTTACAACCGGTGCCCGCGGGCGGCAGCACGTAGTTCGCACCGGTAACGACCGTGTGCGACGGGTCGAACGTCAGGCCGTTGGGAGCAAGCAGTCGGCCTTGCTGGTCGGCGTAGCTGCCGGTGGGCAGACCCCACTCGGGAACTTCGAGGGTGTTGGTGATCTGCGTCTGCTGCCGCTGGAAGCGGAAGTAGTTGCCCGTCAGCAGGAAATGATCGCTGGGCTTGAACTGCATGGTCGCCTGCGCGCCCTTGGTCTTCAGGTCCAGCTGGTTGCGGCTGGTGGCGAACTGCTGCGGCATCCAGTAGCCGGAATAGCCGTTGCCGGCCTGGTCGACCACGCCGCCACCGGACCACAGGTCGATGTTGGGCGCCACGTCGGCGCTGTACGGCTTGCCGTGCACATCGGTCGGCGGCGCGGTACAGGTCGCGTGGTCGGTGCAGTCGTTGGACCACCAGTGCCAGCTCGATGCATTGGCCGTGTAGTCGACATCGCGGCGCTTCTGGTACGAGCCGGCGACGAGGACGCCGAAGGTCTCGTCCTTGTTCTTCCACGACCACAGCGCGGAGCCTTGCGGCGTGATCTTGCTGCTGTTGTCCGAGCCCGCGGCATTGATGGATACGAAGCCGTCATTCGCCTTCATTTCCAGCGGACGGCGCGTGCGCAGGTCGACGTTGCCGCCGATGCCGCCTTCGTCCAGTCGAGCCTCAAGGCTCTTGTAGAGCTTGATGTCCGAGAACATGTTGGCGGGCATCAGCGTGTAGTTGAACGAACGCGTCAGGCTGGCCGAGGTGTCGGCCGAGGCGACGTAGTTGCCGTTCAACTCGGTGAGCGTCAGCTCGGGTGCGAGGCCGCGGATGCTGACCGTCTTGCCTTCGCCCGATTCGCGGGTGATGACCACGCCAGGCACGTGCGCGAGCGCATCAGCGATGTTCTTCGCGGGGAACTGCGCGATGTTCTGCGCGTTGATCACCTCGACGATGGAATTGGAGTCGCGCTTGTCCTGCATGTTCTGGTCGACCGACTGGCGGAAGCTCGTGACGACCACGGTGCCCAGGGTCTTTGCTTCGTCGGCCTTTTCCTTGGCGGTCTTCTGGTCGGCCGGCTTGGATGGCTTGGCGGTATCCGATGCTTGGCCCGACGTCGCCGCCGGGGTTTCAGCAGCAGGCGCCTGCTGGGCGAAGGCGACCGCCGGCAAGCCAAGGCATCCGCCGAGGATGGCCATGGTAAGGGCGGCGTACAACGGCTTGCGCGATGCGTGTGGCAGGTAAGTCATTTTGTTCTCCCCATACTTTTGATGTGCGCCCTTCTACGGTCGGCGCGGTGATCCCCCGTTTGATCACTGCTTCGTATTCATGCCGAAGGCGTCCTCCTGTCCCTGAATTGGATCGATCTAAATTTCTGGTGAGCGAAAAGGCTTTGCGCGGTCGTCGACGAACGCTCAATGCCTCGGAGGTGCTGTCGCGAAAAGGTGGGGCGCGTGCCGCGCGTGAGTCGTGACGTGATGGGTGCAGCACATCGACACGGCGCGGTGGCACCTGGCGCGCACTTGCGCCGAATGTCGACGTGCATTGCGTGATGGATGTAGCGATGGACGTGCGTGCGACAAGCCGGGTTCGGCATGGTCGTCGCTTGCTACAGGCGCGTCGGTGATGCCGAGGCGGCAAGATCCCGCGCGGCAGCGCACGCCAGTCCCCACAGACGTGGCTGCGCATGCCGCGCGAGGATGCGCGATGAATGGAATGCGGGCGAGTTTTGGTTTCATGCGGCGGCTTCCCAACTCCACATCAACCTATCCGGCACGAAGCAACGAGATCGGTGCAGCGCTTGCGCGTGCTCCGTGCTCTGCCTCGTACGATCCTTTAGATCCGTCCCGCCCCGGCGTCTTGTTTCACGCCGGGTTTGGATCGATCTAAACCCCTTGGCCGCAAATTAAGACGCCGAACGCGCAAGCTGTCACGCTGCGCCGCAATAACGCGGCCTTCATCGCCCGTGCTTCGCATCAACGCCAGTCTCCGGTTGCATGCCTTGACCGGCCGACTTCTTACCGGCGGCTGGCTGTAGGGCAGGTAAGCGGGCTCGTCCTTGTCATCGAAAGCGCATTGGCCGCACCGTCCCATGGTGTTGCACGCATCGCGAAAGCGGCGACCCCGCGAAAGTCGGGAATGGTGCCTGGACGCGGGCCACCTTCGCTTCCTCGCCAACTCGCGCACACGTCACGGAATCGTTTCGGTGGGCTTGCATATTTGTCTGACAATCGGACAACCTAAAAGAACGGCGATGAACACATCGCTACTCGCGAGGCCAACGAGGGAAGGGCGAATGACGGGGATCAAGCTTCGGAATACAGGCGTCTGGATGGCCATGGCCGCTGCCATGGGTTTCGCCTCGATGGCGATGGCGGCACCGGATCAGTCGACGGCATGGAACGGCAAGGCGGCGCCACTGGCGACGCCGTGGACCGCCGACGTGTCGCCCGAGCACGCCTTGCCCGACTATCCGCGACCCCAGCTGGCGCGGCCATCGCTGGAGCATCCCCAGTGGATGAGCCTCAATGGCTTATGGCAATTCGCTTCCAGCGACAGCCTCGGCGCGCCGCCGTTCGGCCAGACACTGAAGGGCCAGGTGCTGGTGCCGTATCCGATCGAATCCGTGCTGTCGGGCGTGCAGAAGCATGCGGACTTCATGGTCTATCGCCGGCTGGTTGACGTGCCTGCCGTGTTCGTCGCGCATGGCCAGCATGTGCGATTGAACTTCGGTGCGGTGGCACAAGACGCGACGGTCTACGTCAATGGCACGCAGGTGGCGCGCCATACGGGCGGCTATACGTCCTTCAGTGCGGATATCACGTCGGCACTGCGCGCGCAGGGGCCGCAGGAGATCGTGGTCGCCGTGCACGCGCCGGTGGATGGCGCCAACGTCATGGTCGGCAAGCAGCGACTGAAGCCCGAAGGCATCTTCTACACCGCGGCTTCCGGCATCTGGCAGTCCGTGTGGCTGGAGCCGGTGGCAGCCACGAGCATCGCGCAGCTGGACTTCACCGCAGCGCGCAGCCTGGATGCCTTCACGGTCACCTCGAAGATAGACGGCCATCGCGACGGCGCCACGCTGCATGTGGCGGCCTATGCCGACGGCAAGGCAGTAGGCGAGGCGAGCGGGCCTGCCGGGCAGCCGCTGCATCTGGCGATCGCTCATCCGCACACGTGGAGCCCCGAGGATCCGTTCCTGTACACGTTCAAGGCCACGCTGACGCAGGGCGATCAACGTGACGAAGTGACCAGCTATGCAGGCCTGCGTACCATCGCCCTCGCCAAGGTGGGCGGACGCAACCGCATCGTGCTGAACGGCAAGCCGACCTTCCTGCTCGCCACGCTCGACCAGGGCTATTGGCCGGATGGCATCTACACCGCGCCCACCGATGCCGCGCTCAAGTTCGATATCCAGAAGACCAAGGACCTGGGTTTCAACACCATCCGCAAGCACATCAAGGTGGAACCGGCGCGCTGGTATTACTGGGCCGACCGCATCGGCCTGATGGTGTGGCAGGACATGCCGGCGTTGCCGAATGGACGCAACGAGCAGCTGAGCGATGCCGACAAGGCCGGCTTCCGCGCCGACGTCTCGTCCATCGTCGAGCAGCTTCGCGGCGAGACCTCGATCATCGGCTGGATCCCGTTCAACGAAGGCTGGGGCCAGTGGAGCATTCCGGCTGCGGCCGAGCTGGCCACGCAGATCAAGCAACTCGACCCTTCACGCCTGGTCGATGCCCGCAGCGGCGCGAACTGTTGCGACACCAAGGGTGACCCGAAGGCCGGCGATGTCATCGACGTGCACGACTACCAGGGCCCTGGCTTGCCCAGTCCGGACGCCACGCGCGCAGCCATCGATGGCGAGCATGGCGGCCTGACGCTGGGCGTCGAGGGCCATGTGTGGCCCAATACGCCGATCAACCCCTATGGTGCCGTGAAGGATCGCGACGCCTTGAACGCGGGCTACGTCGCCAATACCACCGTGCTGCGCGACAAGGGCGTACCCAAGGGCATGTCGGGCAGCGTGTATACACAGATCACCGATGTCGAGGGCGAGCACAACGGCCTTTACACTTACGACCGCAAGGTCGAAAAGGTGGACGAGGTCCAGGTACGCGCGATCAACGAGGCGACGATACGGGCGGGTGCGCGGCCCTGAGTGACCACGGTGGCCGCGCGGAGGAATCAACAGGAAGAAGCCGCGATGCCGAGCCGTGCCCATCGACGCATTCCCTGGCCGGGGACGCCGGTAGCCAGGTCGTTTTTCGAACGGCCGGCGACCACAGTCGCGCCTCAGTTGCTCAACAAGATCCTGGCCCGGGCGGACGGCCGCTCGGGAAGGATCGTGGAAGTCGAGGCGTATGCCGGCTCCATCGATCCCGCGGCGCATACCTTCCGCGGCAAGACCGCAAGAAACGCCGTGATGTTCGGCCCTCCCGGGCATCTGTACGTCTATTTCACCTATGGCGTTCACTGGTGCTGCAACTGCGTATGCAGGCCGGCGGGCGAGGGCGTGCTGATTCGTGCACTCGAACCCATGCATGGCCTGGAGCGGATGCAGGAAGTGCGACCCGAGGGCACGGCGCATCGCGACCTGTGCCGCGGGCCAGGGCGTCTGACCCAGGCGATGGGCATCACCGGCGCGCAGAACGGCATCGACCTGATACGCGCGCTCGACGGCTTTGCGATTCTTGACGATGGCGTCGCGCCACCTGCGGAAGCGAATGGCACGCCCCGCATCGGCATCCGCGTGGGCGTCGATCTGCCATGGCGTTGGCGGGTACCGAACAGTCGCTACGTCTCCGGCCCCATGATCAAGGGTTGATGCACGGCAAGCCATCGAATGGAGCGGGCGGCCGTCACGAAGGCATAAAAAAAGGCCGCGCATGCGGCCTCTTTTCTTCGTCCTGCCGTTACACGACGCGAACCTGGTTGACGTTGTTCTTGGGGTCCATCCAGAACGCTTCGTTCGCAAAGCGCCCGAAGATCTCGCGTGGCAGGATCGGCTGGCGTTCGACCGCTTCCACCTTCGGTCGCACCGAATGCAGGCCGGGCATGCCGACGCGCGCATCGAATTCATCCGCGTGGTATTCGATGTGGTCGAAGTCATGCTCGAACCAGGGCTCGTCAAGGAACTGATAGACCGCGCGCACAGCTTTCGCCGGATCGCTCACCAGGCTCTCGTAGGTCAGCATCAACAGGTGATCCTGCGCGTACGGGCCATAGAACGCCTCCTTGGTGGCCTGGTAGGCGAACCCCACCATGCCGCGCGGATCGGTCATGGCCTCGACGCGCGAATACACCGTCGTATTGGTGTCGAAACGAAACACCTTGCTGACGCTCACCGGTTGTCGCCGCACGAGCCGCTCCATGCTGTCCAGCACCCAGGCCAGGTGTCGTACGCATGCAATGACCTTTACGCCTGGAAACAGCGTCTCGAGCAACTGCATCCGGCTACACCACAGCCGGCTGGTGTCGAACACCACGTCGGCGCCGGCTCCGACGGAATAGAAGTTCTCGATCAAGCCGCGCAGCAGGGCGACGCGCTGCTCGTCGGAAACGTCGAAGGAAAAGTCGTTCTTGCTGCTCGCCTCGGCGATCACCACGCCCATGATGTCCGCGAGCGGGCTGGTCATGCCGGCGCGAAAGCGCGGGTTCTGGTTGAGAATGGCGGCCAGCAGCGTGGTGCCGGAGCGCGGCAGCCCGGAAATGAAGTGGAACTTCCTCGGCGGCTTGCTGGCGTCTGGCATGTGGAAAACCTCCTCTCGTTCGGTGACGTGAATGGCGGTATGCGTGAAGCTCAGGGCGCGGGCGCCGTGGACGCTCGCATGCGCATTTCATAGCCGACTTCGACCATGCGCGCCTCACCCTTGCCGAGTATGCGCAGCAGCAGTTCGTCGGTGGCGCGCCGGCCCATTTCACGCACGGGCTGGTGCACGGTGGTCAGCGGGGGCCACACCTGCGTTGCGATGGTGGTGTCGTCGAAGCCGCAGATGGACATCTCGGCCGGGACCGATACACCCGCTTCAGCGGCGGCCCAGATGGCGCCGACCGCCATGTCGTCGTCGGCCGCGAAGATGGCCGTCGGTCGGCGTTTAAGTGCAAGCAACCGTCGAGCCGCGGCCACGCCGGATTCGAAGGAGAACTGGCCCTGCACCATATAGGCGGGGTTTTCCTTGAGCCCCGCGCGCTTCAAGCCATCGTGAAAACCGGCGAGGCGCCAGATGCCCGCGCCGTGCTTCGGGTCGCCGATGATGTGGGCGATACGGCGATGGCCCAGCGAGGCGAGATGATCCACCATCGCCGCAGCGGCTTCGCGCTCCCTCAGCATCACGCCGATGCAGCCCTTGGGTTGGCGCGGCGCGATCGAAGCGAAGGGAAGGTCGTTCTTGCGCAGGTGTTCGAGCAGTTTCGCGTGGTCGGTGATCGGTGGCGTGAGAATCAAGCCATCGGGTCGATGCCGCGACAGGATGCCTTCGACGCGCTCCACGAAATCCGGTGCCGTCGACACCAGCGGCTGCACCATCATGCTGTACTGGTTCGCCTCGCATGCCTCCAGCACGCCCGCCTGAACCTCCATGATGTAGCTGGGCGAAAGATTGTCGTAGAGCAGGCCGATCGAAAAGGAACGATTCGTCGCCAGGCTGCGTGCCGAGGTCAGCGGCCGGTAATTGAGCTCCGCCACCGCCGCGAGCACGCGGTCGCGCACTTCATCGCGCACGTTCGGCTCGTTGTTGAGCACCCGCGATACGGTCTTTTTCGAGGTGCCTGAAGCGCGGGCGACGTCGTTGATGGTCACGCGAGACATGGAAGCCTTTGCATCTTCAATGAACGGTTTCCTGCGTGACGGCCGCCGAAACGGTTCGGGCCGGGACGTTCCATCCACTCACCTCGACCACGGGTTCGGCGGCCCTCTGCATGGCGTAACGCGCCGTGAGCGTGATCGACTCGCCAGGCCAGAGCGTCACGTCATTGTCAGTCCAGCGTATCGGCAGCGCAAGATCGCCGTGCGCGCCGTGGCGGATCGAGACATGCTGGAACAAGGCAATGGCCTTCGATGTCGCCGGCACCGACAGCGTGACCGTGGTGACCTCGTCATGTCCTTCGTGCCGCGTGGTGGCGTGGATGTCGCTCGTGGCGGCGGGCAGCGAGCGGAGCGCCGTAAGGTCCGCGTACTGTGTCAATGGCGTGAGGTACCAGTTCGACTTCGCCCAATCGAGGACGTCCGCCCGCGTGGACAACCAATAGACATTGCGGCTGACCGGCGTGCCATCGGCGCTGGTGAGTTCCAGCTCGATGAAATACGTCGGGGACAAGCCGGCGATGACTGGCAGCCTCGCCACGGTCCGCGTGCGGTTGCCCGTGAGCTCAATGTCCTGTAGCTGCTTGTCGAAGCGCACATCGCCGTCGAGGTTGCGCACGCGGACATGGGCCTTGAGACCGTGGACGTCGTCCAGCGTATGGTTCACCAGCACCACGTCGCGCGAGTCGTACGAGTACTGGATATGCACCGCCTCGTTGGCTTTCTTGGCGCCGAAGTAAGCACCCGCCGGGTTCATGTAGTAGTCGTACAGATGCCAGTGCAGCGACGGCCACGCATTGTTGAGCATCCAGTAGATCACGCCCGTCGCGGGCTTGGCCGCATCCATGCGCGCGTTGAACGCTTCGAACTGGGCGCGGACGTTGTCGTAGTTGTCGAGCTGTGCCTTGGCGACGTAGTCGGCCAGGCTCGTGGGTGCGCCGTAGCGATGCGCCAGCGCGTTGTCGAACGGCGTCAGCACCGAGAAGGTCGACCAGTCGGCGGAGGCGTGATATTGCCGCGCATCGGGATACTTCCACAGTGCCTCCTGCTCTTGCGGCGACAGCATGCGCGCGAGGTCCTCCATGCGCGGGATGTCCGCGCCGGCACTGACTTCGGAATCGAAACCGAATGCTCCGCCCAGCTTGTCGGCGTACCAGTAGGACGGCGGTATCCAGTCGTACGGGCCCGCCATCTTCATGCCCGAAGGGCCTGCTTCGGCGGTCGCCTGGTCGACGGCCGCCGAGATGATGGGCAGCGACCAGTCTTCGGCATGCAGCGTGTCGACGTACATCTTGGCGATGGCCGGCGGGGGCGCATTGTCGCTGCCGATGAAGAAGCCGATGACGGACGGATGATTGCGCAGCAGGCGCGCTTCGCTGGCCATGGAATCGTCGGCCACTTTCCTGTCGGCATCCGACCAGGGCGCGCCGCCGGTCTTGGCGGCCGATTCCCATTTGTCGCAACATTCCCAGCCCGCGAGGATCATGATGCCGTTGCGGTCGGCGAGATCGTAGAAGCGCTGGTTCTCTAGCTTGCCCTCGCTGCGGATGGTGTTGAGGCCGAGGTTGGCCACATAGCCGAACTCCGCCTCCATGCGGGCGGGATCGTCGCGGAGAAACATGTCCGGCGCCCAGCCCGCGCCACGGATGAGCACGGGCTTCCCATTGATGAAGAACTGGCGATAGCCCTGTTTGGTGAGGCTGGAGCTGACGCTGCGTATGCCGAACGTCGCCGTGGTGCGGTCGGACATGGCGCCGTCCACCGTGGCACTCAGTTCGAGCGGATACAGCGGATGCTCACCCATGCCGATTGGCCACCAGATCCTGGGGTGATCCAGGGCGAGGCCTGGCGTGGTCTTCGGCGTGAAGGAAACGACCTGCGTCTGTCCGGGAGCGAGGTGGATGGTTTGCTGCAAGGACACACCCGCCGCGGTGCCTGCGATGGTGGCGTCGTGAGCCACGGTATCGAGGTTCCTGGCCGTGACCTTCACGGTCAGCATGGCGCGCGAGAGATCAGGCAACGGCAGGCTCGAAAGCACTTCGGGAAAACTCAACTGGACGGCCCCGGTCTGCACGATGTCCACGCCGCGCCACGGGCCCATGTTGTTGTCCGGCGGCGTAGGGTTCCAGTCCACCCAGCCCATCGACAGGCTCATCCGCGGATCGCCGGGGTGCACGCGCATGGCGAGCACATTGGTGTCGGCGCGCAGCCAGCGCGTCACGTCGAATTCGTGCACGGGGTAGGCGCCGGCCAGATCGGCATGGTCGGCGACCTGATGACCGTTCACCCATACATCGGCGCTCGCGATCATGCCGTTGGTGCGCAACAGCGTGTGTCGGCCCATGGGTGTCTTGGGTAGCGTGAACTCGGTGCGGTACCACCAGGGCGTCACGAAAAGATTGCCGCTTGCTTCAGGCACCTGCACCGCGCGCAGGTTGTCGCCGTAGAACACGTCATGCTTGAACACATCGTTTTCGAGCAGGCCGGCCATCACCGTCGCGCGGCCGCTCACGGGATACCACTCCTTGGTGGAATAGCCGGGGAGCGAGATGTCCGCACCGGTTTGCTGCGCCTTCGCGCTGTCCTGTATCTGCCAATGATCGATGGGCGTGACCACGCCGGCATCGGCAGCAAGCTTGATGGGTTCCCGGGTTGCCTGGGCGTGGACAACAGGGGCGATCGCACACGTCAACGCGGCCATCACCCAAAGCGCCTGTCTGGTCGAAGTCTGCATGGCGTCACTGTTTCCCAAGATAGGTTTCGCGCACTTCAATGGGCGCGAACGGCCAGGACCGGTTGACCTTGGCCCAGGCCGCGAAGACCACGAGGCCGGCGATGATCCATACACCCGACAGGATCAGCGACAACGTGGAAGCGGATACGTACACATAGACCCAGCCCAGCAACGCGATCACGCAGGGCACCGGGTAAAGCCATTGCCTGTAGGGGCGCACGAGGGTCGGCTGCCGCTTGCGCAGCACGACCAGTGCTGCGATCTGCGCAATGGACTGCACGATGATGGTCGCGGCCAGCAGCATGTTGATGACCTCGGTGAGGTCGAGGAAGGTGCCGATCGCCGTCACCACGCCCATCGTGAGCAGCGCCACGTGCGGAAACCCATGCCTGGCATGCAGATGGCCGAACACCGAGAGAAACACCTTGTCCTGCGCCGCCTGGAACGGTACGCGCGAACCGCCCAGCAGGCCGGTGAACACCGAGGCAAATGCCGTCACGATGATGAGGACGGTCATGATGGCGGCGGCGACATGTCCCCAGCTGCGTTCCACCACCAGGGAAGCCACGGACTTGGACTGCACGATCTCCTGCCACGGTGCCACCCCGAGCACGCTGATGTTGAGCAGCAGGTAGACGAACATCATCGCGATGACCGAGATGATGATGGAGCCCGGCATCGTCCGGCCCGGATCGCGCAGCTCATCGCCGATGTAGGCGGTGGTGTTGTAGCCGAGATAATCGTAGATGCCGATGATCAGCCCCGCGCCAAGCCCCACGAAGAAGTGGCTGCCGAACATACCGGGCGGATAGGTGAAGGCGAACTTCGGATTGAAATGCGAGAAGCCCGCCGCGGCCACGCCAATCACCGAAACCAGCATGATGATCCATAGAGCGATGGTGATCGCTCGCACCGATTCGATACGCCGGTACAGCATCCAGGTGACGAGCGCAGTCGCTGCCACGCTCACCAGATGCACCGGCCACCATCCCAGGTTGGGAAAGAAAAACCCGAGGTATTCCGCCATGCCGATGATGCCCGTGGACATCAGTAGCGGAATCGCCAGCAGCATCGTCCAGATGAACAGGAACGGCATCAGCTTGCCGGTGCGGTACTGGAACGCTTCACGCAGGTAGACGTAAGTGCCCCCGGAGCCCGGCATGGCCGCGCCGAGTTCCGCCCAGACCAGGCCATCGGCCATCGCCAGGATGGCGCCCGCGATCCAGCCGATGACGGCCTGCGGTCCTCCCATGGCGGCGACCATGATGGGAATCGTGATGAACGGCCCGACGCCGCACATCTGCGTCATGTTGATCGCAGTGCCCGAGAACAGGCCGATGGATCGATGGAAGGCGTTGTCGCGAACGCGCTGGGGCGTGCTGGAGTCCTGCATGCTGGCCTTGTCGTGTTGGGTGGCGTACGGGCTATCCACGGGGTTTGCCCTCACGGCTGACGTATTGCTTCGTACTCCGAGCGCGCGGTGCTGGCCCCGTTCCCGCATAGGCAGGAAGGGGCCGCCCGCGAACAGCGGCCGACGAGGGCGCGCCCCCGGTTACCACTGGCCACGCACGCCGAGCATGATCATGCGCTCGGAGAACGTCGAGTGTCCTGGCTGGTCGGGCCACACCAGGTAGTACTTCTGATACTCGTTGGTGAGGTTGGTGCCGTCGAGGAACACTTCGGCGTACTTGTTGAACTTGTACGAGATCGACGCATCGAGGTACTTCTGCGGCGCCTCGTACATCTCCATGCCCGTGATGCCTCCCACGCTGTCCATCACCGCGCGCCGCGAGCGGTAGTTGTATGCGACGCGTGCCTGGAAGTGATCGTCCTGGTACCAGAGGATGAAGTTGCCGGAGTTGGTGGAGTTGTCCTGGAAGGGGATTTCCCTGCCGGACAGATCCTTCTCGCCCGAGTTGCTTGGCGCATACGTGGCGTTGATCTCCATGCCCGTCTTTGACAGGAAGCCCGGCAGGAAGGTGAAACCCTGGCGATAATCGAATTCCGCGCCGTGAATGCTGTTGCCGGTGCCCTGCACGGGCTGCGTGATCACGATGCAATGATTACGGACCACGCCGTCCTCGTCCGGCAGGTCGCAGTTGGTCACGCTGCCGTTCTTGATGAAGCTGTCCACGTTGATACGGAACAACGCAAGGCTGAGCATGCTGGTCGGGTTGATGTAGTACTCCAGCGATGCGCCGTAGTTGGTGGAGCGCCACGGATTGAGATCCGGGTTGCCGGTCGATGTGCCATTCGAGACGCGGAAGATCGGTCCTTGCGGCGTCTCCGCCAACGAGTAGTTCAGCTGCAGGCCGCCGGCCCAGGTGCTGAGATCCAGCGGCATCATGTTCTTCGAATAGGCCAGTCGGAATTTCAGGCTGTCGGTGATATCCAGCGAGAAGTTGAAGGACGGCAGGACATCATGGTAGCTGCGCTTGGTGAGGGAGGTGCCGGCATCGACGGGCTCGTCGCCATACGAACCTGGCGCGCCCGTCAGGTGCTGGGTGACGTCCAGGTTGGTGCGGATAAGGCGTACGCCGAGGTTGCCGCTGTACGGCATGTCCCAGAGGGTGCCGTTGAAATCGCCCTGCAAGTAGCCCGTCAGTTCCTTCAGTCGCACGGCCCAGGTCGTCCCCGGTTCAGCGACCTGGACGGTGCCGGGATAGAGCGATTTCCAATACGACACGGGATCTTTCAAGGCAGATGGATCGATCGCCCAGAAGTTGATGCCCGAGCCGAGCAGGTTGGTGTATTGCTTGAAGTTGTTCGCCAGCGGTGCCGCGGTGTTGGGCATCGATAGGGCCGACAGCGGGCCGGCGCGGAAGTAGCCCACATCGTTGCCCGCAGTGCAGTCGCCGCTGTTGAGGACCACGTCGGCGCCAACGTAGCGCACCAGGCAGCCATTGGGGTCGCTCGCGCCCATGCCCGCATAGACCGGCGTTTCCAGCGTCCAGCCATTGTTGTCGGCGCTTCGGATGCTGTTGCGCAGGCCGAACTCGAGCTTGAAGCCATCCTGGAAGTCGTACTTGCCGTCGAAGCGCAACGCGTTCAGCGCCACCTTGCGGTCGTAGTCGCCGGAGGACTCCAGTGTCTTCATCGTCCAGTCGTTGGGGTTGGCGAAATTCGCCGCCAGCGAGGAAGGCAGGCTGACGGTGATATAGCGGCCATTGAAGTTGGCGACGATCGGCACGGTGTTCTGCGGAATGCCGTTGGCATTGAACACGCGGTTGCCGCCCAGCTGTGCCGGATAGACCATGGTGCCCGGCGGCACCGAGTTCGGATCGACGCCATCCATCAGCACGTTGGGCCACAGGGCGCCATCGGAATCGGAGATATTGACGTCGGTTTCCTGGTACGACTGGGTCGCCGTGTCATGGATGCCACGCACGCTGGCCGTGAACGGGCCGCCGTTGTCGTAGTCCAGCTGCAGGTTGAAGTTCTTCGCGATGGAATCCTTCTGGATCATCGACGAGTACGACTCCACGTCGCCCGGCCACTTCTCGTACACCTGGGTGGTGTAGATCTGCGAGCCTTCCCAGCCTGGCTCCGGCGTGCCGTAGGAGCCGAGCGCAGGGCTTCCGGTGTTGCGCGACTGCAGCGGCACGTAGGTGGCGCCTTGCCAGTTGGTGGAGTTGAACTGGATACCGAAGTTGCGGTTGTACTCGTGCTGTTGCGAGTAGAAGAAGTCGCTGGTCGCGGTGAAGCCGCTGCCGAAGTCCATCTGGAACGAGGTATTGGCGGACTTGCGCTTGCGCTGGGTGATGATGTCGTTGAGGCCGATGTCCTGGCTGCCCATGAAGACGCCGTTGGACTTGCCATCGCCATTGACGTCCACGCTGCCGTCGGCGTTCTGGACGATCTTCGACGGGATGGGCGCGCCGTTCCACGGCGTCAGGAAGCCGTTGTAGCCGCCGGCACTGGCGGCGTTCTCGCCATTGAACACGACGCCGTACTGGTCGAGACCTTCGGTGGCATTCATGCGCCGGGTATCGGAATAGTCGGCGGAGAACAGCAAGCCCCAATGCCCATTGTCGTTGTATGAAATGAGGCCGTTCGCCTCCGGCCCCCAATGGTTGGTGGTACTGCCGCGCTCGCCATTGGCCGAGTAGCTGTAGGTGAATCCGCTCGGGAGATCCCACGGGCGGTAGGTATGCAGGTCGATGGCGCCGCTGATGCCGCTATCGGTTGTGCTGGCGGTAGACGACTTGAGCACGTCCACGCCATGGAAAAGCGTGGAGGGCAGCATGGTGAAGTCGGGCTGCTGCGAGTCGATCTGGTCCGCCGTGATGAACACTTCGCCGTTCAACATCGTGCCTACCTGGGGCAGGCCGCGCACGTCCACCGAGGTGCCCACGCCAGCATCACGGTTGATCTGCACGCCGGTGACGCGTTGCAGGGAGTCGGTGATGGTGGTGTCGGGCAGGGCGCCGATGTTTTCCGCCGTGATGCTGTCCTGGATGTTGGACGCATCACGCTTCAGGTCGATGGCGCGCATCTGCGACGCGCGCACGCCGGAGACGTTCACCGTCGCCAGCGTGGCAGCGTTCTTCTCGGCATCGGTGGCGGCCTTGGTATCGGCCTTCTTGGCATCGGGCGATGACGGCGCCGGTGTGGCTTGTGCGGGCGTTGTTTGCGCCGTGCTGACCTGCGGCGTGGGGCCCTCCGGTTGCATGTCGGCGAAGGTCGACGCCGAGGCCGATGCCGAAACGGCAGCGAACAGCGACACGGTGATGGCGAATGACAAAGGATGCTTGCGAAGTACGGTGGACATGGGCTTTAACCTCGTTGGTGTTGCCTGTCTAACCTCAACGGCTCCGTGGGTAATCCAAAAACGCCTGCCGATCGGCCGTGCCCGTTCGCACGCCGTCGTGATGCAATGTCTCGATCTCCCCAGCCCTGGCCCCGGCCAAAGCTGCTCTCCCGGTACTACTGCGCGGAGCGCAAACCCCGCGTCCTGCTATTTCGAGAACGTGATGCGTGCCAGGGCCCATTGGCCGTTGCGCGGATCACCGGTTGCGAAAACGCACAGGTCGCGAACGCCAGCCCCCGCCGGCATGGCAACCTTTGCCTCAAGGTGAAGCTGTCCCCTGGCATGCTGCGCGCTGTCCAGCGGCACGCTGGCAAGCAGCGGTCCCGTGCAGGAACCAGCGTGAATCTCGAACTCGCCAGCCACGCTGGTCGCGTGACGTACCACGGCATCCTTCGCTTCGTCGCCAAAGCGCCAGGTAATGCGCTCGACCGTCATCGCGACATGCGCGATGCCAGCCATCGGCGCCTGCGGCCACAGCCAGCACATGTTGCCGATGTCGACGGAGTAAACCGGCCTGGGTCCCTGCGCCGGCTTGATGCCATCCAGGCGCGAAGCCGGCTGGCTGGAGCAGGTGGCAAGCTCGCTGCCGTCGCGGCTCGACAAGGTGCTCGCATCGAACACCTGCGTGCGCGGCGCGGCTAGTTCGAAGCCGTCCGGTGCAAACGTCGCGGCACGCAAGGTCGCCTTGCCTGCCAGCATCAACGGCTGCGCGTACGGCCTGGATTGGTTGCTGGGATGGGAGCCATCCGTCGTGTAACGGATCGTCCCGAAGTTCACCTGGTTGGACAGCTCGACACGGATTCCATCGTTGGTCGCCGCGGTAACGCGGATGACGGGCGCGAACGCACTGTCTGCGTAATCGATGCCGAGTGCGCGATAGCGCGCCAGTTCGGCCGGCATGCGCTGCAGGAAATCGTTCCAGTTGCGTGTGGTAGCGGGCGACCAGCCAAGCTCCGCCAGGGCGGCAACGCGCGGGAACACCGCGTGCTGGTCGTGCGCAAAGGTGAGCATCTGCTCGGCCCAGAGGCCTCCCTGCACGCCGATGATGTGTTCGGCTTCGGCCGCGCTCGCTCCCTGCGGGACGAGCTCCGTGTCATAGGCCTGTCGCAGCGTTGCCGCGGGAGGCGGGCCCGCCCATTCGTCGGGAAGGTCGGACTGCACGTGGTCGAAGTACAGCGACTCCTGTGGCGTCATGATCACGTCGTGCCCCTGCCTGAGGGCTGCGAGCGCCACGCGCTCGTTGTGGTCGCCGTGCCACGACATCACCACCTGCGACGCCGGAAGCGTCACGCCGGCCGCCAGTTCGTCGTCCCAGCCCACCGGTATGCGGCCATGCTTGAGCAGATGCTCCGCCACCTGCTGCATGAACCAGGCTTGCAGTTGATCCATGTTCGCCAGGCCGAGTCGCTGCATCCTCGCGCGTGTTTCGGTCGACGCGTTCCATTGCTGCTTGTCGGCTTCGTCGCCACCGATGGAGATGTATCGCGAAGGGAACAACTGCATCATCTCGTCAAGCACGTCGTCGACGAACTGCAGGGTCTTTTCATCGGGCTTGAGCAACCACGGACTGACACCCCAGTCGGTCCATACAGGCGGCCGCTTGCCGGTGACGCCCAGCGATGGATAGGCTGCGATGGCCGCCTGCGAGTGCCCCGGCAGATCGAATTCCGGCACGACGTCCACGTACCGCTCGGCGGCGTAGCGCACGATGTCGCGCGCTTCGGCCTCGGTGTAGTAACCGCAATAGGGCTGTGCGGCGGAGCCGGTGAGTTCGGCATCGAGACCGACTGCCTCGCGGCATGCGCCGATTTTCGTCAGCGCAGGGTACTTGGGGATCTCAAGGCGCCAGCCTTGGTCTTCGGTCAGGTGCCACAGCAGCACGTTCAACTTGTTGAGCGACATCCAGTCGATCAGCTTCTTGATGTCTGCCACGCTCTGGAAATGCCGCCCGGAATCGAGCAGCAGGGCGCGCCATGCGAAGCGAGGATGATCCTCGATGGCGCCGTAGGCCACTTCGACGGGCTTGCCTCGCGTCCATCCGGGTGGCGTGAGCAATTGCCAGAGGGTGACGCTGCCGTAGAACGCGCCGCGCGGCGTCCGCGCCGTCACCCGGATGCCTTTGTCATCCACCGTGATGCGGTAGCCGGCTTCGTCCGCGATATCGACGCCTGCGTTCACCTCGAACGTGATCGTCGGATGCACCGCATCTGTCGTCGCGATACGCAAGTGCAGCGCATGGGTGTCGCCCAGGCGCTGCACCAGTCGCTCGGCGATGCGTTGCACTTCCGCCTGATCGGGGCCGCGCACCAGGACGACGGCGCCGTCGGCGACCTGTATCGCCCCCGATCCGGACGGGCTGGCCTTGGCCGGCTGCGGCAGCAGTGACCATGCGGGCGTTGCGGGCGATGCCATGGCTGCGCTGCAGATCGCCAGCCATGCGACGACTGCGCAGCGCAGCAGGCTGACTGTCTTGGAGCGGCTCATGCGCTGACGCCTCCTTCCGTGGCATGGCATGGCGATACCTGCATGCGATGCCTCAGGTACCACTGGGCCGCGCCATGCACACCGTGCTGGCCGTGTTCCGTCACCCACACCGGTACCTGCGCCAGCAGCGTGCGCGCGCTTCGTCCATGCAGGAAGCGTTCGGCGAAGGCGCTGCGCTTGAGCAGATCGAAGAGGGACGACAGGAAGCCGCCGGCGAGATAGACGCCGCCGGTCGCCATGAAGGCCATCGCGAGGTTGCCGGTAAAGCTCCCTAGCGCCGCGCAGAACATCTCCACCGCTTCCACGGCCAGCACATCCGTAGACGCAACGGCGGCGGCGGTGACTGCCTCGGGCGTGGCCAGTTTCGGCGTTTGGCCCTGCAGCGAGCACAGCGTGGCGTAGATGGTCAGGAGACCAGGCCCCGACACGAGGTGCTCGAACGGCACGTATCCGCCATCGGGTGCCAGGTGCGCGAGCACATCTCGCTCGCGTACCGAGTTGGGCGCGAAATCCATCTGACCCGCTTCCGTCGCGAGCACGACGCCGCCGGCCGCACCGGGGATATGGACGGCCGCACCCAGGCCCGTGCCCGGGCCGATCACCAGGGTCGGTCCATCGAGTTGCGCGTCGGGCCCGCACAAGTGGCGCCCGCCGTCGGCGAGCGGGCCATCGAGCGCATAGGCCAGCGCTTCGAAATCGTTGAGCACCGCGACTTCATCCAGATCAAGCGCATGGCGCAGCGTAGTCAGCTGGATGGGCCAGGGCAGGTTGTCGTTGGCGACCTCGTCGCCCACGATCTGGCCCGCACACGCCAGCACGCAGTGCTTCACCGGCCCCCGGACGTCGGCGTCGATAAAGGCCTGCAGAAGCGCCGAGAGCGACGGAAACGCCGCGCACGCAAACACGCGATAGGCCAGCGTCTCGATGCCGCGAGGCGCTTCGTGCGAGACGCGCATCCATGCGACACGGCCGTGCGTGCCGCCGATGTCGGCCGCCAGAAAAGGCACCGCGGGTATCCCCGCCAGTCGATCCGGAAAGTCCGTTGCCACGTCCCGAGCGCCCCCGCAGTGGAACTGTTATCAGGTTGGAACGTTGTTGACACCGGTGTCAAGCGGTGGCGCAACATGGGCAAAATGGGTGGGCTGGACCGCCGGCGAGGGCGCTTGTGAGCCTGGAAACTGCTTCAGTGGAGTGCCGCCGGCTTCGATGCGCTGCATTGCCCGCCTAGCGGGAAGTGCCGATCGGCGGATCGTGACAGGCGCAAAGCCGTGCTGAACAGGCGGAGTGCGCCGCGCCGCATGGATGAGTCCGCGGGGGATGCGTTGGCCGTGGCCGCCCGCGCGCACCGGCCTGGTGCCGTGCTCGCGAATGGACGTCCAGATGGCCGTCATCGAGCCAGCCAGGAAGAACGATCGGGCTGTGTTCGGCCAGTCGCGGTTGGCGCCTCCGTCCCCATGTGATCGAGGAGAGAGGCGCCGCGAGGCTTATTCGACGATATTCGCCGTGACGTGATACACGCGCCCGCCCCAGCCATCATCCGGGAAGGCATCCGACACTTTCACGTACACCGGCCTGGCTCCGTTGGATGCGGCGCCGAGGTACGGCGTCAGGTCGATGGTGCGATCGGCCTTGTTCGAGCCGTCGGTGATTCGACGAGTCTCCTGTAGCACGGTCGTCCAGTGCGCGTTGTCGTTGCTCACCTGCACCACGAACTCGGCGTCGATGGTCAGCGTGACCTGCGCCGACGTCGTATCGGCCGGAAGGGGGAATCGATAGGTGAAGTGCGCATTGCCGTCGGCAAAGCGGTTCTGCACGCCGTTGCTCTGCGATCCATCAGGATCGAACAGCCACGGAACCTCATCCACCGTGCCCGTATCGAAATCGATCTTGTGCGCAACCAACACGTCGGCCTGGGTGTTGAAGTACAACCCGGCAGCGGTGACGTTCGCGGTGACCATGTGATGACCATCCGTGGCGGAACTGGGCACCATGACGGTCAATGGGGCCGTAGTGCTGACCGGCGCGGCGTTGCCGTGCGGCTGCAGGCGCAGCATGGTGGCGCGTGGCGTGACGTTCCATCCGGCCGGAACATCGATGGAAGCTAATGCCTGCAGTGGGAAGAACCCGGTGGCCGATGCGCCGAGGTTGATGGCGACCGTGGTGATGCCGGATGCAGCCGGCATGATCACCGGTTGTGCCGGGGACATCGTTGCTGCCAACGACTCCTGTGGCGTCACGACCGGCACGTTGCCGATGAGCGCACTGAGCGCGCTGGCCTGCGTGCGCCAGTCGAACACGTTGGGATGGTCGTTGCTGGTGGCGCCTGACCAGCGCGTGCCAAGCCGGCCGGCGGCGTCGCGGTCGTTGTTCCAGATGCCATCGGCTTGCTGTGCGAGGAATGCCGCGTAACGCGGATCGCGGGTGGTATCGACCAGGTCGGTCCAGTAACGCATGAAAATGCCCTTGAACTGCTTGGCATTGTCGTCGCAGGTCTGGGTGATGGCGTCGCAGGTTTCGCTGAGGATGCCGTTGGTCACCAGGGCGTTCGGGCCTATCGCGGCATCCGCAAGCTGCCGCACGCTTGCCAGGATGTTCGGATCACGCGTGGCACGCCACAGTTCGAGTCCTGCGCCAATGGCCAGGCCCTGGTTGTAGCTCCACACATTCTGGCCGTTGTTGGTGCAGGCGTCGGTGAGGCCATCGTTCACCAGGCCATTGGCATTGATCATGCCGCTGTTCTGGAACCACGACCACGCCGTGCGCGAGCGGCCCAGCCACACGGTGTCGCCCGGGATGCGGTTGTGCAATTCGGCAGTGAGACGGATCCACAGCCCATTGGTGACGGCGTTCTTGTAGGTGCGCTCGGCGTTCCACCACACGCCGCCGCTGCATGTGCTGGTGTCCCAGTAGCCATCGACGTAGTTGGCAATGGTCACCGCCATGTTCAGGTACTTCGGATTCCCGGTCAGGTCATAGGCCTGTACCCAGGTCAGGCCCCACCATTCGGAATCATCGATTGCCCGGCTGGTGAAGTTGCCCAGCAGGGGATCTCCCGACAACACGCCTCCGGGAAACACGCCTTTGTCTTTTTCGAAGGTGTTGTCCAGTTCACCGAGATAACGGCGATCGCCGGTACGTTGCATGTAGTCGCCGATGGTCTGCAGGGCGACCGCCGAATTCCACCAGCTGGATGGAAACCACGCCTTGTTGGGATCGTAGGACCCCATCAGCACGTCCGCGGCCACCCTGGCACGGGCGACAGCGGTCGAGCCGTCGGCTCGCGGGCTGTCGGGAGAAGTGAGTTCGGCGGCCGTCGCAGGGAAGGCGGCCGCCACGACCATCAGGCTGGCCGTGGCGAGCAAGATCCGGACTCGTATACGCAAGGCTTCGAGATTCATGATCGGAAGCGCTCCTTTCGGATACCCACGAAGGGATGGGGCAAGCATCGCCCCTCGATCCACGGCCGGAGCGTGGGCGGTGATCCGGCCTGGAGGCGTGCACGCATGGGGCCGTCTAGACGGCTATCCCCAAAACGCGGTGAAACCCTTCATTGCCAGCAAGCCACTGAGGGCGACCGCCGGCTTCCCCTGTTTTCGACTGCATTTAGATCGATCTAAATTCGATACCTAAAAAAAGGCCATCACGTCATGGACCCGGCGCTCGGATACTTGGCGGTCATTGCCTCAGCGCAACTGTAACCCGCTTTGGCGACACGATGCTTGCTGCATTGCAAAAGCCCATGCTCGCTTCGTCATTGGCGAGCAATACAGAAGTGCACGAATGCTTCAGTTCGCTACGCAACGTGAAACCGCATGCGCCTCGATGCATTCACTCCAGCGGCAATCCCGCATCACGCAGGCGCTGACGCAGGCCATCCAGCTTGTCGCCGTATCGCGCGCTGCGTGCCGTGTCGCGGCGTAGCGGCTGGCGCACCTGTGCGGCGCTCGGCGCGCTCAATACGGTGCGCGCCGTCTTGTGGAAGGCGAGGCAGGCGGGATCGAACGAGAGGTCGCAGAAATCCAGCAGCCGGCGGATCACCGGCTCCGGCTCATCCACCAGCGACTCGTAGGGTAGATCGAGCACGCGATCGGGATATCGCTGCAGCCAGAAGCGGGTAAGGCGCGTGAAGTCGATGCAGTAATCGGCCATCTCGTCGAGATCGCAGGTGAAGCCGGTCTGTTCGGTGAAGCACTGGCGATAGCAGGCCAGGCAGGTTTCCACCGGGTCCCGGCGAACGATGACCACGCGTGCGGCCGGCAGCATCGTCAGTGCCGCTCCCACGAGGTACCAGGTCACCAGGCTCTTGTCGGTGAAGCGCGGCTTGACCTTGCGCCACGACGCGGTCCGCGTGAGGTACTCGCGACCCAGCCGTTGCCAGTCGTCGGCGCTGGCGTCGGGTGCCCACAACGGGAAAGCCGAATGGCGACGGCGCGTTTCCGCGTCGATCACCTCCGGCATGTCCTTGATCTCGTTCGCGCCCTCGACGTCCGGATGCGACGCAAGGATCTGCTCGACCAGCGTCGAGCCGGAGCGCGGGATGCTGACGATGAAGATGACTTCGTGGCCCAGCCCGGGATCCAGCGGCGATGGCATATCGTTGGCGAAGATGCGCTGGATCGCATCCACGCGCCGGCGCTCTCCCGCCGCATCCCACTTCACCCGCTCGCGGCGCGAAGCATTGGCGCGCCGGAACGTCTCGAATGCTTCGCGATAATCGCCCTGGTCTTCCTGCGCCTTCGCCAGGGTGAAGCCGAGCAGTTCGCGATGACGCGCGGGCAAGCCTGCACGAGCCAGGGCACGCTGGAGGCTTGCCGCGTCCGTTGCGTCGAAACGCACGGTGTTGAGGTTCGACAGGCCGAACCATCCCTCGGCATTCCCGGGATCCAGCCGAAGCACTTCGCGAAAACCCGCCACGGCCGGATCGATCTCGCCGAGGCTCGCCTGTGCCTTGGACAGCGACAGTCGGGCCGGCACGTGCGCCGGATCGAGTTCGAGCGCTCGCCGCAGGGCTGCAACGGCCTCGGCGGTGCGTGTCACCCTGGCCAGTGCTTCACCGAGATTGAACCAGGCCGGGGCCGATTGCGGCTGCAGTTCGCACGCCTGCCGCATATGCGCCAGCGCCTGGTCGATGCTGCCGCGTTCGAACAATGCGATGCCGAGGCAGACATGCAGGTCGGAGTCGTGGGGCCACACCGAAAGCACGCGCTGGAAGCAATCGATGGCTTGCGCGTGATTGCCGCGACGCTGGGACACCATGCCCAGCATGCGCGTTGCGGTGGGCTCGTTCGGCACGAGGGCGAGCACGCCGATCAGGGATTGTTCCGCCGCATCGAAGGCATGGCGCGACCACGCTTCGCGCGCCTGCGCCAGCATGCGCTCGGCCTGCGCGGAAAGCGGTTGCCGCGGCATGTCGTGCGCTGGCCGAGGTTCTGTCATGTCATCACCGGCAAGAATCGATTCAGCAGACTATACAAGTCGCGCATGCGCCGCAAAAAAAACGCCGGGCAGGGCCCGGCGCGGGGAAGGGAGGTTTGCGGGTCGTCAAAAATCGTAAGCCACCGAGAACCTGACATAGCGTGGCGAGAGCGTGTCCTGCACCCGGCCGAAGTCGGGGTTGGGGCTGGAGGTGGTGCCGAAGAAGTCGTTGTAGAACACCGGCGTCTGCTGGTCGAGCAGGTTGAATACCGCGAGGTTGAAGTCGAGTTTGTGATCGGCCCAGCCCGGCTTGTAGTCCACGTTGAGGCCCACCTGATGCGTCCACGGCAGGCGCCCCAGCGAACCTGGCGGAACCGGTTCGCCGCCACACCAGTAGTACGTATGCGAGCCATGCAATGCCAGCTGGTTCGGGCCGTAGCCACCGCGGCAAAGCACCGGCGTGCCGGAGGCGATGTAGAGGTTGGCGCCCACCGTCCAGTCCGGGGCGACCTGATAGGCGCCGTAGATCTTGAACTGATGCCTGCGATCGTTGGGCAGCACGCCTGAGGAATACTCCATGCGCTCCGGGAAATCCCAGCCGGTGGTGAGCGATTCGTACGAGCCGCCCTGCTGCGAATACGTGCTAACCGGGCCTTCGTCGTTGCCCCAGGTGCGGGAGAACATGTAATCGAACTTGGCGAACCACTTGCCGTCCCACGCGTGCTCCAACGAGAGATCGAGCGAGTAGTAGCGGCGCGTCGGACCCTTCGGGAAGCCCTGGTCCTTGGCGCTGAGCGTCACCGGCACGAGCGCGCCGGTGGGCGACTGCATCCACAGGTTGCTGGTCTCACCCGGATTGATCAGCACCAGGCTCTGCGCCCACTGGCTGCAGGTGTCGGGCGTCATGTAGGCGTAGCCTTGTGCGCGCCCGGCTGCGCATTCGATCTGGATGTCGTCGAAGTCGTCGATGATGCGATTCATGCGCTGGTAGGTGCCGGTCGCGCCGAACACCCACTGCGTTCCCAGCATCTCGAACTGCTGCTGTAGGCCCAGCACGTAGTTGTCCGAGTACTCGGCCTTGATGTTGCGCGAAGCGGATACGCGCGGATCCTTGGCCTGGCCGTATTCGCTGTCGATCGACACGCCCGTCGATGGATTCTGCGGCAGCGGCGTGAAACCGATCGGCGCGCCCGTGGTGGGATCGATGCCGGTGTAGGTGCCATACACGCCGGCATTCGTCACCGGCGCGGCGATGGACAGCGCCACCTGCTCCGGCAGTGCGAGGTAATAGCGGCCCGCATTGCCGAACACCTTCAGCGAAGAGTCGCCGTGCACGTCCCAGCTGAAGCCCAGGCGCGGCGCCCACTGCGGCTTGGTCAGGCGGATGTACGGCACGCCCGAGGCGTCGTAGTTGGTGAACTGGTCGTTGCGCACGCCCAGGTTCAGCAGCAGGTTGGGCGTAACCTGCCAGTTGTCCATCACGTACTGCGCGCGCTGCGTGACGCGCACGGACGCCACGCTGATGTCGGTGTGCTGCTGCACGTAATAGCAGCGGACTGTTCCCGTGGAGTCGGGATGGCACTGGGTCGACGGCGCGACGTACGGCGGCACGTTGGGGTCCACGCCGAACACCGGCGAGCCGGGGTCGCTCTGCCCGTAGATCCACTGGTAACCCGGACCCGGGTTAACCGAGCCGTCGTTCAAGTCCGTGGAGTTGATGTTGTCGATACCGACCTGGAAGTCGTGGTCACCGATCTTGTAATCGAGGTCCAGGCGGTAGTTCGTGACCGACTCCTTGTGGTTGGCGTCGGTGATCGTCGAGTTGATCTGCGAGTTGGAGATGCCGCCGGGCGGCACGAACGCCGGATCCTGTACCGAGCTGCTGGCGATGTGCGGCAGCAACGGGTCGAAACCCTCGTAGCCCGGCTGCTCCGTGTAGTACGAGCCGTGCATCTTGCCGACCATGGCGTTCAAGGTCAGGTTGTCGGTGATGTACGAGGTGTAGTTGGCCACCCAGACCTTGAACGTGGTGCGCTTGATCTGGTCGAGGCTGTTGAAGTCACCCTGCTTCAGGGTGTCGTAGTCGAAGTCGTAGATGGTGCCGGCGGTCTTGTGCGAGTTCTGCACATAGCTCGCGCTCAGCACGTTGCTGTCGTTGATGTTCCAGTTGAACTTGGTATAGAACTTCGGATCGTGCACCTTCCAAGTTTCGGTCGTGGCGGTGCTGCTGAACTCCGACGTGGTGCGGTAGTGGGAGTCGTCCTGCTCCATGCCGATGTAGAAGAACAGCTTGTCCTTGATGAGTGGGCCGCTGATGTAGGCGTCGTAGATCGTCTCGCTGCTGCTGTTGTTGTTGCGATAGACGGCGAGGTCGCCGGGTCGGTTGCCCTGGCTGGTCACCAGCTTGTTGGCGAAGTAGTAGTTGTCCGGATCGGTGCGCAGGCTGCCCGGTTGCCACAGGGCGCGCGCGCCGAAATGCCATTCGTTGTCGCCGCTCTTGCCGATCTGGTTGATCACGCCACCGATCGAGCGTCCATAGCGCGCGTCGTAACCGCTGATGAAGGTCTGCTGCTGTTCGATCGCGCCATAGGGCAGGGAGATGCCGCCCTGGTTGTTGAGCAGCTCGGTGGTGTTCATGCCATCGAGGTAATAGGCGTTCTCGGCCGTCGACGCGCCGCCGAACACCAGGTTCGGCGTGCCCAGCGGGCCAGTGCCGATTTCGGGCGAGCCCAGGTTGACGCCCGGCGCCAGCAAGGCAATGTCTTCGGCGGTGCGCTGCAACGGCAGCTGCTGCAACTGCTTCGCGGTGATGGTGGTCACCTGGTTGGTGGTGCTCACGTCGATCGGCGGCAGCGCATTGCCCGTGACGCTGATGGTGCCCAGCGTGCGTGCTCCCGTGGCTGCGCTCGGCGCGGCGAAGTCGACGGCCACGGCGCCGGCGGCTGCCGGGCTAACGCCGCTGCGCGAATCCACGACCTGGCCATTCTGCAGCAGCGACACGGTGTACGTGCCCACCGGCAACGTCACCGAATATTTGCCGGACGCGCCCACATCGATGGTGCGGTTGAAGCCCGAGCCACCCGTGATCTGGATGGACTCGCCAGCCACCGCAGGCGCCGTGCCGTAGATGGTGCCGCTGGTTGCCTGCGCCCATGCGCCGCCTGCGAAGCCGAAGAGAATCGAGCCAATGGCAAACGGTAGCGCCTTGCTCTTGAGTACATGCCGGGGACGCAACGTACGCAAAGATTTGCCCTTCATCACGATGTGCACTCCACTCTGTTGATACGCCCGTACTGCGTCTTTAGGCCGAGGAGCGCGCGTCCGTCTTCACGACTGCAACAGGACTCGGGTGGCTTCGCGGCAACGAAAGTCATGCGAGCCACACGGCTCGACAGACGAAACCCAGGCATGACCGGGCAACAGGCGACAACAGCGCGGCACGACATCGCGACATGGATCAGTCGTCGGACAGACCCTTCGTGAGTTGGCATGCGCTGCGAGCGGCTCTCCCCAACCAGCCCACTAGTGCGTGATTGAGCGTAGTCTCCGGCAGGCGCGAGCCGCCAATGAAAAAACATCGGCTCACCATAACTGGGGGTTATGGAGAACGTGGATTCGGTGATTCGACGATGGTGCGATGCCGGAAACGGCCCGCTTCAATGAGTCGGTCGCACCACATGGGCGCGCAAGAGGAGCTTCGCGGCAGCGGAAGCTCGCGCGCCCGGGCAGAGTCGCACGTGCATCAGCAGCACGTCTACCTCGAACTATTTCCAGATGTTGACGAACACCGTGATGATCACGGCATTGGTGAAGTCGATGAGGAAGGCGCCGACCACCGGCGCCACGAGAAACGCGCGCGGCGCAGGCCCGAAGCGCTCGGTCAGCGAACTCATGCAGGCCATCGCATTGGCGGTGGTACCCAGCATGAAGCCGGTGAAGCCGCTGGCCATCACGGCGGCATCGTAATCGCGGCCCATCAGCTGCAGCAGCGGCCAGCAGCACAGGGCCGCCACCAGCACGGTCTGCAGCGCCAGGTTCACCAGCAGCGGTGCGGCCATGCCCGAGAGATCCCACAGGTGAAGGTCCATCAGCGCCATCACCAGGAACAGGGAGAGGCTGATATTGCCGATCAGCTCCATGCTGCACACCGAGAGGCCGAACCAGCCGAGGCGGTCGTCGATGTTGCGGATGACCGCGCCCGCCAACATCGCGCCGATATAGGCGGGCAGGGTGAGGCCCAGCATGCCCAGGCCTGCGCTGATCCACGCGCCGATGCCCATGGCGATCAACATGAACACGAGGCTCTTGAGTCCCGCATAGGCCGGATCCGCGAAGCGACGCTTGCTCGACACCGCGACAGCGGGCGCTTCCTCCTCGACAGGAGCGGTGCCCGTGGGATAGAGCTTGAGCCGCTCGATCAGCAGCGCCGCCAGCGGTGCGCCCAGGATGGAACCGCAGACGATGCCGGCCATCGCATTGGCCAGGGCCACGCTCTTGGCGCCTTGCACGCCGGCGCTGGCAAACAGCGGTGCAAACGCGAGCCCGGTGGCGGGGCCTCCAGCCAGCGTGGCCGAGCCGGTCACCACGCCAAACAGCGGCGGCAGTCCAAACGCTTTCGCCATGCCGACACCCAGCAGGTTCTGGATCACCGCCAGCGCGCTGGCCAGCCCAAGAAACAGCAGGATCTGCCGTCCGCCGATCTTCAGCAGCGTGGCGCTCGCGTTGAAGCCGATGCCGGTGAAGAAGGCGATCATCAGCGGCTGTTCGAAGCCGGTGTCGAAGCGTATCGGCGTGATGCTCCAGTGCCGGCACGCCAGCATCGCCAGCGCCACCAGCAAGCCGCCGATCACCGGCGCCGGGATGCTGAAGCGCGCGAGCAATGGCACGCGCCGGCGGATGCCGTAGCCGACGAGCAGCAGCAGGCCGCCGCAGGCCAAGGTCTGTATCGAATCGAGTGTCAGCACGCGCGTTACCCAGGTCGACAGCGAGGGTGAGTTTAGGGCAACACTGAATAAGTATCGCCGTCGTCATGATGTCTGGAAGGCTCGCCAGGTGTGCTGTGCGGCGCTGGCCGTCTTGCCAAGCCCCGCGCGGCACGGCTGGCGGGCCTTCCAGACATCACCCCGTACCTTGAAGTTCGATGTTGGGGCCCATCCTGTCTGTGCACAGGGCTTCGGTCCGTTGGCTCGACAGACGGCCAGTCTGCCTTCGCCAAGCAACCTGTGCCCTGCGAACAGACAGGGTGGGTGGCGACGGTGATACTTATTCAGTGCTGCCCTAACTGCTCAGTTCCCGAAGCTGGCGATGAGGTGGTCGGTGATGGCTTCCACGCCCATGGAGACCGGATCCTGGCAGGGCAGCCCGAACATGGCGCCGATGCGTTCGCAGGCGGCCTGCGCTTCGTCCGCGGACAGGTTGGACGTGTTGAGCGCGATGCCCACCGGTTTCACCGCGGGATTGGTGAGCCGGGCGGCAGTGAGGTTGGCTTCCATGCAGGCCATGAGATCCGGAATGGGGTAGTCGGCCAGTCCGCGCATGTGGCGCCGCGTCGGTTCGTGGCAAAGCACCAGCGCGTCGGGCTGCGAGCCGTGCAGCAGGCCCAGCGAAACGCCGGCAAACGAAGGGTGGAACAGCGAACCCTGGCCTTCGATCAGATCCCAGCCGTGGTCGCCGCGGGCCGGCGAAATGACTTCTGCCGCGCCGGAGATGAAATCCGCCACCACCGCATCGATGGGAATGCCCGAACCCGCAACTAGGATGCCGGTCTGTCCGGTCGCGCGGAAATCAGCAGGGCATCCGCGTTGACGCAACGAGCGTTCCAGCGCGAGCGCGGTGTACATCTTGCCCACCGAGCAGTCCGTGCCCACCGTCAGCAGCCGCCGGCCGGCGCGCGGCTTGCCTGTACCCACCGGCAGGCCCGGCTGCGGCGCGCGCGCGTCGAACAGCACGCGGCCGTTGGCGCGCGCGGCAGCCACGATCTCGGGCTGATCGTTCAGACGGTGATGCAGGCCCGATACCACGTTGAGTCCGGCTTCCAGCGCGGCAATGGCGTCGGCCACCATCTCGGGGCTCATTACGCCACCGGCGTTCGCCACGCCGATCACCATCGTGTCGGCACCGTTCTGGCGCCCCTGCGCAAGGGCGTAATCCGGCAGGCCCAGCGTCACCGCGCAATCGTCGCGGCGGTGCTGGCCGAGACACCATTGCGGCCGCCAATACGCGAGCCCGCGCGCCGTCTTGATCGACAGATCATCGGGGGCGCTGCCCAGGTACAGCAGGTACGGCGGTCCCCACGGGGCGACTTCTACGCCTTGAGCGGACATCGGCGGCTCCTCCTTGCGGGCAGATCGTTCCGTTCGTGGAAAAGACCCATGCGCGTCGGTGGCGCAGACGTTCCCTGCATGGGGTGGCAACAGGACTGCCTCATGGCGACGGTTGCGCAACGCCTGATGCACGCGTGCCCCGGCGCGTCCGTGCCCGGGCCGAGCATAGTCAAGCGCCTGAGCGTGCAGCCAATGAAAAGATGGGCACGAGGCATAACCGGTGGTTGTGGATGCCACGCGCCGGCCATGCCATGCCTTTTGGCACCGCCGGATTTGTCCGCCCCTCGGTAATGTGCTGCACTGAAAGCGGAGCGGTCGCCGCATTGGACCAGGTGGGGAGCGGGCTATGCGTCTGCGTTACATCGAGCTGTTCCATGCTGTCCTTAGCACGGGCAGTCTCACCGGCGCCGCCAGCCTGTTGAACGTCTCGCAACCGGCCGCGAGCAAGGCGCTGCAGCAGGCCGAGAGTCATCTGGGCTTCCCGCTGTTCAGTCGCGTGCGTGGCCGCCTGCAGCCGACGCCGCAGGCGCTGCTGATGCGTCACCAGATCGACAAGCTCATGCGCGATCTGTACGACCTGCGACGCCTGGCCGTAAACATCACGCGCCCGGAAAGCCACCCCCTGCGCGTTACCTGCACGCCCGCGCTCGCACAGGTGCTGGTGCCCGATGCCATCGCGCGGCTGGGCGAGGTCTATCCGGAGACCATCGTCGAGCTGTTCACGCAGCACTCGGCCGTCATGTGCGAGTCGCTGATGCTGCGCGAAGCGGACATCGGCCTCACGCTGCAGGACATCAACCACCACGGCCTAGTGCAGCAGCCGCTGTGCCGCGGCAACATCAAGGTGATCGCGCCGCCCGGCTGGTGGCCGGAGCGTGAACTCGGCCGGCCCTTGCCCATCAAGGCGCTGGCTGGCCAGCCGATGATCGGCATTACGGTGCAGGACGCACTGGGCGCCATGCTGCAGAACCATCTCAACAAGGTCGAACCCGCACCCGTGACGCGCGTATGGGTGCAGACCTATCAGTTGGCGTGCTCGCTGGTCGCGCGGGGCGGCGGACTGGCCCTGGTGGACCCTTTCACCGCGCAATGCAGCCGCGAACCCGTGCAGAAGCGTCCCTTGAAGCTGGAAATGGACGTTGTCCTGTACGCCGTGTATCGCCCCGACAGTCCGCTCAACGGCGTGCAGACACGCTTCCTGGAGTACGTGGGACAGATGGCGCAGAAGATGTTGGCGAATACGGACTGAGCCGACTCGCCGACCGCCGGCCCAGCGTCAGCGCCCGGCGAAGACGACCGCCGGCGACAGCTTCAACACCGGGCGCACGCTGAGCAAGGCCGCGACCAGGCTCACCACGGTCACCATGGCCATGCCGAAGATCGGCGTGAACCACATCATGCGGAACGGATAGCCCAGCGTGCCGAAAAACTCGCCTGCGAGGCTGCACAGCCCAAGGCCAAGCCCGGTGCCCAGCAGGGCGCACATGCCCGCCTGGGTGAACAGCATGCGCACGAGTTGCCTGGACGTGGCGCCCATGGCACCCAGCACGGCGTACTGCCTCAGGTTTTCGCTGGTGAAGATGTACAGCATCACGCCGGTGACGCCGAAGCCCACGATCATCGCCAGGGCCAGCATGGTGGCGACGTCGCCGACGTCTTCGGAGTTGAGCAGGAACCAGTACACGGTATCGCTCTTGAATTCGTCTGTGGTGCGGGCGCGCAGCCCCGTGCGTGCTTCGATGCGGTGCGCCAGCGCGCGCGGGTCCATGCCGGGCGCGGCGGTGGCGAGCACGAAGGTCAGGCGATGGCGTTCCGCCGGAAGAAAACGGCTGGCATTGGCAATCGTGGTGTAGAGCAGGGGGCGCGCCGGATAGCGCGGAAGCGCCTGCACGTTGTCCACCACCAGCGCGCGCCGATCGTTGATCTGCAGCGTGTCGCCGGCGCGTAGTTCGCGCGTCGGCACATCGATGTGCGCACGGCCGTAGGGCCAGTGATCCCCGGCGCGCGATGGCGTATTGAGTTTGTCGTCGGTGCCGCCGGCACTGACCAGCACCGCGTCGGGCGTCCGAAGCAGCGCCGTGGCGAACGAGGTGGTTGCCGGCACGCCGGCCAGCGAGGCGTCGTCCACGCCGATGAGCTGATAGGACTGGAAGCTGCCGTTCGGAAAATGGATGTCCACATTGCCCAGCGTCATCGGCACGGCACCGCGGACGCCCTCCACGCTGCGCACGCGATAGAGCGCAGCATCGGGAAGATTGACGGTCTGCTCCACCGAAGTCACCGACGGGTCCATGACCCATACGTCCGCGTAAGGATGCTCCGAGATCAGCGCGAAGCCCCAGGTCATGAACCCGCAGAAATAGGACAGGGCGAAGGTCACCAGAAACGAGGTGAACGTGATGCCGAAGATCAGGCCGGCATACTTCGCGCGATCGCCCAGCAACATGCGCATGGCGAGGCGGAACATCAGTGCGCCCCTCCATTCCAGCCGCCACCGAGCGCCTTGTACAAGGCGATGCGATCCAGTCGCTGCTTCGCCATGCTCTGGTCCATCGCGCTTTCGGCCTGCAGCACACGGTGTTGCTGGTTCAATACAGCGCGGAAATCCGTCAGGCCACCCTTGTAGAGCGCGCGGGCATGGTCCAGTGCACGCAATTGGGCGGCATACGAAGCGGCGACCATCTCCTGTCGCTTGCGCTCCTCCTCGTTGGCGGCCAGCGCGTCCTCTACCTCCTGCGTGGCGGTGAGGATGGACTGGCGATAGGCGATCAAGGCCTGCTGCGCCTGTTCGTCGCGCACGCGAATCATCGACTTGATCTGTCCATGCCGGAATATCGGCCAGCTGAAAGCAGGACCAACGGACCACAGCGCGCTCTGCCGGTTGAAGAAATCACTCGCGGTGAAGCTCGCCAACCCCAGCGATGCACTGAGCGAAAACTGTGGGTAGAGCTCGGCCGTTGCCACGCCGATGCGCGCCGTCGCCGAGGCGACCTGTCGTTCGGCCCGCTGGAGATCAGGGCGGCGGCGAAGCAGCTCCGAGGGCAAGCCGGCCTCCGGCGCATCCGGCAGCGGCGCGAACGCCTTCGCCTGTGCCAGCTCGTTCGCCAGGTCGCCGGCCGAAGTATCGATCAGCACGGCAAGCTGATGGATGGCCTGCTTGGCCTGTGCATCCCATGGCGGCAGGGCGGCGTCGGCGTCGCGCAGTTGCGTTTCGGCCTGCGCCACGTCGAGGTCGGTCGCCATGCCGCCGGCATAGCGTGACTGCGCGAGCGAGAGTGCGTCGCGCTGCAGGTCGCTGGCACGTTGGGCCAGTGCGCGCTGCGCCTGCGCATCGCGCAACGTCATGTACGTCCGTGCGACTTCGGCCGTCAACGTGAGCTGTGCCGCGTCGCGATCGAAGGCGGCACTTTGCGCATCCGCCTCCGCCGCTTCAATGCCGCGTCGGTTGCCTCCGAACAGATCCAGCTCCCAGCTGGAGTCGAAACCCGCCTGGAAAAGATTCTCCACGCTCGTGCCGTTGCCAAGGTCACCGCCTTGCCCGAACGGCGACACACCCGGCGCGTTGGCGCTCTGTCCGCCACGTTGCGCGGATCCGCGCGCATCCACGCGAGGCCACTCCGACGCGGACGAGGCGGCGGCCAGCGCACGGGCTTCGCGAACCCGCGAATCGGCCAGCTGCAAGCCGGGGTTGGCTTGCAGCGCACGCTGGATCAAGGCGTCCAATTCCTGATCACCAAAGGTCATCCACCACCGCGCGGACACGCCTGCGCGGGTGTCTCGCTGTGCGACGGGCTCGCTCCAGCGCGCCGGCATCGGCTCGGAGGGGCGGTGGTAGTCCGGACCGACCGTGCATCCCGCGGCCACGACGGGCAATGCGAGCATGAGCATCGTGTGCGACAGAGGGAAAACTGATGCCCGGTGTTTCACGGCCGCCCCGCTGAAGGCGCGTTCGCCCCTACCACGGGTGTCTCGATATAGACGTCCATCCATTGGCCCACATACACGGGCAGCTTGGCGGGCTCGAAACTGTAGACCACCTGCAGCACGCGCGAGTCGACGCGCTCCGTGCTGTCGCCCGTCACCACAGTGCGAGGAACGATGGTGGGCTCGATGCGCTCAAAGCGCAGCGGCGTACTGGCATGAGGGTTGCCGCGCAGGAACGCCGTGGCATTCGCACCCGGATGTACACGCCACGCATCGTTCTGGTCGATGCTGACGCGCACCCACAGGCGGCGATCATCGCCCAGCAACATGGGCGGTGTGCCACCGCCGGCAGCTACGGCTTCGCCAGGATGGATGTTGATCTGGAGTATCTTGCCAGCGATGGGCGCACGCACAATGCGCAGATCCATTTCCTGGTGGAGGCGATCGACCTCCGCCTGCGCGCTTGCCATGGCAGCGCTCGTCATTGCCACGTGTGCACGACGGTTCTTCATGTCCTCCGCGCTGACCGCTCGCTGGTCAGGCACCTGTTCCGCAAGCTTGAGCAATGTGGCAGCCTGGTCCGCCGCAGCCTTGGCCTCCCGCACCTTGGCTTCCGCGGGTAGAAGTTGCGCCGCCAGATCGCGCGTATCCAGCCGGAACAACGCGGCGCCGGCATCCACGCGATCGCCCCATGCGACAGCGACGGCTGTCACGATGCCCGCCACCGGCGAGCCGATAGCGATGTTCTCCGACTGCGATTCCACCACGCCCGGACCCGCGACATACGCGGCATACGGGATGCTGGGAAAGTCCGCCGGTGCCATGCCCGACGTGACCTTGCCTTGTCCGTCGAAAACGATCACGGCCAGGGTGACGCCGACACCGAGCACGGCCAGGGCGGGAATCAGGTAGCTAGCTTTCATGAAAACCTTCGGGTGGCGCGGTGCTCGTTTCCACGATGCGGCCGTCGTCCATGTGCGCGATGCGGTCGGCGAAGGAAAGGATGCGGGTGTCGTGCGTAACGATGATGAGGGTGCGTCCTTCTTCCCTGGCTAGATCGCGCAGCAGGCCAATCACCGTGTGCCCGGTGGCATGGTCCAGGCTGCTGGTGGGCTCGTCGCACAGGATGATCTGCGGCGCATGCACCAGCGCTCTCGCGATGGCGATGCGCTGTTGCTGGCCGCCGCTCAGTTTCGACGGCGGAAGCTGAGTGCGATTGCCAAGCCCGACGCGATCGAGCAGTCGGCGCGCCTTTGCCTCGGCCTCATGGCGCGGCACGCCCTGGATCAACAGCGGCACCGCCACGTTGTCGAGGGCGGACAACGCCGGCAGCAGGTTGAATGCCTGGAACACGAAGCCGATATGCCGGCCCCGGAAGATCGTGCGGGCCTCGCGTTCCAGATGTCGAAGGTTCTTGCCGAGAATTTCGCATTCGCCCGCATCGGGGTCGAGCAGGGCGGCGAGCACCGAGATCAGGCTTGTCTTGCCGCAGCCGGATGGGCCGACCAGCATCAGCAGCTCGCCCTTGTGGACGTCCAGATCCACGCCGCGCAGCGCCTGCACGCAGGCGTCACCCGTTCCATAGGATTTGTGCAGATTTCTGCAGCGAATGGCGAGATGAGGCAGCCAGGCCATGGCGTGACGATCGCGATGCTTCGGGGACACGCGCAGCATGGGCCGGCAGTCTTAGCTGATCATTAGCACGCACCGCGCTTGTCCCTGGATGCGGCATCGCGCCTACAATGCGACATGCGCATATTGGTGGTCGAAGACGACGCGATGATTGCCGACGCGGTGCTTCAGGCACTGCGAGACGCCGCGTACGCGGCCGATCGCGTCGGTGACGGCCAGTCGGCGATGACTGCGCTCGCCACCCACGAATACGATGTCGTGCTGCTGGATCTCGGCCTGCCGCGCAGGGATGGCGTGGACGTGATTCGCCATCTTCGCCGCGAGGGAGACCGCGTCCCCATCCTGGTCATGACGGCCCGTGACGCGATTGCCGATCGCGTCGCCACGCTCGATCTCGGCGCGGACGATTACCTCGTGAAGCCGTTCGATGTCAGCGAACTGCTGGCCCGGTTGCGTGCGCTCGGCCGCCGGCTCGCAGGGCAGGCTTCCAGTGAACTCGTGCATGGTTTGTTCTCGCTCAATACCATCACGCGACGCGCACGCTTTGGCGAGACGGAGTGCGAGCTGTCGGCACGCGAGTTCGCGCTGCTGCAGGCACTGGTGTCGCGTCGCGGCGCTATCGCCTCGCGCGAAACGCTGGAAACCGCGCTCTACGGATGGAACGAAGAGGTGGAGAGCAACGCCGTGGAATTTCTCATCCATCGCGTGCGCCGGAAGCTGGGCGCCTCGGTGATCCGCAATGTGCGAGGAGTCGGATGGGCACTAGGCAACCCCGCATCACACGATCCCTGAGGATCCAGCTTTCGCTATGGATGGCCGCGGCCGTTCTGGTCGTGGGAAGCGTGGCGAGCATCGCGTCGTTCTATTTCGCCTTCGAAGAAGCGCACAGCCTGCAGGACGAAACCCTGGAGCAGGTCGGGCGCATCATCGTGCGCATGCCGCCTGATCTGGCCGACCGCTGGGGCGTGCTCGGTGCGGATGCCGGATCACCCGAGTCCATGGCCATCGTCCACCTCGGCAGGTCCGGCACCGGCGGTACATGCGGAACCCCGCAGGGCGTGGCCTTGCCGTGCAGCCTGGCGGATGGCTTTCACACGATCAACCTGCGGGGCGCGCGTTGGCGCGTCTGGGTGACGTCCATGGCCGCGGGGCCGCGCTTTGCGATCGCCCAGCCGACATCGCTGCGCGACGAGATCGCCCGCGACGGCTCTCTTCGCATCGTCACGTTGATGCTGTGCCTGCTGGCGGCCTTGGTTCCGCTGATGGCGCTCATCCTGCGCCGCATGCTGTCGCCCATGGCCCAACTGACCGACCGGCTGGACAGGTCGCACGACCATGCCGTCGAAGCGTTGCCGGAGAACGACATGCCTTCGGAAGTCGTGCCGTTCGTGCGTTCCATCAATCGCCTGCTTGCGCGGCTGCGGGAATCGATGGCGCAACAGCGCCGCTTCGTCGCCGACGCGGCGCATGAATTGCGTTCGCCGATCGCCGCGCTCAACCTGCAGGTGCAGAACCTCGGCAAGACCGACCTGTCGCCGGAGGCACAGGCGCGGTTGGAATCTGTGCGCGCGGGCCTTTCGCGCAGCACGCATCTCATCGGCCAGTTGCTCTCGCTCGCCCGCCTGCAGCACGACGTTCACCCTGCACAGGACATCACGTCCGTGGAGGAGGTAGTTCGCCAGGTGGTGAACGAGATGGATGCGTTCGCCGTGGATCGCCAGATCGACCTCGGCGTGGAACGCATGGACGCCGTCGATGCGGCCATCGACCGACAAGCCTTGCATGCCGCCTTGCGCAACCTGATCGACAACGCCATTCGCTATACGCCAAGGGGAGGGCGGGTGGATATACGCATCGAGCGGGACGGAGATGAGCTGCGCATCGACGTACAGGACGATGGCCCGGGCATGATGCCGGACGAACTGACCAGGGCATGCGAACCATTCTTTCGAGGGCAGGAATCGGGAGCAGCCGGCAGCGGGCTTGGCCTGGCCATCGTGTCTGATGCGGCGCGCACGATGAGGGCAACGTTCACGCTGACTTCCGAAGGGGCTGGGCTGCTCGCCACGCTTCGGATTCCCATGGCGCAGGTGCGTCCCGTCGATACCACGACAGATAGTCGCCCGTAGTCGATCGAATGCGTTCCGCCGTCAGGCAGGGACGTACGTCAGTCGGATCACGTTCGTGTCGACCTTCTCGCTGGCGACAAAGCGCAGCGGCGGTCGTGGCCCCGCAAAGAAGGGCTTGCCGTGGCCGACCACGACAGGGTGGATGTAAAGCCGGTACTCGTCGATGAACCCGAGGGCGCCCAGGCTTTGCGCCAGCTCCGGTCCGGCGACGTCAACCTCGCCCGTTAGATCGACCTTCAGTTTCCGCATCGTCGCTTCCACGTCGTCGGCGACCAGCGTGGCGTTCGGACCAACGGAGGCCAGCGAGTGCGACACCACCCACTTCGGCTTGCTTCGCCAGGCCATCGCGTACTCGCGCTCGTCCGCATCCCACTCATGCGTTTCCTCATCCCAGTAACGCATGACCTCGTACATACCACGGCCGTACACCATGCCCGCCGCTTCGCGCACCTGCTTGATGAAGTGGCGAAAGAGCGTCCGCTCGGGTGCGAACGCCCGGTGGTCGATGTAGCCATCCAGGGACATGTTCAATCCGAAAACGAACTTCGCCATGGAAAGATCTCCGTTCCGGTGACTGGAAGATAGCTCAGGTAGCCGCCGGGCAGGCGTGAAGGCCCGACGAAAGCTTCGCGAGCCGTACTTCCCCTTTGGTACGGAAGCGGGCACGCTCGACCGGTGCCCATCAAGGAAGCAGTGCCATGACAACGATAGAGACCTCGCCACAGCTTTATGCGCGATCGGCCGGCCTGCTGTACCTGCTCATCATCGTGTTTGGCGGCTTCGCCGAGGGATTCGTGATGAACAGCCTCGTGGTTGCCGGTGACGCCGCTGCCACGGCCCACAACATCCTGGCATCACCGGGACTGTGGAACCTGAGCGTCGCGGGCAATCTGCTGGTGCCAGTGTTTGCGGTGGCACAGACCTGGATCTTCTATCTGCTGCTGAGGCCGGTGAACAGGCAGCTCGTGTTGCTTTCCGTGTTCCTCATGCTGGTGTCGCTGTCTGTGGAGGCTGTCAGCAAATTGTTCCTGTTGGCGGTGATGCCCATCCTCACAAGCGGCCATCATCCCGGCGCGTTCGAGCCACTGCAGGCGCCGGCGCTTGCCCATCTCTCGCTGGTCCTGCATGACATCGCGTTCAATATCGCCCTGATCTTCTTCGGGCTGGGCTGCCTGGTGGACGGCTATCTGATCATCAAATCCCGCTATCTGCCCAAGCTGATTGGCCTGCTGATGCAGCTCGCGGGCCTGAGCTACCTGATTGCCTGCTTCGCCGCACTGCTCGCCCCGGCAGTCGCCGATTCGATCACGCCGGCCATCCTGGTCCCCGCGCTGATCGGCGAAACGTCCTTCTGCCTGTGGTTGCTCATCAAGGGCGTCAATGTCGCGAAGTGGAGGGAGCGCGTCAGCACGCAGCGTGCGAACAACACTTGGGCGCCGATACAGGCTTGAGCGACGGAAGAGGCGGGGAGGGCTGAGGGTTTGATGACCCCTCCCTCGCCATGGCGTCATCCAATTTAGCCAATCATCGAAATTTTACTTGCCTCTAATTAGATGATCGGCTAAATAGTAGCCATGAACGCCGTATTCAAAGCGCTGGCCGACCCCACCCGTCGCAAGGTGCTTGAGCTGTTGCGCCAGGGGGCGATGACAGCGGGAGAGCTGTCGGATCATTTCCCGGTGTCGCGGCCGACCATGTCCGCGCACTTTGCGGTGCTGCGCGAGGCGGATCTGATCGAGGCCAGCAAGGTTGGCACCAGCATCATCTATCAGCTGAAGCTGTCGGTGCTGGAAGACGCCTTGCTCAGCTTCACGCAGTTGTTCGGCATCGGCGAGGGAGGTCGCGCAACTGCGCGTTCCGCCCCCAAGGCACGGCCCAAGGGAACCCGCAAAGGACTCCGCACATGAGCGAGAACATCCATCTTCTTCGCGCGAAGAAGGAGATCGTCTTCGGCCTCAAGCTCGCGGCCGCCATGATCGCCGGTGCGTTGCTGCTCGCCCTGGCGCACAGGCAGGGCTGGATCGACCAGGAGCAGGTCGTGCGCGGACATAACGTCGTCATCGGTCTCGCCCTCGCAGCCTTTTGCAATGCGATGCCGAAGCGGCTGCATGGATCGCCGCGAAGCGTTCAACATGCCACGCTGGCGCAGTCCATCGGGCGCGTCGGCGGTTGGTCGATGACCTTGGCGTTTCTTGTGTGGTCGTTGCTGTGGGCCTTTGCTCCACAGGGGCTTGCCAGTACCGGCTCGGTGGCTGCGGTAGGTGCCGGCCTGCTGCTCATGATTGGCTACACGACATGGAAGTGCGTCGCCTGTCACCGGTCAAGGAGCCATGGCGGTCTTTAGGATGTCTGGCTGCATGCGCCTTGCCATGTGATGGGCCTGACGGCTCGCATGCGCAGTGGCACACGCTAGTGCATGCGCGCGATCACGCCAGCGAAACGCGGCACTCGATGCCCTCGCGCGCCATCTTCGCGTAGGGGCAGAGGCGTTCGGTATTGCGCACCAGCTCTTCCGCCGCGGCGCGCTCGACGCCGGGCAGGTGGATGTGCACCTCGGTGACCAGTGAGAACAGGCCATCAACCGGATCCCGGCCGAAGGTGACCGAGGCGATGACCTCGGCGTCGGGAATATCCACTTTCGCGCGCGCAGCCAACAGGCTCAACGCACCGTGAAAACACGCGGCGTAGCCGGCCGCGAAAAGTTGCTCGGGGTTCGTGCCTTCGCCTTGTCCGCCAAGTTCGGTGGGCAACCGCAGCGTGACGTCCAGCATCCCATCATCGGATCGCGCCACGCCCGATGCGCGCGCGTGCCTGGCCTCGCCGCCGCTGACCCGCACGGTGGCGGTGTAGAGCGGCTGGAATGTCGCGCCATGGTATTTGTCGAGCAGGGAGGTCGGTGGGCGCTGCAGTTTGTTCATGGGGGCATCCTGGTCATCATCATTCGGGACTCACGCGCTCGGGCAGGGCGCGGGTCTTCTCGAAGCCGAAACGCGTATAGACCCACAGGAAGACGAAGAAACCGAAATAGCCGGCCGTCATCAGACGTCCGAAGGCGTTCTCCCAGGTGGTGACATCCGCGCCGGGAAACCAAGAAGGGATTGCCTGCGCGGTAACGCCTGCGCCGACGGCTCCAAGGCCCAGGAAGCTCGCGACGAACACGATCAAGGCGATCCGGAAGCCGACGCCCCGGTAGCGCACGGAACGCACCTGCCCATGATCTATCCAGGGCAGCAGCATCAGCAGCAGGATCGATCCGAACATGGCGATGACGCCCCAGATGGGTGTGCCGAAGTAGGACGGGATCATGCGGAGGATGGCGTAGAACGGCGTGAAGTACCACTGCGGCTTGATGTGGCTTGGCGTTACCAGGTTGTTGGCCGCGGTGAAGTTGTCGTGCTCGAGAAACCAGCCGCCGAACGTGGGCGTGAAGAAGACGATGAACGCGGCGATGGTCAGGAAGCAAAGCGCCGCGAAGATGTCGTGGATGGTGTAGTACGGATGGAACGGAATGGCGTCCTTGGGCTTGGTCGCGTCCCAGCGATTGCCCTTCGGTCCGTGCTTGACGTCGATGCCATCCGGGTTGTTCGAACCCATTTCGTGCAGCGCGAAGATGTGCAGCACGACCAACAGCAACAGCGCCAGCGGCAGCGCGATGACGTGCAGCGCGAAGAAGCGGTTGAGCGTAGCGTCGGCGGGCAGGTAGTCGCCCATGATCCACTCGACCAGCGTGCCGCCAATGACAGGGATGGTGCCGAACAGCGAGATGATCACCTTCGCGCCCCAGAACGACATGTTTCCCCATGGCAGCACGTAGCCCATGAAGGCTTCCGCCATCAGCAGGACGAAGATCAGCATGCCGAGGATCCACACCAGTTCCCGCGGCCGCTTGAACGAGCCATACATGATGCCGCGGAACATGTGCAGAAACACCGTCACGAAAAAGAGCGAGGCACCCGTGGAATGCATGTAGCGGATGAGCCAGCCCCACGGCATGTCGCGCATGATGTACTCGACCGAGTTGAAGGCTTCCGCCGCACTCGTCTTGTAGTTCATGGCGAGGAACAGGCCGGTGAGGATCTGGTTCACCAGCACGATGAGGTTCAACCCGCCGAAGAAGTACCAGAAGTTGAGATTCTTCGGCGCGTAATACTGCGTGTAATGCTTGCGCACCAGCGCGCCCAGGCCGGGCGCGCGTTCATCCATCCATTCGCGAAGGCGTGTCTGCAGATGCATGGCAAAGCCTGTCCGGTCAGGTCGAGGTGGGCGGCAGGCATCGTCCGGCGAATACACCATGCCGCCTGCCTCGGCGGCATGACCGGTTTCGATGTTCGGCCGCATGGAATCGGTGCGAGGTGACCGCGCTCGGCGTCAGGTCGCCTGGGCGTATTCCGAGCGATCGAACCACGACTTGAAATCCACCACTCCCAGCCGTGCCCCTGAAGAGGGCAGCAGCGACTCTTCCTGCAGGATGGCGCCGAAGTAGGGCGCATTGACGTCGGTAAACACCTCGTGCGGATCGTGGGTCAGCTCCAGGAAGCGCTCGACCAGCACCGACATGCTGACCTTGTCCGGACCGGCGATCTCCACGATGCCGTTGGCCGGCGTGCCAAGGGCGAAGTCGGTTACGGCGTCGGCGACGTCTTCGGAGGCGATGGGCTGCATGAGCGCAGGCGAGACATGCACCGCGTCGCCCTTGGAGGCCGCCTTGACAATGCTGCCGAGGAACTCGAAGAACTGGGTGGAGCGGACGATGGTGAAGGGGATGCCGGATGCGCGGATGATGCCTTCCTGCGCCACCTTGGCCCGCATGTAGCCACTGGAGGACAGGCGCTCGGCGCCCACCACGGATAGCGCCACGTGGTGCTTCACGCCGGCCTTCTTCTCGGCGGCAAAGAGGTTGCGGCCCGTGGTCTGGAAGAACTCCAGCACGGCCTGGTCCTCGAACGACGGCGAATTGGCGAGATCGATGACCACGCTCGTGCCAGCCATCGCTTCATCCAGGCCCTCGCCTGTGATGGTGTTGACGCCCGAACTGGGGGAGGCGGCCAGAACCTCGTGGCCACGCTTGCGCAGGCGCTGGACCACCTTGCTGCCGATCAGTCCGGTTCCGCCGATAACCACGATTTTCATGGGACACCTCCGTTCAAGAATGGCGCCGATGGCGCACCGTTATCGCATGCTAGGTTTCGCGGCCAGGGCCCGGTAGGCGCCGCGACGGGCTCACGGTGTTGCGCGTCGCGCATCAATCCCCAGCGCTTCGAGCATGGCTGGCGCATCGAACGCGATGCCTGCCGATTCGTCGTCGGCCGGCTCCAGCCCGTTGATGTATTGCAGATCCAGCGCGCGCACCGCCTCGGTCATATAGTCGATGAACACGCGGATGCGCGCGGGCATCTGCTGGCGACTGAGATAACAGAGGTAGTGGCCGCGGTCGTCCGGCGCGTATTGCGCCAGGCACGACACCAATCGACCGGCGCGCAGGTGTTCCGCCGCCTGGTAGCCCGCCAGTTGCGCGATCCCGTCGCCCGCCAGGACGCTTTGCAGGACGAGATCGGCATCGTTGAAGGTGTAGATGGAGGGCGGCACGAGTTTCTGGCGGCAGCCGCCGACCTTGAATTCCCAGTCGGCGACGCGGCCGGAAGCAAGGCGGTAGTTGATGCAGGTATGCGAAGCAAGTTCGTCGATATGCTGCGGCAGACCATGCTGCTGGGCGTATGCCGGTGACGCGCAGACCAGCATCTGCATGGAGACGAGACGCTTGGCGACGATCTGGCTGTCTTCCAGGTGTCCATCGCGAAAAGCGACATCCACGCGATCGGAGGTGAAATCCGCCGGCCGGTCGTCCAGCACGAGGTCGATGGCGATGTCGGGATACTGCGCACGGAAGCCACCCAGCAGCGGCGCGATCACATGGCGCCCGAAACCCATCGTCGCGCTGATGCGCAAGTGGCCGCGCGGTGGCCCGGCACGCAGTTCACGCATGTCTTCCAGCGCCTGGACGATGCGTTGTACGCCGGGATGGCAGTTGCGATAGAACAGCTCGCCTTCGCGCGTGAGCGACGTGCTGCGGGTGGTGCGCAGGAACAGGCGCGCATCCAGCTGGGCCTCCAGCTTCTGCACGCTGCGGCTGACGGCTGAGCGGCCCACGCCAAGGCGGTCGGCGGCACGGGCAAAACTGCCTTCGGCGGCAACGGCGATGAAGGCAACGACGCCGGCATAGCTGGCGGTGAAGCTGGAGGCGAGCGAGTCCGCGGCCTCGCTCTGTGGCTTGTCTTGCAAGGAAAAAGTCATGTGCGCACGCCTCATGGTCTTCGATGCGGGAGGCCGCCGAAAGCAAGGTTTGCCTGCTCGGTTTTGGCCTGACACACCCCTAGTCGTTTCGCGCGAGGCGTTTGTGACATCGGCCTCCTGTCGCACGGCGCGGGATCTCACCCGTCGCCGAGCCGCCGCTCGATGCGCCGGTCAGGGATGAACCACATGGCGGCGACTATGGCGTAAAGGGCGCACGAAACCATCGCACTGGCATAGGCGAGGGCGAGGGCGGAGAGCTGGATGAGGATCGATACCTGGGTCTTGCGATCCGCGCCCAGCGCCTTGCGCAGCTCCGAGCCGTACCCGCCGTTGGCGGCGATCAAGGCGCGGGAAAGCACGCCCCACGAGACCGCAGTCAGCAACAGCGTAATGCCATAGAAAACGGTGGGCACCGCCGACGGCTGCGGCTGCGCCTTGTTGAGCCACGCCGTCGAGAACGGAAACAGGGAGAGGCAGAAAAGGAAGAACAGGTTCGCCCACATCACCTTGCCATTGATGCGCCGGACCAGCTGCAGCATATGGTGGTGATTGTTCCAGTAGATGCCGACGTAGACGAAGCTGAGGATGTAGCTGAGAAACACCGTGCCGTCTTCCAGTAGCGCCCGCCAGGTTCCCTCGGGGGGCACGTGGAGTTCCAGCACCATGATCGTGATGATCACGGCGATGACGCCGTCCGTGAAGGCTTCCAGTCGACCCTTTTCCATAGCGGTGCCTGCTCTGTCGAATGCGGGCGCCACGGGCCTTGGCTTGTGCCGCAACGGCCATGAGAGCCTCAGCGATGCGCACGCGGTAGGAGCAACACCATATATCGGCGAACGGGCGCGACATTGGTGCATTACCGACAACTCGCCATGTCCCTTGGGGCATCTATTGGCGCTGCCATCACCGGCCTAGCATCGGCGCCGAAAGGCCGCGGTCGATACGTCATGCGCCGCGCGCCGCCACTCCACAGGACGGTCGGCTTCTCCATCGAGGTAGCTCATGAAAATCGTTGTGCTAGGCGGTAACGGGCTGGTGGGCCGAAACGTAGTGCGGCGGCTGCAGGCGGGCGGGCATGAGGTATCGGCGGCGTCGCGCGTTTCCGGCGTCGACATCACCACCGGCGTTGGCGTTGCCGAAGCGCTCGCCGGCGCCGAGGTCGTGGTCGACGTGACCAATTCACCGGAGCGCGATGGGCCGGCGGCATTCGAGTTCTTCAAGGCCGGCGGCATCCACCTGGTCGAAGCGGAAACCGGCGCCGGCGTGAAGCACCACGTTTCGCTGTCGGTAGTAGGTACCGGTCGGCTGGATGACAGCCCCTATCTGCACGGCAAGGCGGTGCAGGAGCAGTTGATTCGCGAATCGGGGATTCCGTTCACCACACTGCACGCGACACAGTTCTACGAATTCCTGCTGGAGATCGTCGAGCAGAGCGTCTACGAGCAGACGCTGCGCCTGTCGCCGGCCTATATCCAGCCGGTAGCCTCGGCCGACGTGGCGGTGGCCCTGGCCGAACTCGCCGTGCGGCCTGCGAAGAATGCGATCGTCGAGATCGCCGGCCCGGATCGCGAACGGCTCTCCGAAATCATCCAGCGCTTCCTCACGGAGATCGAAGCGCCGTACGACGTGGCGACGGACGTGCTCGCGCCTTATTTCGGCACGACGTTGCAGGAAGATTCGCTGTTGCCCAAGGAGGGCGCCCGCATCTGCACCACAGGTTTTCAGGCGTGGTTGAGCCAGTCCGAATACTGGGGCGCCGGCTGGTAACCCCGGTTCGCTGATGCAGCCACGTGGCTGGTGATTCTTCCGGGGTCATCCGTTTTCCGATGGCGTCGTCTCGCTTGGTGCGCGCACGATGCATGTGTGCAGCGCCCAATTCATCAGCGCACGCCGTATGCCCACGGCGTGCGATGGCTTGTACCCGATCGGGCTAAGCGAACGCATCGTCATCGCGCCATTGATGTTCCACAGGCAACACCATGAGCCGCTTCGCGGTGCTACCGGGAGCAGGGCGTCGATCCTAGTCTGCGGAGACACCGTGAGCCTTTGCACGCGGATGTTCCCTTGGCGGCCGATGCTGCCTCCCTTCGCGAGGATCAACCATGACCCAACGTCTCGACTACCAGAAGCAGGCTCCCGATCTTTTCAAGAAATTCGCCGAGTTCAGCAACAGCCTCAGGCATTCCGCGATCGAAGAGACGATCCACGACCTGGTGAACGTCCGTGCGTCGCAGATCAACGGCTGCACCTTCTGCCTCGACATGCATGTCAAGGAGGCCACCCTGCGTGGCGAGCGCACCCTGCGTCTCTATCATGTTGCGGCCTGGCGCGAGTCCACGTTGTTTACGCCGCGCGAGCGCGCTGCGCTGGCCTGGACGGAAGTGCTGACGCAGCTTCCTCCGCAGGGCGTTCCCGACGAGATCTACGAGCGCGTGCGCACGCAGCTTTCCGAAAAGGAAATCGTCGACCTGACCTATCTGGTGATGGCAATCAACGCATGGAACCGCATCAACGTGGCCTTCCGTCCGCAGCCTGGCGCTTTCGACAAGGCGTTCGGGCTGGATGAGGCCGGCTTGTCCTGATCGATACCCACACTTTCATGAGGCAATCGCCATGACCTTCCCAAGAATTCTCCTCGCGATACTGCTGGCCGCCTCGGGCGTCGCCAGTGCGCAACAGGCCGCGCCGCAGGCCAGCGTGGAAACGCTCATGACCAAGGCGCTCAACGACTATCCGAGCAAGGAAGGGATGCTGATCACCGTGGTCTATCCGCCCGGCGCCGTTGATCCGGTGCATCGCCACGATGCGCATGCATTCGTTTACGTATTGGAAGGCTCGATCGTGATGGCCGTGCGTGGCGGCAAGGAAGTCACGCTGAAGGCAGGGCAGACCTTCTACGAAAGCCCCGACGATATCCACACGGTGGGCCGTAACGCCAGCAAGACCGAGCCGGCCAAGTTCGTGGTGTTCCTGCTGAAGAATCGCGGTGCGCCGGTGTTGACACCGACCAAGTAACAAGCGGTTTGGGCGTGAATCCCCCCACGCCCGTTGACGCCGGGTGCGCAGTCACCACCGTGGTGCTGCGCGCCCGGGGCCAACATCGATGCTGTCCATGCGCCGCTTGTGCGGCCGACACGCGGTGGCATCTGTTCTATTTCCTTGGACCTCCCCTGAGCGAACGCTTCGGCAAGGTGTCGTGGCGCTCGCGTCAATCCCAGTCAAGCACGTAAGGAGCCAAAGCGATGGGCACGTTCACAACCAAAGATGGCACGGAGATCTACTACAAGGACTGGGGTACGGGCCCCGTGGTCACGTTCTCGCATGGCTGGCCGTTGAACGCGGACGCCTGGGACGGCCAGTTGCTGTTTCTCGCGCAACATGGCTTTCGCGTGATCGCGCACGATCGCCGTGGGCATGGCCGATCGAGCCAGCCTTCCGGCGGCAACGATATGGATCGCTTCGCCGATGATCTCGCCGAGCTCATCGAGGCACTCGACCTGCGCGACGTAACCATGGTCGGGCATTCCACGGGAGGCGGCGAAGTCGCACGGTACATCGGTCGCCACGGTACGCGACGCGTGGCCAAGGCCGTGCTGATCGGTGCGGTGCCTCCGGTGATGGTGCAGAGCGCGAGCAATCCCGAGGGGCTGCCGCAGAAGGTATTTGACGACATGCGCAACGCGGTCTACGCGGACCACGCCCAGTTCTACAAGGATCTCGCGCCCATGTTCTACGGCGCCAATCGCGAAGGCTCGCGCGTGTCCAAGGGCGTGCTTCGGCAGTTCTGGCTATGGAGCATGCAGGCGGGGCTCAAGAACGTCTATGACTGCATCAAGGCGTTCTCCGAAACCGACTTCTCGGCGGATCTGGCCAAGTTCGACATTCCCACCTTGATCATGCACGGCGAAGACGACCAGATCGTGCCGATCAAGGATTCGGCCCACAAGTCCGCCAGGATGATCAAGGGCGCGAAGACGCTCTATTACCCGGCGGCGCCGCATGGCCTGACTGCCACGCACCAGGACCAGGTCAACGCCGACCTGCTTGCCTTCATCCGCAGCTGAGGCGATGGGATGGATGGCGTCCGGTCTGCGCCGGCCGCCATCATTTCAGCAGGACGTATAAAGACCGACACCCAGCTGGGCGGCGGTGGCAGCGAGCTTTTCGGGATTGCGCTGGACAAGGCATGAGAACACCTGCTCGCCATCCGTCTCGAACGACTGCACCGACTCCAGCAATCCGCCGATGTAGCGGAGGATCGCCAGCTCGCCATTGACTGTTGCAAGCTCGATGCCGAGGTCGCTCTTGAAGCGCAGGTTGGACGCGTAGAACAGCTGCGCGATGCGCTGGCCACCCAGCAGCGGCTTGGGGAAGCTGAGTACGTGACCGCCGCCGTCGCCGATGAGCTGTGCCTGCTCGGCCAGCAGTGCCTTCATGATCTTGAACTCGCCCTTGGCCATGGCCTCGGCGAATCGCCTCACGATGCGTATATGCGACTCGGGGGAAACCACGTAGCGAGGCTCGCCGTCGTGCAGCTGCGATTTGGCACGGTGCACGATCTGGCGGACCGCCGCCTCGTTCTTCTCGATGATGCCGGCAATTTCGGCATAGTCGACGTCGAATACCTCGCGCAGCACAAAAGCGGCGCGCGCTTCGGGCGCAAGCCGCTCGAGCAGCAAGAGCAGGGCAACGGACACTTCGCTGGATCGTTCCTGCAGCTGCTCTGGCGTATCGGGAGCCTCACCCAGTGCGGGTTCCGGCAGCCACATGCCGACGTAGTGCTCGCGACGCGCTTTGAGCGCGCGCAGCCGATCGATCGAGGTGCGAGTGGTGGCGGTCACCAGCCAGGCTTCGACGTTCTGGATCGACGACTGCTCCGCACTGTGCCAGCGCAGCCAGACGTCCTGCACCACGTCCTCAGCATCGGCCACGCTGCCGAGCATGCTGTAGGCAATGTTCTGCAGTCGGGCCCGCAGCCGGTGAAACACGGGGTTCAGATCATTCACGGCCATGGAGCCTGCCACTCTCGAAAGGTTATGAGCAACCGTCGACACAACGCATCATGCGAGAGGCTTGGGCATCGGACCGAAAATGCGACCGCGCCGGGCATCGAAGGAAATCACGATCTTAGCGGACCCTGCCTGCTTTGCCATAGTCTGCGCGACCGATGACGACGCGATGGCCGTTGCGTAACCAGCGCTCCGACACGACTGGGTGGACTCCAATACGTATGCACGCACGATGCTAGCCACCTGGTGCGATACACGGTAGCGATGGGGAGTGGTACACCGCGTTGCGTCGGACGCAACAATGTGCGCGTGGCCGAGCGACGCGATTGGCCATCCAGCGAATCAATGGTGCGTACGTGGAAACACCGTAACGTCCCCGCCACGCCTACCGAAGGACAGTGTTCCCATCCACGATAGCCACATCGCTCCAGCGGTTGCCATGCCTGTCGACGTTGAGTGCCTCCTGGAACGTGGAGGCTAGAAAGCGAGAAGGAGGAATCATCATGCAGCACGTTCATCGCATCCTTTTGCAGACCACCATCCCCCATGCCGAGGACGACTGGCATATCGGTCGCTTTACGCTGCTTCGTGACCATCTCGCGGGCATGCGCGGGGAGGATGGCCTGCCGCTGTTCGACGTGGTGGCGCGCGATCGCGATCCACTCGGCGCGCCGGACAGCGTGCTTTCGACGCTGGACACGTCGACCTTCGACGCACTCTGGCTGTTCGCGGTGGATACCGGCGATGGGCTCACGGCGGCCGATTGCCAGGCCGTCGGGCGTTTTCGCCGGCGTGGCGGGGGCTTGCTGGTGGCACGCGATCACATGGACCTGGGCAGTTCGGTCTGTACTCTCGGCGGTGTAGGTGCGGCGCACTTTTTCCATACCAAGAACCCCGATCCTGATCCTTCGCGTCATCAGGTTGACGACACGATCACCACTTACATCTCGTGGCCGAACTATCACTCGGGCGCCAACGGCGACTTCCAGCGCATCGAGCCCAGCCTTCCGTTGCATCCCGTGTTGTCCGATCCCGAATCACCGGATGGCGCCATCCGGTTTCTTCCCGCACACCCGCATGAAGGCGCCGTGGGCAAGCCGGAGCACGATGCATCGGCACGCGTGATCGCCACCGGGCGAAGCAAGCTGAGCGGACGTGTGTTCAATCTGGCGGTGGCGTTCGAACCATCATCGGACGTGGGCCCCGCGATCGCGGAATCCACCTTTCATCACTTTGCCGACTACAACTGGGACCCTTCGCGCGGATCGCCAAGCTTCGTCAGCGAAGCTCCGGGTGATGGGCTCGCCCATTCGCCGGAGGCGCAGCGCTCGATACGACGCTACATCACCAACCTCGCCCGATGGCTTGTGGGTCTGCCCGTCACAGGCGCCCGAGCCGGCTGACATCTTCTGCGCGGTCATGATCGCCAGAGCACGCGGCCCATGCATGCCCGCCCAACTTCACGCAGGAGCCACACATGTCGTCACCAGCATCGTGGAACAACGCCCCGAAAGCAGCCACCCTCACGCTGCCCACTCGCCTGCTGGCCGGCGTAGTCGTACCTGATACGCCTCTCGTGTCGCGCGCGATCGAATACGTGCGTGATTGCTCGGAACCGTATCTCTTCAACCACGTCATGCGGTCATGGTTGTTCGCCATCCAACTGGCCGAGCTGCGTGGACAGGCTTATGACGCCGAGGTACTGGCCGTTTCCACCTTGCTGCACGACCTGGGCCTGGCTCAAGCATTCAGTGGCCCGCTGCGCTTCGAAGTGGAGGGCGCCAATGCCGCGCGCGCATTCGCCCGCAAGGAAGGTCTCGACGAGCGGCGCACGCAGCTCATCTGGGACAGTGTTGCGCTGAACTCCACGCCTTCGATCTGCCTGTACAAGGAAACGGAAGTGGCCTTGTGCACCATGGGCGTCGGCGTGGATTGGGGTGGCTGGTGCCACGACTCCATCGACGAAGAAACGTTGAAGTCCATTGTTGAAGCCTTCCCGCGCCTGGGCATGAAACAACGATTCACCCATGCCATCTGCGGCATTGCGCAGTCGCGCCCGGAAACCACCTACGACAATTTCGCACGTGACTTCGGCGAGCGCTTTGTTCCCGGCTACAAGGCATCGTCCAGTGTGGATGCCCTGATGGATTCGCCATTTTCCGAATAGCGACGCCGACGCTTCGCAGCGCGTCGATCACTACCGAACAGGAAAGAAATCATGAGCACATCATTCGCCAACGATATTGCACCGCTGTTTACCGATCGCGATGCGCACTGCATGGGCGGCATGGGCGTACACCTTCGCGAGTATGACTACATGGCCAATCCCACGGGCGACGCCATCTTTGCGGACTACGCAAATGCCCGGCACGTCCTGGCGCGACTGAAAGGCACCGAAACCCCGCGCATGCCGCCGGGTGGTACGCCCTGGGGCGACGATCAGATCGCCTTGTTCGAGTCGTGGATGACCGCATGGATGCCCTGAAAGACGGCGCGGGATCCGCGTGTCGATCGGCTGCGAGACCACGCGCGACGTCCGTCGATCCGCAAGCGGTGACTGCCAAACTCACGCACGCGGCCATTTTCCTGGTGGTTGTGATGAACGAAGGGGAGGGCGCGGGCAGGGCAGTGCGCGCCTTGTGCGCGGATATGGCGTCGCTCGTGCGCGGTATCGGCTTCCGTCATCCCGATCGCCGCCTGTCGTGCGTGATGGGCTTCGGCGCGCAAGCATGGGATCGATTGTTCGGTACGCCCAAGCCCGCGGAGCTGCATCCGTTCGCCGAGATATCGGGCACCCATCACGCACCTTCCACGCCGGGTGACATCCTGTTCCACATCCGCGCCACGCACATGGACCTGTGCTTCGAACTCGCGAGCCAGGTCATGTCGCGCATCGGTAGCGTTGCCACCGTGGCGGACGAGGTACACGGATTCAAATACTTCGACGAACGCGACTTGCTGGGCTTCGTGGACGGCACCGAGAACCCGGTAGGCGCGGCGGCAGCTCAGGCCACGCTCATCGGTGAGGAAGACGCCGCCTTCGCGGGCGGCAGTTATGTCATCGTGCAGAAGTACCTGCACGACCTCAAAGCCTGGAACGCCCTACCGACCGAGCAGCAGGAAAAGATCATCGGCCGGAAGAAGCTCTCCGATATCGAACTCGAGGATGATGCGAAGCCTTCCTACGCACACAATGTCCTTACCGTCATCGAAGAGGATGGCGAGCAACTGGAAATCGTGCGCGACAACATGCCGTTCGGTGAAGTCAGCAAGGGCGAGTTCGGCACCTACTTCATCGGCTACGCCCGTTCGCCGTCGCGCATCGAGCGCATGCTGGCCAACATGTTCATCGGCCGCCCGCCGGGCAATTACGACCGCATCCTGGATTTCAGCAAGGCCGTGACGGGCAGCCTGTACTTCGTGCCGTCGGCCACCTTCCTTGAAGGCGCGGAGTGAATCCCCGAGGATCCCCTGTTTACATATTTGCCTGAGGCAACTATAAGATTGCCTCAGGCAATTGAAAGAGCAGGGCACGGTCATGGCGCCACTGGAAGAAAAGGCGGAAAAAGTCCGCCAATTCAATCGCTTCTATACCCATCGCATCGGCGTTCTGCACGAACACCTGCTGGAAAGCGATTACTCGCTCACCGAGGTGCGCATCCTGTATGAGCTTGCCAACCATCCCGCGCTCACCAGTGCGGATCTTTGCCGGATGCTGGGCCTCAACGCGGGCTACGTCAGCCGGGTAATCGGTGGGTTCGAGAAGAAAGGCCTGCTGGTAAAAAGCCGATCGAACGAGGATGCCCGCGCAACCCGACTGCAGCTGACGGACCACGGTCGCCAGACGTTCCAGCCGCTCAACGACGCATCCCGCGAAGAAGTCATGGCCATGCTTCGTCAGCTGTCCGGGGCGCAGCAGGAGCAACTCGTCCAAGCCATGGGACAGATCCACGGGCTGCTTGGCGAACAAGCAACGTCCGGCTACGTGCTGCGCGATCCGCAGCCCGGCGACATGGGCTGGATCGTCCATCGCCAGGGCCTTCTGTATTTCCAGGAATACGGCTGGAACGCCGAGTTCGAGGCCCTGGTCGCCGAAATCGTCGCGAAATACGTCCAGCAGTTCGATCCGCGTTCCGATCGATGCTGGATCGCCGAAAAAGACGGGCAGGTCGTAGGTTCGGTGTTCGTCGTCCGCCAGGACGAGACCACAGCCAAACTGCGCCTTCTCTATGTAGACGCCAACGCCCGCGGCCTCGGCATCGGCCGCCGCCTCGTCGACGAATGCCTGCGCTTCGCCCGCCAGGCCGGCTACAAGAAGATGATGCTCTGGACCAACAGCGTCCTGATCGACGCCCGCCGAATCTATGAAAAGGCCGGCTTCCAGCTCATCGAAGAAGAAACCCATCACAGCTTCGGCAAAGACCTGATTGGGCAAGTCTGGGGGCTGGAGCTTTGACAGTGGCTCAGGGAGTGCGTTGGCCGGTGACGGCCCATGCCCATGTGGAACCGTCAGATCGGTCAATCTGTAATTTTACATAATATACATTATGCGAAATGAAGGGTGCCCGCCGCTGGCTTGGCATGGCCCTCGCATGGCTGCTCTCTTTGACGCACGGATGTCGCAGTCCTCTTAATTCTTGGCTGTGGCCATCAAACTTGAGCCGCATCGACCAACAATTTGCGCAATGTCTGCCGAAAATCTTGGGCCATGGCGCGAAACCGCCAAGAACATTGAGCCGTTGCCCGCAGATAGCCAACAACCCTGTGCCAGCGGGCTTCTGGTTGAAGCAAGGCCAGCTTCGTTAGAAATCGTAGATTAGATGGCGAGTCCCGCGGGTGATGACGCTTTCGTTCACGCTTGGAGCTGTGTCGCATACCTCTTAATTCTGTCGTCTGTCCGCTAATTCTGTCGTTTCCGCTTATTCGGTCGTCGTTTGACACAAGCTAGCGCTGACGTGTCCGCTTCTTGGGTTCTGATGGTCGAACGGATGCCTTAATTGGTTTGGCGCGCTTTCCAGGGGGTACCGGCAATCGCTTCGTCTTCGCGGCGGCATGAGCCTCAAGTAGCGCCTTTTCCAGCCCCTGGACTTGACCGGACTGTCGAGCAGCTTCTTGTTCTAGGCGGCGTACCTGTTCATCGATCAATTCGTGGCGACGCTGCAGGGCTACAACGGCATCTCGGTGCGCTCGTTCCAAGCTCTCAAAGCGTTGCTGCCATTGCTTGGCGTCCTGCCTTGCACGATCGACCTCGGCATGGGAGCGATCCTCGATCGCTCGAATATGCGCGTCTTGTCGCTCATGTTCTGATCGGCGGATGGTCTGGACTTCCTCAATCTGTGAGCGAAGTGCTCCGATTTCTTCTGCTTGCTGGTCGCAGCGATCCTGCAATCGATCACGCTGCTGCACGAGATCGGCGCGCAGCGCATGACTGTCCTGAAGCTGGCCATCCAAGGTGGCGCAGGCGTGTTCGGCGAGATCTTTGGCCGCTTGAGTCCGCGCTACAGTGACTTCAGCGGCTTCGAGGCGAGCCACCCAGCCCTCGCGTTCTTGGGTCAATCGGGTTTGAGCGATCTCCAGTGTGGACCGCTCATTAGCAAACCGCTCATCGAGAACCCGCTCAGCGTGATCCACTGCAAGGCGCCATATCTCGATCATGGCCTGTCCTACCGCGTCAGGGACTTCTGGAAGCGCGCTCAACTGCCGCAATCGGCTTCCAAGCTGACTTCGCCACGCATCGAGCATGCGTGTGATGGTGTTGGGCGAACCGGTGCCGAGCTGGGCCCGAACCTTTTCGACGGTTGGATTTTCACCGGCGCTCAGGATGGCGCCGGCCGCCTCGTCGACCTGGTTTTGAGTGATGCCTCGTGCCACGACATGGTCTCCTCGATCGGCGCCCTACTCGCTTGGTTTTGTACTGGCGATAAGTGATGATTATCGTGGGTAGACGCCCTATTCCGTAGTATACATTACATATTATGAAAGATATTTCCGCCATTCCAACCCTCGCCCAGCCGGCGTCCAGCCTGGCGCTGCCGATCCAGCTGGCCCAGCAAGCCGCCGACGCCGTGCGCGAACTGCTTGCGGAGGCGGCGGCCGTCAACACCACCCGCAGCTACGCCAGCGCGCTGCGCTACTGGGCCGGCTGGCACGCCGCGCGCTACGGCATCGAGCTGACACTCCCGGTGCCCGAGGCGACCGTGCTGCAGTTCGTGGTCGATCACGTGGTGCGGCGTTCGGCCGACGGCGAGCTAGCCTGGGAATTGCCGCCGGCGGTCGACCAGGCGCTGGTCGCGGCCGGCCTCAAAGCCAAGTCCGGGCCGTGGACGCTGGCGACGGTGCGCCATCGGGTCGCCGTGCTGTCCACCGCGCACCGGCTCAAGCACGTGACCAACCCGTGCGAGCAGCCGGCCATCCGCACGGTGTTGAGTCGCGCGGCGCGCGCGGCGGTCAAGCGCGGCGAACGACCGCGCAAGAAGACGGCCATCACGCTCACCGAACTGGAGGCGATGCTGGCCACCTGCGACGACAGCCTCGAAGGGCTGCGTGACCGCGCCCTGCTCTGCTTCGGTTTTGCGAGCGGCGGGCGCCGGCGCAGCGAGGTGGCGGCGGCTGACTTACGCGATCTACGTCGCATCGGCCCGCAGGGTTTTATTTACCGACTGGAACACAGCAAGACCCAGCAAGCGGGCGTGACCGCCACCTCGACACCCGACAAACCAGTGCTGGATCGGGCCGCTCAGGCGCTGGAGGCCTGGTTGGCAGCGGCGGGCATCACCGAGGGGGCGCTTTTTCGGCGGCTGTGGAAGGATCGGGTTGGTCCTGCCCTGTCGCCGGCCGCCGTCGGCGAGATCGTGCAGCGACGCGCAAAGTTAGCTGGGCTGGAGGGCAACTTTGGCGGACACAGCCTGCGCTCTGGCTTCGTGACGGAGGCGAGTCGTCAGGGTGTGCCGCTGCCTGCGATCATGGCGATGACCGAGCACCGGGCAGTGTCGAGTGTGATGGGGTACTACCAAACCGGAGGTATCGCGGATAATCCCGCCGCGTACTTGCTCGACTCACCAAAAGAAAGCTAACGATCCGTATGTCGGGTGCGCGTGTGACGCCCAATGGGCACAGTCATTCATCAAGGAGGGGATCTAACGTGGCCACGATGCCGAAGATCTGGTGGATAGAGCAGGCTTGGAATCCGGTAACAGGGTGTTCTTCACGCAGTATTTGGAGACACTTGTGAGTGCCGAACTTGGCTCCGGGCCCTTTGGAAGTCTAGGACGGCGCGTCGATCGCGAGATACGAAAATTAGCACGTACAAACGTAGCATTGCGGCGTGCGCGGTATTCGCGTTGGCGTCGGCTATTAGGCTCCGTCATTGCTGGGCGCTCAATCGGTCGACTGCTTCTTTTCTACGCGCTATTTTTTTTCGTTGCTATAGGCATCGACTGCCTAGCTCATCGCAATTTCCACTTGTCTCTACCGAATTACCTCGACTACTTCGATGCGGGCTTCACAAAGGACGTGGCTAGTTACCTGATTGCTGCGCAGATAGGTGTTCTAGCGATCGTGTCTGTCGCTGTGGGTGTTGTGACACTTCTATCGGAGCGCAACGATGGCGCCTCCATCAACACGGACATAAGGCTCTACTACTTTGAGTCGTATGCCTACGAAGTAGCGATAAGCGGGATTGCGCTTCTCCTCGTTCTCGTTATCCAACTCTTCTGGCCAGCCCATCAGTTACTGCGCGCGTGGAACGTAGTTCAGCATGATTACTGGTTTAAGCTTTGTGTTTCTGTTGTCCATGCAGCGTGGTTTTGTTTAAACCTTTTCCTCTTCCTTCAATTCATCACTACAACGCTTCGCTTTGTCGAGCCAAGCAGGCGTGAGGCGCTGCGTGAGCGCTATACCGCCAATGAGGTGATCCCTCGCGACGCGACAATGAGGGTCTTGCGCACTCTTTATGCGGATGTGCCTTCGCAGGCGTTCGGAAGAAAAGAACTCAAAGACGGACCGTTGATTGCTTTTGGCTACCACTTCGGCGATGACGATTCTGCGCATGTGGAGATCGAGGGGCGCTTCCGCGTTCCGTCAGTACTCGTAGACGTGTATCTTCGCCCCCTGTGCTGGGCTTTAGGGCGTTGGCAGAAGAGAGTGCGTCAGACGCCGCGTCGAACCGCTCAGTTCGGTCAGCCCTTCTGGAGGGACCATATCTCAGTCGTACCGAACTTCGAGGACGCAATCGATGATCGCGACCCTCTCGTGGTTCGCCACAGTGATGTCGCGCTGACCTGGATCGAAAGGCTCGCTATTCGCCATAGTTTTCGCTTCGCACCCGTCGCGTCTAGTAGAGAAGATATGCCGGGCCCGAATGACTTCTTAGAACAACTAATTGACAAATTGGTTGAGCAAATTGATCAAGCAGCCGGAACAGGGTTTCGAGCCACACTAAAGGAAGTGATTCGATATCACACCTTTATCCTTGCCACACAAAGCAGTAGAGATGGCGAGGGGAACGCTTTTAACTACGCCGAGGTCGGTGGTTACTTTTCCAAGCCTGACGCAGACTGGGTGCGCCAGTATCGCCGAGCGTTCATCGTGGCCGCGGACAAGATTGGGAGCGATACGACATTCATCAATTTCCTTGGTGCCGTGGCTTCGCGCCTCATTCCGAAAGACGGGCTTGAGTTCTCAAGGTCTGTTGTCGAGTCGGTGTTGGAGATGGGGTTGTACGAACTGCTGGCGCTTGAGGACTGGCTTACTCGACGGGCAGTGATTGGATCCGAGGGAGATCACACCTCGTCCCCATCGCTTACCGGGTCAGACAAGCGCGCCTACGAAGACGTACTGATTAGCTTCGTGGGAAGCTGGGAGAACTTGCTTCAAGATTTGATTAGGTCTTACTCGATCAAGCGACGTCTGACTGGCCACGAGGCTGATCAAGGCTGGAGTGCCTTTTCTTACTCGCTACCAGTCTTGCAGACACATCTCTATCACGCCGCATATTTTCTAGCGGCAGCTGTTTGGAATGATGATGCACAGGGTGCTGATCGCTATCGCGACTCGCTGCTGCGCTGGCTACAGCCCTTCTACGAAAATCTGCAACAAAATTATCTGTTCTCGACAACCTTATTGCTGACTCCAGAGTTGGTTGGCAAACCCTGGTCTTCCGTCAAAACAGAAGTGACGAGCCAGATGCGTTTTGGGCAAGAGTCGATCGCTCCGGGCCCGGTATCCGGGGTGGTTCTATGGGAAATGCAGTGTGACGTAGTGTGCGTCAGTGGCTTGATCGCGCTGCACTGGTACGCAACAAATCCGCGACGGGCTCGGACGGCTGCCGATGTGGCCGTACTCACTTTAGGGCAGAAGAAGCGCGAGTCGGATGGGTCGGACCTGACGTCAATTCAACCAAAGACGACGTTTAGGCTGATTTTTGATTTTGTGATTCGCTATGCGCTCAATCCTCGGTTGGGTGATGGTAGCTACAGTGCCACCACGGATGCGCTCATTCGACGCCTGACCGAGCTTGCTTCGCCCCGCATGGTTGCCGGCCGGATCTATGGCGGCGTTGGTATTGAAGGTTTCGATACGCTTCGGACAGTGGCCTTGGCATCGCTGGCGGCCAATCTTCCAGTCGCTGGAGATGACGGTGTCGGCGCCCTCATCGACAGCTTGAAGATGGATTCCCATTTTGCTGACTATAGAGTCGTTCAAAACTTCATCTGGACGATGCAGCAAATGTCACGCAGCCTTAGTGAGGTGCGTGAGAGCGAGGTCTATTCCAAGGCGGCATACTTGTTTAGAGCCGACTTGGATCTGGCTGCTGCCACGACGCAGCTGCAGTCTATATTTTCGAATGTGGTAGCAACCTTCTCTGCAATGCGGGCGGACCGACTCCGCGCCGCACCTTTAGATGAGGATCGCCTGCAACTTGTCCGTCGGGCCATGAGCAATTCCATCCTTGAGGACGGCCCGGAGATAGCGTTCTTTCGGACCTACGAGATTCGCTCCACCTCGGAGGAATCGATTCCGGTGATGCGCGGAGAATTTCGCGCAATCGACAAAGGAAGTTTCACGAAACCGGTGATGTCCGCGATCGAATTCAACGAGATGCCGCCGATCTTTGTGCGGGCCATTCGATCGATACTTGGTCAGCTTGTTTGGCGAGAGCTATATACGCGCCCTAAGAGAGTTCTCGCGATCGACGTATCAGGTGGCAACGACCTGTTCTGGCAAAGCGCTGTTGCCGAAGCATCCAGCGTGGGGCCAGACCCGATATTGATTGTTCCGTTTGAACCCATCGGCACCGACGTGACGACGGCAAAAATTTACCAGCATCAGTTAGCTGGATTTGCAGTATCAGTCAGGCCCAAAATGCCGAGGGGCGCTGGTGCCGCTTATCTTGGAACAATCGAGAACGTCGACATCTTTGGTGCGTCACTCCCTCGTGACAAGGCGATTCTCTGCTCAGGGCGACTGCTGCAGTCAATTTGCTATGGGACAGTACACGGCATGGATGACGTCGCGGACTTCTCCTTTGTGGAAGGCGAGGATCTCGAAAACTGTACGATCGAGCTGCAGTTTGCTCAACGTATCCAGTGGTCCGACGACGTCTTTGTCGAGTATTCCCTGCGGTACTCCAGTACCCCCGATAACACGGGCTAATCATCTTTCGCTGTTCGTTTCCGTTTTTACCACCTCGCCTCGGAGTGTCGCGCGCTTGGTGACGCAGTCTTTTCACCACAACTCACCTAGGCGGATCAGACTGCACTTCGCTCTGCTATTCAAAAATAGAGCGTTGCGCCGGCTCAGCGACGAGCTGGTCACCGGTAGTGCCTCTCGATATCTGGCGGTCTAATCGGGCATCAAGAAGGAAGGAACTAAAATTGCACACCAACGCCAGTAGGCCGGCACAGTAACGTGCGAATAGACGGCAAGCCCGCGTCAAGGACGCTGCACGTCATGCCAGTCTGTGCAGAAGGGCTAGCGGGAGCACTGCGGATTGCTCCGCTCACAGTTGCACATCTCGCTTGATGGACTCAATACGAATCTTGGTGCAAGACACTCTTATTTGATGACGGTGGCTCGCTTGCAAAATTTGTCGTCAAAGGCTCGTAGCTCAGCTTGGCTTTGCATGTTTTCGATACGTTGCTTGGCAGCCGAACGCAACTCGGCGCTTACAGCAGCAACCTCTGGTAACGCTGACTCGAAAGCTCGTATGACCGTCTCCTGAGCGGCGGCGTCTTCATCGTTGAGGCTTCGAGCCACGGCGGCACAAATATAAATATTTTCCAGGCCATTTCGACTGAGCGGAATAAGATCTTCTGCTAGAGCATCGCTAAGGGATGCAATCATCAAGGCTGCCATTACAATGTACTTCGTGTTCATACCCTGTCCTTCAGAAACACTCGAGTCCACTCAACTACTACCCGGCCAACATGTAACATCGCGCTCAGCTTGGTTAGGCTTCTAACCATAGAGCGTCGATGATAGATCGATTTTTTTCCTCTCTTTGATCGAGGAATCGATTTGCCGCAGAGAGCCCGCCTTTCAATTTTCGTCTGAAAGAAATGGCCTCGCCAACTTGTCGAATATCGGCTTGCGTGTAGGGCGCCTGGTCATCCGGCACTGTCGCGCCTGCTTCAACGAAGCGCCTTAAGCCCGGCTGCCCGTCTTCTACGAGGTCAAGCATTGAGTCAATTTCGGTAATCGCGCTTGGGTAATCATTGGTTCGCGCAAATGTCGCTGCCAAACAGAACCTGTAAGCAACAAGGGCGGGCTCTGCTACACCACGAGACCTCATGCTCTGCATTAGTTCCTCAAGATAAACCCGGAATCCCGACGGTTCTTCACGATTTCGCGTCAGACCATCCTCAGCTAATATCAGTTCGGCGAGCTCCTGAACTGAGATGCCGGAACGTCTTTCAGCGCCATGGTTTCCTGGCCAAGGCAACAAGGTCGCGTAGTCCAAATGAAGAAACAAGATCAAGTCGTAGAGAGGGAGCGCATATCGATAAATCCGCTCAGACGCTCCCTTATTATCGATCGCGATTCCAGATATAACGTGCTTGGCTGGTCGAAGGCAGAATGCCCCATCAAGTACGCCGTATCCGTCCACGAGCCTTAGAACGCGCTTTGCGAACCCTTTGTTCATGTCCTAACGAATCACGGTGGCGGCACATAAATATAGTACGCCCTCGTGCCGACCGGGAGGTTGGTTTCGTACCTCCTCATATCTCGTTGCTCGACAGTCGCGTTCCCGGTCTTGAGTTCAACAATAAACTGAGGGCGCGCCATGTCGCCGTAAACTCCATCTGCGCGAACGCTTCCCGGAAATCCTCTGGATACGATATGTCTGTCTAGATATGAAACTTCAGCCTTGTACTCTGGATTTGTGCCATTGAGACCCATAATGATGTGCTCAAAGAGAGTGTGCACATACGATCCCCTTCTGGGCTGAGGGATTTGCTTGGGCACGGATTTACTTGCGGCGGTCGCAGCGGCCGCGAAAACCGCTAAGCCTCCCGCGTCATCCGGATTCACCGGATCCGTAGTCTTACCACCAAACGGTCCAGTGCCGTTCGGGCGCGTAGTGCCACCGCTATTCGCATTGCCCCCCTCCCCGCCCCCGCCGCTCCAGGGTGGAGCGCTGGCGAAGTGCACGATATAGCCAGTCAGCGTGTGCTCGGTCCACTCCCGTCCGTCTGGGTCAGTTCGCGTCGCTGGGTTATTTCCTGCATAGGCATAAGTACCGAATGAGGATACTTCGCCTGCTTTCGGACTCACCGGATCCACGCTTAGGAATTGCCCCATGCTCGGGTCGTAGTAGCGCGCCTGCATGTACGTCAGCGAGGTATCAGGGTCGGCTACGTGGCCGGTGTATCCGGGCCCATTCTGCTGAGCGCCGAGCAGCGTGCTTCCGAAAGGGGTGTAATCGAAAGTCGACGTCACGTTGCCTACGCTATCGGCTTCCGCTACGGGCGACCCCTGCCCATCCGTATAGATATAGGTGACCGTTGCGCCGCCGCCGGCGGCGGCGATGGAAGAACAGGCTAGGCCGCAGAGGGTCAACAGCAATGTAAGAGACCGTTTCATCCTTGTGCTCTCCATTTAGGGACTCACGGTTATCGACGCCGATCCATACCCGCTCCACCCCGAGCAACCGGAACTGGTACAAGCAGTCACCCTTTCTTTCGCGACCCCCGAATAGTGCGCTGTCCAGTTGTACCCGTTGGTACTAACATTGACGATGGGGCGTACCCCTTCTCCGGGAGCTGTCACTTCTACTTGGTAGTACGTGGCGTTCGCAACCGCAGGCCAGCTCGAAGTGACGTTGGCGAGATGGCCACCGGGCGTGACACTCAGCGATGGTGCCGATGGGGTGCCTGGAATGAGCCACACGTAGACATTCGCGGACGCACTCCAGGGCCCGCAACCACCCGCATTACATCCGCGCGCAATATAACCATAGGTTGTGTTGTGCACTTTGCCGGAAGCCCCCCAGCTCAGCGCATTCGCGCTCTGGACAGTAGTCCACCCCCCTCCGCCGACCTGTTCCTGCAGGTCATAGCTGGTGGCTCCGCTGACACCTGTCCACGTGACGGTATATCTGGAGGTATATGCAGTGCTCGGAGCCGACACCACGGGAGCCCCCGTGGGGGGAATCGTCACAACAACCGTGCCACTGGTGGCATACCCGGTGCTGCAGGTTGTATTGCATGCCTTGACCCGATAGGTGTAGTTGCCCGTGGTCCCGACCGAAAACGCATAGCTCGTCGAGGCGCCACTGTAGATGGCAGCAAAGGCGGCCCCATTGACGCTCTGCTCCAGCGTATAAGAGGTCGCGTAAGCACTCGACGACCAACTGACCGTAATCGGACCGTTGCTTGTGGCGGGCGCACTGATGGTACTGGGCGCGCTCGGTATGTGCGCAATGACTGTGCCATTGGATGTCGTGGGCGCACTGCATCCACCGAGGTTGCATGCCTGAACTTGGAACGTGTACGTGCCATCTGCGGGATTGCTAACCGCGAAGCTCGTCGCGGCCCCACTGTAGACACCCGAATACGGCTGGGTGTTGAAGCGCTGTTGTAGCGTATAGCTGGTCGCTCCGGAGGAGGCAGCCCAGGAAACCGATATGCTTGAAAGGTCGCCTGCCGCAGCCGCGGAGATGGAGCTCGGTGAAGGAGGTGCCGACGGAAGTGCGGGCACCTGGAATTTCCCCGCATTAAGGATCAAGAAGTGATCCGTGCCCGCTGTATTGATACCGTACACATAGATCCCTTGGCCAGCATTTTGGGATCGCACGGACGTACTTAACGGAATGCTAAACCGGAAGCTGCCACTTCCGACGCCGCACGCACTGGCTACCGCTGGCTCACTGGCCAACGTCGCAGCGGTGCGGCCCACATAGGTGCCGGATGCACTGCCAAGATATAGGTCAACGTTCACTGATTGCGTGGAACCATATGAGCAAGACCATCCAGTGATGCTCGCGTTGCCCTGCCCATCGATAGTGACGGCATCGATGTATCCGCGGATCATGGAGGCATAGCTTTCGCTTCGCGCAATGAGTTTCTTGCCCAGATAAATGTAGTCTGTGGTCTTGGTCGTTGTAGCTTCATATTGATACAGCAGCTGACCCGCCTGGCTATAGAAGTAGAAAGTGCCCGGCGATCCATTGGCGGGCGACCGCAGCACCCTGCGCCCGCTGGCGTCATACGAATAGCTGTCGTAGCCAGCAATATTGAGTAGCTGATTCTTCTGATCGAAGTTAAGCGCAACACCGTTCCGACTTGAGACGTTGCCGCGATCATCATGCAGCAGGCTCACTGTCGTACTGGAGCCCTGCGAAATAGTGCTCAGCCGATTCGTCGTGTCGTAGTTGTAGGTGAACGTTTGCCCCTGCGTTGTGCGGCTACGCAAGTTGTCAAGCGGGTCATAACTGTAGCTCTCTGCCCCCCACAAACCCGTTGCGGTTGCGCTCTTCAGGCGATCGAGACCGTCATACGTGAAGGTCTTGCTTCGTAATCCACCAACGAGGTCGTTGACTGATTCTAGATTGCCGTTGGCGTCGTAACCGAAATCTTCGCTGAAATTTAAAGTCGGACCCTTTGCATAAGTAACGTTGCTTAGCATCAGACGCTGGTTTTGCTGAGCCAGATAGTCCGTCCCATTCCCGTACGTGAAGTGCTGCAGACTTCCGTCGGGATAGTAGGTGGCGCCAGAGGCGTAGGCGCCGGCTTTGGTCGGACGTCCAAGCGGATCCGGCGCATAGTCAATGGATACGCTGTCGGGATAGGTGACCGTTTGAACGCTGCCGTAAGCATTATGCGTGTATCGGATGGCGTTACTGCCGTTGCCGCTAACCCCAAAGGTCTCGGCCGTAAGTTGGCCCAACTTATTGCGCGTGCCCGACCACGTGGAAATGCCCGACGTCGCGGTTTGCAGCTCGCCCGTCGGGTAGTACGTAAACGAGGAGCTCTGCGTATTGGCGGGCGGCTGCTCGGCGGTCATGCGGTTGACCGGGTCGTATTGGTAGTGCGTCTTTGCTGCCTCGGCAACGACGCTTTGACCACAATCCGAGGTGCCAATCGGTTGCCCGACCGCCGTCCAGCTGATGTTGCCGGCGGCGTCATAAGCCGTCACGTTGCTACCGCTTTCCGGTGCATAAATTCGGCATAGCTTATGGTTCGCATCGTAATAGAAGTTTTTCGTGACACTGACTGTTCCCGTTCCATACGTGCCGGACTGCGAAATGGATGTCACGCTACCGAAGGCGTCTCGACTGATCGCCTGGGCAACACCTTCAGGTGACTGGATTTGAACCGCCGCGTCGTAAGCTGGCTCTTCAAAAGCCTGGAAGTGCGTCGTTGTAACGCCATTCCGGGGGTCCGTTCTCGCCGTGGCGAGCTCGCCCTGTGAATAGGTCGTCGTCGTGACTAATGCACCCTTTTCAGAATCCTGGCTAACTTGCGTCACGCGCTGAAGCGCATCGAAAGACGTGTGGACTCCGCTCGCCACGCTGCCCAAGTCCGGAGATCCGGACACGGGATACGACTGAAAGACAATGTTGCCGTTCCAATCAAAATCCTTTCGTAACGTTGAATGTGATGACCCGTCTGTGGAAGCGTAGGTATCGGTCAGTATAGGGCGGAGCCACGCATCGTAATAAGTAACAGCGATGGCATTTCCTTTGGAGATCGTGCGTCTCCAGTGGCCACCGGAAATTCCACGCTCCGAGGAAGTAACGAAGTCGTAGGTGTACAGCGACGGATACCAAGCGACCTCGTCGCCACTGGGATAGTCGATACGCGTGACACGACCCACGCCATTATAGGTATAACCCGTGGTGTACCCGCTTCGATTCGTGAGCGAGGTAATCCGCCCAAGGTCGTCTACGACCAAGGTGGCTGTCTTGGAGTCTGGGTAGCTGACAGACTGAGGTATTCCCCGCTTCCAATTGCTCAGTTGCGTCGTGTAGCTTCTACCGTCGGTGACGCTACTCAACGTACCGTCACCAGCGTAGCCATATTGGTCAGCCAAGAGCCCGAACGAATAACGAGCCATGGGAAGCGCTGACACCGGATCGATGTCAGCTCGTGATACCTCGATGCCGTTGGTAGTTGTGCGTTTAACTTGGCCAAGCACCCAGCTATTGAAATTGTCAGCGTACTCGATGGTTTCAGACTTTGAGTAGCCAATCGAGCTCGATTTCGTTTTGTTAGTCGGGCGTGCGAATAGATCGAATGCATTGACGGCGGTCGTGTAAGTATTGCCATCCTGTGAGATAGTCACGGAGTTGACGGGAAGGGGCTGCCAGCCTTCGTGATCGCAACGGTTGCACGGGGACTTCCCCACAATGGATGGATAGGGCTGACCGGAAGCATTGAGTTGGTAGTTCGTCGTCTCGGTGCGCACTACCGAAGAGCCGGTGCCCGTTTCCAGTAGAAGTAAACGGCCTTCGGCTACGTTGTACTGGTTGCTGAATGTGTGTCGCGACCAAGTGCCGTCGGGATTCGTAATGGTGACGGTCTTGGTCGTCGGGCAGCCGGCTCCCGAACATTCGTCAGCATAACTACGATTTTCCGGGCCGTAAGCGTAATTCCAATTGAGTGGTGAGCCGAAGCCAGCGCCCGCGATGGATTTGCTGTCAATCGAGATAACATTGATGGTGTCGGCTTCGCCGGCGTAGCTTCCGCCACCGATAAGGTAGACGCAGTTGCGTGGCACGTAAGATCGGCCGTGCTGATGCGCGCTAAAGAGGAAGGTTCCCGTGGCGCCTGACGGATGCGTCACAATGGCCTTGCCGCCATTGGCGAAATAGTTCGGCGGGTCCGCGCAGGTTGAATGCATCGAGGTGCCACTGTTGAACTGCACGCCAGCTAACGAGTAGTCGAGCTGCCACGCGCTGCCGTCGGGCAACGTCACGGCGGTCAATCCGCCGTTTGAATCGTACCCATAGCTCCACGATTGTCCGGCAGCGGCCACAGTCGAAACGTGGCCATTAATGCCATACGAAAGGGTAATGCTTCGTTGATCACTCGACGTGATATTCGTAAGCCGCCACGGATTTGCCGGATCGTAGGTGTACGTCACCGTGTTGCCGAATCGGTCTCGCGCACTGGTGGGAAGCACCCAGATCTCGACACGGTCAAGGTCGGAAAGGCACGAAGGGTTCGGGATGGAGCATATGGTCCATGGTTTTTCGAGCCGCTGGTATGGACGCGAAACGAACCAATCAAAGGTGTACTGCACGCCAGTAGGCGAGATGGCAATGAAAGCTTCCCCTGGGGTGCCATTTGCAGTTGCGGGCAAACAGGAGAATGTCCAATTGTCTGCCGTGACCCACGGGTGGGGTTTTCCGTCGCTAGGCAAATTTCCATTACCCGGGTCGACGACCATCATGATTTTGTCGCCTTGACCGGGGATGTAGAGAAGATTGCCCGACCAATATTCGGCGCTTGCAAATGGAAAGTTGTTCGTACCGTTTACGTTGGGCGGTGTGGCATTAATGACACCATTGGAAGTGGCAAACTGCGCGGGAACCGAGCAACGGGCGTTGGGTGAACCGGCTGTGGACACCTGCCATCCAGCCCCCGCTGCAAACACGCCGTGAAGGTGCGGAATGTCGAGATCCCAGTCACCGAATATGCCCGGATAAGCGCCGACGCTCTTGCTTCGATCCTCAACAACGAACCGACGACCAATAGCAACAGGAAGCGCATTATTTCCAGGAACCGAAACGTCCGTGACCTCGAATTCCGTGGTGCCTGTGTACGGCCGCACTTTGTCGCCAAAGAGGTCGGGCCCCAAGGTCGAGATCTCGGTGCGCGGTTTGATGAGCTGGTTGAAGTTGTCATCGACAGTGACTTGAGCCGCCACTGAAAGCGCATAGACCAAACAAAAAATAGCCGCGATCCATTTCCTCGCGCAGCGCATGCGCTTCTCCCTAAGCCGTCGTCCCCTTACGACTCTTGCGCATCCGCCCGACTGGCTATAAAGAGAACGCGATCCAAAAAGGCCAGCTCGCGCGTGCCTAAATCGTCAGCTTCCTGTGCAAGTCCTCTTGTGGCCCGATCTCTCGCCACGGCAAGAATGTACGGTAGCCGCCAGGTTGGATGCAACTCCGTGTCGCGCATCGAGGCCGTCGCTCCCCGCTCCCATGGTAAGGGCCCTACGATTGGTGCAGGATTAATCGACGCTGGTGAGCATGTCTGTTTGCATGAGAAGTTAGCCAGTCGGCCGCATCAAGAGATCTGGTCTCTCTTACCCTCGATAACACGGGCTAATCGGTGAGCCCCAGATCCGTTCGCTATCGCCGACAAAAGCCTTTGGAAGACTCAGAGGTGGGCCTTGTGCATTGGCCACCATGCGTGGCGAGTTTTGCCCCAGATCCTAACCACGTGCCTGACCGGTACGGCATCGATGCTCGATGCCCTACCGGGATGCAAGCGGTTGACGCTGTCCGACTTAGATTTGCGCCTGTCCACCATCGACGACCAGCTCGCTCGCCGTGATATAGCTGGCCTCATCCGACGCAAGAAACGACATGGCGCTGGCGATTTCATCCGCCGTACCGGGACGCCCAAGCGGTGTCGATTCAGACACCTGGGCGACAAACTGCTCGATCTGCTCGTCCGTAAAGCCAAGTTCGGTCTTGTATCCGGGTGTCACGACAACACCCGGCGCCACGACATTGACGCGGATGCCTCGTCCTTTCAGGTCGACGGACCACGTGCGTACAAACGACCGTAGTGCGGCCTTGGTCGCGGCGTATACACCAAACGCGGGAATGCCTTTAAAGCCGGTGATCGATCCGGTGATCACGATCGCACTACCTGGCTGCATGAGTGGAAGCGCTTTCTGCACCGTAAACAACGTGCCCTTGACGTTGATATCGAAGTACTTATGAAACTGCTCATCCGTGATCTGGCCCAGCGGCACGAACTCACCGCCGCCCGCGTTTGCCATGAGAATGTCGAGTCGACCGTCCACCTCTCCGATGACTTTAAACACCCGGTCAAGATCAGCGTTTTTTGACACGTCGCCCTGAATGCCCGTGGCGTGGTGTCCGATCTCTTTGACGGCGGCGTCCAACTCGCCCTGACGTCGCCCGGTGATGTAGACCTTGGCACCCTCCAAGGCCAGACGCTTGGCCGCCGCGAGACCAATTCCCGAGCTTCCGCCGGTCACTAGGGCGATTTTTCCGGCGTGCCGTTCGGCGTGGATCTTGGCTCGATCTGAGGTGTTCATATGCTCTCCAGTGGCGTTGAGGTGCCCGGTAAGTCTGATTATGGGTATCCATGATTGGAGATAAATGGCGATTCCATGGTTTCTTTATCCATATGCGTAGATAATGGATCTAATCTGGAGCTTCCCATTTGGACCATCTGCAAGCCATTCGCGTCTTCTGTCGCGTGGTTGAGACCGGCGCATTCAATCGTGCCGCGCTGTCGCTTCAGATGCCCAACGCCACCGTGAGCAAATGGGTTCGCTCGCTGGAGGGGCATTTGGGTGTGCCGCTCCTTGAGCGCAGCACGCGTCGGGTGCAGGTCACCAACGAAGGCACTGCTTACTACGAACGCATGCGCCAGTTGCTCGCGGAATTGGACGATGTCGAGTCCACCTTGGGCCGTACCCACGCCAATCCGCGTGGCCGCCTACGCGTCGATACGGGTGGATCGACTGCCAGCGGCATCTTGATTCCGGAACTTCCTGAGTTCAGGGAGCGCTACCCCGACATCCATGTGGAGATTGGCGTCACCGATCGCATCGTGGATGTCATCGGTGAAAACATCGATTGCGCCATTCGCAGCACCGCAAGCGATGTTTCACTCATTGCCCACCGCATTGGCAAACTCCGCTGGACAACGTGCGCTAGCGTGGAATACATCGCGCGTTACGGTAAACCCGAGCATCCCAAACAGATCCTTGAAGATAGCTACCCGGTCGCCGGCTACTTCTCCGCACGAACGGGGGTCGTCCAACCGCTTCACTTTTCCGAACAGGGCCGCCCTTTTCAGATCGAACCTCCCACCAGCGTCATCGTCAATGAAAGCAACGCTCACCTGGCAACGGCTCTGGCAGGACTGGGCCTCATTCACACCCTTGATTTCATGGTGCGCCCCGCGATCAATCGCGGTGAGCTCGTGCCGATCCTGGAAGCCTGGCGACCCGATCCACTGGACGTCTATATCGTGTATGCGCCAAGCCGGCAGCTGAGCGCCAAGGTTCGCGCCTTCGTCAGCTGGATTGCCGAGGTGTACGCCCGCTACTCCTAAGGCATTGGTACAGGTCAAACAGGGTCAGTAGCCACCTCCTTGCTGATCGCCATGGCGAAGCGACGCCGCAGGATAGTCCGGGGGCGGAATTTCCAAAGGCGCTCGGCACCTGGAAGGGTGTCAATCTCCGGGCCGTCCAGTACAAGAGTCACGTCGCCACTGAGTTGAAGCACGGTGCCTGCTTCAAAGTCCACAAATGCAAGCCCCGCGCGTGGATTCAGGGAAAAATTTCCAAGCGTATTGAAGAACCGGTTGCCGACGTAATCCGGCACGATCAATTGACCATCGCAGGTCACGCGTACAAAGCCTGCTGGACCACCACGGTGAGAGACATCCACCTGTCGACCGACATGCGGCAGGTCCACATATGACGCGACAAAAAACGTTTCCGCGTCCTCTATCAACGCGCGTGCTTCTCCGCTCAGGTTTTCCAGCTTCTCAAGGCCTTCGACCGCCTTCGGCAGAGGAGGCTTGCTCACAAAGTGCCTGACCTTGATGTACTTCGGGCAATTTCCAAATACCTGGGCAGTTCGCACATCGATCGCACGTTCACTGGAATTAATGACGTAGCCGTTGAGCCGATATCTCCTTCTTGTCGCAAAATCGATACCCAGCAATGCAACAGACGCGGAGGAAAAAAGTCCCTCGCGTGCAGGATCATCTGGGAAGAACCCGGCGCTGATACGGAGCGTTTTGACGTTGGGCGAGGACAGAAAGCGCGGGTGTCCTGACACGACCGTTGCCCATGCACGCCCTTTCGCATCCACCGAACCGACAACCAGGAAGCTCAGTCCAGCGAAGAACACGCGCTGTTGCTCACTCATCTGGGTGTGGAATATCCGGCTCTCCAGCCCTTCGAAGATGACATCAGCCCCGACGGTCTTTTGCACGGCCCGTTCACCTGCATGCCAGCGAACAGCCTCGTCGATCGCGGCGCTTTGGGTCATGGCCTTGGTTCCGAGCTACACAGCATGGTTTTCGACTACCGCTAACAGACAGGTCGAGGCCCCTGCCCGATGGTGCGCCCGCGATTGGCAAGAGGATGTCAGGGCGAGGCAGCCCGCACTGCTTCCTCAATCACCCTGGTGACGGCGTCCGGGTGCGAGATCATCACCACGTGTGACCCTCCCTGGATGGCCACGGTTTCGCGCGAATGCGCGCGCTTCGCCATAAAGTCATGGGCTTTGGGAACGATGTTCTTGTCCAGGCTACCGTAGATGAACCACGAAGGGACGGACTTCCAGGCGGGTTGCCCTTGCAGTTTGTCATGCAGGGCAGCGTCAGTTGCCGGCCGCTGCGATACGGCCATCTGCCTGGCTTTCTCTATGGGGACATCCGCTGCAAATTGGTCCGGTAGGCGATCCTGTTTGATGTAGAGGTCCTTGCCCCCATCAATGAGGCTTACCGGAGGCGCCAACGCGGGCCCAAGTGTTGCGCCTGGAAAGTGGTCACTGATATCCGCTGCGCTCTCACCTGTTTCAGGAGCCAGGCCATCGACGTAAACAAGTCCCTTGATATGCGGATTGCCTGCGCCTGCCGCCGTGATGACCTGTCCACCATAGGAGTGCCCAACGAGCACGACGTTCCCACTCATGCTCTTGAGCAGGTCCGTGACGCTAGTGGCATCGATAGCCAAGCCTCGCAGTGGCACTGCAACAGCGATCACCTTGACATGGTCGCGTAGCAATAGGCTCACGACGCCATCCCAACTTGAGGAATCGGCAAACGCACCATGGACAAGCACCACGGTCACAGGCGTTGTCCCATGGCCGGCGGGCGTCGTGGCTTGCGCACTGGCCGCGCCTGCGCCAAGTGCGATGGCTGAAGTAGCGATCGCGGCAAGAAGTTTTTTCATGTCAGCTCACCTTCGTTTGGGGTGCGCTCGCGCATCCGCATTTTGATCACTTAAGCCCGTCGTAGACGATCTTGGTGAAAAAGGCAGGATCGATGACGAATTGGCCGAACTTGGCGTCGAACACCGCGGTGGGCTTGGCTGCCTCCACTTCGGCCAGGGATTTCCCCTGCTTCTTCAGGGCAGCCACGTTGTTGCGAATGCCCACGAGCATGTCGCGAAATGCCACCAGATCCTTTCGTGTGCCTACCGGTCCGTGACCAGGGATCACAATCGTCTTGTCGGTAATAACGGTCAGGATCTCGCTGTCGACCTTGATCATGCCGTCAATGCCGCCCCCTTGCTCGTTGTCGATGAAGGGGTAGACACCGTTCCAGAACAGATCGCCCAGCACAACAACATCAGCCTTCTTGAACGTAACGTACAGATCGCCGTCGGTGTGCGACGGGGAAACCGGCGTCAATACGATAGTCTCGCCGTCGAGGTGGTAGGTCCTTGGAGAGCTCACCAGTTCCGTCGGCATACCTTCCGGCGCCATCGGTTTGAAAGTGAACTTCCAATCGTCCACGCGCGTCGACGTCGAAATATGCTTGACGGTGTTAGGCGTAGCGATGATGGTCGCGCCGGCCTGGTGAAGCCAGGGGTTACCGTCGGTATGGTCCCAGTGATAATGGGTGTCCACCAGATATTTCAACGGCGTACTACTTATTTTTGCGAGTGCAGCTTCAATGCTGCCCTTGGAAAGCGAGATGCCGCCGTCGACCATGAACTTGCCTTCCGCGCCCGTCAGAACGGTGATGTTTCCTCCGGATCCGGACACCATGGTGAGGTTCCCTCGAAGAGGCGTGAGCTTGATGTCCGGCTTTGCCGCTGCCTCGTTGATCTTGGTGACAGGGCTCACCTCGGGAACTTGAGCCAGCACGCTCATGCAGGGGATGCTCAACGACAGAGCCGAGAGGCCGGCTAAGCGAATCCGCGCCCCTCTTTTCCGATGGGTGTTCGCCAACATGATCGATCTCCTGCACGCCCGTTGCGAAACATGCGCGACGAAGTGGTGAAACCATCCAGAAGAACGACGCACGGATTGTCCTTGGACCCCGCCTTCCGATAAAAATGTTGATACCGTCGATCCTATCGGTCCGGTGGTGCGTCACTGGTGGCATCTGGACTTGCTTGATGCGTCGGCGCTCGTGGCATGTCTCCCGTTGCCTCAGCGCGGTTGGCAATAGACGGGTTTACCCGCCTCATTCGTTCATGAACGCAAGCAGATCCTTGTTGAGTTGCTCGGTATGTGTCGCAAACAAGCCGTGCGGTGCGCCTTTGTAAACCTTGAGCGTCGCGTTCTTTACGATCTTCGAGGACAACATGGCCGAATCCGCAAAGGGGACGATTTGGTCGTCGTCTCCATGAATGATCAGCGTGGGCACGTCGATCTTTTTTAGGTCCTCGGTTAGGTCGGTTTCCGAGAAGGCCTTTATGCAGTCGTACGAGCCCTTTAACCCTGCCTGCATGGACCACAGCCAGAAGCTGTCTCTGACGCCCTGCGAGACTTTCGATCCAGGTCGATTCGCCCCGTAGAACGGCGCACTGAGATCTTTGTAATACTGCGAGCGGTCATTCATCACGCCGCTGCGAATTTCGTCGAAAACGCTGAGCGGCAAGCCACCAGGGTTTGCAGGTGTCTTGAGCATGAGCGGCGGAATGGCGCCGATCAGCACGAGTTTCGACACGCGCTTGTTGCCATGGCGCCCGATATACCGCGTTACCTCACCGCCGCCAGTGGAGTGGCCAATCAAAATAATGTCCTTGAGATCGAGCGTCTCGATCAGTTCGGCCAGATCATCGGCATATGTGCTCAGATCGTTGCCATTCCATGGCTGGTCGGATCGACCGTGACCTCGCCTGTCATGTGCGACACCCCGGAACCCATGCGACGCCACCAGGAACATCTGGTTATCCCATGCATCGGCCATTAGCGGCCAGCCATGGGAAAACACCACGGGACGCCCCGTGCCCCACTCCTTGTAGAAAATGCGGGTGCCGTCCTTGGTGATGACGGCGCGCTTGGCGGGCGACCCGGCATGACTGGGTGGCGAGGTGTTTCCGCTCGCGGCGCTTGCCGCGTGTGGCAATGTGCCAGCAGCTGCGGCCACCACGCCACTCACGACGAAATTGCGTCTAGCTGCCAGGAAAGCATTGGAATTCATGGGGAAGCCTCCAGAGAAAACGCTACACATAGAGAAAAGAACAGGTTTCCGCCGTATCGTGAAATCACGTTTCGATGCGGACTTTGCGCCTATCACCATAGGCATCTTCAGTGAGTGCGGCTTGGAGAATCAGCGGTGATTTGCAGAAACCACTGAATGAAATTTCAATGTGCCTCTAATCGTTCACTGCCACGGGAAGATTCAAGTCTGCGGAGGTGGCATGAAATTGCCCCGGGCGCCCCACTCTGCGCCACATGGATGGGCTTGCCTTGACGCGGCGAGAGAACACGCGAGTGAAATGACTTTGATCAGAGAATCCCGATGCCGAGGCGATGCTTGCCAACGACTCGTCCGTGTTTCGCAGCAGCCCTTTTGCCAAGTCAATGCGCCGACTCAGCAACCATTGATGTGGCGTGCTTCCCGTTGTGCTCTTAAACAGATACGAAAAGTGACTGGAGGAGAGGGCACACTCGGAAGCGAGCTCCTTCACGGTGACTCTTTCATCGATCTTTGCGGACGCGTAAGCGACGATCTTGCGGATCTGCCATGGAGCCAGGCGATCGCGCTCGAATGTTGACCGGCTTCTCAGGTGACTGTAGACGCGAGCGATATGCGTCACCACCGCATCCATGACTTGCTCGCCATGCTGTGTGCGGCAACCCTCCTTCGATTCCAGCAAAGGAAGGCTCGCAAGGGCGAGATGCTTCAGAATGGGGTCGCACACCGACAACCGCGCCGGCGCATCATCCAACAGCGAGGACCTCTCCCCTTCAGCCGGATGGAGCTGATCGTCCAGGCGTGACCTGGGGAAGTGAAACTGGACGCAATCGAGCGGACCTTGCAGTGTGCATTTCCAACGATGCGACCTGTCATAGACACCCATCATCCCCTCGACCTGATGCGGCAGCGCCATGGGAAGTGCATCGCACCACATAGAGTGGCCCCCGTATTCTGTGAGATAGACAACGACGGTCAGCATCGACCGACAGGGGATCGACTCGCAGGTAACCTCCGCCGACTCACCAAGGCGGTCGCGTGCTATTGCGCACCGCCGCATGCCCGGAGACAGTCCCTCGTGGAGGAAGGCTTCGGTGCCACCGCTCTGAAGCATAAGGCTCATTTGTCGGATGGCTTCGGCGCACATCGATCACCTCCAAACGGTTGCCAGGCGCATCACCTCTCTCGTCGCAACGAGAGCGACTCATGCCGGACGGCCTGTCTTTCAGGCACTTTTTGGCTTCGCGACGGCCTCCGAGGGAAAAGGCGTATCACTTTTGCAACAGGTCCTTTTACGCAGGCCGTCTGGCATGCCTCGCCAGGATTCAATATCCGGTCGCCGGAGTTAAAAATCGTGCGCCCGCCGGGCCCGCAGGACAATGGCCTTTTTTGGCAATGCATCGCTTCGGCCTATGCAATGATTACAAAGCGGACCGGCATGATTCGTCAGGCATTTGTAAGTAAGCACGGCAGTCGAATGGCTGGGAATGCGAGACACCCGGGCGAGAAATCTATTCGACGATGAGGCGCACGATGGATCGCTTTGCAGCGATGAAGATCTTCGTGAAGGTGGCCGATTGCGAGAGCCTCGCCGAGGCAGCGCGGACGCTGTTCATGAGCGCCTCTTCGGTCACGCGTTCCATTACCTATCTTGAGGAACAGATCGGCACGCGCCTGTTTGTCCGTACTACGCGGGCGCTCAAGATCACGGAAGCGGGCTCGCGATACCTGCAGGATTGCAGGCGCATTATTGCCGACATCGAGGCCTCGGAGTCGGCCGCTGCGGCCGCCTATTCAATGCCCTCCGGAAAACTCACGGTAACCTCGCCTGCCATGTTCGGCCAGCTCTACGTGTTGCCGATCCTCCTGGATTTCTTGCAGCAACATCGAAGGGTCAACGGGTATGCGCTATTTACCAATCGAGTGACAGATCTTGTGGCAGAGGAAATTGATGTGGCGGTGCGCATAGGTCGCTTGCCCGACTCGGACTATCGCGCCATCCGTGTGGGAACGGTCCGCAGTATCGTTTGTGGGTCGCCCACGTACTTCGCAACGCATGGCGTCCCAGCCAGCCCGGCCGATCTTTGTAACCACAACGTCATTGCCGTTGACGAGGTATGGGCGCCTCAGGACTGGGAATTCTGTCATCCCGATATGACTGTCACCGTGAATCCGCGGCTACTGTGCGTTACCGACGAAGCCGCTGTGGCCGCCACCATGGCCGGTTGGGGGCTCACCAAGATCATGGCTTACAAGATCGCGACACCACTGACCGAAGGTCGCCTGCAGCCCGTCCTTGCGGACTTCGAAGGGCCGGCGTTGCCCGTTCATGCGCTTGTCCCGGAAGGAAGGCACATGCCGGCCAAGGTGAAGCTCTTTTTCGAATTACTCGTTGAAAGACTGAAGAACAACCCGGTTATCAACTAGCGCTGCTGACCCATTGCGTAACAGACTTGAAGTCCTGCATTGGCGGAACTCGCCACAGCGAGGGAACAACTCGGGGTCGAAAGATAACCAGCAGCGACTTTGTCCAATCGTCGGCGATTTGGACAATACGACACCCCTCCTCCACGTCAGACTTTATGTCGATGTATCCGTGGAATGCGCACGCTGGCCCAACTCCCCAGCGTCAATGTTCGGGACCTGCATGACACGAGCGATAGTTTGGCACGGCACAACGTTGCCAATCACGACTCCACACAACAATGGGCCAAGCCATGGACACAACTTTGGCGATCACTGTCCCGGACGGCAATTTCTCCGCTTATGTGGCACAACCCAAAAGGGGTGCCGGGCCCGTGCTCGTCCTCCTCCAAGAGGCCTTTGGCGTCAATTCCACCATCCGCCACATCGCTGGCGGCCTGGCCAGGGAGGGCTTCATCACGATCTGCCCGGATCTCTATTGGCGAGTGGCGCCAGGCATCGAGCTATCGGATCACATCGAGGCGGAAATGAGGCAAGGTTTCGAAATCTACGATCAGCTCGACATAGGCAAATCCGTTGATGATGTCTGCTCGACCGTTGCCCTTGCGCGCCAGCTCTCTTCGTCAAAAAAAGTCGGAGTGATGGGCTTTTGCCTGGGCGGCTTGCTGACTAACCTCATGGCGGCTCGCCATCATGTGGACGCAGCAGTCTCTTACTATGGCGGAAGCACGGAACGCTACGCGGACGAGCTCGGTCGCGTGGATACCCCGCTCCTGATGCATCTTGCGGGAAGCGATGAATACATGCCGCCCGCCGCCCGGGAGAAGATCCAGGGCGCGGTGTCGAGCTGCCCTTCCGTCGAAATTGATATCTATCCTGGACGTCATCACGCGTTCGCTCGACCAGGTGGCGATAACTTTCATGAGGCAGATGCCGCGTTAGCCAAACGTCGTACAGTGCAGTTTTTCCGAAAGCACCTCTTCGTTTAGCGAACGCCTTGGATACGACGAAGACATTGGGAGTGGTCATGAACCGAAGTCACTTAACTGTCCTCCTTGCTGTGCTCGTGGCTGGCGCAAACTCCCACGCTGAAGACCCGCAGGCTAGTTCATCTATGCCGGCTGGCTATCGCGACTGGAAACTGATTTCGGTCGCGCACGAAGAAGGGAGCCTCAACGACATTCGCGCGATTCTAGGCAACGATGCCGCGACCAAAGCTTTTCGAACGGGAAGCCTTTCCTTTCCTGACGGCGCAATCATAGCTCGCCTTGCCTGGCGTTACGTTCCGTCTGAGGAAAACAACAAAGCTTTTGGTCGTGTGCAATCTTTCGTGGCAGGGTCACCGACGAATGTGCAATTCATGATCAAAGACACGAAGAGGTATGCCGCGACAGGTGGTTGGCAGTTTGTGCAGTTTGACGATGCGAAGCCCGCCGATAAGGACGCCAAGGTCTGCTTTGCCTGTCATGTACCAGTCCAAGACCGCGACTTCGTCTTCACCCGGTATTCGCCCTAAGTCAACATTCTTATTGCGCCCTCGCGTTCCTAGATCGCGAACCGAGTATGCACGCCTCAATTCACTCGCCAACGAGGCTCGCTTTTATGCAATCACAAGGCAAACTACCTTTAGTTCCCGCGAGCTTCTTCGGCATCGTTCTTGGCTTGGCGGGCCTAGGGGGATCATGGCGCGTAGCGCACCGGGTATGGGGGCTGCCCGCGGCATTCGGTGAAGCAATACTTTTCGTTGCGGCACTGGTTTGGGCGATCTTGCTTTTCTTCTACATCGCCAAATGGATCGCTGCGCGCGACCAGGCGATTGCCGAGCTCAACCATCCGATTCAATGCTGTTTTGTGGGGCTTCTTGGCGTTGCTTCCATGCTTATTGCGGGCGCCGCGATGCCCTACTCACGAAAACTGTCTGTCGCACTATTTGTCATCAGTGGCATCTACACCTTGGCTTTCGCGATCTGGCGCACGGGCGGACTCTGGCAGGGTGGGCGAGAAACGTCACACAGCACCGCAGTGCTTTATCTGCCAACGGTAGCCGGCTCATTCGTTATGGCTGCGGTGGCCTCTTCTCTTGGATATGCTGATTGGGCCCAGTTGGCCTTTGGAGCGGGCTTTTTCTCATGGCTCGCGATTGAGTCGGTGCTGATCAACCGACTACTTACATCTGAACCTCTTGCGGTGTCTGTGCGCCCAACGCTCGGTATCCAGCTTGCGCCGCCCACCGTCGGATCGCTTGCATACTTGAGCATGGATACCCCAGCTAACTCGTCTGTGTTGGTCCACGCAATGTTTGGGTATGGCCTACTTCAGGCGTTGGTACTAATTCGCCTTTTACCATGGATCCGGTCGCAGCCATTTTCCCCTGGGTACTGGGGATTTACTTTCGGCGTCACGGCCCTGGCTGCCGTGCCATTGCGCCTTGCCGAAATCGGCGAACGGGGGCCTATCGTAATGCTCGCACCGTACCTTTTTGGGGGTGCGAATATCATCTTGGCAGTCATGACACTGGGGACGCTGCGTCTTCTCGCGTGCGGAACCTTGCTTAGTCCACCAGCGGCAGCACCACTGAAGTCATGAAAGCTGTGTAGCCCGAGGAAACTTGGCCAGTTCTCTTCGCCATGCAATATCCTCGTCGAAAATTTGAATCGGGAGCGCTGGCACCGAATTGCGCGATGGCTTGCTGACCATCGCCAAGCAGGGCAGTCGATTCTGAAGTCATTTTTTTTCGCGGTGAGGATTCTTCCGCGAGCCGGTGCCAAGCTTTCGCAAACGTTTGGCGTTGGCCGTGCCTCGGCCATTCCCTTGGCTGCCATCAAGCTGCTGACAAACCGTGTCAGCAGCGGATCGGTACGATTCGCTCCAGACCCATGAGTCTCAAACCTACCGGAGCCGTACCCATGAAACTTGCCTCGATTCGCCTTATCGCCCAGGATATCCACGCCGTCGTAGCATTCTACGAAAAGGTAACCAAGCAGACGGCCGAGTGGCTGGCTCCCGTTTTCGCTGAGATCGTCACGCCCAGGGCGGCTCTCGCCATCGGCAGCGCAGAAACCGTCAGGCTGTTTAAGGAAGGCACGCTGCGCGCCGGCGCGAACCACGCGGCCGTCATCGAATTCCAGGTCGACGATCTGCAGGCTGAGTACGAGCGTCTCAAGGACGAAGTTGAAGTCGTTCTAGAGCCTAAAATGATGCCTTGGGGGAACGTGACTGCCCAGTTCCGTGACCCCGAGGGCAACCTGGTGGCGCTCTATACCCCGGTTACCGAGGAAGCAAAACGTCGATTCGCATCGCGCTGAGTGGAACGCAAAATCTAAGCGAAATGCGCTACGTGCGGATGACGTCAATGCGATCGCCATTAGTCCGGAAGGAGGCACGCATGAACGGCAAGACGCGCATGCTGAGGCTCACCTTTGCCTGCATGGCATCATTCGACGTGAATGCATATCCATGGGTCGATTGGGCGAATTAGAGGGCGAACTCGCGCGTCGTAGAGGCTCTGAGCGACGCGCAGATCGTACAACGCCCGTATGAGCAGCTGCACCCTGGCCTGTATCGCTATAACTCGCCCGAAGCAATCGGTGCGCCCCAGGTCCGTTCGTCATCGCCAACAAAGTCCTTGGAGGACCCGGAAGTGAGCCCTCGGGGCATTGGCCACTATGCGTGGCGCGTTCTGCCCCAGCCTTCGCCTCAGCGGCAGGCCCACGCGCTTACCATGGATGCCGATTCTGGTGGCTGTGGCCGTCATGAAAGAAGCCGCCCGTTGGCCCCATGACATTGAAGGCTGCGAGTTCAACGATCACCTTCGCGGCCGCCTCCACTGTTCGATAGCCCTTGTGGTCATTGAGATCGGTGGCGGTGTACCCGGGATTCACCGCGTTCACTCTGATGCCTTCGGG